>BNJU01002454.1_pt1 | contig 202628 bp, 243 predicted proteins | sample 8539281 | NCBI WGS metagenome assembly BNJU01 (sample SAMD00202456, study PRJDB9452) | human saliva metagenome | isolation source: human saliva | place: Japan | reverse complement strand
AATCGCAACGATTTCAGCTAGGCCAACACCGCCCTTTGTGTTTTCTAATTCTTCAGTTGTTAAAAGTTGTAAATTGTTCATTGCTTTTCTCCTTTCTGATTCCCCGATATGCAATGATGAGGATCCAAATAACAAGAATCCCAGAAAGTAAATCACTCACTCCATAAGTTTCAAATGGGAGTGTGAGATAGTGAAGGTCGTGTAAGATTTGTAGAACTGCTAAAAAGATTCTAGAAAAAAGTAAAGTAGATATCGTGATGATATGGAATATGCGTCTTTTTTTCATCGTTCTTACCTATGGACGATTAGCTAGATATCCTAGTCCTGCTCCTGCAGCAAAAACGAGTCCTACACTACCGACAGCAGCTGTAGCCATTTTCCATGTAGCTACCCCTGCGATTACAGCTGGGATAAATCCACCTTGAATAGTGGCTAGTTCATGATCTGATAGGATGTCATCAGAATGAATAGAAATTGTGTTCATCTATCTTCTCCTTTCTTTGAAGAAAATTTCTTCTTCATATATACTGTTCGTAAAAATTCTAGAAAACTTCTCCTTATTTGAAAAATCATGAAAAAAGTTGAAAGTCACCTTCGGAGTGTGATAAAATAAGGAACTATATTAGCTATGAAGAGATTGGAGAATGAGCGATGAAGAAACCAGTGATTGGGATAACGGGCAACCAACGCCCTTTTCGTGAAGAGGAAGGAATGTACCTCAGTTACACACCGACAGGCTTTGTCCAGGGGGTTCAAGAAGCGGGGGGCATCCCCCTCATCCTTCCGATTGGAGACCCTGCATCGGCTGGGCACTATATTTCCTTGATTGATAAGTTGATTATCACAGGTGGTCAGCATGTCTCTCCTCAGTTTTATGGAGAGAAGAAAGAGATTGTCAGTGATGATTACTTGCTCGAGCGCGACCTTTTCGAGTTGGCCTTGATCAAGGAAGCGGTAGCTGCTAAGAAGCCTATCTTTACGGTTTGCCGAGGCATGCAACTCTACAATGTAGCTATGGGGGGGACACTTTACCAAGATATCGACCACCACTGGCAAGAAAATCCTGCCAGCGAAGCTAGTCATACGATTGAAACTGTTGAAGGGACCGTTTTGCGGGACTTATTCGGGGAAGTTGGTCAGATCAATTCCTACCACCATCAGAGTATCAAGGATTTAGCCCCTCATCTAGAAGTGGTTGCTCTTAGCCCTGAAGATCAGATCATCGAAGCGGTGCAATCATCCCACGGGACAGCCTTTCTAGGGGTGCAGTGGCATCCAGAACTGCGTTATCAGATAAGTGAAGGAGACAAGGCTCTCTTTGATTATGTTGTCAACCAACTATGATAGAAACAAAACACGTTAGAAATCGGGCTAGCGTGTTTTTTCTATAATCTGCGTAAAAATGACTGAAAATAGTCTCTAGGAAGAGGGCTGAAAGGGAGTATAATAGAGAGGAAGACAATGAGAGAGGATAAACACATGATTAACTTTCCACACGATTTTTTATGGGGGACATCGACATCTGGCCCACAGACAGAAGGGCGCTTTGCCGGAGATGGCAAGGGTGACAACCTCTGGGACTACTGGTATCAAGTAGAGCCTCATCGCTTTCGTTTCCAAGAAGGACCTGGCTTAACGTCGACCTTCTATGAAAATTGGGAAGAAGACATTGAGCTTCTAGTCGAGACCGGGCATACTGCCTTTCGGACTTCTATCCAATGGTCTCGGATTTTCCCTGAGGGTCGTGGAGAAGCCAATCCAGCAGGTGTGGCCTTTTACCGCCAAGTATTTGAGCGTATCAAGTCCAAGGGCATTCATTTGATGGTCAACCTCTATCACTTTGACCTTCCTTTTGCCTTGCAAGAGCAAGGAGACGGGTGGGAGAACAAGGAGACGGTCTACGCCTATCGCGACTATGCTCGTTTCTGCTTTGAAACCTATGGGGACTTAGTCGATCAGTGGATCACCTTTAATGAACCCATTGTCCCTGTAGAATTTGGTTATTTTTATGATGCTCATTACCCACATAAGGTGGATGCCGCTGCAGCCGTCAAAGTCGCCTACCACACCCAGTTGGCAAGCAGCCTTGCGGTTCAGGTCTGCCATGAGGTGGATCCAAGCTACCGAATCGGAGTGGTATTGAACTTGACACCAGCCTATCCGCGGAGTCAACATCCAGCAGATGTCAAGGCGGCGCACGAATTGCTGAACTCTTCCAAGCCAAGTCTTTTCTCGATCCGTCTGTGCTTGGAACCTACCCACCAGAGTTGGTAGAGATTTTGCGGGAGCGAAATCTTTTACCAGAGGTAGACCCAAGTGACTTAGAGCTGATCAAAGAACATACAGTTGACTTCCTAGGAGTCAACTATTACCAACCCATGCGGGTCTCTGCGCCTCGATATGCGCCAAACCCAGAGTCTCCTATGCTGGTTGAGCAATTCTACGAACCCTATGTCATGCCAGGAAGAAAGATCAATCCACATAGAGGCTGGGAAATCTATGAGCAGGGCTTGTATGACATCGCTCAAAATATCAAGGAAAATTACGGCAACATCGAGTGGCTCCTAACAGAGAATGGAATGGGAGTTGAAGGGGAAGAAAAATTCCGCCAAAACGGGGAAATCCAAGATGACTACCGGATTGACTTCGTCAAAGACCACCTGCGTGAGTTGCATCGGGCTATCCAAGAAGGGGCCAACTGTAAGGGTTACCTCATGTGGACCTTTATTGACTGCTGGTCTTGGCTCAACGGATATAAAAACCGCTACGGTCTTGTCGAATTAGACCTAGCCACTCAAGAAAGACACCTGAAGAAATCAGGCCATTGGTTCCGTGAGTTGAGCCAGCAGAATGGATTTGAAGAGTAAGTAAGTAGACCTATCAACAAAAATGTTGGTAGGTTTACTGTTATGAATTGAATCGATAAATATCATTACTGTAATATGAAGGTCTTGTTACGTTTCGGTAACATTTTTTAAAGATTAAACTTTGAATCTCAAAATATGCTATAATAGCACCAATATTTCTGAAAGAAGGAGATTGAAAGTGGATTTCAAGACAGAATTGGGACAAAGAATTCAAACTCTCCGTGAAAGCAAGGGGTTAAGTAGACAAGCAATCTGTGACTTGGAAGATGTGTTGACAACTCGCCAACTTCAGAGGATTGAGAAAGGTCAGTCTTTGCCTACGATTGCAACAGCAAAGTACATTGCTGATAAGCTAGATGTGTCTCTAGATGTCCTAGCTAATAATAATAGTTTGGAATTACCTTCTGAATATATTAATCTGAAATATCAATTACGAACTTTATACCATTATGGAGATCAAGATCGTCTTCATTTGCATGAAGAAATTATTGAGGAAATTTATGAAAACTATTTTGAAAGTTTGCCAGAAGAGGAACAGCTATCTGTTCAGGTTGCTCAGGCCACTGTTGACATGATCGGGGCTAAAGATCCTTCTTTTGATCAAGGTTTGTTAGATGAATATTTAGAGCAGGCAATGAAGAAAAAAGAATTAAGTCTCAATGATGTGGAGATTATTCAATTGCGCTTGCTTTCCTTAGCGTTAGGAGAATTTAATCAGGAAGAGTTTATTGATTTACTGGGTAAAGTAATGTTAGCTGCAGGTTATTTTCCTTTGTCAGAACTTGAAAAGGTACAAAATACTATTATTTCGGCTGCAGGTGTGTTAGCTCATTATGGGATATATGAGATGTTGCCTGACATTGTTAAAGCCTTAAATGATATTATGACAAAGAGACATGATTTTCAGGATAATATTTTTTTGTTTATGCTTTAAATTGGAAAGTTGCTTTATTTATAGAAGATGACCTAGAAAAAGCAAAAAATGATTATCAAAAAGTATGTTTGATGGCAGATTTATTATCTGAGGATTTAGTGATGAGAAATATGAAAGAAGAATGGCTAGAAGATCTCGGGAAAAAGGGAATTAATTTTACTGATGTTTAAAAAAAGAGTGATTAATTTTAGTTCGAATCTCTTTCACAAAAAAACTCTGTGATATACTTCACAGAGTTTTTTTGTTGTTTAAAAATAATAGTTTGACTTGGACATGAATGTCCTCACGCTAAGTTATAGAAATTAGATATACTGCTAACACAGTAGAAGAAAGGAAGAAACAATGATTTATTTTCTAAGTTTATTCACATTTTGAAATAGATTTTTTTAGACATGAATGTCCTCACGCTAAGTTATGGAAATTAGATATACTGCTAACACAGTGGAGGAAAGGAAGAAATATGTTTTTTTATTTTCTAAAGCTTATTCATTTTTTTGAAAATAGATTTTTAGACATGAATGTCCTCACGCTAAGTTATAGAAATTAGATATACTGCTAACACAGTAGAAGAAAGGAAGAAACAATGTTTTATTTTCTCAGTTTATTCACATTTTTGAAATAGATTTTTTTAGACATGAATGTCCTCACGCTAAGTTATAGAAATTAGATATACTGCTAACACAGTAGAAGAAAGGAAGAAACAATGTTTTATTTTTCTCAGTTTATTCACATTTTGAAATAGATTTTTAGACATGAATGTCCTCACGCTAAGTTATAGAAATTAGATATACTGCTAATACAGCAGAAGAAAGGAAGAAACAATGTTTTATTTTCTCAGTTTATTCACATTTTGGAAATAATAATTTGGACATAAATGTCCTCACGCTAAAGTCTAGAAATAAGTTATGCTGCTAACACAGTAGGAGAAAGGAAGAAGCAATGTCAAAAATAAGTTTTTTAGGTGGTGGATAAGGTGATTGAAAGTAGTATTGAAAAAAAATCAGAACAAGTCTCTTATCTCACTTTAAAAAATCCAACCGAGAAGGATCGATTGGTATCTGTATGGGTAGATGGGGGATTAATAACATTAACAATGATTAGTAGTAAAAGTGAAAAGCAGATTTTATTGGGAACGATTCATGAAAATGCACAAATAGTGATAAAAGAACAACAATAAAATCTTGAGGCATGTATATGGTACAATCAAATATTTTATGCAAAAACGAGAAGCTTTCTGATGAACAATATGGTTTGTACGATACGCGAATTAAAAATCGAAATTTATTGTCAACGTATTTAGTCGGAAGAATAGAGTATTCTGATGAACTTGTTGAAGGAGGAGTCTACCATAAAGGTGATATCTTGTTGAAGGTTTTATTTTTAGGGATCTCGTATGAATATAGTTGCTTTGGAGATGTGAGAGTTGTAAAAACCTATTGCAAAAATGGAAGCATTGTCGATTACAATAAACCGATATTATTGATGGAAAGGATGGAGATATGACTTCAGTAGTTATATATGGTGGGCAAGGAAATGTCCAGTTGAAGCATCTATATCAGATGATAAAAACAGAAAAAGGTCAGAAAATCTTATTGAGCTTGAAAAAAAATGATGAAGATTCCTATATGTTGATGCAGGGAATTTTAAGTAAAACAGTAGAACTAAATGATGTTCATGCATCGATGCTTGCGAACTTTCTTTATAATGAATGGTCAACAAATTATGAAGAATTAGTACCAGGTACTATATTTTCTGCTCATAGTGCAGGTATTTTTAATGTATTATTAGCTAGTGGAAGTGCAAGTTTTCCAGATATTGTGTATTTTATCAAGAAACGGGCTCAACTGATTAAAGATTTACAATGTAAGGAAGAACTTTGGTTATTAATGACTGAAAATTTAGATGATTTTTACCAAAAAGTACTAGATCAGTGTTATAAAAAAAGTAAAATTGGCTATTATGACTGATGAAAACTCAGGTGTGATTGCAATGAATGAGGAAGATAGTGATCTTTTGGAGAGTATTGCTACTTCGGAAAAAAACAATTTTATAAACTAAGAAAAATTAGGTGTAAAAAGCACCATATCATACGGAATTTTTAAATCCATTCCTTGATCAATATGCAAAGTTAGTAGAGGAATTAAATATCGTACAAAATGATTCTTATGAATATTTTTTTCATTGTGAAAAATCTGAATGAAGAACTTTTGTATCAATGGAATAATACTTTTAATTGGAAAGGAATTATGGAGAAAATTTCAAGAAAAAAAGCAAAGAAATTAAAGACGTATCACCAAATAAATTTATTACAAAACAGATGCAAAAATTGAGAAAAAGAGAGAAGGAATTTGGATGAAAGTTGCAATTGTTACTGGAGGGACTCGGGGGTATTGGAAAGTCAATAACTGAGGAACTATATAATGAAGGATATCAAGTAATAGCTGTATATAATAGTAATGATGCTAAAGCGCTTGAATTAACTCAACAGTTACCCGGTTTAGATGTCTGTAAGTGTGACATTTCAGATTCAAAAGCTGTTCAACGAATGGTGAGCAAAATATACCGTACCTATGGTCGAATTGATTGTTTAGTAAATAATGCTGGAATTATTCGAGATGGTTATTTCCTGATGATGTCAGAAGAAAAATGGATGGATGTTGTAAATATTAATCTAATGGGATTGGTTAACATGAGTAAAGCAGTTCTTAAAATTATGAAAGCAAAGCATATCCATGGAAAAATTATTAATATCTCTTCGACAAGTGGAGTTGCTGGACAAGTTGGACAGGCTAATTATTCAGCAACAAAAGGAGCTATTGTTGCGGTGACAAAAACTTTGGCAAAAGAGTTTGCACAAGATCAAATTAATATTAATTGTGTAAGCCCTGGTTTTATTGAAACTGATATGACTAGTGAATTGCGAAATAAAGAGGAAATCAAAGAGCATGTGATCCCTTTGAAGAGATTTGGTCGACCTGAGGAAGTAGGATGGTTAGTAGCATTTTTAGCTAGCGATAAAGCAAATTATATCACAGGAAAAAATATTGTAATTGATGGAGGAATGATTAATGATTAATTGGAACGAAGAACGTAAGGTGATTAAAACACGCCAAGAAGTAGTAAATGAGATTAAAGAAATTTTGATTGATTCTTTAATGTTAGATATTGATAAAGAATTGATTATGAATGATCAGCCTTTGTTTGGACGAGGATTAGAATTAGATTCTATTGATGCCTTGGAACTTTCTATTGGTATTTCAACTACTTTTGGGGTGGAATTAAATGATGATGATATGGCAGTGTTGTCGTCTGTCAACAAACTAGCAGACTTTGTGATTGAGAATAGTGAGGAATTTATCAATGAAGATTAAAATTGAAGATATTATTAAAATGTTGCCTCATCGATATCCATTTTTATTGGTAGATGGAGTACAAAGTTACAAGAAAGGCTTGATTGAATGTCGTAAAAATATCACAATTAATGAACCATATTTCCAGGGGCATTTTCCGGGCCGACCAATTGTTCCGGGAGTATTAATGATTGAGATGGCGGCACAGTCTGCAGCTTTACTTTATATTCTTGATTCATTAGGAAGTGAAGTTATGACTTCTGAATTATTTACATCGGAAAATATCGCTGAAAAAGTTGGATATTTAGCAAGTGTGAAAAATTTTAAGTTTAAACAGATAGTTACCCCAGGTGATCAGTTAAAAATTATTTGCAAGTCGCAATCAAAACTAGGACAACTTTTAGAAATCCATGTGGTTATTCGAAATGAGAAAAATAAAGAAGTGGCTTCAGGAAGGATGTTGGTGTCAGAAAATGGAAATTAGATTACACAATGTAAAGAAAAGCTATGGTTCCTTTGAGGCTTTGAAAGGAATTGATCTAGTACTTGAGGAAGGTAAATTTTATGGACTTCTTGGACCAAATGGTGCAGGAAAAACAACGCTTTTTAATTTATTAATTAAAAATTTTAAGCCAAGTTCAGGAGAAATTTCTTGGGACGTAAATGGAAAAAAAATATCAACTAAAGATTTTTATCGACATATTGGTATTGTATTTCAAAGTAATCGTTTAGATGATAACTTAACGGTAGAGGAAAACTTGATTTCTCGAGGAGCCTTGTATGGATTATCAAAATCACAAGTACAAAAGCGTATTACAGATTTGCAATCCTATTTGGATGTTGCCACTCTTAAAAAGAAAAAATATGGCAGTTTATCAGGGGGCCAAAAACGGAAAGTAGATATTGCCAGAGCTTTATTGCCACAACCGTCTTTGCTGTTGCTAGATGAGCCAACAACTGGTTTAGATCCACAATCTCGTCATGATTTATGGGATGCAATTAATCAGTTGAATAAGAAAGATAATATGACAGTCGTTCTTATTACACATTATTTAGAAGAGATGGCTGCTTGTGATATCTTAAATGTCTTAATTGAAGGAAACCTGTATTATTCAGGAGATATTGCTAATTTTATTAAACAGCATTCAACCACTAACCTGAATCTTACTTTAAAACCAGGAACATCACTGAAATCATTGTCTGTCTCTAAGTTTGTTAATAAGTGTCAGATCCTTTCTGAGGCAGAAGTCGTATTTAAGGATGTTTCAGTTGAAGAGATGATGGAAATTATTGCAGAAAATCAAGGAAAATCAATTATTGAAACATTTAATGTAGAATATTCAAATTTAGAAGCAGCTTATTTGAACTTACTAAAATCTAAAGGAGGAGAAGTGAATGCTTGAATTAATTTCTAGAAATCGGAAAGTCTATACACGAGATCGATTAGCTTTCTTTATGTCCTTTTTATCGGTGATTATCTTAATCTTAGTCTATCAAATCTTCTTAGGACAAATTCAGATTGATGCTATTAAAGAGGCTTTAAATAGTGATACCGCATCTACGGATACCATCCAGATGGTCAATTATTGGTTAATCTCAGGTTTAACGACCATTATTTCAATGACGAGTACTCTTGGTGCATTTGGAGTGATGGTATTAGATAAAGAAAAGAAATTGAGCGAGGATTTTAAAGTCAGCCCAGTTTCTAACTTTAAAATTGAACTATCGTATGCGATCTTTGCGATTTTATTTGGGATTATTATGACCATGTTCTCTTGTATCTTTGCAATTGGTATTTTTAATGGATTCAGTTCTCTTCTTGACTTTTCAACGACGGACTACTTATCTATTTTGGGAATTGTCTCAATGGGAACTGTACTAGCTGCAACTATTATTCTTCCAATTTTAGCTTTTATTCGAACCAGTTCAGCATTTACAACTTTGAGTACAATTGTTGGAACCTTTATTGGATTCATTTCAGGTGTTTATCTTTCTATTGGTTCTGTTGGAGAAACTTTGCAACAGGTTATGACCTGGTTCCCTCTAACACAGGTAAATGCATTGCTAAAACAGATTTTGATGAAAGATTCAATCAATAAAGTCTTTGATAAAGCACCAACTTCAATAGTAACTAATTACAAAGAGTCTTATGGAGTAATCTTGCAGAATCCTAGTGGTGAACATTTATCGAATCAGTTCATGTTTGCCTATATTTCTATCATCATAGTTGTTTTACTAGGAGTTCATTTTATTATTAAAAAGGTAAAAAAATGAAAGATAATAATAAATTAATGATTTCTGAAGTAGCTCCTGAGGATTATCAGGAAGTAATTGGTTTGTTTAATAAAAAAATCAAGTTTACCAGTTCTCAAATAAGATTCCATTAACCCCATTAGACTTAGATTTAACCATGAAAAATTAAGGAAGTCACAAATTTATTTTTTTATTAAAGGAAAATAATAAACTCATTGGAACAATAGGTTTTTTTAAATTTATTACTCATGGATGTTTAAATCAAGATAGTAGCTTTTAGTGGATATCTTCTAATTGATTCTGAAAAATCGTAGTGGTCAGGCAATAACTTATCTGTATAAAAACAATTTTAGAGACAATGACACATTTGGGTTTTTGCAAATCTATATACAGAAATTAGTAAGTATAATAAACCTTCTTTAGCTTTTATCAAAGTTGAATGGTTTTACAGAGTATCATGGTACTTATGAGGATATGTTGCATTATCGTTCTTTAAGAAGTAATTTGCCTAAGATTATGAATACATTTAGGATATCAGACTATCATGGAAAAGACTATGATTTATCAACTTTTCGAATATTGGAAGAGCTTGAAGATACCCAAAAAAAGAAACACGAATTAGGACAACAATTTCGGAAGAAGAAATCATTTATAAAGTACAAGATAATGCAAATCTGCCCTATTCTTTAAAGTTAGATTTATTTCAAATTGAAATTGTAGAAATAGATGGACACCATATTTTACAAGTGAAGTTTCTGTCAGATGAAGTGAAGAAAGTACGAGTGAAGCTTGGAAAATTTAGATTTTCAACTTTAACCAAAGAGAATTCAAGTATTCGGTTGAAAAAAGATAATAAAAGCAGAGTACAAGCTGTTGTTGTTACTACAAATGGAAATATTGATGTGCAATTGGAGAGGACAGATATCGATGTTTCACCTGATAATGTACCTCTTTATCAGACTTTTCAAGGATATGATTTATCCGTTTCTTCTGAAGGTAACTTAATTTTTAGCAAACAAGGGCGAAAAATTTTTGAGGATAGCTTTTTACTATTTAGTAGACCATCAGAGGCTCATATATTAGTAAAAGAAGAGAAAGACAAAATTATAATCACTCTCCTCTATAAAGGTGCCTCTATCCAGAAGAACATTGCTATTGTAAGTAATGAAAAAGTGATTTGTTCGTATGATTTTAATAGAAAAGCACAAAGACTATTTCCAAATCTTATCAAACAAGGATTTAAAATCCATTGCCAAGAATACTTAATTAAGGACGGAGAGAATTATCTGCCATATAAACCAGGTAGCTATCCTGTAGAACATGATGATTTTGTTAGAGCAGAGGATTTTAAAAAAATAAGATATTTAATTACTATGTTCCAGATGAGAGAAAAAAAGTCCAATATACTCCGATAGGAAAAGCGAGTAATCAAATGCAGTTCAGGCCTTTGTCGTTATTGGAAAAAGATGATCTGAATAATTTGACATACCAATTTTCAATTTCACATGTTTGTTTTGAAAAAGATAGCTTAGGTTTAAAGTACAATCTACATGAAGATCCTATTTATAAAATGACGACAAATGACTTATTGAAGCAAATCTACGATATTCGTATAGAAGAAGAGCATAATTATGGTTTAAAGCGTTCTATTGCGAATCGAAAAAAATACTCAACGAACAATTTAATTTTATCCTGTAATCAAATTGTAATACCGGATCGAAATTTTTTAGCGGACAGTGATTTACATTCTATCTCGTTTGATTATAAGATTCAAGGAGAAATAGAACAAGTTCGATCTATTGGGAGAATGACCTATGAAAATAAGTCATATGTCTTGGAGAATAGACAAAGCTTACTGGTGTACGATATAAAACAAGATAGATACCTACGATTTGAAGCAGAAGATGGTATATTTTATTCTTATAAAGAAAAATAATAAATTAAAAAAATAAGGTGTATTTTTACTACGAAGTCATCTCACACAAGTAATGTGAGTATTACAGAATATAGAAAGAGTGAAAAAAATGAATACAATTTATAATACATTGCGAACAGATAAGGCGTATAAACTTTATGAAGGATACCTTTATGAGGTTGCAGGTGAAGAGTATGAAGAAGTGTTAGATGCTGTTCTACCAAAAAATATCGTATTTATGGATACAGATACATGTGGTTATACATTCTTGCTGAACGAAGATGGTACAGTCTATGATGAAGTTTCATTCTATAAGTTTGATGATAAATATTGGCTTGCAAGTCACAAAGAACTTGAAACGTATCTTGAAGGTTCTGAATACAATTTTACTTTGACAGAAATTTCTTCTCAGTATAAAATGCTGCAACTAGAAGGAAAACAGGCTGGAGAAATTGCTCAACAATTTTATGAGTATGACATTTCCACGCTTAATTTCCGAGGGATCGTTGAAATGTCCTATGAAGGTCAGGAAGGTTATCTTGCACGCTTTGGCTTCACAGGAGAGTTTGGATATCAATTCTTTTTGCCTGAACATGCGATGCAACAATTTGAAAAAGAAATGTTGGATGGAATTTCTGAATATAGTAATGAATTGGACAATTATCTACGGTTTGAAGTTGGGCAACCCATTGAAGTAATTTATCAACAGGAAGATTATTCACTTTATGAGTTAGGTTATTCTTGGAATTTAGACTTTACAAAAGATGAGTTTAAAGGTCGCGAAGCCCTATTAAGCAGTATTGAATTGACAAACTTAAAGAGCGTTGGATTTAAAACCAGTGATAAAGTCGTACCTGGGGCATCAGTAATATTTGATGATGAAATTGTAGGTAAAGTATGCTGGACAGCAGATCAAAAAGGTTCGTTAGATTCTTATCTAGGATTAATGATTGTTGATAAAAACTTTGCCCATGCAGGAGTCTCATTTGTAACGGATAATGAGGTTGTGTTGCAGACCCTATCTAGTCCATATCAAATCCCAGAAAGTTGGAATAAATAATGAGTGTATATGTTAGTGGAGTAGGAGTTGTATCGGCTCTTGGAAAAAATTACCAGGAACATAAAACAAATCTCTTTAAATTAGAAAAAGGAATCACTAAAAATTCCTATGAAAATCATGGTTTCGTTTTAGATTCATATACGGGAAAAGTTCAATATGAACTTGAGGTTCCAAGTCAATATGAAGATGAAACGCGCAACTTTAAATTTGCATTTAAAGCATTTGAGGAGGCGCTTGCCTCTTCAGGTGTAGCTCTAAATGAATATAAAAATATTGCGGTCTGCTTAGGTACGTCCCTTGGAGGTAAAGTTGCAGATCAAAGCACTATATAGGTTTGAAGCGGGGGATTATCAAGTTGAATCGGAACTCTTAGAAAAGACGACAGTCCATCATATTGCGGATGAGTTAATGGCTTACCATAATATTGTGGGTTCATCATATGTAATTTCAACAGCATGTTCTGCAAGTAATAACGCAGTTATCTTAGGGACTCAATTATTACAGGATGGGGATTGCGACCTAGCAATCTGCGGAGGATGTGATGAACTAAGTGATATTTCTTTGGCAGGTTTTACGTCTTTGGGAGCTATTAATACTGATATGTCTTGTCAACCGTATTCTTCTGGTAAGGGGATTAGCCTGGGAGAAGGAGCGGGATTTATTGTACTTGTAAAAGATAAAGAGAAGGCTAAATATGGTAAAATCATTGGAGGAATGATTACGTCAGATGCCTATCATATCACAGCACCTAAACCAACAGGAGAAGGTGCGGCACAAATCGCTAAGCAATTAGTTGAAAAAGCTGGAATTGATTTCAAAGATATTGATTATATCAATGGTCATGGGACTGGTACTCAGGCTAATGACAAGATGGAAAAGAATATGTATACTAAACTGTTCCCTCCTACAACTTTGATTAGTAGTACCAAAGGACAGACGGGTCACACTTTAGGCGCGGCTGGAATTATTGAATTAATTAACTGTCTTGCAGCAATTGAAGAACAAACAGTCCCGGCTACCAAGAACGAAATTGGAACCGCTGATTTTCCTGAAAATTTTGTTTACAATCAAAAGAGAAAACATAGAATTAAAAATGTATTAAACTTCTCATTTGCTTTTGGTGGGAATAATAGCGGGGTTTTGTTATCCTCATTAGATTCTCCATTACAGACTTTTCCAACCGAGAATGATGTAGAGATGTCTATTTTATCATCCGTCGGTTCTATTCAACGAGATAAAGAATCACTAGTAGAATATGAAGAGATATCCAGTACCTTTAATAATTTCAAATCTTTACGCTTCAAAGGAGCAACTCCACCAAAAACTATTAACCCAGCTCAATATAGAAAACTAGATAACTTTTCTAAATTGGTTTCGGTTGTGACAGCTCAGGCTTTGGAGGATAGTGGTTTAAACATTAAAAAGCTGGATACAAGTAAAGTGGGAATACTATTTACGACACCATCTGGACCTGTGGAAGTTGTGGAAGGAATTGAAAAGCAAATTACAACAGATGGTTATGCTTATGTGTCGGCTTCAAGATTTCCTTTTACTGTTATGAATGCTGCTGCCGGCATGTTGTCTATTATGTTTAAGATTAAGGGACCATTATCTGTGATTTCTACAAATAATGGTGCAATTGATGGGATTCAATATGCTAAAGAAATGATGCGCAATAATCAGTTAGAATATGTTTTATTGGTCTCTGCCAATCAATGGATAGATATGGGGTTCATGTGCTTGGAACAATTTGGCTATGATAGCACTGAATATATTGGTGCGGATTACTGTTCAGTTCAAGTGCTTTCCTGTCAGCCAACGGAGAAGCATCCGATTATTCTAGGAAGTAAACAGCTTAAATATAAAGACAAAAATCTTGCAGAGATTTCCTCTATTTTTAATCAGTCATTTCAACAACTTTTGTCAGAATTAAAGTTAACACCAGAAGATATTAAAGGATGTGTTTGGAATGAACGTAAGAAAATGAATAGTTTAAATTACGAATTTTTGAAACAATTATATGAACGTTACCAAATACCAAATCTTGGTCAAAATCAATTTGATTTTTCTTCAAATGGGGCAGGAGAAGAATTAGATTTTATTGTGAATAGCAATGTATCATCAGGATATTATGTAGCCATTTCCTATTCTAAGTTTGGTGGCATTTCCTTTGCAGTGATTAAAAAATAGGTGATACTACGAGTAAATATCTATTTGCCCCTTTTATGCTAAATTTGGGAGAGAGTCAAAGACTATCTAAATTAGCTAACCATTTGTTTAAGCAAGGCCATGAAATTCATATTATTGGAGAACGTCATTACCCATTTTTATTTGATAATGGTTCTTATATTGTCCATCATTGTTTGGGTGATGAAGCAATATATAATAGGGAACGTTATGAATCATTTTTCTCGCTTTCTACAGATTTTAACTTTTTATCAAAAGAAGAAATTGAGGACATTTGTTCAATTGAAAGAAAGCTATTACAAGAAGAACATTTTGATGCAGTTCTAACAGGATATCGATTAACAATTATAACTAGTTGTCGTCTGGAAGATACGCCTTTGATTTGGATTATTTCGGGTGCTACACATATTAATGAAATTGTTAAAAATGCAGAAGTAATTTTACCTAAAGGGACATTAAAGTTGGGAAATCGCCAAATGTCGGAAAAAACGGTTAAGAAAATGATTACTTCTTATTCTGCTAACGTTAAGACATGGAATAATTATATTAAAAAGCATGGTGGAACCCCATTTAAAAAAATGCTTTTGAAATGTTTACTGGAGATCTAAATTTAGTTGCTGATTATTCTGAGTTCTATGACTTTGAAGAAGATTCTAATTATAAGACAGTTGGACCTATATTGATAGATAAAGTTAATTTTTTTATAGTTATTCTAGATTAGGTAATAAAAAAATACTACTTAGTTTTGGAACCTCTTTTAAGCCATCGTGGGTAGAAAAATTTTTTTGGAGACTTTACCAACACAATATGAGTATATTTTTGACAACTTGTGGAGTAGAACTTAAGTTACCAGGCCCTCATATTGAAGTAGTTAATTTTGTTGATTTTTGAAACATTAGAAAACGATATTTATTTCGCAATAATTCATGGAGGACAAGGAACAGTCTATGCGATGGCTTCACAGGGTATTCCTTTTTATTGGTATTCCATTCTTCAACGAACAATTTTGGAATCTCAAGAAGTTTAGTGAAAAGAATTGTGCTTACTTAGTTAAAGATCCAAATAGTGTAAATATTCAAGAAGTTATGAACTATTTTGAACAGCACTATTCCATGTTCAAAGATAATATAGTAGAATTAAGTCGTAATATTAAATGTGAGTCAGAAGGGTCATTGAAGAAAGCGGAGGCTGAAATTGAGGAATTTGTTAGAAACAGAGAACTATAATTATGTCATTGTTTACAAAAACAAAAATTTCAATCTCAAAAATATCTTATCTGGAGACAGACTTGCAAGATATCATCAGGCAAGTAGGGGTGAAACAAAGATAAAGTTGTTATCAGGGAGTTACTTTGTTTACAGATGTTTAAAGCTGTTGGGCTATTCGGAGGAAATTTCTCAGAAGGCATTTTCTGAAAAAAGTTGTTATTTGATTGAGTTGCCAGAAGGTAATATCAGCTATTCAAATTCAGGTGATTATCATGTGTTGACATACTCGATTTGTGATGTTACTGGAGTAGATATTGAAGTCTGCTTAGATAGACCTGAGAGTACTTATCGAAAATTCTTGAAAATAACCAATGAGGAGAAAGAAAACTTGAAAGATTGTTTTTTTATCAAAAAAATGGTTAGAAAAAAAGAAATCAAATATAAGCAACCTAAAAATCAATGATATTAACTATTTCACTTTGGAAAATTATATATGTGGTTATGCATTTAATAATAAAAATGAAGTGAAGCTTATGAAATTATTGGATACGCATTTAGATAAGTTGGAATCAATGACGATCTTAAAATAAGCCAATCATCCTAACCTATCAACCAAGATGTTGATAGGTTTTTTCTTAAGCCTTCCTTAACTAGACCAATTTCTGGGATTTTAAAGGTTGACAAACAGAAAAAAGCATTGTATACTGACTCCGATGATGATTTTTCTATCAAATCAGACTAGACCAATTTTATAAATTGGCTAAGAAAATAAGGGAACTCAAGAATGGATACCTATTTTCTTTCATTTTTATAGAAGGAGAAAGCACAGCTTGTCTGTGTCGTAAAAACTATGTGTGGAATTGTTGGTGTTGTTGGAAATACAAATGCAACGGATATTTTGATTCAAGGACTTGAAAAGCTCGAATACCGTGGTTATGATTCTGCGGGGATTTTTGTCCTAGGTGGCGCTGAAAGCCATTTGGTGAAAGCAGTTGGTCGTATTGCAGAATTGTCTGCTAAAACTGCTGGTGTTGAGGGGACAACTGGGATTGGACATACTCGTTGGGCGACTCACGGAAAACCAACAGAAGACAATGCTCACCCACATCGCTCTGAGACTGAACGTTTTGTCTTGGTCCACAATGGGGTGATCGAAAACTATCTTGAAATCAAGGAAGAATACCTTGCAGGTCACCACTTTAAGGGACAAACGGATACAGAAATCGCTGTTCACTTGATTGGAAAATTTGCGGAAGAAGACGGCTTGTCAGTTCTTGAAGCCTTCAAAAAAGCCCTTCATATCATCCGTGGTTCTTATGCCTTTGCCTTGATTGACTCTGAAAATCCAGATGTCATCTATGTAGCGAAAAACAAATCACCACTTTTGATTGGTCTTGGGGAAGGATACAACATGGTCTGCTCTGATGCCATGGCTATGATTCGTGAAACCAACCAATATATGGAAATCCATGACCAAGAATTGGTAATTGTTAAGGCTGATAGCGTCCAAGTACAAGACTATGATGGTAACAGCCGTGAGCGTGCTAGCTACACTGCTGAACTTGACTTGTCAGATATCGGTAAGGGAACTTACCCTTACTACATGCTTAAGGAAATTGATGAGCAACCAACGGTGATGCGTAAGTTGATCCAAGCCTATACGGATGAGGCTGGTCAAGTAGTCGTAGACCCAGCGATCATCAAGGCTGTTCAAGATGCAGACCGTATCTACATCCTTGCGGCTGGAACTTCTTACCACGCAGGATTTGCTTCTAAGAAGATGTTGGAAGAATTGACAGATACACCAGTTGAACTGGGTATCTCCTCTGAGTGGGGCTATGGGATGCCACTTCTCAGCCAGAAACCACTCTTCATCTTTATCAGTCAGTCTGGTGAAACAGCTGACAGCCGTCAGGTTTTGGTTAAGGCTAATGAAATGGGTATTCCAAGCTTGACAGTGACAAACGTCCCAGGATCCACTCTTTCTCGTGAAGCCAACCATACTATGCTTCTTCATGCAGGACCTGAAATTGCTGTAGCATCAACCAAGGCTTATACGGCCCAAATCGCAGCCCTTGCCTTCCTTGCAAAAGCGGTTGGTGAAGCAAATGGGAATGCTAAAGCGCAAGCTTTTGACTTGGTTCATGAGTTGTCTATCGTGGCTCAGTCTATCGAATCAACCCTTTCAGAGAAAGAATTGATTGATAGCAAGGTTCGTGACCTTCTTGAAACAACACGCAACGCCTTTTACATCGGACGTGGTCAAGATTACTATGTAGCCATGGAAGCCAGTCTCAAGCTCAAAGAGATTTCTTACATCCAATGTGAAGGTTTTGCGGCTGGAGAACTTAAACATGGAACCATTGCTTTGATTGAGGATGGAACACCTGTTTTAGCCCTCTTGTCAGATCCAGTCCTTGCCAACCACACTCGTGGAAATATCCAAGAAGTGGCAGCGCGTGGCGCTAAGGTCCTCACCATCGCAGAAGAAAATGTTGCTAAAGATACAGACGACATCGTACTTACAACGGTCCACCCTTACCTCTCACCAATCTCCATGGTGGTACCAACCCAATTGATCGCTTACTTTGCAACCCTTCACCGTGGACTCGACGTGGATAAACCACGGAACCTTGCTAAGTCCGTAACAGTAGAATAACAATGAAAAGAGAGTGGGACAGAAATCGGTAATTCGTTAGAATTCGATTTCGTCGTCCCACCTCCGCACAGTTGAGTAGGGCTGTAAAAGCTGATGAAATCAGCGTAGTAGAGCCCACTCAACCACTGCGTCTTGCTCGACAATCCAAAGATAATTGAGAGGCTAGGACTTTTGTCCTAGCTTCTTTTTCTTTTATTAGAGGCTGGGTTAAAAAACAGTGAGTTAGAAAAGAAAGGGTTAGAAAACCCATGAAAGCAGGAGCTTCATGGGCTATTTGTTTGATGGTGGTAAGACATAGTCTTTGATGGCTTGCGCTACACCGTGTTCTTGGTTGCTGGTAGTGACAACTTGAGCTTCCTTCCGGACAGCTTCAGGAGCATTTCCCATGGCAACTCCAAGTCCAGCCAGACGAATCATGGGGAGGTCGTTGAAGTGGTCTCCGATGGTCATGACCTGTTCTAAGGGGACTTGGTAGTAAGCAGCCAGTTCAAGGACAGCATCTCTTTTTGAGACGGCTTTGGCAGTGACTTCTAGGTAGTTTTCCTTTGAAAGGTAAAAAGCAGTCTGCGGAAATTCTTGCGGATCCAGCTTCTGATAGAGTTCTTGAATATTCTGAGTCTCTCCAATCAAGAGCAATTTATGTAGATGGAGAGTATCATCAGAGAGGGTCTGAGAAAGTGGTTGTATCTGGGGAGTTTCACCCGTAATAGCCGCCTCAACTTGGGTCCACTGGTCCTCTCTGGAGTTAAACCAGACTGCCCCGCTGTAACAATTAATTGAAATGCTGGGATTTAGTTCGTCCACACGATGGAGGAAGCTGCGGATCTCATCTTTGTCCAGGCTGTGTTCAAATAAAATCTCTTCTCCCTTGACGATGAGAGCCCCATTGTAGCAAGCGATAGGTTCCTGATGGACGCCCAAACTTCTTGCGATAGGAGCAATCCCGATAGGAGAGCGAGCCGATGCCAAGATAAAAGGAATCTTTTTTTCTTGGAGCTGGGGAATGAGTTTGATAAGGGCGGGATCGACCTGATGATGCTGGTCCAGAATGGTTCCGTCAATATCACTGACAATTAAACGAATGGAAGACATAGGCACCTCCTTTTTCTTTAGTATACCATATTTTAGGAGAATGAAAAGGAGAGGTATAGTTGATTCTTATAACGGGGTCAAGTAATTTTCAAAGTAGGTCCCTTTCTTCAAAAATAAAATAATAGATAAGAATGCGCGCAAGGCTTTATTTTCAAGGACTTGCGCTTTTTTTGATACCTGCCTCAATAAAGAAATTTTAAGGCCTTGATAGGGAAAATATATTAGTCAGCTACTTTTTGAGGTGATATCATGGTTACAAATTTCAGAAAGGAAGCGGTCAGTTAGTCTTCCTTTTGGAGAAGATATTGAGGAGGTTTCACAGTATGAGTAAAAAAGAGTTGGTGCTTCGTGCCATTCGAGGTGAAAAAGTTGAGCGAATCCCTGTAGGATTTTGGCTCCATTATGTGACTCAAGAAGAAAAAGAATTGGGTCTCGACAATCCAGTCGTACTTGAAAAAAGTATTAAAGGACACCAACACTATGTTGAAGAAATATCACCTGATTTTGTCAAGATCATGAGCGATGGCTTCTTCCGCTATCCGAGTGCCCTTTATTCGAGAGAGATCACATCGATCCAAGAATTGAAGGACATTCAACCAATTGGAGAGCATCATCCTTGGATTGAAACAGCAGATTAAAGTAGTCAAGGAGATTCGTTCCCATTTTCCATGAGGAGATTGCTTCTTTCTACAATATCTTCTCACCCATTTCTTATTTGAAACGCTGGTTCCGGACGGATCAATCCCTGTGGAGACCAAGTGATTGCGACCTTTCTCAAGGAAGATCCAGAAACCTTGGCCCATGTCCTTGATGTGATCGCAGGAGATATCGCCATTCTTAGTCGCCGCTTGATCCAAGAAGCAGGTAGTGAAGGGATTTACTTTTCAACCCAGCAGGTTCAAGATGAGCGCGTGACAGAGGAAGAATACCGCAAGATCATTGAGCCAAGCAACATTGCCGTTCTAGAGGCGGCTAATGAAGCGGGTGGGATCAATATCCTTCATATCTGTGGCTTTGAAGGGGCTAGCAATGAAGTGGAACTCTTCAAGGATTATCCAGCTCAAGTCATTAACTGGGCGACCCATCATGAAGGTCTGAATCTAGCAGCAGGTCGCAAGCTCTTTGGCGATCGCGCTGTCCTAGGCGGCTTTGTCAATGGTAAGAAAGGCTTGCTCTACCAAGGGGAACGAGCAGCTATCGAGCAAGAAACCCGTCGCTTGGTGGCAGAAGCAGGAAGTCGTGGTTTGATAATTGGAGCAGACTGCACCGTGCCAGACGATTTCCAATTGGAACGTCTTGATTGGGTGCGTCAGGCAGCCGTCTTGTAAGAAGAAAGGAGAGGGAGATGAAAAAAACAATGTCTGGTGTATAGTGCTGGTAGCTTTATTCTTAGTCCTAGGGACTCGCAAAAGTTGTAGCCGCTAGCAGTCAAGAGGAAAGCAAAAAGGATCCGGATATGGCAAGGCTGGAGAAAATTCCAGCCCACAGTCTCTCCCTCATTCGCCCGTCTGATCTAGCGGGCGTCTTGCTCCTAGAAGATCAGTGATAAAAAAAGATGAAGGGCTTGATAAAAAATATATATTAGTCAAATAAAAGTCCAAGTGTTAAGATAACTAGCAAGAAAAGAACAGAACGAGGTAAGAACATGTCTACAAAAAGAGAATTAGTCTTAAAAGCTTTCAGAGGGGAAGCGGTTGATCGTGTGCCAGTTGGCTTTTGGCATCATTTTACAAGGGAAGATGAATGGTTGAAAGGATTTTCCAATCCAGAAATTATCGAAAAAAACCTCAATGGTCATAAAAACTTCCTACACAAGGTCAAACCAGACTTTGTCAAACTCATGAGTGATGGCTACTTTGCTTATTCAAACCCATCCATTCACAAAGGCCTTGAAAACATCTCAGACTTAGCAGGGATTGAACCCCTTGGAGCCAATCATCCATGGATCACAGAGCAGGTAGAGCTCATTAAAAAAATCCGTGCCGGTTTTGAAGAAGACATTGTATCCATCTACAACATCTTTGCTCCAGTGACCTACTTCAAATGGTTGGTCGGAGAAGTGTCAGGTGGAGATGACTTGATCGCAAACTTTATCGATCAAGATGCAGCAACTCTTAAAAAAGTATTGGATACTATTGGCCAAGATATCGCAAGTTTGAGCCAACGCATCATCAAAGAAGCAGGAGCAGACGGGATCTACCTCAGTGTTCAAAGCATCCAAGATGCGCGTGTCAGTCAGGAAGTTTACAAACAAGTCATCGCGCCGAGTGAACTCCATGTCTTAGAGACAGCTAAGGAAGCCGGTGGGGTAAATATCCTTCATATCTGTGGCTATGAAGGAGCTCGCAATAATATCCACCTCTTCACAGATTACCCAGCCCCAGTCATTAACTGGGCAGTCGGACCAGAAGGCATCAGCCTGGCAGAAGGACGCGAAATCTTCGGTGGACGTACGGTTCTTGGTGGGTTTGAAAATGGCAAAAATGGTCTTCTCTACACAGGAGACAAGGCTGCTATCCAAGCAGAAACCAAACGCATCATCGCAGAAACTGGAACTACAGGCTTGGTCATCGGTGCGGATTGTACCATTCCAAGTGACATTGATGAAGAACGAATCGAATGGGTTCGTGAAGCTGCAGCAGAATAAGGAAAATAGAAAGAGAGAAAAGAGAGTATGAGTAAAAAAACATGGATTATCGGTGGGGTAGCCGTTCTTGCCCTTGCAGGTGCAACGATTATTGGTCGAAGCCTGAATCACGCAAATGACAGCAAAGGATCAACAGGATCTAATAAAGTAACAACCTTGAAAGTGGCCCACACTCAAAACTATGTGCCGTACGATTTCGTCGATGAAAAAGGAGAATCAGATGGCTATGAAGTAGCTGTGCTCAAAGCCATTGACGAAAAACTTCCAGACTACAAGTTTGAGTACACTGGAACAAGTGACGACGACCTTTTGATCGGTCTAGAATCTGGTAAGTATGATATCGGAACCAAAGGAGCTTGGTATACCGAAGAACGCGCCAAGAAATTTATCATACCAAAAGAACCAATCGGAGCCAGTATCATCGGATTTACGGTACGAAAAGAAGATGCGGATAAATACAAGAACATCGATGATTTCGCTAAAGAAAAAGGAAATTGGTTCCAATTTCACCACAAAATGCCCAATGGAATGTTATCAAAGAATACAATGACAAGCATAAAGACAAACAAATCGAATTAACAGCTGCAGAATCGTTCAAAGTTGCAGATGCCTATGCATGGGTTCTGGAAGGACGTTACGATGCCTTCTTTGACATCAAACTTTCCTTTGAAAAAGCTGTCACAGATAAAGATGGTTCTTACCACCAATATGCAGACAAACTTAGCTGGTTTGCCTACAAAGGAATTCCAACTTACCATTGATCCATAAGGATAAGAAAAACGAAAAATTTGCGGAAGCTTACAGCAAGGCCATCAAAGAATTGGAAGAAGATGGAACGCTTGCCAAACTATCCGAAAAATATTTCGGTGAAGATGTCTTCAGTTATGTAGATAAAGAAAAATAAGATGAAACTGGGTGCGTATAGCCCCAGCTTCCTTATTTCTATCCGGATACAGAAAGGAAAAAAACATGGTCTCATACGACATTTCCAAGGTCTGGTTATTTCTTCCAACCTTGGTCCAAGCCCTGCCAGCGACCCTAGCTTTGATGGTTTTAACGACGCTTCTCGGTTCGGCATTTGGCTTGGTTTTGACCTGGGCACAAGTATCAGAAGAGAAGGTGGGAGCTGGTCTTGCCAAAGGCTACGTCTTTACTTTGCGTTGTACCCCTCCGATTGTCTTGCTCTTCTTGGTCTTTTATGGGCTGCCACAATTTTTGAACTGGTGGTTGGGCATTGACATTGATCACTGGTCCAAGTTTGTCTTTGTCCTTGTGGCCATGTTTCTTCTCTTTGCGGCTATGATCTCTGAGGTCTTCAAGGCAGCCTATTTGGCCATCCCAAAAGGTCAAATGGAAGCGGGCTTGAGTATCGGCTTGACACCAGCTCAAACCATTTGGCGCATTGTCCTTCCCCAAGCCTTTCGTGTAGCTCTTCCCAATATGACAACTGCCATCTTGAACCTCATGCGCGATGCTGCATTGGCTTATACCATTGGCTTTATCGATATCATGGGAGCAGGAAACAACTTGATCAGTCGCAATCTTGGAAATTATTCCCTCGAGACCTATACAGCCGTCGCAGTGATCTACTGGGCTATTGCCCTTGTGATTTCCTTCTCCGCTCAATTGCTTGAAAAACGACTCAGTGTAACAGAAAGGTAGCTTATGGATTTCAATTTTTATTAGTAAAACGTTTCTAGCCACCTTGGGTGGTGTTCCAGTGACCCTTCTGATCATGGTCGTATCGATTCTCTTGAGTTTTTTTCCAGCCCTCTTTTTGGCGCTCGGTCAGATCTACAAGGTCAAAGGGGTTCGCAGTTTCTCAGTGGTTTACTTAGCCTTTTATTCGCGCGACGCCTCCGATTCTCTTGATTCTCTTCTTTTATAGTCTCTTCCCAGCCTCTTGAAATAGTTTTTTTAAGAGTATGGGCAGTCACTTTAATGTCTTTGAGATCAATCCCATTTACTATGCCTTTATCATCTTTAGCTTGATGACAACAGGAAGTCTGGCTGAAATTCTACGCTCAGCCATCCTGACGGTGGATAAGGGTCAACTAGAAGCAGCGCAAGCCATTGGTTTGACCAATCGCCAAGCCTATATCCGCATTGTTTTTCCACAAGCCCTGCGTTCAGCCCTACCCAATTTGTGTAACCTGGTCATCAACTTGGTCAAAGGAACTTCCCTTGTCTTTGTTATGACCATCAAGGATATCACTGCCATTGCCAAGGTCGAAGCCTCTTATGGCTATCAATATTTTGAATCCTATCTAGTGATTTTTATTCTTTATATTGTCATTTGTGGGGTGATTCAGTGGGGATTCAATCGCTTAGAAAAACGCCTGACACTCGCATAGAAAAAGGAGAAATGAAAAGATGTTAGAAGTAGAACACGTATCGAAAAAATTTAAGGACCACCAAGTCCTGGTAGATGTTAATCTCAAGGTCAACCAAGGGGATGTCGTCGTTATTTTGGGTCCATCTGGATCAGGAAAAACAACCTTCCTTCGTTGCCTCAATCACTTAGAAAAGGCAGATACAGGTCACTTAACCCTAGGTGGAAAAGAGTATGACCTCTCAAAACTCAGCAAAAAAGAGATTCTAGAAATCCGCCAAAAGACAGCCTTTGTCTTCCAGCATTACAATCTCTTCGCCAACAAAACAGCACTTGAAAATATCTTGGAAGGCTTGATTGTAGCTCGTAAGATTCCAAAAGAAGAAGCCATCCAACGGGCAGAATCCGCCCTTGAAAAAGTTGGTCTCCTCGCTTACAAGGATTACTATCCTTCTCAATTGTCAGGTGGCCAACAGCAACGGATCGGAATCGCGCGTGCCATCGCAGTCAAACCAGACGTGATCTTGCTAGACGAGCCAACTTCGGCGTTAGACCCAGAGTTGGTCGGTGACGTCTTAGATGTCATGAAGCAATTGGCTCAAGAAGGAGTGACCATGGTTGTCGTAACCCATGAGATGGGCTTTGCGCGTGATGTGGCCAACCACGTCATCTTTATGGATGGCGGACACATCATCGAAGAAAATGAACCGCATGAATTCTTCAACAGTCCAAAAGAAGAACGAACTAAACAATTCCTTTCACGGATTCTATCCGACGCCACCTACAGTGTCGAATACATGATTTAACAGGAGACACACCCTGGGAAGGGTGTAGCAGATTAAAGACAAAGTCATCTTAGAAACTTTCCTTAGGTGAGTACGGACGTCAGCGAACTTCGAAGAAGTTCCATGACTTAGTTTTGAGCCTGAGGTCTCAAAATCCCGAGTGCTAGAAACAACAGTGTTTCTAGCACTTTTCTCACGGCGGAAAGTTTCAGTGTATGTTTGAATGAGCCTAACGAGCTCAGTGTTTATCATTTTTTTTAGCATCACTGAGGTTGCTGTATATAATACAGTTTGTCTACATTCTAGCCTCCAGTTTTATAGCTTCGGAAAAATTTTTTTTTAAAAAAATGCAAAAAAATTATGTAAAAAAACTGTTGACAAAAAAATCAGTCTGGTTTATAATAATTTATGTAAACAAAAAGAGGTTGGAAAAATCTCAAGAGTTTACAGGATCAATAGTGGAAAGGAGATGGTGAGATGCTATTTCCAAAAATATAGAAAACTAATTGATAAAAAGAAGGAATAGAAGATCTTAGCCCTTGAGGCTATTCATTTAAAAAGAAAAAAATAAAAATTATGTAAACAAACGTTAAAGTAGCCAATTCGGCTACTCATTTTCAAGAACGAATTAAAAATTATGTAAAATTAGAGGTATATAATATGAATAACAACTTTAACAATATGGATGATCTTTTCAATCAACTAATGGGCAACATGGGTGGTTTTCGTTCTGAAAGCCGTCGCTACATGATTAATGGTCGTGAAGTGACACCGGAAGAATTCGCTATTTATCGTCAAACGGGTCAACTTCCAAATGAAGGAAGTGAGCAAGCGCAACACCATCAAGCTAAAGGAATGAAACAAGATGGGATCCTTGCAAAACTTGGTCGCAACTTGACCGAAGAAGCACGTGAAGGAAAATTGGATCCGGTTATCGGACGCAATAAAGAAATTCAAGAAACGGCTGAAATCTTGTCTCGTCGTACTAAAAACAACCCTGTCCTTGTAGGGGATGCCGGTGTTGGTAAAACAGCAGTTGTAGAAGGTTTGGCCCAAGCTATTGTGAACGGGGACGTTCCAGCTGCCATCAAGAACAAAGAAATCATCTCCATTGATATTTCTGGTCTTGAAGCAGGGACTCAATACCGTGGTAGCTTTGAAGAAAATATTCAAAATCTGATCCAAGAAGTCAAGGCGATGGGAAATGTCATTCTCTTCTTTGATGAAATCCATCAAATCCTTGGTGCAGGTAGCACAGGTGATGGTCAAGGCTCTAAAGGTCTTGCGGATATCTTGAAACCAGCTCTTTCTCGTGGGGAATTGACAGTCATTGGGGCAACTACTCAAGATGAATACCGTAACACCATCTTGAAGAATGCGGCCCTTGCTCGTCGTTTCAACGAAGTGAAGGTCAATGCTCCATCAGCTGAAGATACCTTTTCAAGATTCTTCAAGGGATCCGTGATCTTTATGAAAAACACCACAATGTCATCTTGCCAGATGAAGTTTTAAAAGCAGCAGTTGATTATTCGATCCAATACATTCCACAACGCAGCTTACCGGATAAGGCCATTGACTTGGTCGATGTGACAGCTGCTCACTTGGCAGCACAACACCCAGTGACAGATGTCCATGCTGTGGAACATGAAATTGAAGAAGAAAAAAACAAACAAGAAGAAGCTGCGGCGAAAGAAGATTACGAAGCAGCTTTGAAAGCAAAGGTTCGTATCGAAGAACTTGAAAAGAAAATTGAAAACCATACAGAAGACCATAAAGTAACAGCAACAATCAACGATGTGGCTGAATCAGTAGAACGGATGACTGGTATTCCAGTGTCACAAATGGGTGCAACTGATATCGAACGTTTGAAAGATATGGGTCACCGTTTGCAAACCAAGGTTATCGGTCAAGATAAAGCCGTTGAAGCAGTGGCACGTGCTATCCGTCGGAACCGTGCAGGATTTGACGAAGGGAACCGTCCAATCGGAAGCTTCCTCTTTGTAGGTCCGACTGGTGTTGGTAAGACTGAATTGGCTAAACAATTGGCTCTTGATATGTTCGGAACCAAAGATGCCATCATCCGTTTGGACATGTCAGAATACAGCGACCGTACAGCCGTTTCTAAATTGATTGGTACAACAGCTGGTTATGTTGGTTACGATGATAACAACAATACTTTGACAGAACGTGTTCGTCGTAACCCTTACTCAATCGTCCTTTTGGATGAGATTGAAAAGGCGGATCCTCAAGTGATCACCCTTCTCCTCCAAGTTTTGGACGATGGTCGTTTGACAGATGGTCAAGGAAATACGGTTAACTTCAAGAATACCGTAATTATCGCTACTTCAAACGCTGGATTTGGTTACGAAGCGAACTTGACAGAGGATGCGGACAAACCAGAACTCTTGGATCGTTTGAAACCATTCTTCCGTCCTGAATTCCTTAACCGTTTCAACGCCGTGATTGAATTCTCACACTTGAGCAAGGAAGACCTTTCTAAGATTGTTGACTTGATGTTAGTGGAAGTGAACAAAACTCTTGCTAAGAAAGACATCGACTTGACAGTGAGCGATGCTGCCAAAGAATACATGACTGAAGAAGGCTATGATGAAGTCATGGGCGTACGTCCACTCCGTCGGGTCGTTGAACAACAAATCCGTGATAAGGTGACAGATTTCCATTTGGACCATCTTGATGCTAAACACTTGTTGGCAGATATGGAAGATGGAGAGCTTATTATTCGAGAGCATGGTGATGCGAACGAAGGGAAAGAAACCCCGGCAGAATAAGATTTTGTGAGACTAGGCTAAGAAGAAATTCTTAGCCTTTTTCATGAGCCGTTAAATGAACAATTAGTTGATTTTACTAGACACATTTTTTCGATTTTTTGCCCAGAAAGTGAAAAATGTTAAAAAATACCCTTATTTTTCTCTTTTTTACCCTATTTTTTAGGTCAAAATGAGCTATTCTGAGCACAATAAGCAAGATTTGCTAATAAATGAGGAAATCCACGATATAATATATAAAAAGATTAAATTTAGAGGAAATGGGTGTATTTTATGAAAACTCCAATTGATATTTATTCGACAAAAGACTATAAGAAAGTAGAAGCTGTTGTTCAGCTGATGGTGGACGGAAAAGTTACAAGCTATCGCGTTGCAACTGAAACAGACATCAGTAAGATGAGCCTTGCAACCTTGACAAAGGGAACCAGTAAAGATTAAAAACATCACTTACCAAACAGCGATTTTGTTGATTAATTGGTATGATCAAAATCATGAAAAATATGGTATCACGATTGATTAGAAGAAGACCAATTTTTTATGGTTTTTTTCTTTTTGTCCAGTTCATTTTGTTAGGAGGCTGGCTTCAACTTTTGTGCCGGTCGTTTTTTTGTATTGAAGTTCATGAGTCCCCCTATCTGGTGAATGATCCGTCCAGGGACTTATTTTTACTGAAAATCAGGGCTTCATATTGAAAATGCCTATAAAATTTGCTATAGTAGTGCATATATGATTTTAAAAGGAGAAAAGGTATGCAAGGTGGCAGTACATTTCTAGTGATGCTCTTGGTGATGGTCGGAATGATGTTCTTCATGAGCCGTAGCCAAAAGAAACAATACCAAAAACGGATGGAAAGCTTGAACAAGCTTCAAAAAGGGTATGAAGTGATTACCATCGGTGGTTTGTATGGAACAGTCGATGAAGTAGATACAGAACGAAAAACAGTTGTTTTGGACGTGGATGGCGTATACCTCACATTTGAATTGACAGCTATTAAAACAGTTTTGCCAGTTTCAGAAGGGGTGACAGCTGGTGCAGTTGAAGGCGCTGGCGAATCAGATTCTATCATTGACGGTGAATAATAAGAAGGAGCGATCAAAAGGTCGCTTTTTTCATTTTTAGATATATACCCTCTAGAAAAGGGGCTAGACTGCCATTTTAAGCGGATTTATGATATAATGAAGCGATAAAAACAGTGAAATAGGTAGAAAAACATGTTTCGTTTTAAAAAGAAAGAAAAGTTAAGTGTACCTCTAGAAGTGCCCAAGCATATTGGAATCATCATGGATGGGAATGGTCGTTGGGCCAAAAAACGGATGCAACCTCGTGTCTTTGGGCACAAGGCTGGCATGGAGGCTCTGCAAGAAGTAACCATCGCAGCCAAGGAGATGGGAGTGCAAGCCCTAACGGTCTATGCTTTCTCAACTGAAAACTGGACCCGTCCGCAACAAGAAGTCAGCTTCATCATGAACCTTCCAGTAGAGTTTTACGACCGCTTTGTTCCAGAACTTCATAGAAATAATGTAAAGATTCAAATGATTGGGGAGGTTTCCCGTCTTCCGAAGGAGACCTTGGAGGCTCTAGAAAAAGCAGAGGCTTTAACTCGTTCAAATACAGGCTTGATTCTGAATTTTGCCTTGAATTATGGGGGACGGGCTGAGTTGACTCAGGCAGTTAAACAAATTGCCCAGGAAGTTCTCGATGCGCACTTGAATCCAGGCGATATTTCAGAAGAAATCATCGCAGATTACTTGTATACTAGTAGCTTACCCAAGGATTTGCGGGACCCTGATTTGATTATTCGGACGAGCGGTGAGATTCGTTTGAGTAATTTCTTGCCATGGCAAGCAGCTTATAGCGAGCTTTACTTTACGGATGTGATGTGGCCTGATTTTGGAGAAAAGGCATTGCAGGATGCCATAGTAGAATACAGCCATCGTCATCGACGCTTTGGTGGTGTATAGGAGAGATAAATATGACAAAAGATTTGCAGAAACGAGTGATTTTTGGAGGAATCGCCCTAGCTTTCTTCATCCCGACGGTACTTTTTGGAGGAGTCTTTTTCCAGATTGTTGTAGGACTCATTGCGATGTTGGGAGTTCATGAATTGCTCAAAATGAAAGGACTTCAGACGGAAACAATCGAAGGAGCTTTAGCCATGCTGGCAGCTCTGGTACTGACCTTACCTCTTGAGAGCTATCTCCCTTTCTTACCAGTTGGTGGGAACTTTATCGCTTATGGTTTACTGGTCTTGCTGTTGATGGGGACCACCGTCCTAGCTCAAGGCTATACCTATGATGAAGTTGTCTATCCTATTGCCTCTAGTTTTTATGTTGGCTTTGGATTCCATGCCCTGATTCAAGCGCGTATGGCTGGTGTTGATAAGGTCTTGTTGGCCCTCTTTATCGTCTGGGCAACCGATTCGGGTGCCTACTTCATTGGTAGTCAATTTGGAAAGAGAAAACTGTTACCAAGAGTCTCTCCTAATAAGACAATAGAAGGAAGTCTTGGTGGAATTGCCTGTGCTATCTTGGTCACTTTGCTATTCATGATTTTTGATCGGACAGTGGCTGGATCTTATGGCTGGATTACCATGATTCTCTTCACCATTCTCTTTAGTGTAGCTGCTCAGTTTGGTGATCTAGTAGAAAGTGCCATTAAACGCCATTTTGGCGTCAAAGATTCTGGACATTTTATTCCGGGACATGGTGGTGTATTAGATCGATTCGATAGTTTGATTTTTGTCTTTCCTTTAATGCTTTTCTTCGGTCTCTTTTAGACCAGTTTCTCTAGAAAGTATGCGAAAGATCGTGTGAAGGAGCCTATATGCAATTTATTGCCTTTATTATTATTTTCGGAGTCATTGTTCTGGTGCATGAGTTCGGCCATTTCTATTTTGCAAAGAAATCGGGCATCTTGGTCCGTGAGTTTGCGATTGGGATGGGGCCGAAGATTTTTGCACATGTGGGCAAGGATGGCACAGCCTATACCATTCGAATTCTCCCGCTTGGGGGCTATGTCCGGATGGCAGGATGGGGCGAGGACTCGACAGAGATCAAGATAGGAACGCCGGTCAGTCTGACCTTGAATCAAGAGGGAACCGTCGTTCGGATTAATCTGTCTGGAAAGAACATCGACCAGACGGCTCTCCCCATGAATGTCACCTCCTTTGACTTTGAGGACAAATTAGAAATCACAGGGATTGTCTTAGAAGAGACCAAGACCTATCCTGTCCATCATGATGCCACTATCATCGAGGAGGATGGAACAGAAGTTCGGATCGCTCCTTTAGATGTTCAGTATCAAAATGCTAGCATTTGGGGACGCCTCATTACCAATTTTGCTGGTCCGATGAACAACTTTATCCTGAGTATTGTCGTATACTCTCTCCTAGCCTTCATGCGGGGAGGTGCAGTGGACTACTATAGCAACCATGTTCAAGTGGTTCCACAAGGAGTAGTGGCTAAGGCAGGTCTGAAGGACAACGACCAAATTGTTCAAATCAATCAATATAAGATTTCCAACTGGGAAGAGTTGACAGATGCCGTACAAAAGGCTACGGACGGCAAAGGAAAGAATCCTGAAATAACCATTCGCTATGAGCGCGATGAAAAAACTCAAGAAGTGACCGTCAAACCTGAAGAAGATGGTGGACGCTATTACATCGGTGTCACCAATGCGGTAAAGACTGGATTCTTCGATAAACTTTTCTCAGGTGTAACGGATACCTGGTACACAGCAACTCGTATCTTTACTGCCTTGAAGGATATCATCTTCCACTTTAGTTTGAACAAATTAGGTGGTCCAGTGGCGATCTACAAAGCCAGTTCACAAGCGGCGGAGCTCGGTCTTCCAGCTATCCTATCCTTGATGGCCATGTTGTCTATTAATATCGGAATCTTTAACTTGATCCCCATTCCGGCCTTGGATGGTGGAAAAATCTTGATCAATCTGATCGAGCTCGTCCGTAGAAAACCGCTGAAGCAGGAGGTAGAAACCTACTTGACCCTTGCTGGAGTGGCGGTCATGGTTATCTTGATGATTGCCGTGACTTGGAACGATATAATGAAATTATTTTTGAAATAGAAAAGGAATGAATCTGAATGAAACAAAGTAAAATGCTTATTCCAACACTTCGCGAAATGCCAAGTGATGCGCAGGTCATCAGCCACGCTTTGATGCTCCGTGCTGGTTATGTTCGTCAAGTATCAGCAGGTGTTTATTCATATCTGCCACTTGCAAATCGTGTAATTGAAAAAGCTAAGAAGATCATGCGCCAGGAATTTGACAAGATTGGCGCTGTTGAAATGTTGGCTCCAGCCCTTCTCAGTGCTGACCTTTGGCGTGAATCTGGCCGTTATGAAACTTACGGGGAAGACTTGTACAAATTGAAAAATCGTGAGAAGTCAGACTTTATCTTGGGTCCAACTCACGAAGAAACTTTCACAGCTATTGTCCGTGATTCTGTTAAGTCTTACAAGCAATTACCATTGAATCTCTACCAAATCCAACCTAAGTACCGTGATGAAACGTCCACGTAATGGACTTCTTCGGACCCGTGAGTTCATCATGAAAGATGGCTACAGCTTCCACGCTAACTACGATAGCTTGGATGTGACCTATGATGAATACAAGGCAGCCTACGAGCGTATCTTTACTCGTAGTGGCTTGGACTTTAAAGCCATCATCGGTGACGGTGGAGCCATGGGCGGTAAGGATAGTCAAGAGTTTATGGCTATCACACCTTCTCGTACAGACCTTGACCGTTGGGTGGTGTTAGACAAGTCAGTCGCATCATTTGATGAGATTCCTGAAGAAGTTCAAGAAGAAATCAAGGCTGAATTGCTCAAATGGATGGTTTCTGGTGAGGATACCATTGCCTACTCAAGTGAATCTAGCTATGCGGCCAACCTTGAAATGGCAACTAATGCCTACAAACCAAGCAACCGTGTTGTGACTGAAGAAGAAGTAGCTCGCGTGGAAACACCAGGTGTTAAATCGATTGATGAAGTCGCAGCCTTCTTGAATATCTCTGAAGAGCAAACAATCAAGACCTTGGTTTACATCGCAGACGAGGAGCCAGTTGTGGCCCTACTCGTGGGCAATGACCAGCTCAACGAAGTCAAATTGAAAAACTATCTTGGAGCAGATTTCTTGGAACCTGCAACTGAGGCAGAAGTGAAAGAATTGTTGGGGGCGGACTTTGGTTCACTTGGTCCAGTCAATCTTCCAGAAAATGTCAAGATTATCGCAGACCGCAAGGTACAAGATAGCCGTAATGCTGTTGTTGGTGCCAACCAAGATGGCTACCACTTGACGGGTGTCAACCCAGGTCGAGATTTCGTTGCTGAATATGTAGATATCCGTGAAGTACGTGAGGGTGAAATTTCACCAGATGGCCAAGGTGTGCTCAACTTTGCACGTGGTATCGAGATTGGTCACATTTTCAAACTTGGGACTCGTTACTCAGCAAGTATGGGAGCGGATGTCTTGGATGAAAATGGTCGTGCAGTCCCAATCATCATGGGATGCTATGGTATCGGTGTCAGCCGTCTCCTTTCAGCCGTTATGGAACAACACGCTCGTCTATTTGTCAATAAGACTCCTAAAGGTGAATACCGTTACGCTTGGGGCATCAACTTCCCTAAAGAATTGGCGCCGTTTGATGTGCACTTGATTCCAGTTAATGTCAAGGACGAAGCAAGTCTTGAATTGACTAGCAAGATCGAAGACCAATTGGTCAAGGCTGGCTATGAAGTCTTGGTGGACGATCGTAACGAACGTGCAGGCGTTAAATTTAGCGATAGCGACTTGATCGGCTTGCCAATCCGTGTAACAGTTGGGAAGAAAGCAGCTGATGGCATCGTGGAAGTGAAGATTAAAGCTTCTGGTGATACAATTGAAGTGCATGCAGACAATTTATTAGAAACTCTTGCTATTTTAAATAAATAAGCAATAGTAGAAGGCTAGGATGCTCAATACCCTAGCCTTCTTTTTTGTAAGCTGAGCTAGCTAGCTGAAAGGACCTTCTGACAGTCGAAAAGTTAGGTAAAATATGATAAAATAAAGGCTAGTAATTTGTCAGGGAGAAATCATGTCAACTAGCTTTGAAATCTTAATGAATCAGTTAGGAATGCCTTTGGAAATGCGTGAATCAGGCGCTTTTCGAGGGGCTGAAATCCAAGAGGTCATCGTCCATAAGCTCAGTCGTGTTTGGGAATTTCGTTTTGTTTTTGCCGAAATTCTACCCATCACGATTTTTCAGGAGCTCAAAAACCGCTTGGCTGAGGAGTTTTCAAAGACAGGAAATCGAGCGGTGTTTGAGATTCAGGTAAAGAATCCAACTTTCAGTGAGGAGCTCTTGCAAGCCTATTACCAGGAGGCTTTTGAAGATGGTCCCTGTGCGAGTCAGGGCTTTAAGAGCATGTATCAACATCTGCAAGTCCGCTCTCAAGGAGAAGAGCTGATCATTAGTGGTCCTTCATCTGTGGATACGGAGCACCACCGGAAAAAAACCATTTGCCCAATCTCGCTAGTCAATTGACCAAGTTTGGTTTTCCTCATTTCCAGTGTCGGGTCGAGGCGGATGACCAGTTGACAGAAGAGCTGCAACAGGCCTTTGAAGCTGAGAAAGATCAAATCTTCCAAGCAGCTAATGAAGAAACCTTGCGGGCCATGGAGTCCTTGTCTCAAATGGCTCCTCCACCAGCAGAGGAAAAACCAGTCTTTGATTTCAAAGCCAAGAAGGCTGTGGCCAAGCCCAAGCTGGACAAAGCAGAAATCACTCCTATGATTGATATCACGACAGAAGAGAACCGCATTGTCTTTGAAGGGGTGGTCTTTGATGTCGAGCACAAGGTGACGAGGACAGGTCGGGTCTTGATCAATTTCAAGATGACCGACTATACTTCCAGTTTTTCCCTTCAAAAATGGGCTAAAAACGAAGAAGAAGCTCAGAAGTTTGACATGATCAAGAAAAACTCTTGGTTGAGAGTTCGTGGCAACATCGAAGTCAATAACTTTACCCGAGATTTAACCATGAATGTCCAGGATATCCAAGAAGTGGTCCACTATGAGCGCAAGGATCTGATGCCAGAAGGTGAGCGTCGGGTCGAGTTCCATGCCCATACCAATATGTCGACCATGGATGCCCTACCTGAAGTCGAGGAGCTAGTCGCAAAAGCCGCCAAATGGGGACACAAGGCTCTTGCCATTACCGATCACGGCAATGTGCAGTCCTTCCCTCATGGTTACAAGGCAAGCTAAAAAGGCTGGTATCCAACTCATCTATGGGATGGAAGCCAATATTGTCGAAGACCGCGTGCCGATTACTTACAATGAAGTCGATCTAGACCTTCATGAAGCAACCTATGTGGTTTTTGACGTGGAAACGACAGGACTCTCAGCGATTTACAATGATCTGATTCAGGTTGCCGCTTCTAAAATGCACAAGGGCAATATCATTGCTGAATTCGATGAGTTCATCAATCCAGGGCATCCCATTTCTGCCTTTACAACGGACCTGACAGGCATTACCGATGACCATGTTCGCAATGCCAAACCTTTGAAACAGGTCTTGGAGGAGTTCCAGGAATTCTGTCAGGATGCGGTTTTGGTTGCCCATAATGCCACTTTTGACGTGGGCTTCATGAATGCCAACTATGAGCGTCATGGCCTTCCCAAAATCACTCAGCCAGTAATTGATACACTAGAGTTCGCTCGGAACCTCTATCCGGAGTACAAGCGTCATGGTTTGGGGCCCTTGACCAAGCGGTTTGGGGTTGCCTTGGAACACCACCACATGGCCAACTATGACGCGGAAGCGACAGGTCGCTTGCTCTTCATCTTTATCAAGGATGTAGCAGAAAAACATGGCGTGACCAATTTAGCTAAGTTAAATGTGGATTTAATTAGTCCGGATTCCTACAAAAAGGCACGGGTAAAACACGCAACCATCTATGTCAAGAACCAGACCGGCTTGAAAAATATGTTCAAATTGGTCTCTCTTTCCAATACTCAATATTTTGAGGGCGTTCCTCGGATTCCCCGGACAGTTTTGGATGCCCACCGGGAAGGCTTGATCCTGGGATCGGCTTGTTCTGAAGGAGAGGTCTTTGACGCGGTCGTCTCTCAAGGAGTTGACGCGGCAGTCGAAGTGGCCAAGTATTATGACTTTATTGAGGTGATGCCTCCAGCCATCTATGCCCCCCTCATTGCCAAAGAGCAGGTTAAGGATATGGATGAGCTCCAGACCATCATCAAGAGTTTGATTGAGGTGGGAGATCGCCTTGGCAAGCCGGTCCTCGCGACAGGAAATGTTCACTACCTTGAGCCCGAGGATGAGATCTATCGAGAAATCATTGTCCGCAGTCTCGGGCAAGGAGCTATCATCAACCGGACTATCGGCCATGGGGAAAACGCTCAACCAGCCCCTCTGCCAAAAGCCCATTTCCGCACAACCAATGAAATGCTGGATGAATTTGCCTTTCTAGGGGAAGACTTGGCGCGCAAGATTGTCATTGAAAACACCAACGACCTGGCAGAAATCTTTGAACCCGTTGAAGTGGTTAAAGGAGACTTGTATACCCCATTTATTGACAAGGCCGAAGAAACAGTTGCCGAATTGACCTATCAGAAGGCCTTTGAAATCTATGGCAATCCGCTCCCTGATATTGTTGATTTGCGGATTGAAAAAGAATTGACCTCTATCCTGGGGAATGGCTTCGCCGTGATCTATCTGGCTTCCCAACTCTTGGTGCATCGCTCCAATGAACGGGGTTACTTGGTGGGTTCACGGGGATCCGTCGGATCCAGTTTCGTAGCGACCATGATTGGGATTACCGAGGTCAATCCGCTCTCGCCACACTATGTCTGTGGTCAGTGTCAGTACAGTGAGTTTATCACGGATGGTTCTTATGGTTCAGGCTTTGATATGCCAAATAAGGACTGTCCAAACTGTGGACACCAGCTTAGCAAAAACGGCCAAGACATTCCGTTCGAGACCTTCCTTGGTTTTGATGGGGACAAGGTACCCGATATCGATTTGAACTTCTCAGGGGAAGACCAGCCGAGCGCTCACTTGGATGTCCGTGATATTTTTGGGGAAGAATACGCCTTCCGGGCAGGAACAGTAGGTACGGTTGCGGCCAAGACAGCCTATGGTTTTGTCAAGGGCTATGAGCGGGACTATGGCAAGTACTACCGAGATGCCGAGGTAGAACGTCTGGCCCAAGGAGCAGCTGGGGTTAAACGGACGACCGGTCAGCACCCAGGGGGAATCGTTGTTATTCCTAACTACATGGATGTCTATGACTTCACCCCTGTTCAGTATCCAGCAGATGATGTGACAGCCGAATGGCAAACCACTCACTTTAACTTCCACGATATCGATGAGAACGTCCTCAAGCTCGATGTCCTGGGACACGATGATCCGACCATGATTCGCAAACTTCAGGACTTATCAGGTATTGATCCAAACGATATTCCTATGGATGATCCTGGTGTCATGGCTCTCTTCTCAGGAACCGATATCTTAGGAGTCACACCGGAGCAAATCGGTACCTCAACCGGTATGCTGGGAATCCCAGAGTTTGGGACCAACTTTGTTCGGGGCATGGTGGATGAGACCCATCCAACCACCTTTGCCGAGTTGCTTCAGCTGTCAGGGCTGTCTCACGGTACCGATGTATGGTTGGGAAATGCCCAAGACTTGATCAAGGCTGGGATTGCCGACCTATCGACCGTTATCGGATGTCGGGATGACATCATGGTTTACCTCATGCACGCTGGCCTAGATCCAAAAATGGCCTTTACCATCATGGAGCGGGTGCGGAAAGGCATGTGGCTCAAGATTCCTGAAGAAGAGCGCAATGGCTATATCGAGGCCATGAAGGCTAACAATGTCCCAGAATGGTACATCGAGTCTTGTGGAAAAATCAAGTATATGTTCCCTAAAGCCCATGCGGCAGCCTACGTTATGATGGCCTTGCGGGTGGCTTACTTTAAGGTTCATCATCCGCTCTACTATTACTGTGCTTACTTCTCAATCCGTGCCAAGGCCTTTGATATCAAGACTATGGGTGCAGGCCTAGAAGCTGTGAAAGCGCGGATGAAGGAGATTGCTGAAAAACGCAAGAACAACGAAGCTTCCAATGTGGAGATCGACCTCTACACGACCCTTGAAATTGTCAATGAGATGTGGGAGCGTGGCTTCAAGTTTGGGAAGCTAGACCTCTATCGCAGTGATGCGACGGAATTCATCATCGATGGAGACACCCTCATCCCACCATTTGTCGCCATGGATGGATTGGGAGAAAACGTCGCCAAGCAGATTGTACGAGCTCGCAAAAAAGGAGAATTCCTCTCTAAAACAGAGTTGCGCAAACGTGGCGGTGTCTCCTCAACCTTAGTGGAAAAGATGGACGAGATGGGAATCCTTGGTAATATGCCAGAAGACAACCAGCTCAGTCTCTTTGATGATTTGTTTGATGGATAAATGATTTTTATTCAAAAGAATTAGCCACTCTTAACTACAGATTCATATGAATTTGTAGTTTTTTTAAAAATACAATAAAGGCGGATGAAATGGGTATTCAATTTACTTCAAAAAAGGTTGGAGAGCTATTGAAAGAAGGGAATTTGCGGATTCCTTCTTATCAAAGACCTTATAAGTGGAACAGAAAGCATATTCGTAATCTTTTTTATGATTTACGAGATGCTATGGAAAAAAAGGAATATCAAGTTGGCTCTGTAATCTTGCATGATAATAATGGATACTTAGATATTGTAGATGGACAACAACGGCTAATTTCTATTTCTTTATTTCTTCATTCATTAGAAGAGTTAAAAGGATTATGAAGGCGCTAATCAACTTTTAGGTGCTGAATTTGGAGAGATATCTTGCTATCATGCGAGCGAAAATTATAACGAGTGGAAAAATTTAACTCAATTGGTTGGTGCAAACCAGGCAAAAGATATTTGCAAATTTTTATTGGAAAATTGTTCTATTTCTTGTATCATCATGCCAGAGGAACGTTTGGCAGAAGCCTTTCAATTATTTGATTCTCAGAATAATCGTGGAAAATCTTTAGAACCTCATGATTTACTTAAAGCCTATCATCTGCGTCAACAAGACTCAGATGATGAAAAAATTGTTGAGAAATGGGAGCAGTTTGTGGAAGATGACGATTTAAGTCTGAAAGATCTATTTGATATGCATCTTTTCCGTATGAGACGTTGGTCTAGGGGAGAAACAGGATTAACCAATAAGCGTTATGGTTCTTATCTGCGTTTTACAGAAGATTTTATTGATGATTTTAAAGGTGTTGATTTAAGTCAGAATTTTCCATACCTAGAATTATACCGTCATATTGAAAACTTCCCTATGTCAATAACCATGCCAATCATTGATGGAAGTGAATTTTTTAAGTATATTGAATCTGTCCATCAAACGATTAAAGATCATATAGATGTTTTGAATAAACAGTTAGGAATTTCTAATGATACTAAGAGGACAGAAAATAGTTCAGATTATCCAGAAGGTATGTCGAAAATTTACAATAGTTCAAAAGGACGCTATATCAAGTGTCATAATTTGTTTCTAAATATTTGCTTGCTTTTTGCAGAGAGATTTGGAAAAGAAGAGCTATCAAAAGAAATAGTAGAGACCTTGTTTATTTGGGCTTACTACCCGCGTGTAAAGTCTCGTGCTATATATGATGCTACAGTAGGAAACTACGCTGCAGGCGGGAAGTTCAGACAAAGAGAAGTTCAAAAACTTTTCCAAATTTTAGCCCATGCTGTAACTCCAAATGATTTCATGATTAAGATAGATAGAGAATTATTTGAAAATTATACTGTGGAGCAGATTATAGCGGAGGAAAGAGAGAAATGGTAGAGACACATATCAGCTTGTCTGTTGATTGTTTATTAAACGAAGATAGCTATGCTATTCCTCTATATCAGAGAAATTTTTCTTGGACTTATGATGAGATTGAACAATTATTGAACGATGTAGCAGATGCTTATCAAGAAAAGAGAGACAATTACTATATTGGAACATTAGTTGTCAATGAAGAGAATGGTCTTTTCAAAATTATTGATGGTCAACAACGAACAACAGCACTTAATTTAATTGCTTTGGTTTTGAAAAATGAGTTTGATTGTGACAGATTAGAGGCGGTTCATTTAACTTTCCCAGCTCGGAGAAGATCAAATGAGAATATTCAAAAACTATTTATCAATGAAAAAATTTCTGAGGACGATGAAAATGAATTAACTATAGGTTACAGACATGCTAAAGATGCCTTGAAAAAAGTGCTAGGAGAGCGCCAACTTGAACCTCAGCCCTTCGTTGATTATCTTTTTAATAAAGTCATCATTTTTCGAAGTATACTTCCTAAAGATTTGAATTTGAATCTTTATTTTGAACGTTTTAACTCTCGAGGTGAACAACTAGAAGCTCATGAAATCCTTAAGGCACAAATGATGTCTAAATTTGGTGCAGATCAAGAAATGGCACAAAAATTTGCGAGAATCTGGGATGCCTGTGCAGAGTTTGATAAGCCGGTATTAAAAAGCTTTTCAAATCCGAAGCAGACCAAATAATACTAATGAAGAGGGAGAGAAAATTTTTGGAGAAAAATTTAATACCTTCAAATTGGAAAGTGTATTTGAGAAAAATAAGTGTAAAAAAATTGAGCAACGGAGTTTACTAGATGCAATTACTCAGACAAAATATGAAAGCAGTATCTTAGTAAATTATGGAGCAGATATTTCAAATTATACGACTGTAATTGATTTTTCCAACGTTTTTTTGCTTCAAGTTTTTTTATCATGGAAGGAAGTAATGAAACTACATTTGATGATAAAAAAATTATTGAAAAATTTTTTTGAAATTGAACGACGAGATAGAGAATGGGTCCAACAATTTGGGCAACTACTTCTGACTATGAAGCATATATTTGATACGCTTATCGTAAAAAATGTCCAATTAGAAAATGAAACAGAATGGCAAATAAAACGAGGTCAGTATGAGACATATCAACGAAATGAAAATGGAGGATGGAAATATGTTCGAATTAATTTTCAAAAAAACACTTTTGACAATTTACATAAAAATATTATCCACCTCCAATCCATGTTTGCTGTGACCTTTACTGCCAATCGTGATAGTCGTTGGTTATATGAGATCTTACAATTTCTCTACAAGCATATTGAAGAGTTAAATCAAGCAGAATTTGCTAGTCTGTTTAAGGATTTTCTTGAGAAAATGGCTGTGAGATATGCTGAGGGAAGATTGTTCACCGAGGAAGATATTATTAAGAAATATGGTGACATTCCTGTTTATGCATTTAATTTTATTGATTACATCTTATGGAAAAAAATCGTGAAGAGTTAGGAAGGAAGTATAAAGGTGTTAAATTTGATCATTTCAAATTTGCTTATCGTCGTTCCATAGAGCATTGGTTCCCACAACATCCAAATAGTGATGAAAAAAATTGAGAAAATGGATGATCAATTCTTACACTCTTTTTGGGAACCTTTGTATCATTACAGATAGTCAAAATTCAAAAATTTGGAAATTTAGTCCCGAGTGCAAAAATATAAACAGTGGGAAGGAATTTTTTTGATCGTCAGAGTCTAAAGTTACAAATAATGGCTAATATAACAGAAAAAAACTAAATGGGAATCATATCAAATAAAAAGGACTTGAAAAAAGAAATTTTACCTATGGTCAAAAGATTCATAGAAAGTAAGTCATAAGAATTGCCTTGATCATTAATTTAAAAAAAGGCTATTGTATATCCAATAGATTTACAGTAGCCTTCTTTTTTTGTTATAATAATTAATAGAAAGAAGGTGAGAATATGTCAAAGACGAGCATGAGTATTCGTTTGGATAGTGAGGTTAAGGAGCAGGCCCAGCTAGTGTTTAATCATTTAGGGATGGATATGACAACAGCTATCAACATTTTCCTTCGTCAGGCTATCCAATATCAGGGCTTACCTTTTGATGTTCGATTAGACGATCATGGGAAGTTGCTCCAAGTCGTAACGGATGTAGAGCAAAATCGGAATATGAGTCAACCCTTTGAATCAGTCTCAGACTTGATGGAGGACCTGCGTGCTTAAGATTCGTTATCATAAACAGTTTAAAAAAGATTTTAAGTTGGCAATGAAGCGTGGTTTGAAGGCAGACTTGTTAGAAGAAGTTTTGAATTTTCTGGTTCAAGAAAAAGAACTTCCTGTCAGATATCGTGACCATCAATTGACTGATTCCAAGCATTTCCAAGGTGTTCGGGAGTGTCATATCCAGCCGGATTGGCTTTTGGTTTACAAAGTAGATAAGGATGAATTGATTTTAAACTTGCTGAGGACAGGAAGTCACAGTGATTTATTTTGATTGATTCAACGATCCTTGCTCGGTTTGAGGTTGGCTAATGATAGAAAAGAAAAAAAGAGCAACACCCTGGAAGTCAGGGAAAGTCGTTTCCATTCGCCTACGGAATGGTGTCTATGTCTTAGCACAAATGGTGCGAGAGCCCTATCTGGTATTTTTTAACTATTTTAAGGAGGAAAATAGCTGGAAGGAAGTGACCTTGAAAGAGGAGAATATTCTCTTTTGTAAAGCAGTCACTCGTCAGTTTCTACGCTATAGTCCTGTAACGATTATCAAAGATCTTGCCCCTCTCTTAGATTATCGGTTACCCAAAGAATGGATTTATAGCCATATGGGAGGGCATCCGATTACGGTTTCGGTGAAGGGACGGGAGCGCCAAGTAGCTGGTTTTGGTCATCGGCTTTCCTTGGTTCAGGCGGATAAGGATAGTGGCCAACCAGAGGATAATCCTCTAATGGGACTCTTCCAAGCCTATATCCTACCAAATATCCAAGAGCAAGATTGGGAGCGGGTCGGTCAGGCTGAGCTCATGTCACTTGAAGTCTTTCCGACACTCAATGAACGTCTTTATCTCTGCTTTCTCTACGGGAAAAATGTGAATCCAGAGCTAGATATCTCTTTGGGAAAGCCCCTGCCCGATGATTATGAAACTTATCTCGATATTCTTACCAACAGCCCAGAGGCAAGACGCCTTTATCTAGGTGAAGAGGATGCTAAGAAAGGAATAAAACGATGAGAGTAAAAATATTTGCAGAAGATAAACCTGCTCAAAAAACATTTAATTATCAATTAGAGCTAGATACTGATACCATTTTAAAAGTAACTGGCCTGGTCTGCGCCACTGTGGTGGTAGCAAACCTCTTGTCACTCTTAAAGGATTAATATAGAAAAGGATTGAAAATGGTTTTACCAAATTTTAAAGAAAACTTAGAAAAATACGCAAAATTGTTGGTTGCGAACGGCATCAACGTGCAACCTGGCCACACCTTGGCTTTGAACATCGATGTGGAGCAAAGAGAATTGGCCCACTTGATCGTGAAAGAAGCCTATGCCTTGGGGGCGCATGAAGTGATTATCCAATGGGCAGATGACTTCACCAACCGGGAAAAATTCCTCCATGCACCGATGGATCGCTTGGACAATGTACCAGACTACAAAATTGCTGAGATGAATTACCTCTTGGAACACAAGGCAAGTCGCTTAGGTGTGCGCTCGTCCGATCCAGGTGCCTTAAACGGCGTCGATGCAGAGAAACTTTCTGCTTTTGCCAAGGCTTTGGGCATGGCCATGAAACCAATGCGCATCGCCACTCAATCCAACAAGGTCAGCTGGACCGTTGCTGCGGCAGCAGGTTTAGAATGGGCGAAAGGTCTTTCCAAATGCGGTTAGCAACGAGGAAGCAGTTGATCTCCTGTGGGATCAAATCTTCAAGACTTGCCGGGTGTACGAAGAAGACCCAGTCAAGGCTTGGGAAGAACATGCAGCCATTCTCAAGAGCAAGGCAGATACACTCAATAAAGAACAATTCTCAGCCCTTCATTACACAGCACCAGGCACCGATTTGACTCTTGGCTTGCCGAAAAATCACGTTTGGGAATCTGCCGGAGCTATCAATGCTCAAGGCGAAGGCTTCTTGCCAAACATGCCAACTGAAGAAGTCTTCACAGCCCCTGACTTTCGTCGTGCTGAAGGTTATGTAACATCTACAAAACCACTTAGTTACAATGGGAACATTATCGAAGGCATCAAAGTGACCTTTGAAAATGGAGAAATCGTAGATATCACAGCTGAAAAGGGTGATCAAGTCATGAAAGATTTGGTCTTCAAAAACAAGGGAGCGCGTGCCTTGGGAGAGTGTGCCCTCGTACCAGATCCAAGCCCAATTTCACAGTCAGGCATCACCTTCTTTAACACCCTCTTCGATGAAAATGCCTCTAACCACTTGGCTATCGGGGCAGCCTATGCAACCAGTGTAGAAGGTGGCGCAGAATTTACAGAAGAAGAACTCGAAGCAGCTGGCCTCAACCGCTCAGACGTCCACGTCGACTTCATGATTGGCTCAAACCAAATGGATATCGACGGCATCCGAGAAGACGGTACCCGCGTCCCAGTCTTCCGCAACGGAGATTGGGCAATATAGGGAGCAGGACAGAAATCAGTAACTCGAAGAGTTTGATTTCTACCTCGCTTTTCGGTTTTAAGGCTCGGGCAAAAAAGGTCCACCGGACCTTTTTAGTCCCCCCACCCAGTTGATTAGGAAGAGGGCCTTGCTCCGCAATCCCTATCCGCCACTTCAAAACAGTGTTTTGAGCCATCAACGACTGCGCCGAGAGATAGAAATCAGGTACTCAGAGCCTTTGTTTTTAGAATACATCAATAAAGAGTTTGGTTTTAAGAGCCAAGCTCTTTTTTTGTCCGCTAGTTTTAATGAAATATAGGGATAAAATTTTATAGCTTCTTCTCTTAATTAAAGAACTTTTCAAAGAAGCCTTGACGGGGGGACTCTTTCTAGATAGACTGGAAGTAAGCGTTTACACAAAACAAATTTTAGGAGGTCCTGATGAAATCACATCAACCACGTTATGCTATTCGCAAGTATGCTGTAGGAGTTGCTTCGGTACTGGTTGGCTTTTTTGCTAGCGGTCAAGTTGTAGCAGCAGATACGCCAAGCGTTACAGAAAGCTCTGCAACGACTCTACCGACACAGCCAAGTGAAGGAGACTTGCCTCTTTCTGCTACGGAGGAAGCTCCTCAGCCGGTAGTAGAAAAACCAATTGTTCCTGCTCCAATCGTTGATCAAAGTCAGCCGACCCTACCTGATCGAGAATTGCGCGCATCTGATCTTGATCGCTTGATTCGTGAAGAAGCGATCTCTGTCACAGAAGCTGATGTAGCAGCTCAACCAGTGACAGCAGCGACGGAAACACGCGCTAAAGATCCTGAACAAGAAGAAAAATTGGCCAAGAAAAAAGTCATCTCTATTGATGCGGGTCGCAAGTACTTCTCACCTGATCAAATCAAGGAAATCATTGATGAAGCTAGTAAGACGGGCTATACCGACCTACATCTCTTAGTGGGAAATGATGGTTTGCGCTTTGTCCTTGATGACATGTCCTTGCAAGTAGGAGATGCGTCCTACTCAAGTCAAGCGGTCAAAGAGGCAGTTGAAAAAGGAACCAAAGCTTACTATGACGATCCAAATGGAACAGCCTTGACGCAGGCTCAAATGGATGACATTTTGGCTTATGCTAAATCCAAGAATATAGGCGTGATTCCAACAATTAATAGCCCAGGGCACATGGATGCAATCCTAACCGCTATGGAGCAATTAGGGATCGAAAACCCTCACTTTAATTACTTTGGTACGAAAAAATCAGAACGGACCGTTGATTTAGACAATCAAAAAGCCCTAGATTTCACAAAAGCCTTGGTGGACAAGTATGCGGCTTATTTCAGTGGCAAGACAGAAATCTTTAACATTGGCTTGGACGAATATGCCAATGATGCAACAGATGCCCATGGTTGGCAGGTTCTCCAAGCTAGCAAGCATTGGCCAGATGAAGGCTATCCAGATAAAGGCTACGAAAAATTCATCCAATATGCCAATGATCTAGCGGCTATTGTGAAAAAACACAAGATGAAACCAATGGCCTTCAACGACGGTATCTACTACAATGGCGACACCTCCTATGGAACTTTTGATAAGGATATCATTGTATCCTACTGGACAGGTGGTTGGAACGGCTATGATGTGGCTTCATCCAAACTCTTGTCTGAACTAGGCCATCAAATCCTTAATACCAATGATGCTTGGTACTATGTCCTCGGTCGGGATAAAGCTGGATCTGGTTGGTACAATCTCGATCAAGGTCTCGAAGGGATTTCTAAATCTGCTATTGATGCTGTTCAAAGAATGATGGGGCTAAGGTTCCATTTATCGGTGGGATGGTAGCTGCCTGGGCAGATACGCCATCTGCAACCTACAAAAAAGAGCTTCTCTTTAAGCTCATGCAGGCTTTTGCGGATAAGAACGCAGATTATTTTGTAGCAGATCCTGAAGTGGTTGAAAAAGCTCTTGCGGAAGCTCCAACTGATTTGGACCATTACACTCCAGAATCGCTAGTAGCCTTTACAGCAGCGAAAAAGGCGCTAGAAGGAGTGGGAGCAGAAACGACACGAGCAGAAGCCAAAGAACTGATTGCTTCTCTTAAAGCCGCTCAAGAGGCCTTAGTCCATACAGAAAGCTATGCCAAAGAGTTGGCAGACAAGGAAGCTGCTGAAACTAGCCAAGAGCAAGGTAATTTCCATTGACGCAGGACGCAAATACTTCTCGCTGGATCAGTTGAAACGAATCGTGGATAAGGCCAGTGAGCTGGGATATTCTGACTTGCACCTCCTTGTCGGAAATGATGGCATGCGCTTCGTACTCGATGATATGACCCTGGAGGCAAATGGCAAAACCTATGCTAGCGACGATGTGAAGGCTGCTCTCCTGGAAGGAACCAAGGCCTATTATGACGATCCAAATGGTCAAGCTTTGACCCAAGCAGAAATGGATGAATTGATAGCTTACGCGACTTCTAAAGGAATTGGCTTAATCCCAGCAGTCAATAGTCCAGGCCACATGGATGCCATCTTGGTAGCGATGCAAAAACTAGGTATCGAACATCCGCAAGCGACCTTTGATACAGTGTCCAAGACAACCATGGATCTGACCAACGAAGAAGCAGTCAACTTTACCAAGGCTTTGATTGGTAAGTACATGGACTATTTTAAAGGCAAGTCTAAGATCTTTAACTACGGAACAGACGAATATGCCAATGATGCCACCAATGCTCAAGGTTGGTACTACCTCAAATGGTATGAGCTCTACGGTAAATTTGCGGACTACGCCAACAGTCTCGCTGCCATGGCTAAAGAAAAAGGCTTGCAACCAATGGCCTTTAACGATGGCTTCTACTATGGAGACGAAGATGATGTTGCCTTTGACAAAGATGTCTTGATTTCTTACTGGTCTAAAGGATGGTGGGGTTATAACCTCGCATCTCCTCAATATCTAGCAAGCAAGGGGTATAAATTCCTTAACACTAACGGAGATTGGTACTATATCCTCGGTCAAAAACCTGAAGATGGTGGTGGCTTCCTCAAGAAAGCTATCGAAAATACTGAAAAAACTCCATTCAACCAGCTAGCTTCAACTAAATATCCTGAGGTTGATCTTCCTACTGTTGGTAGTATGGTAGCTATTTGGGCAGATAGACCAAGCGTTGAGTACAAGGAAGAGGAAATCTTTGAACTTATGACTGCCTTTGCCAACCACAATAAGGACTATTTCAAAGCTGACTATACAGCCCTTCGTGCGGCCCTTGCAAGTGTTCCAACAGATCTTTCCATCTATACAGAGGAATCTCGTTCAGCTCTTGCAAAAGTCTTGGATACATTGAACTGGACTGTCAGTCGTGCTCATCAAGAAAAGGTTGATGAGCAAGTGACAAGCCTAACACAAGCTCTCAGCCAGTTGAAACCAATCACCCAAGTGGGAAGTCAAGCAGAAAATGATGTCAGAGCCTTGGTAGAAGACAAACCAAGCTTGGAAATCGTTGAAAAAGAACTAGATTTTGAAGTCGTTGAACGTACGAATCCAGACTTGGCCAAGGGTGAACGAAAAGTGGTTCAAGCAGGTGCCAAAGGCCAGCATCGTGAATTTGTTGCGGTCTCTGCTCTTGATAAGAGCCGCCAAGTGGTAGGAACAGAAGTTTCGAAAGAAGCTGTTTCTGAGATTGTGGAAGTGGGCACCAAGGAGGCAGAAGTGATCACTCCGACTCCAGGTTTACAGGATACTCCAAGTCCTCAACCAGACTTACCTCAAGTTGGTCAAGGAGGTCATCATCAAGTAAGACCAGTAGCTCCTGAAGTGAAGCAGCTTGTGAACGCTCAACCAGCTCCAGTCGCTTCAGAACAAAAACCAGTGGAAGAGGCTAAGCCAGCACCGGTGCAAGATCAAACACGGTCTAGCCATCAGCTTCCTGAGACTGGACAAGAGTCTATTTTAGGGTTGGCCTTGCTTGGAGCAATCTTAGGAGCGACAGGGATGGGTCTCAAAGGACGGAAAGAAGACTAATCAGCCCCCCGATTGAACTAAGTTTTTCTATTTTCCAGAGATGGAAAAGGAAAGACTTGGTTCTTTTTTTGACTTCAAAACTGTACCCGGACAGTCATGGCTTTTCTGCCTTGTTCAGCTTGGATGAACTTGATAAAATAAAAACATGACACGATATAAAGCAACTATTCTTACGATGGAACGCTATTTGCAGGTTTCCAAAGGCAACCGCATGCGCGTAGTGTACAAGAAGAAATCGAGAAGACCTTAAAGCGTCTCAATCAAGGAAATCCCGTGACCATCCATGGCGCGGGCCGGACGGATGCAGGCGTCCATGCCCTTGGGCAGGTCATCCATTTTGATCTCCCTCAGCCACGAGATGAGGAGAAGCTCCGCTTTGCTCTGGATACCCAAACTCCAGAGGATATTGACTTTATTCGGGTGGAGCAAGTAGCAGATGACTTTCACTCACGCTACCAGAAGCACAGCAAGACCTATGGATTCATCGTGGATTATGGTCGCCCTAAGAACCCCATGATGCGCCACTATGCAACTCCCTATCCCTACCCCTTGGATGTGGCCAAGATGCAAGTAGCCATCCAAAAGTTGGAGGGAACCCATGATTTCACTGGCTTCACTGCTTCGGGTACCAGTGTGGAAGACAAGGTTCGTACGATTACAGAGGCTCGCTTGGTTGAGGACGCGGCAAATCATCGCCTTCTCTTTACCTTTTCAGGTAATGGCTTTCTCTACAAGCAAATCCGCAATATGGTGGGAACCTTGCTAAAGATTGGCAATGGACGAATGCCGGTGGAGCAAATTGACTTGATTTTAGAAAAAAAGGACCGCAATCTAGCAGGTCCGACAGCAGCGCCAAATGGCTTATATTTAAAGGAGATTCGGTATGAGCAATGAATTGATTCTAGCTATTTCAGGAAATGATATTTTTAGTGGAGGAGGTCTTCACGCAGACCTTGCGACCTATACGACTAACAAACAGCATGGTTTTGTAGCAGTGACTTGTTTGACAGCCATGACCGAGAACGGTTTTGAAGTGCTTCCAGTGGATCCGACGACCTTTGCTCAACAGCTCAGCTCTCTCAAGGATGTTCCTTTTTCTGCTATTAAACTCGGCCTCTTGCCAAATGTTGAAGTGGCAGATTTAGCCCTGGACTATGTCAAAGCCCATGCAGGTATCCCTGTGGTGCTGGATCCTGTCTTGGTCTGCAAGGAAACCCATGATGTGGAAGTGTCAGCCCTTCGAGACGAATTGATCAAGTTCTTCCCTTATGTGACCATCATCACACCAAATTTACCAGAGGCTGAGATCTTGACCCAAAGCAAGATTCAATCGCTCGATGATATGAAGGAGGCTGCTCGTAAGCTCCATGAATTGGGAGCAGAGACTGTCGTGGTCAAAGGGGGCAATCGCCTCAACCAAGAAAAAGCCATCGATGTCTTTTATGACGGCCATGACTTTACGGTCTTCGAAGAAGATGTTTTAGAAAAGAATAATACAGGAGCTGGTTGTACCTTTGCGTCTAGTATTGCAAGCCAGTTAGTTCAAGGGAAGGCAACGTTAGAAGCTGTCGAGGCTTCAAAAGCTTTCGTCTACCAAGCCATTCAAAAATCAGATCAATATGGAGTAGTTCAATATGACCAATAAACGTACCCAAGTAATCGCCCGCTTAGCTATTTTAACCGCCTTGACAGTTGTGCTAGGCTATTATACCAAGTTGCCAACTCCGACCGGGATGGTGACCTTGCTGGATCTAGGCGTCTATTTCACTGCCTTTTATTTGGGGCGCAAAGAAGGAGCAGTGGTCGGTGGTCTTGGTGCCTTTCTGTTGGATTTGGTCTCTGGCTATCCTCAATGGATGTTCTTTAGTCTCCTATTTCACGGAGCTCAAGGCTACTTTGCTGGCTTTAAAGGGAAAGCCCGTTACATCGGTCTGCTTTTAGGGACAGTTATCATGGTAGGTGGGTATGCCCTTGCTTCAGCGCTCTTTTTAGGAAACAACTGGGGCCCAGCCTTAGCGGAGATTCCTCATAATCTGGTTCAAAACTTCGTTGGGATGGCTCTGGGATATGCTCTGTATCATTTTTTACCAAAGAAGGGAAATTAGAAGATGGAGTTAGAGCAATTAAAAAGGGAAATCCAGGAGATTTTGCTGGATCTTCTATCCAAGGCTAATCTGCGTCAGGGGCAGATCCTTGTGTTAGGATTGTCAACTAGTGAAGTGGCCGGTGGCAGTATTGGCAAGAACTCGAGTCTGGAGATAGGCCAAGCCATTGTGAAAACTATCTTGGATACCCTAACTCCCAAAGGAATCTATTTAGCGGTTCAAGGATGTGAGCATCTTAACCGCGCTCTGGTGGTCGAACGCGAACTGGCAGAGAAAAAAGATTTAGAGATCGTCAATGTTTTACCGAGCCTCCATGCGGGTGGTGCCGGTCAGTTGGCTGCCTTCAGTTATATGAAAGACCCAGTCGAAGTTGAATTTATCACAGCTCAGGCTGGTTTGGATATTGGAGATACCTCTATTGGGATGCATGTCAAGCACGTGCAAGTACCTGTTCGTCCGGTTTTGAGAGAGCTGGGTGGGGCTCATGTGACGGCTTTAGCCAGTCGTCCAAAATTAATCGGTGGAGCGCGTGCCCAGTACCAACCGGACCCCCTTCGTAAATCCTAAGATTGAAAAACTGACTCAACGAAGGAGTTGGTTTTTTTCAATCCATCGATTCAGCTATAAAGGGAATAAGGACGAAAGAAGTAGTCCTTATTCAGTCCAATCAGGGGTCATACACGGATGATTTGAAAGTGGTTCACCATAAACGTTTGGATTGGCCTAAGAATTGGCTATTCCTAGTCAAAAAGGAATCAAAGCAGATTGCCCAAAAACTTGCATTTTCGAAGTTTTATGGTAAAATTATAAGGAATGACTATATTATTTTAAGGAGAGACAGAATGTCTGTATCATTTGAAAACAAAGAAACAAACCGCGGTGTATTGACTTTCACTATCAGTCAAGAACAAATTAAACCAGCTTTAGATCGCGTGTTTGAGTCTGTTAAGAAAAACTTGAACGTACCAGGATTCCGTAAAGGTCACCTTCCACGCCCAATCTTCAACCAACGTTTTGGTGAAGAATCACTTTACCAAGACGCTTTGAACGATCTTCTTCCAGCAGCTTATGAAGCAGCAGTGAAAGAAGCAGGCCTTGAAGTTGTTGCTCAACCAAGCTTTGACATTGTATCAATGGAAAAAGGTCAAGATTGGACATTGACAGCAGCTGTTGTAACAAAACCTGAAGTAAAATTGGGTGCTTACAAAGACCTTGAAGTTTCTGTAGAAGTTTCTAAAGAAGTAACAGATGAAGATGTAGATGCACGTATCGAACGCGAACGCAACAACTTGGCTGAATTGGTGATCAAAGAAGGACCAGCTGCTGAAGGTGATACAGTTGTAATCGACTTCGTAGGATCTGTTGACGGTGTTGAGTTTGACGGAGGAAAAGGAGACAACTTCTCACTTGGACTTGGTTCAGGTCAATTCATCCCTGGCTTCGAAGACCAATTGGTTGGTCACTCTGCTGGTGAAACAGTTGATGTTATCGTAACTTTCCCAGAAAAATTACCAAGCAACTGACCTTGCAGGTAAAGAAGCGAAATTCGTGACAACCATCCACGAAGTAAAAAGCAAAAGAAGTACCAGCTCTTGACGATGAATTGGCAAAAGACATCGACGAAGAAGTTGAAACTCTTGCTGAATTGAAAGAAAAATATCGCAAAGAATTAGCTGAAGCGAAAGAAGAAGCATACAACGACGCGGTTGAATCAGCAGCCAATTGACCTTGCAGTAGAAAATGCAGAAATCGTTGATCTTCCAGAAGAAATGATCCACGAAGAAGTACACCGTGCTGTCAATGAATTCCTTGGAAACATGCAACGTCAAGGAATCTCTCCAGACATGTACTTCCAAATCACTGGTACAACTCAAGAAGACCTTCACAAACAATATGAAGCAGACGCAGCAGCACGTACTAAGACAAACCTTGTCGTAGAAGCGGTTGCCAAAGCAGAAGGTTTCGAAGCAACTGAGGAAGAAGTAACTGCTGAAATCGAACAATTGGCAGCAGACTACAACATGCCAGTTGAACAAGTTCGTAGCTTGCTTTCACCAGAAATGTTGAAACATGACATTGCTGTGAAGAAAGCTGTTGAAGTGATCACAGGAACTGCTAAAGTTAAATAAGAAAAGATTCAACTCCTCTCTGAGGGGAAATTGTGAAAATGAGAAAAGCTGAGGACGGATGTCCCGGCTTTTCTCTTCTAGTAGAACCGGAATTTTCCTTTGACGAAAGGGGAAAATTATCGTACAATAGAGTGTAACGATAAATGATGTTTTCTAGGGGCAACCTCTTTTTTCATGAAAAAGTGGCCTGCCTTCGGATAAAAAATAAGGAGATCTACCTTGGAATTAGAAGTATTTGCTGGTCAAGAAAAAAGTGAACTTTCAATGATTGAAGTAGCTCGTGCGATTTAGAGTCACGTGGTCGTGATCATGAAATGTATTTCAGTGATCTTGTCAATGAAATTCAAAACTACCTCGGAAAATCAAACAGTGAAATCCGTGAATTTCTTCCTTTGTTCTACACAGAGTTGAACGTAGACGGAAGCTTTATCCCACTTGGAGATAACAAATGGGGGCTTCGCTCATGGTATGCCATCGATGAAGTAGATGAAGAAATCATCGCGCTTGAAGAAACAGACGAAGACGAAGTACCTAAGAAGCGTAAGAAAAAACGCGTCAATGCCTTCATGGATGGAGATGAAGATGCCATCGACTACAATGCAGATGATCCAGAAGATGAGGATGTTTACGAAGCAGATCCAGCCCTCAGCTATGACGAAGAAAATCCAGATGATGAGAAGAATGAAGTAGAAGCTTATGATGCAGAAATCAATGAAATCTCACCAGATGACTTGGATGAAGAAGTTGAGTTGAGTGAAGAGGACGAAGACGAAGAAGAGCCAGACGAAGACGAAGAATAATCTGAACGAAACAAGGAAAAGCCTTCCTTGTTTTTTTCTTACTCTTGAAAGAATGCTTATAGAGTAATATAATAAGAGTGTAAATCTGTTATAGAGTCAAGGAGGGGACCGACATGGACTATAAGCTAGATCAAAGCCTGGCCAATTTGGGGATTGAGACGGTAGTGATTGGAATTGCGAGAGGGGTAAACCCACAAGCGCCCCTGTCTTCCACTTTTTTAGCAAAAAAGAAGGAGATGGAAGCATGGGCTTTGGAGTGTAATCTGAGCTTGGTCAAGCAATCGCCTGTTGTTCAAGGCTACATTGACTTGTTGAAGGAAGTGGGACGAAGTGTCAAGAAGAACCCGCCGACTATTCTTGCTTTGATTAAGAATATCCAAAGTCGTGGTTTCCTTCCGACGATCAATAGTGTGATTGATATCTATAATGTTGAATGTTTGCGCTCATTCCTAGCCATCGGTGGCCATGATCTGGACAAAATCCAGGGACCCATTGAGTTTACAGTTAGTCAAAAGGAAGATATCTTTCTACCGATTCTGTCGACGGAAAAAAAGGTTAGTGAAACCGATCCGGTCTACCGAGATCAACAAGGTATTATGGCCTGGCTAGATGTACGAGATAGCGAGTACTACAAATTTGAAGACCAGACCCGGAATGCAATTTTCATCATCCAGGGAAACCGAGAGACCTCAGTAGCCATGCGTTTGGAAGCTCTCGAACGAATCCACCAGGACCTTGCCTCCTGCATGCCTAATGTTCGATTTGAGAAGCTTCTCGTCACAACAAGTGGGACGACTCAAGTTCTTTAAAGAGATAGACAGAATCCTATCCTTATCTAGTGCAGTGGGAGATAAAGCAGTAACCTCCCAAAGGCTTTCGTCCTTTGGGTGTGAAAGAGTGCAAATCCTGAAAAAAGTTTGAAAAAAATCTTGACAAGAAAGCAGAAGATTGATATACTAGTAAGGTACTCAATCGCGGGGATGGCGGAATTGGCAGACGCGCAGGACTAAGGATCCTGTGACCGCTTTAGGTCGTGAGGGTTCAAGTCCCTCTCTCCGCATCGGATGATCAAGGCAGCTTCGGCTGTCTTTTTTTGTTTCTCAATAGCTTTGTAATAGAATAGGTAGGAGGTGAGAAAATGAAGAAGAAGTATATGATTTTGGTCGATGGCTTACTAGCGCTCTTAGGAAGTGCCATTAATGTTTTTGCTCCGGTCATGATTTATGCGATGGGGCTCGCTGCTCACAAAGATTTTGGAAGTGCCATTATGGCTTTAAATGGATGGAATTTCTTTATCTTTATCTTGGCAATTGTTTCTAGATGGCTCCTCAAAGATGAAAAGAGAATTCAGAAATGGATTCCCAATCTCTTTCTGGTGGCGGGATTTATTCTTTTTCTTACAAATTTACTTGTTAAGTCCTGGATTTTATCGTTTCTTGAAGGTCCCTTGATGCGACTTATTCGGAAAAAAACTATGGGGAAGTTCATGTATTTGCCTATTTCTTCTCCGCTCAATGGCTTGTAGCAGTACTTCTAGTGATTTGCGGGATTGGTTTTCTCCTTTCATTAAAAAATTTTAAAGCAGAGGATTGAAATGAGGGGGTTTGGGCTCCCTTCTTTTACTTTTCTATGGCCTGTGAAGTCTTGGAAAAGTAAGCATTCCTCCTCATTTATCATAAGAAAGCGCTTAAAGCTACAAGAAAAGCTAGCATTTTCAATGAAAAAAAGTGATAAAATAAACAATGTAAGTGGTTTAACCACAAAAAAATAAGAGGAGGCCTACAACTAATGGCAATCGTTTCAGCAGAAAAAAATTTGTCCAAGCGACTCGTGACAATGGTTACGCAGTTGGTGGATTTAACACAAACAACCTTGAGTGGACTCAAGCTATCTTGCGTGCAAAGCAGAAGCTAAAAAAAGCTCCAGTTTTGATCCAAACTTCTATGGGTGCTGCTAAATACATGGGTGGTTACAAAGTAGCTCGCAACATGATCGCTAACCTTGTTGAAGCAATGGGTATCACTGTACCAGTTGCAATCCACTTGGACCATGGTCACTACGAAGATGCTCTTGAGTGTATCGAAGTTGGTTACACTTCAATTATGTTCGACGGATCACACCTTCCAGTTGAAGAAAACCTTAAATTGGCGAAAGAAGTTGTAGAAAAAAAGCTCACGCTAAAGGTATCTCAGTTGAAGCTGAAGTTGGTACAATCGGTGGTGAAGAAGACGGTATCGTTGGTAAAGGTGAATTGGCACCAATCGAAGATGCTAAAGCAATGGTTGCTACAGGAATCGACTTCTTGGCAGCAGGTATTGGTAACATCCACGGTCCATACCCAGCAAACTGGGAAGGTCTTGACCTTGACCACTTGAAGAAATTGACAGAAGCTCTTCCAGGATTCCCAATCGTATTGCACGGTGGTTCAGGTATCCCTGATGATCAAATCCAAGCAGCTATCAAACTTGGTGTTGCGAAAGTTAACGTTAACACTGAGTGCCAAATCGCATTCGCTAACGCAACTCGTCAATTCGTACGTGAATACGATGCAAACGAAGCAGAATACGACAAGAAGAAACTCTTCGACCCACGTAAATTCTTGAAACCAGGATTCGAAGCAATTACAGCTTCAGTTGAAGAACGTATCGACGTATTCGGTTCAGAAGGCAAAGCTTAATCTTGCTTGAAACGTTATTAACCAGAGGTTTATCCGCAAGGATAAGCCTTTTTTGATTTCTCTTTTTCTGAAAAATGTTTGTTTCAAACAAAAAATGATTGCGATTCTGACAGTTTAAGGTTATAATAAACAAAAACGATGCAAGTAGGTAGGAAATGAAAAAACAGGAAAGACTGAATGAGATTATCAATCTGGTCAATAAGGCTGGAGCCGTTTATGTTCAAGACATCATGGAAAGTATGCAGGTGTCGGATATGACGGTCCGTCGGGATTTGATTGAATTGGAAAAGCAAGGGCTCCTTATTCGTGTTCGAAATGGAGCCAAAAGTAACCAATTCCTTCCTTCACGAGAGCTTCCCCATGAAGAGAAGTTACTCAAGAATATTCTGGCTAAGCGTGAGGTAGCGAAGAAAGCTAGCGAACTGATAAAAGAAGGTGAGAGTATCTTCCTTGGGCCGGGGACCTCTGTTGAGGTTCTTTCCGAAGCCATTAATAATAAGGAATTGCGTGTGGTGACCAACTGTCTGCCGATTTTCCAAGAGTTGTTAAAGAAGAAAAGTGATACCTTTAAGGTAATCCTCTTGGGAGGGGAGCTACGAGAAACCAGTCAAGCTTTTGTCGGCGAGATAACGAACACTCTCATGGAAAGAATGTACTTCCACAAGATGTTTTTTAGTGGGAATGGCATTGTGGATGGGCGCGTTCTGACCTCTTCTTTTGAAGAAGCCTATACGCAAAAGTTAGCCTTAGAACGTTCTTCCGAAGCCTACCTACTGATTGATTCCTCCAAGATTGGCAAGGAAGACTTTACCTCTATCTGTTCCTTGAAAAAAGTAACTGCGGTGATAACGGACGATGCATCTGAAAAAGCACATGAAGAATTAGAGGAATATACACGTGTGATTGTATAAATAATAAACTGAAAAGAGAGAGCGATTCTCTTTTTTTGTTTATTACAAACAATTTAGGGCTAAAAAAATAATAAAAAAATGAAGAAAAAAAGAAAAAAATAAACAAAAAAATAGTTGACAACAAACAAAATTAGCGCTATACTGTGTTTGTGAATAACAAAACGAAGTCGAATGAAGAAAGAGGAGAACTTTCTTTGTTGACAGAAATGCAAAAAAAGGAGAAGCATATGGCAATTGTAGTTGGTGCGGATGCGGCAGGTATTCGCTTAAAAGAAGTAGTCAAAGAATATTTGGAAGCAGAAGGTTTCCAAGTCGTGGACGTGACAGAAGAAGGGCAAGACTTTGTCGATGTGACCTTAGCTGTTGCAAAAGAAGTGAAACAAGCAGAAGATAATCTGGGTATTGTTATTGACGCTTACGGAGCTGGTCCATTTATGGTCGCAACTAAAATTAAAGGAATGGTTGCAGCAGAGGTTTCAGATGAGCGTTCCGCTTACATGACTCGTGGCCACAACAATTCTCGCATGATCACCATGGGGGCTCAAATCGTGGGTGATCAATTGGCCAAAAATATTGCCAAAGGTTTTGTAAACGGTAAGTATGATGGCGGTCGCCACCAAATCCGTGTCGATATGCTTAACAAGATGTGCTAAGGGGAGGAGTAAAAGAATGAAAATTGCAATTGGATGTGACCATATTGTCACTAATGAAAAAATGGCTGTTTCTGAATTTTTGAAATCAAAAGGCTTTGAGGTCCTTGACTTCGGAACCTATGACCATGCGCGCACCCACTACCCAATTTTTGGGAAGAAGGTTGGGGAAGCAGTAGTGAGTGGTCAAGCAGATCTTGGTGTATGTATCTGTGGGACTGGCGTTGGAATTAACAACGCGGTTAACAAGGTTCCGGGTGTCCGTTCAGCCTTGGTCCGCGATATGACCTCTGCTCTTTATGCCAAAGAAGAACTCAATGCCAACGTGATTGGTTTTGGTGGGAAGATCACAGGAGAACTTCTGATGTGTGACATTTTGGAAGCCTTCATCCATGCGGAATACAAACCAAGTGAAGAAAACAAGAAATTGATTGCCAAGATTCAACATTTGGAAACCCACAACGACCATCAAGAAGATGAGGATTTCTTCACAGAATTTCTTGAAAAATGGGACCGTGGGGAATACCACGACTAAGAGGTGAGTCTATGATTTTAACGGTAACCATGAACCCTTCAATCGACATTTCCTATCCATTAGAAACCTTACACTTGGATACGGTCAATCGAGTTGACAAGGTAAGCAAAACCGCAGGAGGGAAGGGTCTCAATGTCACACGGGTCCTTGCAGAGATTGGAGATCCTGTCTCGGCAACTGGTCTGATTGGTGGCTCAACAGGCCAATTTATCTTGGACCATCTGGATCAGGAAATCGGCAAAGAATTCTTTGAAATTCAAGGGGAGACCCGGAATTGTATTGCGATCCTTCACGAAGGACAACAAACTGAAATCCTGGAAAAAGGTCCGTCTGTTTCTGAAGAAGAAGGGCAAGCCTTTCTTGATCACTATGAAGCCTTGCTTCCAGATGTAGCAGTCGTTGCTATCTCAGGTAGTTTACCAGCTGGCTTGCCACTTGATTATTATTCTCAATTGGTCGAGCGCGCTAAGAAGGCAGGAAAACCAGTCGTTCTGGACTGCTCAGGCGCTTCCCTAGAAAAAGCACTAGTAGCTCCCGTTCAACCAACAGTGATTAAACCCAATAATGAAGAGTTGTCTCAACTCTTGGGCTACGAGGTGACCAAGGATCTGGATCAATTAAAAGAGGTCCTTCAATCTAACTTGTTTAAAGGGATTGACTGGGTCATCGTCTCCCTAGGAGCTGACGGTGCCTTTGCCAAACATGGTGATGTCTTCTATAAAGTGGACATTCCAAAAATTGAAGTGGTCAATCCAGTAGGATCTGGTGATTCGACAGTTGCTGGGATTGCCTCAGCTCTCTATCATCAGGAAGACGACCAAGCACTTTTAACCAAAGCCAATGTCCTTGGCATGTTGAATGCTCAAGAAGCAACGACAGGCCATATCAATATTCATCGCTATGATGATTTGTATCAACAGATAAATGTAAAAGAGGTATAAGATGGTATTAACAGAACAAAAACGCAACTATTTAGAAAAATTGAGCACCAAAGAGGGTGTGATCTCAGCCTTAGCCTTTGACCAACGTGGCGCTTTGAAACGCCTCATGGCTCAATATCAAGACACAGAACCAACAGTGGCTCAAATGGAAGAATTGAAGGTCTTGGTGGCTGAAGAATTGACGCCATTCGCATCTTCTATGCTCTTGGACCCTGAGTATGGACTTCCAGCGACCAAGGTTTTGGATGCGGAAGCAGGGCTCTTGTTGGCTTATGAAAAAACAGGCTACGACACTTCAAGCACCAAGCGTCTGCCAGACTGCCTCAACCTTTGGTCAGCTAAACGCATCAAAGAACAAGGTGCAGATGCAGTGAAATTCTTGCTCTACTATGATGTGGATAGTGCTGATGAACTCAACCAAGAAAAACAAGCCTACATCGAACGCATCGGTTCAGAATGTGCGGCAGAAGAAATTCCATTCTTCCTTGAAATCTTGGCTTACGATGAAACAATCGCTGATGCAGGTTCTGTAGAATATGCTAAAGTAAAACCTCGCAAAGTCATCGAAGCGATGAAAGTCTTCTCAGACCCACGCTTCAACATCGATGTCTTGAAGGTAGAAGTTCCAGTCAATGTTAAATACGTTGAAGGCTTTGGCGATGGGGAAATCGTTCATAGCCGTGAAGAGGCTGCAGCCTTCTTTAAAGAACAAGAAGCAGCAACTAACCTTCCATACATCTACTTGAGTGCCGGTGTTTCTGCCAAACTCTTCCAAGAAACCTTAGTCTTTGCGCATGAAGCAGGAGCGAACTTCAACGGAGTTCTTTGTGGCCGTGCTACTTGGGCTGGATCAGTTGAAGCCTACATCAAGAATGGCGAAGAGGCAGCTCGTGAATGGTTGCGTACCGAAGGTCGTCGCAATATTGAAGAGCTCAATCAAGTCTTGAACCAAGTCGCAACTTCTTGGAAAGAGCGCATTTAAAAGTGTAGACCACTCCTTTAACAATGGGCGTTCGAATTTCCTTGAAGAGCCCAGAGAAGACAGCTATAAACAGCTATTTGTTAGAAAAAAACAAAAAAGTTAAAAAATTGTTAAGAAAGGGTTTACAAAAACAAAAGCGTGTGCTATACTTAATCCATAAGTGAATACAAGGTGAGTGTTAGTAAGTTAGATTACGCATGATCACAGATGAATCGGGGAGAACCCTCTCTGATCTCATTTGTGGTCATTTTTTATACCCTTAACCTTAAATAAACTAGCAAGGAGAGTACCATGTATCGGATTTTAAATCCACTCAATCACAATGTTGCTCTGGTGAGGAATGACAAAGGGGAAGAACTGATTGTCATTGGAAAAGGAATTGTTTTTGGCAAAAAGAAGGGCGACCTAGTCCCTAAAGAAAAGGTAGAAAAGCTCTTTCGGATGAAAACAGAGGAATCCCGAGAGAACTTTATGACCCTGTTAAAAGATGTTCCATTAGACTTCATCACAGTGACCTACGAGATGATCGATTACTTGAGCAAAAAGTATCACTACCCCGTTCAAGAATATATCTATGTGACCTTGACCGACCACATGTTTTGCTCTTACCAGGCAGTGACTCAAGGCAGGTATAAGGAAAGTAATCTTTTGGATATCTCAGAAAACTACCCAGTGGCTTTTGAGATTGCTAAAGAGGCAGTTGATATCTATCGGGAGAAGCTCACAACTAGCTTCCCTGAAGATGAGGTCACTCGTATCGCCTATCATTTCATCAACGCAGAAGGTGAAAATGGAGCGGAGGTCGTGGATTCCATGGACCAGCGCAAAGAAATCTTAAAAGGTGTGGAAGAGGTTTTGGATAGTTATTCAATCAAACGAACCGAGACCAACAACAACTTTTATGATCGTTTCATGATTCATCTTAACTACTTCTTGGATTACCTGGATCGCAATCGGGATGATAATCAATCGCTTCTAGATATGGAGGAACATATCAAAAGCTCCTATCCCAAAGCCTTTGAGATTGGTTCCAAGATTTATGATGTGATTTCTAGGGAGACCGGGGTTGACTTGTACAAGAGTGAACGGGTCTATCTGGTCTTGCACATTCAACGCTTATTGTAACAACTTTTAAAATTAAGAAATTCAAATTGGAGGAATTGGTCATGACCAAAGAAGAGATGACACTATTAGGTTTTGAGATCGTTGCGTATGCAGGGGATGCTCGTTCTAAACTCTTGGAGGCCCTCAAGGCGGCTGAGAAGGGTGACTTCGCTCAAGCGGAAAGCTTGGTAGAAGAAGCAGGAAGCTGTATCGCAGAGGCTCACAAGTCTCAAACAACTATGCTAGCGCAAGAAGCAGCAGGAGAAGACCTCCCCTACAGCATTACCATGATGCATGGGCAGGACCACTTAATGACAACAATCCTATTAAAAGATGTGATTCATCATCTCATTGAACTATACAAAAGAGGAGCTAAATAATGCATAAATTAATTGAATTAATTGAGAAAGGAAAACCTTTCTTCGAGAAGATTTCTCGTAATAAATATTTGCGTGCGATTCGTGATGGATTTATCGCGGGGATGCCTGTGATCTTATTCTCGTCTATCTTTATATTGATTGCTTACGTCCCAAATGCGTGGGGCTTCCATTGGTCAAAAGAAATTGAAAACTTCTTGATGACACCTTATAGCTATTCGATGGGAATTCTGGCTTTCTTCGTAGGTGGAACCACAGCCAAAGCTTTGACAGATTCTATCAACCGTGATTTACCTGCAACAAACCAGATCAACTTCTTGTCAACCATGTTGGCATCTATGGTTGGTTTCCTTCTAATGGCAGCTGAACCAGCGAAAGAAGGCGGTTTTCTGACTGCCTTCATGGGAACAAAAGGTCTTTTGACAGCCTTTATTGCAGCCTTCGTTACCGTTAATGTTTACAAAGTCTGCGTGAAATAATGTTACTATTCGCATGCCAGACGAAGTTCCACCAAATATCTCTCAAGTATTTAAAGACTTGATCCCATTCACTGTATCTGTCGTTCTCCTTTATGGACTTGAACTGATTGTGAAGGGTAGTCTTGGTGTAACAGTAGCTGAATCTATTGGTACTCTTCTTGCGCCTCTATTCTCAGCAGCAGACGGTTATCTTGGTATTACCATTATATTTGGTGCTTTCGCCTTCTTCTGGTTTATTGGTATCCATGGACCATCTATCGTTGAACCTGCTATTGCAGCTATTACTTATGCCAATGCTGAAGTGAATTTGAATCTTCTTCAACAAGGTATGCACGCTGATAAGATCCTTACATCTGGAACACAAATGTTTATCGTTACTATGGGTGGTACAGGTGCAACACTTGTAGTTCCATTCATGTTTATGTGGTTATGTAAATCAAAACGAAATCGTGCTATTGGACGTGCTTCAGTAGTTCCTACATTCTTCGGTGTAAATGAACCAATCTTGTTTGGTGCACCACTTGTTTTGAACCCAATCTTCTTTATCCCATTCATCTTTGCACCAATTGCAAACGTATGGATCTTTAAGTTCTTTATTGAAACACTTGGCATGAACTCATTTACTGCCAACCTTCCATGGACTACACCAGGACCTCTTGGTATTGTTCTTGGTACAAACTTCCAGTTCTTATCATTCGCTCTTGCAGCATTATTAATTGTAGTAGATATTGTTATCTACTATCCATTCCTCAAGGTTTATGATGAACAAATTCTTGAAGAAGAACGTTCAGGTAAAGCTAATGATGAATTAAAAGAAAAAGTAGCTGCAAACTTTAACACTGCAAAAGCAAATGCTATTCTTGCAAAAGCTGGAGTAGAATCAGCACAAAATACAATTACTGAAGAAACAAACGTCCTCGTTCTTTGTGCGGGTGGTGGAACAAGCGGTCTTCTTGCTAATGCTTTGAATAAGGCAGCAGCAGAATACAATGTTCCAGTTAAAGCTGCAGCAGGTGGCTATGGAGCCCACCGTGAAATGTTACCAGAATTTGATCTGGTTATCTTGGCTCCTCAGGTTGCTTCCAACTTTGAGGATATGAAAGCTGAAACAGATAAACTAGGCATCAAATTGGCGAAGACAGAAGGTGCTCAGTACATTAAATTGACACGCGATGGACAAGGTGCTCTAGCCTTTGTTCAAGCTCAATTTGAAGAATAAGAACTAAAAAGTGAGATGGAGATGGATGGCTCACTAACTCCTCTCCCCTCACTTTTCATTTTATACAATCAAGAAATAGGTGAAAAAATGACAAAAACACTTCCTAAAGATTTTATTTTTGGTGGGGCAACGGCTGCCTATCAAGCAGAAGGAGCTACCCATACTGACGGAAAAGGACCAGTTGCTTGGGACAAATACTTAGCTGATAACTATTGGTATACAGCAGAACCAGCAAGCGATTTCTACCATAAATATCCAGTAGACTTACAGTTGGCTGAAGAATATGGCGTAAACGGAATTCGTATTTCTATTGCTTGGTCACGTATTTTCCCAACTGGCTATGGTGAAGTCAATCCAAAAGGTGTAGAATTCTATCATAAGTTATTTGCAGAATGTCATAAACGTCATGTAGAACCATTCGTAACTCTTCACCACTTTGATACTCCTGAAGCTCTTCATTCAAACGGAGACTTCTTGAATCGTGAAAATATCGAACACTTCGTAGATTATGCTGCCTTCTGTTTTGAAGAATTCCCAGAAGTCAACTATTGGACAACCTTTAATGAAATTGGACCAATCGGTGATGGTCAATACTTAGTAGGAAAATTCCCTCCAGGGATTCAGTATGACCTTGCCAAAGTTTTCCAATCACACCACAATATGATGGTTTCGCATGCCCGAGCTGTGAAATTGTATAAAGACAAAGGGTATGAAGGTGAAATTGGAGTTGTGCACGCTCTTCCAACTAAGTATCCGTTGGATCCAGAAAATCCAGCAGACGTTCGGGCGGCTGAATTGGAAGATATCATCCATAACAAGTTTATTCTAGATGCAACCTACCTTGGACACTATTCCGATAAAACCATGGAAGGTGTAAACCACATTCTTTCAGTTAATGGTGGTGAGTTGGATCTTCGAGACGAAGACTTTGTGGCACTTGAAGCAGCTAAAGACCTGAATGACTTCCTTGGAATTAACTACTACATGAGTGATTGGATGGAAGCATTTGATGGTGAAACTGAAATCATCCACAACGGTAAAGGGGAAAAAGGAAGCTCTAAGTACCAAATTAAAGGTGTTGGTCGTCGTGTAGCTCCTGACTATGTACCTCGCACTGACTGGGACTGGATCATCTATCCTCAAGGGCTATATGATCAGATCATGCGTGTGAAGGCGGATTATCCAAACTATAAGAAAATCTACATCACTGAAAACGGACTGGGCTACAAAGATGAGTTTGTGGACAACACGGTTTATGACGATGGACGGATTGATTATGTGAAGCAACACTTGGAAGTTCTGTCCGATGCGATTGCGGATGGGGCAAACGTCAAAGGCTACTTCATTTGGTCACTCATGGACGTCTTCTCTTGGTCAAATGGTTACGAAAAACGCTATGGTCTCTTTTATGTGGACTTTGAAACCCAAGAGCGCTATCCGAAGAAGTCAGCTCACTGGTACAAGAAAGTAGCAGAAAGCCAAGTAATTGAATAAAGAAATAAACATGTAAGAAGGCTTATCCGTAAGGGTAGGTCTTTTTTTGGTTCTCTTATTTGGAAAAGTGTTTATTGTAAACAAAACAATTCACTCATTTCTAGTAATAATTTTTTGTTTGAAGGGCCAATATAGTTTTTACATGATATAATTAAATTGTTGAGTTAATATTAGGAGATTATGATGGAGATTGATAATCGTAGTATTCGTCTAGGAGATGAATTAAAGAAAAAAATAAAAACCTGGGAGTAAAGTAAAGATTGCTGTTGCAACTTTTTTTCGATGTTTGCCTTTCAACAGTTAAAGGAAGAATTTGAAACGATTAATAGCTCACCAATTCAATTTGATAAAATAGTTCTTGATAATCGGTTACGAGAGCGAAAAATTATCCTCAAGCTTTATTAAAAGATACTGAGTTTGAAAGACAGATTCAAATATTTATGGCAAAAATCCCAGATGAAATCTCTTATTCAGAAGGGGAATCAAATCGAGATGCATTAAACTAGAGTATTAAATTTTTTTTTGATGGACTTGGAAGAAAGATATTCAGATAAAACCATTTTACTGAGTTCTCATGGAAATTTGCTAGGAATCTTAATCAATCATTTTGATTCAAGTTTTGATTATAAAAAAATGGGGACAGATGACTTTTTCCAGATTGCTTTTCTAGTTGACAAAGATGAGAGTGTGAAAAAGAATTATGAAAGTTACATCTAGGTAATCATTTAGTTCAATCTATGTGATTTTATTTTCTGTTATTACAAATAGAATTGAAGGAAAAATAGCCATGATATTCGATCAGTCCTTGCAAGCCTACCTACATGAAGTAGATGATGTTCTTGTAGCTTGGGAAGAAAAAAACCAAGTGGAAACTTTTGAGATGGAAGCTCAGTTGCTTGCAGCCAATTACCATAAAAAAATCTTTACCGTATTCTTGCATTTATACTGCCTCATTTACAAGAATTTTATGGGATATTTCACAGATGAAGAAGCTACTGAAAAATTGGGTAAACCCATCATCGAGCCAGAAAGACAAACCGTTACTTTCTGCGATCAAACTTTTGATGATATTCATATCTTTTTCTTTTGACTATCAGGGTGCAGGCATTTGAGAGTCTGGAGAATTTTTGCCATTGATGGTTAAGGTCTGTTTTCAGTTTTAAAAAAGAAGGAGAGAGACTGATGAGTACTGCTGATTTTGTCTTTATTGAGAGTAAAGGCCCCATATTCCTAGATTTACAAGCCTTTTGTACTGCTTTGAGAGAAAAATTCCCAGGTGTTTTGATCAGAGAAAGGATTAATCCTGAAAAAGCTTACTCGCTTTCTTGGGATTATCAAAGTCCTCAGCTTACCTTGGAAAGTTCTTTGAGTAGCAAGAAAAATGTTTTTGTGATAAATTACTTTGATTCACATAATAGGGTTCAGGATTATGCTTGCTATATCATCTGGCTTCGGAAATGGTTTCCACCTGAAGAGAAAGCTTCCTTTTGTGATGAAGGATATGAGTATGTGTTTGAACTTCCTAGTGATTTATCCCAAAAGGAGTTTGAAAACTACTTACGAACAAGGTTTGATGAGTGAAGAAGAAGTTCGAAAACGAATAATGATATGGAACAGTTGAAAAGGAGAATCAGATGCTTACTAAAGATGATATGTTAGTTGCTTTGCATGATGCAATTACTGAAGACCAAGAATTTGAGTTGGCAGACGAGATTGTAGATGCCATGGAGGCTTCCCCTCAACCCTTTGATTTGGTTGCTCCCATATTAGAACTCATTGCTAACCACCCAGAAGTTGATTTTGGTTCTCCAGGTGAATTGGTACACTTTGTGGAGAAGTTTTATCATCAAGGCTATGAGGATTTATTGTTGGAGTCAGTTCTAAAAAGTCCAACTGTGCATAACATCTGGATGCTTCATCGATGCTATAATGACAATGATCCAAATCTAGTCCGGCAGATTCAGACTTTGGTTGGAGAACTGAAGAAGGATAAGACTCTTGATTCACAAGTAAGAAGCATGATTGAAGACTTAACTTGGTAGAGGTAGGTGATGCAGCATCACCTTTTTATCTTTTCTTAGGGATAAAAATTTTCGATATAAATTAACACTTGTTTTCCTTAGACATTTGCACTATAATAGGGTGTTATTAGGGCTTTCTTTCCTTATGTTGAAAAAAAGGCAGATTTTAGGAGATAGATATGGCAATGATAGAAGTGCAACATCTTCGGAAAAATTTTGTGAAGACAGTTAAGGAGCCGGGGTTAAAGGGAGCCTTGCGCTCCTTTATTCATCCTGAAAAGCAGACCTTTGAAGCGGTCAAGGATTTAACTTTTGAAGTTCCAAAAGGGGCAGATTTTAGGATTTTATCGGGGCAAATGGTGCTGGGAAGTCAACCACCATCAAAATGCTGACAGGAATTTTGAAGCCTACATCTGGTTTTTGTCGGATTAACGGCAAGATTCCCCAGGATAATCGCCAAGATTATGTCAAGGATATTGGAGTCGTTTTCGGACAACGCACCCAGCTATGGTGGGATTTGGCTCTGCAAGAGACCTACACGGTTTTGAAAGAGATCTATGATGTACCGGACTCGCTTTTCCATAAGCGCATGGACTTTTTGAATGAAGTTTTGGATTTGAAGGAATTTATCAAGGATCCTGTGCGGACTCTTTCATTGGGTCAACGGATGCGGGCGGATATTGCGGCTTCCTTGCTTCACAATCCCAAAGTTCTCTTTTTAGATGAGCCGACTATTGGTTTGGATGTGTCGGTCAAGGATAACATTCGACGTGCTATCACCCAGATTAATCAGGAGGAAGAGACAACTATTCTCTTGACCACTCACGACTTGAGCGATATTGAGCAACTCTGTGATCGGATTTTTATGATTGACAAGGGGCAGGAGATTTTTGATGGGACGGTGAGCCAGCTCAAGGAGACCTTTGGCAAGATGAAGACTCTCTCCTTTGACCTGACGCCAGGTCAAAATCATCTAGTCTCTTATTATGAGGGCTTGCCTGATATGTCCATTGATAGACAAGGAAATACTCTCAATATTGAATTCGATAGTTCCCGCTACCAGTCGGCCGATATTATCAAGCAAACCTTATCTGATTTTGAGGTCCGTGATTTGAAGATGGTAGATACGGATATTGAAGATATTATCCGTCGCTTCTATCGAAAGGAGCTCTAAGATGGTCAAATTGTGGAGACGTTATAAACCCTTTATCAATGCAGGGATTCAGGAGTTGATTAGCTATCGAGTCAACTTTATTCTTTATCGGATTGGCGATGTCATGGGGTGCTTTTTGTGGCTTTTTTTATCTATGGAAGGCTGTCTTTGATTCCTCCCAGGAGCCTTTGATTCAGGGCTTCAGTATGGCGGATATCACCCTCTACATCATCATGAGTTTTGTGACTAATCTTCTGACTAGGTCGGATTCTTCCTTTATGATTGGTGATGAGGTCAAGGATGGTTCCATTATCATGCGCTTGTTGCGACCAGTGCATTTTGCGGCTTCTTACCTCTTTACGGAGCTTGGTTCCAAGTGGTTGATTTTTATCTCTGTTGGACTGCCATTTTTAAGTGTCATTGTTTTGATGAAAATCTTATCTGGGCAAGGGATTGTAGAAGTGCTGGGATTAACCATCCTTTATCTCTTTTTAGCTTAACGCTGGCCTATCTGATTAACTTTTTTTCTTTAATATCTGCTTTGGATTTTCAGCCTTTGTATTTAAAAAAATCTTTGGGGTTCCAACCTACTTAAGACTTCCATAGTGGCCTTTTATGTCTGGGAGTTTGATTCCCTTGGCTTTCTTTCCAAAAGGTCATTTCAGATATTCTGTCCTTCTTACCTTTCTCATCCTTAATTTACACTCCGGTCATGATTATTGTTGGGAAATACGATGCTAGTCAGATTCTTCAAGCACTTTTTGCTTCAGCTTTTTCTGGCTTATAGTGATGGTGGGCTTGTCTCAGTTGATTTGGAAACGAGTCCAGTCATTTATCACCATTCAGGGAGGTTAGTATGAAAAAATATCAACGCATGCATCTGATTTTTATCAGACAGTACATCAAGCAAATCATGGAATACAAGGTAGATTTTGTGGTTGGTGTGTTGGGAGTCTTTCTGACTCAAGGCCTGAACCTCTTGTTTCTTAATGTACTCTTTCAACACATTCCCTCCCTAGAAGGTTGGACTTTTCAAGAAATTGCCTTTATCTATGGATTTTCCTTAATTCCAAAGGGACTAGATCATCTCTTTTTTGACAATCTCTGGGCTTTAGGTCAACGACTAGTTCGAAAAGGGGAGTTTGACAAGTATCTGACTCGTCCTATCAATCCTCTCTTTCACATCCTCGTTGAGACCTTTCAGATTGATGCCTTGGGTGAACTTTTGGTCGGTGGAATTTTACTAGCGACAACGGCGACTAGCATTGCTTGGACTCTTCCAAAATTCCTGATTTTTCTAGTTTGTATTCCTTTTGCGACCTTGATTTATACTTCCTTGAAAATTGCTACAGCCAGCATCGCTTTTTGGACCAAGCAGTCAGGTGCCATGATTTACATTTTCTATATGTTTAATGATTTTGCCAAGTACCCGATTTCCATTTACAATTCGCTCCTTCGTTGGTTAATTAGCTTTATTGTACCTTTCGCCTTTACGGCCTACTATCCTGCCAGCTATTTCTTGCAGGGCAAGGATGGACTCTTTAATATTGGTGGTTTGCTTCTGATTTCTATTATCTTCTTTTGCATCTCTCTGAAACTCTGGGATAGGGGATTAGATGCATACGAAAGTGCAGGTTCGTAAGAGCTAAAGTAAGACTAAAATCAAGAAAGGAACTTATGATGCTTGTTATTAAAGAAGTTAAGGATGAAAAGCAAAAATGGCAGTTGTCGCTGAGGTTTTAAAGGATTTGCCAGAATGGTTTGGAATACCAGAAAGCACGCAAGCCTACATTGAAGGAGCTAAGGATTTACGAGTTTGGGCTGCTTATCAAGAAAGTGATGTAGTAGGGTTTATAAGTTTATCATATTCGAGTGAAGATTGTGCTGAAATTGACTGTCTAGGCGTGAAAAAATCATTCCAAGGTCAAGGAATTGGAAGGGAATTAATTACGACTATAGAAAGAGAAGCAGTCAAACAAGTGGACTACCTACAGGTCAAAACAGTCGCAGAAGGTTCAAATAAAGATTATGACCGAACAAATGTCTTTTATCGCAGTCTTGGTTTTAAAAAATTAGAGATTTTTCCTCAACTATGGGATCTTAAAAATTCTTGTCAGATTTTGATTAAAAAGATCAACTAAAAGTGCTTGACATCCGCTATCAGAGTGCTATACTGAGAAAGTAATCGCCGAATTAGCTCAGTTGGTAGAGCAACGCACTCGTAACGCGTAGGTCACAGGTTCGATCCCTGCATTCGGCATTAAACTATATAAGAAAAAGCCCCTTGTGACGGGCTTTTTTTGATGTCGAATCACTTTTTGTACCAAAATTTGTACCAAATGATTATAAAAATTTTCAAACTCATCTTTGCTTTTCTCAATCGTCATGGACTTGAATGGTTTCATGAAGTATAGGATCTATATAAAAAAACATTTATACCGTCTAGCTCATGGATGTTCATGTAACCAGATAGTCCGATAATTTGACCGCTTATCCAAATTTCCTTGTCACCCTTGCTTCTGTTTGTTATAGTAGGATTATCAAAAGAAGCCAGTCTTCTGATAACATTATAAAAAGAGGTAGTATCATGAAAAAATTAATTGGTTTTGGATTTATCCTTGCAGCTCTCGCCGTCATCACCTTTAGTATCATTGGTTATCCGAAAATAGATGCCAATCTTTGGCCCTTGGTTCCAGTTGTCTTGTTTGCTTTCTTTACGCTTGAAAACGCACTCAAGAAAGACTACAAGTCCAGCTTGATTTGTGCCATCATTGGTTTTATCATTGCCAATGCCATCTATAACCTTCTTCCGATTTCAAATGGGGTCGTGATTACTGCGGGTGTCTTGGCTTGTCTTGGTCTTGGTTTTCTCTTTCCAGACGCACCAAAAGAAAAATAATGCTTCCAATTTTATTCGCTTCAGGGGCTTGGTATGAAGAGATTTCTTCAGACCAAGTCCTTTTTAGCTGTCTGAAAGAACCACTTAGGGGCTGAAAAGAACCACTTACCGAAAAGGTCTTGTAAGATTTTGAACACCTGTTATAATGTTACTAACAAAGGTTAAGAAAGGAGTCCTATGAAAGTTCGTATCGAATTAGATCCGCAGATGGATGAGCCAGAAATGATCATTCGGGCTCCTCGATTGACGGAGGATGTCGCCCGCTTGCAACAGTTGATCTTGGAGCAAAAAATGACGCCCTTGACCTTTTACAAGGATCGAAGCGAGTACTTTGTAGATGTGTCAGAAATTCTCTTCTTTGAGACAGATGGTGAAAAGATCTATGGGCATACCAGAGAAGAGGCATACGAGGTCCGTCAAAAACTCTACGAGTTGGAAGAGATCTTGCCGATTGCTTTCTGTCGCATCTCCAAGTCGACCATCGTCAATACCAAGCAGATTTATTCCATCGAAAAATCTTTTTCGGGAACCAGTACAGTAAACTTTTATCAAACCCATAAGCAGGTACACGTGTCCCGACACTATTATCAACTCTTAAAAGAACGGTTAAAGGAAATGAGGTAACAAAATGAAAAATAAATTAATTGGGATTTTCTTAATCTTCCTAGCAGCCTTGGTGCTCTTACAAGGCTATTTTGTAAAATGGGAGATCAGTATCTGGACGCTGGCTTGGGTTGTCTTGCTCGCAGTCCTTTCCCTCTCTAGTTTCTTGAAGCGCCACTTTGGTTGGGGATTTCTATATGGGATTTTGGCCCTCTTCTCCCTTAACGGCCAATACCATTTTCTTCCAGTATCCAATTCGGTGGTCATCTTTTCTTCTATCTTAGCGGTAATCGGTCTCAATATTCTCTTCAAGCCTTCCAAAAAAGCAAAAGCGACTTGGAATTCTTACTCAGCAGGATCATCTTCCCAAACTGCTGGCAATGACATCGACGTCTCCTTCTCTACAGTGACCAAGTATTTGAATGATCAGAATTTTACGGGCGGAAGTGCGGATGTGAGCTTAGGAGAAGCTTCTATCTATTTTGACAATTGCCGGATCGAAGGACCGTCTGCCCAGTTTGCGGTGGATGTCTCCCTTGGAAGTTTGAGTCTCTATGTCCCGAGCGACTGGCGGGTTCATGTCAATGTAGAAAGTTCTCTGTCAGCTATCCAACACCAGGAAAATCCTAGCAATTTAACCAGCAAGGACTTTTACATCGTCGGAGAGGTCTCACTGGGGAATCTGGAAATCATCTATGTAGGTGAGAATTACTTTTCATAAGCCGATCTAAGAAAAACTTATTCAAAGGTCTTGCCAAGAGAAAGTTTTTTTGGTAATATAGTACGGTATGTGGTGCTAGCACATCCGTAATATTAGATCTAATAGGAGGCAAAACAGAATGGCTAAAGTATGTTATTTTACTGGTCGTAAGACTGTATCAGGAAACAACCGTTCACACGCGATGAACCAAACCAAACGTGCCGTAAAACCAAACCTTCAAAAAGTAACTGTCCTTATCGATGGTAAACCTAAAAAAGTTTGGGCTTCAGCTCGTGCATTGAAATCTGGTAAAGTAGAACGCGTTTAATCAGAAAGTAGGATCTCTTGGAGGTCCTTTTCTTTTTTCTTCATTTTTTCTCTTTTTGGACATTTGTATCAACCGATAGGAGAAAGGTGTATCCCTTTTACACGCGCCCTCTTTTATGGTAAAAATAGAATATAAAAATACTTTTGAGGTAGAAATTATGACAGTAAAAAAATCAATACAAAAGGATGGTCAAATTGAATTGACTGATGATGTCATCGCAACTGTTGTAGGCGGTGCAGCTACTGAAATTTTTGGAGTGGTTGGAATGGCCAGCAAAAACGCGATTAAAGATAATTTCCAAGCTCTCTTAGGTAAGGAAAACTACTCTAAGGGTGTCGTTGTGAAAACAGCGGAAGCAGGAAGTATCGCGGTTGATGTTTACACTGTTTTGAGCTATGGTACAAAAGATTAGCGAAGTCTCAAAAAAATATTCAAGAGCGTGTCAAATTTCAGTTTAGAAAAATCAACTTGGAATCACAACGGATACAGTCAACGTCTATATCCAAAACATTAAAATTGTGGGAGAATAATCGTGTCTAAAATTACAACTAGTTTATTTCAAGAAATGGTCCAAGCAGGGGCTACTCGCTTAAATAAACAAGCCGAGTATGTCAATTCATTGAATGTTTTTCCTGTACCTGATGGTGATACTGGAACCAATATGGGGAATGACCATTGAAAATGGGTGCAAAAAGAAGTAGCTGATCGCTCTGCTTCAACTGTTGGTGAAGCAGCAAATATCTTTGCGAAAGGGGCTTTTGATGGGAGCGCGTGGAAACTCAGGAGTGATTACTTCTCAGTTGTTCCGCGGATTTTTCTCAAAGTGTCAAAGACAAGGATGAATTGGATGGGAGCAGCTCTTGCAGCACCTTCCAAGCAGGGGTTGAAGTAGCCTATAAAGCGGTTATGAAGCCAGTTGAAGGAACCATCTTTGACGGTTTCTCGTGGTGCGCTATCGGTGCCAAGAAAAAAAGCAGAATCTACCAATGATGCAGTAGAAGTCATGCGTGCAGCCCTTGAAGGAGCTAAAACAGCTCTTGCCAAAACACCAGATATGCTTCCTGTATTGAAGGAAGTCGGTGTGGTGGACTCTGGTGGTCAAGGTTTGGTCTTCATCTATGAAGGATTCCTATCAGCTTTGACAGGAGAATTCATCGCTTCTGAAGAATTTGTGGCGACTCCAGCAACCATGTCAGAAATGATCAACGCAGAGCACCACAAGTCCGTAGCGGGCCATGTGGCAACCGAAGATATCACCTTTGGTTACTGTACAGAGATCATGGTCGCTTTGAAACAAGGTCCAACCTATGTCAAAGACTTTGACTACGACGAATTCCGTAACTATTTGAACAATCTTGGGGATTCTCTATTAGTCGTCAACGATGATGAAATCGTCAAAGTCCACGTCCATACTGAAGATCCAGGTCTTGTTATGCAAGAAGGATTGAAATATGGTAGCTTGGTCAAGGTAAAAGTCGACAACATGCGCAACCAGCACGAAGCACAAGTTGAAAAAGAAGAGCGTCAAGCGAAACCAGCTGAAGCAAAAGAATATGCGATCATTGCAGTCGTTGCGGGTGACGGATTAGCGGATATCTTCAAAGCGCAAGGAGTGGATTACATCATCTCTGGTGGTCAAACCATGAACCCTTCAACAGAAGACTTTGTCAAAGCTGTTGAAGAGTTGAATGCGCGCAACATCATTATCTTGCCAAACAACAAAAACATCTTGATGGCTGCTCAATCTGCAGCAGAAGTCATTGAACAACCAGCAGCAGTCGTAGAGACCAAGACCATCCCTCAAGGATTGACCAGTCTTCTTGCCTTTTGATGAGAGCAAGTCGATCGAAGAAAACTACGAACGCATGAGCGCTTCATTGGAAGATGTTGTTTCAGGTAGTGTGACGACAGCTGTTCGTGATACCACTATTGATGGTCTTGAAATCCATGAAAACGACAATCTTGGAATGGTTGATGGTAAGATCGTCGTTTCCAATCCAGATATGATGGAAACCTTGACAGCTACCTTTGACAAGATGTTGGACGAAGATAGTGAAATTGTCACTATTTATATCGGTGAAGATGGTAAAGAAGATCTAGCCAATGACTTGGCTCAAAACTTGATGGCTAAATATGAGGATGTCGAAGTCGAAATTCATCAAGGAAATCAACCAGTTTACCCATATTTGTTTAGCGTTGAATAATCAAAAAATTTCAAAAATAGTAGGAAAAAGAGCCAAAAAATGATTTTTTGGCCCTTTTTTTGATAAAAAAAGCTTTATGAAAGCGATTAAATAGGTGTTTTTAGACAATTTTTATTTGATATGTTATACTTTAGAAAAATAGAAATAGGAGAAAAAAGCAAATGAAAAAGGTAATCTGCTTTTTAGGAGCTTTGCTTTTTGTGATGACGGGTTGTGCTACTAAGTCCCAGTCCACAGAAACATCAAAAAGCTCAACCACTACTTCGATAGAAAAAAGTGAAACTGTTACCAGTGAGGCAAAAGAAGAAACCAAGGTTCTCACTGCAGAAATCAATGGCAATCAACATCGCTACACCATCACGACAAAAGGTGATAAGGTTCAGAAATTAAAGTTAGATGTTTTATCGGCCCTACCAGAAAAAATTGCCACTAACTCAGCTAATCTAAGTCCTGAAGAGATGACAAAAATTATCAATGAAGGTTTGCAGTCAGATTCAGAATACAAGGCTCTGAAAGACACAGCTGGCTTCAGTATCGAATATAAGGTCACTCCAGAGAAAAATTAGCCTCAACAGTCTCTGTTGATATGGAAACCATTGATTGGGACAAGGTTAAAGATCTATCTTACTTTAAAGATCTTGGTATCGGTGACCTAAAAGACATCAAGGCATCTACTGTTTTCACAGGATTAAAACTCCACGGTTTCAAAGAAGAAACCCCAGCACCATAGGTTCGGACTCTTGTCCGGCCCTTTTTTTTATTTTCCATGACATTTGTCATGTCAGCCAGTGACAAAATCATCTAGTGGCCTGTTATTCCTTTCGCTATAATATAGTCAGAAAGTAAGAGGTAAGGAAAAATGAAACAATGGTTCTATAAAGTGTTTACGTTAACAGTGGTTGGGATGGTCGTCTATTTGATCTTTTCAAAGGATGATAGCCTCTATTACCATTTCCCTTGGGAATTGTTTGCTGGGATTGGCATCATGAGCTGGGCGGTCCAAGAAGGTCTAAAAATGATCAAGGCTGTTAAAAAGGAGATGGAGCAATGAAAAAGAAGTTTGAAATTGGATTGGTAGCTGTTTTGTGTTTGCTCCTTTGGGCAACTGAGATAATGACGGGCTGGTTTTCTGCCCATTTTCCTAGCTGGTTTTTCCAAACGGTTTGGGGAGTGACCTTGGTCGTCTATGTCATCATTCCAGCTGGCCAAATCTGGTTGAAAGGAGAGTCTCATGAGTGTCATTAGAGTAGAGAACTTGAACAAAAGTATCAGAGGAAAAATGATTCTAGAAAATCTTTCTTTCAGGGTTGAACGGGGAGACTGTCTGGCCTTGATTGGGCCAAACGGGGCAGGGAAGACAACCTTGATGGATTGCCTCCTAGGAGATAGGAAGGCGACTTCTGGGATCATTGAAATAGAGGGTAAGGCTCCTGGTCATCCTCAGTTAAAGGATAGTGTCTCTTATCTCCCTCAAGAGAATGCCATCGTGCAAAAGCTAACCGTGCAGGAACTGATCAGTTTCTTTCGCTCCATTTATCCCAACCCTTTAACGGTCAATGCCATCGATGATTTATTGCGTTTTACTCCAGAACAAAAGAAGCAATTAGCCAGTAAGCTGTCTGGTGGGCAAAAGCGTCTCCTATCCTTTGTGTTGACCTTGATTGGTCGTCCCAGTCTTCTGTTTCTGGATGAGCCAACTGCTGCCATGGATACGTCCACTCGCCAACGCTTTTGGGAGATCGTCGGGCATTTAAAGGACCAAGGTGTGACTATTGTCTATTCTTCCCATTACATCGAGGAAGTAGAGCATACAGCTGATCGGATTTTGGTCTTGCACCAGGGCCATTTGCTTCGGGATACGACACCTCTCGCTATGAGAAGCGAAGAGGTAGAAAAACATTTCACCCTGCCTTTGCGCTACCAAGCTCTAGTGGCAGAGATGGAAGGGAGTTGGTCAAGTGACGGTCAAAACCCTGATGCCCTTCAGGTTGTGACAGGTGATGCCAATCGTTTGTGGACGCGATTGCAGGAAGAAGGATGTTCGATCCAAGAGATCGAGGTGACCAATCGAAGTTTATTGGATTCTATTTTTTTGAAAAATACAAAGGAAGTAGGTAGAGAAGATGAAACGCATGAAAGCTCTCGGCGTGGTTGAGTGGCATTTGACTAGACGCCAAAGCCATTTATTACTTTATTATCAATTGGGATGCCCAACGGCCTTTTTATCTCTTCTTTTTCAGGGATGTACCAGGAAACACCAGGAGCACCTGCTCACTTTATGAGGGATTATCTCCTTTCTATGACGGCATTTTCTATGATGTCTACGGCTATCTTTTCTTTTCCAACAGTTCTTGAAACCGATCGACTCAACAATTGGCAAAAAGTCTTGCGCCATACCCCGGTATCTATGGTAGAATATTATCTAATAAAGGTTGTGGGTCTCTTTGTCGATTTTCTCCTATCGATTGGAGTTGTCTTTACCGTGGGCCATGTGGTGCGCCATGTGAATATGTCCCTACAGGATTGGGTTTTGTCGGCCTTTATTCTCATCCTAGGAAGCCTAGCGTTTGTGGCTCTCGGTCTGGTCTTGACCTTGCTTCCTTCTAGTCAATTGATGTCTGTTGTGGGCAATCTCCTTTACATGGGGACTGGCTGTCATGGGTGGCCTTTGGATGCCCATTAGTCTCTTTCCAGAATGGATGCAAGCCATCGGCAAATGCCTTCCAACCTATCAATTGATGGAGCTGATCAAGACCTTTTTAAACAAGGGGCAGATCAATGTTTTCTGCTAGTGTCTATTTAACCTTGTTTACCCTGGTCTTGTTTACCCTTGTCATTGTCTATCGTCGTCATTCTGAGGTTCGTTCATGATTGAAAAACTCAAGCGTATTCATTATATGTTTTACGCTAGCCTAGTCTTTATGGGCTTTCCCTTTATCTCTATTTTATTGGGTGAGGTTCCCTACTGGCACTTCTTTTTAGCCCTCTTGTTTATTGCTTCCTATCTAGGAATCTTGATTACTGAAAACAAAAAGCTGATCTGGATTTGTTGGCTGTACCTCCTAGCCTATGTAGCAGGAAATACTCTTTTTATTAACGCCAACTATTTTTGGTTTTATTTCTTCATCAGCAACCTATTGGTCTATCACTTTGAGATTCGCAATTTTCGCTCTCCCTATCTTTGGACAGTTTTTCTATCGCAATTCCTGCTTTTTTTGGGGCCATCTTTTTCAAACAGAGTGCGATGGAGTATGAATGGGTATTTTTAATCATTATTTTCTTTTTTACCCATGCCATGACCTACGGCATGATTCGGATTCGGATGATGGAAGAGTTGAAAGCTGACCATGCCAAGCAAAATGCCCAGATCAATCTTTTGCTGGCAGAAAACGAGCGCCATCGGATTGGTCGCGATCTGCATGATAGTCTAGGCCACACCTTTGCCATGCTCAGTGTCAAGGCAGACCTGGCTGATCAATTCTTAGCATTGGGTCAAGTTGAGAAGGCGCAGGAGCAGGTGCAAGAGATTCAAACCATCAGTCAGGAGTCCATGCACCAAGTCCGAGAGATTGTGGAGAACTTGAAGCAGCGAACCCTGGCAAGAGAGCTAGAAACCGTCAAGCAAATGCTAGAAGTGGCGCAAGTAAAAGTGAAAATCCAAAACAATCTCGATACAGCCAGTATCTCGCCGGTCCTAGAGTCTGCTCTGGCCATGGTGTCTCTGGAACTAGCCACTAATATGATCAAACATGCCAAAGCAACGCAAGCCCTTCTCTCTTATCGCTCCACTGAAACAGGTGTAGAAATGATTGCAGAAGACGATGGGATCGGTTTTGAAAAAGTCTCCGACAAGGACCTGCACTCGATTCGCGAACGGATTGCCTTGTTGGGAGGAGAGTTAGAGATCAGTCGTCAATACAAGCCAACCCGCATAGAAATACGGATCCCCTATCAAGAAAGGAAATAAGATGCGCTTATTAGTTGCTGAAGACCAAAGTATGTTACGCGATGCCCTCTGCCAGCTCTTGCTTTTGCAAGAGGATGTAGAAGAAGTCTTGCAGGCTGGAGACGGGCAAGAAGCTATTCGCTTACTCGAAACCCATCCAGTTGATATTGCTATCTTAGATATTGAGATGCCCATCAAAACAGGGCTAGAAGTGTTGGAATGGGCCAAAAGTCAACAACCCCAGCTCAAGGTTGTCATCGTTACCACCTTTAAGCGGCCAGGGTTACTTTGAGCGGGCCCTGAAGGCTGGAGTCGATGCCTATGTCTTAAAAGAACGCCGGATCACGGACTTGATGGGCACCCTGCATACCGTTTTGGCAGGTCAAAAAGAATATTCTCCTGAATTAATGGAGGGAATCTTGACCCATCCCAATCCTCTAAGTTCTCAGGAGAAAGCAGTCCTAAAAGAAGTCGCCAAAGGAGCTTCCAATCAAGAAATTGCTGATCGTTTATTTCTCTCTAACGGGACCATCCGCAATTATATGTCAGCGATTCTGACCAAATTGGATGCAGAGAACCGGACCGAGGCAGCAAAGATTGCCCAAGAAAGGGGCTGGCTATAAGCAAGCAAAGTTTCTAGGATTCCTAGAGACTTTTTTTGATTGGATTGTTCTTTTTTCAGGAGAAATCTCATTATTCGGATTTGGATAGAAAATTCAGAAAATTTGTGATTTTTACTTGAAATATTTTCCAAAAATGGTATGATAGTAGCATGCTCATTTGATAATCAAAGAAACAGAAAGGAGAGACATGGAGAAAATTACCTTAGAAACTGCAAAGACAGGTTCAGAGCTTGTGCTAGAAACGCTTCGAGATCTTGGGATTGATACCATTTTTGGGTACCCAGGTGGAGCAGTTTTGCCCCTTTACGATGCTATTTATAGTTTTAAAGGGATCAAACACATTCTTGGTCGACATGAACAAGGGTGCTTGCATGAAGCTGAAGGCTACGCCAAATCAACTGGAAAGTTGGGTGTCGCAGTCGTCACTAGTGGACCTGGGGCAACCAATGCCATTACAGGTATTGCTGATGCCATGAGTGATAGTGTCCCTCTTCTTGTATTTACTGGACAGGTCAACCGTTCCGGTATCGGGAAGGATGCCTTCCAAGAGGCAGATATTGTTGGGATTACCATGCCGATCACCAAGTACAATTACCAAGTACGAGAGACAGCAGATATTCCACGGATTATTACTGAAGCGGTCCATATTGCGACAACTGGTCGTCCAGGCCCTGTCGTCATTGACCTTCCAAAAGATGTCTCTGCCTTAGAAACAGATTATATATTCAACCCAGCAATCAACATTCCAAGTTACCAGCCGACCATTGAGCCAAATGAATTACAGATTAAGAAAATCTTGAAGCAATTGGGCAAGGCTAAGAAACCAGTCCTTTTGGCTGGGGGTGGCGTTAGCTATGCGGAAGCGGCAGAAGAATTGGTAGCCTTAGCAGAACGCTATCAGATCCCTGTAGTGACTAGCCTTTTAGGTCAGGGAACGATTGCGACAAACCATCCTCTCTTCCTTGGAATGGGCGGGATGCACGGTTCCTTTACGGCCAACATTGCCATGACCGAAGCAGATTTCATGATCAGTATTGGCTGTCGTTTCGATGACCGTCTGACAGGAAATCCAAAGACTTTTGCGAAAAATGCCAAAGTCGCTCATATTGATATTGACCCAGCAGAGATTGGTAAAATCATTGCAGTTGATATTCCCGTCGTTGGTGATGCGAAGAAAGCTCTACAACAGTTGTTGGCAGAGCCAGTGGTTCACAACAATACGGAGAAATGGATCGAGAAGGTCACAAAAGATAAGAACCGGGTTCGTTCTTACGATAAGAAAGAACGCGTGGTCCAACCCCAAGCAGTTATTGAACGCGTGGGTGAGTTGACCAAGGGGGATGCCATCGTCGTGACAGACGTTGGCCAACACCAAATGTGGGCAGCTCAGTACTACCCATATCAAAACGAACGGCAATTAGTGACTTCTGGTGGTCTAGGGACCATGGGATTCGGTGTACCAGCTGCAATTGGTGCTAAGATTGCCAATCCAGACAAAGAAGTCGTGCTCTTTGTCGGAGATGGTGGCTTCCAGATGACCAACCAAGAATTGGCAATCTTGAATGTTTACAAGATTCCGATCAAAGGTCATCATGCTCAACAACCATTCACTTGGGATGGTTCGGCAGTGGCAAGAAGCCTTCTATGATGGACGAACATCAGAGTCCGTCTTTGAAACCTTGCCAGACTTCCAATTGATGGCGCAAGCCTATGGGATTAAGAATTACAAATTTGATAATCCCGAAACCCTTGAGAAGGATTTGGAAGTCATTACCGAAGATGTACCAATGTTCATCGAGATTGACATTTCTCGGAAAGAACACGTTTTACCAATGGTACCAGCTGGTAAGAGCAATCATGAGATGTTGGGGGTGAAGTTTAATGCGTAGAATGTTAACAGCCAAACTTCAAAACCGGTCTGGGGTTCTCAATCGCTTTACCGGTGTCTTGTCTAGACGACAAGTCAACATTGAGAGCATCTCAGTGGGAGCAACAGAAAATCCGAATGTATCACGGATTACCATCATCATCGATGTTGCATCTCATGATGAAGTCGAACAAATCATCAAGCAACTCAATCGCCAGGTCGATGTGATTCGCGTCCGAGACATTACAGATAAACCTCACCTAGAGCGTGAAGTGATTCTGATCAAGGTCTCTGCACCAGCAGAGAAACGGGCAGAATTGCTGGCTATTATCCAGCCCTTCCGCGCGACTGTGGTAGACGTGGCTCCAAGCTCCATCACCGTGCAGATGACAGGAAATGCAGAGAAGAACGAAGCTCTCTTGCGTGTCATTCGTCCTTATGGGATTAAGAATGTTGCACGGACGGGTGCAACTGGCTTTACCCGCGATTAAAGCCCACCATTCAAAATAGTTACTACCGCCTAAGAGGCAATAAATAATAGAAAAGAGAGAAAAAAACTATGGCAGTTCAAATGGAATACGAAAAAGATGTAAAAGTAGCAGCACTTGACGGTAAAAAAATCGCCGTGATCGGTTATGGCTCACAAGGTCATGCCCACGCTCAAAACTTGCGTGACTCAGGTCATGATGTGATCATCGGTGTACGTCCAGGTAAATCTTTTGACAAAGCAAAAGAAGATGGTTTTGATACTTACACAGTGGCAGAAGCAACTAAATTGGCTGACGTTATCATGATCTTGGCTCCAGACGAAATCCAACAAGAATTGTACGAAGCAGAAATTGCTCCAAACTTGGAAGCTGGTAATGCTGTTGGATTTGCACATGGTTTCAACATCCACTTCGAATTCATCAAAGTTCCTGCAGATGTTGATGTCTTCATGTGTGCGCCTAAAGGACCTGGTCACTTGGTACGTCGTACGTATGAAGAAGGATTTGGTGTTCCTGCACTTTACGCTGTCTACCAAGATGCTACAGGAAATGCTAAAGATATCGCCATGGACTGGTGTAAAGGTGTTGGTTCAGCACGCGTTGGTCTTTTGGAAACAACATACAAAGAAGAAACTGAAGAAGATTTGTTTGGTGAACAAGCCGTTCTCTGTGGTGGTTTGACTGCCCTTATCGAAGCAGGTTTTGAAGTCTTGACGGAAGCTGGATACGCTCCAGAATTGGCTTACTTTGAAGTACTTCACGAAATGAAACTTATCGTTGACTTGATCTACGAAGGTGGATTCAAGAAAATGCGTCAATCAATCTCTAACACTGCTGAATACGGTGACTACGTTTCAGGTCCACGTGTGATCACTGAACAAGTGAAAGAAAACATGAAAGCCGTTCTTGCGGATATCCAAAATGGTAAATTCGCCAACGACTTTGTGAACGACTACAAAGCTGGTCGTCCAAAATTGACTGCTTACCGTGAACAAGCGGCTAACCTTGAAATCGAAAAAGTTGGTGCTGAATTGCGTAAAGCAATGCCATTCGTTGGAAAAAATGACGACGACGCCTTTAAAATCTATAACTAATGAGGTGATGGTGAAGTTGGGAGAAATCCCAACTTCTTTTTCATCAATAGCAGAGATGGATTGGAAGGCATTTTCAACCATTTAGCAGAATCTCTATGAAGAGACGTGTCATATCGAACATTTTGGGTGATTTTTCTGAAAATTTGGAAAACACGCTGAAATTTTTGCAGTCTTTTGATATAATTAGATGAAATAAGGAGAAGAAGAGGAAGACTATGATAACATCGAAAGATATCATAAAAGCCCACAAGGTCTTAAAGGGCGTGGTTGTTGAGACTCCCTTAGATTATGATCATTATTTATCCGAAAAGTATAGAGCGAAAATCTACTTAAAGAAGGAAAATGCGCAGCGGGTTCGTTCCTTTAAGATTCGTGGAGCCTACTACGCGATTTCTCAGTTGAATGAGAAAGAGAGAGAGCGAGGAGTAGTCTGTGCCTCAGCAGGGAACCACGCTCAAGGAGTTGCCTACACCTGCCGGGAGATGAAAATCCCAGCGACCATCTTTATGCCGATTACAACACCTCAGCAAAAAATTAGCCAGGTTCGTTTCTTCGGTGGAGAATATGTGACCATTAAATTAGTAGGAGATACTTTTGATGCTTCTTCTAAGGCGGCGCAGGAATATACCGAGCTTAAAAACTGTACCTTCATTGATCCATTTGATGATGCCAATGTCCAAGCAGTCAAGGAACTGTAGCCTACGAAATTCTAGAGGAAGCTAAGAAAGAATCCATTGCCTTCGATGCGGTGTTAGTACCAGTTGGTGGGGGAGGCCTCATCGCCGGAGTATCCACCTATATCAAGGAACAAGCGCCGGAAATCGAGGTTATTGGGATCGAAGCAGATGGGGCTCGGTCGATGAAGGCAGCCTTTGAAGCTGGAGGCCCGGTAAAACTCAAACAGATTGATAAGTTTGCGGATGGGATTGCTGTTCAAAAGGTAGGCCAGTTGACTTATGAGGCAACGAAAAAAAATGTTGAGACCTTGATTGGCGTCAACGAAGGCTTGATCTCTGAGACCTTGATTGATCTTTATTCTAAGCAAGGCTTGGTTGCAGAACCAGCTGGAGCTGCCAGTGTAGCGGCTTTAGAAGTGTTGAGAGAGTATATCAAAGGGAAGACCATTTGCTGTGTGATTTCTGGGGGGAACAATGATATTAACCGGATGCCAGAGATGGAAGAGCGAGCTTTGATCTATGATGGTATTAAACACTACTTTCATCGTCAACTTCCCGCAACGTCCAGGAGCTCTTCGAGAATTTGTAAATGATATCTTAGGACCAAATGACGATATCACGCGGTTTGAGTACATCAAACGAGCAAGTAAGGGGACTGGGCCCAGTCTTGATTGGGGTTGCTTTGGCAGATAAGCATGACTATGCAGGTCTGATCAATCGGATTGAACAATTTGACCCTTCTTTCATTAACCTAAATGGAAATGAAACCCTTTATAACATGTTGGTATGATGGTTTCTTTAATAAAGAGTCACTTAAAAATGTAATAAAATAAAAAGGAGAATCAGGAAATGATTTGGATTTTTCTATTGGCTATTCTAGTAGTTGGAGCTACTGTATTCATTAGCTCACTCTATGTGGTGAAACAACAATCTGTTGCGATTATTGAGCGTTTTGGACGCTATCAAAAAGATCAGCAATAGTGGGATTCATGTCCGTGCACCATTTGGAATCGATAAAATTGCTGCGCGTGTGCAATTGCGTCTCTTGCAAAGCGAGATTGTGGTCGAAACTAAGACACAAGATAACGTATTCGTTACCATGAATGTCGCGACACAATACCGTGTAAATGAAAACAATGTAACGGATGCTTACTACAAATTGATGCGTCCAGAAGCTCAGATCAAATCTTACATCGAAGATGCTTTGCGCTCATCTGTTCCAAAGTTGACCTTGGATGAATTGTTTGAGAAAAAGGATGAAATCGCCCTTGAGGTTCAAAAACAAGTAGCTGAAGAAATGTCAACCTACGGGTATATCATTGTAAAAACCTTGATTACCAAGGTTGAACCAGATGCTGAAGTCAAGCAGTCAATGAATGAGATCAACGCTGCTCAACGGAAACGTGTGGCTGCCCAAGAATTGGCTGAAGCGGACAAGATTAAGATTGTTACTGCAGCCGAAGCAGAAGCTGAAAAAGATCGCCTTCACGGGGTCGGGATTGCAGAGCAACGGAAGGCTATTGTAGATGGTTTGGCAGATTCTATCAAGGAATTGAAAGACACCAATGTGAATTTGACAGAAGAACAGATTATGTCGATTCTTTTGACCAACCAATATTTGGATACTTTGAATAACTTTGCAGAAAAACAAGGAACCAATACCCTCTTCTTACCAGCAAATCCGGATGGCGTAGAGAATATTCGCACCCAAATCCTCTCAGCTTTAAAAGCTAAATAACAAAATATCTGACTTTTTTAAAATTGTTCGTATTTTCAGCTATTATGGTTGACAAAATATGCAAAAAATTTTATATTAGTATTGGAAATAATAATATAGGAGAAGAATCATGGCTAAATCGAACTTCGAAAAAGTGGAATCAGTTGTTGGTTGGGTACGTGATAAAAAGATCACTGGCTATCGTATCAGTAAAGAAACGAACGCCCGTGAAATGTCTATCATTGCACTTGCGCAAGGTCGTGCAAAAAGTGAAAGAAACATCTCGTTTGAAACTGCGCTTGGCTTGATCGATTTTTATGATAAGAATCATCAAAAATTCGAAAATTAAACTTAGATATAAAAAAGAAGGGAAAAAGCTTCCCTTCTTTTTATATAGTATAAATCAGGATATCGTAGGAAAGTATCACTAGCTTTACTTCATATCTATCAAAGGATTTTCAACAAGTTTATGTGTGGAATCAGGGCTTTCAATTGATGAGTAGTTTAAAAACTCCCTCATCGGAAGGATTTCCAGTGAGGGAGTTTTGATTTTAGTTTAAGAAACGTTGTAAGAATTCTTTGGTCCGTTCTTCTTTTGGATTGGTAAAGATTTCTTTTCGGATCACCTTGTTCAGCGATGACCCCCTTGTCCATAAAGATAACACGACTTGAGACGTCTCGTGCAAATTCCATTTCGTGGGTGACCACGATCATGGTTAAGCCTTCTTTGGCTAAGTCTTGCATAATTTTAAGAACTTCTCCGACCATTTCAGGGTCCAGAGCAGAGGTTGGCTCATCGAACAAAATAGCATCCGGATCCATAGAGAGGGCCCGAGCGATAGCGACCCGTTGTTTTTGTCCTCCTGAAAGTTGTTTTGGACGAGCAGCCCAATAAGGTTCTCCCATACCAACTTTCTCTAAATTCGCTTTAGCAATCTTCTCAGCCGTTTCTCTGTCCCGTTTTAGGACAGTTGTCTGAGCGACAATGGTGTTTTCTAAGACATTTAAGTTTTCAAATAGGTTGAAGCTTTGGAAAACCATGCCCAATTTTTCCCGATAGTGGGTGAGATCATAGTCAGGATCAAGAACGTTTTGCCCCCGGTAGAGGATTTCTCCATCAGTCGGTGTTTCTAAGAGATTGATGGAGCGAAGGAAGGTAGATTTCCCACTACCAGAGCTCCCAATGATAGAGATCACTTCGCCCTTCTCAACAGAAAGAGAGATGTCCTTCAAAAACTTCGTTTTTGACCGTAGGATTTTTTTAAGTGTTTGATTTCAAGTATTTTTTCTGCCATTATTTCACCTCTTTGACTTGCATTTGATTGGCACCTGTTGTATAGGTATCAGAATCTAAGCGACGTTCGATGTAACGAAGGATACGGGTGATAGTGAAAGTCAGGATAAAGTAAATAACTGCAATAATAGTAAAGGTTGGGAAGTATTGGTAGTTTTGAGTTGCGACCGTATTTCCTGTAAAGTAAAGTTCGACCACGGAGATAACATTCAAGACAGATGTGTCCTTGATGTTGATGACAAATTCATTCCCTGTCGCTGGCAAGATATTCCGAATGACCTGAGGAAGGACGACCTTGCGCATGGTTTGTCCATGGGTCATTCCCTAGAGCAGTCGTCGCTTCAAACTGACCAGTATCCACTGCTAAGATTCCTCCACGAACAATCTCACTCATATAAGCCCCTGTATTGATCGAAACAATAAAGATGGCGGCCCAGGTACGATCCAAGGAAATGTTGAAGGCTTGGGCCGAACCGTAGAAAATAACCATGGATTGAACAATCATCGGAGTTCCACGGAAGATTTCAATGTAGACATTGAGGAACCAACCAAAGAATGATTGCAAGGCAGCGAGGGCCTTGTTCTTAGACATAGGAGCAGTCCGGAAGACACCGATTAACAAACCGATAATCAACCCAGCGATGGTTCCCGTCATGGAGATGAGGAGAGTCATACCAGTTCCGCGTAAGAACTGTGGGCCATTATCTTTCAAAATCTTCATCATTTGGCTGAAGAAAGTCTGCTCATCATCGCTAGCATCGCTGGAAGCTGGTTGCTTCTTGATCATATCATCCATGAGTTTGACTTGGTCTTCAGATGAAATATTAGCTAGTGCTGCATTGACTTGGTCAAGTCTAGCGTCACCCTTCTTCATCCCGATAGCGATGGTCGCATCTTCTTCACCAACTTCAAAACCTTTTTTGAATTGGATCATCTTAAATTTTGAATTAGCGGACTCAGCTGTCAAGGCTTCTGGACGCTCAGAAACATAGGCATCGATAACACCAGATTCTAAAGCTTGGCGCATTTGAGCAAAGTCTCCCATTGCAGTTTCTTGTTTTGCACCCTTGAGTTGGGAGATGAGAGAGTAGAGGTAGACCCCTTGTTGAGAGGTGACCTTTGCATCCTTAAAGTCATCTAAACTAGTGGCATTCGCATAGTTTCCATCTTTGCGGACCAGCATGACTGGCTCACTAGTATAGTAGCTATTAGAAAAAGGCAACCTCTTTTTTGCGCTCAGCAGTAGGACTCATCCCGGCGATAATCATATCGATTTTCCCAGAAGTGAGGGCTGGAATTAGTCCGTTCCAAGATGTTTTTACGATCAGAGGTTTTTTACCTAGTCCCTCAGCAACCTTTTTGGCGATTTGAACATCGTAACCATTGGCATATTGGTTGGTGCCATCAATCTTTACGGCTCCATTTGAATCATCTTCTTGAGTCCAGTTGAAAGGAGCATACGCAGCCTCCATTCCAATCCGGAGATACTCATCTGCTTTGACAATATGGCTCATTCCCAGACACAAAAGTAGTCCGGTAAAGAGAGCATAAATTGTTTTTTTCATGTAGTCTCCTCTTCCTTTATAAATAGTATCATCTTATTGTACAGGAAATTGGTCTACTTTTCAAACCTGATAGCCTTTTCATGAAAAAATGCTATAATAAACCAAAGGAGTATAGGGGAAATGAAAAAAATTCTGTATGTTCTATTTGACAGTGATGGCCTGTCTATTTGTAACAGGTCTTGTAAAGAGCGGATGGTCCTTCCTATGAGGTTCAGTCTTATCGAGGGGACTCTTACCTTTGGAAACTTGGGACGATGCTACCTATGAGGAAGAATTGGTCTATCATTTTGACAACTGACTATAATGGGTCAATATGTCACTTTGGGGACTGCTGGGTAAACATGCCTCAAGGTTTTGAAATATTTAACACTCCTGAAGTGCAAGTTGCAATCGAACTTTAAAGCAAGAACCAGAAGTTCATAATTTAGGAAATGGGTTATCAGAGTAAAAGATATATAATTCAGGAAAGAGCAGGAGATACTGTCAAACGATCAAAGGTCATACCTGGAAACTTAAAAAAACCTGCTCTATGTCCACCAAGATATCCTATTGTTTGAACTGGAAACCCATCAGTGATGGGGATCAAAGATGTTGCAAAAGGTAGAATTGAAAGTTGTTCCAAAATTTGCATCTGCTAAAGCCAGATCAGAATTAAATGTCCATACAGCCTACATGCGTCCTGAAGCAGAGATCAAAAAAGACCAAGCTAGCTATACGGCTACCCTATCCAATTTGAAGAGTAAAGAAGCTGTTGAAATTTATGCTTATTGGTTAAAAGCGGATTTGATCTCTAAAGGGGAATCTCCTCGGAATACAGGCTTGATGCGAGAAGAAGAATACCATCGGACCGAAAAGAATATTGTTCAGATGAGAAAGTGGATTAAACTATTTTGGAAGGTCATTCTTCCAGGAATAATTCTTCTCTTCCTCCTCCTTGCTAACCATTTCCGTAGAAAGTTTAACAAACTGACCTGGTCTGGTGTGACCTATCCGACCGATACACGACTTTATGAGGTACCGGGCGACCTTGCTCCACTAGTAGCGGCATCTATTGTTTATTCAGTTGAACTGGATGAGGTCTGTCCGACTAGTAAAGCTGATACTTCTCAAACTTTTTCTTTTGAAAAGTTGGTGCAGGCAACTCTCTTAGATCTGATAGATAGAGGAGCTATCACTTATGAACAGAATGGCAGTCAGACGGTTCTAATCAGAAAAAACCAGGATTTCCTAGATGATTTTGAGCGGAATTTCTTGGATATAGCATTTGGAAATAAATTGGAATGCCCAGTTGATCGCCTATTTGAAGAGTTTGAAATCAATGACTCCCCCTCTATAAAGGTGCTGAGAAGAAGGATGAAGAGGAGATTCGTGCACAAGGAAGGCGTATGCAGTACCGGATTGATGCAGCAGTTGATAGTGTTGCTCAGGATGTTCAAAAGAAGATTCGAAGTTTTGGTTTGCCGTCTTATTATCGCCCTTTAGCTCCAAAAGAGGAAGCAACTGGACGTAAAGTCATGATCTTTGGTTTCCTAGCTTGGTTTGTCGCCTTGTTAGCAGTCCTAGCTAGCTTTGTCTTTCATCACTTCTCGATCTATTATCTAGTGGCAACGCTCACCTTATGGATTTTTCCTGTTGTTTTCAGGGATGATTACAAAAGAGCTGAGAGAGATGGGGTGGTGAATGCTTTGGGAGCAGAGCAACGGTATTACTGGGATAGTTTTGGCAGAATGCTGAAAGAAATTGCCCATTTAGATGATGCAGAACTTCAATCTCTGGTTCTATGGAATCGCCTCTTAGTATATGCAGCCTTATTTGGTGTGGCGGATAAAGTCACGAAAGTTATGAAGCTTCGTCAAATTCACCTCGTCAACCCAACATTGGATGCCTTTGTTTATACGCCACTTTACAATGATTTGACCCATTCCAGTCAGGCGATGACCGCCTACGGATCGACTGCCTCATCGGCAAGTAACTTTACAGTTTCATCAGGAGACAGTGGAGGTTTCTCTGGCGGAGGTGGCGGAGGAGGATTTGGTGCTTTCTAAGGGACCGATAAAAGACTATTGAGTTGCTAGATCTTTGGATGTTCAAAGAGGTGAGGTAGAGACCTGCCTCGCCTTTTGAAACACTTCCTATATTAATGACATCTGGTTCAATGATTAGAAATGTGATATAATAAAGCAAATGTAAGTTTAGGAGAAGAAGATGTTTCTCATTGAATTGATAAAAGCGATTCTTTTTGGGATTGTTGAAGGAATTACGGAATGGCTCCCCATTTCAAGTACAGGGCATTTAATCTTGATTCAAGATTTTGTCCAGTTTAAGGATCAAAACCCTGCCTTTATGGAGATGTTTAATGTCGTTATCCAACTGGGTGCGATTATGGCTGTCGTAGTCATTTATTTTGACAAACTCTATCCGTTTAAGCCGGGAAAATCGAAAAAGGAAGTGCGACGGACTTGGCAGTTGTGGGCCAAGGTTGCTGTGGCGACCTTACCCTTGCTCTTTGTATTCAAATTAGATGATTGGTTTGAAGCTCATTTTCATAATTCCTTTTCGGTAGCTATTATGCTGATCACTTATGGGTGGGCCTTTATCTACCTCGAAAAGCGAGAGCAAGTAGAACCAGCTGTAACAGAATTGCACAAACTCCCTTATAAGACCGCTCTCTATATTGGTTTGTTCCAAGTCTTGTCACTTTTCCCAGGAACCAGTCGGTCAGGGGCGACCATTGTCGGTGGTTTGGTCAATGGAGTCAGTCGTTCAGTTGTGACAGAATTTACCTTCTATCTGGGAATCCCTGCCATGTTTGGAGCTAGTCTGCTCAAGGTCGTGAAATTCCTTCTAGGAGGGAATGCTTTAACCTTCAGTCAGGGAGCAATCCTATTAGTAGCTATGGGAGTTGCTTTTGGGGTCAGTATGATTGCTATCCGTTTCTTGACAGGTTATGTGAAGAGTCATGATTTCACTATCTTTGGGAAATACCGGATTATCCTTGGTGGCCTCTTGTTGGTTTATGCTGTGATCCAGCTCTTTATCTAATGAATCGATTAGGTGTCTTCTTCTTCCTCAAACTGCTATCTGTTTGAGGGGAGGAAGTGCTCTTTTTGTTTGGGATTTTTTTCATAGGGTCTGATATTGAGGGGTCATGATTTTGAAAAAAATATGTCTCTTTTTAGTATAATAGAAAGACTAGAAGTATGAGGTGCAGTCATGAAGATGAAGCAAATCAGTGATTCAACTATTAAAATCACAATTCAATTAGAAGATTTAGAAGAACGGGGCATGGAAATGGCCGATTTTTTGGTGCCCCAAGAAAAAACAGAAGAATTTTTCTATACCATCTTGGATGAATTAGAAATGCCAGAAAGCTTTTTAGATAGTGGCATGTTAAGTTTTCGTGTAACACCAAAGCCCGATAAACTAGATGTGTTTGTGACCAAATCGAAAATTGATCAACACCTTAATTTTGAAGATTTTTCGGATCTTCCAGATATGGAAGAGTTGTCCCAAATGTCTCCGGACGAGTTTATCAAGACTTTAGAAAAAACAATTTCTGAAAAGAGTAAGGGAGACATAGAGGCAGTTCGTCATTTAGAAGAAGAGGAAGAAGCAGAAGCGACTCACCAACTAGAAGAGGACAAGGCTTTAAATCCTATCGATACACGCTATATCTACTATATCCTACAATTCCCTCATTTGGGAGATGTTGTTCGATTTACCAAAAACAGTATCACTATCCAGTAGATACTTCAGAGTTGTATAAGATGGACTCATACTATTATTTGACAATCCTAATCGATATGGAAGGACGTCATCATGACTATCCTGCTTGGCTGTTAGCGACCATGCGTGAATATGCTGAGGATACAGAAACGACTAGAGCAGTTCTCCAAGAACACGGTCACTTATTGTTAGTATCGGATGCCGTCCAAGAACTTCAAAAGGTTGAGTTAGTATGATTACTTTTCCCTTGCAATTTATCCTAGTCTTTAATTGCAACTTTTTTAATTAGCTTAATTCTGACCCCTGTGGTCCGATTATTAGCTTTTAAACTTGATGCTGTAGACTATCCAAATGCTCGTCGAATCAATACAAAACCGATGCCGAGCGCAGGTGGTTTAGCTATCGTCACCTCTTTTACGATAGCGACATTGCTTTTGTTGCCCCTGATTACAAAAGGAAATGAACCTAGTATTTCCTATTTTTCCTACACTTTGCCAGTTGTGGTTGGTGGATGGATCATTGCCTTGACTGGTTGGTTGATGACATAAAAGAATTATCCCCGCGTTAAAGATGTTAGGGAATCTTTTCCTAGGGTGCTAGTGTCATCTGGGTTCTTTACCGATTTTCGCTTGGATGATTTCAAGATTCCCTTCGGAGGTCCTTTGCTCCACTTTGATCCTTGGTTATCCTACATCTTAACAGTGATTTGGATTATCTCTATTACCAATGCAGTTAATCTAATTGATGGCTTGGACGGCTTGGTCAGTGGGGTTTCGATTATTTCTCTGGTAACGATGGGAATTGTCTCTCATTTTTTCCTACCAGTTCCTAATCTTTTTCTAACCATGACTATCTTTGTCTTGGTAATGGCCATTGCAGGTTTCTTTCCTTTTAATTATCACCCGGCTATTCTCTATTTGGGGGATACAGGGAGCCTCTTCATCGGTTTTTATGATCTCGGTTCTCTCTCTTCAAGGATTGAAAAATGCGACAGCTGTTGCTGTAGTTACGCCGATGATTATTCTAGGTGTTCCAATTACGGATACCTTGCTAGCGATTGTTCGTCGAACCCTCTCTGGTCAGAAGTTCTATGCACCAGATCGGAATCACTTGCACCATCGCCTACTTTCTTTGGGCTTAACGCATCGTGGGAACCGTTTTGGTCATCTATGGAATTTCGATGATTTTTGCTATGATTTCTCTTCTGTTGAATATCTCTACTCGTATTGGTGGTGTTCTCCTTGTTATTGGTTTGGTATTAGGGGTTGAGCTCTTAGCGGAATTGATTGGAGTCCTAGGCCCTCACCATAGTCCGCTCCTCAATTGCTTACGTTATATAGGAAATTCTGCCTATCGAGAGGAAGTTCGGCAGAATAGAAGTAAGAAGAGTAAATAAGAACGATTCTAAACACCAGAAAAGCCTTTTAGGCTTTTTTTTGTTATACTAGATAAGACAAAACTCTATAGAAGAAAGGAATACAAATGTCAGTATTAGAGATTAAAGATCTTCATGTAGAAATTGAAGGCAAGGAAATTTTAAAAGGTGTGAACTTGACCCTTAAAACAGGAGAAATCGCAGCGATTATGGGTCCTAACGGAACAGGGAAATCAACTCTATCTGCAGCTATCATGGGGAATCCAAACTATGAAGTGACCAAAGGTGAAATTCTATTTGATGGAGTAAATATCCTTGAGTTGGAAGTGGATGAGCGTGCTCGCATGGGCCTTTTCTTGGCTATGCAATATCCATCAGAAATTCCAGGAATTACCAATGCTGAATTCCTTCAGTCGCCATGAATGCAGGCAAAAGAAGAGGATGAAAAAATTTCTGTTCGTGATTTTATCACAAAATTGGATGAGAAAATGGAACTCCTTAACATGAAGGAAGAAATGGCAGAACGCTATTTGAATGAAGGTTTCTCAGGTGGTGAGAAGAAACGCAATGAAATTCTGCAATTGTTGATGTTGGAACCGAAGTTTGCCCTTCTTGATGAGATTGACTCTGGTTTGGATATTGATGCCCTTAAAGTGGTTTCAAAAGGGGTCAATGAAATGCGTGGCGAAGGTTTTGGTGCCATGATTATTACCCACTACCAACGTCTTTTAAACTACATTACTCCTGATGTGGTTCACGTGATGATGGAAGGTCGTGTCGTCCTTTCAGGTGGTCCTGAACTTGCTGTGCGTTTGGAGCGTGAAGGATACGCGAAATTAGCAGAAGAGTTAGGTTACGACTACAAAGAAGAGCTCTAATCTTGTGTCCAAAACTGAACAGGATCTTTGAGGAGGAGTAAATGACCAAAGAAAATATCAAACTTTTTTCAGAAATGCATGCAGAGCCTCAATGGTTGCAGGACTTGCGCCAGAAGGCTTTTGATAAAATTGATGACTTAGAACTACCTGTGATTGAACGCGTGAAATTTCATCGTTGGAATCTTGGGGATGGAACGATCACAGAAAGCGAACCGCTCACTGCTGTGCCAGATTTCACTGCGATTGACAATCAATTAAAATTGGTTCAGCATGGAACCCATACAGTGTTTGAACAGATTCCAGTTGACTTGGCGAACCAGGGAGTCATCTTTACAGACTTCCACTCAGCCTTGGAAGAAATTCCAGAGGTCGTAGAAGAATTTTTCATGTCATCCGTTAAATACGATGATGACAAGTTGGCAGCCTACCACACAGCTTATTTCAATAGTGGAGCTGTTCTCTATATTCCAGATAATGTAGAAATTGCGGAGCCAATCGAGGGTGTCTTCTACCAGGATAGTGATAGCGACGTGCCATTTAACAAGCACATCCTGATTATCGCTGGTAAAAACAGTAAGATGAGCTACCTAGAACGTTTAGAATCTCGTGGAGAGGGTAGTGCCAAAGCAACTGCTAATATCACAGTCGAGGTGATTGCTCGTTCTGGAGCGCAAGTGAAGTTTGCTGCGATTGATCGCCTTGGTGAGAATGTCACTGCCTACATTAGTCGTCGTGGGAAACTCGGCAAGGATGCCAGCATTGACTGGGCAATCGGTGTCATGAACGAAGGAAATGTCGTTGCTGACTTTGATAGTGATTTAATAGGAAACGGAAGCCATGCAGATATGAAGGTGGTTGCCCTATCTAGTGGGCGTCAAGTGCAAGGGATTGATACCCGCGTAACTAACTACGGTTGCAACTCTATTGGAAATATCCTTCAACACGGAGTGATTTTAGAGAAAGGGACGCTTACCTTCAATGGGATTGGTCACATTATCAAAGGAGCTAAGGGAGCAGATGCCCAACAAGAAAGCCGTGTGTTAATGCTTTCCGATCAAGCTCGTTCAGATGCCAACCCAATTCTCTTGATCGATGAAAATGATGTGACTGCAGGTCACGCGGCTTCTATCGGTCAGGTGGATCCAGAAGATATGTACTATCTCATGAGTCGCGGCTTGGATCAGGCAACTGCCGAACGCCTAGTAGTTCGTGGTTTCCTTGGATCAGTTATCGTGGAGATTCCAGTCAAGGAAGTTCGTGATGAGATGATTGCGACCATCGAAGAGAAATTGTCAAAACGCTAAGGGGAAGTCGATGTTAGATGTAGAAGCGATTCGCAAGGATTTTCCGATTTTAGATCAGATTGTCAATGATGAGCCTTTGGTTTATCTGGATAATGCTGCGACGACACAAAAACCACTAACAGTTTTAGAAACAATCAATCACTACTATGAGCAGGATAATGCTAATGTTCATCGTGGTGTTCATACCTTGGCTGAGCGGGCGACAGCATCCTATGAAGCCGCACGTGAAACTATTCGTAAGTTCATTAATGCAGGGTCTACCAAAGAAGTGCTCTTTACCAGAGGTACGACGACCAGTCTTAATTGGGTAGCGCGCTTCGCTGAGGAAGTCCTAACAGTGGGAGACCAGGTCTTGATTTCTGTCATGGAGCACCATTCCAATATCATCCCTTGGCAGGAAGCTTGTCGTAAGACTGGAGCTGAGCTCATCTATGTCTATCTCAAGGATGGAGCCTTGGATATGGAAGATTTACGAGCAAAATTGACAGACAAGGTCAAATTTGTCTCGCTAGCTCACGCCTCAAATGTTCTGGGTGTAGTCAATCCGGTCAAGGAAATCACTCAAATGGCTCATGAAGTTGGAGCCATTATGGTGGTGGATGGTGCTCAGTCTACACCGCATATGAAGATTGATGTCCTGGACTTGGATGTGGATTTCTTTACCTTTTCAGGTCATAAGATGGCTGGACCAACTGGGATCGGTGTTCTTTATGGCAAAGAAAAGTATCTGGAGCAAATGTCACCGGTTGAATTTGGTGGTGAGATGATTGATTTTGTCTACGAGCAATCTGCTAGCTGGAAGGAATTGCCTTGGAAATTCGAGGCTGGAACTCCTAATATGGCAGGTGCCATTGGACTAGCTGCGTCGGTGGATTATCTAGAAAAGATTGGCATGGATGCGATTGAAGCCTATGAACAGGAATTGATAGAATACGTTTTTCCAAAATTACAGGCAATTGAAGGTTTGACCATTTACGGTTCACCAGATTTGGCCCAACGTTCAGGTGTCATTGCCTTTAACCTAGCTGATCTTCATCCTCACGATCTTGCAACTGCTCTGGATTATGAAGGTGTAGCAGTTAGAGCAGGCCACCACTGTGCGCAACCTTTACTCCAGTATTTGGAAGTTCCAGCAACAGCTCGCGCTAGTTTTTATATCTACAATACCAAGGCAGATTGCGATAAGTTAGTCGATGCCTTTACTAAAAGACAAAGGAGTTTTTCAATGGCACTTTCTAAACTAGATAGCCTTTATATGGCAGTAGTAGCAGACCATTCGAAACATCCTCACCATCAAGGAAAGTTAGAAGATGCTGAGCAAATCAGTCTCAATAATCCGACTTGCGGGGACGTGATTAATCTCTCTGTTAAGTTTGATGCAGAGGATCGCTTGGAAGATATCGCTTTTCTTAACTCTGGCTGTACCATTTCGACAGCCTCTGCCAGTATGATGACGGATGCTGTTTTGGGAAAAACTAAGAAAGAAGTCTTAGAACTTGCGACCATCTTTTCTGAAATGGTGCAAGGACAAAAAGATGAGCGTCAAGACCAACTTGGCGATGCGACCTTCTTATCTGGTGTAGCTAAATTTCCGCAACGAATCAAGTGTGCGACCCTAGCTTGGAATGCTCTGAAAAAAACAATTGAAAATCAAGAAGAAAAATAAGACTAGTTTTGTCAGTCTTATTAATGTAAAGAATGAAGAATGAAAGAAAGGGAATTATGGCTGAAGAAAGAGTAGAACCAAAACCAATTGACCTTGGTGAATACAAATTTGGTTTCCATGATGATGTGGAGCCCATCCTATCGACAGGAAAAGGATTGAACGAAGATGTCATTCGTGAACTATCTGCTGCCAAGGGCGAACCAGAGTGGATGTTAGAATTTCGATTGAAATCTTACGAAACATTTAAAAAAATGCCCATGCAAACCTGGGGGGCGGACTTGTCAGAGATTGATTTTGATGACTTGATCTACTACCAAAAACCATCAGATAAACCAGCCCGTACTTGGGATGAAGTGCCTGAAAAAATTAAGGAAACGTTTGAACGGATTGGTATTCCAGAAGCAGAACGTGCTTATCTAGCTGGAGCAGCTGCTCAGTATGAGTCTGAAGTGGTTTACCATAACATGAAGGAGGAATTCCAAAAGCTCGGAATCATTTTTACGGACACAGATTCAGCTTTGAAGGAATACCCAGACTTGTTTAAACAATACTTTGCTAAATTGGTACCTCCAACGGATAATAAGTTGGCAGCCCTCAACTCAGCTGTTTGGTCAGGTGGAACCTTTATCTATGTACCGAAGGGTGTAAAGGTTGATGTTCCTTTGCAGACCTACTTCCGGATTAACAATGAGAATACAGGTCAGTTTGAACGGACTTTGATTATTGTGGATGAAGGCGCTAGCGTCCACTATGTAGAAGGATGTACAGCACCGACTTATTCAAGCAACAGCTTGCATGCGGCTATTGTCGAAATTTTTGCCTTGGATGGCGCTTATATGCGCTACACGACCATCCAAAACTGGTCTGACAACGTCTATAACTTGGTAACCAAACGGGCCAAAGCGCAAAAGGATGCGACAGTTGAATGGATCGATGGAAACCTCGGTGCCAAAACGACCATGAAATACCCATCTGTATATCTAGATGGAGAAGGGGCGCGTGGGACCATGCTTTCTATCGCCTTTGCCAATGCTGGACAACACCAAGACACTGGTGCTAAAATGATCCACAATGCTCCACATACCAGTTCTTCAATCGTCTCAAAATCCATCGCTAAAGGTGGAGGAAAGGTTGACTACCGTGGACAAGTGACCTTCAATAAAGATTCAGCAAAATCAGTCAGTCACATCGAGTGTGATACCATTATCATGGATGACTTATCTGCGTCTGACACCATTCCATTTAATGAAATTCACAATTCACAAGTCGCATTAGAGCACGAAGCTAAGGTCTCAAAAATTTCTGAGGAACAGTTGTATTACCTCATGAGTCGTGGTTTATCAGAATCAGAAGCGACTGAAATGATCGTTATGGGATTTGTTGAGCCCTTTACTAAAGAACTTCCAATGGAATATGCAGTTGAGCTTAACCGCTTGATTAGCTACGAAATGGAAGGATCAGTCGGTTAAGGGGATAAAAGGAGAAGCAAATGGGATTCTTAAAAAAATTATTTGGTAATGTCGAAAAAGCGAATAAGGGCGAAATTCCTGCAGAAGAAATTATTCCGCCATTTATAAACGATTTAGCTGATGAAGCAGATGATTATTGGAGACAGATGGAACAAAATCTCTTGTTCAATGCTGTGAAGGCTGTTGGCGGTCCTGACAAAGCGGATCGTGCCTTTATGCTAGTGAATTTTAAGCCGGGTCAAGAAACATTTGATTTGTATTATCAAATCGATGGGAAATTAATTTCTTGGCAAGAATTGGATCCAGAACTTGTAGAAAAAATCCGTCTTCAATTATTGCCGCAAGCACCAGCTGTAGCCCGTGCAGTAAATGAAAACTACGAAGAGGCAAATGTGCCAGTAATTGAGTATGCTATGCTTCAATTAGAAACAGCAACCATGGCTTGGTTTGGTCGGAAACTCACGACAGCTTCTAGAGAAGCCAGCCTATCCTTGAAGAATTGGTGGCAGGTTGGCGTGCGGTGATTGAAGAAGAGATCCTGACTCATCCAATAGACAGTGACACTGCTTTTCCTTATTTCGAAGTTCAATAAATGTTCTATTGGCTGATTCAAATAAACAAAAAAAGAGGGTGACCTCTTTTTTTGTTTATTTGAATCTATAACTTTTCATTGACGTAACGAACAAATTGATTCCACCAAACTTTCAAAAAGAAACTTTTTGAGATATTTTCCCCGCTTACCATTTCCATGCTAGGAGATTTTCCTTCTATATATCCCTTCCCTATAGGTTCTGGATCAGTATAGGTAAGAGTTCCGACGGAAGTCCCTGCTTTAACAGGGGCTTTAAAAGAAGATTGGCTCTTTTTAAAGGAGACTTTAGCTTCCACTTGGCTTCCTTGTCGCTCAATCACGATAAAATCATCCTTCGCGACGGCCTTGGTGGTTGAATGTTGGCCATCTAATACGGGAGCTTTACTATCGTTGTAACTGTCTCCTTTATTGACAACAAGAGTGGCTACGAAGTTTTGGGCAACGTAGTTCATGAGATTAGCAGTTGCTACAAAACGTGCATAAGGATCTCCGTCAATAGCTTCAACTCCAATGACAACAGTGATCATTCGAATCCCATTTTGGTTAGTGGATGCGACAAATGACATTCCTCCCTTTTCAGAATTCCCAGTTTTTAAACCATCTACCCCAGCTCTGTAATTCGGCATGTTTTCTAACATATAGTTGCTACTTTCCAGCTGAATCCCTGCAAATTGGGCATGAGAGAGAGAGGTTAATTTGGTGATATCAGGATAGTCTTCTAGGAGGTGTTTTGCAATGACGGCTACATCATAGGCACTTAGTTTATTCTCTCGATTCTTTTTGTTATTTTCTTCCTCACCTTCACCCTCGGTAAAGGACTCATTGAGTCCGCTTGCGTTGACAATTTTTGCATCCGTAATTCCCCACTCTTTGAGCTTTTTTTTCATTAAGAGAACAAATTTTTCTTCACTGCCAGCAATTTTTTCTGCCAGGGCAATGGCAGCGCTATTCGCATTAGAAACTACTAAGGCAGTCAGTAATTCTTTTACTTTGTAGTTCCGAGCTTCCATAGGGACGTTGCTAATTCCCTCAATGAGGGTGAGTTGGTAGGCTTTATCAGAAATTGCGACGTTATCATTTAGAGAGATTTCTCCTTTTTGAATTGCCTCATAAACAAGATAAATGGTCAGAAGATTGCTGATTCCTCCGACTTCTTTTTTTACATCACTGTTTTTTTCGTAGAGAATTTTCCCTGTTGTCGCATCAATGGCAATAGCCTCTTGAGCACCGACATCAAATGTGTCGGCGAATACGGGAGAGACAATTGTGAGTGAAAAGGTTAAACAAAGAAGTAAACTAATTATTTTTTTCACGATGGCTTCCTTTTTGTTTTATTCCTTTCTATTGTATCATAAAGAATGCTAGTGTTTGTAAAACAATAGTGTTCAAATCTATTATTTTAGAGGAAGTCATTTTCAGGGAGAGGGGCATTCGAAAGATGGTTGGTAAAAATGACAGAAATAGTGTATAATGGTAGAAAACCTAACATAAGGAGATGGAGATGAAAGCGAAAAAACGTATTATTCTTGCGGGAGTTTCTATGGCTAGTGCTTTGCTTTTAGCAGCTTGTGGTGGCGGTACCAGCAATCAATCAACTTATTCTTTTATTTATTCAACAGATCCAAATACCTTGGACTACATTGCTTCTACTCGAACGACTACATCTGATATTACAAGCAATTTAGTAGATGGCTTATTAGAAAATGACAAGTACGGAAATTTTGTACCAAGTTTAGCAGAAGATTGGACGGTCTCTGAAGATGGCTTGGTTTATACCTATAAATTACGCAAAGATGCAAAATGGTATACCAGTGAAGGAGAAGAATATGGAGCTGTTACAGCTCACGATTTCGTAACAGGAGTTAAACACGCTGTTGAAGTGAAGTCGGAAGGGCTTTTCTTGATTCAAAATTCAATCAAGGGTTTAGATGCTTATGCAAAAGGGGAAACTAAAGACTTCGATACAGTGGGTGTCAAAGCTCTAGATGATTACACGGTTCAATATACCTTGGAACGTCCAGAAAGCTTTTGGAATTCCAAGACCACATCAGGTGTTCTCTTCCCTGTGAATGCTGACTTTCTCAAAGCTCAAGGAAAAGATTTCGGTTCTTTAAAACCAAGTAGTATCTTGTATAATGGTCCTTATTATTTGAAGAATTTAACTTCTAAATCTGAAATCGAACTGGTTAAAAATAAAGACTACTACGATGAGAAGAATGTCCATGTCGATAATGTAAAACTGACCTATAGTGATGGATCAGATCCAGAATCAATTATTAAGAAATTTGAAAAAGGACAATATTCCTTTGCCTCAGTTATGCCAAATAGCTCAACTTATAAGAGTGTGAAAAAACAATTTGGCGATAATATTGTCTATGGTATCCAATACGGAACTACCTATTATTTAGGTTTCAACATTGATCGTCAGAAATATGAGCATACTGCTAAAACAACAGATGCTCAAAAATCATCGACTAAACAAGCTATCTTGAATAAAGACTTCCGTCAAGCCATTAACTTTGCATTTGATCGTTTGGCTTATGCTGCTCAAACTTCAGGTGAGGATGCGTCGAGTAAGATTCTTCGTAACACCCTAGTTCCTCCAACTTTTGTTCAAGTGAATGGAGAAGAATTTGGTAAAGTTGTTGAAAAACAATTAGTTTCTTATGGAGATGAGTGGAAGGATACCAATTTAGACGACGCCCAAACAACCCTTTATAATGCAGAAAAAGCCAAGGCGGAGTTTGCAAAAGCGAAAGAACAACTTCAAAAACAAGGAGTTCAGTTCCCAATTCATTTAGATTATGTCGTTAGTCAGACGGACAACAGTCAAGTGCAACAAGCTAGTTCCTTCAAGCAATCCGTAGAAGCTGTCTTGGGAGCTGATAATGTTGTGGTGGATATCCAAAAATTATCCGATGACGATTTTAATAATATCACTTATTTCACTGATACAGCCGCGGATAAGGATTATGATTTAGCTGGTGGAGGTTGGGTTCCAGACTACCAAGACCCATCTACCTATTTAGAAAGTCTTAGTCCAGTAAATGGATCGGTTGTCTATTACCTTGGAGTGGATGCTGGATCGGCTAGTCCTTCAATTGCAGCCGTTGACTTTGGTAAGTATGGTGATCTCTTGAAGGAAGCAGATGCAGAGGTATTGGATCAGGTAAAACGTTACGAAAAATACGCAGTAGCTCAAGCTTGGTTGACAGATAGTTCTCTTATTTTACCAACTGTTTCAAATGGTGGAACTCCGATGCTTCAACGAACAGTTCCATATACTCGTGCAGCTTCATGGGTTGGAACCAAAGGTTCAGGGACCAACTACAAATACTTGGAGCTAACAAAAGATGTTATCAAGGCCAAAGACTATGAAGCAAGCAAAGAAAAGTGGTTGAAAGAAAAGGCTGAGTCTAATCAAAAAGCTCAAGAAGAGTTAAAAAACCACATTGAAAAGCAGAAATAAGTATCTGATAATCTAAACTGAAACTAGGAATAGGAAGAAAATAATTTTTAACAGAAGAGAAGGAAAGTGGAGTTTTTAGGGCTAGAAGTAGCCTAAGCTCCACCTTTTTCCGCCTGTTTGAATTGATACTATCTAAGCAAATATTCTGAAAATTTAGTTTACTTTTTTCACCACTTATGCTATAATTTTAACTAAATTCAATTAAAATGGAGACCTACAAATGAAAAAAAGTAAAGTGTTTGCACTTGCTGGTGTATCATTGCTAGCAGCAACTTTCCTTGCAGCATGTTCTGGATCAAAAGAAAGCAAGTCTGCATCAGGAGAAGATAAAACATATGGCTATGTTTATAATGACGATCCAATAACTTTGGATTATACGGTATCTTCCAAAGCTTCAGTTCATGATATTACTACAAACGGTGTAGATGGTTTGTTGGAAAACGACAAATACGGAAACCTTGTTCCATCTATCGCAGAAGATTGGTCTGTTTCAAAAGATGGTTTGACCTATACCTACAAAATCCGTAAGGGTGTTAAATGGTATGATGCTGATGGTGAGGAGCATGGAGAAGTAACAGCTCATGACTTTGTTACTGGATTGCAACATGCAGCTGATAAAAAGTCAGAAACTCTTCCTTTGGTTCAAGATTCTGTCAAGGGCTTGAAAGACTATGTGGATGGAAAAATCACTGATTTTTCTCAAGTTGGGGTAAAAGCAGTAGATGATTACACACTTGAGTATACCTTGAATCAACCTGAAACTTTCTGGAATTCTAAAACAACCAATGGTGTTCTCATGCCAGTTAACGGTGAATTCTTGAAGAGTAAGGGGGATGATTTTGGTCAACCAGGTGATGTAAAATCGATCCTTTATAACGGACCATTCCTTCTTAAATCGATCACTTCTAAATCAGAGATTACCTTTGAGAAGAATGAAAACTATTGGGATAAAGACAACGTTCACATTAGCAAGATTAAGTTGTCTTATTACGATGGGTCAGACCAGGATTCTTTGGCGCGTGCCTTTAGCGATGGATCATATACTACAGCGCGTCTCTTCCCAGCTAGCTCGAACTTTGCGTCTGTTGAAGCAAAATACAAAGATAATATCTACAACACACAGCCGGGTTCAGGTGTAGCGGTTCTTGGCTTCAATATTGATCGTCAATCTTACAACCATACTTCTAAAACATCAGATGAACAAAAATCATCTACTAAGAAAGCCATCTTAAACAAGAACTTCCGTCAAGCTATCACCTTTGCCTTGAACCGTGAGAACTACTCAGCACAAGTCAATGGTAAAGAATATGCTAAGGCAGCCATTCGGAACATGTACACAGCTCCTGCCTTTGTTCAAGTGAATGGAAAAGATTTTGGGGAAGTAGTAGCTGATAAGTTGAAAACTTACGGTGACCAATGGAGTGGTGTGAATCTTGCAGATAGTCAGGATGGTCTATACAGCAAAGAAAAAGCAAAAGCTCAGTTCGAAAAAGCGAAAGCAGAACTTCAAAAAGATGGAGTGCAATTCCCAATCCACTTGGATGTTCCAGTTGCGCAAAACTCAACAAGCTTTGTAGCACGGATGCAATCCTTCAAGCAATCAGTTGAAGATACACTTGGAAAAGAAAATGTTGTGGTAGATCTTCAAATGATGGACCAAGATGCAGTCTTGAATATTACCATTAACGTACCGTCTGCAGCGGATGCTGACTGGGATCTTCAAGGGCTTGTAGGTTGGAATCCAGACTATGATGATCCGTCTACCTATCTTGATACCCTGCAACCATCTTCTCCAGACCAAACCAAAACCTATCTTGGATTTGCTGGTGGTGTAGATAATGCTTCTGCTAAAGCTGTTGGCTTAGATGAATTTGCAAAATTACTTGATGATGCAGAGAAAGAAACACAAGACGTAGTTACACGTTATGAAAAATACGCAGCAGCGCAAGCTTGGTTGACAGATAGTGCTTTAGTTGTTCCAACTATGACAAGCGCTGGTGCAGCTACAGTCGTTTCAAAAGTGGTACCATTCTCTGGACCTTCCTCACAAACAGGTAATAAAGGATCAATGTATTTCAAATACGTTGAAGTTCAAGATGAACCTGTCACTAAAAAACAATATGACGAAGCACGTGAAAAATGGTTGAAGAAAAAGCTGAATCAAATAAGAAAGCTCAGCAAGATCTTGAAAAACACGTCAAATAATAACCTTCAAAAGAACTTTCTCTAATTGGGGGAGAGTTCTTTTGAACATTAAAGGAACGGAATATGAAAAAATTATATATTTATGCGTATTTTACGTTCGTTAGTGTCGATTTTCCTTGTAACGACATTGACCTACACGATTATTTATACGCTGACCCCAAGAAATTTAATTTTCAAAAACGACCCAAACTACAATAAAATTGCAAAGACAAAAGACTCCAAATTGAATTATGAATATACTGTCTACGATCGCATGGGGTACGTAGAATATCTTGATTCAAAAGCTTTGAAAGAAAAAGCAAGCAAGGAAGACTCATCCGTTACAGTTGATCCAACAAAAGCGAATGAGAAAATTTACAAAAAATATATTGCTAGCTTAGGGAATGGGTGGAAATTAAATCGTTTCCCTGAGAGTAAGGGATTTTATGCGGTTCGTGAGGTTCCTGTTTTTGAACGTGTTATTGGATTCTATGGTAATCTGATTCAGATTGACCATCCAAATGTCATCAAAGATGCTTCCAATCCAAAACTTGAACGCTATATCCGCATTGAAAATGATCCAGCTATTGGTTGGTCTGTAGTTGGTTCGGGGACTAAGCATAAATATCTTATGTATTTTAATGGTCAATTCCCGTTCATTCATCAAAATTTTGTATCGTTAAACTTGGGTGAATCTTATCCAACTTATTCAAATACGCCAGTTCTTCAGGTTATTACACAAGGACAAGGTACGACTAAGAAGAGTGAAGTAAACTTCCCAACAGGGAAAAAAGAATCTTCTATCAATATCTACTCACGTACTTACAAATCACCAAGCAGGGCAGATGCTCAAGATATTGCCCGCTTTGGTAAAGGAGATGCCTATACAGCAACTTTGAGCAACTATGAAAATCCATCCATGATTGTGAGCTCTTCTATTATCGGCTTGATCGGGATTGCAATTGCTTACTTGATTGCGATTCCATTGGGATCTTACATGGCCTTGTTGAAGAACACATGGTTTGATAGTGCCTCGACAGCTGTCTTGACATTGATGATGGCTCTTCCAACGATTGCCTTGGTTTACATTGTTCGCTTGGTAGGTTCAACAATCGGTCTTCCCGACTCCTTCCCAGTCTTAGGAGCTCAGGACTGGAGATCGTATGTTCTTCCTTCTGTCATTTTGGGACTGTTGACCGCTCCAGGTTTGGCTGTTTGGATTCGTCGTTATATGATTGACTTGCACTCACAAGACTTTGTCCGTTTTGCACGTGCTAAAGGACTTTCTGAAAAAGAAATTTCACGCAAGCATATCTTCAAGAATGCCATGGTTCCAATCGTTACAGGGATTCCTGTTCAATTGGTCTTGGTTATTTCAGGAGCTACCTTGACAGAAACTGTCTTTGCTTTCCCTGGTATGGGTAAAATGTTGATTGATTCCATCAAGGCTTCGAACAATACCATGGTAGTGGGTCTTGTCTTCATCTTCACCGTTCTTGCTGTATTTGGAGCAATGGCCGGTGATATCCTTATGGTTATGGTAGATCCTCGTATCAAATTGACAACTAAGAAAGGAGGCAAATAATGTCTACAATCGATAAAAAGAAATTCCAATTTGTTGAACGTGACGACTTTGCCTCTGAAACAATTGATGCGCCGTCGTACTCCTACTGGAAATCTGTATTTCGTCAATTTTTTAAAAAGAGATCAACCATTTTCATGTTAGCAGTATTAATTGGAATTCTCTTGATGAGTTTTGTTTATCCAATGTTTTCAAACTTTGATTACAATGATGTAAGTAAAGTAAATGATTTCACTGCTCGTTTGAATCCTCCAAGTGCCAAAGCCTTTCTTTGGTACAGATAACAATGGTAAATCGTTGTTTGATGGAGTTTGGTTTGGTGCCCGTAATTCGATTATCATCTCTTTTATTGCTACCTTGATCAACGTTGTGATCGGTGTAGTGATTGGTGGGATTTGGGGTGTATCAAAATCAATCGACCGCTTCATGATGGAAGTTTATAACGTTATTTCAAACGTTCCATTCATGTTGATTGTTATTGTCTTGACTTACTCAATCGGTGCTGGTTTCTGGAACTTGATTTTGGCGATGACAGTAACAGGGTGGATTGGGATTGCTTACTCTATCCGTGTCCAAATTATGCGTTACCGTGATTTAGAGTACAACTTGGCCAGCCGTACTTTGGGGACTCCAACTCTAAAAATCGTGACAAAAAATATTTTTGCCACAGTTGGTATCTGTTATTGTGACGACAACAACTCAATTGTTGCCAGCCTTTATTTCAACTGAAGCCTTCCTTTCCTTCTTTGGATTGGGATTGCCAATTACAGTTCCAAGTTTAGGTCGTCTGATTTCAGACTACTCACAAAACGTAACAACCAATGCGTATCTTTTCTGGATTCCATTGACAGTCTTAGTCTTGGTATCCTTGTCATTCTATATCGTTGGACAAAACCTTGCAGATGCCAGCGATCCACGTACACATAGATAGGAGGAGTAGGTATGACAAATGATAAAAATGTAATCTTATCTGCTCGCGATATCGTAGTAGAATTTGATGTTCGGGATCGTGTCTTAACAGCCATTCGCAATGTGTCCTTAGACCTTGTTGAAGGTGAAGTCATGGCACTTGTTGGTGAATCAGGTTCTGGTAAATCTGTTTTGACAAAAACCTTCACAGGAATGTTAGAAGACAACGGACGAATTGCCAATGGTAGCATTAATTATCGTGGGCAAGAATTAACAGAACTCAAGTCAAACAAAGATTGGGAAGATATCCGCGGTGCAAAAATTGCAACCATCTTCCAAGATCCAATGACCAGTTTGGACCCGATTAATACAATCGGATCACAAATTACGGAAGTTATTATCAAACACCAAGGCAAGAGTGCCAAAGAAGCCAGAGAAATGGCCATTGATTATATGGAAAAGGTTGGGAATCCCAGAAGCGGAACGTCGCTTTGATGAATATCCTTTCCAATATTCAGGCGGGATGCGCCAACGGATCGTTATTGCTATTGCGCTTGCTTGTCGCCCTGATATCTTGATCTGTGACGAGCCAACAACGGCCCTTGACGTAACCATCCAAGCCCAGATCATTGACTTTGTTGAAATCATTGCAAAAAGAATATAACTTTACAACAATCTTTATTACCCACGACTTAGGTGTGGTCGCAAGTATTGCAGATAAGGTTGCTGTAATGTATGCTGGTGAAATTGTAGAATTTGGTAAAGTAGAAGAAATCTTCTACGATCCAAGACATCCTTATACATGGAGTCTCCTTTCAAGTTTGCCACAATTGTCTACCTCTAAAGGTGATTTATATTCTATCCCAGGAACTCCTCCATCATTGTATTCACCAGTAAAAGGGGATGCCTTTGCTTTGCGTTCAGACTATGCAATGCAAATTGATTTTGAGGAACATCCACCAGTCTTCAATGTTTCAGATACACATTGGGCTAAAACATGGCTCTTACATGAAGATGCACCAAAAGTCAATAAACCAGACATTATTGATAATCTTCATGAAAAGATCAGTGCGAAAATGGGATTCACTACAATCAAGGACTAGGAGAAGGAAATGACAGAAAAATTAATAGAAGTTAAAAATCTAGAAATTTCCTTCGGTGAAGGAAGTAAAAAATTTGTAGCTGTAAAGAATGCAAATTTCTTCATCAACAAAGGAGAAACATTTTCTCTTGTTGGTGAGTCTGGTAGTGGGAAGACGACAATTGGTCGTGCAATCATTGGGTTGAATGACACTAGTGCAGGCGATATTCTATATGATGGTAAAAAAATCAATGGGAAGCAATCGCGTAAGGATGAAAATGAATTAATCCGTAAAATTCAAATGATCTTCCAAGACCCGGCAGCAAGCTTGAATGAGCGTGCAACAGTCGACTACATTATTTCAGAAGGTTTGTACAATTATCACCTATTCGAAAATGAAGAAGACCGAGTACGTAAAGTAAAAGAGATTATGCATGAAGTGGGGCTTCTAGCAGAGCATTTAACTCGTTATCCCCATGAATTCTCTGGTGGACAACGCCAGCGGATTGGGATCGCTCGTGCCTTGGTAATGGAACCAGAATTTGTTATCGCAGACGAGCCTATTTCAGCCCTTGACGTATCCGTACGTGCGCAAGTTTTAAATCTCCTTAAGAAATTCCAAAAAGAGTTGGGCTTGACCTATCTCTTTATCGCACACGATCTTTCAGTCGTTCGATTTATCTCTGATCGTATTGCGGTTATTTACAAAGGAGTTATTGTAGAAGTAGCTGAAACGGAAGAATTGTTTAACAATCCAATTCATCCATACACACAATCTCTACTATCAGCAGTTCCGATTCCAGATCCAATTCTAGAACGCAAAAAAGTTCTGAAAGTTTATGATCCTGATCAGCATGATTATTCAACCGACAAACCAGAAATGGTTGAAATCAAACCTGGACATTACGTTTGGGCAAATAAAGCAGAACAGAAAAAATATAAAGAACTTGTATAATCATAAGAAAACGAGAAGAATACGCTTCTCGTTTTCTATTTTTAGAAAAAAGAAAAACTTTTTTTAAAAAAATAGAAAAAAGATATTGACAAGGCGATCATGGTCGTGATATACTAATATAGTTGTCGCGCGAGAGCGACAAAGACCTTTGAAAACTGAACAAGACGAACCAATGTGCAGGGCACTATAACTAAGGTTATAGTACTGAACAATGAAAAAAACAATAAATCTGTCAGTGACAGAATGAGTTTAAGACAAACAATTATTTTAATGAGAGTTTGATCCTGGCTCAGGATGAACGCTGGCGGCGTGCCTAATACATGCAAGTAGAACGCTGAAGGAAGGAGCTTGCTCTTTCCGGATGAGTTGCGAACGGGTGAGTAACGCGTAGGTAACCTGCCTGGTAGCGGGGGATAACTATTGGAAACGATAGCTAATACCGCATAACAGTAGATGTTGCATGACATCTGCTTGAAAGGGTGCAATTGCACCACTACCAGATGGACCTGCGTTGTATTAGCTAGTTGGTGAGGTAACGGCTCACCAAGGCGACGATACATAGCCGACCTGAGAGGGTGATCGGCCACACTGGGACTGAGACACGGCCCAGACTCCTACGGGAGGCAGCAGTAGGGAATCTTCGGCAATGGACGGAAGTCTGACCGAGCAACGCCGCGTGAGTGAAGAAGGTTTTTCGGATCGTAAAGCTCTGTTGTAAGAGAAGAACGAGGTGAGAGTGGAAAGTTCACACTGTGACGGTATCTTACCAGAAAGGGACGGCTAACTACGTGCCAGCAAACCGCGGTAATACGTAGGTCCCGAGCGTTATCCGGATTTATTGGGCGTAAAGCGAGCGCAGGCGGTTAGATAAGTCTGAAGTTAAAGGCTGTGGCTTAACCATAGTACGCTTTGGAAACTGTTTAACTTGAGTGCAGAAGGGGAGAGTGGAATTCCAGTGTAGCGGTGAAATGCGTAGATATATGGAGGAACACCGGTGGCGAAAGCTACTCTGGTCTGTAACTGACGCTGAGGCTCGAAAGCGTGGGGAGCAAACAGGATTAGATACCCTGGTAGTCCACGCCGTAAACGATGAGTGCTAGGTGTTGGGTCCTTTCCGGGACTCAGTGCCGCAGCCTAACGCATTAAGCACTCCGCCTGGGGAGTACGACCGCAAGGTTGAAACTCAAAGGAATTGACGGGGGCCCGCACAAGCGGTGGAGCATGTGGTTTAATTCGAAGCAACGCGAAGAACCTTACCAGGTCTTGACATCCCTCTGACCGCTCTAGAGATAGAGTTTTCCTTCGGGACAGAGGTGACAGGTGGTGCATGGTTGTCGTCAGCTCGTGTCGTGAGATGTTGGGTTAAGTCCCGCAACGAGCGCAACCCCTATTGTTAGTTGCCATCATTCAGTTGGGCACTCTAGCGAGACTGCCGGTAATAAACCGGAGGAAGGTGGGGATGACGTCAAATCATCATGCCCCTTATGACCTGGGCTACACACGTGCTACAATGGCTGGTACAACGAGTCGCAAGTCGGTGACGGCAAGCTAATCTCTTAAAGCCAGTCTCAGTTCGGATTGTAGGTCGCAACTCGCCTACATGAAGTCGGAATCGCTAGTAATCGCGGATCAGCACGTCGCGGTGAATACGTTCCCGGGCCTTGTACACACCGCCCGTCACACCACGAGAGTTTGTAACACCCGAAGTCGGTGAGGTAACCTTTTAGGAGCCAGCCGCCTAAGGTGGGATAGATGATTGGGGTGAAGTCGTAACAAGGTAGCTGTATCGGAAGGTGCACTGGATCACCTCCTTTCTAAGGATAAGGAAACCCTGCACGTTCGTCTTGTTTAGTTTTTGAGAGGTCTTGTGGGGCCTTAGCTCAGCTGGGAGAGCGCCTGCTTTGCACGCAGGAGGTCAGCGGTTCGATCCCTGCTAGGCTCCATTGGTGAGAGATCACCAGGATGAACATTGAAAATTGAATATCTATATCAAATAGTAACAAGAAAAATAAACCGAAAAACGCTGTGAATATTTAATGAGTTTTCTAATTTTTGAAAGAAATTAGGTTAATAAGGTTAGTTAATAAGGGCGCACGGTGGATGCCTTGGCACTAGGAGCCGAAGAAGGACGTGACAAACGACGAAATGCCTCGGGGAGCTGTAGGGCAAGCTTAGATCCGGGGGATGTCCGAATGGGGAACCCAACAGGTAATACCTGTTACCCATATCTGTTAAGGATATGAGGAGGAAGACGCAGTGAACTGAAACATCTAAGTAGTCGCAGGAAGAGAAAGCAAAAAGCGATTGCCTTAGTAGCATGAGCGAAACGGCAGGAGGGGCAAACCGAAGAGTTTACTCTTCGGGGTTGTAGGACTGCAATGTGGACTTAAAGATTATAGAAGAACTACCTGGGAAGGTAGGCCAAAGAGAGTAATAGCCTCGTATTTAAAAATAGTCTTTATACCTAGCAGTATCCTGAGTACGGCGAGACACGTGGAATCTCGTCGGAATCTGGGAGGACCATCTCCCAACCCTAAATACTCCCTAGTGACCGATAGTGAACCAGTACCGTGAGGGAAAGGTGAAAAGCACCCCGGGAGGGGAGTGAAATAGAACCTGAAACCGTGTGCCTACAACAAGTTCGAGCCCGTTAATGGGTGAGAGCGTGCCTTTGTAGAATGAACCGGCGAGTTACGATATGATGCGAGGTTAGTTGAAGAGACGGAGCCGTAGGGAAACCGAGTCTGAATAGGGCGTCTTTAGTATTATGTCGTAGACCCGAAACCATGTGACCTACCCATGAGCAGGTTGAAGGTGCGGTAAAACGCACTGGAGGACTCGAACCAGGGCACGTTGAAAAAGTGCTTGGATGACTTGTGGGTAGCGGAGAAATTCCAAACGAACTTGGAGATAGCTGGTTCTCTCCGAAATAGCTTTAGGGCTAGCGTCGACATTAAGATTCTTGGAGGTAGAGCACTGTTTGGGTGAGGGGTCCATCCCGGATTACCAATCTCAGATAAACTCCGAATGCCAATGAATTATGGTCGGCAGTCAGACTGCGAGTGCTAAGATCCGTAGTCGAAAGGGAAACAGCCCAGACCACCAGCTAAGGTCCCAAAAATAATTGTTAAGTGGAAAAAGGATGTGGGGTTGCACAGACAACTAGGATGTTAGCTTAGAAGCAGCTTATTCATTCAAAGAGTGCGTAATAGCTCACTAGTCGAGTGACCCTGCGCCGAAAATGTACCGGGGCTAAAACAATTTACCGAAGCTGTGGATACCTTTAATGGTATGGTAGGAGAGCGTTCTATGTGTGAAGAAGGTATACCGTGAGGAGTGCTGGAACGCATAGAAGTGAGAATGCCGGTATGAGTAGCGAAAGACAGGTGAGAATCCTGTCCACCGTAAGACTAAGGTTTCCAGGGGAAGGCTCGTCCGCCCCTGGGTTAGTCGGGACCCTAAGGAGAGACCGAAAGGTGTATCCGATGGACAACAGGTTGATATTCCTGTACTAGAGTATGTAGTGATGGAGGGACGCAGTAGGGCTAACTCAAAAGCGTGCGATTGGAAGTGCACGTCTAAGCAGTGAGGTGAATTGAGTTAAATGCTTAGTTCTATAACATTGAGCTGTGATGGGGAGCGAAGTTTAGTAGCGAAGTTAGTGATGTCACACTGCCAAGAAAAAGCTTCTAGCGTTAAACATACTCTACCCGTACCGCAAACCGACACAGGTAGTCGAGGCGAGTAGCCTCAGGTGAGCGAGAGAACTCTCGTTAAGGAACTCGGCAAAATGACCCCTGTAACTTCGGGAGAAGGGGTGCTGACTTAGGTCAGCCGCAGTGAATAGGCCCAAGCAACTGTTTATCAAAAAAACACAGCTCTCTGCTAAATCGTAAGATGATGTATAGGGGGTGACGCCTGCCCGGTGCTGGAAGGTTAAGAGGAGTGCTTAGCGTAAGCGAAGGTATGAATTGAAGCCCCAGTAAACGGCTACCGTAACTATAACGGTCCTAAGGTAGCGAAATTCCTTGTCGGGTAAGTTCCGACCCGCACGAAAGGCGTAATGATTTGGGCACTGTCTCAACGAGAGACTCGGTGAAATTTTTAGTACCTGTGAAGATGCAGGTTACCCGCGACAGGACGGAAAGACCCCATGGAGCTTTTACTGCAGTTTGATATTGAGTGTCTGTGCCACATGTACAGGATAGGTAGGAGCCATAGAGATCGGGACGCCAGTTTCGATGGAGGCGTTGTTGGGATACTACCCTTGTGTTATGGCCACTCTAACCCGGATAGGTGATCCCTATCGGAGACAGTGTCTGACGGGCAGTTTGACTGGGGCGGTCGCCTCCTAAAAAGGTAACGGAGGCGCCCAAAGGTTCCCTCAGAATGGTTGGAAATCATTCGCAGAGTGTAAAGGTATAAGGGAGCTTGACTGCGAGAGCTACAACTCGAGCAGGGACGAAAGTCGGGCTTAGTGATCCGGTGGTTCCGTATGGAAGGGCCATCGCTCAACGGATAAAAGCTACCCTGGGGATAACAGGCTTATCTCCCCCAAGAGTTCACATCGACGGGGAGGTTTGGCACCTCGATGTCGGCTCGTCGCATCCTGGGGCTGTAGTCGGTCCCAAGGGTTGGGCTGTTCGCCCATTAAAGCAAGCACGCGAGCTGGGTTCAGAACGTCGTGAGACAGTTCGGTCCCTATCCGTCGCGGGCGTAGGAAATTTGAGAGGATCTGCTCCTAGTACGAGAGGACCAGAGTGGACTTACCGCTGGTGTACCAGTTGTCTCGCCAGAGGCATCGCTGGGTAGCTATGTAGGGAAGGGATAAACGCTGAAAGCATCTAAGTGTGAAACCCACCTCAAGATGAGATTTCCCATAACAATATGTTAGTAAGAGCCCTGAGAGAAGATCAGGTAGATAGGTTAGGAGTGGAAGTTGTGTGAGCAATGGAGCGGACTAATACTAATAGCTCGAGGACTTATCCAAAAAGTAACTGAGGATATTTACAGCAGGTTAGATTTTTGTTAGAATATAGGTATTCAATTTTGAATGTTCATCATTCAGAGTTAAGTGACGATAGCCTAGGAGATACACCTGTACCCATGCCGAACACAGCAGTTAAGCCCTAGAACGCCGGAAGTAGTTGGGGGTTGCCCCCTGTGAGATATGGTAGTCGCTTAGCTTTTTTCCGCCATAGCTCAGTTGGTAGTAGCGCATGACTGTTAATCATGATGTCGTAGGTTCGAGTCCTACTGGCGGAGTAAGTACCCGAAAGGGTTTTTTTATTTTCTCTTTTTTAAATTTTAATAATGAAAAAAGGTTCGCATGGAACCTTTTTTAGTTTTTAAAGAAAGCGTCGTATAATGCATTAATAGCTTGTTTTTCTTGTTCTTGATTAACAACAAACATGATGGACACCTCACTAGAGCCCTGAGAAATCATCTGGATATTAATATTATTTTCAGATAATGCTTTAGTAGCTGTTGCAGTAACCCCAATCTGACTCTTCATGTTTTCTCCTACAATCATGATAATAGAAAGATTATGTTCAATTTCAGCGTGGTCAACTTGTAATTCTTGAATTAGTTGTTTAAGAATTTCTTGTTCTTTAATTGGAGTTAATTCTTTAGAACGTAAGATAATGGACAAATCATCAATACCGGTAGGCATATGGTCCCAACTAATATTTAAATCTTCTAATACTTGAAGAAGTTTTCGTCCAAATCCTACTTCACGGTTCATCAAATATTTACTGGTATTGATGCTGACAAAGCCTGAGTCTCCAGCAATACCAACAACTTTAACATTGTCATCGGTATGGTTAAGAACAATTTTTGTTCCTGGGTGTTTAGGGTTATTGGTGTTTTTAATCACCATTGGAATTTTTCCACGGTAGGCTGGAACAAGAGCTTCGTCATGAAGGACGCTAAAGCCGGCGTAAGCTAATTCCCGCATTTCTTTGTAGGTCAATTCTGGAATAGAAAGAGGGTTCTTAATGATTCCGGGATGGGCTGCAAAAATTCCATTAACATCTGTGAAGTTCTCATAGAGATCAGCTTTCACACCAGCTGCAATGATTGAGCCAGTAATATCTGATCCTCCGCGTGAGAAAGTACAAACTTGTCCTTCTTTTGTAATTCCAAAGAAGCCAGGGATGACGAGGATTTCATTGTATTCCTTTAATTCTTCAATTTTATCGTAACTAGAAGGTAGGATTCTTGCATTACAAGGTTCACTAGTTACAAAAATGCCAGCCTTTTTAGGATGAATGTATTTAGCATCTAATCCTTTTTGGACAAAGTAAGCAGCAACTAATTTAGCGTTGTTGTTTTCGCCCGCTGCTAAGAAGGTATCGTACAAGAAAGTATCATCATCTTTTGGCAAGGTAGCTAAGGAAAGGATATCTTTTGCAATATCTTCTATTATTGTTTCTTTCAATCCTAGTTCTTCGGTGATGGAGCGGTATCGGTTGATGATCCATTCTTGGCTTTTAGTCGTATCTTTTCCATTGATGTATTGCTTGTAGTACTTGATGAGAGCATCAGTTACTTTAGTATCGGCTGCATCCCGTTTTCCAGGAGCAGATACAATAACATATTTTCGTTCTTCATCTTCTTGAACAATCTTGAATACTTTTTCTAGTTGTATAGCGGAAGCTAATGAACTACCACCAAATTTTACTACTTTCATGTAGACTCCTTTTTAATAACTTTCTTTAAATTATACCAAAGAAAGGGAGGGGATACAATCTAAAATGACCTTGTTCTAAAGGATCTTTTTCCGATGTGACACTTGTGATCATAATTTTGATTGTCGAATCAAATGGTTTATGCTAAAATAATAGAAACATAAAACTTCCACGTTCAAATAATTTGAAGTTGCAATTATAGGAGGGATATCTAATGGTATTTGATCATATTATTTATACTGTTGAAGAGGATCTCGCATCTATTATTTTAAATAGACCCGAGGTTTCCAATGGTTTTAACATTCCTATGTGTCAAGAAATTATAGAGGCTTTAGGACTAGCTGAACAAAATTCCCAAGTTCGCTTTATTTTGTTTAAAGCAGTTGGGAAAATCTTTTCTGTTGGTGGTGACTTGGCAGAGATGAAACGGGCAGTTGATGAGGATGATATTGATTCCTTAACACAAATCGCTGTACTTGTGAAATCAGATTTCAAAAATGATGAAGCAGATTCCAAAACCTGTCATCATGGTGGCAGATGGTGCTGTTGCTGGGGCTACTGCTAATATGGCAGTTGCTGCAGATTTTTGTATTGCATCTGATAAGGCTAAATTTATCCAAGCCTTTGTCGGTGTCGGCCTAGCTCCAGATGCAGGGGGCTCTTCCTACTAGGAAGGGCAATTGGTCTCAATAGAGCAACTCAATTAGCTATGACGGGTGAACCTCTCAGTGCAGAGAAAGCACTGGATTATGGGGTTGTTTACAAAGTTTCTGAAGTTGATAAGTTAGAAAAGACGGTAAATCAATTGCTAATCAAATTGAGACGAAGTTCAGATAATTCATTTGCTGCAATTAAGGAATTAGCATGGGACAGTATGCTGACCGCTTGGGATAACTATACCGAATTAGAGCTGAAACTTCAGAAAAAATTGTCACTGATGGATGACTTTAAAGAAGGCGTTATTGCCTATTCAGAAAGGCGTCGTCCTAAGTTCCAAGGAAAATAAAAACGTAAAAAGTTTATGTTTTTCTCGCTAAAAGCTTGCTATTTGATTTGAATTTTGATAAAATTCGATTATCAAAGTAATAAAATAGGGGGTGTGGTTTTTGAATTTTCAACTAGTCAATGATTACCTTACATCCATTTTTAATAACGTTTTAGTCATCGAAGAAACAAGCTTGCGTAGCAGTCGATTTAATGATGTTTCCATCAAAGAGATGCATACGATTGATGTAATTGGTTCGACACCAAACGCAACTCCAAGTGATATTTCACGTTCCTTGATGGTAACGTTAGGTACGGTCACAACCAGTTTGAATAATCTAGAGAGAAAAGGTTATATTGAACGGACGAGATCTGAAATTGATCGGCGTGTGGTACATTTGAGTTTGACTCAAAAGGGAAAACTCTTGTATCGTCTCCATCAACAATTTCATAAGAGGATGGTCAATAAAATTATCGATGGAATGTCTCCAGATGAGCGTAAAGTGATGCAAAAAGGATTGCAAAATCTTTATCGTTTCTTGGAGGAGTTAAAATAATGGCATTTGCAAAAATTACTCAAGTTGCTCATTATTCTCCAACTCAGGTGATTTCCAATCAGGATCTTTCAGAACGGATGGATACTAGTGATGAGTGGATTGCCAGTCGGACGGGGATTCGCAAGCGACATATTTCTCAAACGGAAACAACGAGTGATTTAGCTGCAGAAGTTGCCAATCGCTTATTGAAAAAAAGTGGTCTCGCAGCAGAGCAACTGGATTTTATCTTTGTTGCAACAATTTCCCCAGATTCAATGATGCCCTCTACTGCGGCTCGTGTACAAGCTAAAGTTGGTGCGGATAAAGCTTTTGCTTTTGATGTGACAGCAGCTTGTAGTGGATTTGTATTTGCCCTAGCAACTGCTGAAAAGTTTATTCGTTCTGGACAGTACAAACGAGGCTTAGTCATCGGAAGTGAGACCCTATCTAAAGTGATTGACTGGGAAGATCGGACGACAGCGGTATTATTTGGAGATGGTGCAGGTGGCGTCTTACTAGAGTCTTCAGAACAGCAAACCTTCTTAGCAGAGAGTTTGTATACTGATGGTTCTCGTGGAGAGGTCCTGCAGTCATCCTTTGTTGGCTTGTCTTCTCCATATTCAAACAAGGAAGTGGATCATAAATACTTATCTATGGATGGTAGGGCTGTTTTTGATTTTGCCATTCGAGATGTGGCTAAGAGTATTCAAAGCTTGTTAGCTACTGCTCCAGTAGCAGTTGATGAAATCGATTATTTTTTCTTACATCAAGCTAATGATCGTATCTTAGATAAAATAGCGAAAAAAATTGGAGTACCCAGAGAAAAATTGCCAGCAAATATGATGGAATATGGAAACACTAGTGCAGCTAGTATTCCAATTTTATTATCGGAGTGTGTCGACCAAGGACTAATCAAATTGGATGGAAGTCAAACAATTCTTCTGTCAGGATTTGGTGGAGGTTTGACATGGGGCACACTTCTTGTTACAATCTAGTTAACTATGTGGAGACACATTTTAAAAATTTTAATTTATTTTAAGGAGGCCAATCATGGCAGTATTTGAAAAAGTACAAGAAATTATCGTTGAAGAACTTGGTAAAGAAGCATCAGAAGTAACACTTGAGTCTACTTTTGAAGATCTTGAAGCTGATTCATTGGATTTGTTCCAAGTGATTTCAGAAATTGAAGATGCTTTCGACATTCAAATTGAAACTGAAGAAGGATTGTCTACTGTAGGGGACCTTGTTGCTTACGTAGAAGAAAAAACTAAATAATAATGGATGAGAGTATCGAAAGATATTCTCTCTTGTTTAGGTAATAGTTTGAAACTCAAAGCAAAGAAGCGCTTTCAAACTATTACTTAAGCGAAAACGAGGAAGGTACTATGCAAACACGAATTACAGAATTATTAAACATTAAATATCCAATTTTCCAAGGTGGTATGGCTTGGGTTGCTGATGGAGATTTAGCTGGGGCTGTATCCAATGCAGGTGGACTTGGGATTATTGGTGGAGGGAATGCTCCAAAAGAAGTTGTCAAAGCAAATATTGATCGAGTTAAATCTATTACAGACAAACCTTTTGGAGTCAATATCATGCTCCTCTCCCCCTTTGCAGATGATATCGTTGACTTAGTTATCGAAGAAGGAGTAAAGGTTGTCACCACTGGTGCAGGGAATCCTGGGAAATACATGGATCGTTTCCACGAAGCTGGCATTACCGTTATTCCAGTTGTACCTTCAGTAGCTTTAGCAAAACGGATGGAAAAACTAGGTGCGGATGCTGTGATTGCTGAAGGGATGGAAGCAGGAGGCCATATCGGTAAACTAACAACCATGACCTTGGTACGTCAAGTAGTAGAAGCAGTTTCAATTCCTGTCATTGGTGCTGGTGGTGTGGCAGATGGTGCTGGAGCAGGCTGCAGTCTTCATGCTTGGAGCAGATGCTGTTCAAGTGGGAACACGATTTGTCGTTGCTAAAGAATCCAATGCTCACCAAAACTTTAAGAATAAAATCTTGAAAGCTAAGGACATTGATACAGTGGTTTCTGCTTCAGTTGTTGGACATCCAGTTCGTGCGATTAAGAATAAATTAGCTTCTGCCTACAACCAAGCAGAAAAAGATTTTTTGGCTGGTAAGAAGACCCAAGAAGAAATTGAAGAATTAGGAGCAGGTGCTCTTCGCAATGCTGTTGTCGACGGAGACGTTGATAACGGATCTGTGATGGCAGGACAAATTGCAGGTCTCGTAAGTAAAGAAGAAACCTGTGCTGAAATCTTGGAAGATATCTATTTTGGAGCTGCTAAAGTCATTCAGAAAGAAGCAGCTCGCTGGGCAGATGTCAAATTCTAACAAGTAAAGGAAAGGAAGAGGACAGTGACAAAACGTGCTTTCTTATTTGCTGGTCAAGGTGCCCAAAAATTGGGGATGGCTAGTGACTTGTATGCAACTTATCCGATTGTTAAGGAGACATTTGATACTGCAAGTCAGATTTGGGCTATGATTTACGAGAATTGATTGATTCTGATGAAGACAAGCTCAATCAAACACGCTTTACCCAACCGGCTATTTTGACAACTTCAGTAGCTATTTATCGTCTATTGGTAGAAAAGGGCATGACACCGGATATTGTTGCCGGTCTTTCTCTAGGAGAATATTCTGCTCTAGTTGCTGCAGGTGCTCTTTCTTTTGAAGAAGCAGTCGCTTTGGTAGCTAAGCGGGGTGAATTTATGGAAACTGCGCACCTGCTGGAAGCGGGAAGATGGTGGCTGTCATGAATACTGATCCTTCCTTGATTGAAGAAATCTGTCAACAGGCTTCTGAAAAGGGAGTCGTAACACCAGCTAACTACAACACCCCTGCCCAAATTGTTATTGGTGGAGAGGTTGAAGCTGTGGACTATGCTGTTGAACTCTTAAAAGAAGCAGGAGCAAAACGGTTGATTCCTCTGAATGTCTCTGGTCCCTTCCATACGGCCTTACTTGCTTCTGCTAGTGAAAAACTAGCGACTGAACTTGGGAAAGTCACTTTTAAGGAATTTGCTTTACCTTTAGTTGGTAATACGGAAGCGACCATTATGAAAACAGATGAGATCAAATCTTTATTAGCTCGCCAGGTGATGGAGCCCGTTCGTTTCTATGATTCGATTGCAACGATTCAAGAGTTTGGAGTAGATGAAGTGATTGAAATTGGTCCAGGTAAGGTCTTGACTGGTTTCTTGAAAAAAATTGATAAAACTCTTCCAACGAAAAATGTTGAGGATCAAGCCAGCCTTGATGCCTTACTGAACGAATAAGATGAGGTGACTATGGAACTGAAGAATAAAAATGTATTTGTTACTGGCTCAAGTCGAGGCATTGGATTGGCTATTGCACATAAATTTGCGTCAAAAGGTGCCAACATTGTCTTAAATAGTCGTGGAGAGCTCCCAGCAGGCTTAGTAGATGAATTTGCCTCATACGGTGTGAAGGTAGTTGGCGTTACTGGGGATGTATCTCAAGCTGGGGAAGCGAAGCGAATGGTAGCAGAAGCGATTGAAGCCCTTGGATCAGTCGATGTTCTTGTGAATAATGCTGGTATTACCAATGATAAGCTCATGTTAAAATTGACGGAAGAAGATTTTGAGCAAGTCTTGAAGGTGAATTTGACTGGTGCTTTTAATATGACACAATCAGTCTTAAAGCCGATGACCAAGGCGCGTGAAGGTGCTATCATTAACATGTCGAGTGTTGTCGGTCTAACCGGAAATGTTGGACAAGCTAACTATGCAGCCTCAAAAGCTGGTTTGATTGGTTTTTCTAAATCGGTAGCGCGTGAAGTAGCTGGTAGAAATGTCCGAGTCAATGTCATTGCGCCGGGCTTCATTGAGTCTGATATGACAGAAGGACTTCCGGAAAAAATTAAAGAAATGTCTCTCGCTCAAATTCCAATGAAACGATTTGGAAATACAGAAGAAGTAGCAGATGTTGCAGTCTTTCTTGCGACTCAAGAATATCTAACAGGGACAAGTCATCGCAATTGATGGTGGCTTAACCATGCAATAAAAAAAGAGGTAGGTTTTGAAATGAAATTAAATCGTGTTGTTGTAACAGGCTATGGCTTGACATCTCCAATCGGAAACACTCCAGAAGAATTTTTGGAATAGCTTAAAAGAAGGAAAAAAATTGGAATTGGTCCGATTACAAAATTTGACCACAGTGACTTTGCTGTTCATAATGCAGCTGAAATTCAAGATTTCCCATTTGATAAAGTACTTTATCAAAAAAAGATACAAACCGCTTTGACAACTACTCTTTATATGCCTTGTATGCGCTCAAGAAGCTGTTAATCATGCAGGTTTAGACGTAGAAGCTATTGATAAAGATCGTTTTGGTGTCATTGTTGCTTCTGGTATCGGTGGAATCAAAGAAATCGAAGACCAAGTGATTCGCTTTGCATGAAAAAAAGGGCCAAAAACGTGTCAAACCAATGACTCTTCCAAAAGCTTTTGCCAAATATGGCATCTGGTAATGTTGCTATGCGTTTTGGAGCTAATGGAATCTGTAAATCGATCAACACTGCTTGTGCCTCTTCCAATGATGCGATTGGGGATGCTTTCCGTGCCATTAAGTTTGGTTTCCAAGATTTGATGTTGGTAGGTGGTTCAGAAGCTTCTATTACGCCATTTGCAATTGCCGGTTTTCAAGCCCTAACAGCTCTTTCAACAACAGAAGATCCAACTCGTGCTTCTATTCCATTTGATAAAAGATCGGAACGGGTTTGTAATGGGAGAAGGGTCAGGAATGTTGGTACTTGAAAGTTTGGAACACGCTGAAAAACGTGGTGCAACCATTCTTGCTGAAGTGGTGGGCTACGGAAATACCTGTGATGCCTACCATATGACTTCTCCACATCCAGAAGGCCAAGGAGCTATCAAGGCAATGAAGTTGGCTTTGGATGAGGCAGAAATTGAACCAGCTCAAGTTGATTATGTCAACGCCCATGGTACCTCTACTCCAGCAAATGAAAAAGGAGAAAGTGGTGCAATCGTTTCTGTATTTGGTACAGAAGTTCCAGTATCTTCTACAAAATCATTTACAGGTCACCTCTTGGGAGCAGCAGGGGCAGTTGAAGCTATTGCGACAATTGAAGCAATTCGCCATCAATATGTTCCAAAAACTGCTGGAACACAAGAATTATCAGATTATATTGAAGCTAATGTCATCTTTGGTGAAGGGCAAGAACGTCCGATTTCATATGCTATTTCCAATACATTTGGATTTGGCGGACACAATGCTGTCTTAGCCTTTAAACGTTGGGAGGGATAAAGTGAATATTCAAGAAATTAAAGACCTAATGAGTCAATTTGACCAATCCAGTCTTCGTGAATTTAGCTATCAAAATGCAACGGATGTATTATCATTTAGTAAAAACACTGGCAGTGTAGCTAGCTCGCAACCTGCTACGCCAGCTCCTGTAGTTCAGGAAGTGGCGCCCGCTGTTGAGAGTCCTGTTGTTCTTGTAGAAGAACCTGTTGCTCCTTCAGCACCAGCTCCTGAAGCAAGTCCAGCAGTGGTAGCAGAGGGGGAAGTGGTTGAAAGTCCTCTTGTTGGTGTAGCTTATTTAGCTTCAGGTCCAGATAAACCAGCTTTTGTTCAGGTTGGAGATAGCGTTTCAAAAGGCCAAACTTTATTGATTATTGAAGCAATGAAAGTTATGAATGAAGTTCCTGCGCCAAGAGATGGAATTGTCACTGAAATCCTTGTTTCAAATGAAGAAATGGTCGAGTTTGGGAAAGGATTGGTACGGATTAAATGATCGATATTCAAGCTATTAAAGAAGCTCTTCCACACCGTTACCCTATGTTATTGGTGGATCGAGTCCTCGAAACAAGTGAGGATACGATTGTAGCCATCAAGAATGTGACGATCAATGAGCCTTTCTTTAATGGGCACTTTCCAAGCTACCCAGTTATGCCAGGTGTTCTCATTATGGAAGCTTTGGCACAAACTGCCGGTGTCTTAGAATTATCCAAACCAGAAAATAAAGGGAAATTAGTCTTTTATGCTGGAATGGATAAGGTTAAATTTAAAAAACAAGTCGTTCCGGGAGATCAGCTCGTGATGACGGCTACCTTTGTCAAGCGTCGTGGTTCGATTGCGGTCGTGGAAGCAAAAGCGGAAGTCGATGGGAAATTAGCTGCTAGCGGGACCTTAACATTTGCAATTGGTAACTAGGGAGGTTTCTATGTTCCGAAAAATTTTAATCGCGAATCGTGGTGAAATTGCGGTCCGAATTATTCGAGCTGCTCGCGAATTAGGAATTGAAACAGTCGCTGTCTATTCAACGGCTGATAAGGAAGCCTTGCATACCTTACTAGCGGATGAAGCAGTTTGTATTGGGCCTGCCAAGTCAACCGAGTCTTATTTGAACATGAATGCTGTCTTATCTGCAGCAGTTCTAACTGGTTCAGAAGCTATTCACCCAGGATTTGGATTTTTGAGTGAAAATTCGAAGTTTGCCACCATGTGTGAAGAAGTCGGAATTAAGTTTATCGGACCATCAGGATCTGTTATGGATATGATGGGTGATAAAATTAATGCCCGGGCACAAATGATCAAAGCAGGTGTGCCTGTTATTCCAGGATCAGATGGTGAAGTTCATACAGCTGAAGAAGCCTTGGAAGTTGCTGATCGGATTGGCTATCCTGTTATGCTGAAGGCGTCAGCTGGAGGTGGCGGTAAAGGTATCCGTAAAGTAGAACGGGCAGAGGACCTAGTTCCAGCTTTTGAATCTGCTTCGACAGAAGCTAAGGCGGCCTTTGGCAATGGAGCTATGTACCTTGAACGCGTCATCTACCCAGCTCGTCATATTGAGGTTCAAATTTTGGCTGACCAATTTGGACATGTGGTTCATTTGGGTGAACGGGATTGTTCCCTTCAAAGAAACAACCAAAAGGTTCTCGAAGAATCTCCATCCGTAGCAATCGGTAAGACAATTCGAGACCAAATCGGATCTGCAGCTGTCCGCGCGGCAGAATCTGTTGGCTATGAAAATGCTGGGACAATCGAGTTTCTTTACGATGAAGGAAAAGGCGAATTTTACTTCATGGAGATGAATACTCGGGTTCAAGTTGAGCATCCCGTGACAGAATTTGTCACAGGAATTGATATCGTGAAAGAGCAAATTAAGATTGCTGCTGGGCAAGAATTGTCTGTTCGTCAAGAAGATATTCAAATTTCTGGTCATGCTATTGAATGCCGGATCAATGCGGAAAATCCTGCCTTTAACTTTGCACCAAGCCCAGGAAAGATCACCAATCTCTACCTTCCAAGTGGAGGAGTTGGCTTGCGCGTGGATTCTGCTGTCTACCCGGGCTATACGATTCCACCTTACTACGATAGTATGATTGCCAAAATCATTGTCCATGGAGAGAATCGTTTCGATGCCTTGATGAAGATGCAACGCGCCCTCTATGAGTTGGAAATTGACGGTGTAATGACCAACAGTGATTTCCAATTGGATTTGATTTCAGATTCGAATGTGATTGCTGGTGATTACGATACCGCCTTCCTGATGGAAAAATTTTTACCAAATTATCAGAAAAATCAATAAACATTGAACTTTGTAAATGTGAGATTCATTTTCACAAGGAATGAACGCGCACAATTACAAAGTTCTTTTACCAAGTAAGGAGAAGTTGATGGCTTTATTTTCTAAAAAGATAAGTACATTCGAATTAATCCCAATCGGTCGGCCATTGAAGCACCTCAGCCGAAACCAGAAGTTCCAGATGAGTTGTTTTCTCAGTGTCCGGGCTGTAAACATACGATTTACCAAAAGGATCTAGGAAGTGAACGTCTATGTCCTAAGTGTGGTTATACCTTCCGTATTTCTGCGGTAGAGCGACTTCAATTAACGATTGATCCAGGAAGCTTTATTGAACTGTTTACGGGTATTGAGACCAAGGACCCGCTTAAGTTTCCAAACTACAAGAAGAAATTGGCGACTGTCCGTGAATTGACAGGACTTGATGAGGCTGTCTTAACAGGAACTGCAAAGATTGGGGGCCATCAAGTGGCTCTTGGTATTATGGATTCCAATTTTATCATGGCTTCTATGGGCTCTGTGGTCGGTGAAAAGATTACACGCCTATTTGAATTGGCGACAGAAGAAAAGCTCCCAGTCGTGCTCTTTACAGCTTCTGGAGGTGCTCGGATGCAAGAAGGAATCGTCAGTTTGATGCAGATGGCTAAAATCTCTGCAGCTGTTCAAAGACACTCAAAAGCAGGCTTGTTTTATCTTACCGTTCTAACAGACCCAACAACAGGAGGGGTAACGGCGTCATTTGCAATGGAAGGGGATATCATCATTGCAGAGAGTCAAGCCCTTGTGGGATTTGCAGGTCGTCGAGTGATCGAGTCAACCGTGCGGGAACAGTTGCCGGATAATTTCCAAAAGGCTGAATTTTTACAAGAGCATGGCTTTGTGGATGTGATTCTCCAGCGTAGTGAGATGCGTTCAACAATCGCAGACTTGTTAGCCTTTCATGGAGGGAAGTAATGACAAGAATAACACAAATTATTAAAGAAGCTCGTGACCAAGGACGTTTGACAGCTCTCGATTATGCTCATGGAATTTTTGATAACTTTATCGAATTACATGGCGATCGGAATTTCCGAGATGACGGTGCAGTCATTGGTGGAATTGGTTGGCTAGGAGATCAAGCGGTAACGGTTGTCGGGATTCAAAAAGGAAAGAATCTTCAGGATAACCTCAGTCGAAACTTTGGTCAACCCCACCCTGAAGGTTATCGAAAAGCCTTGCGTCTGATGAAACAGGCGGAGAAGTTTGGTCGTCCAGTAGTAACCTTCATCAATACCGCAGGTGCTTATCCGGGTGTTGGTGCTGAAGAACGGGGACAGGGTGAGGCTATTGCCCGCAACCTCATGGAAATGAGTGACTTAAAAGTTCCGATTATCGCGATTATTATCGGAGAAGGGGGATCAGGTGGTGCTTTAGCTCTTGGTGTTGCAGATAAGGTCTGGATGTTGGAGAACTCCATCTATGCCGTCTTGAGTCCGGAAGGATTTGCTTCTATTCTATGGAAAGATGGAAGCCGTGCCATGGAAGCGGCTGAATTGATGAAGATTACTTCGCATGAGTTGTTAAATATGGATATTGTGGACAAGGTGATTCCGGAGCATGGTTTTTCTAATGGCGAATTACTCGCTCAAGTGAAGAAGGAAATTCAAGCAGAATTGAAGGAGCTACAAGACTTATCTCTCGAAGATCTGCTAGAGCAACGTTACCAACGTTTTCGTAAATATTAAAAAACTGAGCTTGCAATTTGCAAGACTCAGTTTTTTTAACTTTATTTGGTGCGATGACTTCAGCGCCACCCATGTATGGACGAAGAACTTCAGGAATGGTTACAGAACCATCTTCATTTTGATAGTTTTCAAGAATTGCTGCCACAGTACGTCCAACGGCCAATCCAGAACCATTCAAAGTGTGAAGAAGTTTGACTTTACCATCTGCTTCGTCACGGTAACGGATTTGCGCACGACGAGCTTGGAAATCTTCTGTATTGGAACAGCTTGAGATTTCACGGTAAGTATTTTGTGCAGGGATCCATACTTCCAAGTCATAGGTCTTAGCAGCTGAGAAGCCCATGTCTCCTGTAGAAAGAGCCATGACACGGTATGGAAGATTCAGTTTTTGAAGGATGTTTTCAGCATTGGCTGTCATTTTCTCCAATTCTTCATATGACTCTTCAGGTTTAGCAAATTTAACCATTTCAACCTTGTGGAATTGGTGCAAACGGATCAAGCCACGTGTATCGCGACCAGCAGAACCAGCTTCTGAACGGAAAGATGGGCTCATGGCAGTAAAGTAGATTGGTAGATCTTTGCCATCGATGATTTCATCACGGTAGTAGTTAGTTAAAGGCACTTCAGCGGTTGGAATCAAGACATAGTTGGTGTCGCTGAGTTCAAAAGTATCTTCCTTGAATTTTGGATATTGACCAGTACCAAACATAGAATCGTGGTTAACCATGTAAGGAGTGATAACTTCAGTGTAGCCTTCCTTACCGTGCTCATCCAGCATAAAGTTGTAGATAGCACGTTCCAGGCGAGCTCCAAGTCCCTTATAGAAGAGGAAGCGAGCACCAGTGACTTTTCCACCACGTTCCCAATCAAGGATGTCTAAGTCCTCACCAAGGTCCCAGTGAGCTTTTGGTTCAAAGTCAAACTCGCGAGGAGTTCCCCAACGGCGAACTTCAACATTATCGTCTTCGTCAGCCCCAATAGGAACACTGTCAGCCGGGATGTTTGGAAGGGTTGTAGTAAATTCTGTCAATTTGGCATCGATTTCAGCCAATTCTGCATCCAATGCTTTGACTTCTGCAGAGAGAGTTTGCATGGCAGCAATTTTATCATCTGCATTTTCCTTGTTGCGTTTGGCTTGAGCGATTTCAGCAGAGACTGTGTTCCGCTCAGCCTTGAGGCTTTCTACTTTGACCAAGATATCACGACGTTTGGCATCGATCTCTTTCATTTCGTTCAAAATGGCCGCATCAACACCGCGTGTCGCTAATTTTTCAGCAACTGTATCAAAGTCTGTACGAATTCGTTTAATATCTAACATAGCTTCTCCTTTAACAAAAAACACACCTGTTACAGTGTTGGAGTGGCAGGGCCACGGTTCCATCCAACTTCACAGGTGTGCACTTGATTTGATCTTCAATTTTTTGATAAACGGTAGAATTTCGATTAAGTCCTCTATCTGCTCACAGCAACCGCAGACTTTCTGAAAGAGCCTCTTAACTTACTTATCCGTTTTCGTTTATTATACAAGAAAAGTCCCTATTTTGCAAATAGATTTTTAATTTTAGCAACAATCATTTGAACCAAGGTGGGAAGCTTGACAATTTTATCATTTCCAGGTGTTGACGGGCAATTTTTAAGATTTTTCCCGAGTCTTTAGAAGCAAAGAGGAACTTGCTGTCCTTGGTATAGATTTCAAAATGGCGGCTAATTTTACGTCCAGATACAATAGCTCCGATCTGATCGATTTCTTTCCAAGGAATTTGGATGTAGTCTTCAACATTGGCATCCGCATAAAATTCAAAAGCCATATCCCCAACTAACATTTTTCCAACCTTTCCTCCAACACCTAGATAAGAAACACCAGTGGTGTGGAATTCCACGGTTTTATTCTGCGATTGTGCCATGTGCTCCTCCTGTAACAATATTCATTTCATTATACCATAATAAAAAGAAGGCCGAAACCTTCTTTTTTGTTGATCTTTGCTTACATCAAGCCTGCAACGTGTGCCAAGATACCGATGACAAAGAGGGCGATGATGATAGTGATTGGAGATACTTTTTTCTTCAATAACCACATACAAGCAAAAGTAAGAAGTAAGCCCATCAAACCAGGAATCAATGAATCCAAGTTTTGTTGGAAAGTCGTAACTTTTTCAGGTGTTTGAGATAGGCCTGAACCAACTTGAGCGAAGGCTTCTTGGATTCCCTTGTATCCTTCAGGAAGTTTATCCCAGTGGATATAAGCCTTGTCGGCTAATTTGACAGAAGAAACATTGAAGACGAATTTAATCGATACCCAACGTTCTACTAGGACAGCGAGGATGAACATCCCAAGGATAGAAGCTCCTTTAGTGATGTCCTGCAAGATCCCACCAGACATATCTTTGGTAATTTCAGAACCCGCTTTGTATCCAAGTTCTTGGGTATACCACAAGAAGGACATACGAATAGCGTTCCATGCAAGGAAGAAGATGAGTGGTCCAAGGATGTTACCTGTCGCGGCAAGGGATGCTCCAAGAGCTCCCAAGATTGGACGAACTGTAAACCAGAAGACTGGATCTCCAATACCAGCCAAAGGCCCCATCATACCGATTTTTCACCCCTTGGATAGCAGCATCATCAATGGCAGCCCATTTGCTTTTTTTCTTCTTCAAGGGCAAGAGTTACCCCGATGATTGGAGCAGCGAACGTATGGGTGAGTGTTGAAGAACTCCATGTGACGCTCAAGAGCAGCCGCTGGTCTTCTTTCTTCGTGTAGAGTTTTTTTGATGGCTGGGATCAATGAGTAAGCCCAACCCAAGTTTTGCATCCGTTCGTAGTTCCAAGAACCTTGCAAGAAGGTTGAACGCCACCAAACTTTTTGACGATCTGATTTAGATAATTGTAATTTTTTTCAGTCATGATAGTGTCACACCTTTCTTAATAGTCTTCGAGAATATCGCCGATTGGGTCATTAGAAGTAGCGGCTCCGCCACCACCATTGCCACCTTTTTTAGAAAGAGAAAGGTAGATCAAGGCAAGGGCAACACCAATCGCACCAAGGGCGATCAAGGTCAATTGGCTAACAGCTGCAAGAGCAAAACCAATGGCAAAGAATGGCCAAACTTCACGGCTTGCCATCATATTGATAACCATGGCATAACCAACGGCTACAACCATACCACCACCGATTTGCATACCGTCTGACAACCAAGCAGGCATTGCTTCAAGCGCACCTTTAACGGTAGCAGCAGGAATCATCAAAAGAAGGGCTGCAGGAATAGCGATGCGGAGACCTTGAAGAAGAAGGGCAATAAAGTGAGCGCGTTCTACACCTTTAATATCACCTTTTTTTAGCAGCAGCGTCGGCAGTGTGGACCAAACCAACGGAGAGAGTCCGGACGATCATGGTCAAGAAAAGACCAGCAACTGCAAGTGGAATAGCCACACCTTGAGCCACAGCGATTCCTTTAGTGCTAAAGTCACCACCAAGAACCAAGATAATCGCAGCAGCGACAGATGCAAGAGCTGCATCGGGTGCAACGGCGGCACCAATGTTAGCCCAGCCTAGTGCAAGTAATTGAAGGGAACCACCAAGCATAACACCGGCAGTCAAGTTACCTGTTACCAAACCGATTAAGGTACAAGCAACAAGTGGTTGGTGGAATTGGAATTGGTCAAGGATACCTTCAAGACCTGCTAAGAAGGCAACAACGACCACTAATACCATAGAAATAATAGACATGTTTAAAATCCTTTCGTAAGTAATCGATTATTGAACGTTAGCTTTGTTAATTAAGTCAAACAAATCTTTCTTAGAGTCATTTGGCACTTTTCGTACGTCAAATTCCACTCCAAGATCACGCATTTTTTCGAATGTAGCCACATCCTCTTTGTCCATCGACAACACATTGTTGACCATGGTTTTACCAGTTGAGTGAGCCATTGATCCAACGTTCAAGGTTTTAATCGGAACACCACCCTCGATGGCACGAAGGGCATCTTGAGGTGTTTCAAACAAGATCAAAGCATGTGTTTCACCAAAGCGTGGATCTTTTGCAACGTCGATCAATTTTTGAATTGGGACAACGTTTGCTTTCACACCATTTGGTGCTGCTTGTTTGATCAATTCTTTACGAAGGTCATCTTTAGCAACGTTATCTGAAGCAACGATGATACGGTTAGCTTTTGAATCTGGTGTCCAAGCAGTTGCGACTTGCCCGTGAAGGAGACGTGTGTCAAGACGTGCAAGGTTGATTTTCAATTTACCGTCTCCGATAACAGTTCCTTCTGGAATAGCAGCTTGGGCAACAGAAGCAACAGAAGCAGTGCTTGCTTCTTCGACTGGATTCAATTCTTCTGGAAGAGCTTTGATTCCGTCTTTAGATTCTTTGATAATGTTTGCAGCGACTTTATCAACACCAGCAGTTGCATCCATCAAACGCTCTGTATAAGCTTGAATCAACATTGGAAGGTTTAATCCTGTGATGATCGCAAATTTACGATCGGGATTTTCCCCCATGACACGACTCGCTTGGTTAAATGGAGAACCACTCCAAAGGTCAGCCAAAACCAAGATTTCATCTTCTGCATCAAATGTGGCAACAGCAGCATTGAACTTAGCGTAGAGGTCATCTGGGCCTTCGCTTGGCATGAACGTAACCACTTGAACTTTCTCTTGATCCCCAAAGATCATCGAGCCGGATTGGTGGATCCCAGCAGCAAATTCACCGTGGCTAGCAATAATGATACCAATACTCATTATTGACATTCCTCCTTATAAAATTTGTTTGACTTTCAGTTTAAGAAAAACTTTAAGTATTCTTTATTATAAAAACGTTTTTCACGAAAAAAAGTCAATGATACCACCTTTTTGCCTAGTAGAATCAAGCAGGAAGGGTCTCTTTTTTGTTTTTTTGAAAAAAAGAGTGAAAAAAACTGAAAAAGCGAACATTAAGTAAGAAAAATTTGAATTTATTAAAGAGATTTTAGATATTTATTTCCTGAATGATTGTCAAAAACAGTAAAAAAATCCTGATCATAAAAATTAAGGTGAGATTAGACGGAGCAGATAAAAAAGGTTAGCCCAGGAGGGCTAACCTTGAAGGAAAATATTCTTAATGTGTGAAATCAAGTACCATACGTCCTTGAATGGTTCCGGCATCCATTTCGTCAAAGACTTTGACCGCATCTTCTACTGGACGTTTTTGAACGACAGGGACTACCAAGCCTTCTGCACCAAATTGGAAAGCTTCTTCCAAGTCTTTACGAGTTCCTACAAGAGAACCAATGACTTGGATACCATCTAATACCGTTTTCACAATGCTGAGGTCCATCATTTCAGAAGGAAGACCAACTGCGACAACGCGGCCACCTGCACGAACAGAATCTACTGCTTGGTTGAAAGCTACTTTAGAAACAGCTGTTACGACAGCAGAGTGAGCTCCACCATTTGTTTTTTCTTTGATCAATCCTGGGACATCTTCAACTTCGCGACCGTTGATGACAAAGTCTGCACCAACTTCTTTCGCCAATTCTAGTTTATCATTGTTGATATCGACAGCGATGACATGTGCGTTGAAGACTTTCTTAGCATATTGAACACCCAAGTTTCCTAGTCCACCAGCTCCATAGATAACGATCCATTGTCCTGGTTCAGCTTTGGCTTCTTTGATGGCTTTGTAAGTTGTAACACCTGCACAGGTAATAGAAGAAGCTTGGGCTGGATCTAATCCTTCAGGTACTTTCACTGCGTAATCTGCAGTAACGATACATTGTTCAGCCATTCCTCCATCAACAGAGTAACCAGCATTTTTAACAGTCCGACAAAGAGTCTCGCGACCAGTTGTACAGTATTCACAAGTTCCACATCCTTCGAAGAACCAAGCAACACTGACACGATCCCCAACTTTCAAGCTCTTCACATCTGGAGCAAGTTCTTTTACGACTCCGATTCCTTCGTGTCCAAGAACACGGCCTGGAACTTTACCGAAGTCTCCATGAGCAACGTGGAGGTCAGTGTGGCAGACACCACAGTATTCGATTTGAACAAGAGCTTCCCCTGTTTCAAGTGGTCGCATTTCTTTGTTCGCAACGATTTCAACACCAGTACCTTCTGGGTTTACAACAACAGCTTTCATAGTTTTCCTCCTCAAGAGCTTAGTTGAATTAGAGACGGTAATAAAACGAGAAGTAACATCACTTGAATCATTATCGTATGAAACGAGCTAGGCTCCTTTTTTATTTTTGTTATGTTAATTTTATCACAAACTTTGTCGATTAGCAAGCGCTTACACAGAAAAATTTTCTAAAAGTAAACTTAACCAGTTAAATTATTTTCAGAAAAGGTACCGTATGTTTGAGAAAACCAAAAAAAGCTTGAATCCTTTCTTGTAAAAAGGTGATTCAAGCAATTCTCTTTATTTATAGGAGGAGTTTTTCTAATTGACGAGCAACGCCGTCCTGATCATTTGTATACTCGGTTTGTTTATCGGCATAGGGGAGGAGGACAGGATTGGCGTTTTTCATTGCATAACCAGTTCCTGCAAAAGCTAACATGTCTGTATCGTTTTGTTCGTCTCCAAAGGCAATCAGATCTTTCCGATCAAGTCCGTAAGTCTCGAGGAGATAGTTAAGGGCAAAGGCCTTATTGACCCCTTTTGGAGCGCACTCCAGAATATTGAGGGGTCCACCCCAGCTATTGATTTCTAGCTCGTGATGGTAGTAATCACGCATTTCTTCGGCTAAAGCATACTTATCTTCAGCGCGTGTTTGAAAGAGGATGGCATTCGGATTTTCGGTAACTTTACGAGCTTCGAATTTTGTTTTGGAGGAGATTTTTGAAACCCCAAATAAGGCGGGATCAATAGTATGGTGGTAGGTATGGGTGACATAGAACTTATTGCGATACTCTCCTGCAATAAAGTCCGCTTGAATGTCATTTTCTCTCTCGACCATATCGAGGAGGTATTTTTTATCAAGGGTCATGGATAGTTCTTTCGACCATTTTTTATTTGGAATATGAGTGAGAGCGCCATTAAAGTTAATCATGGGACTTTCCAATCCCAATTCCTTATAGATATGATCTGCCATTCGATAGGGACGTCCAGTTGTAATAATGACCTGGTGACCTTGTTCACTGACGTTTTGGATAGTTTCAATCGTATAGGATGATAGTTTACTCTCAGAATTTAATAAGGTGCCATCTAAATCGACAGCGATTAGTTTCTTATTCATAGGAAGAATCCTTTCATTTGTATGGTTTTTCGAACTCTAAATAAGGAATGTTTTATAGAGTATAGAGCACCATATTTTAAGACGAATGCTACCATTATACCAGATAAACAGGAAAATTTCAGTCTTTCGAATAGAAGATGATATGACACGAAAGATTGTCCAGATGAATCTCTTGTAAAAGTGAATAATATTTGATAAAATATTGGTATTGTTCGTGATTGAGTCGCGAGCAGATTTATTTTTTTTTAAGGAGTTTATTGGAAAAATGGATAAGTTTTTCAAACTATCTGAACACGGAACGACGGTTCGTACAGAGGTATTAGCTGGTTTAACGACCTTCTTTGCCATGTCTTATATCTTGTTTGTAAACCCTCAAATGCTTTCCCAAACAGGAATGCCTGCTCAAGGAGTATTTCTAGCAACCATTATTGGTTCAGTCGTTGGGACTCTCATGATGGCTTTCTATGCGAATCTGCCTTATGCCCAAGCACCAGGGATGGGCTTGAACGCCTTCTTTACCTTTACAGTGGTATTTGGGATGGGCTATTCTTGGAAAGAAGCTTTGGGAATGGTCTTTATTTGCGGACTAATTTCATTGGTTATTACATTAACCAATGTTCGGAAAATGATTATTGAGTCAATTCCAAATGCTTTGCGTTCAGCTATCTCAGCTGGTATCGGAATTTTCTTGGCCTATGTCGGAATTAAAAATGCTGGCCTGTTGAAGTTTTCAATTGATCCACATACTTATACGGTGGCAGGAGAAGGGGCTGACAAGGCGAATGCGGCAATTACAGCAAATTCTGCAGCGGTCCCAGGACTCGTTAGTTTCAATAGTCCGACAGTCCTCCTTGCTTTGGCTGGCTTAGCTATCACTGTTTTCTTTGTCATCAAGGGCATTAAAGGTGGTATTATCCTTTCAATCCTTACGACAACAGTCCTTGCTATTGTGTTTGGCATTGTTGATCTTTCAACGATTGACTTTTCTAGCACCCATCTTGGAGCAGCTGTCAATGATCTTGGGAAAATTTTTGGTGCTGCACTTGGTTCAGAAGGATTAGGTTCTTTGATTACCAATACTTCTCGTCTTCCTGAAACCTTGATGGCCATCTTAGCCTTCTCCTTGACAGATATCTTTGATACGATTGGTACCTTGATCGGTACAGGAGAAAAAGTCGGAATCGTTGCTACAAATGGTGAAAATCATCAATCCGCTAAATTGGATAAAGCCCTTTATTCAGACCTCGTAGCGACATCTGTTGGTGCTATTGCAGGTACTTCGAATGTGACGACTTATGTTGAGTCAGCTGCGGGAATTGGAGCTGGTGGACGGACTGGTTTGACAGCCCTTGTAGTAACCATCTGTTTCGCAGTGTCAAGTATTTTTAGTCCCCTTCTTGCTATTGTACCGACAGCAGCCACAGCACCGATTTTGATCATCGTTGGGATCATGATGTTGAGTAGCCTGAAAAACATCCATTGGGATGATATGGCAGAAGCTGTACCAGCCTTCTTCACCTCTATCTTTATGGGATTCAGTTATTCCATCACAAATGGGATTGCAGCAGGTTTTATTACTTATACAGTAACTAAACTTGTCAAAGGTGAAGCCAAAGAGGTTCACAGTATGATTTGGATTCTAGATGCTCTTTTCATTCTCAACTTTATTAGTATGGCCCTTCATTAAACTGAATCTTGTTAGAAGCTAGTCCTAGTGGCTGGCTTCTTTTTAGTTCTTGTTTTTTACTGGTAGTCTTACGAATGGATAGGAGATGCGTCTAAAAACTTTGGACAGGACCCTATTCTTTTTGATATAATGGGTGAATGAGAAGCCAAAATGAGAATGAGTTGATTAACCTTGGGAAAGCCCTGGGTCAACTGCTAGAAAAACAGGATGTTTTAATTCTGATAGGAGATCTTGGAGCTGGAAAAACCACCTTTACAAAGGGAGTGGCACAAGGACTCGATATTGATCAGATGATTAAGAGTCCAACATATACGATTGTTAGAGAGTATGAAGGCCGCTTACCCTTGTATCACTTAGATGTTTATCGGATTGGAGATGATCCTGATTCGATTGACTTAGATGACTTTTTATTTGGTGAAGGAGTTACCGTCATTGAATGGGGAGAGTTGTTAGAAACCAGCCTTCCTGCAGGTTATTTGAAAGTAGAACTACTGAAACGGGGAGATGGCAGAGAGATTCGATTGTCAGCTGTAGGTGATCGAGCTGAAAACTTAAGCAACTCTTTCTGCAGTCTGTAGGAGCTTGTTAAATGGAACAAGAGTTAGATCTTTTTTTAAAAGAAGCAGACGCCTCTGATGCCCAAGCTCTCTTAGATTTTTTTCAAGAAGTGGCTGGAGAATCTGATTTTATGACTCTAGGCTCGGAAGGGCTTGGAATGACTAGACAAGAATTGGAACTGTTTGCTGAGAAGCAAGCACAGACAGCTAATCAGCTTTGTCTCTTATTATATTTGGGCCAAGATTTGGTAGGAGTTCTCAATATAGCAGCAGAACAAAATAGGGCTTTGCAACATATTGGGGATATTTTTATCGTAGTTCGAAAAAAGTATTGGAACAAGGGCTTGGGACGGATTTTATTAGAAGAAGGCATTGCATGGGCGGAGTCATCTGGAGTTATTCGAAAACTTGATTTGAGTGTGCAGGTCCGAAATGAACGAGCTGTCCATCTCTACCAATCTCTTGGATTTGAAATAGAAGGTCTCCGTAAGAGAGGAGTCTACACTAAAGAAGGGGAATTTATTGACGTTTACCTAATGGGCAAACAAATAGATGGAAATAAGGTATGATTAAAAAAATACTATTCATGTTTTTAAGTTTATTAGCTGTCACTGTTGTTGGCGTCGGAGCCTATGGCTTAACGATTCTGAACCAGTCGACAGATACCTTGAGTAAAACTTATAAAGGTTTTGGAGATGAAAATAACGTTATTGCAGAGAATAAGCCGATGACAATCTTGCTCATGGGAGTAGATACCGGCTCTGGTTCACGTGAAGATCTTTGGCAAGGCAATAGTGACACCATGATTCTAGTGACGGTTAATCCCAAGAAGCGGGAAACAACCATGATGAGTTTGGAACGTGATATTTTAACCAATATTACGGAAGATGGTGAAACTTACCAAGCTAAGTTAAATGCCGCCTATTCTAAAGGTGGTGCAAAATTGGCGATTAAAACGATTCAAGATTTGATGAATCTTCATATTGATCGCTATGTCATGATCAATATGCAAGGCTTGGTTCAGTTGGTTGATAAGGTAGGCGGGATCACCGTTACCAATCCCTTCGATTTTGACATTTCTATTGAAGAAAATGAACCGGAATATACTGCTAAAATCCCACCAGGCCGTCAGGAAATTAATGGAGATCAAGCGCTAGTCTATGCACGGATGCGCTACCAAGACCCTGAAGGGGACTATGGTCGCCAGAAGCGTCAACGAGAAGTGATTAAAAAGGTTGTTGAGAAAATATTGAGTTTAGACGGTTTGAGTCATTACCAAGGGATTATTGAAGCCATTAGCGATAACATGCAAACCAATATTTCACTGAGCACCAACAGTTTGATGCAGTTAATGGGTTATAAAGATGCCTTGAAGACTATTCATTCCAAACAGTTGCGAGGTGAAGATGCGACCTTGGCAGATGGCGGGAGCTATCAACTAGTTACATCTAAACATTTATTAAGCATGCAAAACTTGCTCCGGAAATCTCTTGGCTTGGATCCAGTGAAGAAACTAAAAACCAATGCCTACCTTTTTGATCAAGAAGAAGAACCGAGCTCAAGTTTAAGTAATTCCTCAACAACTACGGACACTCCAACTGCTCCAATTCAAGATACGGGTGGAGGCTATTACGAACAATCCTATGTCCCAGAGACTCCGGTCACTTCTGATGGTGTCGCTCAAAATCCAGCTCCAGTGACAGCTCCTTCTAGTATCACGGCTGTTGATCCAGGAACAAATCAATTAGCTCCGGTTGTAACAGAATAAAAAAGTGTGGGAAAAAGTCTATGATGCTATTGCTCGTTCCTTACTAAAATATGAAAAAAGGAATGATAGATGAGATCTCATACCTAAACATAAAAATTCACCCTTATTATAGTATAAGGGTGAATATTTTGTACTTTTGGAAGTTATCGGATAAAGCACTCTGGCTAATTAAAAAGTTTCCCAAAGTCTTTTCAACCTTCCTCCCTCTAGAAAGCAGTACTGTGAGCAATCAAGCACTGCGTCATGCAGTTATAGCTGGTATAGATTAAAGGTTGGACACTTTATGTCAGACTCTTTTTGTATAAAGTTAAGTTTCTAATTTTTGCCTACTGACTTTTCTGCCCAGATGTCTTGAATTTGTTCCAAGGCAACGCTTGCTTGTTTCGAAAAAATACGTGTTTTGTAGGAGAAATCCGTTAGGAGTTCATTCACATTTTCCTTCTGCTCTTGGATAATTTCTAAATTTTTTTGAATTTTAGAAAGATTGGCTTGAATGCCTTCGGAAAGTAGTTTCGTCTCGTTTATTTCTTTTTGAAGAGACACCCGATTTTTTACCAATTGGTAGCTGATGCCAGCGCCTGTCACAAACCAGACTAAATTTCTCAATTTCATATGTGACTCCTTGTCTTACTGGGCTGCAATGAGCTCTGCTAGGCGAGCAAGTTGGTCAAAATCAGGCTCATGAGCAGTGAAGTCAATCTTCAAATCGTCTTCTTGGGAATAGCGTGGAAGGATATGAACATGGGTATGGAAGACCGATTGTCCAGCAATTTCTTCCATATTGCTAATGACATTCATTCCTTTAGGGTGAGTTGCGTTTTCAACATTTTTGGCTACCTGAGAAACAACCTCGAAAAAGTTCACCGGTTTCGTTAGGTGCCATTTCGAGTAAGTTGCGGGCATGTTTTTTAGGAATGACAAGGGTGTGACCAGCTGTCACTTGAGAGATATCTAAAAAGGCAAGAAAATGTTCGTCTTCATAGACTTTTGAAGCAGGAATGTCACCAGCAACGATCTTACAAAAAATACAATCCGAAACCATAAAGGCACCTCATTTTAGCTAGATTTTGTTATAATATAAGAACATTATACCAGAAAGCAGAGAAAATATGTTAGAAATTAAGAACTTGACAGGGGGCTATGTCAATATCCCTGTCCTTAAAGACGTAAGCTTTGAGGTTGACAATGGTCAATTAGTTGGGCTCATTGGCTTAAATGGAGCGGGTAAATCCACAACCATTAATGAAATTATTGGTCTTTTGCGACCATACTCTGGAGAAATTCGGATTGATGGCTTAAGCTTGGCCGAATCACCAAGTGCTTACCGCCAAAAGATTGGTTATATTCCAGAAACACCTAGTCTCTATGAAGAGTTGACCTTGCGTGAACACATTGAAACGGTTGCTATGGCCTATGATTTAGATCAAAAGGCTGTTTTTGCACGCGTAGCTCCTCTTTTGAAACAGTTTCGCTTAGAGGAAAAGTTGGATTGGTTCCCTGTCCATTTTTCTAAGGGAATGAAACAAAAGGTAATGATTATTTGTGCCTTTGCAGTAGATCCAAGTTTATTTATTGTAGATGAGCCTTTTTTGGGATTGGACCCAGTTGCTATTGCCGATCTGATTCACTTATTAGAGACTGAAAAAGGGAAGGGAAAATCAATCTTAATGAGTACCCATGTCTTGGATTCTGCCGAAAAAATGTGTGATGCCTTTGTGATTCTTCATAAGGGACAAGTACGAGCGCAAGGAACTTTAGAAGATTTGCAAGAGGAATTTGGTATGTTAGGTGCAGATCTCAATGCTATTTATTTGGCTTTAACAGAAGAGGCTGACCAATGATAGCAGTATTACAAAAGAGAAAACAATCCTTTCGAAATCAGTGCTTAAAATATTCTCGCTATGTTCTGAATGACCATTTTGTCCTCTTTCTTTTGATTTTCTTAGGGTTTCTAGCTGTTCAATATAGCCAATTTTTGCGTGCTCTACCGGAGGATAGAAGTTTTTTGCTAGTGTTGCTTGTATTTGCTCCTCTTTTACTAGTCCCAGTTGGATCGATTGCTACCTACCTTGAAAAACCGGATATGATTTTCCTCTTAGTTAAAGAAGAAGAGTTGAAAGAGTATCTCAGGATACAGACTCTACGGGCTACTATGTTTTGGGGAGTCTTGCAGACCGTTTTTCTTCTCTTATTCCTCCCTTTGGCTCTGGCCATGGGCTTATCTGGTCTAGTTGTAATTTTTTACTTGTTTTTTCTCTTTCTTCTGAAAGCTTTGGTTTTTCAATGGAAGGGGAAAAGATTTTATCACCAGGAAGGTTTGAATTGGACCCGAATGATTGAGGTTGAAAATCTCAGAAAGCAAACGATTCTTCGATTTTTTGCCCTCTTTACTAATGTTAAGGGGATTACAAACAGTGTGAAACGGAGAGCTTATCTAGATGGCTTGACGAATCTAATTCCAAAAGTTACTAGTAAAACCTGGAACAATCTCTATCTGCGTTCCTATCTTCGAAATGGGGATTTGTTTGCGATGAGCCTGCGTTTGTTAGGATTATCGCTAGCCGTTTTTGTGTTTGTTCCCCAATCGATGGTAGCTGTAGCTATCGTTGCCCTCTTTAATTATTTGTTGGTTTTTCAATTGCTAGGTCTCTACAATGCTTTTGATTATCAATACCTGACCAAGCTGTTTCCATTAGAAACTGGAACGAAGACACGTGGTCTTCTTCAAACGATGCAAATGCTGCTGTTAATAGTAGGAGGCATTGAAGGAGTCGTGGGCTTGTTTGCTCTTGAAGACAAGCTTCTTGTTCTTGTTCTTCTTGCTTTCACAGCCTTGTTAAGCCATTTATACGCTCCTTTCAAGCTGAGACGATTAGTTGACGAAATGCTATAAAATTAGTAAAATAGATGGGAAACTTTTTACGGAGGAAAAGATGGACTCGATCGAAAAAGAGCTAAGCCTAACCCCAATTCCCGGTAAGAGTGGGAAAGCTTTTATGGGGACTTATCCAGATGGAGGAAAAGTATTTGTTAAAATGAATACGACTCCCATACTAGCAGGGTTGGCTAAAGAACAAATTGCTCCACAACTCCTGTGGAGTCGACGCTTACCAGATGGAAATGTGATGAGCGCTCAAGAGTGGTTAAATGGAGATATTTTGACTCCAAATGGGATGGGGAAAAAACAAGTGGTTCATATTTTGACCCGTTTGCATCGTTCACGTCCTTTGATGACACAGTTGAGAAAGTTGGGCTATACAGTTGAATCGCCACTAGATCTCCTAACTTCTCTAAGTAACCAGTTGCCAGTTGCTTTGCGCCAAAACAAATATTTGCAATCAGTCATGAAAAATCTTCGCCATACTGTTCCGGCGTTCCGGGAGGATTATGCAACGATTGTCCATGGTGATGTGCGTCACAGTAATTGGATTGAAACGGAAAGTGGTTTATCTATCTAGTAGATTGGGATTCTGTTCGCTTAACGGATCGGATGATGGATGTTGCTCATATCTTGAGTCATTACATCCCGGATTCCCAGTGGCAAGATTGGTTGATCTACTATGGTTATAAGTATAATGAGACAGTCTTTCGTAAGTTATACTGGTTTAGCCAATATTCTTTCTTGTGTCAAATTGCAAAATATTATGAGAATAATGATTTAGAGAATGTCAATCGGGAAATTTATGCCTTGCGTAATTTCCGGTCGAAGTATGGGAAGGAAGCATGAGAGTAAGAAACCGTAAAGGTGCAACTGAATTATTAGAAGCAAATCCACAGTATGTTGTTTTAAAACCGGAAGAAGCTAAAGGTAAGTGGAAGGAAATCTTTGGGAATGACCACCCTATCCATATTGAAGTGGGAAGTGGTAAAGGAGCCTTTATTACTGGAATGGCCAAACAAAATCCAAAGATTAACTATATTGGGATTGATATTCAAAAATCAGTATTAAGTTATGCTTTGGACAAAGTTTTAGAAGCCGATGTTCCTAATATTAAGCTGCTTTGGGTAGATGGAGACAGCTTGATCAATTACTTTGAAGACGGTGAGATTGATCAATTGTATCTCAATTTCTCAGATCCTTGGCCAAAGAAACGGCATGAGAAACGCCGCTTGACCTATAAGAGTTTCTTGGATACCTTCAAGCAAATTTTACCTGAGCATGGGGAGATTCACTTCAAGACGGACAATCGAGGACTCTTTGAATACAGTTTGGTTAGTTTTTCTCAGTATGGCATGACCTTGACAGGTGTCTGGTTGGACTTACACGCTAGCGACTATGAAGGAAATGTTATGACAGAGTATGAGCAAAAATTCTCAAGTAAAGGCCAAGTCATCTATCGTGTAGAAGCCCGCTTTTAAAGAATAGTCAAAAATCAAGGTCTCCTGAAAGGGAGGCATTGATTTTTCTGGAAAATTTATAGGACCTGATTCAAGACAAAATCCTTGCAAGTTGGCTAGACTTGTGTTAGAATGGTAAAAACGAATAGAAAAGGAGAGGCGAAGACATATCTTCGCCTCTTGTCTGTGAGGAGGTGTTGTCTTATCGCAACGATTGTAGAATTAGTAACAGAACTACTTCAACCAGCCATTCAAGATCCTTTTGAATTAGTGGATGTTGAATATGGAAAGATGGGGGGAGATTTTGTCTTAAGTATCTCGTCGATAAAGTTGGTGGAATTACCTTGAATGACACGGCTGATTTAACAGAAGTCATTAGTCCTCTGTTGGATCAGATCCAACCGGATCCATTCCCAGAACAGTACTTCCTAGAAGTAACGAGTCCAGGCTTGGAGCGTCCCTTAAAAACGAAAGAGGCGGTTGAAAAGGCTATTGGCCAGTATATTCATGTCAGCTTGTATAAGGCGGTTGATAAGCAAAAGGTTATTGAAGGAACCTTGCTCAAGTTTGAGGATAATCAACTGACCATGGAATACATGGACAAGACCCGTAAGAAAACTATTGAAATCCCCTATAGTCTTGTTTCTAAAGCAAGATTAGCTGTCAAATTATAGCAGAAAAGAAAGGAAGGCTCTTAGTTGCCTAAGAGCAAGAATAGAATGAGTAAAGAAATGCTAGATGCTTTTCGCATCTTGGAAGAAGATAAAGGAATTAAAAAAGAAGACATCATTGAAGCTGTCACAGAATCGTTGCGTTCGGCTTACCGGAGACGATATGGTCAAGCAGAGAGTGCGGCTATCGAATTTAATGAAAAGACTGGTGACTTCCGCGTTTATACCGTTCGTGAAGTAGTGGATGAAGTATTTGATAGCCGATTGGAAATTAGCCTGAAAGATGCTCTTGCCATCAGCTCTGCTTATGAATTGGGAGATAAAATCAAATTTGAAGAAGCTCCTGCTGAGTTTGGCCGTGTCGCAGCGCAATCTGCCAAACAAACCATCATGGAAAAAATGCGTAAGCAAACTCGTGCGATTACCTATAACACTTATAAAGAGCATGAAAATGAAATTATGAGTGGGACCGTGGAACGTTTTGATAATCGCTTTATCTATGTGAATTTAGGGTCTATTGAAGCTCAATTGTCTAAACAAGACCAGATTCCAGGAGAAGTTTTCCAATCTCATGATCGCATCGAAGTCTTTGTCTACAAAGTAGAAGACAATCCTCGTGGGGTCAACGTATTCGTAAGTCGTAGCCATCCAGAAATGATTAAACGATTGATGGAGCAAGAAATTCCGGAAGTTTACGATGGCACGGTTGAAATTATGAGTGTAGCGCGTGAAGCAGGTGACCGGACCAAGGTGGCTGTTCGTAGCCATAATCCAAATGTAGATGCGATTGGGACCATCGTTGGTCGAGGTGGATCCAACATCAAAAAGATTACCAGCAAGTTCCATCCAGCACGCTATGATCAAAAATTGGATCGTATGGTTCCAACAGAAGAAAATATTGATGTCATTGAGTGGGTTCCAGATCCAGCAGAATTTATCTACAATGCCATTGCTCCTGCTGAAGTTGATCAAGTTATCTTTGACGAAGAAGATAGCAAGCATGCCCTTGTCGTTGTGCCAGATAGCAAGCTTTCACTGGCTATTGGTCGCCGTGGACAAAACGTCCGCTTGGCAGCTCATTTAACAGGCTATCGCATTGATATCAAGTCTGCAAGTGAATACGAAGAAATGGAAGCCAACCAATCTTTCGATTTTGATGGAGTAGAAAGTGATCTGGATCCAGTAGACGAATAGGGGGAACACATGGTAAAAGCAAGAAAAATCCCTTTACGAAAGTCCGTTGTGTCGAACGAGGTGATTGATAAGCGGGATCTCCTACGAATTGTCAAAAACAAGGAAGGTCAAGTGTTTATCGATCCTACTGGAAAAGCAAATGGTCGTGGTGCTTATATAAAGCTCGATAACGAGGAAGCACTTCAAGCCAAGAAGAAGAAAGTCTTCAATCGCAGTTTTAGCATGGAAGTGGAAGAAGCTTTTTATGATGAATTAATTGCTTATGTGGATCATAAGGTAAAAAGAAGAGAGTTGGGTCTTGAATAAGCAAAAGGTCAGTAATTTATTGGGGTTGGCTCAACGAGCGGGAAAGATCATCTCTGGAGAAGAATTGGTTATCAAAGCCATTCAAGAAGGAAAGGCAAAATTAGTCTTTCTAGCAGAAGATGCAGCTCCTAACCTCACAAAAAAAATCACAGATAAATGCCACTACTATGGCATTCCGGTATTAACCGTGTTTTCAACACTAGAATTAAGCACTGCCATTGGTCGCTCACGTAAGGTGGTGGCTGTGACGGATGCTGGATTTTCAAAGAAAATGAGGTCTCTTATGGAATAGAAGAGGAGGACAGCAATTGTCTAAGAAAAGATTGTATGAGATTGCCAAAGAACTAGGCAAGGAAAGTAAAGAAGTCGTCACACGGGCCAAAGAATTAGGGTTGGAGGTAAAGAGTCACGCTTCTAGTATCGAAGGTGAAGCGGTTGAGCGTTTGGTCAATAGTTTTGCATCAAAGGCGCCCCAAACTCCTAAAGTGACGGAAGAAAAACAAGTAAAAGCTGCACCGGTTGCAAAAGAACCTGTTGCAAACCAACCAGAAAAGACAACGGAAACAGCGGCAGCACCTGTTGTGAAGCCAAAGAGTCGTAATTTCAAGGCGGAACGCGAAGCCCGTGCAAAAGAGCAGGCTGAACGTCGCCAACAACAAGGGAATCGACCTAAAAAACAACATAACGACCGTCGGGATGGGGATCGTTTTCAAAACAGAAATGATCGCAAGAACCAAGGGAATGACCGTAAGAATCATGGCAATGACCGTCGTCGCGATCAAGGAGGAAATGGACAAGGGCGTCCGGCCCCAGCAAATGTAGCACCGAAGATTGATTTCAAGGCTCGTGCAGCAGCCTTGAAGGCAGAGCAGAACGCCGAATATGCGCGTGGAAGTGAGGAACGCTACAAGCAACACCAAGCGGCCAAGGTTGAACAAGAACGTCAGCAACGTCGTAAGAAAGAAGACAGTGTTGAGGTAGAGGTAACTCCACAAACAAAAGTGGAGCATGTTGCACAACCAACAGTTGCAACCTCTACTCCAGCAACAGTTGATACACGTCGGAAGAAACAGGCTAGACCAGACAAGAAGCGTGAAGATTTTGATCGTGAAGAAGATGGTCCAAGAAAACAACAAAAGAATCGAAGTAATCAGAATCAAGTGAGAAATCAAAAGAATAGTAACTGGAATAACAATAAAAAGAATAAAAAAGGAAAAAATAACCGCAATGAGGCTCCAAAACCAGTAACAGAGCGTAAATTCCACGAGTTGCCAAGTGAATTTGAGTACACAGATGGAATGACCGTTGCGGAAATCGCAAAACGGATTAAGCGTGAGCCAGCGGAAATCGTTAAGAAACTCTTCATGATGGGAGTGATGGCGACGCAAAACCAATCCTTGGATGGCGATACCATTGAACTCCTTTTGGTAGATTATGGAATTGAAGCCAAGAAAAAGGTTGAAGTGGACAATGCCGATATTGAGCGATTCTTCGTGGAAGATGGTTATCTGAACGAAGATGAGCTAGTGGAGCGTCCACCAGTTGTAACCATCATGGGGCACGTTGACCACGGTAAAACAACCCTTTTGGATACTCTTCGTAACTCACGAGTTGCGACAGGAGAAGCCGGTGGAATCACCCAGCATATCGGGGCTTACCAAATCGTGGAAAATGGCAAGAAGATTACCTTCTTGGATACACCAGGACACGCGGCCTTTACTTCTATGCGGGCGCGTGGTGCATCTGTTACGGATATTACCATCTTGGTTGTAGCAGCAGATGACGGGGTGATGCCACAGACCATCGAGGCCATCAACCACTCAAAAGCGGCTAACGTTCCAATTATAGTTGCCATTAACAAGATTGACAAACCAGGGGCAAACCCAGAACGTGTCATCGGTGAATTGGCAGAGCATGGAGTCATGTCAACTGCTTGGGGTGGAGATTCTGAGTTTGTAGAAATCTCAGCCAAGTTCAACCAAAACATCGATGAGTTGTTGGAAACTGTCCTTCTTGTAGCTGAAATCCAAGAACTCAAGGCAGACCCAACAGTCCGTGCCATTGGTACCGTTATCGAAGCGCGTTTGGATAAAGGTAAAAGGTGCGGTCGCAACCCTTCTGGTTCAACAAGGTACTTTGAATGTCCAAGACCCAATCGTTGTTGGTAATACTTTTCGGACGTGTCCGTGCCATGACCAATGACCTGGGCCGTCGTGAAAGTAGCTGGACCATCTACTCCAGTTTCTATCACTGGTTTGAACGAAGCGCCAATGGCGGGTGACCACTTTGCGGTTTATGAAGATGAAAAAAATCTGCGCGTGCAGCCGGTGAAGAACGTGCCAAACGTGCGCTGATGAAACAACGTCAAGCAACCAACCGTGTCAGCCTTGGAAAAATCTCTTTGATACCTTTGAAGGCTGGCGAAGTGAAATCCGTTAATGTCATCATCAAGGCCGATGTACAAGGTTCGGTTGAAGCTCTTGCTGCTTCCCTTCAAAAGATTGAAGTGGAAGGTGTGAAAGTGACCATCGTTCACTCAGCAGTTGGTGCCATTAATGAATCAGATGTCACTCTTGCGGAAGCATCTAATGCCTTTATCGTTGGATTTAACGTCCGCCCTACGCCACAAGCTCGTCAACAAGCTGAAGCTGATGAGGTAGAAATCCGTCTTCACTCAATCATTTACAAGGTGATCGAGGAAATGGAAGATGCCATGAAGGGAATGTTGGATCCTGAGTTTGAAGAGAAAATTATCGGGGAAGCAGTTATCCGTGAAACCTTTAAAGTCTCTAAAGTGGGGACTATCGGTGGATTTATGGTCCTCAGTGGTAAGGTCACTCGTGATTCCAAAGTTCGTGTCATTCGTGACGGTGTCGTGATTTATGATGGAGCTCTTGCTAGCTTGAAACATTATAAAGACGATGTCAAAGAAGTAACCAACGGTCGTGAAGGTGGATTGATGATTGAAGGCTACAATGATATCAAGACTGATGATACCATCGAAGCTTACATCATGGAAGAAATTAAAAAATAAACTGTTAACTAGGAAGGAAGAGAGGTATTCTCCTATTTCCTAGTTTTTAAAGACAGACAGAAAGGAGTTCCTATGGCAAGTCATTTTCGGACAGACCGAGTAGGGATGGAAATCAAGCGGGAAGTCAACGAAATTTTGCAAAAGAAAGTTCGTGACCCGCGTGTTCAAGGTGTGACTATTACGGATGTTCAAATGCTAGGTGATTTGTCGATGGCTAAGGTCTACTATTCAATTATGAGTGACCTGGCTTCAGACAATCAAAAGGCTCAGACAGGGCTGGAAAAAGCAACAGGAACCATTAAGCGTGAATTAGGTCGGAATTTAAAACTGTATAAGATTCCGGATTTAACCTTTGTCAAAGATGAATCCATTGAATATGGAAACAAAATTGATCAAATGTTACGAGAACTTGATAAAAAATAATGAACAAAACGATAGATTTTGTAGAGTCTATCGTTTTTTTATGGTAAAATTCAGAAGAAATTTCAAAAAAACCTTGTGCCGAAGGGGTGGATGTTTTAAAATAGAGTGAGTAAACTTTTATCGAATGATGATGGAGGAAAAGGAATGTCCATTGATTGGCAGAACATTTTATTTAACTTCTTAGGTGGTTTGGGACTGTTTTTATATAGTATTAAAACCATGGGAGATGGCTTGCAACAGGCTGCAGGTGATCGCCTTCGCTACTATATCGACAAATATACCAGCAATCCATTTTTAGGAGTGCTCGTAGGGATTGTCGTGACTGCCCTTATCCAATCTAGTACAGGGGTAACTGTTATTACGGTTGGATTAGTAAGTGCCGGTCTCTTAACGCTACGCCAAGCAATTGGAATCATCATGGGAGCTAATATCGGAACAACCGTCACTTCCTTTATCATTGGTTTCAAGTTAGGAACTTATGCCCTGCCGATTATGTTTGTCGGTACCGTCTGCCTTTTCTTTACCAAGAATCGGATGGCGAATAACATTGGTCGAATCTTATTCGGGGTTGGGGGAATCTTTTATGCTCTTAACTTAATCAGTGCTGGGATGAGCCCCTTGAAGGAGTTGCCAGAATTTAGCCAATACATGGTGACTCTTGGAAAAAATCCAATCCTCGGCGTACTCGCAGGAGCGATTATTACTGTCTTAATCCAAGCTTCTTCCGCTACCATTGGGATTTTGCAAGGACTTTATTCGGGTGGATTTTTGGATCTGAAAGGAGCCCTCCCTGTTCTGTTTGGAGATAACATCGGAACAACTCTCACCGTGATCATCGCTGCTATGGGAGCTAATGTTTCAGCTAAGCGGGTTGCTGCGACCCATGTTCTGTTTAATGTGATTGGGACGGTTCTTTGTATTATCTTGTTGGGGCCATTTACCAGCATGATTGAATTCTTTCAAGCTCAGTTACATCTCTCACCAGAGATGACCATTGCCTTTTCACATGGTGCTTTTAATGTGACCAACACCATCGTTCAATTCCCATTCATCGGGGCTTTGGCTTACTTTGTGACCAAACTAATCCCTGGTGAGGATGAAGTGGTTAAATACGAGCCACTTTACTTGGATGAGAATCTGATTACGCAAGCTCCTTCGATTGCCTTGGGAAATGCTAAAAAAGAACTTTTGCATTTAGGAACTTATGCTGAAAAAAGTTTCGACTTGGCCTATCGCTACATTTTGAATCAAGAAGAAAAGCTAGCTGAAAAAGGCCATAAAACGGAAGAAGCGATTAATACCATCGATGATCAGTTGACCAAATACTTGATCCGCTTGTCCAGTGAAGCACTTAGTCAAAAAGAAAGTGAATCCTTGACTAACATTTTGGATTCCTCTCGTGATTTGGAGCGGATTGGAGATCACGCAGAAGCCTTGATCAACCTGACGGATTACCTCATTCGTAAGAAAGTTGTGTTTTCTGATAATGCCTTGGCTGAATTAGAAGATATCTACCAACAAACGGCTACCTTTGTCAAAGATGCTCTTCGAAGTGTAGAGGAAGATAGCCAAGAGTTGGCAGCAGAGTTGGAGCAACGCCATCAGGCAATTGAAAAACTCGAAAAGAGATTGCGGAAGACTCATATTTCACGTTTGAATAAGGGTGAGTGTACACCTCAAGCGGGTGTTAACTTTATCGACATCATCTCTCACTACACACGTGTGGCAGATCATGCTATGAATTTGGCTGAGAAGGTGCAATTGGAGCAAATCTAAGCATGTAAAGTCCAGTATTCTTACTGGACTTTTTAAGTTCCATTTTTTTCAACAAAATGTATAAAATATTAATATATTTAAACAAAAGAGGTCTAGACCATTTACAAATACAAGACAAAGGATTATAATGTGAATGAATATATCAGTTGAAAAAGAAAGGAACTACCATGACAACCTTTATACAAGCAGATCAATTCTTTTATCCTCATGGAATCCGTAAAGGAGGATTTCTAGAAATCATTGATGGCAAATTTGGGAAGCATGTCGACCAAGTGCCAGAAGGAGCTACAATTATTGATTATAGTGGGTATAGCATTGCTCCTGGTTTGGTAGACACTCACATCCATGGATTTGGTGGGGTAGATGTAATGGACAACAACATCGAAGGAACCCTTCACACTATGAGTGAGGGTCTCTTGAGCACAGGAGTGACTAGCTTTTTACCTACAACCTTGACCTCTTCTTACGAGCAGTTGTTAGCAGTAACAGAAAACATCGGAGCACGATATCAAGAAGCATCTGGTGCTAAGATTCGTGGAATTTACTTTGAAGGGCCTTACTTTACAGAGAAGTACAAGGGAGCTCAAAATCCAGCCTACATGAAAGATCCTCGGATGGACGAATTTCGTGCATGGCAAAAAGCAGCTAACGGCTTACTCAATAAAATTGCCCTTGCTCCTGAGCGAGATGGTGTAGAAGACTTTGTCCGTACAGTGACAGGAGAAGGCGTGACGGTTGCGCTTGGGCACTCCAATGCAACATTTGACGAAGCCAAAAAAGCAGTGGATGCAGGGGCTAGTGTCTGGGTACATGCCTATAACGGAATGCGCGGTTTGACGCACCGTGAGTTGGGAATGGTTGGGGCTATGTACCAACTTCCTCATACTTATGCAGAGTTAATTTGTGATGGCCATCACGTTGATCCAAAAGCTTGCGATATCCTCCTCAAACAAAAAGGGGTGGAAAATATTGCCTTGATTACGGACTGTATGACAGCTGGTGGATTGGAAGATGGCGACTACATGTTGGGTGAATTCCCTGTTATCGTAGAAAATGGAACGGCCCGTTTGAAATCAACAGGAAACTTAGCAGGTTCGATCTTGAAGCTCAAGGATGGCTTGAAGAATGTTGTTGAGTGGGGCATTGCTAATCCACATGAGGCAGTCATGATGGCTAGTTTAAATCCTGCTAAATCGGTCCATATTGATGATGTTTGTGGACAGATTCGTGAGGGTTACGATGCAGACTTTATTGTACTCGATAAAGACTTAGAATTAGTAGCCACCTTCTTGGATGGTCAAACGGTATGAAGTCTAAATAGCTCTTCTCGTGATTAGGACTAGGATGTTTCCAATGATCTTTCTGATAGGCAGGAAAATCTAATCCGTGAATGAAGCTCGGACAAGAGTCTGAGCTTTTTTCTTGTCCCTTCTATGTTTAGGCATTGTTGAATGAATCGCTGACATGGTATAATGGTTGTAACGGAATGATGAGGTGTTATATGAAAAAAATTGATGTTCGTTTTTTATTAATGGGGATTTTTTTCCTTTTGTATGGGTTTGTCCGTCGTAGCCCTTTTATTATTGTGGCGGGGGGGGCCTTTCTGATTTATAGTTTCTTTAGCAAGTCCATGGTTGAGCCAAAGAAAAATTTCTTTAAACCAGAGTTGCGGTTGAAGTCTAAAAAAGTAAAGGAAACAAGGTCTGACAAGAAAGGAAGAAAAAAGTAAGATGAACTATTATCAACTGAATGATGGGAAACAGATTCCGGTACTTGGCTTTGGTACTTGGAAAGCAAAAAATGGAGAAGAAGCCTACCAAGCTGTAAAAACAGCCTTGGAGCTTGGTTATCGGCATATTGATACGGCTGCTATCTATCAAAATGAGGAAAGTGTCGGAAAAGCCATTCGAGAGAGCGGTATTCCAAGAGAAGATATTTTTGTAACGACCAAGTTATGGAATACCTGTCATACCTATGAAGAAGCCTTCGGTGCTCTAGAAGAATCTTTGAAAAAACTGGATTTAGATTATGTAGATTTGTATCTGATTCATTGGCCTAATCCAATCACTCATCGGGAGCACGAAGCCTGGAAAGAGCGCAATCGGGAAGTTTGGAAAGCGATGGAGGATTTACAAACTCAAGGGAAAATTCGCTCCATTGGAGTGAGTAACTTCTTACCCCATCATATGGACGCTTTACTTGAGACAGCTCGAGTCCTTCCAGCTGTCAATCAAATCCGCTTGGCTCCTGGAGTTTTTCAGGAAGAAGTGGTCGACTACTGTCGTCAGAAGGGAATCCTCTTAGAGGCTTGGGGGCCATTTGGTCAGGGAGAACTGTTTACCCATGAAATTGTCTTGGCTTTGGCCGAAAAATATGGAGTCAGTCCTGCCCAGATTCTTTTGGCTTGGAGTTTAGCAGAAGGTTTCCTTCCCTTACCAAAATCTGTCACCCCTAAACGAATTGCGGATAATCTAGCTTGTTTTGATATTCATTTATCTCAAGAAGATAGCGACCTCCTTCGTCACCTCCCAGTTGAAGCGGGAGCACCTGACCCAGATGCTAAGGATTTTTAAGGGATCCTAATAAAAAATAATCATAGATAAAGAGTAGCGCAAGAATGATCTGGCTACTTTTTTTCTATTTATTTAAAGGACAATGATTGAAAATACAGATGATTAGTTTTACACACTAGATAGTTTGATCGATAAAACGAAACTAAATAAGATCTACATAAAGATAATGTTCGGGAATATTACATTTTGGTAACAAATTTATGTTGAGTGAATTTTCTGAAAAAAATTAGGAGTATAATATATATAATTTATCATTTAGGGGGAATTTTTATGAGCAAACAGAGATTTTCATTAAGAAAATATAAGTTTGGTGTGGCATCGGTCCTTTTAGGATCTGTACTTGTTTTTGGAGCAGGCCAAGTAAGTGCGGAGGAAACTCAAGCCTCCCAAGTCAGTCTTGTAGCTACGACTGAGTCGACTCCAACGGCTACTAATCAAGAAAGTAGTACTATACCACCTGCTGAACCTGACTCATCTTCTGTAGTTTCTGCAAGTTCTGGAGCGACTGCTAATAAAGGGCAAGAAAGTCTAATCCATCAAAAACTGCAGGAGACAGCGGAAGTTGCAGAAGTCGAGGCGAAAGCGGAAGTAAAAGCCACAGAAGTTGAGGCTAAGCCAGAAGCTAAACCCTCAGTGGCTGAAGAAAAGGCAGGAAGGGAGTCAGTTCTTACCACAAAAGAAGTTGAAACACCAAGTAGTATCAGCAGTAATGCGATTATTAATGTTCCACAAACCTGGAATAAAGGCTATAAAGGGGAAGGGACAGTGGTTGCTGTCATTGACTCTGGTTTAGATGTTAACCACGAGGTACTTCGTATTTCTGATCCTTCCAAAGGGAAGTATAAAAACCAAGATGAATTAGAAGCAGCTAAAAAAGCAGCAGGAATTGATTACGGAAAATGGTATAACGATAAGGTCGTCTTTGCCTATGATTACATGGATGGCGATGACAATATCAAAGAAAAAGACCATGAATCTCACGGCATGCACGTAACAGGCATTGCAGCTGGAAATCCTGATAAAAAAGCGGGGGATGGCAACTATGTATACGGAGTAGCCCCAGAAGCGCAAGTCATGTTCATGCGTGTTTTCTCAGATCGTAGTAGCTCTACCAGTGATGCTATATATGTAAAGGCTATCGATGATGCAGTCGCTCTCGGTGCAGATGCCATAAACATGAGTCTGGGTTCTTCTACAGGATCTATGGTCAACGCTGGATCAGCTATTCGTGAAGCTATTCAGCGAGCACGCGCTAAAGGGGTCAGCGTCCTGATTTCTGCAGGGAATAGCAATACCTTTGGTTATGGCTACAACAAGCCAATAGCTGAAAATCCTGATTACGGTGTCGTTGGGAATCCTTCAACGGTAGAAGAATCGATTTCTGTAGCATCTGTGAATGATTCAGTTGTGACAGAAGAAGTCTTTACGGTACGTGGTTTAGAAGACAATGCAGACTTAGATAAAGGAAGATTCACGTTTGCGACAGCAGAAACAGATGTCGAATTTGAAAAAGGAAAGGAATATGAGTATGTAGATGCTGGCTTAGCGCGCGAGAAGGATCTAGACGGTGTAGACCTAACTGGGAAGGTAGCTCTGATTAAGCGTGGGGAGATCACTTTCTCCGATAAGGTCGCTAATGTTTATAAAAAAGGTGCACTTGGAGCCGTTATTTACAATAGTGTTGAAGGGGCCAATGTTAAAATGGGCTTGGAAGGAGATGCGAAAAAGATCCCAGCCATCTTTATCTCCAAACGATATGGAGAAGCTATTAAAGGAAAAGACTATAAATTAGTCTTTGATGGAAGCTTAGATAATCGTCCAAATCCAGATGCAGACCAGATGTCTGATTTCTCTAGCTGGGGAGTGACAACAGATGGTCAATTAAAACCAGACGTAACAGCACCTGGAGGCTCAATCTTCTCCTCCTTGAATGATGATAGCTATGGTAGCATGAGTGGGACTAGTATGGCTTCCCCACATGTAGCTGGAGTCGCTGCCTTGGTTAAAGAATACCTCCCAGATCCACCATCCAGAATTGTCGCCGGAAGAGCTGTCTGCAACGGTCAAGGCCTTAATTATGTCAACGGCAAAACCGCACTACAATAAGGAAACAGAAGCTTACACTTCTCCTCGTCAACAAGGAGCAGGAATTGTCGATACAGCTGCAGCTGTTTCAACAGATCTCTATGTCACCAATGAAGATGCTTATCCAAGTGTGTCTCTCGGTGATGTTGAAGATACGTTTAGTTTTGATGTGACCGTCCATAACATCTCGGATACGGATCGGGAACTAAAGATGATCGTCAATACCAACACAGATGGAGTGAAGGATGGTCGCTTTACCCTCACGCCACGTAAATTGACAGAAACTGTTTGGCCAAATGTGACCGTTAGAGCTCATAGTAGTGAGACCGTAACAGTCACCGTCAACACTTCTAAATTTGCAGAAGAATTGAGCAAGCTAATGCCGAATGGCTACTTCTTAGAAGGTTTTGTTCGCTTTGTGGATCCTACAGATGATGGAGACGTCGTTAGCCTTCCATTCATGGGCTTCCGTGGTTCCTTCCAAAATATCCCTGCGGTTGAAAAATCAATCTACAACTTGGTAAGAGAAGGAAAATCAGGGTTCTACTATGATGTTCCAGAAACCAAAGATGTGGCATCTAATGCTAACGTGACAACCTTGGTCTCTAACGCAAATGACGTGCTCTATACGACTGCTAAGAAAGAGACTGCAGAACGGAGTCCAATCGTTCTAGGGACAGTAGAAACTCCGGAAGGCCTGAATGTCCTTCATTTGGATGCGGACGGGAATGTTCGTCTTGCTATTTCTCCAGACGGAGATGGAAACAAAGATTACGTTCAGTACCGTGCCGTTGTTTTACGAAATGTTAAGAATATGAAGGCAGCTGTCTATCAGGCAGAGGATGCAGAATTTGCACAGCCGATTTGGACAAGTACAGGAGCTTTCTCGGCTCGTAAGAACTATTTTGATGGACGTGGGAAAAGATCTTATCTAGTCGATAATACTGCTTGGGAAGGGACAGATGCCAAGGGTGATAAAGTGGCAGATGGACAATACGTCTATGAAGTCCGCTATACGCCAGCAGTTCCAGGTGCAGAAGAGCAAATTGTACGCTTTAATCTTCAAATTGATACCCAAAAACCTCTTTTGACATCCGGTTATACAAGGACAAAAGATGGGGTGGAAACCTTCTTTGCTCGTAAGCCAAAGATATTGGAGAAGGGGGAATCCTCCGCGAACAAGTCTTTTATGTTCAGGCCTTTGACGAAGAAGGAACGATGGTTCAAAAGGCTCTGGATGCTCAAGGGAAGACTCGAAGTTTTGAAAATCGTGTTTATTTGAAGGCCAACGAGGATGGAAGCTATACTCTTCCAGAAGGGGTGAGCAAGGAGCAACTTTTCTATCTAGTAGAGGATTATGCTGGTAACCGCGACTATATCTCTCTTGCTGATTTCGTTGGCACTGAGGATAGTGGGCGTGTGAAGGTCACCATTGTAGATGCAGATTCACATAAAGAATTGAACACAGCTTACGTTTATCGCATCAAGGATGCGCAAGGTCGATACGTTAATTTAGATAAAGGAAAAGAGATCAATTTCCTCAAATTTGGCAACTATACCGCAGAAATTTTTGCCTACGATAAGACAGATCTAAGACTTCTCAGTGAACGAACTCAAACATTCACCATTAATGCAGAGGACAGCTTCAAGACGATCGAGTTTCTTGCGAAAGAAATCGTCTCAGCACCTCTGAGTCTCGTCTTTAACCAAGGGATTCCAAAAAACCACACCTGTTGTTTTGAAAAATGAAGCAGGTGAAACCTTCATCCTTCCAGTTCAACGCTATGGCAAGAATGCATTTGGGAAAGACATCCCGGTGGGAACCTATACGATTGTTGTCAGTTTGCCAACTGGTTATGAATTGGTAGAAGAAGCGCCTACTGTAACGGTTCTAGAAAACCAAAACAATTTGGTAAAATTGTCTCTGGTCATCAAGACTCAACTACTGCAAGTGCTAGCACAACAAGCCAACCTGACGAGCACAGCTCAGTACTTCAATGCAGCAAGTGACAAACGTCAGGCCTATGATGTAGCGTATAAAAAGGCTCAAGAAGCTCTTTCTGCTAAATTATCTCAAGTAGAAATCGACCAAGTTTTATCAGAACTTGGAGCAGCGACTAGTCGATTAGATGGAAAAGATTCCGACTATGCAGCACTTAAATCAGCTATTGAAGCCTATGATGTGACGACTAAAACTGGACGTTATACCAATGCTAAGGATGTCTTGAAACGTGCTTATGATCAAACATTTAAAGAACTTGCTCTCTTGCTCGTTCGCGAAGGTGTGACCCAGGAGCAAATTGATCAGGCTCTTGCTAACTTCCAAGGGGCAGAGCAAAGATTAAATGGCAAGGCTACAGATTTTTCTAGTCTCCAAATTGATCAATGCTGAAATCCAGTTCCAAGCAAAGAACGCTCGGTTCATCTATGCGACAGATAAGGAGAAAGTAAGCTACCTCCAAGCCTTTATTCGAGCGCAAGCTGTTCTTGCTAATCCTGCTGCTAGTCAACAGGAAGTCAAGGCGGCCTTAGCAGAAGTCAAAGCTGCCAAGAAAAAATTAAATGGGAAAAAACCAAAGGTTGCAAAACGCCCATAAGGTTCACCTTTCTTTGAAAGGAGTTGCGACAAGTCTGAAACAATTGTTTCGGACTTGTTTTTTGTTTACACTAGAATAGAAATTTGCTATAATACTAGTCAAGAAAGAAAGGCTTATGGCATCTTTTAAGCGAGCTTGGGATAGTGAGAGCCAAGTAGGATAAGATAGGCAAGTGGCGCTTTCTCTCAGTAAATAGCTGAGTACAGTAGAATAAAATGAAGTAATAAATTAGGGTGGAACCGCGTTTTTGACGCCCCTAGGTCACTTGACTTAGGAGCAAAGACACGGTTCTTTTTGTATCCTGAGTCGAGCACAATCATATAGAAAAAGGAGTAAATCATGTCTAAAAAATTGACTTTCCACTGTGTCAGTAGCAGAGACCTCCTTACAGTCGGACTGCCCCACGCTCAGCACTAAGGTGCCTGAGCTAGACGCAGTACTAACTCGTCTTGCCTCGTATAATCGACGAGGCAGACTCGTGTCGCAAGAAATCATTTTTAATTAAGGAGTATTCAATGTCTAAGAAATTAACATTTCAAGAAATAATTTTGACTTTGCAACAATACTGGAATGATCAGGGTTGTATGCTTATGCAGGCTTATGATAATGAAAAAGGTGCGGGTACTATGAGTCCTTACACCTTCCTTCGTGCCATTGGTCCGGAACCATGGAATGCGGCTTATGTAGAGCCATCTCGTCGTCCAGCAGACGGTCGTTACGGGGAAAACCCAAACCGTCTTTACCAACACCACCAGTTCCAAGTGGTTATGAAACCTTCTCCATCAAACATTCAAGAGCTTTACTTGGAGTCATTGGAAAAATTGGGTATCAATCCTTTGGAGCACGATATCCGCTTCGTTGAAGATAACTGGGAAAACCCATCAACTGGTTCAGCTGGTCTTGGTTGGGAAGTTTGGCTGGACGGTATGGAAATCACTCAGTTCACTTACTTCCAACAAGTTGGTGGTTTGGCAACTGGTCCTGTTACTGCTGAGGTCACTTATGGTTTGGAACGTCTGGCTTCTTACATCCAAGAAGTGGACTCCGTTTACGATATCGAGTGGGCTCCTGGAGTTAAATACGGAGAAATTTTCCTTCAACCAGAATACGAACACTCAAAATACAGCTTTGAAGTTTCTGATCAAGATATGCTTCTTGAAAACTTCGAAAAATTTGAAAAAGAAGCAGGACGTGCCTTGGAATTGGGTCTGGTTCACCCAGCTTATGACTATGTTTTGAAATGTTCACATACCTTCAACTTGCTTGATGCTCGTGGAGCGGTATCCGTTACAGAACGTGCCGGCTACATCGCCCGTATTCGTAACTTGGCTCGCGTTGTAGCCAAGACCTTCGTCGCAGAACGCAAGAAACTCGGCTACCCACTTCTCGATGAAGCCACACGCGCCAAACTCCTAGCAGAAGAGGAAGAATAAAGAGAGCAGATTAGATGGGGTTGGCTGATAGAGCAATCCAACAGAATCAGTTCTGCAGTGATAGAGGTATCGTTAGAGAAACTAACGATACCAGGCAAAATTGGAGATCTTAGGCTCCGATTGTAGCAATGAAACGACGAAGTCGGTTGCTTGCGTGCCAATCACATAAGGCAAACTGGAAAAAAGATATTTTTCGGAGAAAAAACATGACAAAAAACTTATTAGTAGAACTAGGACTTGAAGAGTTGCCAGCCTACGTTGTCACACCAAGTGAAAAACAACTCGGTGAGAAAATGGCAACCTTCTTGGATGAAAACCGCCTTTCATATGAAGGGATTCAAACCTTCTCAACACCACGCCGTTTGGCCGTCCGTGTACTTGGCTTGGCTGATCAACAAACAGATTTGACCGAAGATTTTAAAGGACCTTCTAAGAAAATCGCCTTGGATGCTGATGGAAACTTCTCAAAAGCAGCCCAAGGATTTGTTCGTGGAAAGGGCTTGACCGTTGACGATATCGAATTCCGTGAAGTCAAAGGGGAAGAGTACGTTTACGTGACGAAACACGAAGCTGGAAAACCTGCCAAAGAAGTTTTGGCTGGCATCATAGAAGTGCTTGCTTCATTGACGTTCCCTGTCAGCATGCACTGGGCTAACAACAGCTTTGAATACATTCGCCCAGTTCACACCTTGACCGTTCTTTTGGGGGACGAGGCGCTTGACCTTGATTTCTTGGATATCAAGTCAGGCCGTGTGAGCCGTGGCCACCGTTTCCTCGGTCACGAAGTGGAAATCACCAATGCAGACTCTTATGAAGAAGACCTTCGTACGGTTTACGTGATTGCCGACAGCAAAGAGCGTGAAAACATGATTCGTGAGCAAATCAAGGCTATCGAAGCAGAACAAGGTGTTCAAGTCCAAATCGAAGAAGGACTTCTAAACGAAGTCTTGAACTTGGTGGAATACCCAACTGCCTTTATGGGAAGTTTTGACACCAAGTATTTGGACGTTCCAGAAGAAGTATTGGTGACCTCAATGGAAACGCACCAACGTTACTTTGTCGTACGTGACCTTGATGGTCAACTGAAACCAAACTTCATTTCTGTCCGGAATGGGAACGCTGAGCACTTGGAAAATGTCGTTCGAGGAAATGAGAAGGTCTTGGTGGCACGTCTCGAAGATGGTGAATTCTTCTGGCGTGAAGACCAAAAACTTAAGATTGAAGACCTCGTTGCTAAATTGGCACACGTGACCTTCCATGAAAAAATCGGTTCTCTCTCAGAACACATGGCCCGTGCTAGTGTCATTGCAGCATCATTAGCTGAACAAGCTGGTTTGACTGCCGAAGAAAGGGCAGCCGTAGCTCGTGCAGCTGAAATCTACAAATTTGACCTCTTGACTGGTATGGTCGGAGAGTTCGATGAATTGCAAGGAATCATGGGTGAAAAATACGCTCTCCTTGCTGGTGAGGATGCTGCGGTTGCGACAGCTATCCGTGAGCATTACCTTCCTGATGCAGCAGACGGAGCTCTTCCTGAAACCAAGGTTGGTGCAGTGCTAGCTCTTGCAGATAAATTGGATACCCTTCTTTCCTTCTTCTCTGTCGGTTTGATTCCGTCTGGTTCCAATGACCCTTATGCGCTTCGCCGTGCAACGCAAGGGATTGTTCGTATCTTGGATGCCTTTGGTTGGTACATCCCGATGGATGAGTTAATCGACAGCCTTTACGGACTTTCATTTGATAGCCTTTCTTATGACAATCAAGCAGAAGTGCTCAACTTCATCAAGGCGCGTGTGGACAAGATGATGGGATGTACACCAAAAGATATCAAAGAAGCTGTTCTTGCCGGTTCAAACTTTGTCGTAGCAGATATGCTGGAAGCAGCTGAAGCTCTTTCAGAAGCTGCTAAGACGGATGGTTACAAGGCAGCTGTTGAGTCACTCTCACGTGCCTTCAACTTGGCAGAAAAAGCAGATGCTTCAGTAGCAGTCGATGCTAGTCTCTTTGAAAATGATCAAGAAAAGGCCCTTGCTAAGGCGATTGAAGAATTAGAATTGACTGGTTCAGCTAGTGATAAATTGGTACAGCTCTTTGCTCTTAGTCCAGTTATCGATGCCTTCTTTGACAATACCATGGTGATGGCTGAAGATGAGGCTGTTAAGAATAACCGTTTGGCCCTGCTTGCAGGTCTTGTGTCTAAAGCTAATGCTGTTGCAGCCTTTAATCAATTGAATACAAAATAAGTACCTGATGGCAGGTAGAAAGTAGGTCTGATTATGACACCTGAAAAAATTGCTCGGATCAATGAGCTTGCTAAAAAGAAAAAAACAGAAGGTTTGACTCCAGAAGAAGCAGTGGAACAAGCAAAACTTCGTGAAGAATATATTGAGGGTTACCGTCGCTCAGTTCGTCACCACATCGAAGGAATTAAAGTGGTTGACGAAGAAGGTAACGATGTGACGCCTGAAAAACTTCGTCAAGTCCAACGAGAAAAAGGCTTGCATGGCCGTAGCCTTGATGATCCCAATTCATAAATAGACAATAGAAAACTCGATCAGATGTTGAACTGATCGAGTTTTCTTGTTCTATATGGGCTACTCTGAATCCTTATCTTTATTTTTGTAGTTTTTCCATTGATTTTTAAATATCCAAATGGAGACGGCAAGAACGAAGGTTGCTGTCCAAAAAATCCAAGGAACAGGGGTGCGTAGGAAAAAGTAGACAGCAATTAGGTCGGCCAATAGCAGACCAAGGAGTTGGTATTTCTTATCTTTCATGGAATTATTGTATCATAATTTGCTTCTCTAGGTCTATTGGTTGATAGGATGAGCTTTTAAAGAATAGGAACTTTTTATCCGAAATGATGAGTGGATAGAGGAGAGAATCTCAAGTGCATCTTGGTCAGATTTGTGGTAAAATAGATAGGATATGAGTAAAGAATTTCATCATGTAACGGTCTTGCTCCATGAAACGATTGATATGCTGGATGTAAAGCCAGATGGAATCTATGTGGATGCCACTTTAGGTGGAGCTGGCCATAGCGAATATTTATTAAGTCAATTAAGTGAAAAAGGACATTTATATGCCTTTGACCAGGATCAGCATGCGATTGATAATGCGGAGAAACGATTAGCTCCTTATGTTGAAAAAGGCATGGTAACTTTCATCAAAGACAATTTCCGGAATCTTCAAGCGCGTCTCCAAGAATTGGGAGTCAGTGAAATTGATGGTATTTGTTATGACTTGGGAGTCTCTAGTCCTCAGTTAGATGAGCGGTCTCGTGGTTTTTCTTATAAAAAAGACGCTCCCCTTGACATGCGGATGAATCAAGAAGCTTCTTTAACGGCTTATGACGTAGTCAATAACTATGATTACCACGATTTAGTCCGAATCTTTTTCAAGTATGGGGAAGATAAATTCTCCAAACAAATTGCCAGGAAGATTGAACAAGCGCGTGCGGTGAAGCCAATTGAAACGACAACGGAATTGGCTGAAATCATCAAATCTGCTAAGCCAGCGAAAGAATTGAAGAAAAAAGGCCATCCAGCCAAACAGATTTTTCAGGCTATTCGGATCGAAGTCAATGATGAATTGGGAGCGGCTGATGAATCAATCCAGCAGGCTATGGATTTATTGGCCGTTGGTGGTTGTATTTCAGTCATTACCTTTCATTCATTGGAAGATCGTTTGACCAAGCAACTATTTAAAGAGGCTTCTACAGTGGAAGTCCCTAAAGGCTTGCCCTTTATCCCAGATGACTTAAAACCAAAGATGGAATTAGTCTCTCGAAAACCGATTCTTCCAAGTCAGGAAGAGTTAGAAAGTAATAATCGAGCGCACTCTGCGAAACTGAGGGTTGCTCGAAAAATTCATAAGTAAGAGGAAACAACGAATGGCAGATCAACCATCACAATCCCGTAGTAATCAACTCCAAGAACGAATTCGTCGCTTTTCAAGAGTGGAAAAAGCATTTTATGGTTCTATTATCCTAACAGCGATTGTTCTGGCGGTTAGTATTATTTTTATGCAAACGCGGATTTTACAAGTTCAAAGTGAATTAACCAACCTCAATACAGAATTAAAGACCAAAGAAACTGAGCTAGAGGATGTTCAACAGGAAGTCAATGAATTGACTCGCTACGAACGCTTGTCTAAGCTAGCTAGCTCACAAGGGATGTCCCTTCAAAAAGAAAATCGAAAAGTGGTGAGCACAAGTAGCGATGAATAAAATGAAACAAAAGATCATTCGTTATTCTCTGAAAAAGAGAAGACTTCCTGATCAAAATCGCCGACAAGTCGCCAAGAATTTGAGTTTGCTTTCCATTGTCATCTTCTTGGTTTTCCTAATTAATTTTGCCATCATTATAGGAACGGATAGTAAATTTGGAAAGAATCTATCAGAGCTATCCCACCAGGTCCACCAAAAAACAGAAATCGTTCCAGCTAAGCGTGGAACGATTTATGACCGGAATGGAGCAGTCATCGCCGAAGATGCGACGACCTATAATGTATATGCTGTCATTGATAAAACATACAAATCAGCCAAGGGTGAAATTCTTTATGTGAAAGAGAGTCAATACAACAAAGTAGCAGATATCTTTAACCGTTATTTGGGGATGGAAAAGGACTATGTCGTCCAGCAACTGTCTCAAAAGAAACTGAATCAAGTTTCCTTTGGTGCGGCAGGAAATGATATTACCTATAGCAATATGGATGCTATCCGTAGCGAGCTAGAAGATGCCAAGATTAAAGGGGTTGATTTTACGACAAGTCCAAACCGGAGTTATAAAAATGGCACCTTCGCTTCTCAATTCATTGGCCAGGCTCAATTGATAGAGGACAAGGACGGAAATAAAACCCTACAAGGGACGACGGGAATTGAAAAATCCTTGGATCGCATCTTGGGTGGTCAAGATGGAGTGGTGACCTATGAAAAGGATCGTAACGGAAATATTGTGCCGGGATCCGATAAGGTTGCGGTGAAGACCGAAGACGGAAAGGATGTATACACAACCCTATCTGCTGAGCTTCAAACCTATCTCGAAACGAGAATGGATGTTTTCCAAGAAAAGGTAAGGGGCAAATTTGTTAGTGCTACCTTAGTTAGTGCGAAAACAGGCGAAATTCTGGCTACGACGCAACGTCCAACCTATAATGCAGATACCAAAGATGGTTTGGATTTTAAAAACCTGAGAACTTGGAATACGATCCTTTACCAGGATCAATTCGAACCAGGATCGACCATGAAGGTGATGACCCTAGCTTCTGCGATTGATAATGGAACCTTCCCGGCATACAATGAAGTTTATTATAACAACGAATTACATGTCAAAGATGCGACCATCAAAGACTGGGAAATCAACATGGGCTTGACGGATGGACGCTATATGAACATTGCTCAGGGCTTTGCCTATTCTAGTAATATTGGGATGACCAAGCTAGAGCAGAAGATGGGAAATAACGTCTGGATGAATTACCTCCACCGCTTCAAATTTGGTCTCCCTACCCGTTTTGGCATGGGCGATGAGAGTTTTGGAAGCCTTCCGGGTGATAACTATGTTACTCAAGCTATGTCTGCCTTTGGACAAGGGATATCTGTCACCCAAACGCAGATGTTGCGAGCATTCTCTGCCATTGCCAATGATGGCGTGATGTTAGAACCTAAGTTTATCAGTGGAATTTATGATGCTAAAAATGATGCAGCTCGTAAATCCAAAAAAGAAGTTGTCGGAAATCCAGTGTCGGCATCAGCTGCCCAACAGACCCGTAATTATATGATTACGGTAGGGACAGATCCCCAATTTGGTACTCTCTACTCTTCGGAAGGTCCAATTATTCAAGTAGCTGGCCAAAATGTTGCTGTTAAATCGGGGACAGCCCAAATTGCGACGGCTAACGGGTATTTGGAAGGAGAAAATAACAATATCAACTCCATTGTAGTCATGACGCCTGCCGAGGATCCAGATTTTATCATGTATGTGACGGTTCAACAACCTGAGATCAGCTTTAGTCCGACCAGTTGGCAAGAACTTGTGAATCCCATTCTAGAAGATGCAGTTGCCTTGAAGGATGAGCTGAATTTAGTATCTGAAACCAAGGCTTTGGACGGTGTTTCCAAAGAGGAACTCTATAAAAATGCCGTCAGCAGAATCTCTGTCTAAAGAATTGAAGTTGAAACAAACTATCAGCCCAGGTGGCTTTGCAGATGAATTGCGTCGTAATTTGATCCAGCCTGTCGTCCTAGGTACTGGAAAAAATATTAAAAAGATGTCTGTGTCAGTAGGTACCAAATTAAAAGAAAATCAACAAGTCCTCTTGCTGACGGATGACCTAGATACAGTGCCTGATATGTATGGATGGACCAAGAAAAATGTTGATATCTTTGCTGGATGGACGGATATGGAAGTCACCTATAAGGGCAAAGGCTCTCATGTCATGAAGCAAAGTGTCAAAATGGATACCTCTCTCAAGAAGACAAAGAAAATAACAATTACATTAGGAGACTGATATGTTACTTGCTACCATAGTAGTATCATTTATTCTAACGGTTATTGGTATTCCTGCCTTTATCCGTTTCTATCAACGAGCCCATATTTCGGGTCAACAAATGCACGAAGATGTGAAGCAACACCAAGCTAAAGCAGGAACTCCTACCATGGGGGGAGTGGTCTTCTTAATCACTTCGGTTTTTGTCACTCTTGTCTTTAGCTTTTTAACAGGGAACTTTACGCGCCCTGTTCAATTGATCCTCTTTATTTTAGTCTTGTATGGAATCGTCGGTTTCTTGGATGACTTCTTAAAAGTTTTTCGTAAGATCAATGAAGGCTTGAATCCCAAGCAAAAATTAGCCCTGCAATTGGTGGGTGGAATCATTTTCTATCTCTTTTCTGAACGCCATGGAGGAGGTAGTCTTCTCAATGTCTTTGGTTGGGATCTTTATTTGGGGCATTTCTACATTGTCTTTGCCTTGTTTTGGTTGGTTGGTTTTTCAAATGCTGTCAACTTGACAGATGGAATTGATGGTTTGGCGAGTATTTCAGTGACCATCAGTTTGATTGCCTATTCTATCATCGCTGTCTGGCAAAGACGAACTGATATCCTCTTTGTGACCATCAGTATGATTGGTGCCCTCCTAGGCTTCTTCGTCTACAACCATAAGCCGGCCAAGATTTTCATGGGAGATGTTGGAAGCCTGGCCCTAGGTGGGATGCTTGCGACTCTATCCATGGCTCTCCATGCAGAGTGGACCTTGCTCTTGATTGGGATTGTCTACGTCTTTGAGACTAGCTCGGTCATGCTCCAAGTGTCCTATTTCAAATGGACCAAGAAACGGACAGGAGAAGGGCGCCGGATCTTCCGCATGACGCCTTTCCATCACCATTTAGAATTGGGTGGTTTGTCTGGAAATGGAGAAAAATGGTCTGAGTGGAAGGTCGATGCCTTTCTTTGGAGTCTCGGTGCTGGGATGAGTGCCTTGACCCTCTTGATCTACTTTTTGATCAATTCATAAATCATTGAAAATAATAGGTTGGGATGCTATCTCAACCTTTTTTGCTAGCTAGGAATTGCTGTTCAAAAGAAGAGCGGTAAGAGGACTTTTCTGATATAATAATAGAGATGATGAAAGGATAAGAGAATGAAATTTACAGATTTTAAGTTTAAGGACTATATCCAAGAGGCCTTAAAAGAGATTAATTTTATCGAAGCGACAGAAGTTCAAGAAAAACTCATCCCGATTGTTTTAGCAGGTCGAGATTTGGTCGGTGAATCCAAAACAGGATCAGGGAAGACCCATACCTTCCTCTTGCCAATTTTTCAAACCTTAAATGAGGATAGTAGCCATGTCGAAGTGGTGATTACAGCGCCTAGTCGGGAGTTGGCCACACAGATTTACCAAGCGGCTCGTCAGATTGCTAGCCACTGTGAAAAGGAAATTCGGATTGCCAACTATGTTGGCGGAACTGATAAGGCTCGTCAGATTGATAAGCTTCAAGTGGCTCAACCACATATCGTGATTGGGACACCAGGACGCATCTATGATTTGGTTGCCTCTGGAGATTTAGCCATTCATAAGGCCCATACCTTTGTGGTCGATGAGGCTGATATGACTCTTGATATGGGCTTTTTGACGACGGTAGATAAGATTGCATCCAGTCTTCCCAAACAACTCCAATTCTTGGTCTTCTCTGCTACGATTCCGCAAAAGTTGCAACCTTTCTTGAAGAAATACCTATCCAACCCTGTCATGGAGCAGATTAAAACCAAAACGGTGATCTCGGATACCATTGATAACTGGTTGGTATCGACAAAAGGGCGCGATAAGAATGAGCAAGTCTATCAACTAACCCAGGCTCTTCAACCTTATCTGGCTATGATTTTTGTGAATACCAAGGACAGAGCGGATGACTTGCATGCTTATTTGGTAGAAAAGGGCCTTAAAGTCGCTAAAATCCATGGAGGGGTTCCTCCACGGGAGCGTAAGCGGATTATGAACCAAGTCAAAAACCTGGATTTTGAATATATCGTGGCAACTGACTTGGCAGCGCGTGGAATCGATATTGAAGGGGTCAGTCATGTCATCAACGATGCCATTCCACAAGATTTGTCCTTCTTTGTCCACCGTGTTGGCCGGACTGGTCGGAATGGACTTCCTGGTACAGCCATCACCCTTTATCAACCGAGTGATGACTCAGATATTCGGGAGCTTGAAATTAGGCATCCAGTTTGTACCGAAAGTCTTGAAGTCTGGAGCTATCGAAGATACCTACGACCGGGATCGCCGGGCTAATCGTGAAAAGCGCCTAGAAAAACTCGATATTGAGATGATTGGCTTGGTCAAGAAGAAAAAAAGAAAAAAATCAAACCTGGCTACAAGAAAAAAATCAAATGGGCCGTGGACGAGAAACGTCGGAAAGCCAAGCGAGCTGAGAACCGCGCTCGCGGTCGGGCAGAAAGAAAGGCTAAACGCCAAACCTTTTAGTGATAAAGAAATTTAAAGATTTCCATAAAAATTAACTATTTGGTCGCTGATTTATTTTGTGATAGACTATCTATAGATAGTCTATTTTTTACTCTTAGAGGAGATTGTTGCTTGCTAGCACATCATATCTTGAGCATGATTTACGAACAATCGGTAGCAAAACTCAGCATTCTAAGAGCAAATATGATAGAATGATTCATTAATGAGGGAGGAAGTAACGAAGATGTTTACAACTACATATCTGGCGTCTGGTTGGTACGAAGAGTTTTTAAAATGGATACCAGAAGGAGAAATCTTTAACCTACGCGTCGTTTTTGAAGCTATTCCCGGAATTTTAAAAGAGCTTCCAAATACGATTTTGTTAACCTTGGCAGGAGCCTTTTTTGGTTTATTGCTAGCCCTATTGTTTGCCATTGTCAAAATCAATCGGGTAAAAATCCTTTATCCTATTCAAGCCTTGTTTGTGAGTTTTTTAAGAGGGACACCGATTTTGGTCCAGTTGATGCTGACCTATTATGGAATCCCGCTCCTATTGAAGGCCATTAACCAACAATATGGGACAACCTTTAATATCAACGATGTGCCGGCTCATTTATTTGTTATTGTGGCCTTTGCCTTTAATGAGGCAGCCTATGCCAGTGAGACCATTCGGGCAGCGATTTTGTCTGTTGATGCGGGTGAAATTGAAGCGGCGAAGAGTCTCGGGATGACCAATACTCAAGTCTATCGACGGATTATCATTCCAAATGCAGCCGTGGTTGCAACACCGACCTTGATCAACTCTTTGATTGGTTTGACCAAGGGAACTTCTCTGGCCTTCTATGCTGGAGTTTTGGAAATTTTTGCCCAAGCCAAGATTATGTCGGGGAATGATAGCCGCTACTTTGAGCGCTTTATCTCTGTTTCATTGATTTATTGGGTCATTAATATTTTGATTGAACAATTGGGTCGCTGGATCGAACAGGTACTCGCTATCAAAGATCCACAAGTCGTAAGCCAAACCTTGCAAGAGGAGGAAAGAGCAGCATGATTCGGATTTCACAATTATCAAAATCCTTTTCCGGTCAAGTGGTCCTAGACCATCTCGATTTGGAAATTCAAAAAGGGGAAGTTGTTGCCTTGATTGGTTCTTCTGGAGCTGGAAAATCAACCTTCTTGAGAAGCTTGAACTATTTAGAAGCTCCAGATAGTGGGAGTATTGAGATTAATGGGGAGAAGGTAGATTTTAAAACGATCAGTAAGGACGAAATCCTAACCCTTCGAAGAAAGTTAGCCATGGTCTTTCAACAATTCAATCTCTTCAGTCGCAAGACGGCTCTGGATAATGTTAAGGAAGGATTGGTAGTCGTTAAAGGCTTATCCGACCAGGAAGCAACTAAGATTGCCAAAGAAGAACTTGCAAAAGTCGGTTTGTCGGACCGCGAAACCCATTACCCTCGCCATTTATCAGGGGGACAGAAACAACGGGTGGCCTTGGCGCGGGCCCTAGCCATGAAGCCGGAAGTCCTCTTATTGGATGAACCAACCTCAGCTCTCGATCCAGAATTGGTCGGAGAGGTAGAAAAAGCCATCGCAGCAGCAGCACAAGCAGGGCAAACCATGATTTTGGTCAGTCATGACATGAGCTTTGTTTCCCAGGTGGCGGACAAGGTCTTGTTCCTTGATAAGGGAAAAATTATTGAATCTGGGACTCCAGAAGAGATTATGAATGCTCCTAAAGAAGAGCGGACAAAAAGAATTCTTTGCTAGTTACAAACGAACATTTGTTTGATATAATATATAAGAGCTCGAGTCTGGAACGCGATGTTTCAGACTCGGATTTTTCTTTGAGTAGGGTGCCTCAGGAGAAGATGATGATTAGTAGTCTACTTTTCCGCATAGATAGGTGTGTCAAGTTGACCAACGGTTAACGAAACGAAGCGGCATCTCGTCCCCTCATTCCAAGTTTGGATACTAAGGAGATCTTATGTTAAACCAATTGCTATCTCTCTATATCGAGAGCTTAATCATCACTTCAGTTGGGGTGTTGGTTGCTTCAGCTGTTTGGATAGTCTTGCGAGTAGCTCGTAAGACGGATAAAACAGCTAAGGAACGCCAGTTACACCTCTATGATATTTTATTAATTGATATTATGATAATTCCAGTCCTTACCTTTGCAGTCATTGGAGTTCTGTTTATTCTTCGAGCAAGATAATTGCAAAATGATTGAATTGGAGTTAGAATCAAGATAGTTACAACAAAAGGAGAAGCTTATGTATGATACACTGATTATCGGCGCAGGACCTGCGGGAATGACCGCAGCCTTGTATGCAGCCCGCAGCAATCTCAAGGTTGCCTTGTTAGAAGCAGGAATTCCTGGCGGACAGATGAACAACACGTCTGACATTGAAAATTATCCAGGCTATGCCAACATCAGTGGTCCTGAATTGGCTGAAAAGATGTTCGAACCTCTAGAAGCTTTAGGAGTGGAACACTTGTTTGGCAGAGCCGAAAACATTGTTGATCAAGGAAGCTACAAGGAAATTACGACAGATGATGGTCTCCTACAAGCTAAGACCGTTATTATTGCGACAGGTTCCAACCATCGTTTATTGGGAGTTCCAGGTGAAGAAGAATTGAATAGTCGTGGGGTTTCTTATTGTGCCGTCTGTGATGGAGCCTTCTTCCGAGATGAAGACCTCATGGTCGTTGGTGGAGGAGACTCAGCGGTTGAAGAGGCAATTTTCCTGACTCAGTTTGCTAAGACTGTTACCATTGTTCACCGACGCGATGCCCTACGTGCCCAAAAAGTTCTTCAAGACCGAGCTTTTGCCAATGAAAAGATTCACTTTGCTTGGAATACAGTGGTCGAAGAGATCAAAGGGGACAACCGTGTGACTAGTCTGCTTTTAAAAGATGTTCAAACTGGTCAAGTCCGCGAGCAAGCAGCAGGTGGTGTCTTCATCTATGTGGGCTTGGATCCTGTCAGTGATTTTGCGACTGAACTTGGTATTTTGGATGAGAATGGTTGGGTAGTGACGGATGATCATATGAGAACCTCAGTCCCAGGTGTTTTTGCGGTTGGGGATGTTCGCCAAAAAGATCTTCGTCAGGTTACCACAGCTGTTGGAGACGGCGCTGTTGCTGGTCAAGAAGCTTATAAATATATTACTGAACACGAAGAATAAGAAAGAAGGAAGGGATGTTCGTCTGATGGAAAGAGGCGAATATCCCTTCTTTTTTACGATGAAAAATGAGGTTTAACCCAGATTAAACTCATATGGACCTGTAAAATGTGCTATAATGTGTTTAAAATTATTTTGGACTGTGCCAGTTGACGGAGCGCGACTGGTGCCATGAAGTAAGAAAGAAGAAGAGGGATCATACATGTACCCAGATGATAGTTTAACTCTCCATACAGATTTGTACCAAATCAATATGATGCAAGTTTACTTTGAACAAGGCATTCACAATAAAAAGGCAGTCTTCGAAGCCTATTTCCGCCAGCAACCCTTTAAAAATGGCTATGCTGTCTTTGCGGGTCTTGAACGCATTGTCAACTATTTGAAGAATCTACGTTTTTCTGAGTCAGATATTGCCTACCTAGAATCCTTGGGCTACGAAGGAGCCTTCCTAGATTACCTGAAAAATTTTAAAATGGAATTGACCGTTCGTTCTGCCAAAGAAGGGGATCTGGTCTTTGCCAATGAGCCGATTGTTCAAGTAGAAGGACCACTTGCCCAGTGTCAGTTGGTCGAAACAGCCCTCCTCAATATTGTCAACTTCCAAACCTTGATTGCCACAAAAGCAGCTCGAATCAAGTCTGTGATCGAAGACGAACCTTTGATGGAGTTCGGGACTCGTAGAGCACAAGAAATGGATGCGGCTATCTGGGGAACCCGTGCAGCCGTTATTGGAGGCGCTAGCGGGACTAGTAACGTTCGTGCAGGAAAACTCTTTGATATTCCAGTACTTGGAACCCATGCCCATGCCTTGGTGCAGGTCTATGGCGATGATTATCAAGCTTTTAAGGCCTATGCTGAGACCCACCGCAACTGTGTCTTTCTAGTGGATACCTATGATACGTTGCGTATCGGAGTTCCAGCTGCGATTCAGGTAGCCCGTGAGATGGGCGATCGTATCAACTTCCTTGGCGTGCGGATTGACTCTGGAGATATTGCCTACATCTCGAAAAAAGTTCGCCAGCAGTTGGATGAAGCTGGTTTCACAAAAGCGAAGATCTATGCCTCAAATGATTTGGATGAAAACACCATCCTCAACTTGAAGATGCAAAAGGCTAAGATTGATGTCTGGGGTGTCGGAACCAAGTTGATCACGGCCTATGACCAACCAGCCCTTGGAGCAGTCTATAAGATTGTTTCTATCGAAGACGAAAATGGTCAAATGCGAAACACCATCAAGCTGTCTAACAATGCTGAGAAGGTCTCAACTCCAGGGAAGAAGCAAGTTTGGCGCATTACCAGTCGGGAAAAGGGCAAATCTGAAGGAGATTACATCACTTACGATGGAGTAGATATCAATGAACTGACAGAAATCAAGATGTTCCATCCGACCTATACCTATATCAAGAAGACGGTTCGTGATTTTGACGCCATCCCGCTCTTGGTTGATATTTTCAAAGATGGAAAACAAGTCTACGAATTGCCAGCTTTGATGGATATCCAAGCCTATGCTCGGAAGGAATTCGATAAGCTCTGGGATGAGTACAAACGTGTTCTCAATCCACAACATTACCCAGTGGACTTAGCCAAGGATGTATGGCAAGATAAGATGGACCTGATTGATCAGATGCGTCAGAAAGCTTTGGGAGGTGAAGAAGAATGAGCCTACAAGAAGACATTATTGCTCAATTAGGGGTCAAGCCGGTCATTGATCCTCAAGAAGAGATTCGCCGGTCGATTGATTTTTTGAAGGACTACTTGCAAAAACATCCTTTTCTAAAGACCTTTGTCTTAGGAATTTCGGGAGGACAGGACTCGACCCTAGCGGGTCGCCTGGCTCAATTAGCCATGGAGGAAATGCGGGCAGAGACTGGAGATGCCAGTTATCAGTTTGTTGCAGTCCGCTTGCCCTACGGTGTCCAAGCAGATGAAGCAGATGCTCAAAAGGCCTTGGCCTTCATCCAGCCAGATGTCAGCCTAGTCGTGAACATCAAGGAATCGGTCGATGCCATGGAGCGTGCTGTCGAAGCGACAGGAACGGATGTCTCAGACTTTAATAAGGGAAATATAAAGGCACGGAGTCGGATGATTGCTCAGTATGCCTTGGCAGGTGCCTATAGCGGAGCCGTCATTGGGACGGACCATGCGGCTGAAAATATCACGGGTTTCTTTACCAAGTTTGGAGATGGTGGAGCCGATATCCTTCCTCTTTACCGCCTCAACAAGCGCCAAGGCAAGCAGTTGCTTCAGGCGCTGGGAGCTGATCCAGCCTTGTATGAGAAGGTACCGATTGCAGATTTGGAAGAGGAGAAGCCGGGTATCGCTGACGAAGTAGCTCTTGGGGTGACCTATGCAGAAATTGATGACTACCTAGAAGGGAAATCAGTTAGCCCAGAAGCTCAAGCAACTATTGAAAATTGGTGGCACAAAGGCCAACACAAACGTCATCTACCGATTACGGTATTTGATACCTTCTGGCGTTGATAGGAAAGAAAAAAATCGATAGTAAAGTGACCAGATAAGTCAAAAAAACAATATAAGTCATTTTGTGATAAGATTCCAGAAGCAGAAAAAAATTCTGGTTGAATTGTGGAACAGATGTATACGGTAAAAATGAATGATCGTTTAAAAATTAGATAGGAGAAGGCCATGGGATTGCAGAATAAATCCGATGAGGAGTTAAGACAAGATAAAATGGATCATTTAAAGGAACAGATATACTCGCTTATCTATGGTTTGGCTATTGGGGATGCGCTAGGGGTTCCTGTTGAGTTCAATGAAAGAGACTCCTACCATATTACAAAGATGGAGGGCTATGGAACCTATAATCAGCCACCTGGGACTTGGTCTGATGATACCTCTTTAACTCTTGCTCTAGTAGAACATTTGAGTGAAAAATCAGATTTATCTGGATTAATGGATAAGTTTGTTGCCTATCGTCAAGGTTATTTGACGCCCTTTGGGACTTGTTTTGATATCGGAATTGCTACCAATCAAGCGATTGAGCGGTACTTGTCTGGTGTCTCTCCAGAGGAATGTGGAGGAAGAGGGGAACGAGACAATGGGAATGGTGCTCTTATGCGGATTGCACCCTTGGCTTTCGTTTTAAAAGATAGAAGTGATTTTACACACAATTGTGGAAAAATTGAGAAATATACTCAGGTGACACATGCGCACCCAAGGTCGCTTGTTGCCTCTATTATTTATGTTCAGATTTTAATCGATTTACTATTCAATAAGTCATTGGAAGAGACGATAGAAGACCTTCAACCTCTGTTAGAGGATTATTTCAGATCAAATTCAGAATACTGGAAAGAATACCAAGATCAGTTCAGAGAGCTATTTGACAAGGATTTTTATCAAAAACAACGAGAAGAAATAATGTCTACAGGCTATGTGGTTGATAGTCTGAAAGCTAGTCTCTGGTGTCTAGGGACAACAGAGACTTTTGAAGGAGCAGTTTTAAAAGCGGTCAATCTCGGAAATGACACCGATACGATTGGTGCAATCACAGGAAGCTTTGCTGGAGCTCTCTACAAACTGAAAGGTATTCCAGATAAATGGATACAACAATTGGTAAATAGAGAATTGATCGATGAAATGTCAAAAATTAATAGAGTGTCTAGATCAGTGAGATCAATTTGTGAATGTGGAATACTTGCTTTCTCTGCTAGATGATCGAGCAGAGAATAATTTTTATTAGATATGACATCAGTCAGCTAAACCCTTTTAGCTGGCTTTTTTTGCTAGCTACTCGGTCACTAACTTGCTTGTCAAAGTATAATTCGGTATTATAGGGAGGGAGCGATTGCTTGGCTAGCCTAATTGTAGGTTTCCAGTTATGTAGGTATGGGAAATAGGAGGAAAATTTATGGAAAAAGATCAATTAATAGAGAAACCAGAAGTCATTATTGTTGGGGTTATTGCGAATTATCAGTTTAACTGGTATATTTGTTCAAACGATATGTGGACAATGGATATCGATAAATATATTCAGGCATATAAGGAAGCAGGTCTGGATCTTGATTTCTCCTATTTACCTGAGATTCAACAGAATCTTCACGTAATTACAAAAAGTAATCTTGAGAACTACTTAGAACTGTATAAAGATGACTGTCTGAAGGTGACCGTTGAAGAATTGATCACAATGATTAGACGTTCAATGGAGTGTGTGGACTTCAATTCAGAGATGATTCTGGAAGGAAAAGCCTTGCTCCCGGATCTTTTAATTGATTTTGATAAAGAAGAGTTTTATTCAAACCATCTGGGAATGAAAAACTACGAACGATATGTGCCAAATGAATGGACGGTTTGTTCAGGGCGATTCGATCATTTGATACCTGAGGAGAAACGATACTGGATTGAAAAGAATGGCAAAATAAACATCAGATCATGAATTATTTAGTTCTAACGAACTATTTAGTATTGTAGGAATGAGAACTTGACTCAAATTGCTGATGGAGAGCTAAGATGACTCCTGAACGAACACTTTGATGGAAATAAGGCGCAATACGGAGCTCTGTTTCAAGTGCCTGATTCTAACGGTAAATACCATCAACTCTTCTAATCTTTAAAACAATTTTTACTTGAAGATTTTAGACAATGGTCTATAATGGTAAGTAGCTTTACAAAGGAGAATCTTATGTCAGAATTAACACAAGAATTTACAGATCAACTTTATACAAATTACCAAGCAAATGTGAAATTTACGGCTCTCGAAAATGCCATCACCCACAATGGGATTCATGCAGCTTTGGAGACACGCAAAAGTGCAGTAGAAAACACACCCGTCTTTTCTCTTGATTTAACCAAGGACAAGGTGACGGACCAGAAAGCTTCTGGTCGTTGCTGGATGTTTGCGGCTCTGAATACCTTCCGTCATAAAATGATTGCGAGCTTCCAATTAGAGGATTTTGAGTTGTCTCAAGCTCACACTTTCTTTTGGGACAAGTACGAAAAATCCAACTGGTTCTTGGAACAAATCATTGCGACAGCGGATCAGGATTTAACCAGCCGCAAGGTGGCCTTCCTCCTTCAAACTCCTCAACAAGATGGTGGTCAATGGGATATGGTCGTTTCCCTCTTTGAAAAATATGGGGTCGTCCCCAAGTCTGTCTATCCAGAATCCATCTCATCTAGCAATAGCCGAGAGCTCAATACCTACTTAAATAAATTATTGCGCCAAGATGCTCAGATCCTTCGCGAATTACTTGCGAGTGGGGCAGATCAAGCAACGGTTCAAAGCAAGAAAGAAGAACTCCTCCAAGAAATCTTTAATTTCTTGGCCATGTCACTGGGCTTGCCCCCTCGTACATTTAGTTTCTCTTATCGCGATAAGGATAATAATTTCCACACAGAGTCTGGCTTGACACCTCAAAGCTTTTACAAAAAATATGTGGACCTTCAGTTGGAGAACTACGTTTCTGTTATCAATGCGCCTACGGCAGACAAGCCTTATGGCCAGTCTTACACAGTAGAGATGTTGGGGAATGTGGTCGGTAGCCGTGAAGTCCGCTACCTCAACGTTCCGATGGAGCGCTTGAAAGAATTGGCCATTGCCCAAATGAAAGCTGGGGAAACTGTTTGGTTTGGATCGGATGTCGGCCAAGTCAGCAACCGCAAAGCTGGAATCCTGGCAACAGATGTCTATGACTTTGAAGCGGGAATGGATATCCAGCTGACTCAAGATAAGGCAGGGACGTTTGGATTATGCAGAAAGTCTCATGACCCATGCTATGGTCTTGACTGGTGTGGACCTGGACGAAGCTGGACGCCCTCTCAAATGGAAAGTTGAGAATTCTTGGGGAGACAAAGTCGGAACAGATGGATACTTTGTAGCTTCCGATGCCTGGATGGACGAATACACCTACCAGATCGTTGTCCGCAAGGAACTATTGACAGCGGAGGAATTGGCTGCTTATGAGGCAGAACCGATTGTCTTAGCTCCTTGGGATCCAATGGGAGCTCTGGCTTCTAAATAAATTGAATAGAAAAGCACGATTGTTGATTAACAATCGTGCTTTTGTTTGGGCTTAAATCATTTAACTAACGATTTTGCTCGTTTTCTTTAGCAGAAGGTTCGGTGTGTTCAGAATTTTCCTCTGAGCTAGATGAACTTGAGCTTGAGCTTTCTTCTGTTGATTCGCTCGTTTCTTCAGCTGTATAGCTTGGCTCATAATAGTAATTGTAGTTGTTCTTACCATTATTGAGATAGAGGAAAGAACCGCTACGATAGAGTCCATTTGGTTGTTCCCAGTCGGTCGTTCCTGATCCATACTGCTCTAGTAAGTAAAGCATCATTTGCTTGTAGACGTCAGTCGCAACTTTAACGCCATCATCGAGAACTGGAGTGAGACGGTTGGTGTAACCGGTCCAAACTGCCATAGCATATTGGGTAGTGTAGCCGACGAACAATTCATCTGGTGTTACAATGCCAGAACTATAGTAATTCTTTGTGAGTTTTTTCAATTCATTATCCGCATAGTTAGAGGTACCGGTCTTACCAGCCTGGTAGGCTCCGTAGATAGCTGCATTATATCCTGTTCCAGATGTCAGAACAGTCTTCATCATATCAGTCATCATATAAGCAGTCGTTTCTTTCATAGCCCGTGTTCCTGGGTTATCAAATTCACGAGTGCTGCCATCACTAAAGACGATGCGGTTGACGTATTGTGGTCTGTAGTAAGTACCACCGTTGGCAATTGCGGCATAGGCAGCAGCCATCTTCTCACTGCTGGCTCCGTATTTGTTGCTGGAGTCACTGGTGTTACTTGAAATAGCATTTGCATAAACCATCTCAGGATATTCAATACCAATACCGCTCAAGAATTTTTGAGCTTTCTTCAAGCCGACTTTATCAAGGGCGCGAACAGCAGGAACATTTCGAGATTCCTGGATCGCTTGTTGCATGGTGATGTTCCCATAATAGTTCCGGTCCCAGTTATAGACGGGAGTGTTGGAGTGAGGGAAGTTATATGGCGTATCTGGAATAGTTGCAGCTGTTGAGCTATATTCATCGTATTCAAGCGCAGGGGCATAGTCAGTGATTGGTTTCATGGTAGAACCCCAATCGCGGTTGGTTTCGACAGCTTGGTTGGTTCCGAAGGAAACGTTGGTTGATTGATGGCGGGAACCTAATTGAGCCACAACCTTCCCGTTGCTAACATCGATGACGGTAGAGGCAACTTGTATCTCATCATCTGGATAATTGACATACTCATCTGAGTTGTAAATGTCCCAGAGACGTTTTTGTGCTTCGGTATCGACGTTGGTATACACATCCATCCCGGTCGTCAATAGGTTATAGCCGGTCTCTTCTTCTACCTGCTGGATGACTTCTTTCAAGTAGTTATCCATATAAGCTGGGTAGTTGGTTAAGGCCGTCAAACTTTGGAGGCCATCTGTTACGGGAGTATTAACAGCATTTTCATATTGCTCATTAGAAATAGCCTTCATCTCAAACATTTCTTTGAGGACTATGTTGCGCCGTTCTAGAGCAGCTTCTGGATGGGTGTAAGGGTCATATTGGTTGGGTGCTTGTGGCATCCCAGCCAAGAGGGCTAGCTGAGGAAGAGAGAGATCTTTGAGTTCTTTACCATAGTAACTGTGGGCAGCTGTTTGCATCCCATAGTTTCCGTTAGACATATAGACCTTATTGATGTAATAAGTCAATATTTCTTGTTTGGTTGCCTTTGTTCTAACTGAGTGGCCAGCCAGGCTTCTTGAATCTTCCGGGACAAGGTCTGGTCGGCTGAGGAAGTAGAGAAGTAGGTCAGCTTAATCAACTGCTGGGTCAGTGTGGAACCACCCTGACGCCCTCCTCGGAGATTGTTGACAAAGGCACCAGCGATTCGAATGAAATCAACCCCTCGGTGGTTAAAGAATCGATGGTCTTCAATCGCTACAATGGCGTCGACCAACTCGGTTGGAATTTCATTGGTCTCTGCATTGATCCGCTTCTCAGCCCCTAAATCGGCAATCATATTGTTTTGGTTGTCAAAGATTCTACTAGAAGTCGTTGCGACCAGGTCTTTCTCAGAGAGGGTTGGAGCTTTGAAAGCGTAGTAGCTAAAAATTAGCCCTCCGAGAACGAATAAGAGCAAGAAGAAGGAAATTGCCACAATGGCAACATATTTTAACCACTGGATAACTGTTTGTTTGTTCATTTAATTACCGCCTAGTAGATTCTGTTCAATAATATCAAGATAGGGGATGCTTGGAAGGCGATCCGTCTCAATACGATAGCCATTCTCCCGAACATAGGTGAGTGGCATGGATTTACTGCCATGATCGATGTTGTAATAGTCAATTAAGGAAGGAGCTGGCAGCAGATAGGTCTCACTGAGCTTTGCAAAATGCAAAAGCACAAAACAAATCCCGCCCTGCTGAATGACAGCAGCCATGTGATCAATCTGGTGCTGATGAAAATTCTTCATCGGCATCGATTGTTTCTGTTGGGTTTCCTTAGCCTCGAAATCAATGTAGTGGCCTTTGTAGACACCGGAGTAGTCCGTGGTAGAGGCCTGACGAAAATAAGCTTCTACAATCTTTGCTCGACTGCGATGAGGATAGTCCACTTTGACGATCTGAATAGGGGTTGGCTTTTTATGAATAACGGCCAGTCCCTTAGAAAGGTAATACTGGTTGCTCTCGTTAATCATTTTTTCAAATGACATTCCCCGATTGGCAAAGTTCACACTCTGTTTTCGCTGAAGGGGCGAAGAGGATTTCTTGGTAAGTTTGTGAGGATAGTTGACCATAAAACTCCTTATTGGTACAATTACATCACTCTATTATAACATAAATTGAAGAGGGAAGGGGAAATTATGAATAGTTTGCTTGTTACAGGCTATAAACCATATGAATTAGGAATCTTATCAGCCAAGGATCCACGACTACCTATCATTAAAGAGGCCATCCGACAAGATTTAAGACGCTTTTTAGAAGAGGGGGTCAAATGGCTGGTCTTTACAGGAAATTTAGGTTTTGAAGCTTGGGTCTTAGAGGTTGCAAAAGAAATGCAGAAGGACTATGAACTTCAGTTGGCGACCATCTTTATGTTTGAAAACCAGGGGGAGAATTGGAATGAAGCCAATCAGGAAATTCTTAGCCAGTTTAAGCAGGTTGATTTCGTCAAGTATGCCTATCCTTCTTATGCCAATTCAGGACAATTTAAAGACTTTAACAAATTTTTGTTAGAAAACACGGATGGAGCTTATTTATTTTATGACCCTGAACATGAAACCAATCTTAAATATCTTTACAAGATGATGGTAGATATGGATCCATTCTATATCAAAAGATTAAACTTTGATGACTTAAATGAAGTAGCAGAAAAAAATTTTGCGAAAAAAATAAGTAATTTACCTTGATTTTTTTGCCCCTCTTTTTTTATATAATTGATATGATTAACTAGAACGGAGAGAAAGATGGCCAGTATTATTTTTACTGCGAAAGATATTTTTGATCAAGAGTTCAAAAAAGAAGTTCGTGGATACAACAAAGATGAAGTAAATGAATTCTTGGACGATGTTATCAAAGACTATGAAACCTATGCGGCTTTGGTTAAAGAGTTGAAAGAAGAAAACGAACGACTCCGTGAAGAAGTAGCCAAGAAAGCCGTTCAAGTAACTCCGAGTCAATCTGTACAAGAGCCTGCTCCGAAACATGAGCTCCCTCAAGTGACAACGACGACGAATTTTGATATCTTGAAACGCTTAAATCGCTTGGAAAAAGAAGTCTTTGGCAAGCAAGTTGTTGATCGCGAATTTTAAGAAAGAATTATAGTAAAAGGTGCAATTTTTGGATAATCGCGTGAGAGCTTTCTCTCATGAGGAAAGTCCATGCTAGCACAGGCTGTGATGCCTGTAGTGTTTGTGCTAGGTGAATCCATAAGCCTAGGGACTTGATGTTCAAGTTACGGCGAGCGAACGGGCTAAGTCTTCGGATAGGTTTTAGTAACTCTGAAAGTGCCACAGTGACGTAGTTTTTAGGGAAACCTAAAAAGTGGAACGAGGTAAACCCCTCAAGCTAGCAACCCAAACTTTGGTCGGGGCATGGGATGCATGGAAACGAACATAGTATCCTGACTGGAAACAGTAGACAGATGATTATCGAAGGGAATGGTACCTAGTCATTTCTGGAACAAAACATGGCTTATAGAAAATTGCATATAGGTGGTGAGGGGGAGAGTGATCTCAACCTCCTTTTTTAAGTAATGGGTAACAAATGAAAAAACAATTTGAATTGATCGCGACAGCTGCAGCTGGTCTAGAGGCTGTAGTAGGTCGTGAATTACGAGATCTGGGCTATGACTGTCAAGTGGAAAATGGTCGCGTTCGTTTTCAGGGAGATGTTCGTGCGATCATCGAAACCAATCTCTGGCTTCGAGCAGCTGATCGGATCAAGATTGTGGTCGGGTCATTTCCAGCTCCTACCTTTGAGGAACTTTTCCAAGGAGTTTTTGCCTTAGATTGGGCTCAATACCTTCCTTTAGGGGCTCGCTTCCCAATTGCAAAGGCGAAGTGTGTCAAGTCCAAACTACACAATGAACCGAGTGTACAAGCTATTTCGAAAAAAGCTATCGTTAAGAAATTGCAGAAGCATTATGCTCGCCCTGAAGGGGTTCCTCTGATTGAAAATGGCGCAGAGTTTAAAATCGAAGTTTCTATTTTGAAGGACCAAGCAACGATCTTGATTGATACGACAGGTAGTAGTCTATTCAAACGTGGCTATCGGACTGAAAAAGGGGGAGCTCCAATTAAAGAAAATATGGCGGCAGCTATTCTCCAACTTTCCAATTGGTATCCAGATAAACCTTTGATTGATCCTACATGTGGATCAGGAACCTTCTGTATCGAGGCAGCGATGATGGCTCGTCAGATAGCACCCGGTTTGAGACGAACCTTCTCTTTTGAAGACTGGAATTGGGTAGACGATCGTCTGATCCAAGAAGTTCGCACAGAGGCCAGTAAAAAAATCAATCGGGACCTAGTGTTGGATATTATGGGAACGGATATCGATGCGCGGATGGTTGAGATTGCTAAAGAGAATGCTCAAAAAGCTGGGGTCGCTAGCGATATCACCTTTAAACAAATGCGGGTTCAAGATTTGCGATCTGATAAGATTAATGGGGTCATCATCTCTAACCCTCCATATGGAGAACGCTTATCTGATGATGCTGGAGTTACAAAACTGTATGCTGAAATGGGTGAGGTTTTTGCTCCCTTGACGACCTGGAGTAAGTTTATCTTGACCAGTGATGAAAACTTTGAGAAGAAATTTGGGCGTCCAGCAGATAAAAAACGGAAATTATATAACGGGACCTTAAAGGTTGATTTGTATCAATTTTTTGGAGAACGGGTGCGACGACAATCGTCAAATGAGAAAGGAAGCATATGACAAAAGAAGATAAACAGCAATTGGGTCAAGATGCAGAGTCAGTTCTTGATTTTCAAGATGCAAAAGAAATGACCATCGGTCAAGCCAACCGTAAGGCAGAAGAGATCGAAGCGGGTGTTAAAGAGACGGACAATGTTCTCGATAAGTACATCAAGCAACACCGAGAAGAAATCGAAGCTGATAAGTTTGATACCCTCATCATGAAACAACCTTTGGCGACTGAAGAAATCACAGGAAGTACAGATGCTCCAGTTGAAGAAACGACTGTAGCAGTTGAAACAGAGGATTTAGGAGAGACAAAGCGGATTCCAGATCCCCCTTCCCCTAGAACGTCCAGCTAAGATTAAATTTGGTCCAGAACCAACAGAACCATACGTAGAAGAAGAAATTGAGATCCCAGTGGAGCCGAAAAAGAGTCGTGTGAAGCCAGTCCTCCTTTCAGTTCTTGCTTTAACAGCAGTGGCGACAGCTAGCTGGTTCTCTTACCAATGGATGCGCAACCAATCAAATGGGGAAACCAAGCTTGTTTCTTCTTCTAGCTCGTCAAGCAAGTCTTCTTCCTCTTCTTCTTCAAGTAGCGTTAACACGGAAGCTGCTCTCAAAGAATTTAATGATCAATATGCCAGCTTCTTTACAGATGACTCTAAAACAAGCCTAAAAAATGATTCTTTTGGTAATTTGGAAAAATTAAAAGCAAGCTTGGATAAGTTGAAAGATACCAAAGAGTACGAAGCTGCGAAGACGAAGTATGATGAATTGGTCAAGCAAGTATCAGCGATTCAGACAGTGAACTCTCAGTTTACCAGTCCAGTTATCAAAGATGGTGTTATTGATGCCAATGCTCAAGTGAAAAGTGATGCAGTCTTTTCAGATGCTTCAACAGCCAATACACAATTGAATCAATTGTTGAAGGATGCTGCGACTCAAGGTCGTTCGCAACAAGTTGCGACACCAGCTCCAGTCACAGATGGAGGGAATAGTACAGGTGGAGTTACGGCGACGACTGGTCCTGCAACAGTGACAACCGCACCTAGCTCTCCTCAAGTGGCACCAGGGGCTGGCAATACAACAGGAGGTGTTAATCCTGGATACTCTGGCTTTGGTCTTCAAAGTACTGGTGTGCCTCTTCAACGGAATTTGAGTCGGGTACCATACAATCAGGCGGCGCTTGATGATGTTTACAATCCTGCTTGGACCTTTAATCCAGGAGTCCTTGAAAAGATTCTAAAGATTGCTCGGGAACGTGGACATATCATTGGGGATCAATACATTCTGGAGCGTGTGAATATTATCAAGGGGAATGGTTACTACAATCTCTTTAAACCAGATGGTACTTACTTATTTAGTATCAATGCTAAAACAGGTTACTTTGTTGGAAATGGCAAAGGCCATGCAGATGCATTAGATTATTAAGAACTAAAAAAAGAGGCTGGACAAAAACTGTCTAGCCTTCAATGTTTGATAGGAATAACTGCATGGCGTAGCGGTTGATGGGTATCTTTGTGCGCTTTTTAAGCTCCAAAGATGCCCCAATCAACTGTGCGGGGGTGGGAAAACGAACTCTTTTTAATTAGTGGGAGTTCTTTCCCTCTCCCTTTGTTTTTTATACGATATGGCGAGTAAAAGGATCGTCAGAAATACCTTGTTCGAGAATCAATTTGCACCATTCTTTAGCAGAAAAGAGACTGTGATCTTTATAGTTACCACAAGACTCGATAGTGGTCCCAGGAACATCTTCCCAGCTTGTAGCTTCAGCTATCTCCTCTAAGGAAGACTTGATTACCTCAGCGATTGTTCTAGGATCGTGTTGTCCCCACATAATCATGTGAAATCCAGTACGGCACCCGAATGGAGAACAATCAATCATGCCATCAATACGCTTGCGGATTAACATAGCTAAGAGATGCTCGATGGTATGCAAGCCAGCAGTAGGGATAGAGTCCTCGTTTGGTTGTACCAAGCGGATATCGTAGTTTGAAATCACATCTCCTTTTGGCCCAGTTTCCTCTCCGATCAGGCGAACGTAAGGAGCTTTTACAGCAGTGTGGTCTAGTTCGAAACTTTCCACAATAACTTCTTTGGTCATTTAACTTCCTCAATTTCTTTTTTCTTGATTATAGCACAATTGGTGAGGGAAGAAAACACTAGGGGCTGTGAGATAAAAGGAACATAGTGGCGGTGAAGATGTGTGATGGAAATCTGTTAATTGAAGCTATTTTCTTGCTAGAATCAAGGCGGAGAAATTTTAAAAAACAGCAGAAATATATTGGTTTTAGCTAGAAAAATTTGTTTGTTAATTTTTGGAAAAATATGATAAAATGATAAAGAATTTTTTTAATTCAACTATTCATTAGATTAGAGGTAAAAAAACATGGAATTTGGAATTGCAATTGTTTTTGCCGCAATCATTGGTTTAGTCATTGGATATGTAGGGATCTCAGTGAAGATGAAAGCATCGAAAGAAGCTGCAGAACTTACTCTTTTAAATGCTGAACAAGAAGCAACGAATTTACGTGGACAGGCAGAGCGTGAAGCTGATTTGATTTTGAAAGAAGCTAAGCATGAGTCTAGTTCACTTAAAAAAGAAGCACTTTTGGAGGCAAAGGAAGAAGCCAGAAAATATCGAGAAGAGGTCGATGCTGAGTTTAAATCAGAGCGTCAAGAATTAAAACAATTAGAAACCCGCTTGGCGGAACGTTCAAATAATCTTGATCGCAAAGATGATAATCTTACGAGCAAAGAACAAACTCTTGAACAAAAAGAGCAAAGTCTTTCAGATAGAACTAAACACATTGATGCGCGTGAAGAACAATTACATGAGCTAGAAAAGAAAAAAGAAGAAGAATTAGAAAAATTGCTTCTCTTACTCAATCGGAAGCGCGTGATATTATCTTAACGCAAACAGAAGAACATCTTTCAAAAGAAATTGCGACTCGTATCCGAGATGCAGAATTGGAAGTAAAAGAACGTTCAGACAAAGTTGCGAAAGATATCTTGGTTCAAGCCATGCAACGGATGGCAGGTGATTTTGTTGCAGAACAGACAAACTCAACGGTTCATTTGCCAGATGATGCGATGAAGGGGCGAATCATTGGTCGTGAAGGTCGGAATATTCGTACCTTTGAAAGCTTAACAGGTGTGGATGTCATTATTGACGACACACCGGAAGTAGTCACCTTGTCAGGATTTGATCCGATTCGTCGGGAAATCGCACGGATGACCATGGAAAGTCTCTTGAAAGATGGTCGAATTCATCCAGCTCGTATTGAAGAGTTGGTAGAGAAGAACCGTCTGGAAATTGATCAACGAATCCGTGAATACGGTGAAGCAGCTGCTTATGAAATTGGGGCCCCAAATCTACATCCTGACTTGATGAAAATTATGGGACGCTTGCAATTTAGAACCTCTTATGGTCAAAATGTTTTGCGTCACTCGATTGAGGTTGCTAAGTTATCTGGTATTATTGCGAGTGAACTTGGCGAAAATGCTACCTTGGCTCGTCGAGCTGGTTTCCTACATGATATTGGAAAAGCCATCGACCGTGAGGTAGAAGGTAGTCACGTAGAAATTGGAACGGAGTTGGCTCGTAAATACAAAGAGCATCCTGTTGTTGTTAATACCATTGCCAGTCACCATGGAGACGTGGAACCAGAAAGTGTCATAGCTGTTATTGTAGCAGCAGCGGATGCTTTAAGTGCGGCTCGTCCAGGTGCCCGGAGCGAGTCTCTTGAAAGTTATATCAAACGTCTTCAAGATCTTGAAGAAATTGCAAATGGCTTTAAGGGAGTCAAGACTAGCTTCGCCTTGCAAGCAGGTCGTGAAATCCGAATTATGGTAAGCCCTGAAGAGGTTAAGGATGATAAGTTGACCATCTTAGCTCATGACATTCGTGAGAAGATCGAGTCTAACTTGGAGTATCCTGGTAATATCAAGGTAACCGTTATTCGTGAATTGCGTGCCATTGATTATGCAAAATAGAGCTTGTTAAAAGCCGTCTATAAAAAAGATAGTCAGCGAAGGTGAAAGATCCTTGGCTGACTATCTTTTTTGAGTTGCATTGAAAATAGGATCCTAAAAGAGAATAATTGCTTCATCTAGAAGTGGCTAGAAGCCTTGTCTCTAGGAAAAATCTGTTGAAAAATCTTTCTAATTTTGTTACACTAGATAGAAAGATAGCGAAGGAGACAAAATGGCGGATCGAGGATTATTAATCGTTTTCTCAGGACCCTCAGGTGTTGGGAAAGGGACGGTTAGACGTGAGATTTTTGAAAGCTCAGATAATCAATTTCAATACTCAGTATCGATGACAACACGTGCTCAACGTCCAGGTGAAGTGGATGGAGTAGATTATTTCTTCCGTACACGTGAAGAATTCGAGGAGTTGATTCGTCAAGGTCAAATGCTTGAATATGCTGAATATGTTGGTAATTATTATGGCACTCCGTTGACCTATGTGAACGAAACCCTCGATAAAGGGATTGATGTCTTCCTTGAGATCGAGGTGCAAGGGGCTTTGCAGGTGAAGAAAAAGGTACCGGATGCCGTCTTCATTTTCTTGACTCCTCCGGATTTGGATGAGTTACAAGATCGTTTAGTTGGGCGTGGGACTGACAGTGCGGAAGTGATTGCTCAGCGGATTGAAAAAGCTAAAGAAGAAATTGCCTTGATGCGTGAGTATGATTATGCCGTTGTCAATGATCAAGTGCCTTTGGCTCGCAGAACGTGTCAAACGTGTAATTGAGGCGGAACATTTCCGAGTAGATCGGGTCATTGGTCATTACCAAGAAATGCTTCCCAAAAGCCACTCAAGTGGTTCGATAATTTAGAATAGGAATTAGGTAAAAAAAGATTATGATGTTAAAACCATCCATTGATACACTGTTGGATAAAGTACCGTCAAAATACTCTTTGGTTATTCTTGAAGCCAAAAAGAGCTCATGAGTTAGAAAGTGGTGCAACTCCTACTCAAGAATTTCAATCTGTAAAATCTACTTTGCGTGCCTTGGAAGAGATTGAGTCAGGAAATGTGGTGATTCACCCGGATCCAGAAGCTAAGCGCGAAGCAGTTCGTCGTCGAATCGAAGCAGAACGTTTGCGTAAGGAAGAAGAAGAACGTAAAATTAAAGAGCAAATCGCAAAAGGAAAAAAAGAAGATGGTGAAAAAAATTTAAGGTTGGGTTCGCTCAATCTTATTTTTTTGCTATTTAGCGCTAGGACAGGAAGGAGGTGAAAGCATGCTCGCACAAGTCATTGTTGATGTTCCCTTGATGCAAACAGACAAGCCCTATAGTTACCGAGTACCAGAAGAGTTTTCTCCTTTCTTGGAAAAAGGAATGCGGGTACATGTTCCCTTTGGAAAGGGAAATCGGCTCATTCAAGGGATTGTGGTTGACCTTGAAGAGACCACTCTAGCAGCTCAAGACCAAGAATTGAAAAGTATTGTAGAGGTCTTAGACTACCAAGCTGTTCTTGGAGAGGAGCAATTTTGGTTGGCAGACCAGTTGCGAAAGACGGTTTTTGCCTACAAGATCACCCTCTTGAAAGCCATGTTACCGAGTGTTTTAAATTCTTCCTATGACAAAATTCTCCATCCGACAGAACTGCTATCGCCAGAAGATAGAGAGGACATTTTTGGAACAGCGACCAGTTTGGCCTTTTCTTCTTTGGATATTGATGCTCAAGCACGAATGATGCGACTGACTCGTAAGGGAGAGTTGGAAGTAGAATACCAAGCAGTGGATCGTAAACATATCAAAACAGAAAAATGGTATCGAGTAAATCATCACCTACTTGAAAATTTGGAAATCGCCAAGAATGCCAAAAAGCGCTTGGCCCTGCGTGAGTTCGTCCAAGGTCAAGAGGAGGAAGCACCTTTGAGTGATTTATTGGCGGAATTCTCTCGTCCAGTGGTGAACTATTTCATTGACCAGGGAGCTTTATTAATTATAGAAAAAGAAGTCAATCGTGCGGCAGCCTACTTTAAAGACAAGGAGTCGACGGAGGCCTTGGTTTTGAATGCTGAACAAGAAAGAGCGGTTCAAGCGGTGACCAGCAAAATTGGTCAACTTTCCAAACCTTTCTTACTTGAAGGAGTGACAGGAAGTGGGAAGACGGAGGTTTATCTCCAAATCATCCAAGAGGTGCTAGAAAAGGGAAAAACAGCTATTATGTTGGTTCCCGAAATTTCCTTGACGCCTCAAGTGACGGATCGCTTTATTTCTCGCTTTGGGGATCGGGTGGCTATCCTTCATTCGGGCCTATCCAACGGTGAAAAATACGACGAGTGGAGACGTGTTGAGCGAGGGGAGGCCCAAGTAGTTGTTGGAGCACGGTCTGCTATCTTTGCTCCTCTGAAGAACCTAGGGAGCTATCATTATCGATGAAGAACATGAAGCAACCTATAAACAAGATAGCAATCCCCGCTACCATGCGCGTGAAGTGGCTTTGCTACGAGCTCAGTATCACCAGGCTGTTTTGGTCTTGGGGTCGGCGACTCCTAGTCTAGAAACACGAGCTCGTGCAGGAAAAAGGGGTCTATGAATTTCTTCAATTGACCCAACGGGCTAATCCGCTTGCCCGCATTCCAGAGGTAGAAGTGATCGATTTCAGGGACTATATTGGCCAGCAGGAATCTGGAACTTATACGCCTAAGTTGTTGGAGGCTATTGCAGAACGTCTGCAAAGAAAAGAGCAAGTTGTCCTTATGCTCAATCGCCGGGGTTATTCCAGTTTTGTTATGTGTAGGGAGTGTGGTCAGGTAGATATCTGCCCGAATTGTGATATCTCCTTGACCCTCCACATGGATACCAAGACGATGGACTGCCATTATTGTAATTACCATAAGGCCATCCCAACTGTCTGTCCCAATTGCCAAAGTCGATCCATTCGTTATTACGGGACGGGGACCCAGAAGGCCTACGATGAGTTACAAGAAATTTTCCCAGAGGCTCGTATTCTGCGGATGGACGTTGACACTACTCGGAAAAAAGGGAGTCACGAGGCCTTGTTGGACCAGTTTGGTCAAGGACAAGCCGATATTTTGCTTGGGACCCAGATGATTGCCAAGGGCTTGGATTTCCCCAATGTAACGCTAGTCGGTGTCCTCAATGCTGATACAGCTTTAAATTTGCCTGATTTTCGCTCTTCAGAGCGGACCTTCCAACTGTTAACCCAGGTGGCAGGACGGGCCGGTCGTGCGGATAAAGAGGGCCAGGTTCTGATTCAGACCTATAATCCTCATCATTATGCGATTGAATATGCGAAACGCCAAGATTATGAAGGGTTTTATGCCTATGAAATGAAGGTGCGGCACCAATTAGGCTATCCACCTTATTATTACACGGTAGGTTTAACCCTCTCTCACAAACAAGAAGAGGTCGTGGTTAAAAAAGCTTATCAGGTGATGGACCTGTTGAAAGCAGGTCTGTCCGATCAGGTCCAAATCTTGGGACCAACGCCAAAACCGATTGCTCGCACGCATAATTTATTCCATTACCAGATTCTGTTGAAGTACCGGTTTGAAGACCACTTACCACAGGTTTTAAATCAGATTTTGGACTATACTCAAGAGCGGGAAAATCAAGATCTTCGAGTCAGCATTGACAATGAACCGCAAAGTTTTATGTAGAAGGAGAAAAAATGACAAAAATACTATTTATGGGAACGCCTGATTTCTCAGCTACAGTCTTAAAAGGCTTGATTTCTGATGAACGCTATGAAATTCTAGCTGTTGTGACCCAACCAGATCGGGCAGTTGGCCGGAAAAAAGAAATCCGAATGACGCCAGTAAAAGAAGCGGCTTTAGAAGCAGGCTTGCCAATCTACCAGCCGGAGAAACTATCTGGAAGTCAAGAACTAGAAGACTTATTGGCTTTGGGAGCAGACGGGATTGTCACAGCAGCCTTTGGACAATTCTTGCCGAGTCGTTTGTTAGAGGCAATGAAGTTTTCTGTCAACGTGCACGCTTCTCTTCTTCCAAAATACCGTGGTGGAGCGCCTATTCATTATGCCATCATGAATGGGGATAAAGAAGCTGGTGTGACCATCATGGAAATGGTCAAAGAGATGGATGCTGGAGATATGATTTCCTCTCGCGCCATCCCTATTTTAGAAGAAGACAATGTGGGGACCATGTTTGATAAATTGGCTCTTGTCGGTCGGGATCTTCTCTTAGAAACTCTACCGGCTTATCTTGCGGGAGAACTTAAGCCACAACCGCAGGACCCCCAACAAGTCACCTTCTCTCCAAATATCAAGCCGGAAGAAGAACGCCTGGATTGGACACGGACCAACCGTGAACTCTTTAACCAAGTTCGGGGTATGTATCCTTGGCCAGTCGCCCATACTCTATGGAAGGGTGAACGCTTCAAGATTTACCAAGCAAAACCGTATGAAGGTCAAGGTCAACCTGGGACAATCCTAGCTCTTCATAAAAATGAAATCGTTGTTGCAACGGGAGAAGGAGCCTTGGCCTTGACCCTTGTTCAGCCAGCCGGTAAACCCAAAATGGCTGTTGGAGATTTCTTAAATGGCTTAGGTCGACAACTGCAAGTAGGTGATCAATTTGGTAAATAAGATGCAGACTGCACGAGGGTTGGCTCTATCTATCTTAGGAGAGATTTTCCAGGACGGTGCTTTTTCAAATATTGCCCTCAAAAAAGGATTGGGGAAAGCGAATCTGTCAGAAGTGGATAAAAGTCTAGTAACCGAAATCGTCTATGGGACGGTTTCACGCAAACTAACCTTGGAATGGTATCTATCGCACTTTGTCGCTGATCGGGACCAGATAGATCCATGGATCTATCATCTTTTATTGATGAGCCTCTATCAGTTCGTCTATCTTGAGAAGATTCCTCCCCATGCTGTTGTCCATGAAGCAGTAGAGCTAGCCAAGCAACGGAAGAAGGGGAGCGAAAAATATGTCAATGCTCTCTTACGGAAAATGCTACGAGAGGGGCTTCCGTCGATTGACCAGATTAAACGAGTCAATAAACGGCTTTCGATCCGTTATTCTCTTCCGGTTTGGTTGGTGAAAAAGTTGCTTGATGAGTATGGCGAAAAGCGGGCCATTGCGATTTTTGAGAGCCTGTATGTCCGCAACAAGGCCAGTGTTCGAGTTGTCAATTTGGACCAAAAAGAAGAGATCAAGGAGCAATTGCAGGCTTCTGATTCACTTTTGGCCTCAACTGCTCTTGTAAAGGAGAATGGCTATTTTGCGGGCTCTGATTACTTCAAACAAGGAAAGCTAACCATCCAGGATGAGACCAGTCAATTGGTAGCTCCGGCTTTGGAGATCCAGGCGTCAGATCAGGTATTAGATGCCTGTGCGGCTCCTGGGGGCAAGACAGTTCATATGGCTTCCTATTTAATTGATGGAAAAATCACAGCCTTAGACTTGTACAATCATAAGCTCTTGTTAATTCAAGAAAACGCGAATCGTCTGGGAGTAGCTGATAAAATTGAGACCAAGCAATTGGATGCAAGGAAGGTATCTGAGACCTTTGGAGCAGACGCTTTTGATAAGGTATTAGTAGACGCTCCTTGCTCTGGAATCGGGCTCATTCGTCGGAAACCAGACATCAAGTACAATAAAGACAATGCGGACTTTGCCTCCCTACAGGCAGTTCAATTGGAAATATTGGATAGCGTTTGTCAAAGTGTACGAAAAGATGGTATAATAGTCTACAGTACGTGCACAATTATAAGCGAAGAAAACACGGAAGTGGTTCAACAGTTTTTAGCAACCCATCCTAATTTTGAGCTAGTGCCACTAGATCATGAACGAAACGAAATTCTAAAAGAGGGCTGTATTTTAATTACTCCAGAACTATATGGAAGCGATGGCTTCTTTATCAGTCGTTTTCGTAGAATATCGTAATCTCAGGAGGAAACAGACAGTATGGAAATTTCTATCTTAACCGATGTAGGTCAAAGACGGACAAATAACCAGGACTATGCAAATCAATATACAAATAAAGCTGGAAAATCAATGATTTTTCTGGCTGATGGGATGGGGGGACACCGAGCTGGTAATATTGCCAGTGAGATGGCTGTTACCGATCTCGGTTCTGCTTGGGTACAAACAGAAATCAGCACCATTAACGAAGTCAGGGAATGGTTTGCAGAACACTTAGAAAAAGAAAACCAGCAAATCCACCGCATTGGTCAAGATGAAGAACACAAAGGGATGGGAACAACCTTAGAGGCCTTAGCTATTATTGATAATCAGGTCTTGTTTGCCCATGTAGGCGATTCACGGATTGGTTTGATTCATGATGGTGAGTACCGTCAGTTGACGAGTGATCACTCCTTGGTCAATGCCTTACTTAAGGCAGGACAAATAACGGAAGAAGAGGCAGGCTCATCACCCTCAAAGAAATATTATTACCCAATCTATTGGTCAAAAAGATGAATTGCAACCGGACTTTGGCATGATTACAGTTGAAGCAGGAGATTATATTCTAATCAATAGCGATGGACTGACCAATATGATTTCTGGAGATGAAATCCGCGATATCGTCCTTAGTGATGTAACAGTGGAAGAAAAAGCCCAAACCTTGATACGCTTTGCTAATAATGCAGGTGGTCTAGATAATATTACAGTTGTCCTGATTCACTTCGGTGAGGAGGACAATGCATGATTCAAATCGGCAAAATTTTTGCCGGACGATATAAGATTATCCAACAGATTGGGCGAGGAGGCATGGCAGATGTTTACCTGGCTCGGGATTTAATCTTAGATGGTGAGGAAGTCGCAGTTAAGGTACTGAGGACTAATTACCAGACAGACCCAATTGCAGTCGCGCGCTTCCAGCGAGAGGCTAAGGCGATGGCGGATTTGGATCATCCAAATATCGTTCGGATTACGGATATTGGCGAAGAAGACGGCCAACAATACTTGGCGATGGAATATGTCGCTGGGTTGGATTTAAAACGCTACATCAAAGAAATGCTCCTTTGTCAAATGAAGAAGCTGTTCGATTGATGGGGCAGATCCTTCTTGCTATGCGGTTGGCCCATACCCAAGGGATTATTCACCGTGACTTGAAACCACAGAATGTCTTATTGACAGCAGATGGAAATGCTAAAGTTTCTGATTTTGGGATCGCGGTAGCTTTTGCAGAGACCAGTCTCACTCAGACCAACTCTATGCTTGGTTCGGTTCACTATTTGTCACCAGAACAAGCTCGTGGATCAAAAGCAACTATTCAGAGTGATATCTATGCAATGGGAATCATTTTCTATGAAATGTTGACCGGGCATATCCCATATGATGGGGACAGTGCAGTTACAATTGCCCTCCAGCATTTTCAAAAGCCTCTTCCTTCTATTCGGGAAGAGAATAAAAATGTTCCACAAGCCTTGGAAAATATCGTCATCAAAGCAACAGCTAAGAAACTTTCAGATCGCTATAAATCTGTTGCTGAAATGTATGTGGATTTATCTAGTTGTTTATCATTCGAACGTCGCAATGAGAAAAAACTAGTGTTTGATGATACAGCTAAGGCAGATACCAAGACTCTCCCTAAGGTGAATGTGGTTCCAAAACCGACTCCGCTTCCTACAGCGGATCCACGTCCATCAACTCAAGAAGAAGTCAGTTCAGACACTGGAAGTCGAATGGCTCCCCTCTCTCCAAAAAACAAACCACAACGTCGCTTACGCACACGATACAAGGTTCTATTTGTGGCGATTGCTCTTGTTCTAGCTGCCTTTGCTTTTCTTCTCTATATGAGTCCAGCAAATAAAACGGTCCCTAATGTATCTGGGAAAACGGTAGCAGAAGCGCGTGCCATCATTGAAAATCAAAGTCTTCAGGTCGGAGAAGAAAAAGAAGAATACAGTGATTCAGTGGCAGAAGGTTATATCATTCGAACCAATCCAACTGCAGGTTCTCAAAAGAAAGAACAAAGTAAAATTGATTTAGTTGTGTCTAAGGGACCAAATTCTTTTGATATGCCAGATTATGTTGGAATGTCTAGGGAAGAAGCAGAAGCGGATCTCAAAAACACTTATAAACTATCTAGTAAACAGATTTCTATTGAGGAAGTGGAGACCAATGAAGTAGAAGCTGGAATCGTTCTTGAGCAAAGTCCTGCTGCTGGTGAAAAGTATCAAATGAATTCCAAGAAGAAGATTGTTTTGAAAATTTCAAAAGAAAGTACTTCAATTGATATGCCAAGCTATATTGGTTCCACCTATGACTTTGCTGTCGCTAATTTGGTACAGATATATGGAGTCAAGGAAGCCAATATTGAGCGGAAGACTACAGAACATCTTCCAGATGGAATGGAGGCCTATGCTGGTCAGATAGTCAGTCAAACGCCAGAACCTATGGCAACTCTTGATCTTGAAAAGACACGAATTGTATTGACTGTCTACGAACCAAAGACGGAACCTTCAAGTAGTAGTTCCAAAGCATCAAGTTCTTCAGAAACGTCAAGCAGTTCTTCTGAGGAGCATCATTCTGGAACAGAAACATCTTCCTCATCCTCAGACTGAGACGACCTCATAAACAGAATGGATGGATAACCAGACCTTTAGGTCTGGTTATTTGTTTGTATAAGTCGACTTGCTTGAATCCTCCTAGAGGCCGAAGCGAAACCTTGGAATTTTTGATAAAATAGGGTAGAGAGGTTCAACTATGTGGAAGATTCAATTCTTTATATTTGTAGAAGCAATGTTATTGACCATGGCGACCATTACCATCTTAGCGGGAAGTGTTTCCCGGGTAATCCTAATCGTTGTCCTTTGCTTACTACTCTTGTATTATTATATTGGAAAACAGCGCAGTAATTTTTTATTGGTGGCCTCCAGTATGATGCTGTTTTATATTATTATGCTGAATCCTTATGTGGTTGCAGCTCTTTTATTTGCTGTGCTCTATGGTATGATTGTCGCTTACCCCTATTTTTACCGGGAAAACGAAGAAGTGAAAATTGACCAGGCAGAGGATGCGGAGATTCGACAAGAAAAGACGCCCTGGATGGGGGATTTGCACCATTTTTCAAAGGTCAATTGCCAATACCGCGATATTAACATTCTTCGATTAGCTGGGAAGGATACACTTCATTTAGATGAAGTGATTGTCGTCAATCACGATAATGTCATTGTTATGCGGAAAATGTTTGGAAATACAAAGATTATCCTTCCGGTTGATGTGGAACTCAGTTTGCAAGTCAATACCCTCTATGGAGAGTTGCGACTTTTTTCCCAACCACCAAGAAAGTTAAGAAATGAAACCATCAGCATTGAAACACCCAATTATAAAAGCTCTCATCGGACGGTTAAGGTTGTTTTAGCAGGACTGGTTGGAGATGTGGAGGTGGTCAGAGGATGAAGCGAACAGACTATCTCTTGATTTTTATATACACCTTGTTGGTCTTGTTGGTGATTATCCATTCCATTTTTGGGTTCTTTGACTTTCAGTGGACAGATTTGTTGAATGATATGTCCAAATTACGTGCCTTTCTCTTTATTGGTTTTGGCTTGACTAGCTCTCTGACCTTGTTTATGATTGTCCTTATCAAGCTGGTTCAATTCACTACCATGCATACGGTTCAGAAAAATCTAAGAGGTCTTCTTGAAGGAAAAAAATTAAAACTGGGAGAAAACAAAGAAATTAATGAAGATTTTCAACGCTTGGATCGGAAACTCAAACGCCTAACAGAAAATTTGCAACGAACAGAAAATCGAGTTATGCAAAATGAAGAAGAGATTGTGGAACGTGAACGTAGGCGAATTGCTCGAGATCTCCATGATACGGTGAGCCAAGAATTATTTGCGGCCAATATGATTTTGTCCGGTGTAGCCAGTCAGGATCAGGTTCTTCAACTGCCTAAAGTCGGGCAACAGTTGAAGGGAGTTACAGAAATTCTAAACACTGCTCAAAATGATTTGCGGATTCTCTTATTGCACCTCCGCCCGACAGAATTAGAAGGTCGGAACTTAGTAGAAGGCATGCAGGTGATTTTTAGGGAACTGCAAGAAAAGAGTAACTTAGAAGTTCATTTTGAACATGATGTTCAAAAATTACCTAAATCAATTGAGGAGCATATTTTCCGTATTGTGCAAGAAGTGGTTAGCAATACCCTGAGACATGCCCATGCTAAGCGATTGGATGTTTATCTGTTGCAAACAGAACAGTCTCTCCATCTTAAATTAGCAGATGATGGAGTTGGATTTGATCCAGAATCGCTGGGTGAACTAAGTTACGGTATGAAGAATATTCAAGATCGAGTGGATGACATGGCAGGAAGAATTAAAATTTTGACCAGTCCTAAAAAGGGAGTGGCTATTGATATCAAAGTGCCATTAGTAGAAGGAGAGGAAAATGAAATTATTACTAGTAGATGATCATGAGATGGTCCGATTAGGATTGAAAAGCTATTTAAGTATGCAAGATGGGATTGATCAAGTCCTAGAGGCTAGCGATGGTCAAGAGGGTGTAGAGGTAGCCTTACAAGAACGACCAGATGTCATCATTATGGATATTGTCATGCCACATATGACCGGGATTGAAGCGACACTCGCCATCCTGAAGGAGTGGTCAGATGCAAAAATATTGATTCTAACGTCTTATCTGGACAATGAAAAAATCTACCCTGTCTTGGATGCGGGAGCCAAGGGATATATGCTCAAAACCTCTAGTGCAGAGGAAATTTTACGGGCCATTCGTAAGGTGGAACAAGGAGAGTTGGCGATTGAGACAGAGGTCAGCCAAAAAGTTGAGTATCGAAAAAATCACGTGGAACTCCATGATGACTTGACCGCGCGTGAACGAGATATCTTGGCTTTGCTAACCAAGGGATATGAAAACCAACGGATAGCTGATGAATTATTCATTTCATTAAAGACGGTCAAGACCCATGTGTGTCAAATATTTTGTCAAAATTAGAAGTGAGTGATCGTACCCAAGCAGTAGTTTATGCCTTCCAGCACCACTTGGTCTCTCAAGAAGATTTTTAGTCAAAAACATGCTATAATAGACAGCATACTGAATGGAGCCAACATGGATGCAAAAACACGCTACAAAGCAAAAAAGATTAAAATAGTATTTTTTGATATTGACGATACCTTACGAAATGTTGAGACAGGCTATGTTCCAGCTTCGGTCACCAGAGTGTTTTCTCAATTACGAGAAAAAGGAATTTACACAGCTATTGCCAGTGGAAGAGGGATTTTTGGAGTGCCAGAAGAAATCAAGGCTCTCCAACCTGATTTCTACGTCACTCTGAATGGTTCCTACGTGATTGATCGTAAAGAGAATGTCATTTATGAAGAAAGGGTACCAAATCCACTTGTTCAAGACTTTATTGCTTGGGCCAAGCAGGTAGGGATTCATTATGGTTTGGTTGGGAGTCACCAAGCAGCTCTTTCAGCTCGGACAGAAGAGATGAGCCAAGCCATTGATCCCATCTATCCAAATTTACCAGTAGATCCGGACTTTGCTACCAAGCATCCCATTTATCAAATGTGGACCTTCGAGACTGGTAAAACATTCGATGCCCTCCCAGAAGCTTTAGGGCAGGAATTGCGTTTGGTTCGCTGGCACCCAATCTCATCTGATGTTGTCTTGGATCAGCAATCCAAAGCTCACGGTGTCTCAAAAGTAGTCGAAAAACTGGGTCTCAAACCAGAAAATGTCTTAACATTTGGGGATGGATTGAACGACTTAGAACTATTTGACTATGCTGGTTTAGCGATTGCCATGGGGAATGCCCAGGATGCATTAAAAGCCAGAGCGGATTATGTCACAAAAAACTTAGAAGAAGATGGTATTTTACATGCCTTAGAGGAGTTAAAAATGGTTGAAAAAGAATTGCATTTACCACAAACAAAAATGGATCAAGAGACAGGACCAATTGCGACGATTCATACCAACTATGGAGATATGAAGATTCGTCTCTTCCCTGATCAAGCACCGAAAACAGTAGCAAACTTTATTGCGCTTGCAAAAGATGGCTATTATAATGGAGTAATTTTCCATCGCATCATTAAAGATTTCATGATCCAAGGTGGGGATCCAACTGGAACAGGTATGGGTGGAGAATCCATCTATGGAGAATCGTTTGAAGATGAATTCTCTGAAGAGTTGTACAATATCCGTGGAGCCCTATCTATGGCCAATGCTGGACCAAATACCAACGGCAGTCAATTCTTCATTGTTCAAAACCAACACCTTCCTTATTCTAAAAAGGAAATTGCCCGTGGTGGTTGGCCTGAAGCTATTGCAGAAATTTATGCGGAAGAAGGAGGGACGCCTCATTTGGACCGTCGTCACACAGTATTCGGTCAGTTGATGGATGAAGCTTCTTATCAAGTATTGGATACAATTGCGGCAGTAGAGACAGGTGCCATGGACAAACCCAAAGAAGATGTGGTCATGGAATCCATTGACATCGAGGATGAAGCATGAGAATCGGGGATAAACTGAAGGGTGTTGTGACAGGGTTGCAACCTTATGGAGCCTTTGTAGAATTAGAGACAGGGGTAACCGGTTTAATCCATATTTCTGAAATCCGCAGTGGATATATCGACAACATTCATGATATCTTAAAAATTGGGGATCAAGTTTGTACCCAGATTATCGATATTGATGAATACTCTGGGAAGGCTAGCTTGTCTCTTCGTACCTTAGAAGCTGGGAACAGAAAGCAGTTTCGACATCATCGTTTTTCTAATGATCGCCATAAGATTGGTTTTACTCCTTTAGCTAAGCAATTACCTATTTGGATTAAAGAAAGTAAAGAATTTTTGAGTGACACTAGTCAAGGAAAATAAAAATTTGGTTCTGCAGATAGAAGAAAAAGAGGCTACATCGTAGCCTCTTTCTTATTCTTGGTCAAAATCGTAAAGGGTAGTTGAAAGGTAACGTTCTCCATTATCCGGTGCCAAAGCCAAGACTTTTTTGCCAGCTCCAAGTTCTTTCGCTACTTCAATTGCTGCATAGATAGCGGCGGCAGATGAAATTCCAACTAAGAATCCTTCTTTTCCACCAATGTAGCGACCTAATTCCAAGGCTTGATCAGAAGTGACACGGATTACGCCATCATAAGAATTGGTATCCAGCGTTTCAGGAATGAAACCTGCTGACAATCCTTGGATTTTGTGTGGTCCAGGTTTTTCACCAGAAAGAATCGCTGATTCATCTGCTTCGACTGCATAGACTTGGACAGCTGGGTTAACTTTTTTCAAGGCATGAGAAACACCTGAAATAGTTCCACCAGTTCCAACACCACTGACGTAAGCATCCAATCCATTTGGTCCAAAAGCTTCTAAAATTTCTTGACCTGTTGTTGCTTCATGGACTTCTGGGTTGGCGCTATTGTTAAATTGGAGGGGAAGGAAACCATTTCGCTCTGCAGCGATTTCTTCTGCTTTAGCGATAGCTCCTTTCATTCCTTCACTACCTGGAGTTAAGACAAGTTCTGCTCCATAAGCTTGAATGATTTTTCGACGTTCAACACTCATGGTTTCAGGCATGACGATGACGACTTTATACCCTTTGGCAGCCCCGACCCATGACAAACCAATTCCTGTATTTCCGCTGGTTGCTTCAACGATAGTAGAACCGGGTTGAAGAAGACCATCTCGTTCTGCTTTTTCAATCATGCTAAGAGCAATCCGGTCTTTGACAGATGACCCAGGGTTGAAGGCTTCTAATTTAACATAGACATCAGCAGCCCCTTCAGGTACTAAGTGGTTCAATTTTACAATAGGTGTTTTTCCGATTAATTCTGTAATATTTTGATAGATTGGCATACGATATACACTCCTTTGTTAGTGTATTCAGTATACCGTCAGTAAGAAGGTTTGTAAAATATAAAAAAGCTATCGAGGTGATAGCCTTTTTTTATAGCTGAATGGGAATTTCCACTTCCTTTAATCCCTGATCACTAATCTCAATTTTTCCATGGTAAAAATCAATCAGGTCCGCAATCACATCTTCTTTATGCTCCTTATCTACGTAGACAAGACTAAAGACAGCTTCGGTGAAGTCTGTCTGAAATTCTGCTAATTGGTGAGCGGATAGAAAGTTCGCAAACTCTTGGTATTGGGGATAAGTCAAGGTAATCCCTAAACCAACCTGTTCCTTGATTTCGACGAGTCCGATTTCTTTCACGGCCTGAGCGACGCTACCGGCATAAGCGCGAATAAGACCGCCTGCGCCTAGCTTGATTCCCACCAAAATAGCGAGTGACAACGCAACAGATATTGGTCAACTCATGATTTTCTAAAACGCCTAGCATGGGCACGCCAGCAGTCCCACTCGGTTCACCATCGTCACTGGTCCGTTTGATTTCAAACTGTTCGCCTATTACAAATGCGGAGCAATTGTGAGTTGCCTTATAATGTTCCTTCTTGATAGCTGCTATAAAGTCGCGAGCTTCCTCTTCAGTATAGACCCGTTTAACATGGCAAAGAAAGCGGGATTTTTTAATTTCTTCTTGGACGAGACCGTCCTCTTTAAAAGTTTTATATTCCATACAGTTATTTTACAAAAAAACTCTTAAAACTGCGAGCTTTTACGAATATATAAGTATGAAAGTAGAAGATTGTTATGGACGTCTATTTACAAAGGACCAGGTAGATCAAGAAGTCATAGAACAAGCCCAGTTGCTCCCGAGTATGATTGAGGAAGAAGGAAAGTTATTCTGCAATCGTTGTGGAAGCCAGATTGACCTAGAACATTGGAAACTGCAGATTGGCAGTTATTATTGCCGAGCCTGTATCCAATTAGGGAGAATTAGAGGCGATGAATCCTTATACTATTTCCCACAAGTAGCCTTTCCTCAAGAGGAAGTCTTGAACTGGCAGGGAACCTTAACGCCCTTTCAAAGTCGAGTCTCAGAAGCTCTGGTCCAATCGTTAGGACAAGAGGATCCTGTTATGGTGCATGCGGTAACAGGAGCTGGAAAAACAGAGATGATGTATCATGTGGTCGCAGAAGTGATCCGAAGAGGAGAAAGTGTTTGTATTGCTACGCCTAGAATAGATGTCTGTATCGAACTCTACCATCGTATGACAAGGGATTTTGCCTGCCCTATTTCTCTCCTGCATGGAGATTCAGAACCCTATTTTCGGACTCCCCTTGTCATAGCAACCACTCACCAACTACTAAAATTCTATCAGGCCTTTGATCTCCTCATTATTGACGAAGTGGATGCCTTTCCATTTGTTGATAATGCTATGCTCTATCAAGCCGTTTCAAATGCGTTGGCAAAAAAAGGAAAACTAATCTATTTAACCGCTACTTCAACAAAAGAGCTTGATCGGAAGGTAAAAAATAAGGAGTTGAAGCGGGTGAGCTTGCCGAGGCGCTTTCATGGAAATCCCTTGGTTGTACCAAAGAAAGTATGGCTCCAAGATATCCGAAGGAAAAATAGAAAAGGAGCAGATTCCACGAAAACTACTTACCTTAATTAAGCAACAAAGAAAAACCCACTATCCCTTGATTTTATTTGTTTCTGAAATTAAATTAGGTGAAAAAATGTTAAGAATCCTAAGAAAGTTATTCCCAAATGAGAAGTTGGAGTTGGTCACTTCAAAAACAGAAAATAGACTGGAGTTGGTTGAAGGTTTTCGCAATCAAGAAATTAGCATTCTACTGTCAACAACTATTCTAGAGAGGGGAGTAACCTTCCCAAAAGTAGATGTATTTGTGATAGAAGCGAACCATAGACTATTTACCAAAAGCGCTCTCGTTCAAATCGCAGGGCGGGTCGGAAGGAGCATAGAACGACCAACAGGAACGCTACTTTATTTATCAGAAGGAACGAGTAAAGATATGAATGAGGCTATAAGGGAAATAAAGGAAATGAACAAGGAGGCAGGATTTTGAAGCAATGTTTATTATGTGAAGAGTCCCTCTCTTACCAATTAAGTTTACAAGAACTGTTTTTGATGAAGCGAGAAGAAGAATGGCTTTGCGAATCATGTAGAATTAGATTTGAAAAAGTCGGTAATGAAGTCTGTTCCTCCTGCTGTAAAAAAGGACAAAAAGGAATGTGTGAAGACTGCACTACATGGAAAAAGAATGGAAAAGAAGTTTGTCATAGAGCTCTCTATTATTATAACGAAGAGATGAAAGACTACTTTCGACGGTACAAATTTCAAGGAGACCAACTCCTAGGTTATCTCTTTGCAAAAGAAATCTATTTGGAACTGAAAAAATATAAGGGTTATAGCATCGTCCCCATCCCTCTAAGTCAAGAAAGGAAAGAAAAGAGGGGATTCAATCAGGTAACAGCTATGTTAGACTTTGCGAATCTACCCTATTGTCAGCTATTAAAGAAAAGAGATACTCAAGCGCAATCGCAAAAAAACAGAAAAGAACGATTGGAATTAAAACAATCTTTTGACCTGATAAATCATCAGACTGACCTCTCAGACCTAAAAATAATACTGGTAGACGACATCTATACTACCGGAGCTACTATAGAACGAGCTAAAGAAATCTTAAATGGAAAAGGTGTGAAAGAAATAAAATCTTTTTTTCATTGGCAAGGTAGAATATTCAAAAAAATAAATTTGCAAAAAA
>BNJU01004293.1_pt1 | contig 202668 bp, 222 predicted proteins | sample 8539281 | NCBI WGS metagenome assembly BNJU01 (sample SAMD00202456, study PRJDB9452) | human saliva metagenome | isolation source: human saliva | place: Japan | reverse complement strand
ATTCAGATTTTAGTTTCATAGCTCCGAAACCATCAATTTTACAATCAATATTGTGATCTCCATCAACTAATCTGATATTTTTTTAACGCGAGTTCCTTGTTTTAATGTAGAAGAACTACCTTTAACTTTTTAAATCTTTAATTACAGAAACTGTATCTCCATCTTGAAGTACATTTCCATTAGCATCATGAGTAAACTTTTTCCTCTTCTGCTCCACTAGTATCTTCTGGTGACCACTCGTGAGCACACATTGGACATACTAGCATATTTCCATCTTCATAAGTATATTCACTTTTTACATTCTGGACAATTAGGTAATGTCATTTGTTTCCTCCATAAAATTTCATATTTGTACAAAGGATATTATACCATAATGAGAAGCAATATCAAAACAATATCAAAAATTATTTTCTTCAAAACGCTGATATTATAACGATTTTCAATCATAATTCATTATCTCAAAAAAATTTTTGAAAAAAATCGTCTACTTTTGTAGGCAAAAGTACTTGAAATTTTTTTAAAAAGTAGGGAGTAAAATATGAACTAAAGAGTTTTCATCTTATATTTATTTAAAAATATAAAATATAAACAATAAAATTTAAAAACAAAAGAGGAATAAAATTATGGTTAAATATGATCTATTAGTAGTAGGATTCGGTAAAGCCGGAAAAAAACTTTAGCAGCAACATTTGCTAAAAGAAGGAAAAAGTAGCAGTAGTTGAAGAAAGCAGTGCAATGTACGGTGGTACTTGTATTAACATCGGATGTATTCCAACTAAAACTTTAATCGTAGCTGCTGACAACAAAAAAGACTTCGCAGAAGCTAAAGCTACAAGAGATGCTGTTGTATCTAAACTTAATGCTAAAAACTTCGCTATGTTAGACAATAGTCCAAACGTTGATGTTTATACAGCCCACGCTAAATTCGTTTCAAACAAAGTAGTAGAAATTTCTGCTAACGGAGAAACTAAACAACTTGAAGGTGAAATCGTAGTAATTAACACTGGAGCTAAAAACAATGTATTACCAATTCCAGGATTAACAACATCTAAAAATGTTTACGATAGCACTGAATTCCAAAAATTAGAAAAAGCTCCTAAAACTTTAGGAATTATCGGTGGAGGTAACATCGGATTAGAATTCGCTAACCTTTACGCTCGTCTTGGAGTTAAAGTTACAGTAATCGACTTCGCTCCTGGAATCCTAGGAAGAGAAGATAAAGATATCGCTGAACTTGCTCAAGGATACTTAGAAGAAGCAGGAATCGAGTTCAAATTAGGAACTGCAACAAAAGAAATCCGCAACAACGGAGAACTTGTAGTTGTTGATACAGAAAAATACGGTCCACTAGAATTCGAAGCAGTATTACACGCAACTGGACGTCGTGCTAACACTGAAGGATTAGGATTAGAAAACACTGACATCGAATTACGTCCTAACGGAACAATCGTAGTTGACGAATTCTGTCAAACAGCTGTAGAAAATGTATTCGCAGTTGGTGATGTTAACGGTGGATTACAATTCACTTATGTATCATTAGACGACTTCAGAGTAGTTAACGGATACTTACACGGTAACAAAGAATACACAACTGCTGACCGTAAAAACGTACCTTACTCAACATTTATCTCTCCAGCACTATCTCACGTTGGATTACACAAAGAAGAAGCTGAGGCAGCTTACCCTAACGTTGCAGTAGCATCATTACCAGTAGCTAACATGCCAAGAGGAGCTGTTAACCAAGACCCACGTGGATTATTCCGTGTAACTGTAGACAAAGACACTAACTTAATTCTTGGAGCTACACTATTCGGTAAAAACTCAGAAGAAATTATCAACCTAATTAAAATGGCAATTGATAACAAAATTCCTTATACTTACATCAGAGATCAAATCTTCACTCACCCAACAATGGCTGAGAACTTAAATGATGTATTCAAATTAATCTAATAACTGCAGAAAGCTTAAAAATCTCAATAATCATTTGAGGTTTTAAGCTTTTTATTATTTATTAGAACTTCTTCTATATAAATATATAAAATTTTTCAAATAATTGAAAAAAATATGTCTCAATCCTTTACAAATCAATAGTTTTCTTGTATAATGTACACATGTCTTTTTAAAAAATACAATAAAAATAAAAAGGAGATCGAACAATGAGTTTATATAAAAGAATTCCATTAATAGCAAAAACTTATTATCGCTGTAACATTAGGGATAGTTTTAGGAAGTACTCTATCAACGTCTATTATTAGAGTTTTCGTTACTTTCTCATCAATTTTCAGCTCATTCTTAGGATTCACAATTCCACTTATTATTGTTGGATTTATCGTACCAGGTATCAGCCAAGTTTCAAACAATGCTGGTAAATTACTTGGATTATCAACAGGAGTTGCATATATTTCTACAATTATTGCAGGAACATTTGCATTCTTAACAGCTGAAGCAGTATTACCAAACATCTTAGCTAACGCAACATTACAATCATTCAAAAACCCAGAGGATTTATTATTAAAACCTTTCATCGAGTTTAAAATGACTCCAATTTTTGATGTTACTACTGCTCTTATTATCTCATTCATCTTAGGAATCGGGATTTCAGCAACTCAATCAGAAGGTCTTAAACAAGGATTCGCAGACTTCGGAGAAATTATCGAAAAATTACTTGCTACAGTAATTATTCCACTTCTTCCATTCTACATCCTAGGTGTATTCATGAACATCACAGCTTCTGGTGAAGTATTCAAAATCTTAAAAATCTTCGCAATGGTATTCGTATTAATTATTATTATGCACGTAATAATCATTATTATTCAATACTTCGTGGCTGGAACACTTAACGCTAGAAACCCATTCAAGATGCTTGTTAACATCTTACCAGCATACATGACAGCGATTGGTACTCAATCTTCAGCTGCTACTATCCCAGTAACACTAAGAAGTACTAAAAAAATGGGTGTTGATAAAAACATCGCAAACTTCACAATTCCATTATTCGCTACTATCCACTTATCAGGAAGTACAATTACATTAACTACATGTGCATCTGCAGTATTCTGGCTACAACACGGTGCTGCATTCCCATCAGCTGCAGTAATGATTAAATTCATCTTATTACTAGGTGTAACAATGGTAGCTGCTCCTGGAGTTCCAGGTGGTGGAGTTATGGCGGCTCTTGGATTATTACAATCAGTTCTTGGATTCAACGAAATCATGTTATCTCTAATGATCGCATTATACATCACTCAAGATAGCTTTGGAACTGCATGTAACATCTCTGGAGATGGAGCTTTATCAGCAATCGTTGATAGATTAAATAGAATATTCTTCAAAAAAGACGAAAAACAAAAAGCATAAAAATTATCCCACAAACATAAGTTTGTGGGAATTTTTATATTCGAAAAAGTAAAATTTAGGGAGAAGTCACATCACAATCAAAGAACAAATGATGATAGAATCTACTTTTAGTAAAAATAAATAACTATATATTTATCTGTTCTTTATAAATTTGAAGATTTTTCACCTACTGTTTATAGTAGCTGCAGTAAAACATATGGTTTTACTTAGAAAATCAAAGACTACAGGCTTTGATTTTAGCCGGAAAGTCCTTTTGCAATGCAAAAGAATTGGAGGCGTCTAAAGCTACATTAAAACAGTAGGTTATCGAATAATATTTAACAAAAAAGCGACTCCTTGACCTAATCTCGGGTACTTCTTTTTATTCTATTTAAGTTTATATCTTAGTTTTACCGGATTATGATCACTATATCTATACTCTTGATTTAGAGTTTCTACACCAAGCACTTCAATATTGTCACTCGCGATGTACCCATCGATAATGAAACCATATGTTCCCTCACTATCTTTCACATAAGGTTTATTGTTAAGTCTCGCAGAATTTTTACTTTCATCATATACTAATTTAAATCCTGTTGGTAATAAACTCTTATCTAAATTCTCAGCGCGCCATAATTCTTTTTGGAACAACGTTAATCTCATCTTGAGTTAAAGTTTTTAATGACTGATTAAAATCTGCTCCAACCAATACATAATTTCCTTTTTATACTCATAATCTATAAATTCAAGAAGTTGCTTCATCTGAGCTTTTTTTACCAGAATTACCTTTATCATAAGCATCAAGATGCGCATTGATTAAAACTAAATGTTTATCACTATTTTTCTACTTTTTGTATAAATAACAGAAAATCCACGTTTTAAATTAGCTAGTCTTTCTGGGAAAGTAAATGGAATTGCCATTTGGAATCTTCTTGCATTTTCTATTTTAAAAATCAGTCGCAGTATATATACCACTTTTACCTTTCCTAGCGGTGGTAATGGATATGGTATATATCTAACCTTGAAAGTTATAAGCTAAAAATACTGTTTTAAAACCAAGAGCTTCATCAAATGCTCTAACTTGATTTATATTATAACTACGTTTTGAATCCTCATCAATTTCTTGAATAAAATTAACATTCGCTTTCTCATTTTTAACTATTTCTGTAATATTTTTAGATTTTTCTTCTACATGAGCTTTATCAAGAGGTAACACCATCTTTCCACCATCCATAAAGAAATCTTCATCTTTATCAAGCCCAGCATAACCTATATTCCAGTTAAGAGCACTATATTCTGTTCCAACTTTTGCTATTTCTGAATTACCTTGCTTAGTAACCTGCAGGCTCTCCACTCCATTAGGACTATATTCTGTCGCCCATAAATAGCCAACTAATCCTGCAAAACCTAAAAGTCTGCTACTAACACTAAACTAACAACTATTTTTAATATTTTTCATCATTAACCTCATAAAAAAGGGGGCTCGATAAAATCACAATTTTCGAGTCGCTCCTAATGCTTTTTATTATATACTATTTATCTTTCTTCTTATCGGGCAATTGTGAAACGATAATCCCTACAAATACAATAAGCATACCAATTCCTTCTCTTATCCCAATATGTTCACCAAGGATAAGCACTCCACCTATTGCTGCTACAACAGACTCTAAACTTAATATTAGAGACGCTGTGTGTGGTGGAACATCTTTTTGACCTACAATCTGTAAAGTATAACCTACTCCACTCGAAAGTACACCTATCGCAAGTAACGGCCAAATAACGCTCATTATATCCGCAAAAAACTATTGTTTCTTTAAACGCTGCTAAACATAAACTTAATATTGATACTACTCCTAATTGTACAATAGATAAAAACATTGAGTTAACTCTAGCTGCTGAATAATCAATAACTATTATATGAATCCCGAATAGAACCGCACTAATTAAGACTATAATATCTCCCATTTCTAAAGAAAAATTCTTCTTTTACAGATAAGAAATAAAAACCAATTACAGATAAAACCAATCCTATAATAAAGAATTTATTAAGTTTATTTCTAAGAAAACACCTATAAATGGTACTATACAAATATACAATACTGTAATAAATCCAGCTTTACCTGCAGTTGTCATACCAATACCGATTTGCGAAATATACATCGCAAAAAATAGTACAATTCCACAAATACCACCAAGCACCCAACTTTTATTTTTTGTTATAGGCTCAGCTAACACTTTTGGGGCTTGACTCTTATACAAACTCGGCACTAGCAATGCAACAACAATAAGAAAGACTACTGCAATTATCGATCTTATACCTACAACTGTTAACGGTCCTAGGACTTTACTTGCTATATTTTGCCAAATAAAAGCCAGACCCCAAATAATTGTAACAATTATTAATAATAACTCTGAAATAAATTTTCTCATTAATACACCTTTCCTATAAATTTTTATGAATTTAAAATTCTAAAAGTATTTATTATTGTAGTAATAAACACAGTATACTTTTATAATTTTATACGTTATTCTTAAAAATTCAACTGTTAGCACCCTTTTTATTATGTATTTTAGGAACAACTTATCACAACCACTATTTCCTTAGAAATATCCTTAAATTATTTAGTTATTAATAAATAAAAAGTGACCTAAAGACCTCAATTTCATAGAAATATCCATCTTTAAATCACTCTAAATTATACTAACTCAATTTATTAATTTTAATAATTATACACGCCATAAAAAATCTATTTAAATGAGTTTTTATCTAATTTATTATTTTCAAAAACAAGTTTCATATTCAATCATTTATGTATTATTTTTCAGGAGCTTCTTTTGTTAATTCTAGATTTTCTATACTTAAACGTCCTTTTGTAAAGTCTTCAACATTAAAAGTGTTTTACCCTCTTATTGACATAAGTGATTTCTGTATCCCAGCTTAATCCAAAGAATGGTAATTCATCTGCGATTAAGGTCATCAAATTTATTATATGCTTGTTTTTAATTTATTATCATCAAACATTTCATCTGATCTTTGTTCTTTGAATGCTTCATCGATTTTATCACTAGTATATCTGAAAGTAGTTGAAATTGTGACTTACGTCCGAATAGTTCTTGACGACTTGGGTCAGAACCGTGGTGACCCAGCACCTAAGAATAAAGTCGATTTCTGGATCGTCTCCTAGTACACGTTGATCCCATTCTTTTTTTACCCATTAATTTATTATCTAATAATTTAACATCTAGACCCACTTCTTTCCATGATTTTAATAAATACGTCAGCTAACGCTTGGTCGTAGTTATTTCCATCCCTGAAAGGCAAAGTTGAAATACTAGTTTATTACCTTTGTTGTCTTCTCTTAACCCATCTCCATCTACATCTTTATAGCCAGCTTCATCTAAAAGTTTTTTTAGCTTTTTTTCAACATCTTTTTTTAACTACAGTCGCTTTTTCGTTTTTTTAATTTTCCTACTGTTGGTGGGATATAAACGCTGATCCTATTGGTGTGAAATCGTAATACCTTTATAGATTTTTCTCATTGATTTGATCTCGATCTACTGCATATAAGAATGCTTGACTTACATTTTTATTATTAAACTTTAGTATTTTCTAAATGGAATATTTTCTTTTTCTCTTTATCGTATTTTACCAAATTTAAATCCTACAAATGACATGAAATGAAGATGGTTGTCCTAAATAGCTCTACCATTTTTTGCATCTTTTAATCCTTCATAAACTGTTAGCATTGATATCTGTAAGATAATCTATTTCTCCATTTTTTTAAGTATTTGACTTGCTTGAGCTGGTGCTACTGCTTTGAATTCGACTTTTTGGGAATTTTTTTACTATCATCTTTTTTTGTAGTAATGATGGATTAGCTTCAGCAACTACGCTTTCACCTTGAACTTCTTTTTGTTATTACATAAGTCCATATGATAATGGGACGTTTTGTTAATTCATCTTCTCCAAATCTAGCAAAGTCAGTTACTTTTTGCTATTTGTTTTGCATTAGAGAAATGCATAGATAAATCCATCTCCCCATAACATCGATGGTGATAATTTGCTATATTTTGATAACTACTGTTTTATCATCTTTGGCAGTGATTCCAGAGATTGTTTTAGCTTTTCCTTCATGATAATCTTTCATACCTTCTATAAGTTCAAATGAACCCATTATATCGTACATTTTCTGTATATTTTGGATTTCCTAATAATTCGTAACTAGCGATAATATCTTTTGATGTAAGATCTTCACCATTACTCCATTTTCACTCCGTCGTGAATAGTTAAGGTAGCTTCATTTTTATCTTTATCTATATGTAGTTTTAACAGGTGCATCGTTTCATCATCTAATTTATATTTTAGACGCATCATCTACTGGGAAATGTTTTTACCGAAATACTGTTTCTGTAATTACTCCATCAGCTTTGTTAGCGTGTAGTACTGGGATGGATATAAACCAACAAATGGGCTACTAGTTAGAAATTCCATATTTGAAATGTAGCATCTTTACTACTTCCCTCTATTATCTGCAGATACTTTTGAAAATCTACCTTTTGCTTTTAGTTTGCAGTTTTGTTTCACTGCTGTTTGTGAGCCTGTAGAACCATCCTGATAATATAAATTGATAGTGCAAATACAGAGCTGAAATACTTTATAAATAAATGTTTCTTTTGTTTCATTGTTATTTTTCTCCTGAATAATAGTGTTAATATATATTAGACTTTTATTATATTTAACCTACTCTAAAAGAGAAAAAAATGCCACATAGCTTTACTTTACTATGCGGCATTATCGAATCTTTAAGTACATTGTATATTTACAAATATCCTACCTTGCCGACATAGACACTTTTTAGAGCACGCTAAAATTGTGTCTATGTCGTTAAAACTATACACACAATATTATCTACGCCAGCTTTGCCAAGATTGAATATTGATATTTTGTCTCATGGTAGTCCTCCTAGTCATTATATTCTTTTCATATTAGCTTTTTATGAAAGAATCTTTTTGTACTTTTGATTGTTTATATTTTACTACTAATTGACTAAAAAATTGCAAGCGTTTTTTTGAAATTTTTCTCAAATTTTAGAAAAATAAACGACATAGACAACCTTAGTCTATCTATGTCGTATAGTTAATCTATATTATTTAGCACCTTCGTTGAGATGTTAATTCTCAAAGCATCGTAAAGTTTTTGAATTGACTTTTTCTTAACTTTATCTAGAGTCATAGCTTTTAACACGTTTGTTGAAGAATGTGATACTTGTATCCCAGCTTAATGGGAAGTATGGTAACTCGTCAGCTACTTCACCGTCAAATTTGTTGTAAGCTTCTTTTAATTTAGCATCGTCAAACATTTCAGCTCAGACCCTTTGAGTTTTTGAACGCTTCATCAAATGTTGAGATGTGTAACGGTATAAGTTTAATGGAGCTTTTTACGTCCTAACATGCTTGAACGGTCTGGGTTTGTTCCAATGACCATGCTCCTTGGAAGATATCGATTGATTTGATCGTCTGCTTGTACACGTTGAGCAGAAGTCTTTTTGGAGACATTAGTTTTCCGTCTACTAATTTGAACATCTAATCCTACTTCTTTCCATGATTTTGATGAATACATCAGCTAATGCTTGATCATAGTCAGCACCTGTGTTACGGATAGCGAAGTTGAAATGATAGTTTGTTTCCGTTTTTTTGTCTTCACGTAGTCCATCTCCATCTGTATCTTTTGTATCCTGCGTCATCTAATAATTTTTTTTAGCTTTTTCTACATCTTTTTTTAGCTGCAGTAGCATTTTCATTTTACTAATTTACCTAGCTGATGCTGGGATACATACCAGATCCAGTTGGAGTAAAACGTAATCCTTTGAAGATTTTTTCATTGATTTGGTCACGGTCAACTGCATATAGGAATGCTTGACGTAAGTTTTTATCTGCTAGTTTAGAGTTAGCATCAACTACGTTTTCACTCTTAGCTTTGTCGAATTTACCTAGTTTGAATCCAACATATGACATATAACGAGAAGCATCTCCTAAGAATGTTCCGTTCTTGATGTCTTTTGCTCCTTCGTAAACACTTGGAGTAACGCTTTCGATTACGTCTACTTCACCATTTTTGATTACTTGGCTAGCTTGAGCTGGAGATACTGTTTTGAACTCGATTTTTTTAAGTTTCATTTTATCTTTGTTGTAGTAATGTGGGTTTTGTTCTGCAAGAACACTTTCTCCGTTTACTACTTTAGTGATATAGTAAGGACCATATGATAATGGTTTTTTGTTTAAGTCTGCTTCAGCAAATTTAGCGAAATCTTTAGAAGCTTCTTCAACTTGCTTAGCGTTTAAGAAGTCAGTAACTATACCTTCTCCCCATAGTAGTGCTGGACGTACTTCAGTGTACTTAAGTACTACTGTTTTGTCATCTTTAACTTGGACACCAGAGATATTTTTCGCTTTACCTTCGTGGAATTCTTTCATACCTTCGATATATTCGAATAATTCGTTGTAACGAGTGTTTGTAGTGAATTTAGGGTTACCCATAAGTTCGTATGTAGCTACGATATCTTTTGATGTGAATGCTTCACCATTGCTCCATTTAGCTCCATCGTGGATAGTTAATGTAACTTCTTTTTTATCACGATCTAAGTGGAATTTAACCGCTGCATCTGAATTATCTTGAAGAATACGTCCCTCTTCGTCAATAGGGAATGTTCCACCCATAACAGCTTGGTTTACGTATTGATCTTCAGCTTTATCTGAGAACACAGGGTTCCAAAGACCTGTTAATGGTTGTGCTGATAAGATACCATATTTTAATGTAGCACCATCTACAGCTGATCCTCCATTATCAAAGCTTGTTTTAAATTCTACTTTTGCTTTAGGAGCGTTTTTTGCTTCCAGAATTACTTGATGTTGAACATCCAGCTAAAATTACTGAAAGAGCCATCGCTGAACTAAATACTTTTTAGAAACTTATTCTTTTTCATTTTATTTCCTCCATAATATAAAAAAACTTATTTTCAATTATTTATGAAATAATTCTAACATCATTTTAACGATAAGTCAAGTAAATTTTCAGAAAATAATATAAAAAAATAACAAAATTCTCTTTTTAAATTTCTGTTCGATATTTTAAAAAAATATAAATTTAATATTAGTTAACCAAAATTATACTCTATTATTTTACAAATATATATATTTCTTATTTTACTTACATAATAGTGACATCTCATATCAAAAAAACCTACTATTCTTTTTCATTTTTAATTTTGTTAAATCGATATATTTATTTTTTTATACAAAAAGGGACTGGAGGTGACTCGATAAAATCGTTTTCTCTAAAATCACGATTCTCGAGTCCTCCCAATCCTCTTTAAAACTTAATATAAAATTTTTAAATTATCCTTTAGCACTATCTTTATTAGTTAGCTCTAATGCATATAGTTTTTGTTCACCATAAGCGTATTTTTTAACATCGAAGTTTTTGATACGTTTATTTACCCATGTGATATCTGTACTCCAGCTAAATGGTAACCAAGCCGCCTCTTCTGCAAAGTCTCTATCGAATTTCTTGTATGCTTCTTTTCGCTTAGCATCATCTAGCATTTCTTTAGAGTTGATTGTTTCTAAATCTTTTTTAAGCACATCACTCATATATCTTTGATAGTTAACTTTAGCTTTATCACTTAATAGACGTGCTGGGTTAGGGTTAGTACCTAAGCTCCATGCCCCTTGGAATAAGTCGATAGATGGATCGTCACTTGTTACACGTTGTGTCCAATCTTTTGATGACATTAGTTTTCCATCAGCTAATTTTACATCTAAACCTACTTCTTTCCATGATTTAATAAATGCATCAGCAAGAGTTTGATCATAGTCTTGACCTGTGTTACGGATTGCGAAGTTAAATGTTAATTTCTTACCATCTTTATCTTCTCTTAATCCATCTCCATCAACATCTTTAAGTCCTGCTTCATCAAGAAGTTTTTTCGCTTTTTCTACATCTTTTTTATACTTGAATCCATCTTTATCATAGTAATCTTCTGAACGTGTTGGGTAAATACCTGAGTTTGTAGGTGTGAATCGTAGTCCTTTGTAGATTTTTTCATTTAATTGATCCCAATCTACCGCATATCCAAATGCTTGACGTACTCGTTTATCCGCTGCTTTTGCATTTGGATTTACTTTCACTTCATTTTTCTCTTTGTCCCATGTACCTAGTTTAAATCCTACATATGAAATATAGAAATCTGGTTGTCCTAATAATGTTCCGTTTGAATAGTCTTTTACCGCGCTCCATACATTCGGAGTTACTTGTGACATGTAGTCAATTTCACCATTTTTAATTATAGAACTTGCTTGAGCTGGCGCAACTACTTTATATTGAGTTTCTTTTACTTTTACATCATCTTTTTTTATAGTAGTATGGATTTTGCTTAGCAAGTACACTCTCTCCATTTACTACTTTATCTAAATAGTATGGACCATAAGATAATGGTTTTGTATTTAATTCTGCTTCTACAAATTTACTAAAGTCTTTTGATCCAGCAGCTACTTGATCTTTGTTAAGGAATGTTGTTACGAATCCACTTCCCCATAGAAGAGCTGGTTTTACATCTTTATATTGAATTACTACTGTTTTATCATCTTTTTTAGTAAGACCTGAGATTTTTTCAGCTTTACCTTCGTGGTAGGCTTTCATACCTTCTATTGTTTCAAATTCACTCTTATAACGGATATTATCTTTATACTTAGAGTTACCCATAAGTTCGTATGTTGCGATAATATCATCCGCTACTACATCTTGATTGTTACTCCATTTTAAATCTTTACGAATAGTAAGTGTTACTTGTTTTTTATCCTTATCTAAATGGAACTTAACAGGCGCATCTTCATCATCTTCTTTTAATTTATATGAATGGTCAAAAAGCAAATGTGTGTGCCATAGTATCTTCCATTACTGCATTATCTGTTGCTTGCAGGTGGAATACTGGGTTAAACATCCCTGTTAATGGATCGGCACTAAGGATACCAACTTTCAGTGTAGAATCACTTATCGCACTTCCACCGTTATCAACTGATGTTTTAAATTCTACTGATGGTTTCCCATCTTTTGATGATTTTGACGACGTTGAACATCCTGCTAAAATAATTGATAGTGCCATTGCTGAACTGAACACTTTTTAAAAATTTATTTTTTTCTTCATTTTTCCTCAATATAACTCTAGTTTATTAATAATTAATAAAGACAAAATTTAAGACGAGGTATCTTTGCTACATTAAAAGCATGATACTTCGCCTTAAATCTATGTAAATTTGTAGCTCTACATATTTTTATTAAGAATATGGGTATAACTCAAAAAAATCATGATTTCAAGTCAACCATTATTAATTAATTTTTCATTTAAAAAGTTATATCTATTTTTATTAATATTTCTATAATATAAACAGTATATTCATATTTTTCAAAGGTGAGAGGGCTTAAATTAGAAACCTCTATTGAAATTCTAATTTTTCATCCCTCTCAAAAAAATTAATTGAAAAATAAAAATGAAATATAAGTTTATTAGGGGGAAATTCAACTAAGTGCCCTTAGTTAAATCTCAATCCTAAACTAAATTAATTTTTTGCTGGTGCATCAGCTGTTAACTCTAAACCGTAAACTTTTTGTTCACCAGTTTTTAGTTTCGATAAATCAACTGATTTAACACGTTTGTTAACCCATGTCATAGATTGTTGCCAGCTGAACGGTAACCAAGCAGCTTCTTCTCTGAATTGTTTATCAAATTTTTGATATGCTTCTTTAAGTTTAGCATCATCAAACATGTCGCTACTTCCCATAGCATCTAATGATTTTTGTAATTCTTCAGTTGTGTAACGTTGTAAGTTAAGTGGTGAAGTTTTTCCTACTAGTCCACCTGGATTTGGATCACTTCCTAATCCCCAAGCTCCTTGGAAGATGTCGATTCCTGGATCATCTGCTTGTACACGTTGAGAGAAGTCTTTAGGTGCCATAAGTTTTCCGTCTACTAATTTAACATCTAATCCTACTTCTTTCCAAGATTTAACGAATGTATCTGCTAATGTTTGGTCGAAATCTTGACCTACGTTACGGATAGCGAAGTTAAATGTAAGTTTTTTACCATTTTTATCTTCTCTTAATCCGTCTCCGTCAGTATCTTTAAGTCCTGCTTCATCAAGAAGTTTTTTAGCTTTTTCTACGTTCTTAGTATATTTCTCACCGTCTTTGTTGTAGAACATTTTAACGATTGGTGGATAGAATCCAGAACCAGTTGGTGTGAAACGTAATCCTTTATAGATTTTTTCATTGATTTGATCCCAATCTACCGCATATCCAAATGCTTGACGCACTCGTTTATCTGCAGCTTTTGCGTTTGGATCTACTTCTACTTCACCTTTTTCTTTGTTGAATTTACCTAGTTTAAATCCAACATAAGAGATATAGTAATCAGATTCTCCTAAGATAGTTCCGTTCTTAGCGTCTTTAGTTCCGTCCCAGATACCTGTAGTTAAACCATCCATTAAGTCTACATCACCGTTTTTAAGAACAGCACTTGCTTGAGCTGGTGATACTACTTTGAATTGGACTTCTGGAATTTTTACTTCAGATTTTTTGTAGAAATAAGGGTTAGCTTTCGCTAATACACTTTCCCCATTTACTACTTTATCTAAGTAATATGGTCCATAAGATAATGGTTTTTTGTTTAAGTCTGCTTCAACAAATTTAGTGAAGTCTTTTGATGCAGCTTCTACTTGAGCCTTGTTTAAGAATTCTCCGATAAAATCCATTACCCCATAATAATGCTGGTTTAATCTCTGTATATTTAAGTACTACAGTTTTATCATCTTTTTTAACTACTCCAGAGATATTTTTTGCTTTTCCTTCGTGATAGTCCTTCATACCTTCGATTACTTCGTACTCATCACTGTAACGAACGTTTTCAGTGTACTTAGGATTACCCATAAGTTCATATGTTGCAACGATATCGTCCGCTTTTACGTCTTCTCCGTTACTCCATTTAAGATCTTTATGAATAGTTAATGTAACTTCTTTTTTATCGCGATCAACGTGGAACATAACTGGTGCTTCTTTGTCATCTTGTTTTAAACGGTTTGCATCGTCAGTTGGGAAAGCTCCTGCCATTGTATATTTCATTACATCATAATCTGTTGATTGTAAATAAAATATTGGGTTAAACATTCCTGTTAGTGGATCAGCAGAAGCAATACCAACTTTAAGTTGTTGACCACTAAGCGCATTTCCACCATTGTCCACGGCTGTCTTAAACTCTACAGCTGCCTTTGTTCCCTTAGAATTGTTACTTGCGCTTGAACATCCTGCAAGTAACATTGTGAGAGCCATAGCTGAACTAACTACCTTTAACATTTTTTTCTTTTCCATTATCTTATCCTCCATGCTGTACGTTGTACAGTCTTTCTTTAATGTTATATTTAGCAATTATATCAGAGAAATTTATAGTAGTCAAGTAATTGTCAGAAAAATTTTACACTATTTTTATATTTATTAGTTATATTAGTTGATATTAACTTTCAATTTATATAAACAATCTTAATTTTTCTGTATCAATCTTAAAAATAAATCTGTGTTATCTATAAAAATTTATGAACTACTTAATTCTTATTTTTAAGATAATTAAAAAGCAATGAATTATCTATAATTATAAATACTTTTTATACTTAGCTATTTCAATTATATTAATCTATCTCAATCGAGCTACAAATTCTCTTTGAATTTCTAATCTCTGCAAAATTAAACATTCATCCTCTTTTATAAAATTTTACGAAAAAAAGCCATGTAAAAATCTTTCTACATGACTTTCTAAATTATAATCTTTGTCTAGCATCTAAACTACGTCTTAATGCACCACCGATAGAGTTGATACATAAAACGATGATTAAGATTGCAAGGGCTGCTGGTAACCAAATGTACATTTTGTTAATAAGAACGTCTGCATCTTTTGCATAAGATAACATAGTTCCGATACTTGGTGTTCCTGCTGGAAGACCGAATCCAAGGTATGTCAGACCTACCTCAATACCCATATTAGCAGCTAATGATAATGTAGCTTCTACGATAATGATCGAGCTAATATTTGGTAAAATTCCTTGTAACATGATTTTCCAATCTGGTGTTCCCATAGTTTTTGAAGCAAGAACATAATCACGACGTGATTCTGATAATGCTTTACTACGTACCAAACGAGTTGATCCCATCCATGCGAACGCTGATAAAATCAGAATGAATAGTACAAGTCCGTAATCACGTTTAATACTTACGAATACGATGATTACCATAAGAGTTGGGATAATTACCATAAAGTCTACGAAACGCATCACAATATTATCAACACGTCCTCCGTAATATGCAATAACTAACCCTACTGCTGTACCAAACCCAATTGTTAATGCTGTTACCGCAACCGCGATAAGAATTGAGTTAAGCATCCCCATCATTAGCCATCCAAAAACTGAGTGACCACCTACGTCTGTACCTAATAAGAATCCATCCTCACCAGGTTTTAAGAAAATATTTAATAAATCTACATCAAAGTAAGTACTATATACTCCACTCACACGAATATAAATATTGAAAAGTACTACAAAAATTAAAATTGCACTTAATGTGATTAAAGCTGCAAAAGCACCTTTATCCTTTTTAAATTCACGAGCCACAACTGAAAACCCAGAAGGAGTTTTAGTTATAACTTTTTCTTCTTTTGCTTTTGTCATTGTTCAACTTCCTCCTAGTCTAATTTAATACGTGGGTCAACAATTGCCATGATAATATCACTTAAAGTACTACCAAGCAATGTTAAGAATCCTGAGAATAACATTAACGTTGTAACAACACTGTAGTCTCTATCTTGAATACTTTGATAGAATAATTGTCCCATTCCAGGGTAACCAAAGATTGTTTCTACGAAGATACCACCACTGAATAATCCAGTAATAGAGAATCCGAAGAACGCTGCGATTGGTAAGATAGAGTTTCTAAAAATGTGTCCTGAATAAACTTTTTTTACTGGCACACCTTTAGCACGTGCTGTTTTAACATAATCACTTTGTTTCGCGTCGATAACTTCATTACGTAAATATTGAACAGTTGATACTGTTGATAATAACGCTAAACAGATACCAGGTAAGATTAAGTGTTGCAGTTTATTAATATAGTATGTGAATGTTCCTGGATCAAGGTTAACATCTACAGATCCACTTGTTGGGAACCATCCTAAACCGAAACCAAATAATGCAATCATGAATAAGTATAATACGAATGATGGAATCGCTAGGAAGAAGAAGTTATAAAAGTTTACAAATTTATCGAATTTAGAACCGTTATAACGACCTGAATACATCCCCATAGGGATAGCAATTGCATACATAATTACCGCAGTAAATAATGACAGGTTGAATGTATTGAAAATTCTTTCTCCTAAAAGTGTTCCTACTGATTTACCAGTAGTATAACTTAATCCGAAATCACCGTGCATGAAGTTTTTTAACCAAGTTAGGTATTGTTGATACCAAGGTTCATAGAACCCACTCGCTTGACGAATTGCCTCAATTTGTTCTTGAGATATTTTTGGATTTTCTGCTAAACCACTAAATGGATCCCCAGGCATAAGTTTAGCTAGACCAAACACTAGTATACTAAGGATGAATAGTTGTGGTATCATTACTAAAAAACGTTTTAAAACTACTTTCCACATTATACTTCTCCTCCTTTCATAGCTACATAGTGTGTATCTGTTAATTTTTTAAGTGGATACACTCTTCCATCTTTATCGAAATAATCATTATAATGTTTTTGATACTCTTCTTCAACAGCTTGTCTAACTTCTTTTTACTTCTTTAGCTTTATCTAAGTTAGTACTTGGAATAGTGCAATAAGACGTTTTTGTATAAATGTGTTGTGGATTATTGTATATATCTTCACGAGTTCCACGTTCTACGATACGACCACGATACATGATATAAATATAATCACACATGTGTTTAACAACACCAAGGTCATGAGAGATAAATAAATAACTTATATTAAAATCTCTTTGGATTTTTTTCATGAAGTTTAATACCTGAGCTTGAACTGAAAGGTCAAGGGCAGATACTAGTTCATCGGCTACGATTAAACGTGGATTACACGCGATCGCACGTGCAACACCAATACGTTGACGTTGTCCACCTGAGAATTCAAATGGATATTTATACATAGCTTCTTCACCCATACCTACGATATTAAGAAGCTCTAATACGCGCTTTCTAGTATCTTCTTCAGATAAGTTCTCAAAATTACTAATAGGTTCTGAAATAATATCTATAATACGTTTTTAGGATTTAAACTAGACATTGCATCTTGGAAAATCATTTGAACGTCACGATTATATTTTAGTTTTTACGAGTCGCTTTTTTTAGTAACATCTTCGTCTTTGTAAATAATTTGTCCATCAGTTGCTTTTTCTAAACCTAAGACTACTTTACCTACAGTAGTTTTTCCACTACCACTTTCACCGATTAGTCCATAAGTTTTCCCTGCTTCGATTTCAATATCAACCCCATCTACTGCATAGACATGATCTTTAATTGTATTGAAAAATCCACCGCGAATGGGATAATGTACTTTTAGATTTTCTACTTTAAGCATTGTTCTCCTCCCCTTCAAATTCAAAGTTTTTATAACATGTACAACGTACATGATGTCCTTCTTCTACTTCATGTAAAGTTGGATTGTGTTCGTGTTCTTCATCTTTTACCCAAGATATACGATCAGCAAAACGACACCCTTGTCTGTCTAATGTTTTTAGAGAAGGTACCATCCCTTGAATAACGTAAAGGTCATCACTAGAATTTTCATCATCAAGTTGAGGAATACTACGTAATAAACTACGAGTGTACGGGTGTTTTGGATTTTTGAAGATTTGTTCTGCAGTTCCAATTTCTACTACTTCTCCAGCATACAGTACAGCTACTCTATCAGCCATCTCAGCAACTACACCAAGGTCATGAGTAATTAGGATAATTCCTGCATGCATTTCTGCTTGAAGTCCTTTAATAAGGTCTAATATTTGCGCTTGAATTGTAACATCTAGAGCTGTTGTAGGTTCATCTGCGATAAGAACACTTGGTTTACAACTCATTGCCATAGCTATCATAACACGTTGACGCATACCACCTGATAACTCATGTGGATACTGTTTTGCACAACGTTCAGGATTAGGGATACCAACCTGTGTTAATAATTCAATAACACGTTTTTGTCTTTCTTCTGCACTTAATTCTGTGTGATAAATTAAGGCTTCTTCTATTTGTTTTCCAATTCTATGTAATGGGTTTAACGAAGAAAGTGGATCTTGGAAAATCATTCCAATATCTTTTTGTTCTAATTTTATTCATCTCATCTTCTGTTAAGTCAAGAATATTTTTCCCATTAAAAATAATTTCTCCAGTTGACTTAGTAAGATTTTCATTATGAAGACGCATAATAGTAGTCGCTAATGTCGACTTACCACAACCACTCTCCCCAACGATAGCTAATACTTCGTTTTTATATAGGGTCTAAACTAACTTTATCAACAGCATTAAAGTAATCGTCTTTAATTCTAAAAAGCTGTTTCTAGATTTTTAATCTCTAATAGTTTCTCCATTTACCTATCTCCTTCCAAAAAAATAACTTACTTCAATAATAAATACAAATTTAAACTTTATTTCTTTTTTTGCATTTTCAATTAATATTGTTTTATTTCTAATCAGATTTTTATAAATCATAACCTTAAATAAAAACAGCATAATACTATATTATAAAATTTTTTTAGAAAAAGCAATAAAAAAAGTAAAAATTCAGAGAGAAAAATCTAGAATTTTTCTGAATATTTATCAAAAACACTCTATAAAACTACTAAAATTTCCTCTGAATATATCGAAAAACGACTCAAAATCTTATTTTTCTAAAAAAATATTTTATCAAGTCGCTTTTTTTACTAATTTTTATATTTCTATTATCTTAGTCGGAACTACTGGATCGAGTATCCATAATAATTATTTTATCATTACAATCAATAGTTTTATCAGCTTCTAGAACACAATCTATATCCTTGTGTTTTAAGCGTCATATCCGTTGCCATACGAGCAAGTTCTTTTTGTATTATTTTGCTCACTTAAATGGGCTAAAAAGACATTTTTTTGTATTATCTCCTACTATCTTCGTTAAATAATTTGCAGAATCTGTATTTGATAAGTGACCCATATCTGATAAAATACGTTGTTTAGTCGTCCATGGATAAGGTCCACTAAGTAGAACATTCTCCTCATGATTACTCTCATAGACAATCGTATGTGAATCTTTAACATAATCTATCATCTTATCAGAAACATAACCCGTATCCGTAAGAATACTTACCCTTTTCCCATCACACTCAAAAGTGTAAAACTGTGGATTAATCGCATCATGACTAACTCCAAAACTATTAACAACTACATCATCAAAAATTTTACTCTCTTCTTTTTCAAAATGAAACTTAAGATCCGAGCTAATTTCACCACATTTCGTCATATTTTGCCAAGTAAGTTTATTAGCATAAACAGGAATATTATATTTCCTTGCGAGTACCCCTACTCCTTTAATATGGTCAATATGTTCATGTGTTACAAAAATTGCATTGATATCTTTAATATCACGCTCAATTTGTGCCAAGTTTTCTACTACTTTTTTTCCAGTCAGTCCAGCATCTACTAAACATTTAAAATTATTATGCTCTATATAAATACTATTTCCACTACTACTGCTGGCTAATACCGATAATTTCAAGTTGCACCTCCATACCATTTTTTTCACTTTTCTATTATATCATTTTTTTACAATAGTTTAGGTAGAAAGAATCACTATACTAATTCTTCTTAAAGAATTTCATAATAAACAGCTCTGGAAAACCTTAACAAGAATGAGTTCTTTAGTTAATTGTCAGAAAAATTTTAAAAATTTATTCAAAAAAAGCTTGCATTCATAAATAATAATGTGTATAATAAAAAAACAACAAAAAAACGAGAAGGAGGAACTACAAATGAAACAAACAACAACTTTAAAATCTTGGCAAAACTGGCGTAGATAATGTTGTGTGTATGTTTTTATGACGTAGACGCAACTTTAGTGTACTCTAAAAAAAGTGTCTATGTCGGCTGTAGAAAAATTCGTTTTAAATTTCGTAAAAGGGCCGTATAGAATTCTATACGGTCTTTTTTTCTTTTGGGGTAAAATAAAAAAACTTATACAAATCTTATAAACAATTCGAAAGGAAATAAACAATTATGACAAACTTAGAAAACAACTTAAAAGGATACTTTGGAGAATTTGGAGGAAGCTTCGTACCTGAAGTTGTACAAAAAGCTCTTGATGAATTAGAAGCAGCTTATGACAAATACAAAGATGATGATGAGTTTTTAGCAGAGTACGCTCACTACTTAAAAGATTACTCAGGACGTGAAACTCCATTATACTACGCTGAAAGTTTAACAAACCACCTTGGAGGGGCAAAAATCTACCTTAAACGTGAAGATTTAAACCACCTTGGAGCACACAAACTTAACAACGTTATCGGACAAATTTTACTAGCAAAACGTATGGGTAAAAAGAAAGTTATCGCTGAAACAGGTGCAGGTCAACACGGTGTAGCTACAGCTGCTGCCGCTGCAAAATTCGGTATGGAATGTGAAATTTACATGGGGGCTCTTGATGTAGAAAGACAAAGATTAAATGTATTTAGAATGGAAATGCTAGGAGCAAAAGTTCACGCAGCTCAAGAAGGAGAAAAAACTCTTAAAGAAGCTGTTGACGCTGCATTCAAAGCATGGATTGAAAACATCGACGATACTTTCTACGTACTAGGATCTGCAGTAGGACCTCACCCATATCCTACTATTGTAAAAGACTTCCAAAAAGTTATCAGTCAAGAAGCAAAACGCCAAATCTTAGAAAAAGAAGGACGTCTTCCTGACTTAGTAGTAGCTTGTGTAGGTGGTGGATCTAATGCAATCGGTGCTTTCGCTGAGTTCATCCCTCACGAAGAAGTAGCGTTACTAGGAGTTGAAGCAGCTGGTCGTGGTCTTGATACAGATCGTCATGCAGCAACACTTACTCTTGGGACTGTTGGTGTTGTTGATGGTATGAAGACTTACGCATTATTCAACGAAGACGGTTCAGTAAAACCTGTTTACTCTATCTCTCCAGGATTAGACTACCCAGGAATCGGACCTGAGCACTCATTCCTAAAAGATGCAAAACGTGCTGAATACGTAAGTGCAACTGATGACGAAGCTGTCGATGCTTTACTTCTATTAACTAGAACAGAAGGAATCATCCCTGCAATCGAGAGTTCACACGCTCTTGCAGAAGTGATCAAACGTGCTCCAAAACTAGATAAAGATAAAGTAATTATCGTTAACGTATCTGGGCGTGGAGACAAAGACGTAGCTGCAATTGCAGACTACTTAGAAAATAGAAATAAATAACAACAAAACATCGCATACTAGGTTTTCTAATATGCGATGTTATATTATTTACTTTAGTAGTATTACTAATTTCAGCAAATTTCAATAAATTTAACTATTGCCTTATTTATTCATTGAACTTATTAGATATTTATGTTAGAATAAAAATCATAAAAGAGAGCCGTTTTAAAGACGGTGGCTCAATTAGTTAGTTATAATAATAACCATCTAACCGGCTAAAGTTAAAGATGGTTATTTTTTTATTGTCATTTTTGAACGCTGTTAAGCACACTCCAACTATTGTTGCAATCAATAGATTTATACCAATAATAGTTTGTACTATTTCGTAAGGTGACAACTTGCTACTCCTTTCTTCAAGATTTTAGTGTATGCGGACATAGCACCATCCCCTTTTCAAACTGAAGTAGCCACCATCTTCATCGGAAACTATACTGCTCCCTAACTTCTCTCCGATTTTGATTATATCAAATTAAATATATATAATCAACTATTTATGAGAGCGCTATATCAATGTTTTTCAACTTGTTAATAATAGTAAATTTTATTCATAAATTAAACATATTCTGAAAAAAATAAATTCATAAAATAGAAACAAATAACAACAAAAACATCGCATACTAGGTTTTCTAATATGCGATGTTATTTTTATTATTTTCTAAATTTCTTATGTAATTCTGTATAGAATAATAGTCCTATTAATGTTAGGCTATTCCTCCCACAGCTAATGATGTTTGTGAAATTAGAGTACTTACTAAAGTATACACCCCACCAAGAATGGCTATTATAGGAACTATTGGATATAAAGGTACTCTATATGGTCTTTCTAATTTTGGTTCTTTTTTACGTAGTATAATTACCGCAAGGAATGTTGCTGTATAGAAGAACCACATTACAAATACTAATAGATCTGTTAACATATCAAAACTACCAGTTAACATCATTAAGAATGCTATTACTAAAAGTAATAATCCTGCATTCACCGGTACAGCACCTTTGTTTAACTTCGTCCATACATTTTTAAATGGAATTTGTTCACTTTTTGCCATTGCATAAGGTACACGAATTCCAGCCATTGAGAATCCGTTAATTGCTCCATATACACTGATTAATATTCCAATAGTGATAATTTTACCACCAATACCGCCGAACAACTTCGCAGCTACATCACTGGCTACAGTTTGATTACCTGCAACATGATCTAATGGTAAAGTCATAAGGTAAGCAACATTTATAAGTACATATACTGCCATAACAACAGCAAGTCCTAAGAAAATCGCTCTTGGTAAATCTTTTTTAGGATTTTTCATCTCTCCTGCCATACTTCCTACGTTCGTCCACCCTTCATAGGCAAACATCGCAGCAAGTAAAGCTCCACCTAGTCCACTAGCAAATGAAATATCTTTCCCCGCTTCTATAGGTAATAATTGTAGCGGCTGTGAATCACTTTGGAATAATCCAAATCCAATAATTACTATTAATGGTATTAATTTACAAATGGTAGCTACTGTTTGAATTACCCCACCAATTTTTCCACCTAGAAAGTTTAAAAACATTAACGACGCTGCAGCAGCAAAGGCTATAGGAAGATGCCACGCTTTATCTAAATTTAATAAGTTTAAAACTTGTGTAGAGAAAATAACAGCAAGAGCCTCAATCATCGCAGGGAAATAAATTACCGACTGAGCCCATCCTAATAAGAATGCTGCAGTTTTCCCATAAGTTCTCTCTATCCAAACGACCATCCCTCCTACTTCAGGAATAGATGCCGCAAGTTCTGCAACAGTAAGACCGGCACAGATAGTAATAATTCCAGCAAGAACCCAAGCAAGCAACCCTAGACTCATCGTCCCTGTAGTTTTATAAATTACAGCTGCCTTAAAGAACACCCCTGCTCCAATTACTGAACCTATTACAGTCATAAAAGCCGGCATGAAACCTATCGTTCTTTTCAACTCACTCATAAGAGTAACCTCCTTATTTATAATTTTTCATTTCTATATTATACCTTTTTATTAGAAAAAAAGAAAAAAAGAAAAAGACTCAAAATTTGAATCTTTTGAATGCCGATTCAAATTTACTGAAAATAATATTTTTTTAAAAATATATAATTAAATTTTATATATTTAAATTTTTATTAATTTTGTAAATGATAACTATCTCCTTTGTAATTATCTTTTTATATAATTTTTTTACTGTTATTAACAATATTAAAATAATCCTATTAATTTCTTAAAAATCGTTGATAATCACTAATTAATCTGATATAATCAAAATCGGAGAGAAGTTGGAGAGTATAATACTTTCTACAAAGATGGTGGCTACTTTTCTATGAAAGGAGTTGGTGTTATGTCCGCATACACTAAAAATCTTGAAGAAGGGAGTAGCATGTTGTCGGCATATGAAATTGTACAAACAATTATTGGAATAAACCTTTTAATTGTTTCAATAGTTAGTGCGTGCATTATGGCATTAAAAAAAGACAATAAAAAAATAACCATCTTTAAAACTTTGAACGGTTAAGACAGTTATTTTCAACTATAATTAATCAGAGTCACCGTCTATTAAGTTAGTCGTTTATTTTTCAAAGTCATAGACTGAAGAAAAAAATATTACGAATAATTTATACTACGACTACTATAATTTCTACGAACGTAGTGAGTTAAGAAATATTAGTAAAAGTCAGTGCAAACGGCTCTCTCTTTATGATTTTATTTTAACATAAATATGAAATAAGTGCAATGAATAAATAATACTATAACTCAAGTTATAAATAGTCAACTCAGATATACAAAATACACCACATACTAGATAATCTATTATGTGGTGTTAATTTATTTTGACTTCTCCTATTTCCCAAATAATAATTTGAAGAAGTTTAATTTTTGACCATATCTTAATGTTGCTAGTCTATATACTCTAACACTCGCAAATGCTACAAGTAATGTAGTTAAAGCTAATATACCATAAGATAATCCTAATTCTTGAATAGAAACGTGGCTAATTGCATAACGTGTAAACATTACAAAGTATGATGTGAATGGAACATATGATAAAATCTCTGCAATTTTAGTATCTCCTGTTGAACCCATAATGTAGTAGTTTGCGAAGAATGCACCCATAAATGTTAACATCGGTAAAGTTATCGCTCCGTTGACATCCTCAATCTTACTAACTAGTGAAGCGAATGCCGCGTACATAAACATAAACATTACGAATCCAGTTAAAGCAAACACTAGTCCGACACCAAGGACTTTCAAGTCTACGTTTTCTATAATATGTTTAATATTATCGCTATATCTAGAACCATTAATTTTTAGACCTGCAAATAAACCACCTATGATTAAGCCCATTTGAATAAGTACCGCAATTGATAAAGCTAGTACTTTTCCTAAAATTAACGTTCTAGGATTTACAGTGACTACTAATAGTTCCATAGCTCTATTACTTTTTCTTTAACAACATTTGTTGCAACTACACTACCAAATTGAACTACCGTCATATAGACAATAAATGTAAGAGCATAAACTACTACAACATTTACTACTTGTGTCTGAATATCAGAATCTCCACTTACGTTCACAGGTACAGGTTGAGGTAGATGTGATTTCACGTTAGTTACTTTATCATAATCTAAACCATTTTGTTTATAGACTAATTTTTCTACGTTCTTTCCAAAAGCTTCTTTGAATTCACTGCTACCTTTACTAAAGATAGATTGTCTAGATAAATATTCATAACTGTCTTTAGTTAAGACGATACCTTCATCTAATTTTTTTATCTTTAATGTCTTTTTCTAAAAGCCTCTTTACTATCATATTTTTTTAGCTTCTTTTAGATCTTCTAATTTAATATTTGCATCTTTTTACAACATATGCACTACGATTGAAATTATCGTTGCTATCACCTTTGAAAAAGATTACTGTTCGCAATCGATGGTACAAATGTTATACCTATAGCGATAACGAAGTATATTGCCATAATAACTTTTTGTCGCTTTCTTTGCGAAAAATTGTTTTAACTCGAAATTAAATACTGTACTAAAATTCTTCATAACTACTTACCTACCTGTTCCTTGAATATATCTTCTAACGATGGTTTATAAAGTTTAAATTCTTCTATATTAAAAGTCGCTTCCTGCAAGTTTTGCTAATAGTTCTTTTTAGATCCTCTTCTTTAAAAATCAAGAAGTACTCCCTCTGGTACTAATGAGTATTCGATACCTAATGGTATAGATCTTAGATTAGCGAGCAATTCTTCTTTTCCTAAGTTACTAACACTCAAGATCGTTTTTCCATGTCCTAGTTGTTTTTTTAATATAATCTAGATTTCCACTTAAAAGTAATTTCCCCTTTTTTTCTAGTATATTTATGTCTTCACAGAATGTTTCTACAACTGGCATTTGGTGAGATGAAAAAATAACTAGTTTGTCTTTTTTGATAAAGTCTGTAATTATTTCTTTTAGCTTCGATACGTTCACCGGATCAAGTCCACTGAATGGTTCGTCAAAAACAAGAATATCTGGGTCATTCATAACACTTTTGAATAATTTGAATTTTTTTGTGCATTACCTTTAGATAATGTTTTTAATGCTTGTTTATTATCTTCTAATTCGAAGTACTCTAACCATTTTTTCGCTTCTGTTTGTGCTGCTTTCTTCTTCATGCCTTTTAACATTCCGAAGTACGTAAGCTGATCTACTAGTCCAACACCATCGTACATTCCACGTTCTTCTGGTAAATATCCAATTTTCACCTTACTGTGATCTAGAGGTTTTCCGTCTAATAAAATCTCACCTTTATCTGGCTTGAATATATCTAACAAAAATTCTAAAACTTGTAGTTTTACCACTACCATTTCGTCCTAAATATCCATTAGCCACCCCACTTTTTCGCTGTGAAAGCTAACTCCCTTAAGAACCTTTTTATTACCAAAACTCTTCTCTACATTTTTAAATTCTAAAAATCATAGCCCTTACCTCATTTCCTAACTTATTAAAAGTTATATCCCTTTTTTTATTCGTCATTATTTTTTTATTTCTTTTTGTTAACTTGAAATATTTCGGTAAAAACATTCCAAGTCCACTTATACAGTAACCAAATATACCACCTATTAATCCACCTATTAACATGGCTAACACATCAGGTATTCCACTATTAATTACCCATTTAATATTAGTAAAATACAATACCCCTACTATGCTTATTAAAAATAAATAAAACTATAAATCTTAACAATCTATATTTAACAATTTCTAATTCCGTCTCGGTATCAGTATATATCGGATAAGAACTCGAAGTCCCTTCAGCAAGTCTAAACAAATTATAAACTTGAAACTTATAAAGCTTCCAACCAGTTGCTTTATAATACTCTTCTATCTCAGGTGTAAAGTTTTTATCAAAGATAAACTTATATTGCTTATCACTAATCTCTGAAACTTTCTTCATTCTGATTGCCACTATAGCCTCTTTATCGTATTCATATCCCTGAGCGACAAGATGATTCATTTTATCCGCTACTTTGTCATAACTTATAAATACCGGAACATATTTATACTTCATAAATTCAATCCTTTCTTCTCTTCAAAAAAATAAATATTTTATAAAGAATGCTATATTTACAGCACCTAGTCCTAAAAGCAAAGCTAAAAGACATTCCTGTAATAAAAATCTATTACTTCAGATGGCATTATAAATTTATTTATTATGTGCGTCACCAAAGCTATAAGAAAACACCCTAACATGATTTTCGCATTAAATCTTATTCTATATAGCCACATATATTCTTCACTCAGATTATCTGTATATAGTGTAGTTGCTGAAGGTTCACCACGTAATATTTGCCAGAAAAAAACTGTTTCTAACTACTTTCCAACCGTTAAACTTATAGAAATCTTTACGTTCTGCATCGAACTTTTTATCGTATACCAATTCGTATTTGTAGTTAATTTTTTTCTCCTTTTTCTAGTAAAAATGAAAAAAATCCTAGAAACTTTTTAAAGTGCCAACCCTTAGCACTATATCTTTCTAACTTTCTCATGAGTCTTTTATTTGTTAAAAGCAAACGTATGTATCACCTTATATTTACTCATCACTTCTACCACCTATAAACTTCTTAGCTACATCTAGTAAAAACTGTCGAAGTTTTAAATTTTCTCCAAAACTTCCATACCTTTTGGAGTAATATGATATTCTTTTTTCGAATTGTCGATTTCCTTATCTTCAATCCAGCCAACAGAAACCATTTTTCCTAAAGTTGTGTACATTGTCGCAGGTCCGATAATAATATTATTGTCAGTAATTTCTGCCACCTTTTGCATTATTAAATAACCATGAATAGGTTCTGTTAAAACTAGAAGTGTAAAAAAATATACTATCCGTTAGTTCACCCGTTTCATAAGGGCTTAACTTTTGCCATTTTATCCCTCCTAACTTAATTAGAGATATTCTGTATCTATATCCATCATCGATATATCTATCTTCGATATAATTGTATATCAATCATTGATATAAGTCAATAGATTATTTATTATTTTCACAAAAAAATATTGGATAAAAAAATAGTTTCCTTATTTATGACCTATATTATTTATTACAGATATTTTAAAAAATAGGTTTATAATATAGTAATATCGACTATAATATGATAGAATAATGCTATAAAAAAATAAATTTATAAAAATAGATTCCTTATACTAGTCTATTTTAATTAATGTTAAGGAGAGACACATGACAAAATCACTAAAAAAATATCTATTGCTTATTGCAACGGTTATTCTTTCAGTTACTCTTGCTGCTTGTGGCATGGGAACTTCCGCAGAACAAATCGTCAATAAATCAGTAGAATCATCTAAAAATATTAAGAGTACAGATTTCGAAGCTACAAACCAATCTGAAATTTTAGTTGGTGAACAAAACCAAACAATTGAAAATACTGTATCTGGTTCATTAATCATGGATCCACTTGCAATGAAAGCAACTACTGATGTGAAAGCTCAAGGACAAAGCCAAACATTAGAATTATACATCAAAGATGGAACTGCTTATGCAAAATCAACAGGACAAAACGAATGGGTTAAAAGTTCAAACAACAATATAACAGCACAATTTGAAAATCTTAAAAAGATTGCTAATTCAGACCAAATTTTAGAATTCTACAAAAAAATCGCTAAAGATTTCAAGAAAACTGAAGAAAATGGAAACTACGTACTAACATATACAGGAAATGGTGACCAATTCAAAGATCTTATGGTTGCTGTTGCTAACGCTTCTTCAGGAAGCGAAGTGACTGCTAGTGCATTTAACAACGTTGATTTCAAAAACGTTTCTATTAAACTTGTAGTTACTAAAGACTTCACACCTGTTAACAACGAAGTAACAATGGAACTTGCAACTAAAGATACTTCAAACCCAACTACGATGAAAATTAAACAAATCATCAAATATTCTAACGTGAATAACGTTAAAGAAATCAACCTTCCTGATGAAGTGAAAAATGCTAAGGAAGTAGCTACTAATTCACAACGTTAATAACATTAAAAACCTACCTACTGAAAAAAAGTAAAGTAGGTTTTTTTATTAGTCAAGTTTGTATTTCAGTAATTCTAAAAAAATTAAGGTTAAATTTTTTTAGATACTTTATTTTAATATCTGAGTTTATGTAAATTTATCCTTTCAGTTTTACAATGCACTTCTCATCTAGTATAATAATATGGACGATTAAATAACTAGGAGGTAATTTGAATTTATAATTATAGCGCCCGAACTAAGTTCTAAAGGTTAAATTGAGCTTAGTTGACGAGGAAAAAAGTTATCGAAAATTCGGCGGATGCTTTTTCGGAACCAGAGAGTTTCGTTAGATAATGTACAATGGGGTGCACTTTACTATTTCTAGGAACGAAGAGACGACGAAATAGTTAGGTGCAGCGTATGCAACAGCAACTTAGTTTTTAAGGAAGAATGACGACAAAAACTTTAGTTGCCACTGCTGGGGTAGATCTTACTATTTCTAGGAACAAAGAGACGACGAAATAGTTAGATATAGCGTATGCAACAGCAACTTGGTTTTTAAGGAAGAATGACGCAAAAAACTTTAGTTGCCACTGCTGGGGTGTACCTTTGTATCTTTAGGAACATAGTGACGACAAGATACTTAGGTACAGCGTATACAACAGCAACTTGGTTTTTAAGGAAGAATGACGCAAAAAACTTTAGTTGCCACTGCTGGGGTGTACCTTTGTATCTTTAGGAACGTAGTGACGACAAGATACTTAGGTACAGCGTATGCAACAGCAACTTAGTTTTTAAGGAAGAATGACGACAAAAACTTTAGTTGCCACTGCTGGGGTAGATCTTACTATTTCTAGGAACAAAGAGACGACGAAATAGTTACAGTGGCTACTAACAAAATATTTCGTCATTTCATTCCTTATATTTTGAGTAGCTGTTGTCTAAGTTACTCGATAAGGTTTCTTATCATCTTTTTGATTCAAGAAACCTAACGATTAACTCATAGATATATCGTATGCAACAGCAACTTGGTTTTTAAGGAAGAATGACGTAAAAAAACCACCCTTCAAAATCATTATCCTCTCTCTATTTGGCTCATAATACTTTCTTTCAGGTTAACATAAACTAAGTGGAGTATAATATTTTTGAGTGAATATAATTTTTCATAGTACTTTCTATGAAACGACAATTAAATTAAATAAAGAAAAAAAGCGAGGAATTTTTAATATGTGTGGAATTGTAGGATTTGTTGGAGAAGCAAATGGAGTTAAATTTTTAATCGATGGACTTAGCAGTCTTGAGTACCGTGGATACGACTCAGCTGGTATTGCTGGGGTTGTTAACGGAGAAGCTAGCGTTACTAAGTCTGTAGGTCGTATTAAAAACCTAGAAGCCTTAATACCTGAAGGTCTTCACCTAGAATTAGGTATCGGTCATACTCGTTGGGCTACTCACGGTGGAGTTAACACAACTAACTCTCACCCACATCAAAGCTTCAACAAACGTTTTATTTTAGTTCACAATGGAGTTATCGAAAACTTCCAAGAACTTAAAGATAGATTTTTCAAAGGTGTAGAACTTGTTTCTGAAACTGATACTGAAGTTATCGTTCAATTAGTACAAGTTTATAGCGATCGTGGTCTTGATACTAAAGAAGCTTTCAAAAAAGCTGTATCTAAATTACAAGGATCTTATGCACTTTGTTTAATCGACACAGAAGATAAAGATACATTATATGTAGCAAAAAACAAAAGTCCACTTCTTATTGGACTAGGAGAAGAAAATAAAAACTATGTTGGTAGTGATGCTTTAGCAATGATTAAGTACACTAACAACTTCTTAGAAATCAACGATGGTGAAATTGTTATCGTGAAAAAAGATAGCGTAACTATCGAAGATAAAGAAGGTAATATCGTAGAGCGTGAAAGTTTCTCAACTAACTTAAACGCTGGAGAAATTGATAAAGGTATCCACGAGCATTACATGATTAAAGAGATTCATGAGCAAGTAGGAGCTATGCGTAACATCATCTCTCACTACTTCGATGGACATGATGTAAATATTGACAGCGAAATTATTAACAACGTAAAAGATGCGGATAGACTATATATCATCGGATGTGGTACAAGTTATAACGCTGGTTTAGTAGGAAGAAACTACTTCGAAAAATGGGCTGGTATCCCAACAGAAGTACACCTAGCATCAGAATTTGCTTACAACGTACCATTATTATCTAAAAAACCAATGTTCATCTTCCTTTCTCAATCAGGAGAAACAGCTGACCTTCGTGCAGTATTAACAAAATTACGTAGTGTAAATGAAGATTATAAATTCTTAGTACTTACTAACGTTGATGCTTCAACTCTATCTCGTGAATGTGACTATACATTATTACTTCACGCAGGTGTTGAAATCGCGGTTGCTTCTACTAAAGCATATACTGCTCAAATTGCAACACTAAGTATACTAGCTTACGAAGTAGCTAAACAACTTTCAAGACAACCTAAATTTGATATCGAGCAAGAGTTATCAGTAATTACTTCAGCAATCGAATCAATCTTAGATGATACAAAAACTATCAAAGACTTAGCTAAAAACTTATTCACTGAACGTAATGCATTCTATATCGGACGTGGAATTGACTACTATAGTGCATGTGAAGCAGCTTTAAAACTTAAAGAAGTTTCATATATTCAAACAGAAGGATTTGCCGGAGGAGAATTAAAACACGGTACAATCGCTCTTATAGAAGAAAAAACACCAGTAGTAGCTCTTATTACAAGTGCTAAACTAGACTTAAATACACGTAGTAACGTAAGTGAAGTGGCTAGCCGTGGAGCTAATACTCTAATCATTACATTAGAAAAATTAGCTCGTAAAGGTGACTATGCTATTCCTAACGTAAATGAAGATCTTGCTCCAATCGCAAGTATCGTTGTTACACAATTATTCGCATACTATGCAGCTTATACTAAAGGTTTAGATGTGGATAAACCACGTAACTTAGCTAAATCAGTAACAGTAGAATAATAAATAATTTAAGTAGTACTTGACCCAAAAGTCCTAAATTTTAACAAAGTGTCTATGAGAATTCATAGACGCAGTGGTTTATTGATATCTAAATTCGCTTTATAAAAGCTTTTTAGATATCTAATAAACTTTTCGGGGGTGACTCGACAAAATCGATTTCTACGAAATCACGATTTTTGAGTCACTCCCTACTATCTATCTATAAAAAGTTAAGCCTTTTCTCTTTACAAACTTTAGTCTTAGGTTTATAATAAACCTATAATAAATAATTAAATTATCTTCGGGGCAGGGTGAAATTCCCGACCGGCGGTTAAAGTCCACGAGCGCAAGCTGATTTGGTGAAATTCCAAAACCGACAGTACAGTCTGGATGATAGAAGATATAGAATTAATAAACTTGCACATATAACCTTACTACATATGTATATTTGTCATACAGTGTGTTGTGCGATGTTTATTTTTCATACCTTTCAGTCCCGCTTTAAATTTTTTTAAAGTGGTGTTTTTATATCTAATACAGATTTTAAAGACGCCTTTTTAAAAATTATATTGCGGTTATTTTTGCCTATGAAGATAGGAAAAGAGGATTTAATATGTACAAAAAAAATGTTCATTCACTTGTTTTAAGTGGAATGCTTGCAGTTATTGCTCTACTTCTATCTTTTTTTAGTTTTGCTGTGCCATTCTTGCCACCATTTCTAAAATTTGATTTCACGTTTATCCCGCTATTCATGGCGTTGTTATTATTAGGTTATAAAGATGCACTTTTAGTGTCATTCTTAAAAAACTTCCTACACTTCGCATTATTATCACATGAACCTATCGGATCAATCGCTAATATCGTTGTAGAATTTACTTTCATTAGCATTATCGTATTCTTCTACAAAAAAGGTACTACAAAAACAATCATCGGTGGTATCTTAGGTACTTTAGCTATTACATTATTCATGTCATTACTTAACTACTTCGTGTTACTTCCAGCATATGGATATATCATGAATTTAGCTGATATCGTAACTAATGTGAAAACTATTGTAACTGCTGGTATTATTCCATTCAACCTATTAAAAGGTGCTTTAATAACATTCTTATTCTTCGTTACTAAGAGTGTTTATGATCGATACCAACAAGTATTCGCAGTCGTTTTGCATAAAAATAAAAACTAAATAATTAATTTAACCATGAAAAAATTCCTCCATTACACTCACCTTACTGTAATGGAGGATTCCTTTTATTATTTCCTAGGGAATATTTTATTTCAAAATTATTATTACACCCTACAACTATCTTATTCACTCAATAGTTTATCTAATTTTTCTGAGTGAGCTACTTCTTCTACATTAGTGTCTTTTTCATCGAGTACCGTATCAATATTTAATTTTTCATCATTATTAACTATTAATCTAGCATAAATTTTTCTCCAACACTTCTTATACTCTCATAATCAATCTTATAATCTTTTTATTTTCGACTTTTGCAGTAAATGCCAATTTATCTTTTTCTAATATTATTTTTTTCATAAAAACCACGAGCATCTGCAGTTTTTACGACTCTAATTATTTCTTTGTACTTAGGGATTATTTTTCATATAAATAACTCCACCTACAGCGACCATAAATGTTATTGCTCTAATATTTTTCTCACTTAAACACATCCTCCTTTTTACAACTACCAATCGGAGATTTTAAAACTCTCTTATTAGTGCACTTTTTAGTTATCTTATATATTATAACTTTTCTAAGGTTTTTGCAATAGTTTTTATGATTTCTTGTACTTTATACATTGCTTCCTTTTTACCATCAATCTCGCCATAATTTCTTCACAAATATAACAGTCTAAGCAATTTAAGTTTAATTAATATGATATTGTAATTGATAATAATTTCTGTAACAATATAAAAAAACACGTGTGTTTTAGTACAAAAAGTGGTATAATCGTATATAACTATACAATTATGAGAGGTTAAATAATGAAAAAAAGCTATTTTAGTTATGACATATGGAACACCTGAGGATTATACATTTGAAGGCGTAGCTAAATTTTTACGAATATTAGAAGAGGAGTTCGTCCTAACGATGATGAAATCAACTTATTATTAAAAAAACTATCTTCGCATCGAAGGTTCTCCCCTTCAAGAAATAACACTTAAAGAAGTTAATTTGTTAAAAGAAGCTGTACGAGATGAATATCAAGTATACTTCGCAAATAAATTCTCTTCTCCATATATCCCGGATGTAATTTCAAAAATGGAAGAAGATGATATTGAAGAATGTATTTGTTTAATTTTAGAACCTCATTATTCATTCTATTCTATTATGGGATATGAAAGATTTATTAAGAGTGATAAAAATCAAATTTAATATAATAAAATCGTGGTATAAAGAAGAAAAAAATTAATTGAATTTTTGGGCTAATGAAATCAAAAATTATCGATACAGAAGTTAAAAATGATAGCTTTAAAGTTATCTTTTTCTGCACATAGTGTACCTGAGATTGCTTTGAAATATAACGACCCTTATGTTGACCAAATCTTCGATATGACTAAGATTATAGCAGAGAAAATAGGACTTGATAAAGATAACTATACAAACACATGGCAAAGCGAGAGTGATATCGGTATGCCATGGATTAAACCTGATGTTCTAGAATATTTAAGAGATCAAAAAGAGCATCCAAATCACTATATATTTGTACCTCTTAGTTTTATAAGTGAACATATTGAAGTTCTTTTTGATAATGATGTTGAATGTCGTGAACTTTGCGAAGAATTTGGTGTAGCATATCATAGACCACCAATGCCAAACTACGACTCTCGTTTAATAGAAGCTCTAGTTTCTACAATTAATGATAATAAAGATAATCCTTTTTATCTATCATAATCCAGAACAAACAACATTTAACGAGATGGATAAAGAAAAAAAGCAGAAATGCCTGATTTCGTTAAGAAAAATGCTTGCCAATAAAAAGATGGTGAAAAACCTGAAAATGCCCGACTTCGTTAAAAATGCTGGCTAACAAAAAAAGACGGCGAAAAACCTGAAATGCCTGACTTCGTTAAAAATACTAGCCAATAAAAGAAACAAGTCGTAAGGATAAAATTTTCAATTTCATTAAAAGTATATTCAGCAAAAATAATATTTTATAAATAAATACAAAAAGATATAACTCTGTTACTACTAGCTAGTAATAGAGTTATTTTTTTATAAAAATATAAACAAAATCGTCTATATCTTCTATAAATCAAATTAATAAATATATTAATTTTTTTATCAATTTTTATATATTTTGTTGTATATTTTTAGTTTACTATAAATAACACTGTAATAACAATTATCACTTATCTTAATATAATTAAATTTTATTATATAATTAATTTATAGTTACCGTTTTTTTGTGTTATAATAAAAGTGAAAATTAAAGGAGGAGTAAATTTATGAAAAAGAAATAAAAATAACTTTAGCTTTATCGAGCATATTACTTTCTGTATCTTTAGTAGGTTGCAGTAGTGGCGATGGTCTTAACCGTTCTGCGAAAGACGGAAAAGAAAACGAGGTAGAAAAAGCGCCATCAAACTTGTTAAAGCCACAAAAACTGGGGATTATAATTTAATAAGCGCTGATGAATTGAAAAAAATCTATCGACAACAAAGAAGATATGATTTTAATCAACACTATTCCTTCCGATCGCTTTGAAAAACAAAAAAATCAAAGGTGCTGTAAATGCTGGCTTACCTAAAAGAAATGAAAGATTTAAAAACCAGAAGAAAAAAACATTCTTAAAAAAACTTTAGGGTACTGATAAAGATAAAAATTGTTATCTACTGTGGATTTGTTTCTTGTGAAAGAAGTCATGTTAGGCAACATTAGCTAAAAAGCAGGATATAAAAAAATGTCTATAGATTTCCGGGCGGAATTGCTGCATGGTTAGATGCTGGAAATAGCATTGATAAATAACATTATCTCTTGCATCTGTGGATAATTATGAGGATTTACCTCACTTTTGCAATATAAATTAATATTTGTGGATAATTATGAGGATTTATCTACGAATACTCTAATTAAATAATATTTTTAATTGTTATATTGTTGAAACAACCCCTTATTTATTTTTCAACAGATCGATCAACATTCCAAATTTTTATCCAAAATTAACAATTTCGCTCAATAAAGAGGTAGCTGATTTCAGCTACCTCTTTATTTTATTTTTCTATTAAATTTAAATATTTCTCTTTTTAAATAAAGGAACATTATCAAAATACTCTCCCTTATAGAAAAGGGTGACATTTTCAAAAGTCTCTTTTATAGTTAAGTATGTTCCAAGAAAAAGCCAAATCTCTTATAACTTTCCATCGCATAGCTCGAACATGTCGGTGAAAATCTACATGTTGGTCTTGTGTAACGAGATATATACCTTCTATACAATTTTATTAAAAAAATATACATAACTTCGCCATTAAAAGCACTCCTTTCTGCTTTATTTTAACAATTCACTAGATTAATTTCAACTTATTACTACATAAATACAACAATTATATTCGATAATGATTATCATTTATAATTTTTCACCTCGGAAAACATTGTCAAATCAACCTTTATTTTTAGATAATAATTCTCAATAACTATTATAAGTCTATAAACTTTACATCACGTATTCATGGTGCTATAATTTAAGCATAAATTACAAAAATATAAAGGAGAGAATTTAATATGACACGTACAACAGAACTAAACAAACTTGTAGCAAATTTAACAGTATTATACACAAAATTACACAGCTTCCACTGGTATGTAAAAGGACGTAACTTCTACACACTACACGAAGTATTTGAAAATTACTATAATTACACGACTGAATCTTTAGATGAGGTTGCGGAAAGATTATTAGCAATTGGAGGTCGCCCAGTTTCTACACTTAAAGGTGCTTTAGAAATCGCAACTATTAAAGAAGCAACTGAACAAGAAACAACTTCTGAAATGGTTGCAGCTGTATTCCACGATTTCGAACTATTAATCAACGACTTAACTCACCTTATGGAAGTAGCTGAAGAAGAAGGAGATCAAGGTACTTCTGACTTAGCACTAGGTCTAAAAACTCAATTAGAAAAAAATGTTTGGATGTTACGTGCTTACTTAGCAGACTAATAACATATCTAAAAGAAAGCTATCCACCACTTTATTGTGATGGATAGCTTTTTTTATACCTATCTATGAACTTTGTCCTTTTCTATTTAAAATATTCAAGTTTATAGCATCTACATAATAGTTACTCACCTGTCCATCCTTATCACTTATCTCAACATTTCCAAGTCGGTATTAATACTTGATTTTTCTGTTTGCGAAATATAAGTATAATATCCTAAAGTTGTACGAACTCTACAATTTTTTTGGAATCAAGTCTTCATGATACAGCCTGTTTATAGCTTGATTAGATGTAACTAAGGTTTCGTTTTTTTATCTTTTTCTTATGTTAGAAACTCCTGTTAGAGTAAACCACTTGATATCTCCATTACTTTCAACTTCAAAAACTATTCTAGCATTTTTATTTGAAAATACTCTGAAAACTATCAATCTGTTGTTCATAAATAACCTCATTTTTATTAGAATTATAACTAGAGAATACATAATTTGCACTCAACTTCAATTTTTTTCAAGTAAAAAATGAGTCTAATTCAGCTCTATAACTGCCTTTATTAACATTACTTATAGCATTTTTCTGAACTAACCTTTAGAGTTGATGTTTTATCTACATTTTTCAACTTCAATCTTCAATCCATTTTCTTCTTTTTATAATCTTTCAAATCCGAAATAGTTACATTAACATAACCTAGATTATCACGTTTTGTGGCGTTTTTCTTCGACAGTTATATTATCATTTTTCATAGATCGTTCTATTATTTCTTTTTCTTGAACTATTTCAGTTTTTATTCTTTTGAACTGTATAGACATAAAAAAAGTTAATAAGACTGCATTTAAAAGCGACAAATAGGTAAATAAATAATGTTTTCATCTTGCCCCAATTCATAGTCTCTCTCCCTTGTCTATTTTTCTTTTTAGTTTTTGAAACTCATATATCTGTCATTGTACTTCACATACCATGTAGGGAGTATAACTGAAACTGTTTCTTTCTTTATTGTAAGTTTTATCATATCCTAAAACTATATCACCTATTTCTTTTAGGTTAACCCTCTCATAAAGATAGTTTATCACGTATTCTGTTTTTTTCTACAGAATACAATTCTGCTTCTTTCGATGAAAGGTAAGTCTTAGTCAATTTCTTCGGTGAGGTCAGTTTATATATTCCACTACTGTTATCTTCTGATATTATATCAGCAAAAACCATCTTTACTAAAAGCTATAGAGTCCTTGTACGCTTCTTGGAAAATACTAATTCCATCTAAAAGCTGTTGTTGGTTGGTAATTAGTATCTCCAACATAACCTAACTCTAAGAAACTAATAGTATTATTTATAGCAATAGTAGCTCCTACTTCACGTCCACCTTCATTAGATGGTTTGTATATACCAGTCTATTATTTATAGATCTTAATATTCCATATCCATCAGTTACTTCATCTTCATTACTAATTCTAAGATTATCTTTTTCTCAAAAATATCCCTCGCCAGCTTATTTAAATTGACATCTTCAGCGCTATATTCATCAATAACATTATCTTCATCGCCTTCTTTTAGATATATAAATTTGTTATTCAAACTATATTTCGCATAATTTTGCTTTTTCTCATTGAATTTACTATTTATCTTCTCATATATATCTTGTTTCAAAGTAATTTGAAGATAGTTTTTATCATCTTTTTATATAGATAAATCATATTAGGTCTATCTTTTAATATAACTATAGTATCAAACTCTAAACTTACGTTTGAATTGTCCTCAGAAAAGAATAACGGTTTTAAGCGACGCTGAGTCTAAAGTAACTTGATAATTTATCAATATTTTTTTCAACGTTATTAGTCGTAATATCTTCTATGTTACGGTTTCTCACCCTAGATTCCGTGCTCTCACTATCTGAAAGAAGAGACAGTAACTCTTTTAATACTTTCTTCTCCTTGACTCCTTCTACGCTAGCTACTTTTGTTATTGTATTTTTGAATTACAGCTTCTTCCCTTGTTCCTTCATGGTTTTTCACCACACTATCAGGTATAAGGAAATTCAGAAGATTATTTTTGTTTGAATCAACTGTTTTTCTGAGTAGATCTTTTCGTAAAAATTTCGTAATCTGGTTGATAAGTAATAATAAGATAAGATAAAGTTAAACTTAGTAAAAACAAGTATACCTAAAACAACTGATTTTACAGTTTCCTTTTTCTATTTCTCATATTACTCACCTCTATAACCATTCGTCATCTATTTGTTCACAAGGTAATGTTACAAAAATTATGCTTCCATAACCTTCTCTACTTTGTGCCCAAATGCGTCCTTTATGAGCTTCTACTATAGTCTTAGCTAGAGCTAATCCTAAACCAGTTCCACCCATACTTCTTTGTCTACTTTTTATCAACTCGATAAAATCTATTAAAAATTTTATCTATATGTACTAAAAGGTATTCCTACCCCTTCATCTTTTATAGAAATACTCACCCTATTATGGTGATAATTCTGTCTAACTCTTATAGTGATATTCTTACCATTTGGAGAATATTTTATTGCGTTATTAACAATATTGTCAAACACCTGTGTAAGTTTGTCTTGGTCTCCTTCAACAAATATCGGCGTTTTAGAAATATGTTTTATAAAATTCTTTTCTGGATGTGTTAGTGCAAATCTATCTGTGATACGCTCAAGCATTTTATTTATATCGATGAACTCTTTTTCATAATGCTCTTCTTTAATATCCATTTTCCCAAGTTGCATAAGTTCATTTACCATTCTTATCATACGAGTAGTTTCTTTATGAATAGTATCGATAAACTGAGGAGCCAGTTCCTTATCTTCTAATACACCTTCTTCTAATGCTTCGATATAACTGTTCATCGTAGTTAGAGGTGTACGAAGTTCATGAGATACAGTTGATACGAATTCACGACGTTCTTTTTCTTGACGCTCTTGATCTGTTACGTCATAAAGAACAATAATATATCCTTCTAGCTCAGTTGACATCTGAGTTAAATCTTCTTTATCTTCTTTTTCTATCTTAGAGATTTCTGCTCGTAATAGTAATTCATCACTATCATTAGACGCATTAACAAGAAGGCTATCCTCAGCTTCTAATATTTCCTCAATACTTTCATATTCTGTAATATCAAGAATTTTTAGAACATCTTTTCCAATGAAAATTTCATCATCACGTCCACCTAACATATCCTCAGCACTTGTATTTATAAGGATTATTCTACCGTTATTATCAGTTGCAATAATTCCATCCATCATACTCTCGATAATAGTCGCAAGCTTCCTACGTTCTGTCTCCGTTACAGCCTGCTCTTCTTCGATTCTCCTAGAAATCCGGTTAAATACTTTAGCAAGATCACCGATTTCATCATCTGTATCTATACCAACTACAGTACCATAATTTCCTAAAGCCATCTTCTTAACCTGAGAACTCATTTTTTCAATAGAACTCGTTACGGTTTTAGAAGCGACAAACCCTATTACAGTAGTAATTAATATCGATAATATAGTACCTACTATAAAGATTCTCGAAATACTATTTACCTCTTGATAAACACTTTCTATATCTGCCATAAGTGATATTACACCAATAACTTCATTATCTTTTTTTACAGGACTCACATAAATCCATACACGCTTATTACTATCAGCATTATACTGAATTTGTTTAGTACTCTCACCCGTTTTTATAACTTGACTAACAAGTGGATCAAAAGATCTTTTAGCAAGATAGTCATCATTTCCATTTTTGATGAACTCGCTAAAATTTTTCAATTATTATCAATAACATTTTACAAGTAGTAATTTCTGGATATTAAATTCACTAACTAGTTTTACTATTCCACTTTTTGAATCTCGATTGTGCTTGTAGAATCTTGATTAGCGTTATTCTCTGAATCAGTTGACTCTTCACCCTTCTTCATATTAACCTTATCAAGTTCCTCTCGAATATGGTAATTCAATATCTTTTCTTGTTCGATAATATTTTGTTCAAATGTGTTTATATTACTGTTTCTTAGTTGTGTTGTAAAAGAATAATCCGATTAGTTGTAACGAAATTATGTTAACTAATACATATACTATTACGAACTTAGTTCGGATTGATGAAAAGAATCTTTTCTTAAATTTCTTACCGAAAAAACTCATTACTCTTCACCTATAAAGTAACCAACACCACGACGTGTCATTATATATTCTGGTTGCGATGAATCATCTTCTACTTTTTCACGTAATCTTCTCACAGTCACGTCAACTGTTCTAACATCTCCGAAGTAGTCATAACCCCATACTGTTTGCAGTAAGTTCTCACGTGTTAAAACTTGACCACGGTGTTGAGCAAGGTAATAAAATAAGTCAAATTCTCTACGCGTTAAATCTATTTCTTCTCCATTTTTCTTAATAACATAAGCCTCTGGATAGATTACAATATCCTTAATTACAAGGTCACTACCACTCTTCTCTTCTACAACTTCTTCTTGTTGCTTAGTAACACGACGTAAGTTTACCTTAACCCTAGCCATAAGCTCACGTGTTGAGAAGGGTTTAGTTACGTAATCATCAGCTCCGAATTCTAATCCTAGAACCTTATCTATTTCACTATTTTTTTGCTGTTAGCATAATTATTGGAATATTCTTTTTAGCACGTACTTCTCTACATACTTCCATTCCATCTTTTTTCGGCAACATCAAATCTAATAGAATCAAATCAGGGTTTTCGCTAAAAGCAAGCTCCACCGCTTTTTCTCCATCATTAGCAACTATTACATCATAGCCTTCTTTTTTTAAATTAAAATCTAGTATATTAGCAATCGGTTCTTCATCATCGACTACTAGTATTTTATATTCTGCCATCATCTTCCTCCTTAGATTCATACTAAGTTTTTATTATATATTCTTACTAATTTGCAGAATGCATATAGCTATCTATATTATATCATTTTTCTTTAATAAGTTACAACTTTAAGCAAGCGATTAACACTCTATCACTTACGAGAAAACATAAAGTTTTTATAACAACTTATAAAATATATGCACCTGCCACTATACATACATAAAAAACTCCTCATCTGACAAAAAAATGTCAGACAAAGGAATCTATTATTGTTTTTCTTTGTCTTTCTCTATATTTTTTTAATATAGCTTTTTATGAAAAAAATTCGAAGTTAACATTGTATGGATTCTTATTCAAATTAGAGATTACAGTATCACTAGTAAGAAGCACATTTAATTGTTTTTCTAACTCTACTATCCGTTCTTCAGAAAAAAATTACTTAATATACCTATCTCTGCCAAACCAAAATCTTTATATTCTGAAGATAAATATCCGTCTTGATTTTCTTCTCCTTCAAAAGAACTTCCAAATGATTTATTATATATATCTAAAAAGCTCTTAATCCCGTGCATTCCCTTCTTTAACTATAATTTCATCACCCACATAATAACCAATAGAAAGTAACTCAGCTATACGCGTAAATACATCATACTCCGAAACAATTCTCTTAACAGAACCTGTAAAAGTAGCTTTCTTAATAGCGATTTTTCTTCATATTTCTAAGATACTTTTTCATACGTTTAGCGTACAATTCTCCATCAACTTCTTTATCCATAAAAATATCTATACCACCAATTAGATATATAGGTGCGGCATTAAATACTACACTCTCTTTCACATCGTACTCAATTGCAACTCGTTGCGCAATACTTCCACCTAAAGAATGACCAGTTAGTATGATATCATTACCATATTTTTTCTTCATTCTTGTGTAAAATCTGTAACACGGCGTTAAGTGTTCCCCTTGACCTAAACAAATCCCTACAACATCAGCATACATATCTTTTTGTCTATCAAAGTAGAAATTCGTACCTGTATAAGATAAAAATATAATTCCTTCTACAGTATTTTTCAAACAAAGTTCCGCTACTTCCAGTTTTTCCATCATAAAAACTACATATATAGTTTAACTCTGTCGGAAAATTGTTCACTGTTTTTGAAGATTTATATACTCGCGTATCACTCTTTTTGGGAACTTTGATTTTTATCCATCGCTTCTATATGGTACACTATAAATGATGCATAACTTGATACTTCAAACAATCTATCCATTACTATTTCTATCCATCCTCATAATATTTCTTAATAAGTATTTTTATCATAAACAATTAATTTTTCTTATTTTTACGTTGTAAATAGTACTTTCTCAGGTTAAGTTTTCAATTTATTTTGATTTTTTTAAAAACAAAATCATAATTGATTATGATTTTCAATTAGCTATTTAAATCGATAATTATTTTTGATATAATAATTATATAGATTTAATAAATACGGAATCAACTTACAGGATAATTATTTACATATCCTAAGTAGGAGGCTAAATTATGAAAATTTTTGCTTGCTTATTCTAGCAAAACAAAAATACTAAAAAGTAGCCGAGGCTATCTATGAACAGATAAAAGATCGAGGGAAGTAGATTTACTCGACATAAAAAAACAACGAAAAAAAGCTGAGAAAGAATACGACTTTTATATTTTTAGGAGCATGGACGGATAAAACAAATGCTAATAAAAATATGCAACGTTTTGTAGATCAACAAGAGATACATGGAAAAGATGTCGCTCTATTCTTAACTTGCGGTGTTCCTCGTGAACATTATCACGCTGATGATTCTATTAACAATTACATCGCATTTATGAAAGAAAGAAACAATAGAATCCACGAAACATTTGTTTGCCAAGGTAAAGTTGATCCGAAGGTTATGATAGTTTTCAAAATCCTTACTTGGCATGACCCAAACTTTATTCATAAGGTTACACCGGATCTTGTCGATATGGTTAAAGAATCTAAAAAACATCCAGATCCAAAAGACTTAAAAGATGCTCAAATTTGCTTTAAAAATTTATTAGAACATAAAATTGCTCACGCAACAGTATAAACAATATAACCTAAAGGGTAGTTATCCTCTATCAGAGAAATAACTGCCTTTTTACATATCTTTTATAATAATTGTTTTTCTCTATAAATATAATTTTTTTAAACATTCCTCTTTTAAAAATAGCGAACTATTTTTCGTTAATTAGGATTTTTATGGTATATATTAACTAAATTATTTTAATTAATATATATATCTTTATAAAGGTTACATAATATTCTCATTATTCCATGAAAACTTAACATTACAGTGATTTATCAAATATAAAATTCACTTAACAGTTATAATCTCTATCTCCATTATATATAATATACTCTAATATTAAATATAATAATTTCACTATTACTATAAAATATTTTTGACTTTTTAGTATATAAGGTTGTAAAAATATCTTAAGTGATATGAAACCATATCATCAAATTCAATATAATGGAATTTCGCCGACGAAATTTCTTAGGAGGATTATGATAAAAAGAATTTAGTAGCCTTTTTAAAGAGTAAAGGGTTAAAAAGCTACCATGGCTACCGTTCTTCTAGTTCCTGTTTTTATATTCAGGAACCTTCCTAAAATCCGTTTGGAATCCATATGACAACACCGGAAATATGAAAGTCAGGGGTTGTTAATCTGAGACCAAAAAGTAGATTTTAATGGAAAAAAACTCTAGAAGTTGGGAATTCAATGGTCGATAAATTAAAAGAAAAATAAAAAAGTAAATTGGCAATTCGTCGATAAAGATACAGCTGATAAAGAACTACGCGAAGGAGACTACTATATGGTAGTTACAATTCCACAGAACTTTTCTAAAAATGCTACATCTTTATCAAACGATAATCCAGAAAAAATGAATATCGACTTTACTACCAATTTTACGAAAAGTAAAAATGGTGAGAAAATCATGGAAACTGTAGCAAGTAACCTAACAAACACAGTTAAGGATCAAGTTGTAAAAACTTATACAGCTACTTTATACGGTAAATTTTCTGAGATTGGAGAGTCTCTTCATAAAGCAGCCGATGCTTCGAATACACTAAACAACGGACTTGGAAGACTTAGTGAAGGCGGACAAAAACTTGGCAGTGGTATTAACCAACTTACTGATGGTTCTGGTCGACTTTCTAATGGACTTAGTCGCCTTAGCGATGGAGGGCAAAGACTTAGCAGTGGCATTAACCAACTTGCTGACGGTTCTGGTCGACTTTCTAATGGACTAACTCGTCTCAGCGATGGCGGTCTAAGACTTAGCAGTGGTATTAACCAACTATCTGAAGGATCATGGAGACTGACTGCTGGACTTTATCGTCTTAGCAATGGCAGCGCTAAACTCGGCAACGGAATTAACGAACTTGCTGACGGTTCTAAACGTCTAACTGATGGACTAACTCGTCTTAACGATGGGGGAGCTAAACTTGGTAATGGAATCAATGAACTTTCTAATGGTTCTAAACGTCTAACTGATGGACTTTCTCGCCTTAGCGATGGCGGGTCTAAACTTGGTAATGGAATCAATGAACTTTCTAATGGTTCTAAACGTCTAACTGATGGACTTTCTCGCCTTAGCGATGGGGGACAAAGACTTAACAATGGAGTTAACGAACTTTCTAACGGTTCTAAACGTCTAACTGATGGACTTTCTCGCCTTAGCGATGGCGGGTCTAAACTTGGTAATGGAATCAATGAACTTTCTAGTGGTTCTAAACGTCTAACCGATGGGCTTTCTCGCCTTAGTGAAGGTGGACAAAGACTTAACAATGGAGTTAACGAACTTTCTGATGGTTCTAAACGTCTAACTGACGGACTTTCTCGCCTTAGTGAAGGTGGAGCTAAACTTGGTGATGGAGTATCTCAATTACAAAGTGGAGCTGGAAGATTATCAGAAGGTCTAAGTTCATTAAACGATAAAAAAGACGCATTAATCTCTGGTGTAAACGAACTAACTGAAGGTTCTAATAAACTTACTGTCGGTTTCGATACATTCAAAGCTAAAAGTATTATGCTTACTTCTGGTTTCAATTCTCTATATAACGGAAGCAAAGAATTCCAAGCTGGACTTTTAAAATATACTAACGGCGTTCTTACACTTAATGAAAAATTACTAGCTAAAAAAGAAGATTTAGAAAAAAACTTAATGCCGGAAGTACTACATTAAACAATGGAATCGATAGATTATCAGACGGTATTTCACAAAATCAACTCTGGACTTACGACTAAAAAGATGATCTTAATAGACTTACTGCAGGTGGGAGTGCATTAGGTGATGGGGTAGCTAAACTTTCTGAAAGTACTCCAAAACTTGTAGATGGAGCTGATAAGCTAAACACAGGATTAAACGCATTAAACGCCAACTTACCAAGCGACAGTGATTTGGCCGCTAAAAAATCTAATCTAAACTCAACATTAGATAAACTAAAAGGATTAAAACTTACTTATAGAACACACTTCAATCCTCTTAACAGTGCTTTTGCAGAATTAGGTTCTCAACTGGAATCTATAAAAACTCTTGTAGATCGTATAGAAACACAATCTACTACGACTACTACAACTACAGCTGACACCTGCTCCAACTCCTCTGACTACTAATTTCGCAAACTTGGAGCAAACATTATCATCAATGCAATTAACACCTGAGCAAAAAGCAAGTATCCTTGCATGACTCGTAACGATGTTCTTTGCTCACCAGCACCTGTTGCTCAACCAACTACTACTGTTCAAAATAGCAGCAGTAACAACAATAGCCAGATTAAAGCTGAACTTTCTTCAGCAGTCTCTAGCGCAAACTCAAAATATTCAAGTATGAAATATCGTGTAGGAAGATTAAATTACATCCAAACTCAACTTGATAAATTCGATGTAAATACACTTTCTTCTGAACTTGAGGGAACAATTAGTGGTTTTTCTAGCATTAAAGACGCTGTCGGTAAACTTTCTGCTGGTAGTGGTCAATTAAAAGCTGGTTTAACTATAATGAACGAAAAAACACCTACCCTTATGGCAGGATTCAATCAATATAAAGGTGGAGTAGATGCTACTGTATCTTCTCTAACAACAGGGGACTTAGCAAACGGACTTAACCAACTTGCTAGTGCAACTCCAAAACTTAAAGATGGAGTAACAAACTACACTAACGGTGTAAGTGCCCTTACTACATCAATGACTACAGGTGAACTAGCACAAGGTGTTGGAACACTTGCAGCTAAAGGATCAGAGCTACAAGCTGGATTCGATAAATTAGGTGGCGGTATCAGCATAATGCATGAGAAACTTCCGGAATTAGCTGGTGGTATCGATGCTTTGAGTTAATGAAATGCAAAAATTAATGCAGGGCTTAACAAACTTCAAGCTAAACTTCCGGAATTAAGTATCGGTATTAAAGAACTTGATAACGGTGGTAAAAAATTATATCAAGGACTAACAGATATGAAAGCTAAAAGCTCCAGAACTACTTAACGGACTTAACAGTGCGAAAGTTGGATCGAGAAACTTTCTAACGGACTAGCTGCTATGCAAGCTAAAAGCTCCGGGAATTAATCAATGGGGTTAACTGCTGCTAAAAGTTGGATCGAGAAACTTTCTAACGGACTAGTTGCTATGCAAGCTAAAGCTCGGAGTTAATCAACAGGTTAACGTACTGAAAGAAGGGTCATAAAAACTTTCTAACGGTTTTAGTCGCTATGCAAGCTAAAGCTCCGGAATTAATCAACGGAGTTAACGTTTGCTAAAGTTGGATCAGAAACTTTCTAACGGTTTAGCTGCTATGCAAGCTAAAAGCTCAGAATTAATTAATGGAGTTAATACTGCTAAAGAAGGTTCTGAAAAAGTTTCTAATGGTTTAGTGCTATGCAAGCTAAAAGCTCCGGAACTGCTTAACGGACTTAGCGACGCTAAAGTCAGTTCTGAAAAAAACTTTCTGGCGCTCTTACAATAATGCAAGCTAAAGCTCCTGAATTAATAGGTGGAGTTAACACTGCTAAAGAAGGTTCTGAAAAACTTTCTAACGGACTAGCTGCTATGCAAGCTAAAGCTCCTGAATTAATTAATGGAGTTAATAACGCCAAAGATGGAGCTAACAAACTTCACGGCGGACTTACTTCTATGCAGGCTAAAGCTCCTGAACTACTTAACGGACTTAACACTGCTAAAGCGGGATCTGAGAAACTTTACAGTGCCCTTACAATAATGCAAGCTAAAGCTCCTGAGTTAATCGCAGGATTAGATAAAGCTAAAGACGGATCTGGTTTATTAGCAGATAAACTTTCTAGTGGAGCTGATAGAATTACTGCAGCTAAAACTGGAGACAAAAACGTAGACATGATGTCTAACCCAATCAAAACTAATATTAGCGACATCTCAGAAGAAACTAGCTACGGTAACGCAATGGCACCATTCTTCTTAGTATTCGGACTACTAATCGCAGCTGCGGCATTTAACATCTTATTCCCAGCTCGTAAAGCAGAATACGGAGAATCAACAAACAGTCTATTCACTTCAAGACTTGCATCAATGTCTACATTCGCAGCATTAGCTACACTTATTGAAGTTGTAGTGATGAAATTATTATTCGACTTTAGAATACAAAACTTCGGAATGTACTTCTTCGGATTAATACTTTCAGGTATCGTGTTTATGATAATAACACACTTCTTATCATACACGTTCGGAAAAGTTGGTAATGCTATTAGTATCGGATTTGTAGCTTTACAATTCGTTCTAACTACACCACTATTCCCTAAAGAAATGTTACCATCTCTATACAGTGGATTAATTCCGTTCACACCTGTTTACTATGGTGACATGGCAGTTCGCCATGCTGTTCTTGGTGGTTTAACTGATGGAATTTACAACAACTCTATATTAATCTTAGTTGTTTTAGGAATAATATTCTTAACTCTTACTTACATCTCTTACAACAACAAGAATAATAAAGCTATTGTAAATTTAGCAAAATAACAAACAAAAATTCTAAAGTAACATCGATATTTTGTTACTTAGAATTTTTATTCTCATAATCTCTTTATTGGATAAGCAGATTTCGCGCACTCACCTGTCCGAGATTAATTCTATTATTTATAGATTGATTCTCTAAAGTCATCTGTAGTACGTAGGTACGCATTATAGATTTTTTTGTTTTTAATAAGTGAACCCAACTTGCTGGTGTATGACTTGTCGTACGATCTATATTAGTTATATCTCTCGCTACCGCTTCATCAATCATTCGTTGCATCTGTTCGGCACTCGTTATAGTTACTTCTTTCGTACTCTTAGCATCACCTAACTCATATTGAATTGTTATTGGTTTTAATCTATCTTGTTTAGCTATACGTTCATTAAACATTGCTTTTTTGAAATCAGCCCATGATTTGTATTGGTTGTTAAATACCTTACTTAATACTAAATCATCAGTTACTAAGCCTACATCTTTTCTTAACCAATCTGAGTAAGCCACACTACCTTTTTGTTTAGCTTCTTCTGCATATTTATTCGATACATACGGAAGGAATCCATTTTCGTAACCTTTTTCAGCTAGAAGCTCATAAGCAGTTTTTCTAAACATAATATCCCCAGGAGCACCTTTTGAGTTACTTAGCCCTGCGTAGATAGGAGAGAACATACTTACCACATGGTATCCATTTCTTACGTATTGACTATTATCTCTATACGCACGATGATTAATAATATTATTATCTATTAATGATTCTAAAGAAGTTAACTTCGCTACTTCCTCATTCGTCAACGGACGAACAGAGTTTCCTGCGTGAGTATCTTTTTTATACTTACTATCTTTTTACGTAGAAGTTTTCAATTTTTCTATACCATTTTTTCTTAACATCATTCGATTTAGATACTACAGCTTTAGCTTCCATTGCATCTAATGTGTATAGAACATCATACATTCCATGAACATATTCTTGAAGATCTGCTGCAGATTTATATCGTTCTGTCGGATTATAAGCATGTAACCTTGTAAGAGAATCTTTATCTCCTTTGTATAGCGTATTTAACACTATAGCATCTTTTTCTAAGCTGTCTGCAGATTGTAATAATCCTAGCGCGTATAATTCAGCTCCTAAACCTTCTCTACGACCATTGCCTTCGAAGTAAATATGCCCATCAGAGTTATGAGTCATCTCATGAGTGTAAACTGATGTTCCATATTTATCTAATAATCTATCACTTACGTAATGTACTTCGTAACCGGTAGCATAAGCTCCTGCTGCTGGACTATTTCCATACCATTTTCCTGCTGGTCCAAAGAAATTATAAATAGAATCTATATTCTTATCTGTGGCTGTCGCCCAATAACTTCTTCCTTGCGTATCTTTCATCGCAAATCCATCAATAATTGGAACTGAACGGAATAATCTTTCTTTATATTCAGAAGATAACAAGTTATACCAGATATCATAATGATCTCTTTCCCATTTAGCGACTGATCGACTTTTTCCATGAACATACTGACGTAATGCATCTCCAGAAAAGCACACTACCATCTACAGTATCTCTATAGCGTTCATAACCACCAAATGATAATGTAGACATATTCGAAATAACATACACACTTTCTTCTGGTAGTGTTAATAGTGGTAATAACATTCCTCGATACTTCCATGTAGGAGATGATATTCTATCATACACACCTAATGAATATTTACTGTCTACTCTGCTTCTTCTTGTTTTTTACGAACTTCTGGAATATCTGATTTAGTCTCTACTATATAAGCTTTAGTATTATTTTTAAACCACTCGTTATTTGTTTTATTAGGTAATAATAATTTACGATAAGCTTCTACGAAGTCAAATACTGTGTCTTCTCCTTTTAACGGAGCAAGTAGACTTCCATATAGTCCCATATTATTTCCACCACGTAAGTTTTTCCAACTCACTATTTCCTAGTGAAATAAGTGTATCTAATGTAGAAGTTGCATTATTACCATTGAAGTCGAATTTATACGTAGATAAATCTTTTCGTATTCATATCATCATAATTGATATTATACCAACGATTCATATAAAGTAAGACCTAATAACAACGCTTCTTTATTGTTTTTAATTTTCTCACTTACTACTCAACTACACCATTACCCATAGTATTCACAGATTTATCCATAGCAAGGATTTTTTTCTTAAGTGTTCAGAAATATTAGCTTTAACTTGTTCAAACTCTCTATCTAAGTATAAATTATCTATAGTGCATTATCTGTAACACCAAGAACCTGTTTCATAGCTTCTGAATTGTAAGTCACACCTTGTAAATCAGGTAATACATTATTAATTATCTTCGTATAATCAGATACAAAAGGCTTCTGGAGTAAAGATATATTCTTTTCCTGCAACATTATATTCCAACACTTGATTATTTTCGAAAACTTCCTTTGAAAGTAACATCTAAATACGCAACAGTATTATCTTTATAATGAAGCATTAGCCTATTAATAGTATTTTTAGCTCCATTAATATCAGTTACTACATTGTTACCATTCATTGGTACAACATCAAAGTAATTCTGTAGTATACAATTTATCTGTTTTATCTACCTTATTACCGTAATTTACAACTAATTCTTTATTGTAGAACGGCATTAGTTTTTCGATATTATTATAAGCTACTTTTCTATCTGCTTGAGCTTTACTTAATTTCGTATAATCTACAGTTCGAATATTAGTTTTTAAGAATTCTCCTGTATCTTCAAGAGTCGTAGTTATTCCATAGTAGCTACTCTCTGGTCTGCTTGCTCTTTAGTTAATTTAGTCGCGTACTTATCGTCTTTTTTATTATTAACAGAAGTTCCAGCATTTACTATATCAGCTCCGTCGTACTGATCTCCAGTAATAGCATAACCATAACCAACATTCATATTGCTGACTACATTGTTAATACGTCCATCTTTCCAAGTAGAACCTACGATTCCTCCGATTCTTGAATAGTTATTACCATTTATTATTTTACCAGATGTGACAGAGTTGTTTATCAACGCTCCACCATCAACTTTACCTGCAATACCTCCGGCATTTTGGTTACTATTACGCGTCGCAGTAGAAATCTGGGCATCTACTTTCGCTCTATCAATTACAGATTCATATCCTGAAATATTACCAACGATTCCACCTGCATAATTTGCACTAGTATTAGCATGGTTCGCTACGATAGCTCCTGTGAATGAGCTGTTTTCTATTACAGTATTAGATGCACTAACTACTAATCCTGCCACAGATTTTCTACCAGCAATCTTACCTTCAACAGAAACGTTACTAATAGTAGCTTTATTCGCAGTCTTCGCTAAAGCTGCCGCATTTTCTCTACTATCTACATCAACATTCTTAAGATCTAAATCACTTACCGTAGCATTATTTAATGTTTCAAATAAAGGTTTTTTAAGATCATAAATCGCATAAGATTTAGTTCCATCAGAACCGATTAACTTACCTGTGAATGCTCCTGTTAAGTAACTTGTCTTATTATTAGGTAAACCTACTTCATCAGCAGTCATATCTGAAGCTAACTTAAAGACACCTGCCATATTACCTTGCATAGCAGTTACAAGACTATTGAACGATGTATAAACTCCATCTTGTTCAGCTTTTAGTTTTAGCTACATTGAATGAATAATTATCTTTATACCCTTCTAATCCTTCTTCAACTAGTTGATCTACAGTTGCTGTTACTTTATAATTCCCATCTGCATTTTTCCGTAATAGATTGAACAGGTAGATACATTTCTTTAAATCTATCCGATTTAACTTTTGCAAAATAATTCGTTGTATCTTTTGGTACTTCACTTAAACTTAGGTATCTACGGTAACGACCATTTTCTTTTTCCGTATAATTCTACAGAATCGATATCTTTAATTTCTAGTTTTTATAATCTAAATTAAAGTTCTTAGTTGAAAGCTTCCGTACTATATTCGTCAAAAATCTCCTAGGTTATAAGTTAACTTAGTTTTTCAATGTGTATGGAGTATAGTAATCTAATCCTTTAATCACTTGTTCCTTGTTAGTATTTTTCGATATCAACTTCTTTTACAAAGCTTATCACCATTGAAAATTTGAGCTTTCGCAGAAACATAAGCCCTAAGTAGGATCATTAAGTTATAACTTACAGTTATTGACTTCTTACTTTCATCTTTTATTAAATTAGTAATTTCTACTGTAGGTTTTCTCTTAACAAGTGTTCCTAACTTCACAATTTGTTTTATGGGATCTACTTGCGTACGTGATAACTCTTTAGTCGCTTCAACTTTTCCATTCACCAGATAATCCTCATACTCAATCGTGCGAACTCCATCTCGACCTTGTTGTTCGATTCTACGACGATTTTTCAGAAGCATAGGATCTAAGATTTCCTCGGTTTCATAAGGTAGAGTTTCTTTTTCTGTACGATGCTTAGTTACAAGATCTAGCGCAGGTCGTTCTTCTACAGCAGGTTCTAGTTTTGCACTACCTGTAAACTCTGGAAGAGTTGGTTGCACTAACGCTTCTCCTTCATGTCCTTCTTCTTGTGTTCCTTTTGTCGTTATCACTTCTGAGTATTCTGGAAGAGTTGGTTGCACCAACGCTTCTCCTTCATGTCCTTCTTCTTGCGTTCCTTTTGTCGCTACTGGACCGGTATATTCTGGAAGAGTTGGTTGTACTAACGCTTCCCCTTCACGACCTTCTTCTTGCGTTCCTTTTGTCTCTAACGGAAGAGTATATTCTGGTACTTCATGCACCAAGTCTTTCACCTCTTCTCCTCCTGAAGACGCTACTGGACCTGTATATTCTGGAAGTTCAGGCTGCACTAATGCTTCTCCTTCATGTCCTTCCTCTTGTGTGCCTTTTGTTTCTAACGGAAGAGTGTACTCTGGTACTTCATTTACCAATGCTTTTACTTCATCTCCTCCAGTCGATACCACTGGTTTTTCTACTTGAACAGGTTGTGTTGGCTGTGTTGGAGTATGTTCTACAGTTGGTTGCTCTGGTTTAGTTTGAGGTTGTTCTGATGTTGTTGCAGGTTGTGTTTGAACTGATTTTTCTACATTAGCCGGTTGTGTTGGTTGTACTGGAGTAGGTTTTACAGTTGGTTGAACAGGTTTAGCCTGCGGTTGCTCTACTTTGACAGGTTCTGTATAAGTCGGTTTCTCAACAGTCTTCGCCGGTTGTGTTTTTTCAATTTGTTTTTGCGGTTTAACTGTTTCTTTAGGCTCTTGACCCATTTGAACTACTGGTTGTGTTGGTTGTACTGGTTTAACTTTAGGCTGCTCAACAGTATTCGTCGGTTGTACTGGTTTAGCTTTAGGTTGCTCAATAGTATTTATTGGTTGTACTGGCTTTGTTGAGTGTGTTTGTTGTTGTGATTGAACCGGTTTTTAACATCCTTTTTCTCTTGAGAATTATTTTTCTAACGATTTCATCTCAGAAACTTCAAATTTTAAATCTTCACTTGTGAAGTATCCATATACTTATAACCAGGAATATCAATAACTTGTTTTCTAAGTCTATATTTCCATTAACATCAGTTAACTTATTGTATTGCACTAAAGCTTTGCTTTCTAAAAGCAAAAGTTTGATATGGAACTATGACACTTTGTCCCAGTGCTCCTATTAAGACTACACTTAAGACTTTGTTTCTATATTTTTACTAATTAATAGCACTGCAAGAAATGCTGTACCTACTCCTAATCCTGCCATAGGAAGGGTGTTATTTCCTGTGTTAGGTAGTATCTCTGTTTTAGATGTGTCCTTAACTATTTTTCATATACTAGATAATATGTATCCTCATTTTTGTATTCTTTCGAATACTCTCTTTTATTAAATTTTTCTCATTTTCATTCAATTCAGTTTTTTTCTACATATTTAAAATTAACATCGGCTGCAGACACCTCTTGCCTAGGTAAATAACTTCCGAACATTAATGCTCCAACAACTATCGGAGCTACACCGAATGATAATTTTTCTAATAGAATATTTTAATATCTTATTATTTACATTAATATTTTTCCTCAATAAAATCATCCCCCATTTACTTTTTTTAAACAAGACTTTTTGGTTGTATACTTTACGTATATTTATTATTTTATCAAAAATAAATTGTTATATTCAAGGCATCTGATATATAAAAATTTAGCTCCTTTTTATAACAGAATAGTATTATTTATTCATTATAGATTTTCTATAAAATATATAGTGATTTAAGAAAACGAATTATACCGAACAATTAATCTCTATTTTTCTACATCCTAATCACAATCCCCTATATATGATCTAATATTAAAGTACAAAAGATACCCTAAAGTCAGAATAAATAATCTAACTTTAAAGGCATCTTTATTTATATACTTTTTATAGTTAAGTTTTTCAACCTATTATTTTTCTTTACGTCTTCTTGCAGATCCGCAGCTAATCCAAGAATAGCTAATCCTAATCCTGCTAATCCAGTATTAGTTTCTGTTGCTCCTGTGTTTGCTAAACGTTTTGGTTGAGCTTTTGGTGCAACTTTTTCTACTGGTTTAGTTACTTTTCTGAAGATATGACGTACATTTCCATTTTCATCAACAACTGTTCTTACGAACTCGTATCCTGGGATCTTACCTGATTCTAAAGTTCCTTTCTCTGTTGGTTTTAATGGGTTTCCATTTTCATCTGTCCAGATTGTAGTTCTGTTTTCAGCTGGAATACGTGGTGAAACTTTCTTGAAGATGTGTTGTACATTTCCATCTTTATCAACTTCAGTCTTAACTAATTCATATCCTGGGATTGACCCTGGATCTTTAGTTCCTTCTTCAATTGGTTTTAATGGGTTTCCATTTTCATCTACCCATGTTGTAGATTTTTCTACTACAGGAGTTGGTGTTGGAGCTGGAGTTGTAACTTTCTCGTATACGTGCTCGATGTCTCCGTTTGGAAGTTTCTTAGTCTCTACGAAGCGGTATCCTGGAATATCTTTCTTCGGTTGATCTCCATCTTCTGTTGGGTAGTTTGGAATTTCGTTTCCATCTTTATCTTTGTGACTAGTTTTAACTTTTTCGTATACGTGTTCTACGTCTCCGTTTGGAAGTTTCTTAGTCTCTACGAAGCGGTATCCTGGAATATCTTTCTTCGGTTGGTCTCCATCTTCTGTTGGGAAGTTTGGAATTTCGTTTCCGTCTTTATCTTTGTGACTAGTTTTAACTTTTTCGTATACGTGTTCTACGTCTCCGTTTGGAAGTTTCTTAGTCTCTACGAAACGGTATCCTGGAATATCTTTCTTCGGTTGGTCTCCATCTTCTGTTGGGAAGTTTGGAATTTCGTTTCATCTTTATCTTTGTGACTAGTTTTTAACTTTTTCGTATACGTGTTCTACGTCTCCGTTTGGAAGTTTCTTAGTCTCTACGAAACGGTATCCTGGAATATCTTTCTTCGGTTGGTCTCCATCTTCTGTTGGGAAGTTTGGAATTTCGTTTCCGTCTTTATCTTTGTGACTAGTTTTAACTTTTTCGTATACGTGTTCTACGTCTCCATTTGGAAGTTTCTTAGTCTCTACGAAGCGGTATCCTGGAATATCTTTCTTCGGATTTGTTCCTTCTTCAGTAGTTGTTCCTGGAATTACATTTCCATCTTTATCTTTATAAGTTGTTGTAACTTTTTCATAGATGTGTTTTGTATTTCCATTTTCGTCGATTTCAGTTTTAACTACTTTGTATCCTGGGATATCTTTTGTTGGTTTAGTTCCATCTTCTGATGGTGATAGTGGATTTCCATCTTTATCAACATATGTAGTATCTGGACGTACTGTTGGAGTGTACTTAGCTGTTATCGGTGTTCCGTTCTTATCTACACGTTTAACTGTTACACCTTTAGCTTTTCCTACAAAGTTTGGTTCTGGAGTAAATGTTACTTTACCATTTTCATCAATTGTGTAAGTTCCTTCTCCTGGTACTTTCTTCTCAGTTGATCCATCTTCGAATGTTGGTTTTACAGTTTCGTCGATTTCTACTGGTACTTCTTTACCGTTGATTGTTACTTTTCCACCTTCAAATGTTGGTGTTCCTGATTGAGGTTGTCCTTTTGGTCCTTCTGATTCAGTGTCTTTTGAAGTTGGAGTTACTGGTACTACTACTGGAGTGTACTTAGCTGTTACTGGTGTTCCGTTTTTGTCAACACGTTTAACTGTTACTCCTGTCGCTTGACCTTTGAAAGTTTTTTCTGGTGTGAATGTTACTTTACCATTTTCGTCAATTGTGTAAGTCCCTTCTCCTGGTACTTTCTTCTCAGTTGTTCCATCTTCGAATGTTGGTTTTACAGTTTCGTCGATTTCTACAGTTTTTTCTTCACCGTTTACTGTTACTTTTCCACCTTCAAATTTTGGTGTTCCTGATTGAGTTGCACCTTGAACGTTTGTAGTTATTACATCTGTACTTGTTGGTACTGTTGGTTTAACTACTGGAGTGTATTTAGCTGTTACTGGTGTGCCATTCTTATCTACACGTTTTACTGTTACTCCTGTTCCTTTTCCTGTGAATCCTTTTTCTGGTGTGAACGTTACTGTTCCATCTGGAGCTACTGTGTAAGTTCCTTCTCCTGGAATAACTTTTTCTGTTGATCCATCTTCGAAAGTTGCTGGCACTTCATCGTCCATTGGTACGTCTGGGTTTCCTGGTTTGAATGTTGGTTTTCCAGTTTGTTCTTTACCTTGAACTTCTTCTGTTACAGCATCTGTTCCTGTTGGGGTTACCGGAGTTACTGTTGGTGTGTATTTAGCCGTTACTGGTGTTCCGTTCTTATCTACACGTTTTACTGTTACTCCTGTTCCTTTTCCTGTGAATGTTTTCTCTGGAGTGAATGTTACTGTTCCATCTGGCGCTACCGTGTAAGTCCCTTCTCCTGGAATAACTTTTTCTGTTGAACCGTCTTCGAATGTTGCTGGTACTTTATCGTCCATTGGTACATCTGGGTTACCTGGTTTGAACTCAGGTTTTCCTGTTTGTTCTTTACCTTGGATGTCTGTTGTTTCTTTTGGTTCTGCTGTTGGTGTTACTGGAGTTACTGTTGGTGTGTATTTAGCTGTAACTGGTGTTCCGTTCTTATCTACACGTTTAACCGTTACTCCTGTTCCTTTTCCTGTGAAGTTTTTCTCTGGAGTGAATGTTACTGTTCCGTCCGGTGCTACTGTGTAAGTCCCTTCTCCTGGAATAACTTTTTCTGTTGAACCGTCTTCGAATGTTGCTGGTACTTTATCGTCCATCGGTACGTCTGGGTTTCCTGGTTTGAATTCAGGTTTTCCTGTTTGTTCTTTACCTTGGATGTCTGTTGTTTCTTTTGGCTCAGCTGTTGGTGTTACTGGTGTAACTGTTGGTGTGTATTTAGCTGTAACTGGTGTTCCATTCTTATCTACACGTTTAACTGTTACTCCTGTTCCTTTTCCTGTGAAGTTTTTCTCTGGAGTGAATGTTACTGTTCCATCTGGAGCTACTGTGTAAGTTCCTTCTCCTGGGATAACTTTTTCAGTTGAACCATCTTCGAATGTTGCTGGTACTTTATCATCCATTGGTACGTCTGGGTTTCCTGGTTTGAATTCAGGTTTTCCATTTTGTTCTTTACCTTGGATGTCTGTTGTTTCAGCTGGTTCCGCTGTTGGTGTTACCGGCGTGATCTTCGGTGTATAAGTTGTTTCTACAGCTGTTCCATTCTTATCTTTAGCTTGTACTTTTACTGGTTGTACTTCTCCTGAGTATGTTTTGTCTGTTGGTTCAAATACTGCAACAGCTTTTCCATCTACAGTTTTAAGAGTGTATTTACCAATTACTTTTCCATTCGGATCTTTAGCCGGCACTTCTGTAGCTGGTTGTCCATCTTCACCTAGAAGAGTGTAAGTAGATGGGTCGATATCTACAGATTTTTCTTTTCCTGCAATTGTAGTTTTTCCACCTTCGAATGAAACTGGACTTTCTTGAGTTTTACCTTGAACATCTTCAGTTGTAGCTGGTGTTGCTGTTGGTGTTACTCCTACGATTGTTGGTGTGTAAGTTGTAGAAACTTTTGTTCCGTTCTTATCTTCAGCTTGAACTTTAGCTGGTTGTACTGGTCCTGTGTAAGATTTGTCTGTTGGTGTGAATGTCACTACACCTGTTGTTGGATCTACAGTGTATTCCCCAACTTTTTTACCACTTGGGTCTAGAGCATCTACTGGTCCATTTGCTTCTGTTCCATCTGGATTTAATAGTTTTACAGAGTTTTCTTTAATTGGCACTTCTGTATTTCCTTCTGTAAATGTTGGTTTACCTGTTTGAGTTTCACCTTGTACTCCTGTTGAAGTGTCTGGAGTTGCTGTTGGTTTAACAGGCGTTACAGTTGGAGTGTATTTTGCAGTAGCTGTTGCTGTTACTGGTTGACCATTTTTGTCTTGACCTACTGGTGCTGTTAATGATACGTCAATACCTTTAGCAGTTCCTGTAAATTGTGGTTCTGGAGTGAATGTTACCGCTCCAGTCGTTGGATCGATTGTGTAACTTCCTTCTCCTGGTACTGTTACTGTTTTTTCATCTGTTGGTTGTCCAGTTGCTGGATCTACTAATTTAGCTGGGTATTGTGCACTTGATGTTACCGCATCTGGTGCAGTCCCATCACCATCTTTATCTAAATCGATTGAGAATTTAGGTGTTTTTGTTTGTGGTTTACCTTGGATATCTGTTGATTCTTCAGGTGTCCCTTTGATTTGTTTTGGAGTTACTGTTGGAATGTAACGACCATCCATAGAACCTTTTGCTGCAAGTCCAGCTAATTGAACTTGTTCACTTACTAGGTCTAGCTGATCTTTGTTTTCTCCTGTTCCACCGATGATTTCTCGACCTTCGTTACCCCAACCAGTAGTGTTGCCGTTAATGTCTGTACGACGAATTGTGATACCATCTGCTGTACCCACGAAGTTTGCTTCTGGGATAAATTCTACATCTACATTTGCACCGTTATCAATAATTTTATATTTACCTTGTCCTGGTACTACATAGTATCCGTCTACTAAGTCTGCATCTGTTACTAATGTTCCATCAGGTTTAACAATTTGTGATTTAACTGTTGTATCAATTTCATTTTGTTTATCAAAGTCATAATTCTTTTGACCGTACGCATTAAATGCTACAGTAGATGTTTGAGTAGCACCTTGTACATCTGTTGTTTCTCTCTTAGTTCCACGTGGTGGAATTGTTTGTTGGATTTGGAAATCTTCTACTTCCCCAGAGTACGCAATACCAGTTGCTGCCTTAACATCTGCTTTATCGTAAGCAATACGTAAACGAGTAGCTAGTTTTGTAGCAGTTGTGTCTACGATTTGGTAGTTGTTTGTCCAAGTTAGTGTAACTTTTCCATCTTGTGTTACTTCTGTAACACCTGCAGCTTCACCTTCATCGAATTTACCATTGTTATTAAAGTCAATCCAACCGTTAACGTAAGCTTTAGCTTCTCCGTCTAGGTGAGCATCGAATGTCATTGAGTATGTACCATCGTTAACTTTTTTAAGTTTGAAGTTATCATTTGGAGCTACATCGTCACCCATTAATTGACGAGCACCTTCATCCGCAGCACCGATACCATTAACGTCATCGTAGATAAACGCACTTGCACCGTTAATTGGAGTTGTACGAACGTCAACGTCAGCTGGAACAGATCCTAAGTATGGTTGTTTTTGTCCATCGGATCTAGAGATAGAGTGAGCTACTCTTCCGTATGACGCAGGAGCATCTCCTTCATCTAGGACCATGAATCCTAACATAGACCCTTGTTGACCTGCAGAAAAGATGTACATACCAATGTTTTTAGCATTACGCGTCATTACCAATGGAGTAGAGAAACCTGAGTCACGGTGAGTTGATACCGGTCCGAAAACTTGAGTTCCTAATCCATCTGTGTGATATTTACCATCTTCTGCTTTCATTGCAATAACTGTATCTGATGTCACTGTCGTATTAAAGAATCCTGCAGCTTATCTGCTTTGAATTTTTCAAAAGCTTGTTTCCCTGAACCATTAAGAGTATATTCTACCCCAAATTGTTTACGATAACCATCTTGCCCATGTCCTGCAGAAGGCAATGTTCTGTATTCATAAGTCTCTGCAGTATAAGAACGAGCAGTACTATATCTTGGTGTTGTGTTTGATAATTCAGTTACTAATTCAAATCCATCTCCATCTGTTTTGTAGATTTCAACTTCTGACGAACCAGCTTCTTCCCCTGTTAAGAATACAACGTTTGAAGGTACTTCTTTACCATTTAAAGTAGATTTAACCGAGAATTCTACCCCTACGTTAGCTCCATCTTTAACAGATTGGATAACTGTTTTACCTTTAGTATCCATACCGTTTGTTTTTGCAACAGAGTAACTTCCTTGTGTTACTACTTTTAATTCAGCTGGAGTTCCATCTTTGTACTCATTAATAGCATTGGCATCATATCCTGCTCCACCACGTTTTTTGTACTCATCAGTTGAGTTAAATGGTGCTAATTTTGTAACTGTTAATGTTACAACATATCCTGGTGAAATTTCTTGTGTGAATTTAGTTCCTACTTGAAGAGTGTCTCCTGCACCAAGATTTTCTACTGTTGCTTTACTGTTAGCAATATCGAACCATTTGATTTGTTTAGTTAATCGTTCAGTATTTTTATCTGCGTATTGCTTCCAGTGATTAATTTGTTCATCTTCTGAAAGTGGTGGTTCTGCTACTGTATCAGCTATATCAGCTAATACTACATCAAATTTACCGTTACGTTTAGCTCCCGCATTTTCTAATTCAGCGTATACCGCTTTAATAGAGTTACTTAATTCTTCTAAACTTTTAGCGATTTGTTCTTTAGTAGCATTATCATTTCCTAATAATTCTTTAGCTACTTTTGAGAGCTTCTTCATTTTTAACTACAGCTTTTTCTACTGCTGGTTTTGCTTCTACTTTTAAGTCTTTTTTGCTTAATTCAGTTTTAGCAACTTTGTTAGTTACTTCTGCTTCTGAAGCTACTTGAGTTAATTCTTTTTTAGCTTCTTTTACTTCTGTAGTTTGTTTTGCTTCAGATTTAGCCTTTTCTTCTGCTTTTTTAGCTTCGTTCTTCGCTGCTACTCCATTTACTTGAGCTTCAGTTACAACTGTGTTTAAAGCTTTTACTGCTTGCACTTGTGCATCTACTTCAGCTTGTGTAGCTGCTTCGTTAGCTAATACAGCTTTTGCTGCTGCTAATGCTTCTTTAGCTGCTGATACCGCTGCTTGATCTGCGTCTGGAGCTGATTTTACGTTACTTTCTAATGCAGTAATTGCATCTTTTAAAGCACCTTTGTTAACTTCTACTTTTGCTTCTGTTTTAGGAGTTTCTGCTCCTACTTTTGCTGCTACTACTGCTGCTACACTTTCTTTAGTGTTTTCCACTTTTGCTGTTTTTTCTACAGCTTTAGGAGCATCTTCTTTTGCTCCTGCATTTATTGCGTTATCATTAGTAGTGTTGTTTGACACTTCTTCAGATGCTTGAGCTATTGCTCCAGCACCCTAAAAAGATACTAGCACCGATTACTACTGATGCTGTACCAACTTTGAATTTCTTAATTGAATAAGATTCAACTCTTGTACCTTCTTTAGTAGTTTTTAAGTATTGATTATTCTTTCCTACCATTTTTCCCTCCAAATTTAATCTATGTTTCTTATTATCTTTCTTACTTTATGCGAAGAGTGTTTGGTTTGTATATACAATGTAGTCTAAAAACACAAAAATATAGCATTCCTATGCTATATTTTCCTCATAACTTCTCTTCTAAATAATTAAAATACACAATTCAACATTCAAGTAATATTATTAACTAATTAACTATGAATTCTTTATTCTAATTAATCGTATAAGTTATTTTTATCAAATTTAATGAATTATGTCTACTTTTAAATGCTTATTTTTAAATAAAAAAATAGTAAAAATATTAGTTATATATATTACCCCTATATACAAGTTGTTTTAAAACTAAAACTCAAATTCTACAAATGTTGCTACACCAACTTATGTAAATATTATAAATAGAAGTAAGTAAATTAAGTAATTTTCACTGCCAACCTTTCCTAGAAAAATGAATATTTGACTGTGTTTTTAGAAAACCGTTATCATAATTTTTGAAAATGAAACCGATAAGTTTTATTGGTTTACAATTTTTAGTTCCTGTAAACCGAAAAACTTTAAAAATTTACACTTTTCAATACAATATAATATTAATTGTTTTTTTATCAATTCTATCACTTTAATCAATATATAATATAACACATTTAAATTTATTATCGATTTTTTTAATAAATATTTCTAAATTAAAATCAACTAATTTAATCCTTCTTCTATTCCTCTAATGAAAAATACCCTAAGTTAAAATTTTACACTTAACTTCAGAGTACCTTATATATTCTCAAATATTATATATTCAGTTTTAGATATTTATTCTTCTTTTTCCTTACGACGTTTCGCTACCGCAAGTAATCCACCTAAAAATGCCATCCCTAATCCTGCTAATCCAGTATTAGTCTCAGCTTCCCCTGTATTCGCTAGACGTTGACCTTTCTTAGCATTGAACTTAGGTGTTTTGTCATTTGAATAATCTACTGCAGGTCGCTTATCTTCTTTAGTATAAGTTCCCTTGTCACCTTCAATGATAACACCTGTTACCTTCTCAGTAACCACTAGGTTTTTAGCTGAAATTACTATCACTTGTCCATCTGGGTAAACAACTGTTGTTTCACCTGTGCTTGAAATTGTAATTTTAGCATCTTTCAAGTTTGGATTTGCAGTTATTAAAGCTTGTTTAACAGCTTCTTTTTCAGTTTCTGTAAGGTTCGAAGCATCTTTAACCTTAATTTTTTCAGGTAAGTTTACAGTTACTTCTTTACGTTGTTCAAAGATATCTTTAGCTAGAATAGTAAATGTTCTTCCATCTTTAAGAATTACAGTTACATTTCCTTTTGCATCAACAACAAGTTCTACTGCTTCTCTTATGGCTCCTAACACTTTGAACTTAACTTTTTCTTTATCAAATTCAGTTAGATTGTTAATGTCCGCAACTACTTCTTTATCAAAATCAAGATTAATATTCTCTCCATTATTCTTAACAGCTACATCTGCGAGATCTTTCACTAATACATCTGAAGATATCGTCATAGACTTACCGTCTTTCGTAGTCACAGTAGCATTTCCTTTTGCATCCACTACAACTATTGCTCCAGGATTAATTTCTTCGATAGCCACTTTAATTTTAGCTATTTCTTCTGGTGTTAAACTTCCTTTATTCGCTACTAGCGTTCTTATTGCAGGTGTATTAACCTTACTATTCGCAGTAATATCAGACAATTTATCAGTTGGAACAACTAAATCTAGAACTGGAAGTACGAATACTAAACCTTCTCCATTAGTTACAATGATATTACCTTTTTCATCGATAGCTACTGTTGCTCCAGGATTTACCGCCTTAACCTTAGCTACGATTTCTTGTTCTTCTGCTTCTGTTAGTTTTGTTACATCCGCTACAGCCGTCTTAGCTACAGGTGTATTAACCACATTTCCAGCATTTTCTTTAGCAAGATCTACTTCTGTTTTTGTTACTTGTGCAACTGAAATAACTTGTTTATGCCCATTTGCAGTTATTACTATAACATTTCCTTTTGCATCTTGTGTTATTTCTTTCACATCTGGATTTACTGATTTAATAGCCGCTAATACTTTAGCTTTTTCTTCGTCCGTTAAGTTAGTCGGATCTGCTACAATTACTTTTTCAGCAGGAACTCTAACTTCTTCAACAGCTTTTGATTTCTGATTTCTTAGCTTCTTCTATCTTGTTAATTTCATCAACACTTGAAGTCGCATCGATAGCTTTTTAGCTTGTCTTTGTAATTTCATCAACTTCTGCCTTAGAAGTTCTTTTTAACTTTATCAGAAATATCCGTTCTCGCATCAATAGTCGCTTTCTTAACTTTCGCTTCTGCATCTATTGCTTTTCTTGCATTAGGTTTATCTTCTACAAATGGTACTGCTTCTTCAATTTCCACTTTAGAGTTATCTTGTAATTTTTCACATCTGCATTTTTCCCTAATTGCATCAATAGCTTTCTTAGCTATTTCTGCTAATTGTTTGGCTAGGTCAGCTGCTGCTTTTTTCTCTTCATCAGTAGCATCTGGAGTATTTGCGATAACTTTAAGTTGTTCTGCTAACTTATCTTCTATAGCCTTCTTAGCTACAGATTTTTACTAACGCTTCTGGATCTACTGAAGCTACTTCTTTTGTTTCGTTAGCTTTAGCTTGGTCTACTTCTGCATTTGTTGTCGCTTTGTCGATTGCTTCTTTCGCTGCATCGGCTTTCGCCTTAGCTTCTTCTTTCGCCGCAGTTTTCTCTTCGTCTGTTAAGTCTGTACGTGCATCAATCTCATCATTCTTAGATTCCAATGTTTCATCGATTGCTTCCTTAGCTTCTGTTTTCGCCACTGATTCTGGATTTACTGAAGTTACTTCTGTTGTTCCATTTTTCTTGATTTGGTCGATTTCTGCATTTATTGTTGCGATATCGATTCCTTCTTTTGCTGCGTCTGCCTTAGCTTTTGCGTCTGCCTTAGCTGAAATTTTCTCTTCGTCTGTTAAGTCTGTACGAGCGTCAATCTCGTCATTCTTAGCTTTAAGCACTTCATCGATTGCTTGCTTCGCAGCTGTTTTCGCTACTGGTTGTGGATTTACAACTTTTACTTCTGTTGTTCCATTAATCTCAGTTTGTTCTACTTCTTCATCTGTAGTCGCTCTATCGATTGCTTTCTTAGCCGCATCTGCTTTTTCCTTAGCTTCTTCTTTTGCTTTGACTTTTTCTTCGTCTGTTAAGTCTCTACGCGCATCGATTTCATCATTCTTAGCTTTTAGTGCATCATCAATTGCTTTCTTAGCTTCTGGCTTCGCTACTGGTTGTGGATCTACTGAAGTTACGACTAACGTTCCATTAGTTTTAGCTTTGTCTACTTCTGCGTTTGTTGTCGCTTTGTCGATTTCTTCTTTTGCTGCATTAGCTTTTGCTTGCGCGTATGCTTTTGCTGCTGTTTTCTCTTCATCAGTCAAGTCTGTACGAGCATCAATCTCGTCATTCTTAGCTTTTAGTACATCATCGATTGCTTTCTTAGCTTCCATTTTAGCTACCGGTTGTGGATCTACAGCTTTTACTTCTGTTGTTCCAGCAGTCTTAGCTTGGTCTACTTCTGCATTTGTTGTCGTTTTATCGATTTCTTGTTTTACCGCATCTGCTTTTTCCTTAGTTTCTGCCTTCAGCGACTATTTTCTCTTCGTCTGTTAAGTCTGTACGAGCATCGATTTCATCATTCTTAGCTTTTAATGCCTCATCTACCGCTTGCTTTGCTTCTGTTTTTGCTACTGCTTCTGGATTTACTGAAGTTACTTCTGACGTTCCGTAAGTCTTAGCTTGCTCGACTTCTGCATTTGTTACTACTTTATCGATTGTCTCTTTCGCTGCATCTGCTATAGCTTTCGCGTTTGCTTTTGCTACTGTTTTCTCTTCGTCTGTCAAGTCTGTGCGAGCATCTATCTCGTCGTTCTTAGACTTCAGAGCTTCATCTATTGCTTTCTTAGCTTCCGTTTTAGCTATTGGTTGTGGATCTACAGCTTTTACTTCTGTTGTTCCAACAGTCTTAGCTTGTTCTACTCCTGCGTTTGTTGTTGCTTTATCTATTGCTTCTTTCGATGCATCGGCTTTCGTCTTAGCTTCTTCTTTTGCTTTCGCTTTTTCTTCGTCTGTTAAGTCTGTACGTGCATCAATCTCGTCAGTCTTAGCTTTTAGTGATTCATCTATTGCTTTCTTAGCTTCTGGTTTCGCTTCTGCTTCTGGATTTACTGAAGCTACTTCTGTTGTTCCGTTAGCCTTAGCTTGTTCTACTCCTGCGTTTGTTGTCGCGTTGTCGATCGCTTGTTTTGCTACGTCAGCTTTTGCTTTCACGTCAGCTTTTGCTGCAGTTTTCTCTTCGTCTGTTAAGTCTGTACGTGCATCAATCGCGTCATTCTTAGCTTTAAGCGCATCGTCGATTGCTTTCTTAGCTTCTGGTTTCGCTTCTGCTTCTGGATTTACTGAAGCTACTTCTGTTGTTCCATCAGCCTTAGCTTGAGTTACTGCATCATTTGTTGTTGCTTTATCGATTTCTTGTTTCGCTGCATCTGCTTTTGCTTTCGCGTCAACTTTCGCTGCAGTTTTTTCTTCATCTGTTAAGTCTGTACGTGCATCAATCTCATCATTCTTGGCTTTCAGTGCTTCGTCGATTGCTTTCTTAGCCACTGGTTTCGCTTCTGCCGTTGGATTTACATTGTTTACTTCTGTTGTTCCGTTTGCTTTAGCTTGTTCTACCGCTGCATTTATTGTCGCATTGTCGATTGCTTGTTTTGCTGCGTCAGCTTTTGCTTTTGCGTCAGCTTTCGATGCAGTTTTTTCTTCATCTGTTAAGTCTGTACGTGCGTCAATCTCGTCGCTTTTAGCTTTCAGTGCTTCGTCGATTGCTTTCTTAGCTTCTGGTTTCTTAACCGCTAATGGATTTACTGAATCTACTGATGTTCTTCCATCTGTCTTAGCTTGAGCTACACCTGCGTTTGTTGTCGTATTGTCGATTGCTTGTTTTGCTGCGTCGGCTTTTGCTTTTGCGTCATCTTTCGCCACTGTTTTCTCTTCGTCTGTTAAGTCTGTACGTGCATCAATCTCATCATTCTTAGCTTTCAAGGCGTCGTCGATCACTTGTTTCGCTGCTGGTTTTACTACTGCCGTTGGATTTACATTGTTTACTTCTGTTGTTCCGTTAGCTTTAGCTTGTTCCACTGCTTCGTTTGTTGTTGCTTTATCGATTGCTGTTTTCGTTGCGTCAGCTTTCGCTTTCGCATCAGCTTTCGCTGCAGTTTTTTCTTCGTCTGTTAAATCTGTACGTGCATCGATTGCGTCGTTCTTAGCTTTAAGTGCATCGTCTATCGCCTTCTTAACTGCTGGCTTAGCTTGTGCCGTTGGATTTACATTGTTTACTTCTGTTGTTCCGTTAGCTTTAGCTTGTTCCACCGCTGCGTTTGTTGTCGCATTGTCGATTGCTTGTTTTGCTGCATCTGCTTTTGCTTTCGCGTCTGATTTTGCTGCAGTTTTCTCTTCATCTGTTAAGTCTGTACGAGCGTCAATCTCATCGTTTTTAGCTTTTAATACTTCATCGATTGCTTTCTTAGCTTCTGGTTTCGCTATTGCTGTTGGATTTACTGAATCTATCTTTGTTGTTCCTGCAGTCTTAGCCTGTTCCACTTCTGCATTTGTTGTTGCGTTATCGATTGCTTCTTTCGCTGCATCTGCTTTTTTCTTAGCTTCCGCCTTAGCTGCAGATTTCTCTTCATCTGTTAAATCTGTGCGAGCATCTATCTCGTCATTCTTAATTTTCAGTGCTTCGTCTATTGCTTTCTTAGCTTCTGGTTTCTTAACCGCTAACGGATTTACTGAATCTACCTTTGTTGCTCCTGCAGTCTTAGCTTGTTCCACTTCTGCGTTTGTTGTCGCATTGTCGATTGCTTCTTTCGCTGCATCGGCTTTTGCCTTAGCTTCTGCTTTTGCTTTCGCTTTTTCTTCTGCTGTTAAGTCATCATTCGCATCGATTGCATCTTCTTTTGCTTTTAATGCATCATCTATTGCCTTTTTAGCTGCTGGTTTCTTAGCTGCTTCTGGACTAAACGAATTAACATCACTTAAACCTGAAACGCTATTTTCATCGACTTTAATATCAGTATCCACTGCATCTATTGCTTCTTTTGCCTCGTTAGCTTTGTTTTCTGCTTCAGCTTTTGCTGCAGATTTCTCTTCAGTTGTTAAATCATCTCGAGCATCGATTTCTTCTATTTTTTTCTCTAGAGCTGCATCAATTGCTTTTTTAGCCTCTGGTTTCTTAACTGGTTCTGGACTAAATGAATTAACATCACTTAAACCTGAAATACTATTTACGTCAACCTTAATATCTGTATCAGCTTCATCGATTGCTTGCTTAACTGCATCTGCTTTCGCTTTAGCTTCTTCCTTAGCTGCTAGCTTTTCTTCTGCTGTTAAGTCATTGTTCGCATCAATCTCTGCTTCTTTTGCCTTAAGAGCTTCATCAACTGCTTTTTTCGCCTCTGGTTTCTTAACTGCTACTGGATTCAATGAGTTTACATCTGCTACTCCAGTAATTTTTGCATTTTCTACATCAGCATTTGTTGTAGCTTTATCAACTGCTTGTTTTGATGCGTCCGCTTTTGTCTTAGCTTCTTCTTTAGCTGCTAGCTTTTCCTCAGATGTCAAATCATCTCGTGAATCAATTTCTGCTTCTTTCGCTTTAAGCACATCGTCTATTGCTTTCTTAGCTGCTGGTTTCGCTACTGGCGTTGGGTTTACATTATTCACTTCTGTTGTTCCGTTAGTCTTAGCTTGGTCTACACCTGCGTTTGTTATTGCGTTATCGATTGCTTGTTTTGCTGCATCTGCTTTCGCTTTTGCATCTTCCTTAGCTTTTGCTTTTTCTTCAACTGTTAAGTCATTATTCGCATCAATCGCATTGTTCTTAGCTTTTAGTGCGTCGTCTATTGCTTTCTTCGCTGCTGGCTTAGCCTCAGCTGTTGGATTTACTGAATCTACCGATGTTGCTCCATCGTTTTTAGCTTGAGTTACTGCATCGTTTGTTGTTGCATTGTCGATTGCTGTTTTCGCTGCATCAGCTTTTGCTTTCGCATCAGCTTTCGCTGCAGTTTTCTCTTCATCTGTTAAGTCTGTACGGGCGTCAATTGCGTCGTTTTTAGCTTTAAGCGCATCTTCTATTGCTTTCTTCGCTGCTGGTTTAGCTTGCGGCGTTGGATTTACTGAATCTACTGATGTTGCTCCATCAGCTTTAGCTTGTTCTCACCGTCGCGTTTGTTGTCGCATTGTCGATTGCTGTTTTCAGTCGCATCTGCTTTTTGCTTTTGCATCTTCCTTAGCTTTTGCTTTTTCTTCAGCTGTTAAGTCGTTGTTCGCGTCGATTGCATCATTCTTAGCTTTTAGGGCATCTTCTATTGCTTTCTTAGCCGCTGGCTTAGCTTGCGGCGTTGGATTTACTGAATCTACTGATGTTGCTCCATCATTTTTAGCTTGAGTTACTGCATCATTTGTTGTTGCATTATCGATTGCTGTTTTCGCTGCATCTGCTTTCGCTTTCGCATCTTCCTTAGCTTTTGCTTTCTCTTCCGCTGTTAAGTCATTGTTCGCATCGATTGCGTCGTTTTTAGCTTTTAATGCATCATCTATTGCTTTCTTAGCCGCTGGCTTGGCTTGCGGCGTTGGATTTACTGAACCCACTGATGTAGCTCCATCGTTTTTAGCTTGAGTTACTGCATCGTTTGTTGTTGCATTATCGATTGCTGTTTTCGCTGCATATGCTTTGGCTTTCGCGTTAGCTTTCGCTGCAGTTTTCTCTTCAGCTGTTAAATCTGTACGAGCATCGATTGCATCATTTTTAGCTTTAAGCGCATCTTCTATTGCTTTCTTAGCCGCTGGCTTGGCTTGTGCCGTTGGATTTACTGAGTCTACACTTGTTGCCCCATCATTTTTAGCTTGTGTTACTGCATCATTTGTTGTCGCGTTATCGATCGCAGTCTTCGCTGCATCCGCTTTTGCTTTTGCATCAGCTTTCGCTGCAGTTTTTTCTTCGTCTGTTAAATCATTGTTGGCATCAATCGCATTGTTCTTAGCTTTAAGTGCGTCGTCTATTGCTTTCTTCGCTGCTGGCTTAGCTTGCGCTGTTGGATTTACTGAGTCTACACTTGTTGCTCCATCATTTTTAGCTTGTGTTACTGCATCATTTCTTGTCGCGTTATCGATTGCTGTTTTTGCTGCGTCAGCTTTTGCTTTTGCGTCAGCTTTCGCTGCAGTTTTCTCTTCATCTGTTAAGTCGTTGTTCGCATCGATTACGTCGTTCTTAGCTTTAAGTGCATCTTCTATTGCTTTCTTAGCCGCTGGCTTGGCTTGTGCCGTTGGATTTACCGAATCTACACTCGTTGCTCCATCGTTTTTAGCTTGAGTTACTGCATCGTTTGTTGTCGCGTTATCAATCACAGTCTTCGCTGCATCAGCTTTTGCTTTCGCGTCAGCTTTTGCTGCAGTTTTCTCTTCGTCTGTTAAATCTGTACGAGCATCGATTGCATCGTTTTTAGCTTTAAGCGCATCTTCTATTGCTTTCTTCGCTGCTGGCTTAGCTTGCGCTGTTGGATTTATCGAATCCACTGATGTAGCTCCATCATTTTTAGCTTGTGTTACTGCATCATTTGTTGTCGCGTTGTCGATCGCTTGTTTTGCTGCGTCTGCTTTTGCTTTCGCATCAGCTTTCGCTGCAGTTTTTTCTTCGTCTGTTAAGTCATCCTTTGCGTTAATTGCTTTAATCTTCTCAGCTAACGCGTCCTCTACTGCTTTCTTCGCTGCCGGTTTTGCCACTGGCGTTGGATTTACATTGTTCACTTCTGTTGTTCCATTAACCTTAGCTTGGTCTACTCCTGCGTTTGTTGTCGCGTTATCAATCGCAGTCTTCGCTGCATCGGCTTTTGCTTTTGCATCAGCTTTCGCTGCAGTTTTTTCTTCGTCTGTTAAGTCATTGTTCGCGTCAATCGCATCGTTTTTAGCTTTTAATGCATCTTCTATTGCTTTCTTCGCTGCTGGCTTAGCTTGCGCTGTTGGATTTACCGAATCCACTGATGTAGCTCCATCATTTTTAGCTTGAGTTACTGCATCGTTTGTTGTTGCGTTATCGATTGCTTGTTTTGCTGCATCTGCTTTTGCTTTTGCATCTTCCTTAGCTTTTGCTTTTTCTTCAGCTGTTAAGTCGTTGTTCGCATCTATTGCGTCGTTCTTAGCTTTAAGTGCGTTATCTATCGCTTTTTTAGCCGCTGGCTTAGCTTGCGCCGTTGGATTTACTGAATCTACTGATGTTGCTCCATCATTTTTAGCTTGAGTTACTGCATCATTTGTTGTTGCATTATCGATTGCTGTTTTCGCTGCATCTGCTTTCGCTTTTGCATCTTCCTTAGCTTTTGCCTTCTCTTCCGCTGTTAAGTCGTTGTTGGCATCAATCGCATCATTCTTAGCTTTAAGCGCATCTTCTATCGCTTTCTTAGCCGCTGGTTTCGCTACTGGCGTTGGATTTACATTGTTTACTTCTGTTGTTCCATTGGCCTTAGCTTGTTCTACTCCTACATTTGTTGTTGCGTCGTTGATTGCTGTTTTCGCTGCATCTGCCTTGTTTTGCGCTTCTTGCTTAGCTTTTGCTTTTTCTTCGTCTGTTAAGTCATTCTTTGCGTTAATTGCTTTAATCTTCTCAGCTAACGCGTCCTCTACTGCTTTCTTCGCTGCCGGTTTTGCCACTGGCGTTGGATTTACATTGTTCACTTCTGTTGTTCCATTAACCTTAGCTTGGTCTACTCCTGCGTTTGTTGTTGCGTTATCGATCGCAGTCTTCGCTGCATCCGCTTTTGCTTTTGCATCAGCTTTCGCTGCAGTTTTTTCTTCGTCTGTTAAGTCTGTACGGACGTCTATCGCGTCGTTCTTAGTTTTTAGGGCGTCATCTATTGCTTTCTTCGCTGCTGGCTTAGCTTGCGGCGTTGGATTTACTGAATCTACTGATGTTGCTCCATCTGTCTTAGCTTGAGTTACTGCATCATTTGTTGTCGCGTTGTCGATTGCTTGTTTTGCTGCATCTGCTTTTGCTTTCGCGTCAGCTTTCGCTGCAGTTTTCTCTTCATCTGTTAAGTCTGTACGGGCGTCAATTGCGTCGTTTTTAGCTTTAAGCGCATATTCTATTGCTTTCTTCGCTGCTGGTTTAGCTTGCGCTGTTGGATTTACATTGTTTACTGATGTTGCTCCATCAGCTTTAGCTTGTTCTACCGCTTCGTTTGTTGTCGCATTGTCGATTGCTGTTTTCGCTGCATCTGCTTTCGCTCTCGCATCTTCCTTAGCTTTTGCTTTCTCTTCCGCTGTTAAGTCATTGTTTGCGTCGATTGTATCGTTCTTAGCCTTAAGTGCGTCTTCTATTGCTTGCTTCGCTGCTGGCTTAGCTTGCGCTGTTGGATTTACCGAATCCACTGATGTAGCTCCATCATTTTTAGCTTGAGTTACTGCATCATTTGTTGTTACATTATCGATTGCTGTTTTCGCTGCATCAGCTTTGGCTTTCGCGTCAGCTTTCGCTGCAGTTTTTTCTTCGTCTGTTAAGTCTGTACGTGCGTCTATCGCGTCATTTTTAGCTTTTAATGCATCATCTATTGCTTTCTTCGCTGCTGGCTTAGCTTGTGCTGTTGGATTTACTGAATCGACTGATGTTGCTCCGTTATTTTTAGCTTGAGTTACTGCATCGTTTGTTGTTGCTTTATCAATTGCTTGCTTCGCTGCATCGGCTTTGGCTTTTGCATCAGCTTTCGCCGCAGTTTTTTCTTCATCTGTTAAGTCTGCACGTGCATCGATTGCTGCTTCTTTTGCTTTTAACGCTTCATCAACTGCATTTTTTGCATCATTTTTCTTTTGACTTGCTTGTGGATTGACACTCTCCACATCAGCAACACCTGATGTTTTAGCACTGTCTACAGTTGCATTTGTTGTCGCATTGTCGATTGCTGCTTTTGCTGCAGTTGCTCTTGCTTGTGCATCTGCTTTCGCTGCTTTTTTCTCTTCATCTGTTAAGTCTGTACGTGCGTCAAGTTGCGCTTCTTTCGCTTTAAGGGCTTCGTCGATTGCGTTCTTAGCCACTGGTTTTGCCGTCGCTGTTGGTGTTACTGAACTTACACTCGTTGTTCCCGCCGTTTTAGCTGAGTCTACAGCTGCATTTGTTGTTGCATTGTCGATAGCTGTTTTCGCCGCAGTCGCTTTTGCCTGTGCATCTGCTTTTGCTGCATTCTTCTCTTCTGTCGTTAAATCATTATTCGCATCTATTCCTGCTTCTTTCTCTCTTAAAGCTGTATCGATAGCTGCTTTTGCTGTATCTTTCTTCGTTGCTACAGGATTATCATTGCCAATCGCTATTGTTCCTGAGGTTTTCGCATTGTCTAATGCTGATTTTGTCGTTACCGAGTTATCGTTAATTGCTGTTAAAGCTTTCGTCTTATCGGCATTAACTTTTTCGATTGCAGCCGCTTTTTCTTCTGCAGTTGCGTTTGCATTTGAATTAATTTCCGCAATTTTATTGTCTGCAGCTGTATTAATTGCATCAATTGCAGGTTGTTTATTTAAACTTACATATTCTGATAAAGGTTTTGTGTCAGTTGAACCATCTTTATATGTCACAACAAGATTTCCACTAGCATCTTTTTGTAATCGTAGAAATTCTTGTTGCCTGATTTTCTACAGCCTGCCCTCTCTTACTTGTAAGATTTGCATCATCATTAGTTTGAGAGTATTCGATTTTTACTTTTTCTTTAATTTTTTCAAATTCTTCTGCAGTTACATTCGTAGGGTCTACTACACTTACCTTACCTTCTGGTGCTTTAATATCATATTTTTTTGTTTGGTTTTTTACTACAAATTCAACATATCCCTCTATTTTTTGACGTTCAGCTGGGTTAGTAGTTGCATTAATTCTTCCGTTGAAAGGTGCACTTTCTCCGTTGTTGTCATCTTTTGCAACAATAATACTTGTCCATTTTTGACCATCTCTTAAGCTAGTAGTTCCAGTCATTTTAATCGTAGCAGTTTTCTTATCTTCAGAAACAGAACCTTCCCCACTAGTAACTGTACTATCAACGATATTCCCTACCGCTAAACCAAAACTAGTTGCATTATTGTAGTTTATATCACCAGGACCACGAAGTTTTAAGTCTTTAATCTTAGATTCATCTGTTGCAGTGAATGTTAGATCTGTTTCTTCTCCAGAATATATATAAATATTTCTATTCGCTTCGTTTGAATATGGCAGATTAACAGTTGGAGAGTATTTTTCTAACTATCTCTCCTACTGGTTTTGTCTTCGTAGAACCGTCTGTAAATGTAACAACGATATTATTCCCAACTATACTTTAACCGATTGGATAACATCCTCAGGATGTTCTACCAATGTTCCACGCTTATTAGCAAACCTTGCATCTTCATTGTTTTGTGAATATTCTAATTGAATGCTATCTTTGATTTTCTTTAAATCTTCTGCTGTTGGATTTGTTAAACTACTTACAGAAATCTTTTTCATCTGTAGGTTGAGATCTTAATGCATATTTTTTTGCTTGTGATTTTAACACTAAGTAGAAATACCCTGGATCCGTTATATCCGTACCTTTTTTAAGATTTTCTCTACCTTGATCATCTACTACTTGTATATAACGAGTACCAACATTTAATGTTTGGTTTTCTTGTTTTGTATACTGTGGCATATTTTTTAGTACATCATTTGGACGACCTGTAATGACGATTTTCGCAGGATTCTCCTTGCTAGCGTCTGAGGTAACTCCAGCTATTTCATCACGGTTTATTACTGTAGCAGTAAATCCAAACTGTATATCTAGCTGATCGGTAGTATCAGGAACATTAGCAAATTTATTTCTAGACCCTTGTTTTATCGTTGCATAACGAATCTTTCCTGTTTCAGAATATACTGGTATTTCTAAACGAAAATTTTCTTCGTTATATATATATATTTCTTTTTTTGAAGGAATCGAGAATGTGAAATCTACCTTTGGATCTTGATTAACAGCCGCACGGAATGCAGTATTCTTCGCTATCTCTTTTCCAGTACTTGGGTCTTTAGAACCTGTATTTTCAATTGAGTTAGTCTCTACTTTTTTCTCTGTATCTTCTACTTTTTTCCCTACAGTTTCATTCAAGTTATAGACTTAACCGCTGGAGTTTCTTTTTCTCGACTGGTTTGTTTCTCAATTTTGAGTTAACAGAAACCACTAATTTTTGATATGCTTTAGTTAATTCGTCTTGTGTTGTTGCACTTTCTAAAGTTGCTTTTGCCGAATTTAAGTCAACTATTAAATTAGCTACGCTCTCTTCTATCTTATTTTGCATACGCTCCACTTGAAATCTTTCCTTCAATTTCACTAATAAAAGCTTGATAATTGTATTTTTATCTAATGCTTTTTGCAGGCTCTTTCTCGGCTTCTTTTTCAGTTTCCTTTACTCCTAATTTTGTCACTACACCTGCTGCTACTTCCTCTTTTGTAGCTTCTTTTACAACTGGTTTAGCAACTACTTTTTCAGAGACAGCGCCACCTAATGTCGCATCCTCATTTTTTGAATTATCTGTTGTTGTGTTTTTTGAAACTTCTTCACCGGCTTGTGCCACTGCTCCAGCACCAAAAAAGATACTTGCACCTATCACTACTGATGCAGTACCTACTTTAAATTTTTTAATCGAGTAAGTTTCTACTTTTGTTCCTTCTTTTGTTTTCTTTAAATATTGGTTGTTTTTTCCTATCACCGATGCATCCCTCCTTAAAATTTTTTCTGCTTCGACTTAACTGACTTTTCCCTTTATTTAAAAGAATAATAAAGCATAGCCCAGTACGCATTACTATCCTATTTTTATAATAATTATTCTATAACTAATATCTTATCAATTTCCAAAAATTTTTTCAAACTATAACCACTCATAAATAGTATAATATATATTAAATTATAAAAATATATTTCCCGTTGTAAGAAAAAAACAAAATTATCCTTAACATTATTACTTTATATTCTTTATAAAAACCATCTTAAAAGAATCATAAAAACCACATTTACTATAACTTCTTCATTTCTTATTTTTTTATAACTTTTTCTAGGAAATTCAACCTTTTCTTTACTTCTTACATACTTGTTTATATAAATCATATAATTCAAAAAAATATTTCTCAATTATAGTTTTTCTAAAAATAATCATTATTAATTCAATATAAAATATTATAATATAATCACATTAATTTTAGTTAAAGTTTATATGTAAACTAATGTTAATTTTTGGAATTTACATAGATTAAACTTTAATTATTCATAACAAAAAAGGGATGACTTAACAAAATTAATTTTGTCAAGTCATCCCTTTAAAAATCAATCTATTATTTGTATATTTTTCTCTAAAAATATCTTTCTTACTGAACAGCAATTCATATATTCTAGCTACTTTTAATATCATGTTCAAAATTCATACTATTTTTACTATTCAGAAGTGGGTGAAGAATAATTTTACCCTCTCTATTAATTTCTCTAATAATCGCCGCTTTATTCTTTTTCACAGCTAGCACTCTAAAATTATTAGTAGAAAAATACTTTTTATAATCTTCTTTTGTAGTATTTGTTAGAATATGAAGTAAAGCCCTCTGAATTTTTATTGCTATACCTTTTTGTAGCTATTAAATTTACTAAATCACTATAATTCTCTACCTTAAGCGAAGCTTCATAAATTCTATTTTCTAATCCTTCACTAACATCATAAATCTTCTCTATTCCCACTTTTACCTAGGGTTAAAATTTTTGTATTTTAAATACGGAAATAACTCTGCTTCAGTCGCCATATTTTCTTTCCTCAAATCAGCAAACATTTCTTTTTGAAAGATATTTTTCTATCTTTTCATCATTTATATTATTCCTTATAGCCGTCGCACTAAGATGCTCTTGTTCAGAAACATCACCACTATTTAACCCTTGACCTTCTCTTTTTACAGGAATCAGTTTAATATCTAAATTCGCTTCTCTAATAGCTTTATAATAACTATACGCTAAACTAAAATTCGATTATTATTTTCCAATCCAAATAATACACTATTGATTTTAGCATGATTAAGGCCAGTTTTTAATAATTTTTTTATATTCTTCTCTATTTTTATTTTTGCTGTTTTGTGTAAATTTCTTCAAACATACTTACATCTTCATTTTTCAGTACCAAAGATTAAATGAGTTATCCCAGCACCAGACAATATCTCTATACTCTTTTTTGCAAAGTCGTCACCATATGCAACACTGCCTAGATAAGGTAGTGCAATAACCATATCACAACCACTTCTCACAGCCTCCTTAGCACGAGTATATCCGTCTACTATCGCAACTTCTCCCCTTTGAGTGAAAAATTCACTCATCACACAAATGACTTCTCCATTATTTTCATCAGCTATTTTTCTTGCACATTCTATTAAATATCTATGTCCACTATGCAATGGATTAAATTCTGCAACTATTCCAATTTTCATTTTTTCACCTCACTTTTTACTATCTTTGTGTAAATATAAAGATAGCGAGTTTTTCACTTAATACTTTAAAATACTAAGTAATTCCCTCGCTTTTTCACTATTCTTTATCTTTGTTTTTCTCAGTGTCCTCTGTTGGACTAGACACTATTTTCTCAACACTATTATCTTCAAATATATCTACAGTCCAACCTACCAAACTTCCATCTTTTGCAGTAACCTTACTTATAGAAAACTGTCTAGGTTTTTTTATCTCCTTCTATTAGTTTATTAACCTCTTGTTTCCCAAAATCTAAGGCTTCTTTTTGAGATTTAAAGACTTTACCCGTAGTTCCAACACCTTCTGAATCTGAAAGTTTTTTTCCCGTTATAATCTTGGATCTTGGTGTTTCTTTGAGATTCATTACCACTGTTTCTTACTATATTTTTTTCTCTATTTTTTTATGGTTTTTATTATCATTATTATTAGATTCAGCATCTTTCGATTTAGAGTTTTTCTTCTTTTTTTCACCTCTGTAGATTGGTTATTACCTTCATTATATTTATTATCTTTTGTCTGTTCCACCTGTTCTTGTTTATTTTCACTTTGTGATGAATCCTTTTTCTGAACAGGTTCCTCCTTACCAAAAATAACTGATTGTTAAAAAAATAATAATTGCAATAATACATGATAAAATGCTATATATCATAATCTTATTTTTTCATAATTTCCATATCCTCTTTTATACTTACCCTATATTATACCACTTATTATAATATTTTGCTAAAAATAAACAGATATTTATTCTCTTTTTTTACGATAATAAAAGCACAGTCTTTAATATATTCCTAAAGACTGTGCTTTTTAAATTCTAACCTTCTTTAATATTTACAACAAATTCACCTTTGTTATTTCTGTCTACAGTATAACTATAGTGTTTTTTTGTTTTCTTTTTGCTAATCTAGCTATTTCATCATTAGCATATTTTTTTAGCATCAGCTGAACTACCATATGTTCCTTGTGATGATGTATTACTAGAAGTTGAACTACTATTATTCTCTTTATTATCAGTGTTTTACTTCTTCTTTCTTAGTAGTATTATTACTATTTGAAGCAGTATTGCTGTTGTTAGTTGGTCTATTACTTACAGATCCGTTATTGTCACTTGACTTGTTGCTTTCTGATTTAGGAGTACTTGAAGAAGATGAACTATTACCATCATTAGAATCTTTATTTTTCTCTGTATTTCTCCTCATCACTTTTCTCTTTTGACTTAGATTTAGAATCCTCTTTATCTTTAGTTTTCGATGAAGATACATCTGTAGTATCATTATCCTTTTTCTTACTCGAACTATCTCCACCAGTGAAATAACTTATCCCTATGAACAGCGCACTACATAAGAATATAGCTAATACTATACCCCATAATACTTTCAACAATCTATTATCTTTCATTATATTCCCTCCTTCGTTACTAATATATTATAATACTATTTCTAGTATATTTCCACTACTTTTTTTATTATACTCTATTCAAATTAAATTGTACTTAAAACTTAAACTAAAACTAATATTTAGAAAAATAGAATTATTTTTTTGACAATTTATAGCTAGTTATTTCGGTAAGTATAATGTCAGAGGCCAAAGACAAATAACAAACAACAAAGGAGATTTCAAAATGAGTATATTAAAAAGTTTTACATTTAAACTATGGTGAAGAGAAAAACCAAAAAAACAAGTTATTAAAAAGTTATAACTTTGAGGTTGCTCCAAACACTGAGGACAACATTTTAAAAGAGGTTGGAGAAGAATTAAAAATTATCGATAAAAAAATATTGATACTATTACTACCAACACAAAAGAAGCACTATAATTTAGGGAGGAAAAACACATTATGGAGAAAAAAATTAAATATTTATTTCAATACAGAAAAATAAAAAAACTTATCACATCGCTTTATCACATCCAAAAGAAAAATTTAAGTAAAGCTACTGTTGAGGCTGTTGCTCAAAAATTGTTGATACAAAAGTATTTAACAACGACAAACATACTCTAACAGGTTTTTAAAAAGCTACTTACGTTACACGTGAAGCAAGCGAACTTCAATAATAGAAGGGAGGGAGGTGCGGTTAATTCCGCACCTTTTTTTATGGATATATTAAATTTCATTAATACTGTAGGCTTCCCTATATTTGTTGCGGTATTCTTTTTATTAAAATTAGACAATACTCTACAAAACATAGGAAAAAAATTTAAATGAACTTACTCGTATTATCGAAACAAAATTAAATCTAGATATTAATAACAAATAACACAAACAAGGGGAGCAAATATTATGACAAGTCAACAAACAATGGTAAATTGGGCTAAAGATAATGTATATAAATGGATTGACATGGATGGCATGTACGGTGCACAATGCGTCGATCTTACTATGGCCTACATAAAAAACTTTGCAAACTTTCAAATATACGGCAACGCTATAGATTATCTAACTAACTCTATACCTCCTGGTTGGAAAAGATATTATAAAGGGGATACAGAAATAGCTCCCGGAGATATAGCAATCTGGCATTGGGGAGATTGGGATAAATATGGACATGTAGGAATAGTCATTGAGGTAAACGGTAGTACTATTACCTCTGTAGAACAAAATGTTGATGGTACTCCAGAACGTGGAGGTATCGCTCGTATCATGAGCCGTGATGATACTTATCTAGTTGGATTCATAAGACCTAGCTACGATTCTAGTGAAGAATGGATTAGAATCCCTGAAAATGGTTATTTCACCGTAGAAGTTCCTTCAATAAATGTTAGGGTTAAACCAAGTAAACTAGGGAAAATTGTTAATACATATTATAAGGGAGAACGAGTATACTATGATAGCTATGTAATAAAAAGAAGGTTTTGTTTGGATTAGCTACATATCCTACTCACAAGAACGTCATTACTTAGCTACAGGAACTCATGATGGATCTAAAAAGAACTAGTACCTGGGGGACTTTTTGAATAATTATTTTTAAATTAATTTCTTACCTACAGATTTGAATAATTTTAATCGGACTGATACTATCCATCGGTCCGATTTCTTAATGCATATATTTGAATAATCAGACTGTATAAAATAAAAAAGCGACTGGAAAATTCCAATCACTTTTCATTATATTTTCTAATTATTTAACGCGGATGTATACTGCTCCACCAGCTACGTTTGCAGAGTTAAGTACCGTTTGATTACCTAACCATCCACCGTGAACTGCTTGACCGTTACCAGCATAAACTGCGATGTGAGCCATTCCTAATCCACCATTTGCATAATAGATTAAATCTCCAGGTTGAGCTTGTGATGCTGGAACTACAGTCCCTAAACTCATGTATCCTATTGGCCAGTCGTGGAAGTTAATTCCTACTGCTTTAAGAGCGTTTGTTACTAGCATTGTACAGTCTTGATATCTACCTAATTGAGCTAATGCTGCTTGGTAAATTGCTGCTCCTTTGTTTGAAAAAGTAGCTTGAGTAATTCGCTTCACTGCTGGTCGTTTGCTGGTTTCTTTGCTACACTTGGTCGCTGTTGCTACTGTTGTTTCTTTTTAACTTCTGCTTTTGGCTGCTTTGCTGGAGTTTCTTTCTTAACTTCTGCTTTTGGCGCTACAGCTGGAGTTTCTTTTTTAACTTCTGCTTTTGGCGCTGCTGCTGGAGTTTCTTTTTTAACTTCTGCTTTTGGCGCTACAGCTGGAGTTTCTTTTTTAACTTCTGCTTTTGGCGCTACAGCTGGAGTTTCTTTTTTAACTTCTGCTTTTGGTGTAGCTACTGCTGTTACTGCTGGTTTAGCAGGTACAGTTTGAACTGGGTCTACTTTAGCTACTGTTTTTTCTGTAGTGTTTTCTACTACAGTTGCTTTAGCCACAGTGTTTTCAGCTTTAGCTACTGTTACTTCAGCTTTAGCTGCTGCGTTTTCACTTACTTTTAATACTGTTCCAACATAAATTAAGTTAGGATTGTCAATGTTATTTAATTTAACAAGTTGATCTACTGAAACACCAAATCTATTAGAGATTTTTCCTAAAGTATCTCCTAATACTACTGTGTAGTAACCTTCTTCTTTAGCTTGAGCTACTTGAGCTACTGTTGTGTTGTAAGTTAATTTATCCCCAGGGAAAATTAATGAACTTGTTAAGTTGTTATCTTGCATAAGTTGATCAACAGTTGTTCCGTTGTTGATTGCGATATCCCAAAAGAGTATCACCTTTTTACTGTATATGTATCTGCATCAGCGATTTGTGATAAACCAACACCTACTGTTGATACGATTGCCGTAAGCGGCTACTAATTTTTGTAATTTACTCATCTATTCTAATCTCCTTAAAATTAAGTTCGAGTCAAGCGACTCATTTTCTACTAAGTTCTATTTAAATTTCTATTTTTCTAATTTCTAATGTTTATATCTAATTTCTAACGTCTAGATTTTCTTTCGAATCACTTCGATTGCTTTATAACTTCGACGTAATACCATTATATGTTGAATATATCGATTTTTCAATACTTGTAACAGTTTTGTAACAATAACGATAACTCTCTGTTACATTATATTATTATCGTAATATTAATTCTTTTTATCAAAGCAATTTAATTGCATTTGAAACGTTTTTTTATAATATAGTAAATCTGTAATTTTTAAATTTAATATTTAGGGGGTTTATGACAGATTTTAATACAGCTAGTTCTGTCTTAAAGATGGGCCTTGTCTTTTTAGAAGGACTTTTATCTTTTCTTTCTCCTTGCGTAATACCTATATTGCCAATCTATATCGGTATTCTTGCTGGAAAAAGAAATGAATGAACACGGAGAACTAGTCTTTAATAAACGTAACACTATTACAAATACACTATCATTCGTACTTGGTATTTGTTCAACTTTCTTCATCCTAGCTTTTGCAACTAGTTTTTATCAGTATTTTCTTAAACGAAAACATTAAAAACTTTACAAATTGTTAGTGGTGTCTTAATTATTTTAATGGGACTATTACAACTAGGTGTCTTCAAGATAGGATTTTTTTAAAAACAAGAATTTTCAATAAAAAAATAAAGTTAAGAAAAAGGAAATAAAACTACTCCTATTCTTGCTTTTCTAATAGGATTCACCTTTAGCTTTTTCTTGGACTCCATGTATTGGACCAATCTTAGCTAGTGTTTTTCTTATATGCATCTAGTCACACTGGAATAATGAGTGTTCTTCTAATTCTTGCTTATTGCTTAGGATTTATCTTACCATTCATCCTTGTAGCATTCTTCGCTTCAAAATTATTAGAACTATTCAAAAAAACATACAAACATTCTAAAATACACACAAGTTATCTCAGGAATTATCCTTATTTTAATAGGTATTCTAATTCTAAGTGGATCGTTTATCACTTTAACTAGATACTTTTTCTTAAACTTGTAATTTGAATTGGAGGAAATTAATATGAAAAAAATTGACAATACTTAGCGCAACTCTTCTTAGTAGTGCTCTTATTTTTAAGTGCATGCTCAAGCTCTTCTGAAAAAGAAAGAAGAGACAAATAAACAAACTTCTACATCTTCATCTAGTGAAACTAAAGCTACTCAAGCTTTTGATTTTACAGCAATGGATAAAGATGGAAAAAAACTGTAAAACTTAGTGATTTCAAAGGTAAAAAAAGTCTATATTAACATGTGGGCAAGCTGGTGTGGACCTTGTATGAGAGAAATTCCAGAATTAGAAAAAAAGTTTATCAAAAAAATATAAAGATAATAAAGATATCGTCTTTCTATCAATGACTTCTCCTAATGATGCAGAATTTAAAAACCAAAGTCCTCAGGATAAAAAGTAAAGATGTAATTCTTAAAAAAAGCAAAAGAACTTGGTGCAACTTATCCTGTTCTTTTTCGACGTTAACGACCGCTTCATTATAAACTACGCAATTCGTTCATTCCCTACTCACATTTTTAATCAATAGTGATGGTACGTTTGAAACTAGAATTGCTGGGGGCGTTACTGAAGAATCACTAACTAAAGAAATAGAAAAAAACTTAAATAATAAAAAATATCCGAATCTATTACGTTACAAACTATCTCAAGCCTAACCCTTGCGATTGTGTAACTATTAGATTCGGATTTTTATTTATATGTAGATCCATTATTAATTCATATCCTAGTTTATCATCCACTCTTCAATTAGTTTCTCATGAATATTTAAATCTTCATACTCAAAAACTGTAACTTTCTTTCGTTTAAATAAACTAGCTAACTTTTTTTATGAATAACAATATTTCGCTCATCATCTAAACTCGAATAACCAAAAATAAATCTCCGCTTCAACATCCTCTGCATAATTTAACACATCAATTTTTTTCTAACATCTCTAATAAGTAGTCCTCTTTTTCAGGATAATTACGATTATATTCTCGAATACCATCATAAACTCCTACATCAAGATTATTATCAAAAAAATAAATTTGAAATCTGTATTTTTGCACATTAGAAATAAATAAATTTTTGAACTTTTTACCAACAGCAGCTGTGACAATGCCGATAGCGACCCTCTTGACCTTTAGCAACAATCATCACTTGCAAATCCGAAACTCCCTCTTAAAAACATTCACTAAATCTATCCCATCTTGATAAGCACAATTATAATATAAATCATTCTCACTATTATTATTTAAAAAAATGGGAAATATATTGAAGCTGGTTGCTTATTTTCACTTTTTTCCCTCTATCTCCCCTCACATGAAGCAAGCCACAACTATAACCTAAAACACTATATTTCATAAGATTTACCTCACTACTCGGCACTTCCTCATAATCTGGAATTTCTAATATTATCCCTTTATTATTATCTTTTTTTCACTGCAAGTTCGCTATAAATTTTTGAATTATCTATGGCATCAAATTCAATCGACAATAATTGCATCTCTGCATAATCTTTTAAAATACTAACCTTATAATTTACTTCTCGTTCTCTCTCTAATTTCATTCTCTCACCTTCCTGGCCCTATATTTCAATACAATTATACCTCAACAAAGTTTAGAAAAACAATATCCTAACTCACTATCTCAAGATTCCAATAAACCATCATAAAAAGAACAATCCTCGACTTTTTATATCGAGGATTGTTCTTCATAAGTTTGTTATATTATATTTAAGGTCTTTACTTATTATTTTGCTTCTTTTACATATTCTTGATTTTTAGTATGAATAGTAAGCCCAGTAATATTTTTTGTAGATCTAAAGAAGAAACTACAGATATATCCGAATACTAATGCACTTAAGAATGAGAATCCTGAGAAGATAAATGGACTTTGTTTAGCATAAGTTGTGTAGTCTTGGATATACCAACATACAACACCTGCTACTAATAATCCTAATAGTGCTCCTGCTCCGTTTGCACGTTTAGTAAAGATACCAAGTGCGAATGTACCAGCTAAAGGCACTCCTAGAAGTCCGATATATTTAAGGAATAAATCCCAAGTTTCTTTTTGGTTAGTGTTAACAAAGTATAATGCTGCAATTGTTCCAAGTACACCTGCTACAATAATGATAACACGAGCTAATAGAACGTCTTGTTTAGCATCTTTACTTAGTCCGAAGAAACGTTGTTTAATATCAACTGTGATACAAGCAGAAATTGAGTTTAAACTTGATGCGATAGTTGATTGAGCAGCTGCTAAGATAGCTGCGATAACTAATCCAGCGATACCAGCTGGTAATGCTGTTAAGATGAAGTAAGGTACTAAAGCTGTTGTGTTAGTTGCTTTACCTACTACTCAGCGTTCATGAAGTCTGGTAATTTAGTTACAGCGTGGCTACCTTTGTAGAAGCTGTAAAGAACTGTTCCCATTCCATAAAAAATTGGAATAGAGATGAATGCTAATAATCCATTAGTCCAAAGTGATTTATTAGTTTCTTTAACTGATTCAGTAGTACTATAACGTTGAACTACGTCTTGAGAAGCTGTATATTGTTGTAAACTGTTAAATACTGATCCAATGAAGATGATTGGAATAGTAGATGCAGTTAATGACCAATTAAATTTCTCAGCAGTTACAATTTTACCATTTGCTAAAGCATCTTGAGTAATTTGTCCAAATCCACCTACGTGGTATGCTCCTAAGATGATTACTAAAACAGCTCCTCCAAGTAAAATGATACCTTGGATAACGTCTGTCCAGATAACTCCTTCTACCCCTCCTAAGAATGAGTAAACTACACAAAGTAATCCGATAACCGCACACACTAAGAATGGGTTAAGTGTCGATACTGATGTAATAGCAACTGTTGGTAAGTAAATAACGATAGCTACACGTCCAATATGGAATAGTGAGAATAACACACTTCCTACTACACGTACACTAGGATTAAAACGTTCTTCTAAATATTCATACGCTGTCGTTACATTTAATTTTCTAAAGAATGGAACATAGTAGTGAATTAATATCGGAATAATCGCGATAATTGAAAAATTCCCTGCTGCATATGTCCAGTCACCGTTAAATGCTTTTTCCGGTGTCGCCATAAATGTAATGGCTGATAATGTTGTTGCATAAATTGAGAATCCTACTGCCCAAGATGGAATATTACCACCAGCTTTAAAGAATTCGTCCGTGCTTTCACCTGCTTTTTTAGTGAAATATACCCCTATACCTAGCATAGCTATTAGATAAACTGCTAAAACTATACTATTCAGTGTACCAAATCCTATTTTGTCCATGGTACTCTCCTCCTAATTTTTATTTACTTCTTATTTTGGGAGCGACCCAAAAAATCGTAATTTCAGAGAAATCGATTTTTCAAGTCAGTCCCTTATCCCTAATATACCCCTTATTTTTTAAAAAAATTATAGGTTATAATCTTTAACTAATTTTTTTCAACTTCAGCTAATTTAGCTGGATCAAATGATTTCATAGGTTTTTACAAGTTCCTGCATCGATTCCTTTAACTTTAAGAATTTCTTTAAGTGTTTGATATAATCCTAATTCAAGAACTTTTTCAATTACGTCGTTTGCTTCGTGTTGAAGTTCATAAGCTTCTGCAACTTTACCTTCTTTAGCAAGTCTGAAGATTTCTTGGCTTCTTTGTCCGTTAACATTGTATGTAGAACCAATAGCACCATCTACTCCAGTAATAGCAGCTTGAACTAACATTTCATCAAATCCAGACCAGATAAGTTTGTTAGGGAATCGTTTTCTGAATCTTTCTAATTGATAGAAGTCTGCTGCAGTGTATTTAACGCCGATAACTTTTTCATCTTCTAGTAATTCAGCAAATTGATCTAAACTAATTTTAACCCCTGTTAAGAATGGAATGTAGTAAAGAATCATGCTGTTATCTGTTGCATCGATGATTGTTTTATAGTAGTGTTTAATTTCGTTAAATGATAGAGGGTAGTAGAATGGAGTAACTGCTGATAATGAGTCATATCCTAATTCTGTAGCATATTTAGCTAATTCTACCGCTTCATTTAAATCTAAAGATCCAACTTGAGCGATAAGTTTAACTCTGTCACCAACTACTTCTTTTACAAATTTAAAAATTTGTTTCTTTTGAGCAGTGTTTAATAAGAAGTTCTCCCCACTACTTCCGTTAACATATAGACCATCAATTTTACTTACATTGATGTTATGTTCGATAACTTGTCTTAGCCCCTCTTCTTTAACCTCACCATTTTCGTCAAATGGAATAAGTAAAAGCTGAATAAAGTCCTTTTAAATCTTTCATTGTTATAACCTCCGTTATTTGTTTTTTTATTATTTTAATTTTTGCATTTATTTAACACATTAAATTTTAACACACTTATATTGTAAAACGTTTTCTATCGTTTGTCAATAGAAAATAACAAAATTATAATATTTTTTTGAAACCCTTTTTACCTGTTAACTTTTAGGCTACACTTATCATTATTAGTGTTGAGTTGTTTTTATACATTATTTATCTAGTATTTGTCTAGTCTTCTATTATCTATTTAATACATTAAACTTTTTAAATGAAAAAGGAGCGACTCAAAAATCATAATTTCAAAGAAATCGATTTATCGAGTCACTCCCGCTAAGTTTATTAGATATTAAAACTTTCTTTAAATATCAGTAAATTCCTGCGTCTATGCGCTCTTATATAATTTTTTAGGACTTTTTGGATCAGTCACTTTAATTTAAGATTCATATTCTTTAGAACATTCTATCTATCATAGCTTCCGATTAGGAACATATTTCCTTCTAATGTATATGAAGAACAAGCTGTTGTTAGAATAAAGCTATCTCCTATTTTTTTACATCATAGCTAGTTCCATCAATTACTACTCTACCTTTACCTTCAAGAACTGTGAATAAATTCCCCGTAGTAGTTTTTTCTAGAGTAACCTGACCTTTAACATCTATCTTATAAACAGAAAAATACTTCTCATCTGCTAAATATGTTATAGTAGCTCCTTCTAATTTCTCTTCTTTAGGATTTGTCGTAGCTTTTTCGAAAGGAACTTTGGTTACATCTTTTGTTTTTTCTATATGCAGTTCACGAGCATTTCCCTCTTTATCAACACGATCATAATCGTAAACTCTATATGTTGTATCAGAGTTCTGTTGCACTTCATAAATTAAAATTCCTTCTCCAATCGCATGAAGAGTCCCCGCTGGAATATAGAAGAAATCCCCTGCTTTTACACTTTCCTCAATAAATAATTCATTCCATTGTTCTGCATCTATTTTACTATTGAACTCTTCTTTTGTTTTAGCAGTATGTCCATATACTAATTTCGCACCTTCTTTAGCATCTAACACATACCAACATTCAGTCTTACCTAGCTCTCCATTCTCATTTACTCGCGCATAGTCGTCTTCAGGATGCACTTGAACCGATAAATTATCACTAGCATCTAAGATCTTAATCAATAATGGAAACTTATCATAAGTTTTTTCTGTAAATAACGTAGGTTGTTTCTCGTAAGCCTCTTTTAGTGTTAATCCTGCTAGCTGTCCATTTATTATTTTTGAACTTCCATTATCATGAGTCTGCAATCACCCATGCTTCTCCAATATTTCCTTGTGGAATAGAAAAAAATTAAACTTTTCTAAGTTACGTCCTCCCATATTCTTTTCACAAAAATACAGGCTCTAAAAATATAATTTTATCCATTTTCTTCTCCTTATATTATATAACTACGATTTAATTATACACCAAGTAGACTACTTTATATAGCAGATGCCTTATATTTTTTTCAATAACTTATTTTTCAAAAAAATCGTTTTTATGGTAATATATCGTTGTAAAGAAATTTTAAAAAAATTAAAAAAACAAAGATTGATATGTCTTTATTTAGAAAGTAGGTATAATATGTATTTAGGAATTGATATTGGTGGGACAAGTATAAAATTTGCTGTGTTTGATGACAACTACAAAATCATTCACTACGAAACTTGCAAAACACCTGACAACGTAACTGTAAAAATTACTGATGAGATGTTCAGAATAGCAAGCAAAATCCGTGAAACTTACAACTTCTCTGCAGCAGGAATTTCTGCAGCAGGAGTTATCGATAATGTACACATGGAAGTAATCCGTGCCGCTCCAACTATTAAAAACTACCTTGGAACTAACTTCAAACGTGACTTTGGAGATAGACTAGGTATTCCAGTATATGCTGACAACGACGTTAACTGTGCTTTACTTGGTGAACAATGGCTTGGTGGAGCTAAAGGGCTAGATGAAGTATTCTGTATGGCTTTAGGAACTGGAATCGGTGGTGCTTACTACTTAAACAGCCTTCCTTTCGGATCTAACTTCGGTGTAGGGGAAATCGGACAATCTGTTTATGATTTCGATACTAAAACTACATACGAACAACGTGCTTCTACTATCGCATTAGATAGAAAAATTAAAGCTGAGATGTACGAAGGCCTAAGCGTTATCGAATTCTTCGATCTTTGTAAACGCGAAGATACTAGCGCATTAAAAGTGCTAGACGAATGGTTATTTGAACTTGCTCGTGGTATTGTTAACTTACTATGTATCTTAGATCCAAAATACATCGTAATCGGTGGTGCCGTATCTGCTCAAGGTGATTACTTATTAAACAAACTTGAAGCTAAAGTACGTGAACTACACCCAATCGAAAATAACCAAACTAAATTCCTAGCAGCTGAATTAGGAAACGATGCAGCTCTATACGGAGCTATCAGCCCATTTGTAGAAAAATAAAATATTAAAACTTATCCCCTCTTTACCTAAAAAGTAAGGAGGGGATTGGTTTTTTATTGTATTCTAGCATCTTATAATATATAATAAAAATGAAAAAAACATTGTTAAGGAGGTACTGTTATGAATTTAGACCTAAATGAAAATGACTTAACTATCATGGGGATTAAATTTGATAATATTAAAAGATTTTTAAAAAGTGTCTGGTATGCCCTTAGTACAAACATCATTGAAGGATGGACACCGACATCCAACGATGTTATCGAATTAAAGAATAAAGCTTTATTTCAATTTCAAAAAAATATGAGTAGAAATAAATACGAAGAATACACCTATATAGATTATGATAATATCTATACCTATCCAGACACTAATATCCTTATAAACAAATTTAATGAAAAGTCATTAGAATCATTAAAAAAAGAAAGAATACTCTCTTGTTGCTAACAAAATACTAGAATTATACCTTCAACCTATTTTTAGTTCATTCTATGGCTGATATTTATAAAAATACATAAATATTTATTTTCAGACATATATTGGTGGGCTGGAGAATATAGAAAAGTTAACATTTCTAAAAATAATAAACCATTTATTCCTATTCAATCCTTTTCCTACAGCTGAGAACTATATTAATCACCTAATTTCAAATTATCACAGAAATGCTCATAACAAAGAAGAAATTTCTAGTGAACTAGCTAATATTTTAGATAACCTTAATTACTTTCATCCGTTTAGAGAAGGAAATGGACGTACCCAGAGAGAGGTAATTCGTATCTTGGCGTTAATGAAGAACTACGAAGCAATAATTAATGTTGGAACAGATGACAATATATACAACCTCTACATGGACGGCACTGTATACAGCGATAGAACTAAATTAAAAAAATTTTATTCGATAATATCCTTAAAAATATGATAGTTTACTCAAATTCCCCTCTTTACCTAAAAAAAGTAAGGAGGGCTTTGTTTCTTTCATCAATATCTCCCTAGTTCTAATACTCCAACTTATGCAACCGTTTAAATTTTTTTCTAATATTATTAAGATTTTTTTCTTTACAAAGTTCACGATAAGTGATAATATAAATTTAAGTTAACACATTAAATTTTAATAAGTCTATTTTTTTATATTAATTGATCAAGGAGGAGTCAACTTGAAAAAAATACGAAAAAGATTATAAATGACATCATTTTAAAAATACAAACTGGTATTTTTTTAAAGAAGGTGAACAACTCTATACAGAAAAAGAAATAAAAGAAATATATAATGTTAGTAGTACTACTGCCGTGCGTGTACTAAATGAACTAGAGTCTGCCGGGTATATTTTTTTAGAGTTCAAGGTAAAGGAAGTTTCGTAAATAAAACATTAGTTAACAAAAAAAGTTTTTAGTTACAGAAAACAACAACTTCCACAAGCACTTTAAAGAATCAGTATCTGAACACTCTGAAGTTATCGAAGCTGAGATTATTCAAGATAAAGAACTTTGTTCTAAATTAAAAATTAAAAAATCAAAAACTTCTAAAAAGTAGCTCGTATAAAAATATATCAGTAATATCGCATGGGCTCACCAAACTAACTATATTCCAATAAAATATTTACCTGACGTTAATATTAATGATATAGATAGTTTCAAAGAGCTGGCTACTATGATTAGAAAAAAATATCGTATAGATATTCACCAAGAAAAATCTAAAAATTATGAACGTTATAGTTGATACTCCCTGAAGAAATTGCCAAATTTATCGCAAAAGACGGTGAACCATGTTTTTGAATTCGATAGGGTACACTTACTTCGGTGATGGCAAAATTTTTCGAATATGTAAAAATATATATAAATTATAAATACTACAGCTTAACCATTAAAGATTAAGCTCTGATTGGAGTTAACTATGGATAAAAAGGAAAAAATCTTAAACCAAATAAAAGGTGGAATCATCGTTTCTTGTCAAGCATTACCTGGAGAACCACTTTATGTTGAAGAAGGTGGAATCATGAAACTTATGGCACTAGCTGCTAAAGAAGCTGGAGCTGTTGGTATCCGTGCACAAGGTGTTACTGACATAGTTCAAATTAAGGAAACAGTAGACTTACCTGTTATCGGAATTATCAAACAAAGTTACGAAGGAATGTCTCAATTCATCACAGCAACTATGAAAGAAGTAGACGCCCTTGTAGAAACAGGTTGTGAAATCATTGCCTTAGACTGTACTTTACGCCCTCGTTTTGATGGAACAACAATTAATGATTTTGTTGCAGAAATCAAAGCTAAGTATCCTGACATTATTTTAATGGCAGATATCGCTACTTTTGAAGAAGGTGTAAATGCAGAAAAAATAGGTATTGATTTTGTAGGAACTACCTTAAGTGGTTACACAGAAAATACAAAAGATAGACCAAATGAAGTAGACTTAGATCTTATCAAAAAATTATCTGAAACTATTTCTGTTCCAATCATAGCTGAAGGACGTATCCACTACCCTGAGAATGCTAAAGCAGCATATAATGCAGGAGCTTTTAGTGTAGTAGTAGGTGGAGCTATTACCCGTCCAAAAGAAATAGCAGCTAGATTTATCGATGCAGTGAAATAAAAAAAACCAACTCTGAAGAAACATTTTCAGAGTTGATTTTTTTAGCTATAATTGATGATTTATTATCCAAGCTGATAAATCTTCAATAGTTGCTTGACTTGAAGCAATCTTTAAAATAATAGTATATAATTCTTCTTGTGAATATTCCAATTCTATTCTGTTTAGAGCCAAAAAGACTAACATAGCATGGACTCCTATCCGTTTATTCCCATCAATAAATGGATGATTTTTTTACTAATCCATAGCATAATCTCGTTGCTTTTTGTTGAATTGTTGGATACATATCCTGATAATTAAATGTCTGAAACGGCGCATTGATTGCAGATTCTAACATCCCTAAATCTTTTACGCCACCTAATCCTCCGAACTCAGAAATCAAATCTTTATGAAGTAAAAAGTATTTGATTAGTTGACAATTTTATCATTTTGCCAATACCTCATAAGCCTTTTTTTATTTTTTCATTAAATTTTTTTAGAAAGTGCTAATACATCTTCATCCGAGGCTTGTTGAGTTTTTCAAATTCATTAAATTCTACTAAAAACATATCGTGGTGCATTATTTTTTTCAATATAACAACTGATCCATTTTTCATCTACCATTCTTGCTATCTTAGAGAAATTCTGATTTTGCTTCTGTTATTGAAACTAAATTATTTGTGTCTATATTCATACATAATACCTCCTTTTCATATTATTATAATAAAAATAGGATTAATTCAACCTATTTTTGTACGATTAAAAAAAGTTCTAATTGACAGTTGATCAATTAGAACTTTTCTTTCTATTACTTTTTCCCAAGCACGTCCATCGATGTAACTTGATTTTCTATAATTTTTCTTTTCATCGGTTTTGCCGGCATTATTATCGATAACAGTATATATATCAATATTGGGCTACCGAATGAGAAAAATACTCGCTAATAAGAATAGTACTCGTAAAAAAACTAGCACTTATTCCAAATCTTTTACTTAAACCACTGCATACCCCAGAGACTAAAAGCTCCTTCGTATGATTTATAAATTTTTTTATCTTCTAAAAAAATTAAGAAATTTATTCAAATTTTATTTAATCCATCTATCATAATAAATTCCTCCTGACTTTATTGTTGATATTTTTATTATTCTGACTTTATAAATATTATATCATATTTATATGATATATATTAACTATTAGTACTCAGGCGACTTTAAACTAAGTTTATATTACTAAGAAAATATCTCAAAAAGTAATATTAACAGCGAAATATTTATCTAATTGTTTCCCATCCCCTTTTTCAAATTTTTTTCAAATTTCCTTCTTGACAAGTGAGTAGTTACTTACTATAATATTAACTACAAAGTGAGTGATTACTCACTAGAGATTTGAAATCTATTTACAATGGGATATTTCTTAACACCTACCTTGAACTATGCTTTAATAATCGCAGTCCTAAAAACATCAGGTGAAGTAATATCTCCCAAATAATCTTATCTATATTTTTTTAATCACAGAGTGAGTGTTTACTCACTTCGGAAAGGAAGATAATTCTTATGAAAAAACTAATACAAATTACTTCATTATCAAAAAGATTCGGCGATCAAACAGTCCTTGATAACATTGATTTCAACCTAGAAAAAGGTGAAATTGTCGGTCTTATCGGTCCTTCAGGAGCTGGAAAATCAACATTAATAAAAACAATGCTTGGTATGGAAAAAGCGGATAAAGGTGAAGCCCTTGTTCTAGATAACAAAATGCCAAAAAGAGAAATTCTTTCTAATATTGGATATATGGCACAAAGCGATGCCCTTTATGAGATGCTTACCGGCTACGAAAATTTAGAGTTCTTTGGAAGAATGAAAGGTGTTCCTTCAAAACAACTAAAAGAAGAAATAGCTTATGTATCAAAAATAGTCGACCTAACCGATCACTTGAAAAAATCAGTATCGAATTATTCAGGAGGTATGAAACGAAGACTTTCACTCGCTATTGCGCTAATCGGTAGCCCCAAGTTACTTATACTCGATGAACCTACAGTCGGTATAGACCCTAGCCTTCGTCGTAACATTTGGAAAGAATTGTTCAAGCAGAGGGATAACGGTGTTGGAATCCTTGTGACGACTCACGTAATGGACGAAGCAGAACTTACCGATAAAGTAGGACTTCTTCTTCGTGGTGATATTATAGATTTTGATACACCAAAAAAATCTAAAAGAAAAAAATAATGTTACTACTATCGAAGAAGTATTCTTAAAAAGTGGAGGAAAAAAATAAAATGAGAATTTTAACTATTTCAAAAAGAGTTTTTTTAAGGAGTTTTTTTAGAGATAAAAGAACTTTGGCAATGATGTTTTGTTGCTCCAATTTTTTTATAATGTGGTTGATCGGCATAGTCTTTTTCAGCAAATACAAATTCTGAAATTACTGTAGCTTCTGTAAATACTCCTCAAAGTGTCGTATCTGTAATGAAAGATATCGACAACGTTCATCTAGAAGAATATCAATCAAAAGAAGTCGCTGAAGAAAAAAATTAAAAAATAATGAGATTGATACTGTAATTTCTTACGATAACAATACTTATACGGTAACTCACGCTAATATAGATTCTACTAAAACTATGCAAGCTCAACAAGTTTTTAAAAAAGTTCTATAAAAAGCATCAAGTAAAAAAACTTGGTAGAAGTTGTTAAAAAAGTAAATCCTAAATTAGGGTGAAAGCAAACAAGAACCTGAAGTTAAAGAATATTATAACTACGGTAATGCAGATTCAACATTTTTTTCAATAAAGTTGCACCTACTTTAATCAGCTATATCCTATTCTTCTTCGTGTTTCTAATATCTGGTATGGCTCTATTAAAAGAACGTACTAGTGGAACTCTAGATAGACTTTTAGCTACTCCTGTAAAAAGAAGCGAAGTCGTCCTAGGATATGTGCTATCTTATAGCTCATTAGCTGTAATTCAAACTATTATCGTCACTTTATCATCTATATATTTATTAAATATTGAAATTGCTGGAAATCCGTTTTTATGTTATAATAGTTAATGTATTGCTAGCAATGGTTGCCTTAACATTAGGTTTTACTAATCTCTACAATTGCAAAATCAGAATTTCAAATTATGCAGTTCGTTCCAGTAATAGTTATTCCACAAATGTTCTTTTTCAGGAATAGTATCTGTTGAGAGTATGGGAAAAAAATCGCTGTCTATATTAGTAAAAATCCTACCTGTTACGTATGCTAGTGACGGATTAAGCAAAAATAATTTTTAGAAGGTAAAAAAATCTTCTTGCGATTAAAAATGATATCATTGTTCTACTTGCACTTTGCATCCTTCTAATAATACTTAATATTCTAGGGCTTAAAAACGATATAGAAAAGTTTAAAAACAATAGGAGACTCTTATGACTGAAAAATATCTTACAATCTTACTTTAGCATATCTCATGACGAAACCTCCCCACCTGGTAAGAAAAAAACAATAGCAGTGCGATTAATTTGTTCGCAAAACAAGGATATCATGGGACATCTACAGCTGCAAATCGCTAAAGAAGCAGGCGTTAGTCAAGCAACAGTATTCAAATACTTTAAAAACTAAAGAAGATTTATTATATTCAATAATAGTCCCTGTTATCCTAAATTATTTTTAAATTTTCTAAAAAGAATTCAAAATACTAATTCACTTGAAAATTTAATAAGTTATGTTGTTGAAGATCGTATGGTTTTCCTAAAAAGAAAAATAAGAATACTGTAAAAATAGTATTCTCAGAGATATTAACAAACGAGAATTTAAAAGCACAACTTATCGATTCGTTAAAAAGTAGTCTTTGCAGAAATAAACTTTAGAGATATATTACAAAAAAACATAAAGAAAAATAATCCTGAAGTTAACGAGAACTTATCGCCAGCAGAAATCATTCGTTCATTCGCAGGACCCTATCATGACCTACTCAGCTCAAAGATTTATTCTTTTTGAGGACACTCCATGCCCTACCGAGAAACATGATTTACAATTTATTAAACAACAAATTTATAAAAATTTAACAAAGTAGAAAAAGAGAGCTTACCCAAAAAGCCCTAAAAACTTAACAAAGTTCATATGAGAACTCATAGACGCAGTGGTTTATTGATATCTAAATTCGCTTTTTAAAAGCTTTTTAGATATCTAATAAACTATGCGAGGGTGACTCTAAAAATCGCGATTTCTCCGAAATCACGATTTTTGAGTCACTCCTCTTTTTCTATTCACCTAATCTAATTATCTTATCACATATTGACAATGTTGATTTATTGTGTGAAATTATTATTGTTATCTTGTCTTTTTTTACTTTCTTCTAAAGCTTTTTAGCACTTCGATTTCACTGAAGATATCGATATTTGCTGTTGCTTCGTCAAGAATCAGAAGTTTACTATCATTGTAGAATGAACGTGCTACTGATAAACGTTGTTTTTGCCCTGAACTTATGTTCGAACTTCTCTCTCCAACGATTTCATTTTCGCGACGTTTTTAAATTGTCTACAAAAGTTCTTAGATTAGTTTTTTTCTTAATGATGCATCCAACTCTTCTTTATCTAAATCTTTCTCGAAGAATGTGATGTTATCTTTAATTTTTGCATTGAATAAGTAACTATCTTGTAGTATTATCGAACTATTTTTCTCTAAAGTAACGATTATCTATGTCTCTTAAATCAACACTATCGATAGTGATATTACCTTCCATATTTTCATCTGAGATAAATTTCATAATAAGTTTCGCTATTGTAGATTTACCACATCCACTAGGTCCACTTAATCCAATAATCTCACCTTTTTTTAACATCAAAACTTAGATTATCCACTACAGTATTATCAGCGTATCGATATGTTAAATTATCAACTTTAAGTTCATTAAAATCAACAACTTCTCCACTATTTTTCCGCTTCTTCTGGCGTATTCATAAGCTCTAAAAATCTCTTCCCACTAGCCATCGTTTGACTTAATGTTGAAGCAAGATTCCCCATGTATAAAAATAGGAATAAACGATACGATAAACATCGCAACTAATGAAACGGTTACGAACTGACTATCAAGTGAAGGCGCCACGTAGATAAATGCCAACACCCCGATATTATAAGTTACAACATTTAGAGTATTTAAATCTACTAAAAATTTATTTTTTTAAATATGAACTTCTTGTCAGTTCTTCAGTTTCCATATCGATATTACGTTTTGCCTCATCAATTTTTCCATATTGCAATGTTTCAAAAATTCCATAAGCTTCTTCTGATGAATTGTTGTTTACTTGAGTCAGTTTACGACGATAATTTTCACCAACGTCTTGTCCAACATTTCTAAAACTTAGTGGATACACAAGTCCGATTACGATATAGATTAGTAAAGCTACTAACGCTAGTTTCACGCTAAAGAATAGTAAGAAGATACTAACTACTAAACTTTGCACGATATAAATCATAAATGGGTGTTATCGTGTGCGCGTAGAAAACTTCTAATAATTCGATATCAGTCGTAATCATCGTCATATAATCACCTGAAGTGTTTTTTGTAAAACTATCGACAGATATACGTTTGAATTTCTCTAAAACTTTAACACGTAAAGCATGTAATACTTTGAACGCAACATAATGGTTTAAAAGTTGCTCAGTATAGCTAAATAATCCTTTTAACACAGCTAAAGCGAAAATTACGATAAATAAAATTGCTGCTATTGTCGTTATTTTTTTGTTAAAAAGAACAACGAGATGAAGTAGGTAAATACGACAAGTGTTAAGTGACCTAAGCTTCCGAATAAAGTCGCTCTAAGTAATGGACGTTTAAACTCTTGAGCGATAGCTAAAAGTTGTTTTAATTCTCTTAATGATGTCATTACTCTACCTCCTTAGCTAAAAATTTTGATTTCAGTTGTTGTTGATCTGTGAATAATTTTCTATATAACACATTTTCTTCAATCAGTTCAGCATGTGTTCCTTCTTCGATAATTTTCTTATCTTTTAGAACATAGATATTATCTGAATTTGTTATCGTCTCTAAATCATGAGAAATAACGATAATAATTTTTTTCCTTCTTTAATTGAATCGAAGGCGTTAAGCACGATTTCTTTACTGTAATCATCAATATTCGATACAGCTTCATCAAGTATATACAAATAAGAATCTTTTAGTATTGCTTTTGCTCGCAAGTAATCTTTGTTTTTGACCACCTGAAAGGTTCGCAGCACCTATCGCAAGCTCATAATCTAGACCTCCGTGTTCTTCTACGAAATCTCTAAGATTAACTTTTTCTAATGCATTGTACATTTCTTCTTCAGTTATATTTTTACGAACACTTAAATGCTCTCTTACAGTACCTTTAACTAAATAACTATCATTAGTAATAAGTGTCGTAATTTTTAGCCATCTCTCTAGTAGGAATACTATCGATATTGAAGTTGTCATATTTTATACTTCCGCTATAGTTAGAATTTAAACCTAAGATTAGTTTGATAATAGTAGACTTACCACTTCCACTTTCTCCTACTAATGCTGTTTTCGTACCAGGCTTAAATATCATATTAATATTTTCTAAAGTCGTCTCCTCTCCATAAGAGAAGCTAACGTTGTTCAGAACAATATTTTTCCCTGCTTCCACCTCAATAGTTTCATCTTTTTCTTGTTCCGGATGATCAAGAAGTTTATAGATATTATCTAACTCAACATTCCCTTTCATCGAAATATGGAATAAGCCACCTAAAGCGCGCAACGGTTTGAAGCATTCTAAAGAAGCTACGATTACAAAAACAATAAGTTTCTGATCTTTCACCGCAAAAATAGCAATAATCGATAAAACAAAAATAGAAATATAAGTAATAGCGTCCATCACATTAATAGAATTAAGTTGGTGACGAAGTAACGCCATCGTTGATTTTCTATATTTTGCACTACGAGTATCAACATCACTCGCTACGTTATCTTCTTTACCATAAATTTTTGCCGTTGTGAAACCTGATAATCTATCATAGAATACCTCTGATAAACTTAAGAAATCGCTGAAATTCTTTTTATTAGCTTTTTTTCGATTTCTTAATAATAATCATAATAGACACAGAATAAGCGGATATAATAATAACATCGCTATAAATAGTAAGATGTGAATCTTCCCATAAATCACAAACGAGCTAAGTACTATAAATAATGTCGCAAACATCTGCGGTACAAACTTATTGAAATAAAACTCAATATTTACAATCGATGAAGAATTCATCACAAGAAGACTACCAGTATTTACCGCTTCTGTGTAATTTAGTGAAAGTTTTTTTCTACTTTGTTGTAAATCTCTTTCCTTAATGTATTTCTAACCTGTTTAGAAATTTTGTGACTGAAGTAATTATCCCCTGTTGTAGTCGCGTAATAAACTACTAAACCTACTACCGTTTTTAGAATAAATCCTAATACAGCACCGCTTCTACTCTCTTCACCCAGTGAATAAAATAGAAAATCTACGAAATTGTAGATAAAAAATAGCGAGCACCAAAAGGCAACAAGTTTAAGAATCGCTACGAGATATACTTCTTTTTTTGATATTAAAGAGAGCCATCGCTCTACCATCTATCTTCATAATATCTCCTTATTTAATTTCAAATTTAGATTCATTTACATAAAATGAGTAAAAACATAATATCGGATTTAGGGTTATTTTTTTATAAAAAATCCTACATTCACTCTTTTTATGAAAAAAAGGCTCTAGCTACCTTTATTGATATTTATTATCAATTACTATTATACTATATAGCTAAATTAAAAGATAGCTTTTTAAGTTTATTGTTACGAAAATGTTCAAAAAATACAAAGAATGTTCGGGAAACGAGGGTTTTAGGTTCATTCCTTGATATTTATAATTTTCACCTTGTTGTTCTTTATAAGAGGACAAACGCTGAAAATCTTTTCTTAAATTGTTTTTCTTGAGCGAACACTTTCTTGACGCTTTTTATCGTTGTGTGTCCATTATAAAAGACAACAACTCAGCTTTATTATTTTTTTCTGAATTGCTGTCTTTATATTTACATACTAAATTCTTCTTTTTAACGCTTCTTGTAATAATTGGCTTACGTTTATATTATTTCTTTTTGCTAACTCATTTAAATAACTAGGTATCGATACATTTCTTCTTACTGTTTTTACTTCTGATTTTCTTGCATATTCTAGCATATCAACACCAACTAAACTTACAAAACTAGCCTCTTTTTATTGAGAACTCATCCTCTTCAATTTCTAAATCTTTTTATATCTCTTGCTATCGGAAACTCTTTTCCATCAATATAATACTCATACAACCAAGCACCTAAATAATCACTAGCCATAAAAAATGCATCTTTTAAATTTTCTCCTTCAGTAGCACCAAAATCTAAATCAGGAAAAACCACTGTATATCCGTCATTCTCTATATTTTTATAAAATACAGCAGGATAGACTACATTCATAATAATACCTCTATTATTAAAAATAAGGATCGGGAACTATTTCAATCCCGCCTGTTTCAAAATCCTATGTTCTAGACCTTTTCCCTAAAGCACGATTATGAAACGGAACTTGTGTTACCCTACCAGTCTTGGGATTCCTAAACTTTCTATGCGAACCATCACCACTTTTTACATAAATGAAGCCATTCGCTTCTAAAAGCTTAATCATCTCTTTAGATGTCATTGGCATTGTATTGTCCTCCTTATCTTTATTATACACATTTATACACATTAATTCAAGAGGGAGGTACTTCCTATTTTTTTATTCCTACATTTTTTTATTTTGTAAGAATAAAAATCCATGTCTATAATAAAAAGAAGGTTTAAGATTTTTAAAAATCTTACCCTCTTTTTCATCTAGCTACCTAATGTTATTACTTTATCTGCTAAGTTTTCGATTTTTCACTATTTCTATGAGTTATCATAATAACTGTAGCTTCTTTATCTTTTTAATATTATTTCCTCAATATCATCTGCCAACTTACTATCTAAATTAGCTGTACCTTCATCAATTATGAATACATCTTTTTATGATATAAACTTCTCGCTAATCCTAATCTCTGCAACTGTCCACCTGATAAAGCTAAGTTTTTATTGTCTAGTATTGTATTTTCTTTTTCTTCTAAATTATCAATAACATCAACTAACTTACAATTTTCCAGAACTTCTCTAAACAACTTATCGTTATATTCTTTGTTTAAAATAATATTATCCTCGATCGATAAATTTAACAATTGTACTTTTTGATTCATCGTAGAAATTGCCGATTTAATATCAAATTGTTTTAATTCTCTATTATCCCATTCTACACTTCCTTCATAGTTCTTCAAATCACCATTTAAAAATATTTATCAACGTTGATTTACCACTACCACTTTTTCCTTTTATTAAATACTTCTTGTTTTTCTCAAAAGTTAAATTAGGAAATTCTACCGTTTTATCTGGGTAGTTATATTTAACATTAGAAACTACAATTTCCTTATCTAATTTTTCAACTCTCAGTAAACTTTTCTCTTCTTTAATTTCTGGGTACTTATTCAACAACTCATTTGCAGAAGCGAAATTCGGATATAGTTCGATTACTTTTTGTCAATCCTCCAAAGAATTCCCTGTATAACCTGATATCGCAAATATCATCGCAAATTCAATATACCCTTTATATGCGAAATATCCCGCAATAAAAATCAACGCAATTTGGTTACCTGCATTTAATGTCACATTCAATCCTTGTAAAGTCATAATAGATTTTTCTATTAACTTTCGCATTTTTATATTTTTTTGAACCTACATTTACAATTCTATCTAATAAATTCAACGCAGAAAAGTTGTTTAGCATTTCTGAACTAGCCAGCGCATTCTCTAAATCCTTATTGAAATCTTCTGTAGCTTTTGAAATGTCTTTTGTCGTTGTTTTTATTGCTTTGTTGAAATACTTAGGTAGAACCATCATTAATAAAGACAATGCAAGTGAAATAATAAATAACGTAATATTCACCTTAAGTAATACAATTGTTGAGATAACAACTAAAGATATACTGTAAATCGCAAATAAACAATTAGCGACATATTGTTCAAACTGCTGGATATCAGTAGTATTTAAAGCTATACATTCTGCTCCATTATTATGTTTCTCGTTATAAACTAACTTTTTCCTTGAAATCTGCAATTGCTGTTTTTCTAAGACTTGTAGAAAAAAATTTTTGAATCAATTTTTCAACGTATATCACTCTGAAATAACCAAATGTATTTAAAGCAACATATATCAACATAACCGCAATAGTCGCTGAAACCATGAATCTTAAATTTTTATCTACCGTCGCTTGGATAATCAAACTAAATCCATAAGACGTCGCAACCTGTGTTGTCATGCGCATAATACTGTAATAATAAATACTAGTATGCTATATTTTTTTGTTTAAATAATAACTTAAACACGATCTTCACCCTAATACTATAGTTTAAAGCCTTTTTCATTCTGACTCTAAAAAGTATATTTATTATATAAATTTTTATCAGAGATAACAAAGATAGTCAACACTATATTTATATTTTTTTAACACTATTGTGTTTTAATTATACTTATATATTTCTAGTTTATTGATTTACAAGTAGATTTATAGTATTATTATAGTAATATTTGATTAATTCTTAGGAGCGGATAAACTTTGAAACTTAAATTAGCTGACTTAATAAAAACCAAACGAAAATCACTAAATATGTCTCAAAAAATTAGCTGAAGGTATTTGTACTCAAACTATTATCAGTAGGTTAGAAAAAGGAGAAGTCACTCCTTCTATAGATATATTTTTCAAAAATCATAAAAAAATTAAATATTCCAACTAGTGAAATAGAAGCATTATTTGATATCGATACTAAAGAATATCAACCTTCTAACTTCAAAGTTAATGAACTTATGGAATTACTTTTATAAACGAGATTATAAGACACTAGATTTTGTTTTATCTTCCATTGATAAAAACACTCTTGATTCAGAAAAATATTTTATATTTTGAATGGTTTCAAGCTATCACAACATATCATATAAATAATCAGCTGGAGCTTTGCGATTAAAAATCTAAAAAAACATTAATAGCAAAAGTAGAAGTCGGTTCTATCTTATATTGCGATATCTGTAATACTTTGGGAAATTTTTATTCAGAAAAAAAGAATTATTTGAAGATGCTCTTCTTTGGTATGAAAAAGTTTTACCATACATAAAAATTATTCAAAATACAAGTTCTGAACAATCATTCTATTATTCTATTGCGCGTATCTATGGAATTTTAAATAAATTAAATGACGCAACGTATTGGAACTCTATCGCTATTACTAAATCTCTAGAAAATAAATCTTTTTATCTTCTAGAGATAATTATTATTTACAAGCACGATTATTTGAAGAGCAAAAACTTATTGAAGATGCTATTAACTCTTGTAATAAATCTATTAATCTATTCTCATTAGAAAAATAATGAAACTATGAGGGTCTTTAACATTATCTTATCTTTCATATCTAAAAGAAAAAAATAGTAAAGAACCTCAACAATAATTCTCTTATTTTGGTGATATGTCTTAGAACAAAAAAACTCCAGATTTTTTTCTGGAGTTTTTCGTCTATTCTTTTATAATTCTATAGTAAATTTTTGATGTTATTGCATAAACTATTAGATAGAAGATTGCAAAAGACTACGATTGTTACAGCAAGCGCCTGTAAGAATATGCTATTATCTGTTATTAAGAATAATCTCAAGATTTTCTCGATAAATGGATATGCTACTATAGTGTGTAATGTCGCTATAATTAGCGGTGAGAAGAAGATTAACAATACTTGTGATCTTATTGATTGTTTAATCTGTTTATCTGTAATACCTACTTTTCTCATGATTTCAAAGTTTCCTTTATCTTCATATCCTTCTGAGATTTGTTTGTAGTACATGATTACCACTTGGCTTATTACGAAGATAAAAGCTTATGAACACCCCTGATGAATAGGAATGATGCGAATACTCCTCTGAATGTAAGTTTATTTTCTTCTTTACCTTCTATTTCTATACCACTTTGTTTTTCTAATTTTTTAAAGCTTTCGATTACCTTAGCTTCTTTAGTTGTATCTTTGATATTGAAGGCAACGTAGTTTTGAAGTGTAGGAGTACCTGTTTGTATACTTATCCTCTTTTTTTCTAACTCTTTACTACTTAACTCTGTTAGTTTTGTAGCTAATTTAGTTATTTCTTTCTCATCTTTAACAACAGCATAATATGTATCCATAATATTTGCGGTATCCGAACCTATTGTTCCCGGAAACTCAGATAATTTTTCTTTAATTTTTATAGTCACTACCATTTAGAGAAATACTATTATGATTGTAGTTTCCTTTTTTTGTCGATATGTAATAAAATTTCATTACTTTCTAATGTTTTTATTTTTATTAGCGAACTTATTATAATCTTTTAATTGTAAAACAACTATCATTTTAACATTACTTAAGTCTACACCTACATTTGATTCAAAATTAAATTTATCTTCAACTAATCTTCCTACCATAGGTAATGAATTATATGATACTAGATCTTGTACTTCAGTTCCCGCTTCTTTAGCTGATAATTTTGCATTATTTTCGATTTCTTTTTAGTTTTTCACTAGTAGAATTATAGCCTGCGACCATTAATTGTCTTGGGAATCTTTCATTATAAGATTTTTCCATACCTGCATATAATGCCGATGTTGATCCCATAGTTACAAGAACCATAGTAGATAATATACAGATATTCGCTAATCCTACTGCATTTCTCTTCATTCTGTATAATAAACCAGAAACGCTGATGAAGTTTTTTTAGGTTTATAGTAGAAGTTTTATTATTTTTCATAATTTTTTTAGTACTGTGATACTAACTGCCATAAATACTAGATACGTACCTATAATTACCGCAACTACAGCATAAAAGAATACTAATAATGCTTTTTACAGGATTTTTGTACCGTTTGTGCTGTGTAATATCCATAACCGATTAATGCTAACCCGATTATCGCTAGAATCCATCTAGATTTCGGTTCTTTTTCACCTTTATTCTCATCTTTTAATAAGGCTACAATTCTAAGTCTAGCAATTTTTATAACAGTATAAAGTAATAATAAGAAGAATATTCCTCCGAATAATAATACTGAGAATACTACAGCTATCGGCGTAATACTAAAAGCCGAAAGTAACCGTTGCTGAGAATAATTTTAATAGTACTAACAGCATAAGTTTATCAAAAATTATTCCTAATCCAATTCCTAACACTATTGTAGTTACAGCGATAAATATTGTTTCTAACACTAGAATTTTCGCTATTTGTTTTTCGTCATACCTAAAAACAGAATACAATCCAAATTCTTTTTACCCTACGTTTTACTAAAAACTATAAGTGTAAAATAAGAATATTGTAGAAAAAAATCGCTATTACAATTATTCCCAAACTTAATACCTGTTTTGTCGCATCAATTCCATTAGGAAGTTTGTTTAAATTATCCCCAAAAAGCTAGAGATGAAAGTATGTAAAACGACATTATTGTAAAAATTGTCGATAACACATAAGGTACTATAAATCTTTTGTTTTTTACAAGGTTGTTTAAAGCAAATTTGCTATAAAAGAAGCTCATCTTACTCACCTGCCTGCATTAAAGTTAACGTGTCATTAATTTTTTGGAACATCTCACTCGTAGTCGCATTTCCTTTTCTAAGTTCATGAAAGACTACCCCGTCTTTAATAAATAATACACGTTTAGCACGAGCTGCTGTTTTCACAGAGTGCGTAACCATAATTATTGTTTGTCCTGCATTATTAAGTTTTTCAAAAACTTCTAACAGTTGATCTGTTGATTTTGAATCTAGCGCTCCTGTCGGTTCATCCGCTAAGATTAGAGCTGGGTTCGTAATAATCGCACGAGCTACCGCTACTCTTTGACGTTGACCACCAGATACTTCATATGGAAACTTGTTGATTAATTTATCAATTCCTAAAGGTTTAGTTACTTTCTCAATCTTTTTCCATATCTTTATATTTTTTATTTGCTAACACTAACGGTAATAAAAATATTATCTTTTATAGAAAAATTATCAAGTAGATTGAAATCTTGGAAGACGAATCCTAGATTGTCACGGCGGAAATTCGCTAAGTCTTTATCTTTCAATTTGCTTAAATCTAAATTGTTTAAATTCACATTTCCTGACGTTGCCTTTATCGAATGTTGCGATAATATTTAATAAAGTAGTTTTACCACTTCGCTCTCACCCATAATCGCTACATATTCACCATTATCTACTGCGAAATTTACATTTTTAATGCTTCTGTACTTTGTGTACTTAATCTTGTTGTATAAACTTTTCTTACATTGTTAACTTCTAATAACATTTTTTTATCACTCCTGAATTCTTTTTATCTTATCTTCCTAGTTCGAACTTTTCTACAACTTCCTCGTTGTTTATATTTATATTCTACCTTACTTTTTCTTACAGATTCTATCGATTTTCCTTACAAAAAGCTCCCAACCTTACACTTTTTGTAAGATTGGGATATTTATTACTTTTTATTTGATTTCAAAGGAGTAGTTCTACTTTATTTCCTGGGAAATTATAATCGTAATACGTCTGTGAATCTTTGTTCAGAATTGCTGTCTAGTCTGTGCGTTATTAGAATTACCGTTAATTCTGAATTAGTTAATAGAAGTTCTTCTATTTTCTCAGCATTATCCTTATCTAAATTAGAAGTTATCTCATCTAACAGCACTACTTTTTTCTCTCTTATAATTCCACGAGCCAAGGCTATTCTTTGTTTTTGACCACCCGATAAATTCTTACCACCTTCTACAAGTTCAGTATCTAAGCCGTCCTCAAGACTTGTCAGAAACTCTCCTAGTCCTACACTTTCCAACACATCTTTAACTTTTTCATCAGCATAATCATCACCTAGCGTTATATTAAATCTTAGACTTTCTGTGAAAATATACGGTTCTTGCGGAATATATAGCATCTTATCATACAGGCTATGCTTATTAAGAACATCTAGTTCTTCTCCGTTAAATTTAATTGCACCTTCGTAATTTTCTATTCTTCCAGTCAATAATTTTAACAATGTAGATTTTCCACTACCACTTTCTCCGACAATAGCGTATTTACCATATTTATTAAATGCATACGTGATGTTTTTTTAATACACTTTTCTCTTCATATTTATAAGAAACATCCTCTAATACTATAGTTTCAATTTCTTCATTTAATGATTTTTTTGCTAGTATCTTGGTCATTAATTACCTTAGCCTCCTCTTTGAATTTCTCGAATTTCTCAAAGATCGGCACTACGATATTTAACTCTACCGTAATATTCATAATATTTCCTACTGAATTAAAAATCGTAGATGTTAGTGACTCTACGGTTAAAAATAGAACCAAAGCCTACAATATTTTTTTAGAGCCAGTATTCCTGTTAGTAATACTACACCAACTTGCCCTACTAAATTTCCTAAACCACCTAGAACTCCGGCTAATCCGACACTTTTTCTTAGAGACACAGATTCTTTTTAATACTTCATTAGAAGAGTTTACTACGATTTTTCAGAATTCCTAGTTTATTGAAAGATAATAAACTATCGAATCCCTGTAAGTAATTTGTATTTTTTTACTTATTAAGTTTTCTAACGAGCCTGAGTATCTCTGAGCTTTATTCTGAATAGATTTTTGAGCAAGAGCTGGTAAAACTAATGTAAGAACACTCATTACTATAGAGAAAAACGATAATCGACCAGTGGAATGCAAGCAGTCCGACTATAGCTAAAAAGCGTCTCTATTATCGCTGTAATACTTTGATAAAAATTACCAAATCCTTTTTCCTCGACAATCATCAAATCATTACTAAGCCATGATATGTAATCTCCGCTATTTTTCTTATTAAAATTAGCATAGTTATTTTTAGAAATTGCATCAACGACATCATATCGAATGTCGGTTATCATTTTTGTACTACATAGTTTTTCATATGGAATTTTTTTATAAAGAGAAACTAAATATAATAAAAAAACACTATACCTGCATAGGCTATATTATAGAAAAAAAGCCATCGGTATTCGACTTAATTAATTCGTTAAATCCATCCCCTATAAAAATACGCGACGACAACCTTACATGCTCCTCCAAAAATAATTAGTAAAAGCAACAAACTATTTTCTAAATATCTTTTCTTTAAATACTGCTTCATCTTTTCCTCCTTATACCTTACTAATATTCTATCAAATATACCTAATTTAAACAAGATAGTTTTCAGATAATTTACTTTATTTGTTAGAAAATATTTTTTTCTTTATTATAATATATATATCAAGTGGCTTTTTAGATATCTAATAAACCACTGAAGAAAGTAACTCAACAAGATCGTGTTTCTTCTAACTCATGATTTTTGAGTCACTCGCATATATCGAGTAGCTTCTGTCGAGGTTACAACTAACTTACTTTAGGAGTTTATCAATTTATATCTAGTCTCACTCTGTGAAATTAAAAAAATCCGCTTAAAAGTTAAATTCATAATATAACTCTCAAGAGGATTCCTTATTTATTTTCATCTAATCCCTTAAAGTATCTTCTTTCGGGAATGTGATTTCTATCCTAGTTCCTTCTCCTACTTTTGAAGAAATTTCAATATGATGACCTAGTTTATCTAGAGTTTTTACATAAGTACAAACCTAACCCACTAGATTTTTCGTATCTTCCATTAAAACCTGTAAAAACCTTTTTCGAAAAATTCGAGGTAAGTCTTCTTCTTTAATACCCATACCGTTATCTTCTATAACCAGTTTATTTTTCACAGGTTTTTATTTTTAATTTCTCCACCAGCGCTAGAGTACTTCCACTATTACCTAGTATTTGTTCGAAGGCAAAAACTCAACCATTTTTTTATCACTAATTACCATTGTTTCATGTGAAACATAATTTAATTTTATCTTTTTATTAATGAAGATAGTTGCATATTTTTACACTATCTTTCACCACTTCATCGAGATTAATCTTAGTAATAACGTAATCTGATGATATGCTATCTAATCTTATATACGTCAGAACCATCTCAACATAACGTTCTATTTTAAACAATTCTTGCTGTAAGATTTTTTTCGATCTACTTCTTCATTATCTAATAAGAAATTCATCGCAGACAATCGGCGTTTTTATCTGATGAACCCACATACTATAGTAATCAACCATGTCTGTGTTTTTGTCGATTCTCCTGAGTTAATTTCTCTAACTCTTCATATAATTTCTCTATAATTTTATGATAATAGTCAATCCTAATATCCAAACTCTTCGGTAAATCTTCAAGATCATTTAGAATATTTTTCTCTAGGAATTTTAATTTTTTTATAACTTTCTCTATAATTAACAAAAATCTGAAAAGCTAGCTACAAGCATCGCTAAAAAAACAAAAACTTCCCGTATATATTAGAGCTTCTAGTGGCAAATTATATAAATAAAACATAATGAAAAAAATATAGCAATAAAAAAACTACGAATAAAATATAAACTTTTGTGTTTTTCTTTAAATAACTTTTTAATATTTCCATTAGACTATATATCCTTTACCTTTTTTTAGTAGTAATAAATTCATCTATTCCTATACTTTTTTTAACTTAGAACGCAGTCTGTTTATATTCACCGACAAAGTATTTTCATCTATAAAGTTATCATTTTGCCATAAGGCGGTAATTATTTCTTCTCTTGTTACTATTTTTTTCTCTATTTTCTAATAATACTGTAAGAATTTTACTTTCATTTTTGTTAGTTCAACGAGATTATCTTGATATTTCACCTCATCACGGCTCATATCAAAAATTACATCCTTATACACTACAAGATTCGAAGATCCACTAAAATTATAAACGCGGCGGAGTAGAGCTTCTATTTTTGCCTTTAGGACAACTAACTTAAATGGTTTTTCTATAAAATCATCTGCACCGATATTCATAGCCATAACAATATTCATATCATCATTCGCAGATGAAATAAAAATTATCGGCACTTTCGACAACTTCCTAATCTCCTCACAGAAATAATAACCATCAAAGTAGAGATTAATATCCATTAATACTAAATCCGGTGATTGTTCCACAAATTCCTTAACTACATTTTGAAAATCTACGACTTCATGCGTAGCGTATTGCCATTTTTGTAGATATCCAGCTATTGAATTTGAAATTATTTCGTCATCTTCTACTATCATTACTTTATACATGTTTTCACCCCTTAGTTACTATTATTACTAAAATTATATCACAAACATCCTTCTTAATATATATTCTATTAAAAAAATATCTTTCTCTATATTTCTTGAAAAATAAAAAAAGCAGAGATTGTCTAGGAAGGAGTTTAAATGAAATTTCCACGCTGCCTCGCTTCTATTTCGTGCTCCCAAACAACCTCTACTCAAAAAGAGAAAATTGTGGATTAAGATGTTATTTTAAATATATAGTATTAAAATAAATGGCTGTCAAGGGTGTTTAGTAATCTGTCTTAATCCACAAATTTTTAATAAAATATTAATTATTTTAAATTATTGTTTCTCGTGAAACTTTTCTCTTAGATATTTTCTAATGCTAAACGTAAGTCTTCGATTAAGTCATCTGCATTTTCTAGACCGATTGATAGTCTGATTTGCGCAGGAGTAATTCCTGTGTATTGTAATTCTTCTGGACTTAATTGACCGTGTGTAGTTGAAGCAGGGTGAATTGCTAAACTTTTCGCATCTGCTACATTCGCTAAGTTAGAGAATATTTCTAAACTATCAATTACTTTACGTGCAGCTTCTTCTCCACCAACTACATCGAATGAGAAGATTGATCCACTACCTTTTGGTAAGTATTTCTTAGCTAATTCATAGTATTTATTTCCTTCTAATCCAGGATAGTTGATCGATTCTACTTTAGGGTGTTTTTCTAAGAAGTCTATTACTTTTTTAGTGTTTTCTACATGGCGTTCTACTCTTAGAGATAATGTTTCTAATCCTTGTAATAATAAGAATGCATTGAATGGTGATAATGCTGCTCCTGTATCACGTAATAATTGTGTTCTTACATTTGTAATAAATGCTGCAGCACCAACATCTCTTGTGTAACTTAAGTTGTGGTAACTTGGATCTTCATCTACTAATTGAGGGAATTTTCCGCTACCTTCCCAGTCGAATTTACCACTGTCTACGATAACTCCACCGATTGATGTACCGTGTCCTCCGATAAATTTAGTCGCAGAATGAACGATAATATCTACACCATGACTAAATGCATTGATTAAATATGGACTAGCAAATGTGTTATCAACTACTAATGGAATTTTGTGTTTATGAGCAATTTCAGCCCATTTTTCTAAATCAGCTACGTTTGCTAATGGATTTCCTAAAGTTTCTACAAATAGTGCTTTAGTTTTATCTGTAATAGCTTGTTCAATTTCTTCAAAGTTATCTGGATCTACAAAAGTTGCATCTACTCCATAACGAGGTAATGTAAGTTTTAACAGGTTATAAGTTCCTCCGTACACATTTTTAGAAGATACGATGTGATCTCCAGCATGAGCTAATGTTAAGAATACGTATGTAATTGCAGCCATTCCTGAAGCAACAGCTAATGCTCCAACACCACCTTCTAAAGCGTTAATTCTTTCTTCGAAAACAGCTGTAGTAGGGTTTGTAATACGAGTATAAATATTCCCAGCTTTTCTTAATGCAAATGAATCTGCAGCATCTTGAGTATCATCAAATACAAAAGATGTTGTTTGATAAATTGGTACAGCTCTTGCTTTTGTGTCTCCAACTGTTTGTCCTGCGTGTAATTGTAATGTTTCAAAACTAAATTTTCTTGTCATAATATTTTTTTTCCTCTTTTCTACGTTTTGATAAGTTCTGTGTTTTAGATAATAAAAAAACACCTCTACTACATATTTACATATGTAATAGAGGCGATCATCTTATTTCGCGTTACCACTCTAGTTTATACTAATCTTGCGATTAGTACCTTATTCAGTACATGTTTATACTGTGTCCTATATCGTACAACCTACGTGCTTACCTATTAGATAAACAAAACTCTAAGACCATTTTCAATTAATCATCACCTTGTTATTTCACACCATCCAATAACTCTCGTTGTAGCTACATATTAATTTACTTATCTTTTCAACGTTTATGTATTAAATTAAACTAATTGTACACCCGTTTTTCAATATTTGTCAATAACTTTTTAAAAAAATTAAAACGTTTTATTTTTCCTTCTATAAAATGTTAAACAAAAATCTTATAGAAATATTTTTAATTTATTTATTATTCAAAAAAATAAAAAAATCTAGTGAAACTATTTATTTCAATTTAAGAAATTATCACTTCTTATTTTTTTGCGTGGAATTTTAAAAAAACAGGAAAAAGTCTACTAAAAAAATAAAGAAAAAAAGGGTGGAAAAATCAAAAAAATAAAAAAATATCAAAAATAACAATATAAAAACGAAGAAAAGTAGGGGAATATAGAATAGAATAAAGTGAAATAATAACTGTGCGAGTAATAAAAAGGAGAAAAGAGTAGAGAAACGTTGTTTTAACCGAATAGTTAAATATATTATTCCTACTTTAATACTTTCCTTCATTTCCTTTAATTTCTCCCCAGTCCAGTTCCTTGTGACGAATACCATTATCCTCCCAATTAGAGAATGTATTTAGTTGTTTTACTTCTGAGCTAACACTATTGATTCTCCTTGTATAGAAATTAAGAACTTCTGATTATTTTTCTAAAACCAACAAATCTATAATATTATCGGGTATTCTTTGCTATAAAAGAATCTCCATAGTGTTCCAATTTTGTATTTCCTTTTTACTTCTTTAATCATAAATAACACATCCTTTTCTCTAAAATACTATTTAATGAGTTTCTTGTAAAAATACATACATTTTATCCCTTCTTCATAAACCTCTTCTCCTTTTTACATTCTCTGCCTCTCCATTGATTCATTTACACATCTTTTTCCTCTTTTTATGATATAATAACAGTAATAACACTCATATTATTATATGATTTTTCTAGGAGGTTTATATGGAATTTACTAAAACAAATAATGGTTTCGTTAAATATGATGAAAATGGTAGGGTTATTGCTGAAATTACTTATTCTAATACTAGCAATCCTAATGTAGTTGTTGCAGATCATACTTTTGTTGATTCATCTCTTCGAGGGTCAAGGGGTAGCTGGGAAGTTATTAGACGCTCTTGTTAAAGATATGCAAGAACAAAATAAAAATTATCGCAACTTGCTCTTATGTCGTTAAAAATTCCAAGAAGATTCTTCTTTCGATTTTATTAATGCTGAAAAAAATAGTTTTTAAAAGCAGAAAATTGATTTTTTTCAATTTCCTGCTTTTACTTTTTGTTATATTAATCGATATTATTATTTTCTTATTTAATTAATTTGTTATTGTCTTGTTAAAATTTTTAATTTCATTTAAAAACAAATTATATTAGTATTCAATTATATGTAATTGTCCTTTGTCATACTCTGCTAAGAATATTTTTAGATGTGTCTTCATATCCTAATTCCAATAAAGTTTCTTTTAACCATTCTTCTGTTTTTATCCATCGATTCTAATGTACCATGTTGGATCGTTCCATCAGTAATTACCGGATATTTAGGATTTTCCTCACCTTGTTGTATTATAATTAGTTGTCCATTTTGTTCTAAAAACCGCTCTTTTTACTTTTTGAATACTATAAACACCTTGTGTTCTTAATTTAAAAGCTATGTCTTGTGCTGTTAAACCAGCTTTTCTTGTTGCTTTACATCTATTTTTTTCCTTTTTTTATTATTGTTGTAGGTTCTCCGTCTAGCATTTTTTAAGTATGAGTTATTTGTTTTTAACCACTTCAGACCTAATACCAAAATTATCCATATTAATAATATATTGAAGTATTGTAAAAATAGAAATTGATGGACTATATATTACCCTCCTAATATTCCCCGAGTACATAGTTTTTGAACTCGATCACTCGCTGAAGTTGGTGCTAAATTTCCTTTTCCTGATATATTAATTACTATTACAAGCGATAATAAACCTAAAGCTAGTTTTTATTGCTATATCTATATATGAAAAGTTGCATTATCTTTTCACCTCCACTTTTTCAACAATTGGTTCTACCAATTCTATTTTTCTCTAGTAAATAATCACCCTTTTTTTCCGTTACTTATTACTCTATAGTAGTTATCATCTATTTTTAAAAATGAATTTTCTATAGAGGCTTCACTATTTATATAGATATGTTTTTGTCAATATTTAATTTTTCTGAAACTCCCTCAATAAATTCAATAGAGCTTTTATACTGATTAGCTGATATACTATTACTTTGATAATCACTTACTTTGTATCCCGATTAATAAAAAGATACCTAATATCATTATGATAGCTAATTCTCTATACTTGCTATCTTGTCTATTTTTATAATACTTAAATAGTGATACTATTATTATAATAGTAAGAATCCTCCTGTTACATATGTTATAGTATTACTCTGATCTATTTTATTCAATAAATATTCATAAGAATAAAAATTTCAAACCTATCACTCCTTTTTGTTTTACGTGAAACATTTATATTATTCTATTTTTTTAACTCATACGCTATTCTTTCTTTATCATCTAAAATATTTTTTTATAGATAATTTTATTATACCTCTTTTTCGAATCCGAGGTTACTTAAAAATTTTTTTCATTATTTTTGTTGTCAAAAATGCGTATCTATTCTCAAAAATTTTTATATTTTTGAGATTTAGCAAAAAAATGGATAGCCTCCATAAATTCACGCATAATCCCTTGATTTCAAAAATTGTTTTTGCTGTAGCTAATCGATGAATAGCTAAATAACTAGAATTTTCCGACCAAAAAAAGTAGGGTAGTTTTCATAATCTTCATCGAAAGTAGTAAGCATAGCTGTAGCAACTAGCTTACCTGATTTTTCGTATATATATGATATCCCTTCATTGATATCATTAATAATCATATCTCGACTAGGGGAACCATGTTGACACTGATTTACACCTTGTTCTTTTTAAAAACTCTCTACCTTCTTCTATTATCATCATTACAAATTCTAATTCATCTTTTTGTTTTTTTCTTAACATATTTTTCACCCTATGTTATTCTAATTAGTTTTTCTTGGTATCTATGCTCTTTATCGCGTAGGAGAGTCCTTATTACCTGCATAGTTTTTTCCATAGCATCTATAGCGGAGAATTCCCATATCATTGTCGCTTCCATAAGTAGCTCGAAGGCATCTTTAAATCCACCAGGTCTATCAGCACCTCTAGGATCACCTATGAATAACGCATTATTTAAAGATACTTCATCTATTATTACATTTTCAGGTGTATGCCCTACTAATTTATGAAGAATATCTGAAAAATATGGGTCTATTATATCTTTTTCCGCTAAATAATCAATATATTCTTCTTCTGTTTCAAAAATTGGTAACTGTATATCTCTTTCTACTAAATAATTTCGTCCGTATGTTTCTCTCACAATATCTATTTTCCTAATTCATCGAATTTTATATAATCAATAGTATATTGTGAATCGCAATCATATACGTCTTCTATATGAATTTTGGTCCCATAAATTACCTCTTTTCTAAAAAAATTAATAAGGGATGTAACTTAAAATTATAATTTATTCTTATTAAGTCGCCTCCGTTCATTTTTATTTAATATGGGAGTGACTCAAAAATCGTGATTTCTTAAGAAACAAGATTTTGTCGAGTCACTTCCGCAGTGGTTTATAAGCTATCAAAAAAAGCTTTTATAAAAACGAATTTAGATATCAATAAGCCATTGCATATATGAATTATAATATACACTTTTTTTAAAATTTAGGACTTTTTGGTCAATATCTATTTCAGCATCATTCTTAACTTTAAAGCCTAATAATTAAAAATATACGTCATGGTTTATCCATAACGCATATTATATTTTACAACAAATTGTCTTTTAATACAAGCTCAACAGGACAGTGATCACTACCAAATATTTCGTGATGGATTGCAGCACTTTCTAAGTATTCTTCTAAGTCACGACTTACCAAGAAATAATCAATTCTCCATCCTGCATTGTTTTTACGTGCATTAAAGCGATAACTCCACCAAGAGTATGACCTGTTAAATCAGGATTATAATATCTAAATGTATCGATAAATCCTGCATCTAATAACTTCGTGAATTTTTCTCTTTCTTCTGGGGTGAATCCTGCATTTTTTGTGTTTGTTTTTGGATTTTTTAAATCTATTTCTGTGTGAGCAACATTTAAATCTCCACAAACAACTACACCTTTTAGTTTTATTTAATTCTAATAAGTAATTTTTAAAGTCTTCTTCCCAACTCATACGGTATTCTAATCTCTTAAGTTCACTACCTGAGTTCGGCGTATATACAGTGATAAAGAAGAATTTATCGTATTCTAGTGTAATTACACGACCTTCTGTATCGTGTTCTTCTATTCCTATTCCGTATGTTACATTTAATGGCTCGTGTTTAGTATATATCGCAGTTCCTGAGTATCCTTTACGCTCAGCATAGTTGAAATAACTATAATAACCATCAAATTGTAAATCTAATTGGCCTGCTTGCATCTTCGTTTCTTGTAAACAAAAGAAATCCGCATCTAGTTGGTAAAAATCTTCTTCAAAATTTTTACCAACGATCGCTCTAAGACCATTGACGTTAAAACTTATACATTTCATTTCGTTCTCCTTTTTGTTTCATGTTTCATGTGAAACATTTTATTTTCCTAGACAGAATCTGCTGAATAATTCATTTATCAGCTCATCACCAGAGTTTTCTCCGATGACTTCTCCTAATAGATTGAATGTATTTGTATAATCTATTAATACCATGTCTACTTCTAATCCTAATTCAGCAGCACCTATAGCATCATTTAAACTAGCTAAAGCGCGTTGAATAAGGTTGATTTGACGTGTATTTGATAAATATGTTGCATCTTTTGGACGAGCAGCTCCACCGAAGAATAAGTCTCTTATATTTTTCTCTAGTTCGTCTATTCCTTTATATGTTGTCATAGATGTTTTTATAATAGGGTGGTTGTACGCTAATTTTTCAACTTCTGCAATATCGATTTTGTCTCTAAATCTAATTTATTTAATATTACAATAGTTGTTTTCCCTTCTGTTAGTTTCAATAACTCTTTATCGTCTTCTGTTAGTTCTTCACTACTATTTAATAAGAATAATACTAAATCTGCTTTTTCTAAAGCTTCTTTACTTCGTTTAACACCTATTTGTTCTACGATATCATCTGTTTCACGAATTCCAGCTGTATCGATTAATTTAATAGGTACTCCTTTAATATTCACGTACTCTTCTAGTACGTCACGAGTTGTTCCTGCGATATCAGTTACGATAGCTTTATTTTCTTGCAGTAGGTTATTTAACAGTGAACTCTTACCTACATTAGGTCGCCCAATAATCGCTGTATTTATTCCTTCTTTAATTATTTTCCCTTGTTTTTGATGTTTCTAATAGACTTTCTAAACTATTTCTAATACTTGTTGATTTTTCAAGAATAGTTTTTGTCGTTTCTATTTCTAGGTCATCGTATTCAGGGTAGTCGATATTTACCTCAACAACTGTTAGTATATCTAAAATTTCAGCTCGTAGACGTTTAATAAGCGTCGATAAACGTCCTTGCATTTGGTTGTTAGCTATTTGACTAGCCTCATCTGTTTTACTCTTAATAAAGTCGATTACAGCTTCTGCTTGCGTTAAATCGATACGACCATTTAAGAAGGCACGTTTTGTAAATTCACCTGGTTCAGCCATTCTAGCCCCATGTTCTAAGCAAAGTGCAAGTACTTTTTGAATCGTTACAATACCACCGTGACAATTGATTTCTATAACGTCTTCTGTAGTATATGTACGAGGACCTACCATTTTCACAAGCATAATTTCTTCGATTTTTTCATTAGTAGCTGGATCAACTACATTTCCATAATTTATAGTGTGACTAGCTAGACTCTCTACAGTTTTTCCTTTTGGTAGTCTAACTATTTTTTCAGCAATGCTAAATGCTTCGTCACCACTAAGTCTAACAATACCTATAGCTCCTTCTCCTAGAGCTGTCGATATAGCGCAAATTGTTTCACTCATTGTTCAAACTCCTTTTAAATTTTTATATTAATAAAAAATTCATATCCTATTTATTATACACTATTCCTTTGAATTTTTTTCTCATATACGACCGAGTTACATTTTAGACTCAATTTTTTACATAACTGATTAAGGATTTAATCTAAAAGTTCTAAATTTTAACAGAACTTATTGATTCTGTGGTTTATTGATATCTAGATTCACTTTAAACAACTTTTTAGATATCTAATAACCTTTATGAAGATAGCTTAATAAAATAGATTTCTCCGCAATCACAGTTTTTAAGTCACTATCAAAAAATAAGTAGCTTGGATAAATCTCCAAACTACTCATTCATAAGTTCAATTTCTGAAATAGCGAATTCTAAGTCATCTAAATCATATTCTTTCGGTAGTACTCCACAAGCACCGTTTGCGAAGGCTTGTCTTTTATACACAGGTACGTGTCCAACACTACTGCAGATAAGCACCTTAGCTCCAGGAAATTTCGTACAAATTTCTTTAGTTGCTTCTAATCCATCCATTATCGGCATACAAATATCCATTGTTACAAAATCTGGTTTTATTCTTCTATACATGCGCACAGCTTGTTCTCCATTTTCTGCAAAATAATACTCATATCCTGCACGACTAACAACTTCTGCTCCACGGTTTCTATAATAAGAACTATCATCAACTATTAATACTGTCTTCATTAAACCTCCTATTTAGCTGTAATAACTAAATATCTATGTGGCTCTTCACCACGTGATTCTGTTTCAACGTTTTTAATACCTGTTAGAGCATTATGAATAATTTTTCTTTCGATGCTTGTCATAGGTTCTAATTCAACTGGTTTCCCGATTTTTTTAGATTTCTTAGCTAAGTTTAATGCTAGGTCTTCTAATGTTTTTTTACGGTTTTCTCTGTAGTCATCACAGTCAACTTCAATTCTGAAGTAATGTGAGCTGAATTTTTTAGCAAAGTTATTAACTAAAAACTGCAAACTATTTAAAGTTACACCACGTTTTCCGATAATTAGACTAGTGTTTTCTTCTGTTTTAATATTTAAAGTGAAATGACGATTCCCATCTTCTCTAAAATCAACAGTAGCATCCGGATATCCCATCGCAATAACGATATTTTGTAAGTAGCTTACGATACGGTCTTGATTTTTTACGATATAATCTTCTCTTTTAGCTTTTTTAACTGTCTCTTCAGCTGTTTCTGTTGCTTCAGTTTCAACAACAGTCTCTTCTTCAACTATTTCTATTTTTCATCATGAGCTTCTTGTTCAGTTATTTCTTCAACTTTAACTTCTTTAATTTCTTCTGTAGTTTTTTTCAACTTTTACAACTTGTTCTTCTTTTTTCTCTACTTCAATAACTTTAACAACAGCTTCTTCTTTTATTATATTCTTCATCTAATGGAATTAATTTTACCTTTTGCTTCTTTTTGAATAATCCGAAGATACCTGTGCTACCACCTTCGATTACTTCAATTTTCACTGCATCTTCTGATAAAAGCTAGGTCTTTTAATCCCTTTTTAATAGCCTCATCTACAGTAGCTCCAATATAATAATATTCTTTTTCCATTCTTAACTCCTCTTCGCTTTCATAAGTTTTGATCTTTTTAAAAACATGATCGATGTCGCTACCAAATTCTAAAAACGGCATTTCTTTAGCACCAGGTCTTGCAATCACTATTATATCATAGTTTTTACATATTCTTTTTCTTGTTTTAAAAGTTTCTCGTATATATCTTTTATTTTATTACGTTCGAAGGCCTTTCCTAATTTTTTTACTAACAGAAATTCCTAAACGCATATGGTCTAAATTATTTTTTTGATAATAAATAACAAACTGTCTATTCATAAAAGATTGTTTTTTTCTTATTATATTATCGAAATCTTGACTTCTTTTTACTCTATATTCTTTTTCATTTTAAAACCTTTCTTAACACTAATATTTTAACAGTTTATTTACTTTTTACAACTATCTTTCATATTTTTTTAGGACTGACTAATAAAAAAAGGGTACCACTTTCGTGATACCCTCAGTGCAAACATTAAGCTGAAAGAACTTTTCTTCCTTTAGCTCTACGTCTTGCTAATACATTTCTTCCGTTTTTAGTGCTCATTCTAGCTCTAAATCCGTGTACTTTTGAATGTTTTCTTTTATTTGGTTGATACGCACGTTTCATTTTTGTCCTCCTCGAGTTTTCTTTTTCTTTAACTTAGATAGATGTAATAACTGAATTAGTTTAACATATCTAAAATAATTTATCAAGCAAAAACCTCATTTTTTTCAAAAATATTTTCTTAAAGAAAAATATTCTAAATGGCAGTCATTTTATCACTATTTATGAGTAATATTTCTTTTAACATATTAATATAGATTCACAATAAAAACACATAAAATTAATATAATTGTTAATAAATCTTAAAATCTATAAAAAATATTTAAGTATATTCCTGTTATACTTATTCACAGTTTATTAATAGTTATTCACAATTTTTTTGTTAAAAACTTATATTCATGAAATAAACAAATTATATATTTCACGAGTTTTTAACAGATTTTTAAAAAGTTATTCACAAATTAACAAGAAAAAGTTATTCACAGGTGTGAATTGTGTGAAAAAACTCTTAATTTATATTTCTATCAGCTTTAATCTTTGTTAATAACTTATAAGAAACTCTTTAATATTTAATTATTTTTTTATTTAAATTTAACATATTCACAGCTTTTTTTCTTAGTTTTTTTATTAACATAGTTAAAAACTTCTGTTAACAACTTGTTAATAACTATCGTTTTATTTTATTAACAGTTTATGCTATAATTATTTATATATTTTTAAGGAGGTATTTCATTGAGTAATTCTAATTTCTTATGGGAAATAATTCTTCGTGAACTAAAAAGCACTGTAGATCCTCATGTATTTGATACCTGGTTTTCTAGTGCTTCTATCGATAACGTCGATTTTATGAAGAAATCTATTGTTATTACTAGTAAAGAAGCCCTTATTTCTCAATTTATTCAAAGTGCTTATGATCAAAAATTAAAAGAAATACTAAAGAAAAAAATACTGGATTTGATTTCAATATAGAATATACTTCCCTTGATAACGATCTTCCTCTAATTACGCCTCATGTTGATGATGAAAAACCAGCGACAGAAAACTTAATTAGACAGAATTTCCTTCAAGGTGACAAACCTTCTGGAGCTCAACATTTTTATCAAAAACAAACTTTCCTCTAGAAGATTATAAAAAAACCTGAACCTAATAAAAAAATATTATAGCGAGCAAAAACCCTACGCTGAATAAAAACTATACATTTGAAAAACTTTGTAGTAGGGGAAGGGAATGCTTTTACTCATAATATAGCTTGGAACGTAGCTGTTTCTCCTGGTGGAATATACAACCCTCTATTTATATACGGAGGTGTTGGACTAGGAAAACTCACTTACTTCATGCTATTGGTAATGAAATGGAAGCTAATTTCCTGATTTTAAAATAGAGTGTATATCTTCTGAAAAATTCTTAAATGAGTTTCTTGCTTCTATTAAACCAATGAAAGACAAGAACAATTATACTAATGCGGATGAAGACTTTAGAAGAAAATATCGTGATGTAGATGCTCTTTTAATCGATGATATTCAATTTTTATCAGGTAAAACAGAAACACAAAACGCATTTTTCCATACATTTAATGAACTACAAATGAATCAAAAACAAATCGTTCTTATAAGTGATCGCTCTCCATCTCAACTTAATGATTTGGAAGATAGATTGGTTACTAGATTCAGTCAGGGGATAACTGCAGATATTACACCACCTGACTTCGAAACTCGTATGGCGATTATTAAATTTAAATGCGAACAGTTCGATATTAAACTAGATGAAGAAACGCTTACTTATATTTCTAGTAACGTATCTTCTAATATAAGAGAGCTTGAAGGAGTTCTTAAGCGTATTAAATTTACGGCAACATCTAAACATGAACAACCTTCACTTAGTATTGCCGAGGAAATATTAAAAGTGCTAAAACTTCACCTAGAAAAAATATCTCACCTGAGAACATTATTAATGTGTGTGCTGATTTCTATAAAATCAAGGTTGATGATATTCTTTCATCTTCTCGTAAAAAGGAAGTCGTTCAGGTTAGAAATATAGCTATTTATCTATGTAGGGAACTTACAACTTTATCATTCCTTCAATAGGAGATTGCTTCAATAAAAGATCATACTTCTATTCTTTATTCATTTAATAAAATTGCAAAAACTTAGCAAAGATGAAAATCCTGAAATTTTTGAAGATATAGAAGTAATAAAAAGAACGTTTAGGAAAAATTTAAAAGCCTGTTAAATTCTACTATAGATATTCAAAACTTTTTAACAAGTTATTAACAAGTGAAAATTCAATATTTTTGAGCTATCTTTAGTTTTCCACAGTTTTTACAGGCCTTATTATTATTATTTTATTAAATATATATTATATATAAGGAGAAAAAAATGAAATTTACTATAACTAAATCAAATTTTCTTGATGGCTTAAATCACGTATCAAGAGTAATAGCACCTAATTCTCTTTTTGAAATTTTTAAAAAGGTATTAAAATAGAATTAGAAAAAGATCAACTTATATTAAAAAGCAAGTGATTCTTTAGTATCTGTTGAATATTCAATAAATAGTTATGAAGATGATAAAGAAATTATAACTATTGAAGAAGAAGGTCAAGTAGTTTTACCATCTCGTAATTTTATAGAAATTATTAGAAAAAGCACCTACTGATTTAATAGAAATAGAAACAATAGAAAATAATATATTAGTTAAATCAGGAAAAAGTGAATTTAACGTAAAAAGGATATGATGCAAATGATTATCCAGAATTCCCAGTTATTTCTAAAGAAAAATAGTCTTAAATTAGAAGCTAATGTTTTTAATGATATTATTAAAGAAACAGTATTCTGTACAGCTCCTAATGATCAAAGACCTATTTTTAGAAGGGGTAAACTTCTCATTAAGTAACAAAATTTTAACAGCTACAGCTACTGACTCATATCGTCTAAGTAGAAGACAAGTTACACTTAATGATGAAGATAGTAATAAAGAGTTTAATTTAATTATTCCTAGAAAAGCTTTTAACTTATTTCCAAAAGAATGATAGAAAATGGAAAAGATCAGTAGAAATCTTCTATGAAAATAACAGAATAGTTCTTTATTACCAAAATGTAGTTTATACAGTATTATTAATTAGCGGAAACTATCCTAATACTAATAAACTTATTCCTACTGTTTTTGAATGTACATTTGTAGCAAACAGTAGAGAATTCTTTAATGCTGTAGATAGGGTTGCATTAATGAGTAGAGAAGATAAAGATGATATTATTAAATTAGTAGTTACTGATAATCTATTAGAAGTTTCTTCTCAATCTAAAGATTTAGGAAGTGCTGTAGAAGAATTAAAAGTTTCATCTACATTAGAAGATGATAAATTTGAAATTTCTGTATCTGGTAAATATTTAAAAGATGCGGTATCTGCTGTTCTCGCTGAAGAAATTATCGTTAAGTTTTCTGGGGAACTAACAGCATTTATCATTCAGCCAAGTGACTACCACAGAGAAATTATCGAATTGATTTTACCTGTAAGAACTTACTAATAAAGTATAAAAATTAAATTTAAACATAAAAATGTAGTTATTTATTAGATATTCAACGAGTTTTTAGCAACTTGGTGGGTATCTAATAAACTGTGTAGGGAGATTTTTACATAATAAGGAAAAAGTACTGACACAAAAGTGCTAAATTTTTAAAAAGTTTATATGGGAGCTCATAAACAGAATGGGGCTGACCCAAAAGCCTTAAAATTTAACAAAGTTCATATGGGAACACATAGACGCAGTGGTTTATTGATATCTAAAGAGCTTTGTAAAAGCTCTTTAGATATCTAATAAACTGTGCGGGGGTGACTCGACAAAAATCGATTTCTATGAAATCGCGATTTTTGAGTCACTCCCTTGCGGGGAGATTCGATAAAATTGATTTCTTAGAAATATCGACTTTTAAATTACTCCCTAACTCTTAATTGTAAAATCACTCCTTTTTCTATGTTAACAAGGAGGAACAATGACAAAAAAATCGAATAGTATATTAATTATACTCGGTGTTATCTTTTTAAGTCTTATATTAAGAACCCCTATAACATCAGTTGGGGCAATATTAGGGCCATTAAAAATCTATATTAGAAATAAATAATACAGTGGCAGGATTTATTACAACAATCCCATTAATAGCTTTTTGCAATTTTTAGTCCTATGGTAGCAAAACTTTCAAACAAAAGCTGGATTAGAAAAAAACATTATTATTAGCTGTTATAACAATAAGTATCGGATTAGCGTTAAGATTCTACATCAATACATATGTATTCTTTCTTACGACATTTATAATTGGAGTAGGAATAACGGTAGGTAACGTGTTATTACCGGGATTGGTAAAAAAATATTATCCAGAAAAAAACTAGGTCTTATGACAGGATTTTATGCAGTTGTTATGAATGTAGAGGTGCAGTTGCACTGGTATTAGCTACCCAATCTTAAGTACAAATATCGGTGGAGAAAAATTCTCAACAGGTCTTGCTGTTAATATTTGGTTAGTTATAGCTGTAATTAATATTTTTGTATACACAGCAATGTCGAAAAATAGTAGTGTAAGTGAAGTGAAAGATAGTCATGAGAAAGTACATGGATACTTTAAACATTCAAAAATGTGGACTATTATGCTAAGTATGGGGCTGCAATCAGCACTATTTTATTGTAGTGTTTCTTGGTTTTCAGAAATAATGATTAGTAAAGGTTTCACACCAGAAACTGCAGGATTATTATTATCTATAAGCCAGTTCGCGCAATTTCCATCAACATTTATCGTTCCGATTTTAGCGGATAAACTACATAATAAACTAATTATTCCAGTAGTTATTACTATAGGATACTTAGTATCATTAGTAGGAATGCTATATACGAACGGAAATTTCGCAATAATGTTAATCTTTATTATTATCTTCGCCTTAGCTGGGGAGGATCATTCTCTTACGTAATGTATCTATTCTCTGCTAAATCAAGAAATGAAAGAGAAGCGGCTGATATTTCAGGATTAGCTCAATCAGGAGGATATTTATTAGCTGCAGTATTTCCACCATTACTAGGATACATTAGAGATATTTCAGATTGGAATAAAGGATTATATGTATTAATTTTAACTCTGCGGTATTATTAGTAACACTAGTACACTGTAGTTCAAAAGGAAATATAATAGAAAAAAATAACTTAAGAAAGAGGTTCAAGAATAATTTGAGCCTCTTTTTTTCTATGAAAAATGAATAGATAAATGTAGAATACTAACAAGAAAAAAACATAAAGCTGTAATATTACAGTAGGAAGAAATAATAGTAAATAACTAATACACTTAAAAAGAAACATAAATACAGAAAAATAAATATAAATAGTACAAGTAGAAAAAAATAAAGAAAATAAATAAAATTTTTAAAAAAATTTAACCTTAAAAAAATGTACTAATTATAATAAAATTAGAAAAATTATCTTGTACTAAAAGTATATGCATAAACAAAGATAACAAAAAGGAAAAACGCTTTATTTTCAAAAAGATAAAACACTATAAAAAAATTTCAAAAAAATATGAAAAATTTGTTTAGATTAATAACAAGATAGCATAAATAAAGGCAATAAAAACACTTTCTTTTTCCAATAGTGTGATATAATTCTAAGGGAAATGAGATATGCGTACTTTAATAAGAGTTGTTATAGTATTTTTATCCCATAAAAAAATAAAAATAGTAAAAAAATAATTACTTAAAAAAATATCTAAAACTATATATATATATTAATGGAGGTTTTTCTTATGAAAGCGAAAAATAGAAAAGTTGTTTTAATAGGAGCAGGAATGGTAGGGATGAGCTTTGCTTATCAATTATATTCAAGTGGACTTTGTGAAGAACTTGGATTAATCGACTTCTTCGCTGAAAAAGCTGAAGGTGAAGCAATGGACCTTAACCACGGTGGAGCTTTAGTACCACCTATTAAAGTAACTTCAGGTGGATATGAACAATGTGCTGATGCAGACGTTATCGTAATCGCTGGAGGTCTTCCACAAAAACCAGGTGAAACTCGTCTTGACCTAGTTGACAAAAACATTAAAGTTGTTAAAGATATGTCAGACCAAATCGTTGCTTCTGGATTCGATGGAGTTATCGTTATTGCATCTAACCCAGTAGACGTATTAACTAACGCTTTACAAAAATTCACTGGATTCCCAAGAAACAGAATCGTTGGATCTGGTACAACTCTTGACTCTTCAAGATTCCGTTACATCTTAGGAGACAAATTAGGATTAGCACCAAGCAGTGTTCGTGGATATATCATTGGGGAACACGGAGACACTCAACTTGCTGCATGGAGTAACGTAAATGTTTACGGAAAACAATTCGACAGATTCTTAGAAACTTCTAAATACACTAAAGAAGACTTCGCTGATGTAGAAGAAAAAGTTATGCGTGCTGCATACGAAGTAATTAACCGTAAACGTGCTACTTATTACGCAATCGGACTTGCATTATTCACAATCGTTAAAGCTATCTTACGTGACGAAAATGTTGAGCTTGCAGTAAGTGGATACTGTGATGGACACTACGGAATCGACGGATTATATATCGGAACTCCAGCTATCGTTGGACGCGAAGGTGTTCGTGAAGTAGTAGAATTAGACTTAACTGAAGAAGAAACAGCTAAAATGCAACACTCTGCTAAAGTATTAAAAGAAACTTTAGAAAAAGCATACGCAGCTTTAGAAGCTTAATTTAAAGAAAATTATAGGAGAGTTAAATTCTAATCTTAAATTTTTAAGGAGAATTTAACTCTTCTTTTTATATTATTTCAATAAAATAAATATTAATATTAAAGGTAAGTAAACGTTTTTTTGAAAAATAAAAAAATATAGAAAAAAATTATTTTCAAATACTAGACTTATAGAAAAAAATTTGGTACAATATATACGGATGAAAAAGGTTTTTTTAAAGTTATCAAAAAAATTTAAAGTAAAAAAAGTAGAGGAGAAAAACTATGACAATAACGATATATGACGTAGCAAAAGAAGCAAAAAGTATCGATGGCGACAGTTTCTAGGGTTGTTAATAATAATCCAAACGTAAAAGAAGATACAAGACTACGTGTACAAGAGGTTATCAAAAATTAAGATATACACCTAACGCTGTTGCCAGAGGACTTGCTAGTAAAAAAACAACAACTATTGGTATAGTATTACCAGATATAGCAGACTTATCTTCAGCGGAAATAGTTAGTGGTATTGAATCAGTAGCTAATATGTATAAATATAACATTATTTTTAGCAAACTCATGTGATGATAATGAAATTGAAAAAAATATCTTCGCCTCATTTGTAAGTAAACAAGTAGATGGAATTATTTACTTAGGGTCATTCACTATCAGATAGTTCAAAAAAATTACTTGCAAGATATTCAAATACCAGTAGTATTAGCAGGAAACCTAGGAACAGATTCTGATTTCTATGCAGTAAATATTGATTATGAAAAAGCGGCATATGATGTAACGAAAGAATTTTTAGCAAAAGGATCTAAAAATATTTCATTAGTAATAGATAAATATGAAAGCCAAAAAAACTCAAAGACTGATAAAAAGGATATAAAAATGCCCTTGCTTCAGAAAAAGTAGAATTCAAACCCCAAAACATAATTGATGGATATAGAACATATAAAGAAAGTAATAAACTGTATAAAAGCATTAAGTAATATCGATTCAGAAGTAGTAATTACTATGTTTGATGAAGTAGCACTAGCTATAATGCAACAAGCACTAGATTTAGGGTGTTAGTATTCCAGGTGATTTACAAATCCTTTCATTAGAAAACACAAAACTAATAAACATGACAAGACCGAAAAATTTCTTCAGTATTCCAACCAATCTTTGATATCGGTGCAGTATCAATGCGTGTACTAACAAAAAAATAATTGATATTGAAAAAAAGCAAAAACGTAAGGGTGAAGAAATAGATGAGGTAGAATTAGAAGAATTTAATGTAAAAAGAAAATGAAATGAATCTACCTTATAGAATAGTTCATAGACAAACTACAAAAATAAATAAAAAAACATATCTTATAGAAGAAAAAAAGTTTAGAAAGAGAAAAAAATGAAATTTTCTAAACTTTTTTTATTTTCTATTGACATAATATAAAACTGATGATAGAATAATAAAAGTCTTCTGATAGAGAAGACGAACAATAAAAACATTTCAAAAATATTAAATGTTAAGAATTTTCAAAAAAACTCTTGACAAAAAAATAAAAAGAAATGATATTATTAATAAGTCTTAAAACGACAAGAAGTTCTCAAAAAAACTTTTTAAAAAAATTAAAAAAAGTTCTTGACAAAAAAACTTCTAAAAATGATAAAAATAATTTAAGTGTTGAACAAACATTTAAAAAGAAATTAAATAATGCGGGTGTAGTTTAGTGGTAAAACCTCAGTCTTCCAAACTGATGTTGTGAGTTCGATTCTCATCACCCGCTCCATTATTTTGAACATTGAAAACTAAACGAATTAAGTCAACGTTAATTCCAAAAAGGACAGTTTTAAAAAAAGAAACTATAAAACTTTTTAATGAGCTAATCAAGCTAACAAATTTATTTGGAGAGTTTGATCCTGGCTCAGGACGAACGCTGGCAGCGTGCCTAATACATGCAAAGTCGAGCGAAGTTTTTCTGGTGCTTGCACTAGAAAAACTTAGCGGCGAACGGGTGAGTAACACGTAAAGAACCTGCCTTATAGACTGGGACAACTATTGGAAACGATAGCTAATACCGGATAACAGCATTAACTGCATGGTTGATGTTTGAAAGTTGGTTTTGCTAACACTATGAGATGGCTTTGCGGTGCATTAGCTAGTTGGTGGGGTAAAAGGCCTCACCAAGGCGACGATGCATAGCCGACCTGAGAGGGTGATCGGCCACACTGGGACTGAGACACGGCCCAGACTCCTACGGGAGGCGAGCAGTGAGAATCTTCCGCAATGGGCGAAAGCCTGACGGAGCAACGTCGCGTGAGTGAAGAAGGATTTCGGTTCGTAAAGCTCTGTTGTTAGGGGAAGAATGATTGTGTAGTAACTATACACAGTAGAGACGGTACCTAACCAGAAAGCCACGGCTAACTACGTGCCAGCAGTACGCGGTAATACGTAGGTGGCAAGCGTTGTCCGGAATTATTGGGCGTAAAGCGCGCGCAGGTGGTTTAATAAGTCTGATGTGAAAGCCCACGGCTCAACCGTGGAGGGTCATTGGAAACTGTTAAACTTGAGTGCAGGAGAAAAAGTGGAATTCCTAGTGTAGCGGTGAAATGCGTAGAGATTAGGAGGAACACCAGTGGCGAAGCGGCTTTTTGGCCTGTAACTGACACTGAGGCGCGAAAGCGTGGGGAGCAAACAGGATTAGATACCCTGGTAGTCCACGCCGTAAACGATGAGTGCTAAGTGTTGGTCTCATAAGAGATCAGTCTTTGCAGACTAACGCATTAAGCACTCCGCCTGGGGAGTACGACCGCAAGGTTGAAACTCAAAGGAATTGACGGGGACCCGCACAAGCGGTGGAGCATGTGGTTTAATTCGAAGCAACGCGAAGAACCTTACCAAGTCTTGACATACTGTGAAGACACAAGAGATTTTGTTGTTCTGACCTTTGGTTGAACACAGATACAGGTGGTGCATGGTTGTCGTCAGCTCGTGTCGTGAGATGTTGGGTTAAGTCCGCAACGAGCGCAACCCTTATATCTAGTTGCCAGCAGTAAGATGGGGACTCTAGATAGACTGCCAGTGATAAACTGGAGGAAGGTGGGGATGACGTCAAATCATCATGCCCCTTATGACTTGGGCTACACACGTGCTACAATGGATAGGAACAAAGAGAAGCGAGCTCGCGAGAGTAAGCAAACCTCACAAAACTATTCTCAGTTCGGATTGTAGTCTGCAACTCGACTACATGAAGCTGGAATCGCTAGTAATCGCGAATCAGAATGTCGCGGTGAATACGTTCCCGGGTCTTGTACACACCGCCCGTCACACCACGAGAGTTTGTAACACCCGAAGACGGTGGCCTAACCTTTTAGGAGGGAGCCGGTCACGGTGGGACAGATGATTGGGGTGAAGTCGTAACAAGGTAGCCGTATCGGAAGGTGCGGCTGGATCACCTCCTTTCTAAGGATAAGGAATACGTTGATAATTCGTTTAGTTTTGAGTGTTTAAAATACTCAAAAGAATAATTTAATAGGGGCCTATAGCTCAGCTGGTTAGAGCGCACGCCTGATAAGCGTGAGGTCGATGGTTCAAGTCCATTTAGGCCCACCATTTATTCTTATTAAATACAATTCAATAAATTTGGGGCCTTAGCTCAGCTGGGAGAGCGCCTGCTTTGCACGCAGGAGGTCAGCGGTTCGATCCCGCTAGGCTCCACCATTTGAACAATGAAAACTGAATATATATATTGGATCAAAAATAATTTTCTATAAATTAAAAAAACAGATTTACAAAAACCGAGAAAAAAAGTAAGTAAGTTGTAAAAACTTATTCACAAAGAGTTCAAGGAAAAGAACGAAGCGTAAAAGCTACACACGATTAAGTAGTAAAGGGCGCACGGAGGATGCCTTGGCACTAGGAGCCGATGAAGGACGTGACAAACGACGAAATGCTACGGGGAGCTGTAAGTAAGCAAAGAGCCGTAGATATCCGAATGGGGAACCCACCGCTTTTAAAAAGGGCGGTACGCGAAAGCGAGGTAACGCAGGGAACTGAAACATCTAAGTACCTGTAGGAAGAGAAAGAAAAAAATCGATTTCCTGAGTAGCGACGAGCGAAAAGGAAAAAGCCCAAACCAATGTGCTTGCATATTGGGGTTGTAGGACTCTCAACAAATTGTATGACGAAGTATAGTAGAACTAGCTGGAAAGTTAGACCGTAGAAGGTAAAAGTCCTGTATACGAAATGCTAAGTTGGCGAGAGAGAGCACCTGAGTACGGCGGAACACGAGGAATTCCGTCGGAATCTACCAGGACCATCTGGTAAGGCTAAATACTACCTAGTGACCGATAGTGAACCAGTACCGTGAGGGAAAGGTGAAAAGAACCCCGGGAGGGGAGTGAAAGAGAACCTGAAACCGTGTGCTTACAAGTAGTCAGAGCCCCTTGAGGGTGATGGCGTGCCTTTTGTAGAATGAACCGGCGAGTTACTTTATCATGCGAGGTTAAGTGGAAGACATGGAGCCGAAGCGAAAGCGAGTCTTAATAGGGCGAAATAGTATGATGGAGTAGACCCGAAACCAAGTGATCTACCCATGGCCAGGTTGAAGTTTAGGTAACACTGAATGGAGGACCGAACCAGGACACGTTGAAAAGTGTTTGGATGAGCTGTGGGTAGCGGAGAAATTCAATCGAACTTGGAAATAGCTGGTTCTCTCCGAAATAGCTTTTAGGGCTAGCCTCGTTGTGAGTTTACTGGAGGTAGAGCACTGTTTGGACTAGGGGCCCATCCCGGGTTACCGAATTCAGACAAACTCCGAATGCCAGATAAATATCAACGGGAGTCAGACTGCGGGTGATAAGGTTCGTAGTCGAAAGGGAAACAGCCCAGACCGCCAGCTAAGGTCCCAAATTGTATGTTAAGTGGAAAAGGATGTGATGATGCACAGACAACCAGGATGTTGGCTTAGAAGCGACCACCATTTAAAGAGTGCGTAATAGCTCACTGGTCGAGTGACATCGCGCCGAAAAATGTACCGGGGCTAAACATACAACCGAAGTCATGGATATAACTAATGTTATATGGTAGGAGAGCGTTCTAACATCGTAGAAGCCGAGCTGTAAGGCGAGGTGGAGAGGTTAGAAGTGAGAATGCCGGTGTGAGTAGCGAAAGATAGGTGAGAATCCTATCCACCGAATGACTAAGGTTTCCAGAGGAAGGCTCGTCCGCTCTGGGTAAGTCGGGACCTAAGGTGAAGCCGAATGGTGAAGCCGATGGACAACAGGTAGAAATTCCTGTACCACCAAATATCGTTTGAGAGAAGTGGGAACAGAGGAGGCTAATTGATCGTCCTGATGGAATAGGACGTCTAGCACAAAGGTTGAGTAGTAGGCAAATCCAGCGCTCGTAAGACTGAAGTGTGATGGGGAGCGAAATAAAGTAGCGAAGTCAATGAAGCCAAACTCTCAAGAAAAGCCGCTATCGAGATAAGAGGTGCCCGTACCGCAAACCGACACAGGTAGTTGGGAAGAGAATTCTAAGGTGAGCGAGAGAACCATCGTTAAGGAACTCGGCAAAATGACCCCTGTAACTTCGGGAGAAGGGGTGCCTACGAGTAAGTAGCAGTGAATAGGCCCAAGCGACTGTTTAACAAAAACACAGGTCTCTGCAAAACCGTAAGGTGAAGTATAGGGGCTGACGCCTGCCCGGTGCTGGAAGGTTAAGAGGAGTGCTTAGCGAAAGCGAAGGTATGAATTGAAGCCCCAGTAAACGGCGACCGTAACTATAACGGTCCTAAGGTAGCGAAATTCCTTGTCGGGTAAGTTCCGACCCGCACGAAAAGGCGTAACGATTTGGGCACTGTCTCAACGATGGACTCGGTGAAATCATAGTACCTGTGAAGATGCAGGTTACCCGCGACAGGACGGAAAGACCCCATGGAGCTTTACTGTAGCTTGATATTGAATTTTGATGCAGTATGTACAGGATAGGTAGGAGCCTAGGAATCATGCACGCCAGTGTATGAGGAGGCGTTGTTGGGATACTACCCTTGCTGTATTGAAATTCTAACCCTCGGCATAGAAAACCGGGAGACAGTGTCAGGTGGGCAGTTTGACTGGGGCGGTCGCCTCCCAAAGAGTAACGGAGGCGTTCAAAGGTTCCCTCAGAATGGTTGGAAATCATTTGCAGAGTGTAAAGGCACAAGGGAGCTTGACTGTGAGACATACAAGTCGAGCAGGTGCGAAAGCAGGACTTAGTGATCCGGTGGTTCCGCATGGAAGGGCCATCGCTCAACGGATAAAAGCTACCCTGGGGATAACAGGCTTATCTCCCCCAAGAGTCCACATCGACGGGGAGGTTTGGCACCTCGATGTCGGCTCATCGCATCCTGGGGCTGTAGTCGGTCCCAAGGGTTGGGCTGTTCGCCCATTAAAGCGGTACGCGAGCTGGGTTCAGAACGTCGTGAGACAGTTCGGTCCCTATCCGTCGTGGGCGTAGGAAATTTGAGAGGAGCTGTCCTTAGTACGAGAGGACCGGGATGGACGTATCAATGGTGTACCAGTTGTCACGCCAGTGGCATAGCTGGGTAGCTAAATACGGAAGGGATAAGAGCTGAAAGCATCTAAGCATGAAGCCCCCCTCGAGATGAGATTTCCCACGGATATTAAGACCCCTTGAAGACGACAAGGAGAATAGGTTAGGAGTGTAAGCACGGTAACGTGTTCAGCTGACTAATACTAATAGGTCGAGGACTTAATCAAGTGAAAGTTCTTTAGAAGTAACTGTTGACAAAAAAAGAAAAAAAGATGATATAATATGTATATGAAGTTTTTCGTCTGGTGGCGATAGCGAAGAGGACACACCTGTACCCATACCGAACACAGAAGTTAAGCTCTTTAGCGTCGAATGTAGTTGGGCTTACGCCCTGTGAGACTAGAACGTTGCCAGGCAACAGTGAGAGCCTTCCTTTTGGAAGGTTCTTTTTTTATTTTCTTAATAAAGAATTCAAATATGAGTGATTTTACTAAATTATTAAAGATACCCTACATTTTAAATAGGGTATCTTTAGTTATTATTATTTTTTTAGTTCTATGAATATATGGTTTTCTCTCTGCTGGTTTAATCTCACCCATAATAGAATATATGTAATTATCTGTAGCTAATAAAGCATGTCCACAAGGTGCCTCAAAAGGAATTTCTCCTAATTGGTACCATCGGTTTTCATTCAAGTTGTATACTAATTCTTTTTTATTCCATTTATAGTCGCTTACAGGACGTCTGAAGTATGCATCACGGTATTTTGCGTGATCTTCACCTTGTAATGTCGTTAAGTTAAATACTGCATCTTTCCAAACATCTTTATTGAAACCACCTATTACTAGAAGTTCATGGTCGTTTAATGGTGCCCAATCAGCACCTAATAGAGATACTTCTTCATTATCGATTACTACATCAGCTAGTTGAGTCCATTCTTTTGTTTCTAAGTTAACTTTATATCCATCGTTATAAGTTTCACTAGAACCACCACCATATACATAAAGTTCATTGTTGTATACGTAGCTTACAGCTTGATTACGTAATTTCCCAGGAAATTCTGAGAATACTTCAAATTTCTTAGTTGCTAAATCATATGCATAAAGTTCATTGTTATTAGATCCGTTAATGATCCGATACCAAAGTATAGCTTATTGTTATGAACTTTTGCGATAACATTCTCTACAGTAAGTGGAAGAGTGTCGACTACTTCAACTTTTAATTTATTATCAACAACAGTGAATGCTAAAATTTCTGATGATGTTTCAGATTTATTTGCAATATAGTATAAAGTATCGTTATATACTGCACTTGGCCCATATGCTAAAGGATAGTCGAATTGAATTTGATCTAATAATGTTACTCCGTCAGATGTTTCCTCATATAAATATACATCTTTATGATTTACTTTGACTCCTCCGTCTACAGGAAGTCCACCCGGAAAGTTAGCACCGCCACCGAAAATCAATTTATTTCCGCTAACTCCTTTAACTAATCCTGCTGTACCTATATTATTTTCGTATCCTTTTTGAGCTGCTACGGTAGCTATATTTGTCCATTTTAGTTGTGTACTCATTATTTGTACCTCCCTATTTTAAAATTTAAAATCAAACGCTTACATCGATATATTTATTTTAGTGGGAGGATTCGACTTAGTATGAAGGGTTAGTCGAGAGTCACTCCCACTTTATTAATTATTTAAAATCTGCTTCTTTATCTACTAGTACATAAACACTTGGATGATTTTTTAGAACAGTACAAGGAATATTTTCAGTTATTTCTTCACCTTCTATTAAACTTTTTATCGCTTGTTGTTTTGCTTTTCCAAATGCTAATAAGATAATATGTTTTGCGCGCATAATATCTTTAATCCCCATTGTTACAGCTTGTTTTGGTACTAGGTTAATATCATTATTAAAGAATCTAGAGTTTGCTTCGATTGTTTCTTGTTTTAAATCAACAACGTGCACTCCAGCTTCAAATGAAGTTCCAGGTTCATTAAAACCAATGTGTCCATTAGATCCAACACCAAGGATTTGAACATCGATTTGTGTGTTATTAAGCTCTTCTTGATATGATTTAAGAGCTTTTTCTAAGTCTTCAGCACTAGCATCAGGAACGTGTGTATTTTCTTTATTTATATCAACATGATCGAATAAATTAGTGTCCATGAATTTATGATAACTTTCAGGCGATCATAGCTAATTCCAACATACTCATCTAAGTTATAAGATTTAATATTTTTTTATAGCTGAAGTTGCCAGCTTTTATAATCAGCGATCATCTCTTCGTATAAATCTGTTGGAGTTGATCCAGTCGCAAGACCTAATGTTGAATTGTCATTTATTAAACTTTTAATAATTTTATATGCTTCTTGTGAAGCTTCTTTTTTAGAATTAAAAACTAAGTATTTCATATTATTACTCCTTATTTATTAATCTTCTTTTTTATAAACTTCTTTACCACGTGCAAATGTTGTTAGTACTTCGTATTCAGGACTGATAACAACAAGGTCAGCGTCGTAACCTACTTTAAGTTTACCTTTACGATCGGCAAAACCTAACATTTCAGCAGGGTTTTTTGTACAAGAGTTAATTGCTGCATCTACAGGAACTAAAGCATCTTCTATTAAGACGCGTAGACCATCGATAACTCTAAGTGTAGAACCTGCCAGACGACCATCGTCACGGTGAGCACTACCATCTTCATATATTTCCATATTTTCTCCTCCGAAGATGTAAGAACCACGACCACAACCTTTTGCACAAAGTGAGTCTGTAATCATAATTCCATGGTCACGCCCTTTTGCTGTGAAGTATGTGTTAAGTGCATCTGTAGTAGAGTGAATACCGTCGCAAATAATCTCTCCATATGCATCGCGAGCGCGTAGAGCAAACCCTACTTGGCCACCATCGCGGTGATGGAAACCAACCATACCGTTATAAACGTGAGTTTGAGATGATGCACCATTAGCAAATGCAAGATAACTTTCTTTATAGTTACAAGCTGAGTGACCTAAACTTACACGAATACCTTGGCTTACTAAATATTTAGTAAGTTTATAATCAACATCTTTTTCACAAGCGATAGTGATAAGTTTAATTAAGTTTTTACTAGCTGCTTGGAATTTTTTAAATTGTTCAACACTCGGTGTTTGAATACAACTTAACGGTTGAGCCCCACGTTTTTTTCTACATCAAGATAAGGACCTTCGAAGTGAATACCTAAGATTTCAGCTCCTTCATAACCTTCTTCGTATACTTTCGCAACATTAGCGACAGCTTTTAGAAGAACTTCTTCAGTTTGTGTAATTGTAGTAGGTAAGAATGATGTTACACCTTCAGAAACGATATTTTTCGTCCAATTACGTAGTCCATCTTCATTAACATCATTAGTATCATAACCGTACGCCCCATGTGTATGAACATCTATAAATCCAGGTAAAAATACGGTTATTTCCAAAATCATAATCTACTTTTATCGAATGCATCATAGTCATAAACGGCAGTTATTTTTTTATCTTCTATTTCTAAAAATAAGAGGAAGAAATTGTCCGCTTGACCAAACTTTTTTTGCTTTTTTTATTAACATAATAGCACCCCTTTATACATAAAAATCTATCTTTCAAATTTAATGTGTTAAATTTCGTTAACTTAATTTTAACACTTTTTAAATAGGTTTGTAAAGTGTTAAAGTAAAAAGTTTTCAAAAATTAATTTAAAGGTATTTTTTTGATATTTTTGATATTATTTATAGGATAATGAGTAGGTGTTGTTTAAATTAAATAATTTAAGGTGTTATATTGATATGAAAGAGGAAAAAGGTAGTGTATACATGATTTCGACATTTCATTAAAATAAATTATATAAGATACTTACTATTGACTTTCTTCGTAAGAGGAATATAATAGTATGTGAGAATTATATTACTGATTTTATAGAAGTGATATAATTTCAATTATTTTATAAGAGGGTATAAAAATGGACAAATCAAGATTGACTTTTTCTTGGTGTAATAATAACTATTGGAATAATATTTGGGGATATAGGAACCTCGGTGCTTTATGTTATGAAATCATTCGTCCGTAGTAGTGATGCTATGATGAGTGAAAATCTCGTATTAGGATTCGTTAGTTTAATATTTTGGGTAATGACTTTACAAACGACGACAAAATATGTATTAATCGCATTAAAGGCTGATAACAATGGTGAAGGTGGAGTATTCTCATTATTTGCTTTAATAAAAAATAGAACTAAACGAGGAGTTGTTCTCTTAGCGATGATAGGCGGAGCTACACTTCTTGCGGATGGAATAATAACACCAGCAATTACAGTGACATCGGCAGTTGAGGGATTGCATGATATAATCCCAGCTATAAACACAAATGATGTAATAATTTTAGTGTTGATAATTTTTATCTTTATCTTTTCATTTCAAAGATTTGGAACGAAAAAGATAGGATCGCTATTTGGTCCTATAATGAGTTTATGGTTTTTATCTTTATTTTTCTGGGGTGTAAAATCAATAGGTACTAGACCAGAAATATTAAAAGCTATCAATCCAAAATATGCGCTTAATCTATTAATTACATATCCAGGAGTATTCGTCTTATTAGGGGCGGTATTTTTATGTGTATCAGGGGCTGAGGATTTATATGTGGACTTAGGTCACTGTGGAAGAAAAAATGTTAGAATGGCTTGGTTTGTGGTTAAAGTATGCTTACTTGCGAATTATTTCGGTCAAGCAGCATATTTATTATCGACAAATTACAGTTCAGAAAAAAATCCATTCTTTGCGATAGTTCCAGAAAGTTTTGTAGTATTTCAAGTAATACTAGCAACATTAGCTGCGATAATAGCGAGTCAAAGTTTAATAACAGGATCTTTCACGTTAATCTCAGAGGCGATAAAATTAAACCTATTCCCAAAATTAATAATAAAATATCCGACAGAATTAAAAAGGACAGGTTTATGTATCTGCGGTTAATATAATACTCTTTTATCTGCAGTAGCTGTGTAGTAATATTCTTTAGAACAAGTAGTAATATGGAAGCAGCGTATGGTTTAAGTATTAGTATAACAATGTTTGTAACTACATTATTATTAAGTATTTACTTGTATAAAGTAAAAAAAGTAAAAAAACTCTTTGCTGTAATCTTCTTAATATTTTTTTCGGAATAGAAGAATTATTCTTCTTATATGCGAATAGTTTAAAATTTGTAAATGGTGGGTACATTACAGTATTCATAGCATTACTAATATTTATAATTATGTTTTATTTGGTATAGAGGAACAGAGATAAAAGAGAGAAAGTCAATATTTAACTGTGAAAAAAATTATACGAAAACAATTACTTCAGTTAAGTATGGATAAAAGTGTACCAAAAATATGCAACAAACTTAGTATATTTAACAGGTGCGAAAAGAGAAGAAGATGTAGATTATGCAGTATTGTATTCTATATTAAACAAACAACCGAAAAGGGCGAATGTCTACTTTTTCGTACATATTAACGTTATAGATAAACCTTATAAACGAGAGTATAAAGGTTACAAAAATTTAGTGATAAGAAAAATACTTAAGATCACCTTTAACTTAGGGGTTTAGAGAACACCAAAGGGTAAATATGTTTATGCATCAAGTAATAGATGATTTGTTGATGAATAAAGAATTAGAACTACAACCTACTAAGTACAACTTAAGAGGAAAAAGCTGAGACGGTTGGAGACTTTAGATTCGTATTGATAGAAGAGGTACTAGGTAATAGTAACGGTTTATCATCATTTGATAACTTCATTATGGGACTGAGGTTAAAAACTGAAAAAAATAACGGTAACTCCAGAAAAAAATGGTTTGGGTTAGATACTAGTGTTATAACGAAAAGAAGCGGTACCGTTAAATGTAGTACAAACTAAAGTAAAAAGATTAATAAGAATTCAATAATAAAAATCAGACTTAGAGTAAGAAAATGTAAAAATAGAATTACATTACTTATGAAGAGTCTGATTTTTTTATTGTTTTTGATAATAAGAGATATATTAAGTTTACAATATATATTAATAAAAAAATATTGTTTACATAAATAAACTGTTAATCTCTTTGAGGTTAGTTAACTATTTAAACAAAAGAAAAGATAAAAGAAATTGGTATGATTATTTTTATATGTTAAATTGACAATTATTTTTTTACTAGGTGTATACTAAAACTATGAAAAGTAGTTACACGATAGGTGTAACTTATAGGAGGGAAAAATAAATGAAGACAAATAATAAATTTTCAATAAGAAAGTATAGTGTAGGTGTTGTATCAGTCATAATAGGTTTGTTTATTTTAGCTGGTGCAAACTCAGATGATAGAGTATATGCCAATAATGAAAGTGTACCACCAATAGTATCAGGCGTACCTGAGGGTGGAAATCCAGATGGCGTTGATAAAGTAGTAGATAAAAAAATAATGCGGTGGTAGATAAAGGAGATCTTTCAAGAGTTCCAACACCAGTAACTCCAGGGTACTTTGCATTAGAAAAAGAAGCTCCAAAAGTCGCATGCGACACCGGATGAAGTAGAAAAAGAAGTTGATATAGATTTAGTAGAATTAGGTAAAATAAAATACCGTGATGTAAAAAAACTAAAGAAATAGTTGCAGAAAAAAATTTATGAAAATGATAATACTAATCCTACTAGAGCTGGATTAACAACATTACCAGATTTACCAAAAAGGTTATAGATTTGTAAATAAAGGATTAGATAGAGTAGAAACTAGAGAAATAGTAGTTCAAAAGTTTTTGGAAAAAAACCTTACGTATCAGAAGAAGTTGGAATAAAAATTAAACTTCAAGAAGTAGATGGAAAAATTAGCTGTAGATCCTAATATAAACATTGAAGCTGATAAATTTGCTCCAGGGCACAATCTTGTTTTTTTGATGTAGAAAAATATATAAATGATGTAGAAAAAGCAACAAAACAAGTAGTGGAATTTGTTGGAGCAGAAGGTAAAGCACCGAAAACAAATATTCAAGATGATTATAAATTCAAAGGTAAAAAGAACGAAGTAACAAAAAGAAACTAAATGGGCAGAAAAAAACACATACATATAATAGTGTAGATGTTCCAGTAGTGGAGAAATATTTCGCAGATAAAAAAACAAGCAGGCGGAAAAGAAGTTACACCAGAAAAACCAGAAGTAACAGATACGGTAACGTATAAACATTTAGGAAAAATAGTACCGGTAGATGAAAAAGGTAATCTAATAGAGAAAGCCCCAACGCCAGAGTATCTAAATAACTTAAAAGATCCGACAAAAGCAATGGAAACACCAGTACCAGAGTTAGAAGGCTATACACCAACAGTAAAAAGTGTTGTACCAAAAGATTTAGCTAAGGATACTAAGGTTGTTTATAAAAAAGTGGAAAAACCAAAAGTGCCAGAGAAACCAAAAGAAACACCTAATACTCCAGAAGTTCCAAAAGAGAAACCAAAAACACCGGAAGTTCCAAAAGAAACACCTAAGACTCCAGAGAAACCAAAAGAAACTCCTAAGACACCGGAAGTTCCGAAAGAGAAACCAAAAACACCAGAAGTTCCAAAAGAAACTCCTAAAAAAACCGAATGTACCAAAAATAGAACAGCCACGAGTTCCAGAAGTTCCTAAGAAAGAAGTTTCGGAAAAACCAAAAGTACCAGAGGTGCACAAAGGTGAAATTAAACCAACACCAGAAGTTCATAAAAAAGAAAACTCTAAGTTACCGAATACAGGAATGGAACAAACAGAAACTACAGTTTTAGGAATGTTAATGTTGTTATTAACTGGTTTTGTAGCAAGACTTACAAGAACTAAGAAAGATTAGACAATAGGGTTTTGATATAAAAAAATAGCGTAGTAGTAAATAACTATTATGCTATTTTTTTATATTTAACGAAAAGAAAAAGGAAGCGGAAGAGATTCGAAAAATTATGATTTCGGAGAAATCAATTTTATCGAGTGGGGTCCATTTTATTATTTTTTTACTAAAGAAAAAGAGTATGGAAAAATCCATACTCTTTTAAAAGTTTTTATACACTAATCGACTATTTAGAAAGTTTACGTCTTACAGCAAGTCCGATAAGCCCGATTAAGCTTAATCCTAATGCAGTAGTGCTAGAAGAATTCATACCTGTACTTGCTAATTCTTCAGATTTAGCTTTTGCAGGTTTAGCTTCTTCAGGTTTTGTAGATAGTTGAGTAACAGCAGGTGTTTGTCCGAAATCTACGTTTTGGGCAGCTGCAGCTCCACTAACTGATCCAAGGTTTTGACTAGGATCTACTACTTCACCAGCAGCTCCGCCACCTTGTTGTCCAGCTCCGCTTTGATCGTTATTAGGAATTGGCTGAGGTTGAGTGTTTGGTTGAGTTTCTAAAGTTGTAGGTCCTGTATATTCTGGAACTTCATTAACAGCTGGAAGATTTTGAGATAAGATATTGAAAGCTTCTTCTAAATCTTCTAAACGAGATTTTAATCCTCCAAGGTAATAATCTTCAGCACCGTTTTCTTCACCGTCTTTGATTTGTTCTTTTACTTTAGCAATTTCATCTAAGACTTTTTTGATTTCAGGGTTGTTTGTACCGAACTCAGGTAGTGCAGGTTGTACAAGTGCATCACCATTTGAAGCTTCAGGTTTAGTTGGTTTTGGAGCGTCTCCTTCAGGTTTGTTAGGTTCAGTAGGAGGTGTTGTATCATTTACGCCACCGTTGAATTCAGGTTTGTTTGGTTCAGAAGGAGCGTTATCATCATTTACACCACCAGTGTATTCAGGAACTTCATTAACAGCAGCTTCAACAGCGTTAACCCCACCATTGAATTCAGGTTTTTCTTCAGCTGTTGGAGCATCAGCAGGATTTACCCCACCATTGAATTCAGGAGCATTAGGAACAGTTGGAACCTCATCAGGTTGTTTAGCGTCGCCAGTAGGTGCTTCATCATCATTTACTCCACCTGCGAAGTCTTTAGATGATTCATCTTTAGGAACTTCTTTTAAGTTTTCGATATAACCTAAAGTTGCGTTGTAATCGTCAGTTAGCTCATCGATTGCAGCTTTGTATGCTTTTACTACTTCGTTAACTTCGTCGAATTTAGCTTGAGCTTCATCAGCGAGAGTTTTAGCAGAAGCAACAGAAGCTTCTAATTTAGTAACAGCATCTTGTAATCCATCTTGAATAGCTTGATCAGCTTGGTTTTTCTTAGCTGTTTCAAACGCTGCTTTAGCTTTGTCTAAAGTTTCTTTTTGTTTATCTAATGCAGCAGTTTTTTCTTCTACTGCTTTAGCTTTTTCAGTAGCATCAGCTTTGTCTTTATCAGCTACTTTAGTTAATTTTTCGATTTTTTCAGCTATATCATCAGCGATATCTTGAAGTTTTTTAACGATTGGTTTAGAAGCTTCTTTGTTATAAGCAGCATCTAATTTTTCTTTATCAGCAGCTGGAAGCTCAGATAAAGGTTTACCTTCTTGTTTTGTAGCACCGATTTCGTCTGCTTGAGGATCTTGATCTTTAGTAGCTTCAGCAGTCGTATTTTGATCTTCTAATTCTTTAGCAGCTTGTGTAGCAGTGATAACACCATCTTGGATAGCTTTTAGTAAAGCGTCTTTACCAATTGCAGCTTTAGCTTCTTCGATAGCTTTAGCTTTGTCAGTGATTTTAGCATTTTTGTTAATTTCAGCTTCTGCATCTTTTTCAAGTTGTTCTAAAGCAGCTTTAAGAGCTTCTAAGTTATCTTTTTCTTCTTTTTTAAGTTCTTCAACTTTAGCTTTTGCTTTTTCAGCTTCTTCTTTAGCTTTAGCTAATTCAGTTTCTGCATCAGCTTTAGCTTTATCAGCTTCATCTTTTTTAGTTTGAGCAGCAGTTACGTCAGCAGCTTCTTTTTCAGCTTTAGCTGTAGCTTCTTCAACTTTTTTAGCTTCTTCAGCAACTTTTTTCTCTAATTCAGCAACTTTTTTATCAGCTTCAGCCTTAGCTTCAGCGACTTTTTCAGCTTCTGTTTTTTCAGCTGGTTTAGCTGGTTCTTCTTCTTTTGGTTTAGCTGGTTCGTTAGCTTCTTTTTCTTTAGCTACTTTCACTTCTTCTAAAGTTTTGTTGTACTCGTCAGTAAGTTTATTTAGTTCTTCTGCGTAAGTTTGAGTATCTGAAGCGACTTTTATCGAAAGCATTTTGAGCAGCATCGCGTTCTTTTGTAATCGCAGTTACAGCTTTTTCTAGTGGTGCTGTGATATCTTCACCAAATCCATTATCTTTAGCAGATTGAAGAGCTTCTTTAGCTTCTTTTAATGTATCTTCTTGTTTTTTAAGAGTTTCAGCTTTTTTATCTTCTTCAGCTTTTAATGCTTCAGTATCTTTTTTAAGAGCATCGATTTCGTCACCTAAATCATCAGCTTTATCTTGAAGTTTTTCTGATGCAGGACGAGCAAGATCTTCTTTTTCAGCTTTATCAATTCCAGCTTTAATATCTTTTGGAAGTTGATCTTTAGTTTTAGCTTCTTCAGCTGGAGTTGCTGCAACGTTAGCTTCATTAGCTTGGTCTTTATTTCTTAATTTTTTCTCAGTTTCTTTATTAGCTTCAGCTTTTTCGTTATCATCTGCTAATTCAGTAAGAACATCACTAGCTTTTTAAATCACCAGATTCAACGGCAGCTAAAAATATCTTCTTTACCTAATGCTTTTTTTAGCTTCTTCTTTATTTGTAATCTTAGTATCAGCATCGATATCTTTTTCTAATCGATCTAAAAGCTTTTGATAAAGCGTCTTTAGAATCTGCTTCTTCTTTTTTAGCGTCTTCTTCTTTTTTAGCTTCTTCTTTAGCTTTAGCGTCAGCTTCAGCAGCTTTTTCTTTAGCAGCAGCTAATTCATCATCTGCAGTTTTTTTAGCTTTTTCAGCTTCAGTTTTTGCAGTTTCAGCGTCAGCAGCTTCTTTTTTCTCAGCTTCTAATTTAGTAACTGCTTCGTTAGCTGCAGTAGTAGTTGTGTCTACTTTTGCTTGAGCTTCAGTAACTTTAGCTTCTTTAGCTTTAGCGTCAGCTTCAGCTTGTTTAATTTCTGGACTTGTAACTTCTGATTTAGGAGTTTCAGCAGCTGTGTTTGTAGTTCCTGTTTCTCCAGCAGGTTGTGTCGTGTTTGTACTTCCATCGGCAGGTACAGTAGCTACTGTATCTGTTTCAGCAGCGTGAGCTACAGCAGCTCCAGTAGTCGCAACACCGATACCAACAAGAACAGAGGCTACACCAACCTTAAATTTACGTAATGAATATTTTCTTTTTGTTATCATAAAAATAATTCCCTTTTTCTAAAAAAATAATAATGACTATGTTCTCAAAAATGTTTGATTTCACCTAAAAAAAGACATAATGAGACAATTAGTGTATTGGTAATTCTTATTATACTAAAAGGAAAACGTTAAAAACAAGAGTTTTGGAAACTTATGCAATTTTATAATTGTATAGTAAACAAGAAAAACTAAGAATTACAAAAACAAATATAATTATATAGAGAAATAAACATATATAAATGGAAGACAAAATATAAACGTATTATTACAGTAGTTTAAACTACTGATTATATTGATAAAAATATAAATATAATACTTAATAAAGATAGATAATTATTTAAAAAAATTAAAATATTAAATTTATGTTACAAAGGTTATGTAAATGATAATCTTTAATTTTTAACGTTTAAATAGTATTTTTGTAAAAAGTAATAAAAAGAATACTAGAAAACTTATGTATTTTTAGTGAAATTATATGAAGACTACAGAATTATTACAACACATAGTGATGTTAATAAAAAAAGAACCCCAAAACAAGAGTTTTAAAATCTTAATCTCTGAGATTCTTCTAACTTATATAATTTAATAATTTTCTTCTAATTTTCTAAATTCATCCCTAGTGTGTTGCGGGAGTGAACGTCCGTAATCCATCATAAGAACGATGTCTTTAAATGCAGCTTTTGGAATAGCTAAGCGATCTATATCTTCAACTCCAACATTTAGATTTATATCTTCCATATGATTTGATTTTAGTTTTTCAACAAAAATCTGGCTCTGCGACAAAAGGAGAAGATAAACCAATCATATCAGCATGTAAAATTGCAGCTTTCGCATTTTTCTACAGTGTTGATACCACCTGATGCGATTAATGGTATTCTTCCATTTAAGTGTTCATAGACTACTTCGTTAATAAGTCTTCCATGATGTGGGCCTTCTGCTCGTACTGTATTTAGATAAATATTTTGTCCCCAGCTTGCGATTGCCATGTATGATAGTGGAACTCTTTCTAATAACCAGTCGGTAAGTTGATTAAATTCTTCTACAGTATAACCAACTTCTTCACCACGAGTTTCTTCAGGGGTTGCACGATAACCGAAGATAAAATCTGCCGGAGCTTCTTTTTTTATTACTTCGTAAACTTCTTCAAAAACTTCAAGGATAAAACGTGAGCGATTTTCTAGTGTATCTACTCCGTATTCATCGTGGCGTTCGTTTGAGAAGGTAGAAAAGAATGTTTGTAGTAAAAGACGTTGAGCACTAGATATTTCGATACCATCAAAACCAGCTGCGATAGCACGACTTGCTGCACGTTTATAATCTTCTTTTATTTTTTGTATATCTTCTATAGACAGAGGATGAACGATGTGTTCTACAGGTGAGTTTAGTTTCATATAACTAGGACCAACTGCACATTTGTTAGTAGTAACATAGTGATTAGCGAAACGGCCTGCGTGAGTGAGTTGTAAGATAGCTTTTGCTCCACCAGACTGCATAGCTTTCGCCATTTTTGTTAAACCTGGAATACATGCATCATCATGAACGCTAAAACCATATTCAAAAAGTTGTCCTTCAAGATTTATATAGGCTGCACCGGTAATTTGTAAGGGGGCTGTATTTTTTCGTCTTTTAGCGTAAAGAAGATCTTCTTCTGTAATGAAGCCCTCTGCGGTAGATGAGTTTGTAGTCATCGGAGAAAGGACAAAGCGATTCTCAAGTTCTATTCCATTAGCCAATTTAACAGGTGTTAATAATTTTGATTCCATAAAAAAATACCTCTTTAAGTAATGTAAATAACATACAACTATACCAGAAAAATGTACAACAATAAAAAATAATATAGAAAAATAAACTGCTGATATTATCTAAAATTATGTAAATTAAAGGTAGATTCAGTAGATTAAGTTACCATAATTTTTTTATAAAAAAATTTAAAGTAGTGGTGCTAGGTATGTGTACTTTTTGCTGAAAAATATGATATAATAAGTTCGTAATTTCAGAAAAAGGTTTTCTTATAATTTATTATATCAGATTATTAAGTATATAAAAAGGTAAAAAAATAAATTGAAGAGTGTGAAATAAAAATACTAAAAAGAAGAAAATAGATATTTGAAGTTATATAAAAATAAGATAAAATATAAGAGGATAATACTATGAAACTTAGTATTTTAGATTATGCTATTGTGGATGAAGGGAAAACTGCATTAGAAGCTATAGAAGAGAGTACAGAATTAGCTCGTTTAGCTGAAAAACTAGGTTATAGTCGTTTTTGGATGGCTGAACATCATCAAGTACCAGCGCTTGCGAGCAGTAGCCCAGAACTACTTATGTTGCACCTTTTGCAAAATACAGAAAAAATACAAATAGGTTCAGGTGGAATAATGATTCCTCATTATACACCATATAAAATTAGCGAATGGATAAAACTTCTTAGTGCTTTGTATCCAAATAGGGTGAATCTAGGGATAGGTAATAATCCTGGAACTAAAGTAGTTCAAAAACTGATGGATACTACACCGATAACACGAGATGAATACAATGAAAGTTGTACGAAATTGCTGGAGCTTCTTACGGGAAATGAAATATTAGTGCAACCACCAGAAGCAAAGGTTTGTCCAATGTGGCTACTATCAACTAGTGAGAAAAGTGCGAATCTAGCTGCAGAGTTAGGTCAAAACTATGTATATGGTCTATTCTTTAATCAAGCTGTAGACTATATAGAAACAGCAAAAAGATGTTTACAAACTTATCGTACAAAGATGCTTGAACAACAAAAAACACCACAAGACGTGGTTGCCGTGTTTATTGCGATAGGGGAAGATGAGCAAGAGGCAAAAAACTTAGTACGTTGTTTAGATGTATGGCTTCTTGGTAAGAAAGAATTTACAGAATTTGATAGATTCCCTAGTATAAATACAGCAAAAAGAGTATGAAATTGCTGAAATTGATAAAGAAAAAGTAGAAAAAGAATAGAACACGTTTAGTTTGGGGTACAAAAGGATGTTGTAGTAGAAAAAAACTTAGAGATTTAGCAACAGAATTAGAGTTAAAAAGAACTTATGTGTATACCTTTTAGTACCAACTATAGAAAGAAGAAAAAAATATTATTGAGATTTTTAGCAAAAGAGCTAATGGAAAAAGAGGGGAAAAAAATTAATGACTTGGAAGGCGATAGAGTTAGAAGAAAAACAATGCCGAAAAAAATTAGCGCAGTTAATAGAAGAAGCTGAGGCGATAGTCATAGGAATAGGAGCAGGAATGTCAGCTGCGGATGGATTCACCTACATAGGAGAGAGATTTACGAGTAATTTCAAAGACTTTGTGGAAAAATATAAGTTTTTAGATATGTTACAGGCGAGTCTATTTGATTTTCCTAGTTCACAAGAATATTGGGCATTTCAAAGTCGTTTTGTCTTATTAAATTACTTTGATCAACCTGTCGGAGCGAGTTACTCAGCCTTAAAAAACATTCTAAAGGATAAAAATTATCACATTATTACGACAAATGCGGATAATGCCTTCGATGTTGCTGGTTACGATATGGATAAGGTCTTCCATATTCAAGGGAAGTATGGGCTTATGCAGTGCAGTAAACATTGCCATGCGAAGACATATCAAGATGAAGCTTTAATGCGTAGATTAGCTGTTGAGCAAGAAAATATGGAAGTTGACTACAGGTCTATTCCATTATGTCCGGAATGTGGTGCGCCACTTGAAGTTAATAAACGTAACGCTGAAAAGGGAATGGTAGAAGATTCAATCTTTTTCGAACATCTAGATAAGTACAATGAATTTTTAGAAAAAAATCGTGATAAGAAAACATTATTTATAGAAATAGGAGTAGGATTTACGACACCTCAGTTTATAAAAATATCCATTTTATAGAGAGTTAGATAAAAAAATCAAAAAGCGTTGATGATTACTATGAATCAGAAGAAATACCAATTCCCTGAAAGAATAGCTTCAAGGGTGTTATGGTTTAACCAGAATAGTAAAGAGTTAACGCTAGATGTTGAAGAGTTGTTGAAGAAAAAAATTGCTGAGAAAAGTTACAAACTACTCTTTTAAATAAAATTATATTAGCTAAAAAAATACATTTAAAAATTAATAAATAAAGGAGAATAAATTATGTATTTAATAGAACCAATTAGAAACGGAAAATATTTACCAGATGGAGCGCTAGTAATGGCGATGCAAGTTTACGTACTTAACAACATCGATATCGATGAAACTGTAATCTTCCCATATTACTGTGAACCAAAAGTAGAAATCGGATTATTCCAAAATGCTGAAACTGAGGTAAACCATGAATATATGAAAGAAAAAGATATTATCCTAGTTCGTCGTGATACAGGTGGTGGAGCTGTGTACGTTGATAACGGTGCTGTTAACGTATGTTTCTTAATGCCTGGGGATACTGATGTGTACGGAAACTACAAAAAATTCTATCAACCAGCAGTAGATGTACTTCACAGCTTAGGAGCTACAGAAGTAGAACAAAGAGGGCGTAATGACTTAACTGCTCGTGGTAAAAAAGTAAGTGGAGCTGCGATGACATTAGTACGTGGTAAAATCTACGGAGGATATTCATTACTTTTAGATGTAAACTATGAAGCGATGGTTAATGCCTTAACACCAAACCGTAAAAAAATTGAATCAAAAGGTATAGAATCGGTAAGAGCGCGTGTAATGGGTATGCGTGAACTATTAAAACCTGAATACCAAAACGTAACAATCGATGAATTCAAAAACTTAATCATCTGTGGATTAATGGGAATCGAAGACATCAAAGATGCGAAAAGATATGAACTTACTGATGAAGACTGGGCTGCAATTGAGAAATTAGCAGATGAAAAATACCGTAACTGGGATTGGAACTACGGAAAATCACCACGTTATAACTACAACCGTGATGCTCACCTTGCGATCGGAACAGTTGATTTCAGTTTAGAAGTTGAAGAAGGACGCATTACAAAAGCGAAAATCTACGGAGACTTCTTCGGTAAAGGTAACGTACGCGATGTAGAAGAAAAACTTATCGGAGTAAGGGTAAAAGAAGAAGACTTACTTGAAGCATTAGGAAGTATTGATTTAGCATTCTATTTCGGAAACGTAGAAGCGAAAGAATTAGTAGACTTAATCTTAAGCTAGTTTTACAAACTATGTAAAAGAGGTGTGAGTTTATGGAAAAATTATTAACTCCCATAAAACTAGCAAATGGTGTTCAGTTAGAAAATAGGTTTGTGCTGTCGCCGATGACGACTAATTCTTCTACAAAAGATGGAATTATCACAAAAGAAGACTTAGATTATGCGTTAAGACGAGCTAAGTCAGCCCCATTACAGGTAACAGGGGCGGCTTATGTCGATGTTGATGGGCAATTGTTCGAGTTTGGCTTCGGCGCACATGATGATAGCTGTATACCAGGGCTTACTAAGATGTCGGACGCTATGCAAGATGCAGGAGCAAAGGCTATTTTGCAACTGACTTATTCAGGAGCAGGTGCCAATTACTACGGGGTAAATCATAAGGTTTATGGTCCAAGTAAGTTGAAGTTGCACCTTCCCTTTGAACATGAGGTAGAAGAGCTGTCTCATGAGATGATAGATGAGATTAAACAAAAATACAAAGATGCTACGAGAAGAGCGATACGCGCAGGCTTTGCAGGGATAGAAATATCAACCGCACAAAAGCTAATGCTACAGACGTTTTTCTCAACGGTATCGAATAAACGCCATGATGAATATGGTGTAGATTCATTAGAAAATAGAGCTAGATTTATACTCGAAGTTTTTGAAGTGGTGTATGAAGTTATAAAAGATGAAGCACCTGAGGATTTTATTCTAGGATATAGAGCAACCCCGGAAGAAACACGTGGTGCGATAATTGGTTATACTGTTGAAGAATTCAATCAACTTACAGATTGGATACTAGAAAGAGTGCCGTTGTCTTACATTGCGATAGCGAGTTGGGGGCAAAATATTTATCAAAATAAAGTTCGTGCTGAAGGACCTAATGAAGGTCGTTTGATAAATGAAGTAGTTCATGAACATCTTGCAGGGCGTGTTCCTTTGATGGCGACTGGTGGAATTAATAGTATAGAAAAAAGCCGTGAAGCTATTATGCACGCTGAGATGGTAGGTTTATCTAGTGTTTTTGTTGCTGAACCGGACTTTGTAGCTAAATTCCAAGAAAATCGTGAAGAAGACATTAATCTGGATGTAGGTGTGGAAGATATCGAAAGACTAGCGATTCCGAAAGCTGCATTTAAAGACATTGTGCTTATGATGGACTATGGTAAGAGTTTGCCACAACATACGAGAGATGAATTTAGAAAAATTAGAAGAAAAATTATTAAGAAGTCTGTTATGATTTATAGAGAGGATTAATTATATTAATAGCAGACTATTATAGCGAAGCGGCTACTATTATAAGTTGAACTTGAATAATAGTAGCTGTTTATGTTGTAGTATGAAAAAATGAGGAGTGCTTATGTATTTAATAGAGCCGATAAGAAATGGACAATATATTTACGATGGGGCAGTAGCTTTAGCGATACAGGTTCATGTGCTTAATAAGTTGAATTTGGACGAGGATATAATATTTCCTTATTGTTGCAAACCAAAGGTACAGATTGGTCTTTTCCAAAATGCCGAAAAAGAGATTAACCATGAGTACATGAAAGCTCACGGAATCACTCTTGTTAGACGTGATACAGGAGGGGGAACAGTGTTTTTGGATGAAGGAGCTGTGAATATTTGCCTTATTATGAATGGTGATAGTAATGTTTATGGTAACTTCAAAAAATTCTATGAACCTGCGGTAAATATATTATATGATCTTGGTGTGAGTAAGGTAGAACAAACAGGACGAAACGACCTTGTTGTTGATGGGAAGAAAGTAAGTGGAGCTGCGATGACTCTTGTTAATGGTAAGATTTATGGAGGATACACTCTGCTTTTAGATGTTAACTATGAAGCTATGGTCAATGTACTAACACCTAATCGTAAGAAAATTGAGTCGAAAGGTATAGATTCGGTAAGAAGTAGAGTTACAGGTCTTAGAGAATATTTAGATGAAGAATATAGAAATTTATCTGTAGTAGAGTTCAAAGACTTATACTTATGTCGCTTGTTTGGGTGTGAAAATCTTGAAGATATAAAACGCTATGAACTGACAAAAGACGATTGGCAAGCGATTGACGAATTACTCGCTAAGAAATATCAAAACTGGGACTGGAACTACGGGAAATCACCACGTTATAACTATAATAGAGATGCACGACTAGGGGTAGGAACTGTCGAGTTTAATCTGGAAGTAGAAGCAGGGCGAATTACAAAAGCTAAGATTTACGGAGACTTTTTCGGAAAAGGTAATGTCGGTGATGTCGAGGAGAAACTAATCGGAGTAAGGGTAAAAGAAGAGGACTTGCTAGAAGTATTAGAAAGTATAGACTTAGCTCATTATTTCGGAAAAGTAGAAGCACAAGAATTTGTAGATTTGATATTGAGTTAAGAGAATGGTTTAATATATTAAACTAATTGAAAATCAATATCACTTTTTTTATATTTTAGTTGATTTTTAAATTTTATAAAATGTATAATGTATCTTTCGAGTAAAAATCGATGATGAAATAAGGTCAGCGATACTTAGAAAAATTATAAAATAAAGAAAGAGGATGTAAAATGAAAAATTAGCAAAAGCTTTATGGATTGAAAAAGAACGAAGGAGTTTACATTGTTGGACCAACAGCTGAATTACAAGATGACGTTGGTACTGTAGGATTCGTAGAATTTTCAAAAAATGAAAAATTAGCAAAAAGATGATGTTATTTTTACGTTTAGAAGCATCAAAAACTGTATTAGACGTTAATGCACCATTAGCTGGTGATGTAGTAGAATACAATAAAAAGCTGAAGAAGAGCCAACTGTATTAAACTCAGCTGATCCAAAAGAATCTTGGATCGTTAAATTAACAAACGTTGATGAAGCTGAATTTAACAAATTACCAGATTACAAATAATAACTTTGGTTATACAATAGATTCGAAGTATTAAGGTTTCCTTATACTTCGAATCTTTTTTGTTTCGGTAAATATGAGTCTCGATATAACCTTTTTTGAAATAGATATTAGATAGTACGTATTAGAAATTAAATTTTTAGAAAAATGAGTTAATAAGAAGATGGTAAATTCCCAAAAGTAAATTAATAAGAAGATAGGTGAAAAAAAGCTTAGTCAGTGCTTGAAAAAAATAAGTTAAATATAGTAATATAGAGTGGTATGTAATAACTTTCTGGCTATATTGTAGCGAGGAAGTTTTACTAAAAATGGAAAAATATTTATAAAAAGAAAGAGATTAAAAGACTATGGGTCGTAAATGGAATAATATTAAAGAAAAAGCGACAAAAGACGCTAACACTAGTAAGATTTATGCTAAGTTTGGACGTGAAATTTACCAAGCGGCAAAAAGTGGAGAACCAGATCCAGAAAGCAACAGAAATCTAAAAGTAGTATTAGAAAGAGCGAAAAACTTACCGTGTTCCTAAAAACATTATTGACCGTGCTATTGAAAAAAGCAAAAAGGTGGAAGTGAAGAAAACTACGATGAATTACGTTATGAAGGTTTCGGTGTAAGTGGAACTATGGTTATTATCGATACACTTACAAACAACGTTAACCGTACAGCTGCTGAAGTGCGTACAGCATTAGGTAAAAACGGAGGTAACTTAGGTGTTACTGGTTCTGTTAACTACATGTTCGACAACACTGCAGTTATCGGTGTTGAAGGTAAGAGTGCAGATGAATTATTAGAAATTCTTATGGAAGCTGATATTGATGCTCGTGATATTCTTGAAGAAGATGAGTTAACATTAGTATATGGTGAACCAGAAAACTTCCACGAAATCCAAGAAGCTCTTAAAGTAGCTGGAATCGAAGAATTTGAAGTTGCTGAAATTTCAATGATTCCTCAAAACGAAGTAACATTAAGCGAAGAAGATAAAGCTAAATTCGAAAGAATGTTAGAAATGCTTGACGATTGTGAAGATGTTCAACAAGTATACCACAACGTTGACTTAGAAGCCTAGGTGAACTATGGTTAAGAAAATTAAAAAAAATAGTTCATATAGCTATAATGATAGAAATATAAAACCAACTTTAAATGATATTTCAGCACCAACAGCTGAACCATTATTAGATGTACACGGTGAAGAAGCTTCGCCTATAAGACGTTTAATTGCGTATTTGATTGACTTAGGTATTTACTTACCAATAGCGATTATTTTCCAATATACTACTGTGAACTTACGTGCACAAGGTGGAGCGGAAAACGAAAGAAATGCATTATATATGACACTTTCAATAGTTATTTTCGCAATTCTTTTATATGGATACCTACCGCATAAATGGCAAGGTCAAACTATAGGAAAAAAACTTCTTAAAGTGAGAATAGTGCCTACAGATAACAAGAAAATCGAATTTTCTAGATATTTAATTAGAGAATTCTAGTTAAAGTTACAATCGGTTGGGCTGCAGTACCAGTTTCAGCGCTATTTTGGTTATATGAAACATATGTGCTTAAGCGCAAAGAGTCGATAATGCTATACGATAGACTTCTAAATATGCGAGTTGTCGCAGCAACAGAACAACCAAAAGTGGTTAAAGAAAAAGAAGATAAAGAAAAATAATGAATAAGAACTAGTTGCTTGAGGGCTAATATAGTCTAAAAAGCGACTAGTTTTTTTGTTTTATGTTAGATTTAACGTTCGTTTTGATAGTTCTTTTATGTTTTCTGTTTTATATTTTTCGAAAAAGTGTTAAAATATAAATGTTAAATTTATTATTTTTAGAGTGGAGAAAAAAATGTTAAAAATAGACAGACATAGTTATATCTTAAATGAATTGAAAAACAAACATTTGGTACGTGTTAGTAATTTAGCGAATGATATGAAAGTTACTGAGATGACGATTCGCCGTGATTTGCAAGAGTTAGAAGATTATGGGCACCTTACTAGAATACATGGTGGAGCAAAATTAAAACCGAAAAATTTCTATCAAGAGGATAATTACAACAAGAAAATATCTGTAAATGTTGAAGAGAAAAAAACAAATCGCCAGAAAAAGTATCAGAGCTTATAAAAGATAATGAGACTATTTTTATAGGACCAGGTAGTACTACGAGTTACTTAGCGGAGTATCTTCAAGATAGAGATATTAATATTGTGACGAATTCATTAACAGTATTCGAACAGTTTAAAGACAATCCGTCTTGTGATCTTATTTTTATCGGAGGAAGATACCGTCAAAAAACAAAAGGGTTTATTGGATATTTTACACAAGATGCACTTAGTAAAATAAGTGTAAATAAGGCGTTTGTTGGGGTGAATGGTATAGATTTAGAGAAGGTTACTATCTCTGATGAAGAAGAAGGACGTTGTAATGAAACGATTCTTAATAATGCGACTGAGCGTTATGTCCTTGCAGACCACAGCAAGTTTTCAACACATGCATTTTACACATTTTTTCAACTAAAAGATCTTACAGCAATTATCAGTGATGATGTTCTTGATGAAAATATCAAAGAACAATATAAAAAGAAGTAGCTATAATATAAAAATATAATTCAGGGCTAAGTTTTCGGTCCTGAATTTTTATCTTAAGTTATGAGGTTTACGTAATTCCAACATACATCTTACTTTTACAAAAACATTCTAAAAACATCAAAAAAACCTAGATTTAGAAATTTCTAAACCTAGGTTTTTGTTGTTTGAATTATTATTTGAAGATAGAAGTTTTAAAGCTGTTTGTTTGTTGAAGAAGTTTTTGAATAATTTCTCTTTAAGTGATACAGTATTATCAAATTTAACTGATCCATTTTTAAGAGTCGCTTTATCTTTATCAACGGCAGCAGAGAATGCTTGTTTTAAATCGTCATAACTACTATAAGTAGTACCATCGATTGTAACAGGGTTAAATCCTGCTTTAGCTTTCTCAACAACTTCTCTGAAGTATTCTTTTTTCCATTCTTCTAAAGTACTGAATTTGTTATCAGAAACTTTCTTGATGATGAAGTCATCACCTAATGTAGCATTACCAGCTTTTTTAGATTCAGCTTTTAACATATTTGAAGCGTAGTTTAAGAATCCTTTTTCATATCCATAGTAACCCCACATTCTGAATGTGTTATGTTTGAATGACATAGATCCAGGAGCACCTTCACTTGTGTTACCTCCGTAGATACCAGCAGTAATAGGTACAGTCACGTAGGCAGTTCCAAATCCAGTTGGATCATAGATAGCATTACCTGGACCGTGTTTAGTCATGAAGTTTTTGTCTACTAAGTCATTAACAGAGTTTAACTCATATCCTTTTTCTTCTTCGTTAAGATCTCTAACCTCATCGTATTGGTTCTTAGTATTAGCTCCACGTAATTTTTTAGCTACTTTCTTGAACCAAGCGTTATTTAGTTCTTTACTGTGTTTATCAATTACGGCTTCTCCTTCAAGGTAATCAAGAAGCATTAATGTGTCGTTGAAACCTTTCATGTAATTATCGATTTCAGCGCGAGAAGTAAGGTCGTTTGGATTTGTGTTATACCATTGGTTTCCGTCGTTTGGACGTTCGTATGCCATATTTAATCCTAATGCTTTAAAGTCACCGTTTGGACTTGATTCAGCAGGTGATTGTAACATACCTTGTGCGAATGCCTCTAAGTCAGTTCCTTCACGGTGTCTAGAACCACCTAAGTATACCATACGGTCATTTACGTGAGTTGTTTCGTGAGTGAAGGCTGAGATACCGAAATCACTAATCATATCAGTAACCATGAAGAATACAGAGTCATCTTTATAAGGGTTACCGTAACTACGAGCTACAGCTCCCATACGCCAGTCAGTTGCATGATAACGTCCTGTTGGTCCGTATAATTCACGGATAGGTGCTACGTCTTTACCACTATTAGTGTGTCCATATTTATCTGTGCTGATTCCCTTGTAATTTTGGTTATCTAGTACTGGTGTTGGTACCATGTTGTTGCTCTTAAGCAGTTGATTACGAACTTTATCTAATGATAGACGAGACCAGAAGTCTAGATAATTTTGTTGACCTTTTGCTACTTTATCGATTTCTTTCTTGAATGCTTCACGTTCTGCTGCAGTATTCTTACCATATTTTTCAAATGAACTGTAAGCCATAGTGTTATATGTTGAGATTAAGAACATGTGGGCATCTTTTAAGTTTAATAGAGGAAGAATCATCTTACCGTGAACATCATTATTTAATCCTTCGTATGCTCTGTGTTTCTTATCAGCAAATTCAGGAGTTGTTGTTTTTGGTTCAACGATATATACATTATCTTTAGTAGCTTTTATGAACCAATCGTTTAAGTCTGTATCACTTGTTAATAGACGCATATTATAGTCTAAGAAACTGTTTAACTCGCCTATACCGATAACTCCACCGATAGCTTCGCGATAAGCTTCTAAAGTTCTATCACCTTTAATGTTACTTTCTTTAGAACCAATCTTAATCAAGAAGTCTAACACATTAACATTCTTACCGTAGAAATCAGGTTTGAATAACATTAACTCTTTAATGTTAAAGTCATCGAATTTAACTCCGTAATAACGGTTTAGGTAAGATAATCCAAGAAGAACAGCAGCTTTATTGTCATCAATTTTCTTAATTAATGCACGTTTAGCAGCTTCATCAGTATTTAGTTGATGGTCTTCATTTTGAACTAACTTAGTAACGAATTTATTAAGGTTATCTTTAACGTACTTGAAGCTTTCTTCTAAGTAAAGATCCTTAATTGCATTTACTTTGTTACCACCTGTTCTTCCTAAGAGTTGATAAACAGGATCAGATTGTAATTCTACTGGACTTAATTTACTTTCGATAGCACTGATTAAATCGCTACGCTCTTTATCAACGATGTTAGGAGTGTAAACTATTTCTCCAAGTTCAGCGATGCTGTATTCTTTAACTTGTTTCACTTGAGATTCTTTAGGTGAGATGTTAAAGATTTCTTTTGTCTTATCAGCGTAGTGAACGATAATGCGGTTGGCATCGCCAAGTTCAGTTACGAATTCATTATCTTTCATCGCAGTAACAGATAATACTTTTTTAGTTAGTAAGTTTGATCCAGCTGGAATCTTGTTACCTTGGTTAACGATCCACTCTTTATTGTAGAATGGTTGAAGTTTTTCGATGTTGCGATAAGCAAGTTCGCGAGATGCATCGTAGTCATCGATGTTTTTGAATTGATCATCTTTATTTACAATGTTATTAAGTTTGTCTTCGACAGTTTTTGTGCTTGTGAATTCATGAGCGGTAATTCCCATCTTAGCGATTTTCGCATTAGCTTCTTCTTGAGAAACACCTTTCCATTTGTTAGAACGTGGATAAGATTTTGCACCTTCACTCATCGTTAACTGTAACGTTATCGTTTTTAACCCAGTTAGCACCGAAATAATCATCTTCTTGAATATCTTTTGAACCGTAAAGGATTTCTCCACCGTTTTTAACTTTCATCATAGTTACGTTGTTTTCAACAAGTCCCCATGACCAGTTAGAGTGAAGTAGTCCACCCGTTTCTACTGGTTCTTTAAGATCGATTGTTCCTTTGGCAACAGAGTTTTTCAGGCGACCACGTTTACCAACATCATTAGGATCTCCACCGTGGTTTAATTTGGCAACAAGTCCACCGACTTTAGCTTTATTACCTGTAATATCAGCTTCAACATAAGAATTGTCTGTGTTACTTCTCCAGCTTTCACTTACAAGTCCACCAGCCCACCAGTTTTTATTACCTTGGATATGGATTTTACCGATGAATGCAACGTTAGTCATGTCTGCTTCATCCATTTTGTTAACCATACCAGTTACATCATTAGCACCAGTTACATTACCAGTTACTTTAATGTTTTCGATAGTTGCTTTCTTAACAGTATTAGCTAATGGAGCAACTTTGTCAGTTTCAGGCATATTAATATTAACATTTTCAAGTAGTAAGTTTTTAACTGTACCACCCTCGATATTAGAGAATAGAGGTCTAGAAATATTGTGAATTGCGAATTTGTTGCCATCTGTACTTGTTAATGTACCTTTGAATAAGCTAGTTACATATGATTTTCCAGCTGGGTTAACGTTCGCTGCATTCATATCGCTACCAAGTTTAAATGTACCAGTGGGATTAGTTTGCATAGCTTTAACAAGTTCATTGAAGTCATAGTATACATCGCCTTCATGAGCTTTTGGTTTAGCGAAGTAGTGAGTATATGTCTCGCTAAGTTTATTTTCACCGTTACGTTGGACTAAATCAGGTGCTGTTGCAGTAACTTTGTATAGAGTTTTGCCTTCTACAGTAACTTCTTCAATCTTATCAACAGAAAGTCTTGTTACTTTATTGTCGTGAGTTGTAACTTTTAAGTAATATGGAGTTACATCACCTGGAACAGATGATAAGAAACTGCTATCAGTTTCGTTACCTTCAGGATCAACACTTATTAAGCTTGTTTCTTTAATGTTTTTAATTTCAACTTTTTAAGATCTAATTGAATTGGTTGATCTTCTAAAGTTTCAGTTTCTTCACCGTTACCTCTATCGTAAACCATAGTAGATAGAGTATATTTTTAAGTATTTTAGATTATCTAATAATGCATCTAAGTTGTTTTCTGATAAATCAATAGTTTTAACAACTGCTCCATCTTTTTTTCAGAGTAGCTGTGATTGATTTAATTTTTGTCTTAGTTGGATTTTTCTAGAGAATACTTAGCAACTACTTCTTTTATCTAATACTTTCTTGTCAGTATTTACAAATTTTTAGTATTGGTTTCTCAGTTAATGGAACTAAGTTTTTGATAGCTTTGTTCTAATTTTTCAGTAGTCGCATTCACTTTGCTTTGAGTAGTAGCTCATCTGCATTTACAGGGTTTCTGTCTTTGCAAGGGCTTCTTCTAAAGCTTTCCATGTTTGAGTAGTGTATTCTTCTTTACGTTTGTTGTTAGCTGAGTTAATAGCGCTTTGTAATGCAGTTTTTATCCACGGCAAGAGCTTTTGATAGCGTCTTGAAGAGCTTTAGTAGTCGCATCTATTTCACTTTGTTTAGGGAAGTGGAGTAGTTTGGTCGTTGATTTCTTTTAGCTTTTTAGTTCGGTGTTTTTGAATTTATTCCAAGTTTCAGGGTTGTAGTCAGCTTCTTGTTTAGTTTTTGCATCTTTTATTTGTTCTTGTAATTTTGTTTTATCAACATTTAAGGCAGCTATAGCTTCTTTTAGTTTTTTAGCTGTTTCATCGATTTGAGCTTGAGTAGCAGCTGCGTTATCTTCTATAGCTTGAGCTGCTTTTTTAGCTTCTTCTAATGCAGCCCAAGTTTCAGGACTGAAATCTGAAGCGGTTTTAGAGTTAGCATCTGCTAGTTGTTTTTCAAGTTCAGTCTTATCTGTATTTAATCCTGCGATAGCGACTTTCAAGTTTTTCATTAATGCGATCAACTTCACTTTGTTTTCTGTGGCTGGATTGTTTGTAACTTTTTCAGCTTCAGCTAATACAGTTTGTAGATTTGCCCAGGATGCATCGCTGTAGTGCTCTTTAGTTTTTGATTTAGCATCGGCGATAGTGTTATTTAAGTCCGTTTTGTCAACATTAAGAGCGTCAATAGCAGCTTTTAGTTTAGCTGTCTCACTATCTACTTCAGGTTGTTTTACAGAATCTGAAGCGTAGACATTTTGCGCAGCTGCTAAAATTGGTTTAAGAGCGTTATAGCTTGCTGCAGAGTAATCAGCAGGAATAAGAGCAATAGCTCTATCGATTTGAGCTTTTAGTGCAGCTTTATCTACTTTTTCTTCTGGTTTTGTCTCCACAGGTTTTGGAGTTTCAGGCTGAGGTGTAGGTTTTATCTCCACAGGTTTTGGAGTTTCCGGTTGAGGAGTAGGTTTAGCTTCTTCAGGTTTTGGAGTTTCAGGCTGAGGTGTAGGTTTTGTCTCCACAGGTTTTGGAGTTTCAGGCTGAGGTGTAGGGTTTTGTCTCACAGGTTTTGGAGTTTCAGGCTGAGGAGTAGGGTTTAGTTTCCACAGGTTTTGGAGCGTCAGGTTGAGGAGTGGCTTCTTCCTTAGTTCCAATGGCGATAACCTTGTTTATAGGTTGTTTTGTAATTGAAGTTTTGATAACTTTACTAGATTGTTTACCATCGGCAGTAGTTACTTCGCTAAATACGATTTGCTCACCGTTAACTCCTTCTTGAACAACTTTAGTTTGCCCTTTTGGTAGAGTAGCATCAGGTTGTTCGATTGTCTCGAAAGGAACAACTTCAGTAGTTGATTTAAGTTCAGGTTTATTTTCAACTGGTGCTTTAGGTCCTTCATCAGTAGTTGTTTTATGATCTACTGCAGGAGCAGGAGTAGGTTGTGTTGGTTCAACTGCTGGTTGTGTTGGTTTTGGAAGAACCTTCTGTTCAGCTTGAGGTAAAGCGCCTAAATCACTAAGTGTGAAGTAACCAACATAGCGGTATCCATCGATGTTGATTACACCGTTCGCAAGTTCTGCAGAATTAGCTACTGTTGTTTCTGTGTTGTATTGCACTAATTCTTTGTTTTCGAAGGCGAATGATTGATAAGGCATAACGATACTTTGTCCCATTGCACCGATTAACACAACGCTAAGAACTTTGTTTCTGTGTTTTTTCGACATTAAAAGAACCACTAATACTGCAGTACCGACTCCAAGTCCTGCTAGAGGAAGTGAACTTTGTCCAGTATTTTGTCCAGTATTTGGTAATGATTTTAATTCTGTAGGTTTAGCGGAAGTTTGTGCTTCTTTTTTATAAACCATGTAGTATGTTTCGTTGTTTTTTACATCGTTCGGAATACTTCTTTTAATTAAAGTTTTCTCAGCTTCGGTCAATTCATTTTCAGCTAGATAAGTATATTTAACACTTGTGTTGTTTTCGTTGGCAAGTGCTTCACTCGGTGCATGACTTCCAAAAAATAAAGCCCCTGATAACGACCGGTGCTCGCACCAAGAGATAATTTTCTAATTGAAAAACTTTAAAATTTTATTATTATTTTTCATTTTTCAATCGCATGAAATTATTTTCTCCTATATTTTTTTAGTTACCTCTTAATTCTATCAAAAACCAAGTTTAAAAGCAATTAATCAAACTCAAAAAAACAGTATGTAAAGTGCATTAATTTTATATTTTGATAACAATTTTAGTATAAAAAATACTAGATTTTTTTGTATGATAATAATACAAATATAACACCAAAAACAACTGTACTAGTACTATAGAATGATAAGTGGTAAAATATAAATATAATTAATTTTATTTTTTTAAGAAATTATTTAGGGGAGATATGTTCTGTGAATGTTGTCGTAAAAGGGTTAAGTTGAAGTGTGTTTATTTTTATTTTTGAAATTTTTATAATAGTAATTTTAGTTTAAATAATTCCGGAATTGTTGAAATAGTTGCAAGGGTAAAGAATCTATGATATAATATTTATATAAAGTTGTATTAGTACAGTGTAAGATATGTAAACTTAAGGATAAATATTTAAAAACAAAAATCAGAAAGGATGATTTTTATGGACGGAGATACAACCAAGAAAAAAAGAAAAAGTAAGAAAAAAATGTAGTGGTAAAAAGCAATAAAAGCTTAGAGACATTTGTTTTCTTAGCTATATTCTTCCTAATATTTGGTTTTAATGAGCTAGAAAATGGGAACACCGCTTATGTTTAAAAACGATGATGGCAACAGCCCATGATTTACTGCTTAACACAGTATTTTTCATTATGGCAATGGCGGTTATCGCAGGTGCTATTAGTGCTCTGTTATCAGAGTTCGGTGCGATTGCACTAATTAATAAGATTTTTGCGCCACTTATGAAACCTCTTTGGGGGATGCCTGGAGCGAGTGTTACAGGTGCGGTAGCTACATATCTATCAGATAACCCAGCTATTATTCCATTTGCGAAAGATAAAAGATTTACATCTTTCTTTAAAAAATACCAAGTACCAGCTTTGTGTAACTTAGGGACAGCTTTTGGTATGGGGCTTATCGTAACGATGTTTATGATGGGTCAAGGAGAAGGATTTATTAAAGCAGCGATTATCGGTAACGTTGGAGCGATTTTAGGTAGTATTATAAGTGTTCGTTTAATGTTAATAGAAACTAGAAAATACTACGGAGATGAAGCAGATGAGCCAGCAATTGAATTAGCTGGAGGTGATGATAGACCAGATAAAGTAAGAATAGTACGTGATGGAAATATGTTCCAACGAGTTCTAGATACTGTTTTAGAAGGTGGTAAAACAGGGGTTGAAATGGGTCTAGCAATCATTCCGGGTGTACTTATAGTATGTACTTTCGTAATGATGTTAACATTCAAAATGCCAGCCGGAGGATATACAGGTGCGGCATATGAAGGTGTTGGATTCTTACCTTGGTTAGGAGAGAAACTAACATTCATCCTAGAACCACTATTTGGATTCCATTCTGCAGAAGCAATTGCCTTCCCGATTACAGCATTAGGAGCAGTAGGAGGAGCAATCTCATTAGTTCCGGAATTCTTGAAGAATGGATTAATTGGAGCAAATGACGTTGCGGTATTCACAGCGATGGGTATGTGTTGGAGTGGATATTTAAGTACTCATATCGGTATGATGGATGCTCTTGGAGTACGTAAATTATCTTCAAAAGCAATCGTATCACATACAATAGGTGGTATTGCAGCGGGAGTTATAGCTCACTACTTATTCGTATTGCTAGGGTAGTAAATGAAAAATAACAGATTGAATTAAGAAGGCGTAACTCTCGGAGTTGCGTCTTTTTTTAGAATCTAATATATATTTATTTTATCATGTGAAGTATTGAATAGAGGTAATGTAGATAGTATAATTAAATTATAAATAGTTTTTATTTAGATAAATATACAAAGGGAAATCTCGTATGGAAAGATTCAAGAGTGTCAATTTTTATTATACCTTAGGTATAATGTTAATTATTTCGTTAGTAGCGAAATATCTTGCTCAGAGTACCGACGTTAAAATTATTTGGGCATTTAGTAATTGCGCTTGTTATAGGGTATGGCATTGCAAGCGTCAAAAGGATTAAAAGAACAGGTTAAGGCGGATATTCCATTTATAAGTAATAAATTCTTACGTCTTGGAATAATTTTATTAGGATTCAAGTTGGCGTTGGATAGACTTTTATCAGAAGGTAAAAAGACGTTGATTGTAGCGTTCTTTATCGTGTTATTCATGGTAACTTTAACTTACTTTATGTGTCGAGCTTTTAAAGTGGATCATGAGCTTGCGTTACTTTCTTCATGTGGTTGCGGTATTTGTGGTGCTGCTGCGGTTATGGGAGTAAGTGGTCAACTTCGAGCGAAAACAGATAACAGCGTTCTTGCGGTTGCGGTTGTTGCGATACTAGGTACAGTATTTACTTTAATAGAAGTAACTTTACAACCATACCTGGGGCTTGATGCATACAACTACGGAGTATTTACAGGAGGAAGTCTTCATGAAATAGCTCATGCAGTTGCGGCTGGAGGAGCAGGTGGACAAGTAGCGCTTGATGCTGCGATTCTTACTAAACTATCACGTGTTCTTATGCTTATTATTGTAGCAGGTGTATTGATTGTAGTTAACAAAAAAACTCAAGATGAAACAAAAGGAAAAGTTCCGATGCCGTACTTTATTTTAGGTTTCATTTTTATGAGTATTTTAGGAAGTTATGTCACTTTCTTAAAACCATTAGCGCCATTCTTTGTAGACGCTGCGTATGTATTCTTAGGTATGGCGATGGCTGCTTTAGGAATGAGTGTTAACTTCAAAGTTATTAAAGAACGTGGTGTAAGAGTATTTACAGCGTGCTTCTTATCATCTGTTATTTTAATGGTAGTTTGTTACTTTGTAGCTAGATTTATCTTTTAGTAGTAGATTAGAGAGGGTTTAAGAGATAATAAAAAAATATCAAAGAGGAGAACAATTATGACAATTACAAAATTATTAGGGATAAAGTATCCGGTGTTTCAAGGTGCTATGGCTCAAATAGCTAGACATGAACTTGTTTCAGCGGTATCGAATGCGGGGGCGTTAGGTATTTTAGCTTCAGGAGGAGTAAGTCCAGAAGAACTACGTAAAGAAATTCAGCAATGTAAAAAACATACAGATAAACCTTTCGGTGTTAACCTTATGCTTATGATGCACAATATTGATGAAATAATAGATGTTGTTATCGAAGAAGGTGTAAAAATCGTTACAACAGGAGCTGGAACTCCGAGAAAATATATGCCACGCTTAAAAGAGGCGGGGATAAAAGTAATTCCAGTAATTCCTTCTGTAAAAGCTGCGGTGAAAATGGAAGAATTGGGTTGTGATGCAGTTATAGTAGAAGGTATGGAAGCAGGAGGACACGTAGGAACTAGTACTACGATGGCGTTGTTGCCGCAGGTAACTGCTGCGGTGAAAATTCCCGTTATAGCAGCTGGAGGAATCGCGGATGGTCGTGGAATGGCAGCTGCATATTGTTTGGGAGCAAGTGGAGTTCAGATGGGAACTGTATTTTTAGCTTCTGAAGAGTGTCCAATCTCTACAGAGTATAAAAACATGATCTTAGAAGCGGTTGATACATCGACTACACTAACAGGAGAAAAGTTCGGAGCTCCTGTTCGTGGTATTAAAAACGAACTTACGAAAAGGTATCATGAATTAGAAGAAAAATCTTCAACACTTATGGAGTTGGAAGAATTAACTCTAGGTTCGTTAAGAAGAGCGGTTTATGACGGAGATGTCGAAAATGGTTCTGTCATGGCAGGGCAAATCGCAGGATTAGTGAGTGAACTTCGACCAGTTAAAAACATTATAGAAGAAACTGTAGAAGAAGCAAGAGAAGTTTTACAAAGAGCAAAAATATAATATTAAAGGAACAACTTAGGTAATTTAGAGCCTGAGTTGTTTTTATGTACAATTGATTATGAGTTTAGTGTATGTGGTAGTGTTTTAGAGGGTGTAATCAAGATGTTATAGGATAAATTAAAATGAAATTTTAGTTTTTAGATAAGTGTTATATTTAGTGTAATTTAATTTATTTTCAAAAAGTGATAATACAAATGGATGTATTAATTTAATATTAATTGTAATTTAAAATTTAAAAAGAAGAAAAATAGAGTAAAATTTACATACTTTAACCATGTTTCAATTGACTATGATTAATGTTTATTATATTATAGTTATATTTATTTAATTATTTTATAGGAGGGTTTTTATGATAGACCAAAAGATATAAGCATGTAAACTTATGGTTCTTCTTTTAAAAGACTTCTTTAAAGGATTTGTGGACTTTACAGGTTATTCATCTGTGACGGGTCACTGGTTCCCTGTAGGAAGTATTCTAGGAGGATTTATCTTATTAACAGTTTTAGTATTCCAAGGTGTATTATCTTCATTTTCTGGTATTGGAAGAAGATCAACAAATGATTTTGGATACTTATTAGGTGGAAGTACGTTTAGTGATGGAGTTTCTACTCTTCAAACAGGATTAGCGTTCGGTATATTTATACTAATAGCTGGACTTATTTTTAATTTTACCTCTAACTGCAAGTTTTTCAAAGAAGACTACGTGACGTAGGGTTTTGCTACATGAGGGAATGTTATTTTAATAGCTTTATATTATATTTTATCTTATTTCACAGTGTATTTATTGACTCCAGTGTACTGTATTGTTTTCTTATTTGTATTAATGTCATTACCATCTAATGCAGTAGAAACGAATTCTAACAGTGAATTTGCTAAATTTTTCTTAAGACAAACAGCACAAGCTCAACAATATTATAGTCAATTTGGAAATCCATTTGGGCAACCAGTTCAATATGATCAATTTGGGAATCCAATTCCAAATCAACTGAACTTTAACAATGGAATGAATCAAGGATTTAACCCACAAGGGCAACAAGGATTTAATCCAAATGCACCGCAAGGCCGTCCTAACCCAGGATTCCAAGGTCAACCACAACAAGGATTTAACCCACAAGGACAACAAGGATTTAATCCAAATGCACCGCAAGGTCGTCCTAACCCAGGATTCCAAGGTCAACCACAACAAGGATTTAACCCACAAGGACAACAAGGATTTAATCCAAATGTACCACACGGACACCAAAATCCAGGATTCCAAGGTCAACCACAACAAGGGTTTAACCCACAAGGACAACAAGGATTTAATCCAAATGCGTCGCACGGGAACCAAAACCCAGGATTCCAGGGTCAACCACAACATAATGTAAATCCAAATGCACCGCAAGGAGAATCAAATCAGGGTTTTAATGCGGCTGGAGTACAAGAACAACAAACTCAACAAGCTCCAGAAGTAAAACAAGAAGAGGTTGTAGTTGAGCAACAAAATGTAGAAGAAGCACCACAAGTAGAAACTACTCCAGTAGTAGAAGTAACGCCACAAGTGGAAGGTTTGCTCCAGTAGAAGAAGCACCACTAAGTAGAAGAGACTCAAAAAGTAAAAAGTAGAAGTTGCAGGTGGAGCTAGAAGCAGAAGACTTCAAAAAGCTGAACAAAGCAGAAGACGAAGCTGTATTCAAAAAGAAGATAAAATGATCTAATGGGATCAGAATTAAGAGGCTCAGGTAGAAGTACTTGAACCTCTTTTTATTTTATGGGATTCTAATTATATAGCTACCTTCAGAGTCGTAACTAAGGTTATTTCATTTTTGATAATTTTACTACTCTAAAGTATAATACTCACGAGTAGTAAAATTCAATTGCAGAAATTTTGAAAGTTAATTATCGATTGAGCGGAATAATAATATTAAATCGCTCATCATTGCACAGGGGAAAATCCTCGGTGATAATTTCAAAAATCGATTTGAACTATGTCGGATTATGTTTTTATGAAAACTTTTTAGAAATTACTCTGAAAAACAGAAAATCGCTCATCATTTAGAAAAACAATCAAATATAAAAAATAAAAACACTCATTTTAATCGTTTATTTTGATTATTTATGAGTGTTTTTGCTTGATTTTTGATTGAATAGCTATATTATATTAGATATAATAATCATGGGAGTTAGGAGAGAAGAGAAATTGGTAAATGAAAGATGGAATAAAATTTTAGATTTGTTAGATGAGAAAGGTTCGCTAAACCTAAAGGAGTTGATGGAATATTGTAATGTTTCGGAAGCAACGATAAGACGCGATCTTACAAACCTAGAAGATAAAAAAATTTATATATAGAACTCACGGTGGTGCGATGAAACGCTCAGCGGACGTGGTAGTGAAGAAAAGTGTTGAAGCGAAACGTGAAGAGTATCTGCAGGAGAAAAAGAGCGGTAGCGAAGTACCTTTGTGATAATGTTGTTCAGTCAGGACAGACGATTTATCTAGATGCAGGGACATCGACGTACGAAATGATTGAACACCTTCGAGATAGAAGGATAACTGTAGTGACTAATTCAACATATCATTTACAAAGCTATTAATAATAAAATACATACTATTATATTAGGGTGGAACACTGAAACATTCTACACAGGCGGTGATAGGATATTCAGCCGTTGAACAACTAAAGAAATATAGTTTTGACATGTGTTTTGTCGGCTGTAACGGAATAGATGAAAGTTTTGGTGTGACGACCGCAGAAGAAAATGAAGCTTTTATAAAAACAACAGCGATACAAGGTAGTAAGAAGAAATATATTCTCGCTGATAAACTCGAAATTCGGTCATAGAAAGTTCCAAAAATTTGCCGAACTAGATGACATAATTATAGTATCGTATGAAGTTCCAGAAGAATATAAGAAATTTAAAAATATAATAGAAGTAAAAAGTATAAAGGAGGACTAAAAGTGTATTATACAATTACTTTAAATCCGGCTGTTGATATGCTGACAACGGCGGAAAATTTCGCGCTTGGAAAACTAAATAGAACACAAGAAGCGAAGTACGTAGTAGGTGGAAAAGGAATTAATATCTCAATCTTACTTAACAACGTTGGTGTTGATAGTAAAGCGTGGGGGTTTGTTGCTGGATTCACAGGATATTTTATTAAATCAGAACTAGATAATCTAGGTGTAAAACACGATTTTGTAGAAACGAGTGGAGCTACTAGAATCAACATGAAATTAACTACAGAAACTGAGACTGAAATTAACGGTCAAAGTAGCAGTGTAAACCTAGATAACGTTAGCGACTTTTTTACGAAATTAGAAGTACTGACTGAGGAAGATGTAGTATTCTTATCTGGTAATGTTATCGCTGGAATGGGTGTAAATGACTTTAAGGCTATTGCGAAGAAAGTATCGGAATCAGGTGCTACATTAGTAGTAGATAGTAATAAAGACTTAGTGTTAGACACACTAGAGTACAAACCATTCGTAGTTAAACCGAATGAATTCGAACTTGGAGAAATGTTCGGTGTAACTTTAAATAGTATCGAAGAAATACTACAATACGCTGAAAAATTACAAGATCGCGGTGCGAAAAACGTACTTGTTTCACGTGGAGCAGACGGAGCATTACTACTAACAGAAAATAAGGAAGTATTCGAAGTTAACGTAGCTAAAGGTAAGATAGTGTCTACTGTTGCGGCAGGAGACAGTATGCTTGCGATGTTTGTTGCGAAATACAACGAAACAAAAGATTACCAAGAGGCTCTACGTTATGCATCAGCTGCAGGTGGTGCAACATCATTCTCAGTAGGAGTAGGAAGTAAAGAGTTAATAGAAGAATTATGCCACAAATCGAAGTAAAAATTAAAATAAAATTTTGACAGATTGATGGTGGAAGATGACCTAAAAGTCCCTAAATTTTTAAAAAGTGTTTATTATACCTCATAGACGCAGTGGTTTATTGATATCTAAAGTCGCTTTAAAAAGCTTTTTAGATATCTAATAAACTATGCGAGTGACTCTACAAAATCTTGTTTCTTCGAAATCACGATTTTGGAGTCACTCAGATTGATGTTAAAAAATTAAAATAAGACTAAACAAATTATTTGAAGAAAAATAAAATATTTCCTCGGAAATATGAAATTAACAAAGGAGAAAAAAATGAAATTAACAGATGTTCTAAATTATGACTTAGTTCAATTCGGATTCAGTCTTTGCTGATAAAAAGAAGCTCTGGATAAACTAACAAGCATGTTAGTGGATATTATCGCTAGTAAAGATAACTTTTTAAACGCGTTTGCTAGTTCGTGAAGCTCAATCAACTACAGGAGTAGGGAGAAAATGTAGCTATCCCTCACGCAAAAAGTGCGGACTTCGACAAAGCGATGATCGTTTATGCGAAAAGTGATGAAGGTGTTGAGTGGGAAAGTTTTGATGGACAACCTGCCAAACACATCTTTATGATCAGTGCGCCAGACGGAGGAGCAGACGAGCACCTTAAAGCGCTAGCTTCATTATCCTAAAGCTCTTATGGATGCAGATGTAAAAGCAGGATTAGATGCATTACAACTAAAGAAGATGTAGAAAAAGTATTTGCGGACTTCGTAGCTAAAACAGAAGCTCCAAAAAAAGAAGAAAAACAAGCAGCTCCAAGTGGAGAAAAACCATATATCATCGCGGTAACAGCTTGTCCAACAGGTATTGCCCACACATTTATGGCTGCAGAAAAAATTAAAGAAACAGCTAAAGCGATGGGGCTAGATGTTAAAGTAGAAACAAACGGTCAAATCGGTGTAGAAAACAAACTTACAAAAGAAGATATTGAAAGAGCAGCGGGGATCATCGTTGCGCTGATAAAAAGTAGAAGTTGCACGTTTTGATGGGCGTCCAACAATTATGACAAAAAGTAGCTGATGGAATTAACAAACCAGAAGAACTTATCCAAACAATCCTAGATGGGAAAGCCCCTATTTACAAACATGACGGGGCAGCGGAAGATTCAGAAGATTCTTCAGCAAATGAAAGTATCGGACGTCGTGCTTACAAACACCTAATGGAAGGTGTAAGTAACATGCTACCATTCGTAGTAGCTGGTGGTATTCTTATCGCGTTATCATTCATCTGGGGTATTAACTCATTTGATCGAAAGACCCATCTTACAACAAAGTCGCAGAAGTATTATTCTACTTCGGTAAAAATCTCATTTAGTATGATGTTACCAATCCTAGCTGGATTCATCGGTCGTTCTATCGCTGACCGTCCAGGATTTATCGTTGGTATGATCGGTGGTATTTTAGCAGACCCAAGTATTTTTAAGTCTGAAAAAGTGATTTATTAGCGTATACTCCTTCAGGATTCTTAGGAGCTTTAGTAGCAGGGTTCTTAGCTGGTGGAATTATCCACGTATTAAAAAGTGCATTCAGCTGGATGCCTCGTTCATTAGATGGTATTAAACCAATCTTCCTATTCCCCTATCTTAGGGTCACTAATTATGGGATTATTAATGATCTTCCTAATCAATGCACCAATGGCGAAGTGTTATGGAAGGATTAAAAACACTTTATCGAAAGTCTTAACGGAAGCGGTAAGTTCATCCTTGGATTCGTAGTAGCTGCGATGATGGCTATCGATATGGGTGGTCCAATTAATAAAGCTGCTTACGTAACAGGTACAGCTCTATTAACATCTGCAGGTTCAGCAGGAAGTGATGTAATGGCTGCGGTTATGATCGGTGGTATGGTACCTTCATTAGCAATCGCAATCTCAGCAACAATCAACAAAAACATCTGGCCAAAAGCTCAACGTAGTGGAGCGTTAGTGAACTACGTAATGGGATTATCATTCATAACAGAAGGAGCTATTCCATTCGCTACGTAACCCAGCGCGTGTTATTCCACCGTTATTCATCTCCAAGTGGTATCGCTGGAGCTTTAAGTATGACTTTTGGTGCTGTATCAAAAGCCCCTCACGGAGGAATCTTCGCTATCGCTGCAGGTGCTGTAAGTAACCCACTTATGTATCTATTAGCTTTAGTAATTGGTGCAGTATTAGGTGCATTACTATTAATTGCATCATTAAGCTTTGGGAAAAAGATAGTAAATTAATACATTAAATATTTTTAAAAATAAACACTACTTTATATATTGTAAAAGTAGTGTTTATTTTTAATTACGAAAAAATTCATATAAAGGCTGTAGTAAGATTATTTGTTTTATGAAAAAGAAAAATTTAAAACATTAAATATTTTTTTAAATGGTGGAATATTTAGTTTTGAAAATATCTAAAATATAAGAAAATGTATGTATCAATTTATAAAACTTTTAAAATATATGATTTATATTATTTTTATAAATAACGTTTGAAATAGCATCAACATTAGTTTTTCTTTTATTTTCAAAAAGTTTTATATTGATTTTATTTTTAAAAAATGATATAATTAACATAAAAATTTAAAAATATAGTTAGAATTTTAGGTATATTCAAGTCAAGGGTTCTTAAAATATATACTGTAATCGTTTTAATATACGTTTTTATTTATAAAATAAGAAAAAGGAGAAGATAATGTTTAGTAAAAACAATACAAAAATGAATAATAAAAACAATATGAGAAAGTTAACCACTACGGTATCAAAAAGTTTAATGCAGGAACAGCATCTGTTCTTATTGCATCAGCTTTTATGTTCTTAGGGGTGAGGCGGCATGTGACTGATACTAACAAACAGAAGCCGCAGTAGCGACTACAGAAAAAGCAACTGCAACTGAAGAGAAAGCAGAAGTAGCTAAAGCTGAAACACCAGCAGTAGCGCCAAAAACTGCAGAAGTTAAAGAAGTAGCACCAAAAGCAGAAGTTAAAGAAGAAACTACAGTAAAAGCAGAAGAAACAAAAAGCTGAGAAAGCAACAGCTAAAGAAGTAAATAAAACTGCTCTTCAAGCTAAATCAGTCAATTAGATAACTTATTCGTAACATTAGCAGGACAAGAGTTATCAGAAGACAAACAAGTTAAAACTGTAAGTCGCAGTAGAATTAAACAAAGCTAAAGACTTAGTAGCGCAAGCATCAGCTACACAAGAGCGAAGTAGATGCACAAGTAGCGACATTAGAATCAGCAATCAACAACTTAAGCAAAGTTGAAAAACAGCTGACAAAAAGAAGAAGCTAAAAAGAAGAAAAATCTGAAAAAAGCTGTAGCTAAAGAAAAACTTAGAAAAGCAGTTTCAGAAGCAAAAGCAGTAAACCAGCGACAACAACATTCGCGACAAAAACAAGTAAAAGAAGAAGCTAAAAAAGCAGAAATCAAAGCGACGAGTAGCGACATCTGAAAAAGAAATCGAAAAAGCTCTAGACATCTTCAACTCAGACTCTTCAACAAAAGAAGACGCTGATCGACAACGTAAAAATTAGAAAAAGCAATCGAAGCAGTATACGTAACAATGCAACGTGCTGGACACCGTGGTAAAGTAGAATCTATCTTAGCGGACGCGACAACTCAAGAACATTACAGGAAAAGATATTCTGTAAAGACGGAGAAACAGTTAATGCTGTAACAAATGCTTATGTTGATATGAATGCTGATAATACAAAACCCATGGGATGGGGATTTGACACTACTATTAGTACATCAACTCTTAAAGCAGGTTCTATTACAAAAATTGAACTTACTAACTTAGCTGAGCTAGGTGCTGGTTTGGCAGTAAATACGGAAATCAGAGCGACAGATGGAACAGTAGTTGGTAAAGTTAAATCTATCGATTATAAAACAACTACAGGAAACAACAATAACAAATCTACACCATATTGGGGACAACGTACTCAACGTGGAATGACTTATGACCAACGTCTTGCTGAGCAACCAGCGGTAGCTAACGAAACTGGTACTTATACTTACAACATCGAGTGGAACGATAAAGTAAAAGACTATCCGAATGTGTCGTTTGGAGCGAGTAATTTATCGGGGAATGGATACTATGCACCAGAAATTTCAAAAGATACTCCGTATACAGCAACTATCAAAATTGATGGGCGTACAGTTCTTGAACATACTTATACAAGAAAAGGTCAACAGGCTAACTATCAAAAACAAGGTACTAGTGCATCACTAAGTGAAAACAATGGATTGACATACCTTAACAATGAGCAAACAGGTAGAAGTGATTCAATAGTATTAAAAACTGATTCAGATGTACGTTATGGAGTAGGATCTAAATTTACTATTAAACTTCCAAATGCAGATTTTACTGAATTTAAAGAACTTGAAGGAAGTTCTAACTTTGTAAATGGATTAAATACAGCGTCTACTATTAACCCTAATAAAGGAGATAGTATTACATATCGTCCTGCCAGCCGTTGGGCTAACGTTAAAGCTAATGAAAATAATGTTTGGATTCTAAACGATGGTCGTGATAGTGGATTCACATTAACGCCTCGATTAATCTCACCAACTGAGTTAGAACTTACAGTTACAGAAGGTGCTATTCAAGAAGGTTCTGTAGTTTCTATGCCTTTACAATCGTGAGGTATTGAGAAAGTAATAAAGATAAGACATTAACAAGTGAATATTCTAATATTACTATGAAAATGGATTAATTAAACAAGGTTATGTAGGAAACGATAAAAACTGCGAGTAACTCTTACTGTATCAGGTGGAGAATCTATTAATGGTGAAAAAGAAGATGTTATAACTAAAATTGCAAACAGTTTGGAGTATTGTAGACGGTAAAGTTCAAGGTGAGCCACCAACAGGAGCTGTTGTTAGAACATTCAAAGATTTAGTGACAGGTGAAGTTATAGGGTTTTGAACCAACAAGATATACGGGAAATATTCCTTTAAGTGAAGACGGTTCAAAAGATTACACTAATGTACTTGGAAACAAATATGATGTAAGTAATGATAACGTAGACTTAGTTAAAGAAGTTAATGGAGAAGAATACATTCTTGCAGATCTTCCTGCTGAAAACGCAAAAGGAACACTAAAGTGTTACGAAGACAAGAGCAAGAGATTTATATTCTGAAGAAAGAATTAAAAAGACTAAAAGGTATAAATGGGTCTGCATTTGTTACCCCAGCAGAGTATAATACGTTAAGAAAACAAAAAGATAGAAAGTAAACCGTACAATTAAATTTGTATACGCTGATAATGTTGCAGATCGTAGGGAACTGAGGTATTCCCATCACGAAAAACAAACTGTAAGTACTACAGGTTCAATCAAGTTAACTGCAGAAGGTAAAGCGGTAATTAACTCTAATGACAGACCAGTTTATATTAACTGGAAAGGAACTAATAGTCAAAAGTACTGATGTCTTCCAGAACTTGCGGTACCCTCAAAAAAGAAGGATACATCGCAAGTGTTGAGTACCAGTGCAAGCAACAACAGCTACAGATGAAGATTACGAATATGTTGTTACAATATACAGCTATCCAAAAAGCAGAAAAACAACATTTGTAGATGAAAAAGGAAATGCAATTCAGGAGTAGCTGAAATTACTGAACAAGGTGGATCGAAACTCCATTAACAAAAAGAAGCTGAGTAAAGCTAAGATCGAGAACTTGAAAAAGGATATAGATTAGTATCTAATACATACCCAGAAAATGGTGCATTCGATAAAGATAAAGATAAAGATCAAGAGTTCGTAGTAACGCTTAAAGCTAGTAGTTACAGTAACACCAGATCGACCAGAAAACACCAGGAACTCAGTGGATCCAAATAATCCAGAAGGACCTAAATACCCAGCTGGATTAGAAGAAAAGATCTAAACAAAAACAGTAACACGTACAATTACATACGTATACGAAGATGGAACTCCGATGTAAATGAAGACGGAACTCCAAAACAGTAACCCAGCAAGCTAAATTCATACGTGAAGCAAAAGTAAACTTAGTTACAGGAGAAGTAACATACGGAGACTGGTCAGAAGCTAAAGACTTAGAAGAAGTTAAATCACCAGTAGTTAAAGGATTTTTAGCTGATAAAGCAAGTGTTCCTGCTGTAAATGTAACTACGGATTCAAAAAGATACTACGAAGTAGTGACATATAAACCAATCGGTTCATGGGTCTAAAATATTCCAGGACAACCAACGGATCCAATCAAAATATCCAAATAATCCAGATGATCCAGCAAAACCAGGACAACCAACGAAAACATTACCATACGTACCAGGATTACACCGAAGGATAAAGATGGAAACCCACTTAAAGCAGTTGATCCAGCAATCTAACAAAAGGATACGAGTACCAAGTATCCCAACAGATCCAGTCAAGATACTCAATCAACTACGTAAAAGATACTCAAAAAGCTAAAACAACTTCGTAGATGAAAAAGGAAAGCAATTCCAGGAGTAGACGCTATTACTGAAGAAGGTGATTCAGACACACCATTAACAAAAGAAGCTGGAAGTAAAAGCTAAGATCGAAAGAACTTGAAAACAAAGGATATGAATTAGTATCTAATACATACCCAGAAGGTGGTAAGTTCGACAAAGATAAAGATACTGATCGAGTTCAAAGTAACACTCAGAAAAGCTAAAAGTAGTTACAGTAACACCAGATCGACCGAAAAGCACCAGGAACTCAGTGAATCCAAAATAATCCAGAAGGGACCTAAATACCCAGCTGGATTAGAAGAAAAAGATCTAAACAAAACAGTAACACGTACAATTACATACGTATACGCAGATGGAACTCAGTATTAAATGAAGATGGAACACCAAAAACAGTAACACAAGAAGCTAAATTCACACGTGAGCAAAAAGTAAACTTAGATTTACAGGAGAGGTTACATACGGAGACTGGACACCAGCACAAGACTTAGCAGAGTTAAATCACCAGATGAGTTAAAGGATAGCTTAGCTGACAAAGCAACTGTACCAGCTACAAAAAGTAACTGCAGACTCAGAAAACACTACAGAAGTAGTAACACTTACAAACCAATTGGTTCATGGATTCCAAATATCCCAGGACAACCAACAAACCCAATCAAATATCCAAACGATCCACTAGATCCAACAAAACCAGGTAAACCAACAGAAGTGTTACCATACGTACCAGGATACACTCCAGAAGATAAAGATGGAAATCCACTTAAACCAGTGGGATCCGAAAGATCATCAAAAGGATACATCATTTCGAGATATTCCGACAAATCAGGTGAAGACACACCAATCAACTACGTAGCGAACAAAGCTAACTTAGTAGTTAAATACGTAGATGAAAATGGAAAAGACTTAGCTCCTTCAGAAACAACAGAAGGAAAAGTAGGAGATGAGTACATTACAACTGGAAAAGTAATTAAAGGATACGTATTAGTAAGAGTGAAGGTGAAGCTAAAGGTGGAGATTGGAACGGATGGTTCAACTGTACTTGCATACGTATGCACAAACCACTAGGATAATGGATTCCAAATATCCCAGGACAACCAACAAACCCAATCAAATATCCAAACGATCACTAGAATCAACAAAACCAGGTAAACCAACAGAAACATTACCATGCGTACAGGATACACTCCAAAAGATGGAAATGGTCAACCACTCTAAACCAGTAGATACTAAAGATCGCTAAAGATATATCGTGCCAGATATTCCAACGGGATCCAGGAAAGAGATGCAGTAATTAACTATGAAGCAAATGATGCTAACCTGGTAGTTAAATATGTAGATGAAAATGGAAAGAGCTTAGCTCCAGCTGAAACGACAAAAGGAAAAGTAGGGAGATGAGTACACAACAACTGGAAAAAGTAATTGACGGATGTATTAGTGCAGTGTAGAAGGTGAAAGCTAAAGGTAAGATTGGAACAGATGGTTCAACAGTAACATATGTGTACAAACCATTAGGTTCATGGATTCAAAGCATCCCAGGACAACCAGTAAACAAATTAAATATCCATGATGCACTGAGATCAAACAAAACCAGGTAAACCAACAGAAACATTACCATATGTACCAGGATACACTCCACAAGATGGAAACGGAAACCCACTTAAACCAGTAGATCCACAAGATCCAACTAAAGGATATATCGTACCAAATATCCCAACAGATCCAAGTCAAGATACAGTAATTAACTATGTTGCTACTGAAGCAAACTTAGTAGTTAAATATGTAGCTAAAACGGAGAAGACTTAATCCCAGCTGAAACTACAAAAGTTAAGATTGGAGATGAGTACACAACAACTGGAAAAGTAATCAACGGATACGTATTAGTACGTGTAGAAGGTGAAGCTAAAGGTAAGATTGGAAAAGATGGTTCAACAGTAACATACGTTTACCAACCGCTAGGGATCGTGGGTACCAAACATCCCAGGACAACCAACAAGTCCAATCAAATATCCGAAACGATCCAACAGATCCAACAAAAACCAGGAAGTGATGAGACCAGTATTACCATACGTACAGGATACCTCAGTTGATGGAAATGAAAACCCACTTAAACCAGTTGATCCACAAGACCCAACTAAAGGATACATCGTACCAGAATATTCAACAAACCCAGGTCAAGATACACCATCAACTACATTGCGAACCCACAACCGCAACCAAATCAAGATCCAAAACCTGAGCTAAAACCGAAAATAATAAACCAAAAGAAGATCGACAAAAGATCAAAACAAGATAAAAAGAAACACCTGAAAAACCAGGTCAAAAACAATGCTCCAGTTCAACAAAAGCAAATACTCAAGTTAAAGTTAGCTAGCACTGGAACAACAGAAACTAACACTGGATTAACAGAGATTAGGATTAGCGACATTTGCTGGAATACTTTAGCTGCAGCAAGACGTCGTGAAGAAAAATAAAATTAAGATAATAAAATCATAAAGACAAAAATAGTAAATAATAAAATAAATGATGAAAGCACCCTTGATAATTTTTCGAGGGTGCTTTCTTTTATTTATACGTTATATAGAAGTTGTGTGATTGTTTTCGTAATATCAAATAGTAAAAACTCAGCGAAGAGTAGGAGTTTATTTTGTTTACATAATCTGAATAACTAGAGTAACCTCTGTGGAGATGTGTTCTTTGTTTACATAATCTAAAAGATAGAGTGATAACGGTACAACGCTTATGTTCATTTACATAGTATCCAATCTACTTCCGAAGTTTTGGTTTTTCATCTAGACACCCATCATGCTAATTTGACTAGAATTTTCCGCGTGATAAAATATTTATGATTATGAAAGGAACGGGTTTTTTGGCGTGGTTTTCCGCGCTTAATAGAGCCGTTAATAGAGAGGTATAGTGTATGAATATTATTTTTTGTACTTCACCATTTCAAGTCTTAGTTGCGCGTGAGGTTGCTAAGTATACAGGTGAGAAGTTTTTTGGAATATATTTGAAAATGTCTAATGATAATAGGCAGAAAATATACGCTGAGAAAATGAAGGAGTTTTGCGAAGATACTTTATTTATCGATAATAAAGAGTGGGTTAGTGAACTTAGAGAAAAATTAGCAACTATCAAGATTGACAAGTTTTTATCTAGCAAGTTTAGATAATCCGGTCGCACACATGATCTTTAATCCTAATTTTATGAGATTATTTACGTTTGATGATGGTAGTACCTCTATTATTTCGCCGAATATGTACACTCGCTATACCGATAGAGTAGTTGGACCAAATGAAATAACTCTAGCTAAGGTTATAAGCTTATCTCAAGGTCATTATACAATATTTGGCACAAATACCGTATTCTCAACTGAAAAATTAATAACTATACCTTTCGATATTAACCCAAAAGATTTCACTAGAGCAACTAATGGGAAAACACTTAAGGTCTTTTTAGGACAAGCACTTGGTAATTATATAGATGAAAAAGACATAAAAATTACAGAAAAACTGACGCAGAAGGCCTTAGAGATGCTTGAGGATGTATTGTACTACGCTCATCCACGTGTTTCAGTAAATTTAGAAAATGCTGAGACCATCCAGTCAGATAAATGCTTTGAAGAAGAGATTTACGATCTATTGTCTAACTATGAGAATGTTGAAGTCTATGGTTTTTATTCTACCTCTCTACTTCTTATAAGAGATATTCCTGGTGTAAGTGTTCATTCTTTCAGAACATTTTTAACAACCAATGAGGTGGAAATTCTAAGTAATTACGGTATTGAATCGACAGATTTGTCTTTATCGGATACAGCCGTAGATATTGTAATGCCTGTTTATAATCGTGAAAAAACTGTCGGTAACGCAATCGAATCGGTTTTGAATCAAACTCATAAAAACATCCGCTTGATTATTGTTGATGACGGATCTCGTGATGGGACTGAAGAAATTTGTAGAAAATATTTAAATGATAAGAGAGTAGTTTATCACAAAGTTCTTCATGGAGGTATATCGAGAGGTCTTAATGCGGGGATTTCGTTAGCGACTGCGGAGTATATCGCAAGGCAGGATTCTGATGATGAATGGATGCCTTGGCATTTAGATTTTCTTCTTAATGAATTAGAGTTAAACGACAAGTTAGATATCATTGGTTCGAAAGTTGAAGCTGATAAAACTAAGTTGCAAGGTGGTATTAAAAGAAATAATTTCAATAACCTTTCAGGCGAGGAACTATGGTTTAAGTTAGCCTATAAAAATATGTTTAATCACTCTACTGTAATTTATAAGAAATCTGCAGTTATAGAAGCTGGTGGGTATGATCCAGAGTGCGATGGTTTTGAAGATTGGCACCTGTGGGCGCGTATGGTAACTAAAGATAATGCGCTCGTGATGAATACACTGACTGCCTACTATGGCCTTCCTGAAGAAGATGATAAAGGTATGATGTTTAGAAGTAGACTTGCGAAGAGTCGCGGTTTAAGATTAGAAGATGTATTGGAGTAGAAAATGGTTAAAGTATTTACGATAAAAGAAGGAGTACCTTACACTATCTATGGTTTCGAGAGTAGTCAACTAGCAAGGCAAAAAATTTTTGATGAAATAGGTGTCGAGCAGAAGTTAGTCATAACGAATCTGACTAATTTTGTGCCGAATTTTGTAGAGACTCTTGAAAACCTAGGGTTCAAAAACTTCTATCATGTAATTTTTGAAAAATCAGATATAGCCAGGGATAAACCCAGCGTAGATAAAAGTTTTCTAGAAAATTTAGAGGATGTTTTAGAAGTGGAATACACTAAAGAAGGTTATATAGGGTTAGTTCACTACAAAGATGGAACTGTAGAGTGTTATACTTCACAACTATTGTATAAATATATCCCTAAAGAAGATAAATTTATCCTTTTTAACAAAAGTGGAATAGCGCTAGAAGGTGATGTTTCTGAGAATTATCATAAGTATCACATAAAAGAAACTGGTGCGATAATGTCGCAATGGCAGTTGGTGAGTGAATACCTTGCGGAAAATTCAACTGTCAATGATAGATTCGTTATAGATATGGTTAATGAATATCCTCTGCAACTAAGGAAGTTTTTCCAAAATACTGGAAGAGAACTTTTTGCCTATACGCATTATAATATTCTTGCGCCATTCATGAAGTTTGTCTTGCAAAGTTGGTGCACTAATGTTGTTGCAAGCCCAGTTTTAGAAGAAAGATTAGGAAGTGACAAGGTAAGATTTCTTCCTCCTGTCTATGTAGAAAAAGTTGAAGAAGAAGTATATACAACTGTAAAAGATTGGTGTATAGTTGGTAATATGACCGTTATAAAAAAATGCGAGGTCGCGATTGAAGCGTTTAGAAGAACACCGGATAGTACACTTACAATCTACGGTAATTTACCAGATGGATATACGAAGGATAATTTACCTGATAATGTTAAATTTGCAGGGTTTGTAAAGCAAGTACCGTATGAAAATCATGAAGGTTATTTATCTTGTTCCTTAAGTGAATGCTTCGCCAACTCGGCGGTAGAAGCATCTTCGAAAGGATTAGTCTGTCTGCTTTCTAATGTCGATTTAGGTCATAGATATTACGCAAGTATCTACGAAAACACGAAAACCTTCAGTTCTTTTGATGAATTGTTAGAACTTCTTGTGAAATATCAGCAGAAAGGTGAATATAAGTCTTCTGCTTTTGCTAGAGAATATGTGAAGGGAAAAGTAGTGGAAAACTATAAGAAAGTATTGAAACTATAGTAAATAGAAACTTATTGTGTCAGAAAGGTAAAGAAATATATGTTAACTTAATATCTTCTTGGTAAAAATCCAGGAAGATATTTTTATTTTTAAAATAGCACTTTGATATTTATACTAATATATTAGTATAAATTGAGTAATCTTTATGTGTTATTTTATAAATTGTTGTTTTTCAGAAAAGGTCATGATAGAGTAGTTGAACATGATTTTCAATGGATAAAAAAATGTGTTAAACGTATTGGTAAAAGGGTAACAAAATAATTGACTAGCTTTTCTGAAAAATGATAAAATTTAGTTGATAAGCTATGAATGTATAAGCAAGTTTACATAGAGTTATTTTTAAAAATAACTAGGAAATTTAATGGGATACTAATTAATATAATTTTCTTTTTGAAACAAAAAGTAATTATTGTTAAATTTTTATATCGTTATACTGAAATTGACGTGCTTATATGTTCTGAAGAAATGGAGAGGAAAGTTATGTAAAAATAATAAGAAAGAAAAGTTTTCGTTAAGAAAATATAAAGATGGGCGTACTGATTCAAAAATTAATAGGTGCGACATTATTAGTGGGTATTGGTCTGTTAGCCAGTAGTGGAACTGCCTTAGCTAACGTGAGCTCTAATGGGACAGATACGGCAACAATGGTGACTGATATATCAAAAGTAGCTTCAACATCAGCTACAACTTTTACGGATGATAAAGATGCAACAAAAACTGTAAAAGTGGATGCAGTTTTACAAAAAGGAACTGCTGAACCGACAAAAGCTAACAGCAATACAGGCGATGCTGATGGAACAGATACTCTAAATGTTAAATCAGAGGCAACTGTAAATTACAAACTTGATTCTGATAAATCATTATTAAAAACAGACACAGTAGAAGCGGGAACAGGTACTGTAAAAACTCCTTATGATAAAAAAGGGCTAGCTTATGATACAGATGGTAAAGACTACCGTGAATCAACTGTAACTCAACCGGGAACTGTCGTCACTAAAGATACTGGTAAAAAAGATACAGTAGAAGCGAATGGTAAAGTCTATGAGTACGCTGGAAAATCTGAAGTAGAAGGTGCTGATAAACTTACTTATGACAAAACACATTTCAACGATATCGAAGCTCCAGTTTCTCCAGAAGGAATGCACAATAAACTAGGAGAAATTGACTATACAAAAACAACAGGTAAAGTATATCTAGTTGAAGAAACAGCTGATGGACAATACGGGAAATTCGTAGAAACTAACGGAGTAACTAGTGATGAAGATGCAGTTGCAAAATGGAAAGCTGGTCAAGCTACAGCTAAAGATTTCACAAAAGCTAATGTAACACTGCAAAAAGGTGATACAGTTCTTGTTCTAGATAAAGATACTTATGCAGTAGGTGAAGGGAAATCTGTTACAAAAACTAAAAAGGGAAATGTTACTTTTGCAGCTGTTGATGTACCAGATGAAGTAGTCCCGAAAAATAAAAAAGAGGATTTTAATACTTATATTACAACGGATGCCACTTTTGATACACCATATCTTCCCGCTAACCATTATTGGAAACCAGGTGCTGATGGTGTTTTTGGAACAGCGGATGATATTGAAATAACACCGACTGAATCTCCGACTTATGTTTTATCAACATTTACTGGAGGATATAGAGGTGCTTTAGTTGAAAATGTAGAAACAGGTGAAGTATATAGTCCTGATAGCACATTGGATCAGTTTAATTCATCATTGGAAAAAGTTGTAAAAAATTATACGATTGCCAATTATAAAGCTTTGGACTTTTTAGAAAGTAAAGTGAGTGATGCCTCGGAACGAAAAAAAATACAAGACGCAAGAGCTCGTTTAGATGCTCATGTGAAATCAGTTGTGGATGGTATTCAGGATGGTAGTTTGGATATCGGTTTTATAAAACAATCAAATGGTAGGTTTTTCACAGGAGATGTTGTATTACACTCACCCGTAAACTTGGATACAGGATTTACTGATGATACTAAACTTCGTGATGCATTCGGGAATTTCACAAACATTATTGGGTACTTGACGGTTACAGGTACTCCTGTAGAAACTGGAGAATTGAATGGCAGTACTTATAGAAAAATCGTTTCAACTACGCAGTATAAGTATTGGCCAAGTGGACCTAATGCTCATATTGAGTTAGAAACGACTAAAAAAATTAAAGAGTACACTGTCTATACTGGTAAACCAGATGACTATATTCCATTAGAGGAAACTGAACCTGATAAAGAAACAGCTGTAACTACTTTAATGAAAAAAGGTACGGTTGAAATTGCTGCGGATGGTACAATAACAGTCTCAGGAGATGCTAAAGTTACAGATGAAAAGTATATTCCTACAGAAACTGTTGCTGAAAATAAATACATTATTAGTGGTGATAATGGTACAAGAACACGTACAGAGACAACTGAATCAGCAACTTATACTAAAAAAGAAATCATTACACCGATCCGTGCTTACAAAGTAATGGGTGAAGAAAAACCAGTAGTAACTCATTACTACAACTTAAAAATTACAAAAGAAGAAGCGGGAACTGCAACAGCTACTAAACAAGGTAGTGTCGTTATTAAGTATGTAACAACTGATGGAAAACAATTAAAATCAGAAACTGATAAAGATAATGTTACATTAGAAACTAAAACTATCGTAAGCTTATATTCAGGTGAAACAAAAGTTGATGAACGTACTGATATTAAAACTGTAGAACAAAACTACGATACAACTCCAAAACAATATCCAACATTAGTAGATGCTGATACTGGATTTACATACGAGTATGTGGGTCTAAAACAAGGATCTCCAGCTGCTAGTGGTAAAGTAGTAGAAGGAACAACAGAGGTTGTTTACGAATACCGTCTAGTAAGTGAAGAAGAGAAAACTCCGTCTAAATCAGAAGTTACAAAAACAGGTTCTGTTGATGTAAAACATGTCGTAATCAATGAAGATGGAAGTTTAAAAACTTTAAAAACAGAAGTCGTAAAAGATAAAGTACCAGTTGAGTATGAAGATACGTATGTAACTTACTCAAAAGGTGTAAAAGTATCTGAACGTAAAGAAAAACGTGCAGTTACAGAAAAATATGACACTACCGATAAACAATATCCAACGCTAAAAGATGAAGCAACAGGTTTAGTTTATAAATATGTAGGACCAACATCTGATTCAGCTCCAGCGACAGGAGACGTAACTGAAGGTGAAAAACACGTTATTTACAGTTATGTATTAGATAAAAAAGAAGATACAACACCGACAATAACTGAAACTAAAGGATCAGTAGTTGTTAAGTACGTAGATGTTGATGGTAATGAAATTAAAGATCCAGAAAATGTAATAACTGATGCAGTTGTTAAGACAACGAAAACATATGCTACTAAATCGGGTGATGTTGTATTATCAACACGTGATGAAGTAACTGAAAATGATGTAAACTACAATGTTGCTGAGAAGAAAGTTGATACAATCAATAAAGATGGTAAGAAATATGTCTTCCGTGGAGTGTATGAAGTTTCTGATAAATATAACAACGTATTAGAAGAAACAGGTAAGGTGAAAGAAGGAATCACAACGGTAGTATACCAATACGACTACGTTATTCCAGTAGATCCAAATAAACCAAATAATAATACTCCAAATCCAGGAGGCGGAACACCGGATAATCCCCCAACGCCTTCTAATGGGGAGGTAGAACCTCCGCACCCAGAAAATGGAACACCGAACAAACCAAATAATACTCCAAAACCAGATGATAAAATTCCTAACGATCCAAAAGGCCGTACATATAAAGATTTAGGTGTATTAAAAGAAGTTAAACGTAATATTACTTATGTTTATGAAAATGGACCAAAAGCAGGACAAGAAGCAAGTGCACCTGTTAACCAAAATGCGCGCTTCACAAGAACTGCTGAAATCAACAGTAGAACAGGTGAAGTGGTGTACACAAGTGAGTGGACTAAAGAACAAAAACTTGCTGAAGTAGTGTCACCGAAAATCGATAAATATGCAGTTGATAAAGAAAAAGTAGCGGAATTACTAGTAACACACGAATCTACTGATAGTAGTGAAGTTGTTAAATACCGTGAAAATCCTGAAATTATCGAACATGATGCAGCGAAAGATAAAAAAGGTTCTGTGGTTGTTAAGTATGTTGACGATAAAGGAAATGAAATTGGTGAAGCGGTAACTGTTAAGGATAATGTAGTAGTAGAAAAAGCTACGACAAAAGTTTACGCAGATCGTGAAGAAACTACTTATACAGCGACAAATGAAGAATACAGCACTGTAGCAAGCCGTAAAGATGTTATAGAAGCTAATGGTAAGAAATATAAATACAGTGGTGTATATGGAGCTTCTGATAAATTCAATAATACAATAGAAGAAACAGGTAAGGTAAAAGAAGGAACTACGACAGTAGTATACCAATACGACTACTTAATTCCAGTAGATTCAACAAAACCTAACGAGGGAGAACAAAATCCTCCAAAACCAGAGGATAAAATCCCTAACGATCCAAAAGGTCGCACATACAAAGACCTAGGTCTACTGACAGAAGTTAAACGTAACATTACTTATGTTTATGAAAATGGACCAAAAGCAGGGCAAGAAGCAAGTGCACCTGTTAATCAAATAGCTCGTTTCACAAGAACTGCCGAAATCAACAGTAGAACGGGTGAAGTAGTCTACACAACAAGCTGGACTCCAGAACAAAAACTTGCTGAAGTAGTATCACCAGAAATCAAAGATTACACTGTAGATAAAGCTAAGGTAGATGAATTAGCTGTAACGCATGAATCAAAAGATTCATCAGTTGTAGTTAAATATTCTCAAGTTCCATCGGTAACTAAACGTGATTACGCTAAAGATAAAAAAGGAACAGTTGTTGTTAAATTCGTAGATATTAATGAAAACTTCCTTGCGGATGATGTAGTAGCTAAGAACAATGTAATAGTAGCTGAAGCGACAACTATAACTACTGGGGACAAAGAAGAAACTACATACAAAGCTACAGGAGAAGAGTATGCTGTGACAGCTCCTGAAACAATCGTAGTAGACGGAGTAACGTTCAAACTGAAACGTGTACTTCCAGCAGGAGATAAATTCGAAAATACTGTAGACGAAAAAGGTCTGGTTAAAGAGGGTGTAACTACTATTGTTTACCAATATGTAATGCAACTTTCTGCTCCGTCTGTCGATAAACCAGAATATGAAGGAGGAGCAACCCCGTTAGACCCACCTACAGTAGATATTCCTGAATACGAAGGGGGAGTAGTTCCGTTAGATCCACCGATTGTGGAAAAACCAGAACTTAAGATTCCTGAAGAACCAACCCCAGCGCCTAAACCAGAGCCGATGCCTGTACCAAAACCAACGCCGGAAGTACCGGTTAAACCTGCAGTAACTGCACAGGTGAAGCGTTTAGCGAATACAGGTAGCGAAACATCTAATGCAGCGGTATTAGGATTCGGTGCTCTAATCGCAGGTATAGCTTTAGCTGTAAGAAAACGTCAAAATGAAAAATAATAAGTTTAAAAGATGATTAATTTCATTATGTAAATCACAGGGCGCTCTTGGATGGAAATCCAGGGTGTTTTGTGTTTATAGATAGTGTGAAGTAATGTTGCCGAATATTTGATAAAAATTATTTAATGTGTTAAAATTGAAAACGTATTACATAGATATTTAGAAAAACATCTAGATGCTAATTTAGTGATTTCTTGTAATTAGAAAGATGTAATAAAGAAACGTAATAAAATAACAAAGGGGAAAAATTATGTTTAATAATATTAAAAAAGAGAAATTTTCGCTAAGAAAGTATAAAAAAATGGTAGAACTGATTCAAAATTAATTGGAGCGATAACAATTCTAGGTATAGCGATGTTAGCTGGAGGTGGAACTGCATCTGCCAATGTAAGTTCTGGCGCACAGAATGAAACAACGCTTGTAAGTAAATTTGAAAAAGTTTCATCAAGTGCAAAAACGACTTTTACAGATGATCAAAATCCTGCGAAAAAAAGTAACTGTTGATGCGGTGGCTGATATACGATATAATCGACCTACTAAAGCGAATCAAAAACACAGGGGATGCGGATGGTACAGATTCTGTAAAATTCAAATCTAATGCAATAGTTAATTATCTGTTAGAAGATGATAATTCAAAACTTAAAGATTCGAAAAAAGTAGCTGGTGAAGAAGGAACTGTATCGACTCCTTATGATAAAAAAGGAATTGCTTACGATACCGATGGGAAAGATTATCGTGAATCAACTGTAGAAAAACAGGGTCAGCTATCGACGAAGATACAGGAAAAGAAGCGGTAATTCAAGCTAATAATAAAGAATACAAATGGATTCGTTCAGAAGTAGTAGATGAAAACAAAGCAACTTATGAAAAAACTACATTCAATGATATAAAAGCTCAGGTATCTCCGGAGGGAATGCACAATAATCTAGGAGAAATCAACTACGGAAAAATTACAGGAAAAGTATATTTAGTTGAAGAAACTTCAAATGGACATTATGGGAAATTTGTAGAAGCTAGTGGGGTATCTAGTGATGAAGATGCAGTTGCGAAGTGGAAAAATGGTCAAGCAACAGCTAAAGATTTCACGAAAGAAAATGTGACTCTTAAAGAAGGTGATACAGTTCTTGTTATGGATCGTGATACATATGCTCATGGAAGTGGTACGAGAACTGTTAATAAAGTAGAGTATAGACGAGAAAAAATTCCTGCGAAACCTTCATATAATTATACTGAAGGTTTTAATAGAACAGAAGGGATTCAGGGAAGCCGACTTATGCCTTTTGGGATGCAACCAAAAACAGGGAGAATTTCAAACTATTAGGGGATGACTATATATTTTGGTACAGCTGATGATGGAAAAGTGAATTTTAAAGATGAGAATATCTTATATTATAATAATATTTATAAAAATTTACCTCCAGGAATAACTAGGATCAAATAAATATAATTTCAAAAATGAATCTTTACAAGAAATTTTTAGAAGAGATGCATGCTCAAATAAATGGAATATTAGATTACTTTGATCGTAATGTGAACAATGAAGCGGATAGAAAAAGGGTTTTAGCAAGAAGAGAAGAGTTGAAGCAAAATATTGCTAAGACCATTGAAATGATTAAGCAAAAATCAAATCAAAGTTGCAGTTGAAGATGAAAAGAGGATTAATGTTCCTCAAGGAAAATCAAGAAATTTTGAAAAATTGAGAGCATGATTGAGGGAGCTCAAAGTGTATTAAGTGATTTAGAAATCACATTAGGAACGTCGAAAGAAACTTTAAAAGAGTATAAGCAATTAAAAGATGTAGAGTTAACGACAAAAGAAGTTCTAAAATACTCTGAAAAATATGGTTTTGCATCAGGTGTGATTAAGTCTTACCATAAAGATAAAGAAGAAGAACATTACAGCGATTGGGAAAAAGTTAATCCTGAGATTGAAACAAGGAAGATTCTGTATATGCGAATAAAGGTGCTGTGACAATCTCTGATGATTTAAGTAATATTAATGTTGTTAATGATAATTCAACTACAAATGAGACTGAATTTACTAAGAGGATATAACAACTAAAGAAGAAACGAATTACAAAGTTAAAGAGATTATTACTCCGATTCGTGCTTATAAAGTTATGGGAGAGGGAGAAGCAGTTGTAAAATCATTATTATAGATTATCTACAAAACTATCTGATTCACCGGTGAAAAATTGAAAATACAAAAAGTAGGATCTGTTAATGTAAACTATGAATCTGAATCAGGAGCAATCTTAAAAGAATCAGAAGCAGTTATATCGGATGTTCCTTATGAAAAAGTAAAAATGTATGATATTCTTTCAGGTGCTACAAAAGTAGGTGAGGAGAAAGTTACAGAAAAATTAGAACCAGCATACGATACAACTGAGAAGCGATATAAAACAATCATAGGTGATAAAACAGGATTTACTTATGAATATGTAGGGATAAAAGAAGGTTCAGCTCCTGAAGAAGGGATAATTAGTAAAGAGCAGACACAGGTAACTTATATTTATCGTTTAGTGAGCAAAGAAGATCCTAATCCAACTGAAAAAGAAACGAAAGGTTCTGTAGTAGTTAGGTATGTTGATGCTGAAGGAAATGAAATAAAACCAGAAGAAACTTTAGTGAAAGATGCAGTTTTAAGAACAACATACACATATACTACAAAATCAGGTGATAAAGTAGTATCGACAAGAGAAGTGGTTAAGGAGTTTTCTGTACAAGACTATAATGCAAAAGAAAAATTAGTTGAGAAAATAACGGCTGCAGATGGTAAAACATATAAATACCACGGAGTTTATTCAGTTTCTGCTAAATTCAATAATGTAACTGCAGAAACAGGTAAAGTTGTAGAAGGAACGACGACAGTAGTCTATCAATATGATTACGATATTCCTGTAAAACCAACTTGGCAAGTACCGTCTGATGCACCGATAAATGAAGTGCCAGAATTTGAAGGAGGGGTATCACCGGTAGATCCACCAGTATTGGAGGTGCCTGAGTATAATGGAGGTGTTTCGTCACCAGAGCCACCCGTGTTAGAAGTACCAGAATTTGAAGGAGGGGTACCATCAACTCAACCTCCGGTATTGGAAATACCAGAATATAAAGGAGGAGTCCCTTCAGAAAAACCAACTATATTAGAGGTGCCTGAGTATAGAGGTTCGGCGCTGGTGAATACTGTTGAACCTATACCAAATCCTAAGGAACAACTTCAGAATCTACCAACTGTAGAGAAACTTGAAGAAAAGATTTTAACTCTTAGCACTGTAAATAGAAAAAAATCTGAACGATTACCTAATACTGGAACTACTTCCTCAGATGTTGCAACATTAGGATTTATGTCGATGTTAGCTGCATTAGTTATGAGTGTAAGAAAAGCGTCAAAAAGAAAAATAAGTTTAAACAATATTGAGTAGTTTAAAAACATGAAAAATAACTCAAAAATCAAATTTCAAAAAGATGTTGGTTTTTGGGTTGTTTTTGTTTCGAATAAAGGATAACAATTGGTATATGAATTACTTGTTTAATAAATTAATGAATATTTTCTAATGCATAAATGTCAAATTGTATTATCGAAAGAAACCTTATAAGAACAAGGTTTCACCCTAGTTTTCTTTTTGGGGTTTACGTAAATTGCTGGTAAATTTGTAGAAATTTTAAAAAGTATAAAGTATTATTTTATTTTTAGTATTTTAAAATCATTTGTTATTTTTTTAGAATATTGAAAAAAACGGTAAAATAATTGATAAATAGGCGGTTTTAAGATATAATAATAGCATGAAATAACATTGACGAATTCTTGATTTTGTAACATTTTTGTAACATAAGAAAGTTTTGAAAAATAATTTCGTTTATATGTAAAAATATTTACCGAAAAATCGAACATATTATTTAAATATTGGAATCGTAAATTTGCGATGTGGTAATTTAAAGCAAGTTTAAGGTTGATTTTTGTAATATGGTATGATACAGTCATTATGATTTTTATTTATTTTATAAAAAAGGAGAAAACAATGTTCAGTAAAAATAATTTAAAAATGAACAGTACGAAGCAATCTGAAAAGATTAACCAGTATGGGATTAAAAAATTTCAACGCTGGTACTGCATCTGTATTGATCGCTTCGGTTTCTTATTCATGGTGGTGCGACTCAAGCGCGGATACTACTAAGCAAGAAACTTCGTGAAACTACTGCTAACGACAAAACTACCGAAAAAGTAGAGGCGCCGAAAGCAGAAGTTGCTGAGAAATCAGCTGAAAGCACAGTTGTTAAAAACTAGTGCTGTTAAAAACAAAACTACAAGAGAAAAATTAATCAACTAAACGATTTATTCGTAACTCTTGCAGGAAAAGAGCTGTCAGAAACTCAACAAAAATTAACTGTTGATGCTGCGACAGAACTAAACAAGGCTAAAGACCTTGTTGCTAATGAAAATGCAACTCAAGCACAAGTAGATGTGCAAACAGTAGCATTAGAAAACTCAATCAGCTTCCTTAACAAATCTCTAGAAGCTAAAAAGTCGAGGACGCTAAAGAAGAAACTAAAGCTGAAGACAAAAAAGCCGAAGATAAAGGTAAAAAAGAAGCTAAATCAGAAGAAAAATCTGATAAAAAAGAAACTAAATCAGCAAAAGAAGATTTAGAAAAAACTATCTCAGAAGCAAAAGTTATTAACCAAACTGCGACTGCATTTGCTGAAAAATCAGTAAAAGAAGAACCTAAAAAGCTGAAATCAAAGCAGGGTAGCAACAGCAGAAAAACAAATAGCTAAAAGCTCTAGACGTATTCAACTCTGATTCATCAACTAAGAGCGATTCAGAAAGAGAACGTAAAAGAACTAGAGAGCTATCGAAGCAGTATACGCAACAATGCAACGTGCAGGGCACCGTGGTAAGTTAGAAGGGTTATAGCTGGAGAAACTACTACTAATACAGCAATAGTTCCACCAACGACAAAAACACCTGTAAAAATATTAATGAATTAACAGATGAAAGTATGCACGGTTAAACGTGAAATCATGAATGCTAACCCAAGCATTGCGATCCTTCTATGATTGATGTAGTAAAAAGGAAATGGAACTGCAGTGGAGCAACTGTTACTTTTAAATGGTATTAGAACTGATATTGCTTCTGGAGATACTGTTGTTGGTACTGCAGGTACACTAAAACTTAGAGCAACTTAAGAACAACATTAACTGGTTTGACTTTTGCAAATGACATCGATCGCATATCCTAACGGTACTGTAGTAGGACCTGCAAGAAAGTTAGCGCAACCAATAACTAGAACTGTAACTTATCCAAATGGAGATGTAGTAACTGGTAAAATTACAATGGTTCGTGATGTGACATACGCAGACGGCTCAAAAGGACTAACAACTGATGATAAATTCTTAAATTCAGGAACTGCAAAATATGTAGACATCTATATTACACAGGTGGAGCTCAAAACGACCACGAACTTTACGAAGCTTTACAAGAAGGTATGAAATTCAACGTTAAAACTAAAGTTGAAGGATATGCTTTAACAGCAACTGTTATTAAATTGGGTTCAAAAGATGTGAAATCTGATCCCATAATAAAACATTTGCAGGACCAGTGAATGCTGTACGTGATTATGGAGATTGGGGATCTGAGAAACAATTATCAAAAGCACAAGCTGAGGATAAACAATTTAAACAAAATGCAATAAATAATAAAACAACATTTGCTAATAACCCAGCTGTTTCAGTAAATGGTGTGGCATACACTACCAGAATATCCAACAGAAACATTTGCTAATACAGATGCTTATTATGCGAGCAGTGACTTATCATAAAAGCTGTTCAAGACTACAACAAAGCTATTGATAGTCAAGGTTTAACAGCGACAAAAACTTGCTGAAACTGGGTTCTCTTATGTTAATGTGAATGGTAAGGCTGTACCATCAGGATCAGCTAATCTTTATAAAAAAATTGGAGATCAAAGACATGCGGATGTCTTAATTACATCTCAAGATACTCAATGGTCATACTTAAGAAAAGCAGGACTCCCAACAACAAATCCAGATGGAAGTGAAATGCTTACTGCATTCATCGTCTCGTGATGAATCTAACGTTGGTGTAACATTTGCTCTTTCTGCGACATATAATGGTCGTATTGTAGATGTTAACGTAATTGCGGCTGATGCTGAAGAAGCAGGGCGTACAGAAATTGTTCAATTTGAAACGGATGGAACGAAATGGGAACAATTCATGGCATTAAATCTTCAAAAAGATATAGATGATAAAACAGCTCAAGGAGTTTATCCAAGTAAAGAAAGTGATGTTAATGCTGACGGACGTCTTGCGCAAGCGGGATATAATCCAAAAGATTGGGTTAACTTAGACGAAAAAGGGAAACCTATTGCATACGGAACTAATACATTTGGAGCAAACTATACATCAATGGGTTCTAAAAACTCATTACCAATCGCTCTTTCTCAAAACGTTAAGACATTATCAATGTACTTGAACTCTGCAGGAGCACAAGCAGGAACAATCGGATTCATGATTTATGATGGAGGAGATGCTCCGCAATCTTACGGATCAGCTCAACACATTATCGGGGATTTCAATAAAGAAGTTGTAAAAAATGGAGTTAAAACTCAGGTAACGGCTACTCAGCCATACTTAGGTAATGTTAAAGGAGACCCAGACTTCCGTTCAACAAAAACTGACCCTTCAGGTGGATGGGTACTTGATGACTTAATCACATCAGAAAAATATAAAGAGACACCATTAGAATCAGGAAAAACAGTTGTAACAACAGATAAGGGTGTAACAGGTACATACTTATTATGCAGATAGGTAATGCCGTAATTGAAAAGAGATGACACACGTACTTTTTAAATCAAGGTGATGTTATTGAGATGGCGAACCCAGTATCTAAAGCTTCCGATTCGTGGGTTGTATAACCACACAACAGGTGCTCTAGGTGAAGGTACTCTAGGAGATGAAGGAGAAAGCCAACTTCTTGATCCAGCGGTAGCAACTGAGTACAAATTACGTCAAGCCCAAGGTAATGAATATGTCCTTGAAGGTGTTCGTGCTAACCTAGGTGTTAATAATGATAAAAGCTTATATCCGTGGATGGTGAACTTCAACAACAGGTAAATTTCGATCTAATGAATCTTCAGAAATCGTAGAAGTTAACCAAAATGGAACTTACAATATTAAATTCAAAACACACACAATTACTAGATACTTCAGCAGATAGCCAGGAGTACGTTTACGTATTTCATTAACAAAAGATGAGATTCTAGAACCAACAGGTGATGGCATCATCAGGGGAAGTAGAGGATTTCCAAACACATGTAGTTCACATGCCACGTGGTACTAGACATGAGACAAAAGATTATCAAGGTCGAGAACAAACAGTTACACTACAACTAATGCGATGTTCATAGCTAATGGTAAAAATAAAGATTCTAAATTTACGAAATGGGCGCAAATTGAAAATGAGAATTTATCACCGAAAATAGTTCTAACTGATAAGCAAGTCGCGTCAGAAGAAGCTATTGCTGATAAGTCTGGATTACCTGCAATTATCGTGTAGACTCTACAGGCAAGGTTCATGTAGAACGAAATGGTGCCACTGTATATTCAGGAGAATATGTAACAGTAAAAGATAAAAATAATAAAGTTTTGGGTAAAGGACTTAAAGTTACAAACCCATTAACTGGGAAAACAGAATATTTATTAAGTGAGTACACAGAATATGATACTGCAGGAAATGAAGTAGGTACATATAAAAGTTAATCCTGCTAATGAAGGTAAAAATACTTCTGTGGAAATGGATTATATGAAACTACATTAACATTTAAACCTTAACAAATCTTATGTTGGAACAGCAAAAGGTATTGCTGTACGTGCATGGGATGTAATAATAATTCAACTGGATGGGAAGCTAATAATGATACAATTGAGGTTTTCAAAAACATCTACGTAATAGTAGAAAAAGATAAGGTTCTTGAAAATACAAACAATGAAATAATGGTTATAAAACAATGGATACTAGTTATATTCCAACTGTTATTGATGTGAGACCAATAGGTGAAGATACTACAACTACTGATGTTCAAGGTAAAAAACAAAGTGCTAGACCTCAAATCCCAGTATATGGAACAGTGGAAACTGAAACAGGAATAAGATTACAGATTCTAGGTACTGAGTGAATTCGAAAATCATAGATAAGAATAAGAGTATAAAATTAGCGGATACTTTTAGAAGTAATAAATCTTCATGCGATAAAGATACTGGTAAAGTAAGGCTACTACATTACTTGCTAGATGGGAAGGTGGTGACATACTCTGATAAGATAAGTCACCAGCGCGGTAGAATTGCTGAAGATAGATGTGGTAGTAACAGGTACAGGTTCTGTTGCTTAGTAGATAATGTTCGACTTGTTACTGGAAAAACTATCCCAGCGAGAGCTAGTCAGTTGATCACTCATCCTGTTACCAGACACGGTTGTTACTCTAGCTAACGGTACAGAGACTACTATTTCTGCCGGAGGAAGAATTCCAGCAGGAGCTAAACTTAAAAATCCACTAGTATCGACAGCTAATAATACTTGGAATAATGTTACTTATAATACAGGTGATACTATTCCACGTGAAAGTGGAGGAAAAATTTCTACTTTGGCTAAAGAAACATCTATTAGTCAAATTGTAGGAAAAGGAGATGTTGTAAAAGTTGACGGTAAATATCGTGCAACTAACACGATTCAGCGGGTACTAAAGTCAGAGAATATTACCGTTAAATCAAGTTATATTGCAAAGCGCACACATCTTGATCCTGGCAACAGGAGCAATAACAGAGGTTCCACGTAGTTATGACCTGGCAAACACTAACGATTCTAAAGTAACAATCACAGGTGAAGGGGTATACGAACTTGTGAAAGATGCAAGTGGAAAACCAACAGGTGAAGTTACATTTACACCAGAACCTGGATTTGCAGGAAGAGTGACAGTGTGATGTTGGTACAAAGCCAGATACAGACTATAATGATGTTGTAACAAATGATAAAGTTACAGAAAAAATACGGGTACTGATTACGGTGAGCAAAAATACACACAATAGTAACACCAGTTACAGAGCATCAATTACACGCACAATTCACTATGTGTATGAGAGTGATAATGATGCAACAGCTACTAGTCAAGCTCTTATAAAAATAATGATCCAATTTTATCAATCAATAATGAACCAGTAACACGATCTCAAACTCTAAACTATACTCGTTACTTACAAAATGTTTGATGAAGATGGTATAATGAGACCAACGATGAGTAACTGCGAATACAGTTAGAGATATGAATGGTACAGAATACGCAGCAGGAACTAGAAATACCTAAAGGTACTAAATTCTCTCAAGGAACATTGATTATTTCCGATTGGAAACATGGAGAAAAATAACGAAGAGATGAATAGTATGAGTTTCTCCTACTGTAAAAGGTTAGTACAGCGAATGTTGTAACACTAGAACACGATGCTCCAAATGCAACAGGAGAAATGAGCTCATATTAAAGATGCTAAGGAAATTGGTACTTATAAACCGATTGATAGAAACATAAGATGTCGAGACGTATAAACCAGCTTCTTCAGCAATAAGATCAGATGACAAAAGACAACTTCGATATGTATGTTGTTTATAAAGCTGATACTCAAAAAGCTAGTAACTACATCGACTTAGATGCAACAGGTGATGCTCGTATTCTTGAAGTTCAAACAGCGGAACTGCTCCTGCTACAGGTGCAGATACGAAAACAACACGAGGGTTACAAAGCTTAAGGTAAATCTCATGCAAAGTTCCTTACCTAACAGCTGACACAATCAAGAATATGAAGACCTTGGTTGATGGAATTAGTAACTGGACTATCTAAAATAATATCAAGGTACAGCTATTGAAGGTGGACGTAAGTTCGATGACGATAAGATGTAGACCAAAGCGTTCAATGTTTACCTACGTCATAAAAAGTTCTTCGATCAAATTAAGATACTCAAGAAGTAACACGTACAATCGAATACACATATGCAAGTACAGATGATGTACCCGCAGATCAAACGATGGAACAACATTTGGGCCGCGCCAACAGTGACTAAACACTACGCTGAACGTGACCGTGCAATTGACTACATTAGCGACGAAGAATATCAGCAGAATACGCAACTGACCGGGTGTTGGAATAAGAGCGGATATGTTCTCATGAAGAATACAAAAGCTCGACCACAGTTTACTAATCGCATTTACAAACAAAGCGATGGCGCAGTGCTAACAAATTCTCCAAAAGCGTCTACATTTTGGACTATGGACTCCGGTGGGTGGACTGTACTGGTGCAACGTCTAACTGCATGAAGTAGCAAAAGATGATAAAATTCAACCTGTTATACTCGAAGTGGCTGGATGCACTCCAGATAACGCTACTGCAAAAGCGACTCGGCAATCGATGCGAAAACAGATGACTAGTCGTCACTGATGCTATACTCAGTTGCTCAAAAAGCTGTAGTTAGAATTCGTGAAAGTAGATCACTAATACAGATAAAGTAATTACTCCAGGTCTTGCGCGGATCCAATCGCAGTTAACTGGTAAATCGAAGCGACTTACCCAGCTGCACAGCAACTTCAGTAACTGATAAAGGTGCTGAGCTAGTTGAAAAAGGTATGAACTTGATAAATAACGGTTTGTATCAGCTGATAAGTTCGATAAAGATGCAGACCGTGATCGAGAAATATGTTGTGAAATTCAAAGCTAAAGTAGTTGATATTCCATCATTTGTTAACAAAAACCAGAAAGGTGATGATAATCCAAAACCAACTCCAGGTGTAAACCAATCTAAATAATCCAGATGGACAAAATGGACTGAAGCATTAATCAACGCTGTAAAAGTAGAGTAAACACGTACAATTAAATATGTATGCGAAGGTGGTACTCCAGTAGCAGAATCTGACTTAACAAGTGTCAGCTGACCGAGAAAGGTTAAAACATGAGATTCACTCGTCTGGTAAGATTAATGTGGCGACAGGAGAAATTACATGAAGGGACTGGTCAGCAGACCAAACATTCAAGAAGCAGTAGACATCTCAGTGATAAGAGAAATACACGAGGCAGTTGCAGGTTATAACACCAACAGCCTAATGTACCAGAAGAGGACTATGTGACTACAGACAAAGACTTCAGAAGAGTAGTGGTTTACACTAAACAAGCTAATTACTGTTGATCCCAAAAAGCTCAGGTTATAAAAGACCTAGAAAGATGAGCCAGATTAATCAAATGAGTCAAATGAGACCAAAATGGACTGACAGTTACTTGCGAGCAAAAAATACTGAAGAAACGCAACACAGTTTTCGTACACTTACTCCAACAGAAACAGAGTGAATTAATACAAGCTGAAAAGATGCAAAATAAAGCTGGAACTAATGTGAGCTGATGCATTCACTACAGTTAACTATACTCGTGTAGCTAAAAGTAAATCCATGTAAGGAAATCACATACGGAGAATGGAGGCTAAAAATAACGATACTACATTTACAGGAGAACAGAACTTACAAAAGTAGCAGGTTGATGTGGCAGGGAGATGTGGAATTCATCTAAGAAAGATGTAACATCAGTTGAAAGCTGAAGATAAGATATTACAGGAAAAGTAGTGTACAAAAGCTTTAGGTAAATACATTTACGATGAGTACCAGAAGGTTACACCACCAACAATTCAAAATCCACAATATCCAAATCACCCAACAGATACCTCAAAACCAGGAACACCAACAACAACGATTCCATACGTGCCAGGAACTACACCAGTGGGACCAGATGGACAACAGTTTGAAAACAAAAGATCCTAATGATAAGACAAAAGGACTATGAAGCCACCAGCTCCAACTACACCAACAGAACGCTAACAATCGTTTATACGAAGATGGTTCTCAAGTGGTAGTAACTAAATTTGTAGATACAACTGGTAAAGGATTAGAACCTTCAGTAGTAGATACAGGAGATACAGGTAAAGCCTTCACTAAAGATGCTGATGTAACTGCGAGCAATCAACAAAATTTTTAGCTCGTGGATATGAAAGAGTAGCCAACGTAAATGCAGGTGAAAAAGACTATCCATCAACAGATGCTGAAAAAGTATTCGACGCAGATGCATCAACAAACCAAGAATATACAGTAACATTCAAACCGATTATTAAAGATATACCAACTGGTCGAAGCTACACCTGGATATGTATGAAGCCAGAGACCAGGGCAACCAGTAGTTCAGGTGATGATCAATGGACCGAAAGTGGTCAGATCAGTTAAAGATAAAACTACTGAATCTGTAACGCGTACTATCAGAGTATATTTATGACGATGGAACTCCAGTACCAGACGAGCAAACTTGGAACAAGTAGCAGGTAAGAGGTTAAAAACACTTGAATTCACAAGAACAGCTGAAAAGTTAACCTTGTGACAGGTGAAATTGAGTATGGAGCATGGACTCCTAAGACAGCGTGACAGTTTGAAGCTGTAACAACTCCTACAATTGAGCGGATATACATCAGCGTGGTAGTAATCAACAGTAGAGTGACGTACCAACGAAAACTGTAACGGCGAATCTTTTGCTGATTATGAAAGTTGTGTTTATAAAATAAAACAAATTGAATTGTCCAAATGATCCAAAACTTCGATTAAACAAAACCAGTAGGTCAAATAATCCTAATCGGGCCCAAAAATACAAAAGATCACAAAACTAGCTGAGAAGAGTAAAACGTACAATTACGTATGCTTATGCAGATGATGTACGAATGCTACTAAACGTGGAACTGATGCAGAACCTAAACATGAACAGTAAAGCTTTGCACTGCGCAACAGTTAATGCTGTAACAAAAGAGATTACTTATAGTGAATGGACAGCTAAAAGATAACGATACAGCTCTTGAAGGTAGCAGTAGTACCAGTTAAAACTGGATATGTAGCTACAAGGAGATGTTGAGTCATCTAAGAAAAGAGTGTAACGAGGTGTTAACATAACAGATAAAGATATTGTTGAAGAAGTTATCTATAAAAGATTTAGAGTAGAAATTTGTACCAGTTGTTTCCAAAGAGGTTCACTCTCTCGACAATTGAAAACCCACAATATCCAAATAACCGGATGATCCAGCAAAACCAGGAACATAACAACGACAATTCGCTCATGCTTACTAGGAACAACCACCAAGTGATGGGCATAGATGGAAAACCATTAACTCCGAAAGATGCAGGTCGCTTCAGGATACAACCACCAACGCTGTAGACAGCTGAAGATACCACAGTCGTTGTACGAAGATGGTTCTCAAGTGGCGATTACACCTTCATCGGGAGTGAAATGGTGAGACGCAGTAAGACTGAAAAAGGTGGAGTAGACTCAATCAATCGTTGATACAGGAGATGCAGGACGTTACGAAAGGTGCAGAAGTAACAGCGACAATAAACACATTGAAAGCTAAAGGATGCCCAGTTGTTGAAAACAACTATCCAACGAGATGAGTAGAATTCGACGCGAGACTCTAGAATAACCAAGAATACAAAGGTTCTTGGCAGCGAAGTTCAGAACCTGCTGTAACATAGTCAAACAGTCCAACTCCGCTACTAAAGATCGACCAATCATTCCGATAATCCCAACAGGACCAAAATGGACTCCAGAGTTAAATCAGAGTTAGAAGATGGACGTAAAGAAGAAGTTAAACGTACAATCCAACTAATATTATATGCGGATGGTCAGAAAGGCGCTTTGACTGATTCGGTAGAGAAGAAACTAAAAAGTTCAAACGTTCGCTTAACAATCAATCCAGTAGCTGGTAGATTACATTCGGAGACTGTGGTCTGCCAGCGCTAAACATTTGAGCTGTAACTTCACCAGGAAATTAAGAACTACACTCCAGATAAAAGCGGCTGACACCAGCATCAGAGTAACAGCAACTGCTGAAGATATCAATGAAACAGTGGTTTAGCAATACGTAACT